>Ga0228702_1000050_pt1 | contig 123910 bp, 126 predicted proteins | sample McNCre217_Aug_MG_2_FD_178018 | JGI IMG/M metagenome (GOLD analysis project Ga0228702, IMG submission 178018) | Freshwater microbial communities from McNutts Creek, Athens, Georgia, United States - 20-17_Aug_MG | ecosystem: Environmental > Aquatic > Freshwater > Creek | place: USA: Georgia... | reverse complement strand
TGTTGTGGCCACCGTGCCCAAGGTCAGCGCATTGGCATCTGTCAGCTGCACAGCCGCACCCGTTGCAGAGACTGCTGCTGTGAAGTCGTTTGACGCATTAGTCAGCGTGATATCACCTGCTCCTGCATCCAAGCTGGATGTACCTGTCACTGCCAATGCACCTGTTTGCGTGATGGCTCCGTTGTGGCTATTCGCCGCCAAGTTACCGCCCACTGTTGTGGTGCCTAGATCAATTGCGCCACCTTGTGTCGTCAGTGTCAGGTTGTGGGTTGTATGTGTCGTCCCCAAAGCAATACCGCTGCCCGCTGTGGTGCCATCGTTGATGACGCTCAAGCTTTGAGCCGTTACGTCTTTCAATGTGATCTGCCCCGTGCCTTCGTTGGTTTTACCACCCCCGTTGCTGCCACGCAAGATGACGTCCAGCGTGCCCACACCGACGTTCAGACTGGTATTGGTTGCTTGGGTGATCACAGCATTACCTGCGTCACGTTGCGCATCAATCACACCGCCCCCTACACCGTTGACAGCCGTCACCCATTCATTGCCAATGATTGATAAATTGGCATCTTTCAAAGCAACGCTGGCATTCAACAAAACCGAGCGACCTGCTTGCATTGTCAAACTGCCGCTAGAAGACACAGGCGCAGAGTTAATGGCCGACGCAACCTTGATGTCATTGCTAGCCTGCAACGTCACAGCCGTGCCTGCATCGAGCAAGGTGACCAAATCGGACGCCAAGAACTTGCTGGTTCCCGAAGCGTTTGTGCTGAAACCGGCCGTGGGCGTCAGACTGGAGGCTGGGACAGGACCCAAAATATCAACACGTCCCGTCACAGTTGCACCCGCGCCGTTCCATTTGGGAGACGACAACAACGCGCGTCCATCCAACATTGCAGTAACCCCTGCTCCTGTTGCTCCTGAGCCAATCTGATCATTCGTGGTTGTGCCCACGAAACTGTTGATATCGGTGCTGTCCAAAATACCACTGACGCCAATCAGTCCGTTGACCCAGGTTGCCGCACCTTTAGCGGATGTAGTCACGCCGTTGCCACTACCCCAAGCCGGAGACAAAACAACAGCGTTGCCATTGCTCAGCGCTAGGATTGTTCCAGAACCTACGTCGTCGCCAGCCGATGCTCCCACCAAGCTGTTACTGCTAGACAGTACGCCCGAAACACCCGTGGCACCACTGCCCCAAGTGATCGCGCCTTTGGATGTCGCTACCGTCGCCGAAGGACCACCACCCCAGTATTGGGAACGCACGATGTAGCTGTCGTTGGTTAAGGTTGTGATAGCCGATGCCCCCACACGATCACCCGAAGCGCCACCAACCAGACTGTTGAGATCACTCAAGGCACCCGTCAAACCTGTGGCGCCATTCATCCACGTCACTGCGCCCTTGGCATTGGCGGTCGTGCCATTACCGCTTCCCCACATCGGAGATAAAACAACAGCGTTACCGTTGTTCAACGCTGTGACTGCGCCAGAACCAACATCGTCGCCAGCGGATGCTCCCACCAAGCTGTTACTGCTAGACAGTACGCCCGAAATACCCGTGGCACCACTACCCCAAGTGATCGCGCCTTTTGATGACGCTGCCGTCCCCGAAACACCACCACTCCAAAACGCTGAGCGCACAATGTAGTTGTTATTCGTTAAAGTCGTGATACCCGTCGTTCCTACACGATCTCCGGCAGCACCACCGACCAGGCTGTTGAGATCACTCAAGGTACCTGTTAAGCCTGTGGTTCCATTGATCCACGTCACTGCGCCCTTGGCATTGGCGGTTGTGCCAGTACCACTGCCCCACAATGGGGAGTAGACCAACGCATTGCCGTTGCCCAGCGCTGTACTGGTACCAGAACCTACGTTATCTCCAGCGGTGCCGCCCACAAGGCTGTTGAGATCGCTCAGGGTACCTGTTAGGCCTGTGGTTCCATTTATCCACGTCACTGCGCCCTTGGCATTGGCGGTTGTGCCATTCCCACTACCCCATAACGGCGACGTGATGACCGCATTGCCATTGTTCAACTTTGTGGTTGTTCCCGAACCTACGTTATCCCCTGCACTACTGCCCACCAAGCTATTGCTGCTAGACACTTCTCCCACCACCCCCGCAGTGCCACTGCCCCAAGTGATGGCACCTATTGATGTGGCTGCCAGACCTGAAGCCCCCGCGCCCCAAAATGGTGAACTTATATAGTAATTTCCGTTCGATAAGACCGTCACCCTGCCTGCGCTAGCGACACGATCACCCGCCGCACCACCCACCAAGCTATTGCTGCTACTCAAAACACCTGTGATACCTGTAGTCCCGTTAATCCAAGTTGCAGCCCCCTTGGCGGTGTAAATCAGTCCATCAGCACTGCCCCAAATCGGAGAATTAACAAGTACGTTGCCATTGTTCAGAGAATATATGGCCCCACTACCTACTGAGTCATAAACAGATCCGCCCACCAAGCTATTAATGCTGGACACTACGCCAGAAATGCCCGAGGTACCACTGCCCCAAGTAATGGCACCTTTTCCTCCGCCCCAGCTCTTGGAGGAAATGATGTAGTTGCCAATCGTCAGCGCATTTGAGATGGAGCCACCCACCTGATCGCCTGTCGCACCACCAATTAAACTATTGCTTCCATCCAAGATCCCTGTAATTCCTACAGCTCCATCGATCCAAGTCGCAGCCCCCTTGGCATTGGCGGTTGTGCCATTACCACTGCCCCAAAGCGTGGAGTGGACCACCACATTGCCATTAGTCAACTGCAAGAGTCCTGAAAAGTTACCTACCACGCCATAACCTACAGCGTCACCAGCGGCAGACCCCACCAAACTGTTGCTACTGGACACGACGCCTGAAATGCCTGAGGTTCCACTGCCCCAAGTGATGGCACCTTTTGACGTGGCTTCCGTGGCCGAAACACCGCCCCCCCAAAATGATGACCGCACAATGTAGTTGTTATTCGTCAAGGCTGTCACGCCGGAGCCATAAGTTACAGGAGGACCAAGAGCGGTAGCAGTAACGCCCACACGATCACCTGCCGCACCACCTACTAGGCTATTCAGACTACTCACGCTACCTGTCAGGCCCGTGACGCCATTCATCCAAGTTATGGCGCCTTTGGCATTGGCGGTTGTGCCATCGCCACTGCCCCACAGTGACGATGCAATCACTGCATTGCCATTGTTCAATACTGTGACTCCGCCAGAACCCAGGTTATCGCCAGCGGCGCCCACGAGGCTGTTACTGGTGGAAATGGTCCCAGAAATACCGGTGGTACGACTGCCCCAGGTGATGGCACCTTTAGCCGTTGCAACTGCTCCACCAAGAGCAGATAAAACAATGTAATTGCCATTCGTCAATGGAATGACACTCTGCCCTACTAGATCATTACCTGCGGAGCCCACCAAACTGTTGGAACTCGACACCGTACCCGCCACCCCCAAGGTGCCATCAAACCACGTTACAGCACCTCGGATATACGGGGTCGTTCCGTTTACGCCACTACCCCAATATGAATGGGTGTAGGTGTATTTGCCGTTACCCAAATCTGTCAACGTTCCCCGTCCTACTTGGTCATTCACCCCTGTGCCCCCCAGGCTAGATACAAGCGCGCCTGTGGTGGCATTGAAAATTTTCATCGAACCCGCGTTGGAGGCCACCGTCGAGTCTGCGTAAGAGGCCACCAAAATTCGGTCTAACGAGGTGGATGTGCTGCTGTTGACCAGCTCTTTCACCAGACTGCTACCTAAATAACGATTGGTTGCCAGAGTAGCTGTCAAGTTCAGCACGGTGACGCCAGGAACTCCAGCAACGATTTCAATGTTCTTTGGATCAAACAACACTTGCCCGTTGTTGCCTTGTGTGGCCGACACATCGATGGTGCCCGCTTGCACCAAGTTTTGGTGGCTAGACACTTCTACCTGTCCACCATTGCCAGCTTGCGTGCCGCCTTGGGCGCTGATGTGGCCGCCAAATTGCGTTTGGTTTTCTGACCACACCACAACCTTGCCCGCGTCGCCGTTGTGCAGAGCATTGGCACTAAGCTGGCTGGCCATCACAGTTACTTTGTCAGCATTAGGCAAATCGGCATCACCACCTTGCCAGCCTCCACCGATGCGAAGGGTGCCGCCACCGAGTTCGCCATCGGCATTCACAGATGCACCGGCCAAGGTCAAGTTGGGTGCGGTGATAGACACATCGCCACCCCGCGTACCGTTAGCGCTGAAGCGGCCAGACAAGTAGGCGCTTTGTTTGGCCTGCACAAAGATGCTGCCTGCTTGGTCGCCATCGACGCGCCACTGTGCAGTCTGAGTTTGCTCGATACTCTCGTCAGCAACCACTTGAATGCGACCGCCGCGTGCCGTGCCGCCATTGCCAGAAGCGCTGGCGTCCCACGTGCCAGCATCAATCAGATTTTTGGTGGCTAAGCTGATTTGCGGCGCACGGAAGGTGCCAGTTTGAATGACTGCTTGCGAAGCATCTAAACGAATGACGCCATCCACCAAGTTGAGCTGGGTGGCTTCGACTGAACCCGTGTTGTTGACCACGCCCGCCCGCAGGTCGGCTACAGATTTGGCCGACAAAATGATCAACCCACCGGGAGCGCGAACAGCTTGGCGGTTTTCAATCAAAGTTTCCAAGGTTGCGGCTGTAGTGGTGATGCCAGCCAAGTGGTTGTTGCCATCAAAGTTGAGGGTGACGACGTCACCCGCAGCCATGGCCACCGTGCCCGCTTGGGCCACAACAACACCTGCGTTTTGTACCTCAGGGGCCAGCAGTGCAATGTAGCCACCGAACGCGGCGTTTAATTGCCCTTCGTTAATCACTTTGCCGATGGCGCCATTGCGCTCAAAGCGGTAGTTGTCTGCCATGAAGTTGTCGTCGCTGATGCTGTGAGTGGTGGCCACCAAGGCACCAACGTCCACTTGCGCGCTGGGAGAGAAATACACGCCATTGGGGTTGCTAAGAAACACTTGGCCCGGTGCATTGATGCGACCGTAAATTTGGCTCGCATTCACATCGTTGACTCGGTTGAGTGTGACCGCGCTGCTGCTGGGTTGATTGAAGTTCACAGTGGCGCTGGCGCCAACGTTGAAGGTATCCCAGTTGATAGCTGCGCGTACGCTGGTTTGGTTAATGTTCATGACCGCGCTGTTGGCGGTATTGGTCTGCCCAATGGTAGCGGCACCTCGCACCACGCTGCCACCGGTGGGGAGTTGAGTAACAGGAGGCGCTTGCTGCGCATGCGACAAGGTGGCTATGGCAGCCATGGCCACAGATGTCAAAACACCGCCCATGATGGCGCGTGCGCCACGCCCCGAGCCTGCGCTCTTGCCCGCACCGCGTGCGGTTTCTGGCGCGACGTGCCAGCTTTGAGTGGCATCAGACCAGACGTGACGAAAGTTTCGATTTAGGCTGCCGTTGTTTTTCATTTTTATTCTTTCGTTCAAAACGCGATGCTGGTGCTGACCCAATAGCGGGTGATCTTGAGCGTGCCGTCGCGGTCTAGCCCATTGGTTTGTGCCAAGGGATTGCTGTGCGTGCGGTGTGCCACCGTGCCTTTGACATCCATACCTTTGGGACCTTGCCAACTCAAAGACAAGCCCCAACCTTTCAACGCGTAACTATTGAGCGTGGAGTTCAGTGTGTTACCCGAGCTGTCAGCGACCAAGCGTTGGTTGTTGCGGAACTCTTTGACATGACCGTAGTCATAAAACGCCGTCAGGGTGAATCGATCGTCCAAACGTTGGCGCAATTCATTGGTCAGGGTTCTTCCCTCCGTGCCACCGCCTTCACTGGTAGGAAACGCGCGCACACCGTTGACACCGCCTAGATACATCTTCTCGGACGAGTCGAGGTTTTGACTGGCTATTTGCCAGCTGGTCGCGATGTACCAACTCAAATCAGCTGCGAGGTTTTGCAGCCGACTGAGGTTAATGTTGAGTTTGGTGTAGCGTCCATGAGTGTTGGCCCCCTCAGCATCCGCACTTTGGTTGGATGACCCGTCGAGATTGACCTTACCTTGTGCTAGCCCCACAGAGGCGACGTTGACACCGCCGCCACCCCAGTTGTCAAACTGGTTACCACTGAGTGTGAGGTTATAAACACTCAGGCGGTAGTTGGACATTGATGCAGCGCTGCTCCAGTTGTCAAAGCGCTTGCTGTCGTAGCTCAGGCCCAGATTGAGGTTTTGAAGTTGGCTGCGCACTAACGGATAACTCAAATCTAAACCGACGGCTTCAGCCGAGCCTTTGTAGCCAGCATTGCTGAAGCTTGCCAGCAGGTCATAGTGCATCAAACTACCGTGAACTCCGGCACGTAAGCCATCGTTATCCAAGGGCACGCTGTAGGCCATGCGCTGGTATTCGCTGCCTTGGGTCTTCAATAAGTTGGTAGTGAATGCATCGCCCATTCGCATGGGGCTGTTGAGGACAAAGTTAGCGCTCAGTCGTTCTTTGCCAGTTGAGGTGGAACCTGCGTTGTCGTAGCCCACATTTCCCACCACAAAAGGCTCATCGGTTGCAATCAAAGCCAAATCAGTCTCACTGCGCTCTCGTCCTTCGATCAAGTTGCCAACGACGCTAACGCCAGGCAAATCATCCAGCAAGAGCAATGCGCGATCGATTCCCTGTGCGCTTAAGGGCGCCCCTTTGCGCAACACACCGTCGACGATGCCCTTGAGTTGAGAGGCTTCTACACGCGTCGCGGGTTCGCCTTGCATGCGAACTGCACCAAACACAGCCTCGATCACATGGATGGTGACCATCCCTTGGGCAACGGCTTGCTGGGGCAAATAAGCCCGCACAATCAACCCCGCATCGCGGTAAGCCATGGTCACTGCTTCAGCAGACCGTTGCAACTCGGCAAAGCTCAAGGGACGATTGAGAAAGGGCTCAACAGCTTTGCGAAGCAGTTCACTACTTAACAACGTGTTGCCCGTGAATTCAAAGCGCACCACATTGACGGTTTGCTCGTCCTCCTTCTTCATTACAGGAGGGGCAACATGTGGCCGAGGCGCCAAAGCGGGCGGTGTCTGAATCTTTAAGCTTTGCTCGTTTTGCTTTTGCAAAGCACCGGCATCAAGGACGGTTTGTGCGACCACCGTACAAGATGACGCCAACAACATCACGGCGGAAAATATTTGAGTAAATTGAATTCTTGGTGAATTTAGTTTTGGCATTTCATTTATTAAGTTTGTCGCAATTGCTGTAACTATGCGAAAAACAACAAAAAAAACCTAACCAAAGCTATCAAACAATAACCACCTGACAACACAAAGCGTAACCCACCTTGTGCAAAGACTTGATGTGTGGTGCTGCAACCCCGGTAGCTTCCAGCTTTTTACGCAGACGAGAAATGCGCATTTCAATGCTGGCGTTTGAAATCTCCGTATCTTGTTTGCTAAAAATTTCTAACAACTGCCAGCGTTCTAAAGTTTTCCCAGGGGCTCTGGCCATTTCTGACAAGAGGGTAGCCTCTGCCGAGGTGAGGTCGATCGTTTCTAAAGGGCCACGCACCACCAAGCTTGCAAGACTGAGCTCTAATTCCGTAGTCAAAGCGCTTTTTATTCTCAGACGGTGCGAAAGAGACGAAATACCAGCAATTAGCTCTTCTGGGTGAATAGGCTTCGTCAAATAAAGATCCGCACCGCTTCTGTACCCCAACACTTTGTCGTTGATTTGAGCCCGGGCTGTAGTTATGACGATGCCAACAGTAGGGTGAGACTGTCGTAGGCGTTGGGTCAAACTCAGGCCATCTTCATCAGGCAAGTTCAAGTCAATAATATAGATGTCGGGCACAAAACCACCCGCCACATCGTTGATTTCCTCTGCAGATGGCACGCCCCTGACGTAATGACCTTGCGCTTGCAAAAAAGCGAGCGTGGCATCTCTGAGGTCATCATTATCCTCAACCACTAAGATTTTGAGCGCAAAGTTGTTCATATAGCCTATATTGCGACGTTGAATCACTCAAAGCTAACAATAGTTAACCAAACGATCAGGCTGGCACCCAAACGGTAAAAACGATTTGGTCCCCATGGTTTGTGTAAGCAATGTCACCGTCCATCAGTTCCAAAAGTCCTTTGACGAGAAACAAGCCCAAGCCAGACCCAGACTTTCTGCGAGCTTGGGGACTTCGGTAATACTTTTCAAAAACTTGATTGGGATCGGGCAAGCCTGCTTGTCCAGCTTGGTTTGATACACGCCACAACCAACCAGCTTGAGCATGTTGTTCTTGAGCAGTCAGCGAAACTTGAATAGGGGCATTGGCCAAGCTGTATTTACAGGCGTTGTCCAACAAATTAGCCAGCACGATGGACATCATTTGAGGGTCAATTCGCATTGGTACCGTGTCATGTGAAGCAATGAAATGAACTTGCTCAGGTGAACGGCATGTCATCACAACCGACTGTGTCAGAAAAACTGCATCCACGTTTTCTACGATGGGTTGTAGACCTTGGTCGGTGAGCTGACCTGTATGAACACAGCGCTCAATGACTTGATTCATGTCTTGGATGGCTTGCTCCATGGCTTCACGTTTGAGCGGCCCTGCGTCCATCCACATGCGCAAACTGGCCAAAGGGGTTTTTAATTCGTGCGCCAACATGGAGAACAACTGCATTTGCTCTTCATGTTGTTGCCTTTCAAAATGAGTTTGTTCCTCAATCAGTAACAGCCTTAAGTTGGTTTCTTGCTGTACTTTTTGCATTGCACGAGCGCGTAAGTGAAGCAAGACGAACATCATGAATCCATCCATGATCATATTCACCAAATACGCATAGGAAAGTTGACTGCTTGGCTTTATCCAACCTAAGTTAACAAAAATAGAGATCGCGTTGAGCAGCCCGTAAAAGACGAAATAAATCACTAGATAAACTCTTGAAATGGATGGTTGCAAGTGAGAACCGCCACTAACAAGAACAATCGCCAAGAAAAAGACAATACCAGCAGGCGCCATTACGCTCGCAATAAACAGCGATTCACGCGTAAGTCCTACGAGTTGAATCAATGGAAGTAATCCAAGAAGCACTGCAAGCACCAAACAAATCACCAGCAAGATACGGGGTGGACCGTATTCTTTAAGAAAAATCGCCATGAAACCGTAAGTAGAACCGACGATCCATGGCACTAAAACGGAAGCCATGCTTGTTAAAGCACCTGGAGGTAGCCATGTGCCTATTTCCGTACGTGCAAATCCAAAAAGAAAGAAAATCCACAGAGTGGCCATCGTCTGTTTGATAACAAAAAATCCCATCACCGTTTCTGAAGTGAACCACCAATTCACTAAAGCCGAGATAGCAAAAATAAACGAAATTACCAATATGAAAAATAAAAGACGTTCTTGGGTTCTCAGTTGAGGCTGCGCCATTAAAAGAGGCTCCACCCCGACCTGAATCGGTCGCGAACTGGTGCTTTCAACGCGAATATAAATGTCTCGCTCTTGTTGCAGTGCTGGAATATCGAAAGTAAAAAAAATTGATGCTAGTGCCTCGTTATCTGGCGCGATGAAGTCACCAGAATGCAGGGTAATTCCCGCTACAGGATCGTAAAGAGTGATGTGATCCAAAAAAGCTGGCTTCACGTACACAATCCATGGCCGAGTGCTATCCGTACTGCTGGCCCTCAGTCTGAGCTTAATCCAAACTGCATCTGCGCCATAACCAAAACTCTTCAAACCGTCATAAGCTTGCCAGTCGGCAGCAACTGCTGCTGCGAGGTCTGCCTTGCCATCTCGGTCTATCCACCATGCCTGTTTTTGCACTAGCGAGACCGCATGGTCTTGCTGTGTGTTAGCGGGCACACATCCCATCAAAAAACAAACGACCGTAAAAATACCAAAGATCCAAGAGATACGGAGAATATGTGTGTTTTTCATCAATCTAGGATACTGCTATCGCTAGTGGGTTGGACTGCGCTTGACGAAAATCGTCAGTTGAACGCATCGCAAGAGTGGCTAATGGACAAGACCGGTCATTCCACATTGCAAGAGATCGCGAACAGCACGGAGTGGAAAGCTGTGGGTCAGCAGCGAACAACTGAGCCTTGACCTAGGCGGAGAAAACCCTGCCACCCGTCAGCGCCTGATGCAAGCGCTGGAGCACATCAACCAACGCTTTGGACGAGGCACTCTGTACCTGGCAAGCGCGGGCACAGCAGGCAAACAGCGAACATGGGAGATGAATCAAGAGCGCAAGACGTCGGGGTTTACGACGGATTGGGCAGGGTTGTCAATTGCGAATTAATCATCATGCATTTGCAGCAGCCAGAACGACAAACAACAAAAGCACACACAAAAAGATTAATTGGCCGGCGCTCTCGGATTCTTTTTCTTCTTTGGTCCGAAGCGAGTGAACAGTGGAGTTATCAACCGCCTTCTGTGCAATGGCCTCGTAGCGATTCAGTGGCTTTACCTTCCACTTGCTATCTTCACTGAACAAAGCGACACAATGAGGACACGCTTCTGATTCAAGTGGAATGACAGCCTCACAAGCCAGACACCTCCCTTTGGGAAGCATTGCTTTTGCGCGCTCATCCTCATTCATCTTTGCAAGCAATGCAGCTAATTCAGCCTCCTGAGCTGCCTGTCTTTCCTGCTCTGCTTGGCGTTCTTGATCGCGAGCCAACTGTAGCGCTTGCTGATTTTCAGCGTACTGCACTTGTAGCTGTGTGGCCCGTAATCGTATGTACTTTGCCTTAGCGGCTTTCTCATCACCGGCAACCACCCAGAGCTTCGTCGAATTCATCTTGCGTCGAAAACTGGTCCTGCGTCGGCACTGCTGGCAATTTGGACGAGAAGTCGACAGCCTGCATCCGAAAAACCTCCTGCACTGTCTTGCCGGATGTCGCTCCGGAGGCGCACAACTGCGCCTTCAGGTCATCGATTAATGAGCTCATCGAAGTGTGTCTTCAATAGCGCTTGCTCACACCCATCGAAAAGAACTTGTAGTTGCCGCTAAAAGACACATCGCTCGTAAAAAACTGCATTGACACGTAGGGCGATAGTCCAGAGTCTCCAAGGGTTTGAAACTGCGCTTCAAGCCCCAGTGCCAACCTGTTCTTGCTATCGCTGGTCGACCATGTATTACCTGTCACTTTGTTATCCAACGTTCCATGTAAATGCCGCAAATACCCTGTCGCAGTCAAGGTGCCCCAGCCAGCGTGCACGAGATCGTAGCCAAACCCCATGTTGATGAGTGACCCCGATACGGTGTCACTCCCTGCTTGACCTGATCGCACCCAATGTTTGGTCGCTGGGTTCAGCCAAGTTACACCTGCACGCAACGATATTGGGCTTTCCAAATGATGCACCCACTCAAAATCTAAAGTCTTGTTTCTGTCCGGCAGAAGGTCCCCCAGTACGGCATTGTTGTAGCTGTAGTTCATCTGTCCGAGCCCTATACGAAGCAACTCATGCCCTGATGTTTCCTCCGCTGCTGAGAGCGTCGCACTAGTAAGAATTGCTGTACCAACCAGCGCATTTTTTAGTGCTTTAAAAGCCAATTTCATAACCTATCCTTAATCTACGTTTATCGTAGAGACATGATATATTAACTTTACGAAAATCGAAGAGTGTCTAGAACTCGTTCCACCTCTTCGTTCATCAACCTGTCGGTGTTTGGCTCCCGACTGAGGGAGGCTCGGATGCGCATGGGGTTACCGCAAGATAAGTTAGGCGTGATGATTGGCTTGGATGAACACACAGCCAGCGCTCGTATCAGCCGCTATGAGGCTGGTATTCATGAGCCACCTATCAAGACTGCGCGTCAACTCGCTGACGCCCTGCAAGTCCCGTTGGGCTACCTCTACTGTGATGATGACAAGCTCGCCAACATCGTTCTTGCTGCAAGCCAGTTAAACGACACCGACCGGGATAACCTGCTCGCGCTCATCCTTGAACGACTTGATACCCCGCAGGCACAAAGCCACAAGTCATCCAGCTCGAACAAACGCTCACCAAAGTAGAGCGACAAATCTGCGGGCCTTATGCCACCAACAGATCTGGCTGCGTCGCCTCCAACGGATCGGTGAGCGAGTAACCTCGATCAAACAACCACGTCAGGCGGTGCTCAAGGTCTTGAGCGTGGTCGCGAGGGAGCCTTCTTGGCCTCTTGGACAAAAAGTTGTAGTGCGACGCAAAATGAACCATCGATGCCATCAGCTGCGCGTAGGGCAACCGGTTGAATGACAGGCGGAGGTCTTGTAAGACCCACTTGCCCCAGACCCGATCCATGCCCTTAAAAGATAAGTGCGGCGGCTGCCAAACCAGCTCGAGAGTTGCGAGACGCATGCCAAAGCGCCGGACCGAGAAAAAGCGGCTTGGCTTAATCGCTCGACACTCATGCCTCAAACGGTAGACGCACGACCCCATGCAAAGACCTTCTACCCAGAGGTCTTCAACGTTCGTTAAAGGGTCGATCCTGTAGCCCTGCCAATCCATGCCCGCACAGAAGAAGTGCCAGCCTTGGTTTTTCTGCGCAACAACCTTGACTCGCTCCTTGGCTCGAAATTGAGCCGCTCGGCGCACAAGCGAAGCCCAACGACTGTTTCGGGGCAAAACGAAGCGGGTTTGAATGATCCAGTTCTCGACAAGCGCTAACTGTGCAAAGGTCACCCTCGTCTCTCGACCGGCGATTCGCATGAAGGTAAAGTCACTCCCCTCTGGGATTCGACACCCTGTGGAGCAATACAACCGATGCTGGTTAATGAAGTAGGCCAGCAACAAGCCTTGAGGCGCTTGTTGATACCCATGATCAGCAAGCCTCGCACAATAGAGCGCAAGGCTCTCCAACGACAGCTCGCGATTCCTCAAAATTGGTACGAAACATTCCTTAGGGCTTCGACAGAGAACGCGCCAAGCTGCTGACCTGAACTTCTTGCGCAAGATACTCTCTACGGATTCGTTTGTGTCCATAAACACACCGCAGTGCTTCGCGTAGCGGACGACCCAGTTGAGATTTTTCAAGGCGGTGGCATCAGTGCGTGAACGGCGAGTAGGCGTGACGTCTTCAGCCATGGCCAACACCCCGGCTAACATTCGAGGGGGCGCTGGCGAGATTGGCATCACAGCATGATGGAGCAACGACCGATGTACCGCTCACCCGAAAGCGCACGGGATCGATCCACTCGCTATCAAGGTTGACCGAAGTTCCTCGGTACGCAAACGGAGTACGCAGGTAAAGTGATATCTCTTTTCGATGAACTGATGTTGGATCAATCCCCAAAAACTGTTGTGACGTGAGTAAAAAGTTATTCACTATCTGATCCGCTTGCACGACTCGACTGGTACGCAGAACGGGATTAAGCAACGAAACGGTTATAGCGGCCATAAGGCACCTCCTGGTTTAGCCAGTTCGACATATGTCAGGGCGGCAATCAGACAAATCCCCCAGTCGTTCGCGTCAACGTGACGCCAGCTGACCAAGCTGTTAACTTCAGAAACAACAAAGCCCGCACAATGCGGGCTGACGCGTTTACCGGCTTGTTTACCCCGTAGGGTCACATCGCTTGTGGCAACCACCGTGCTCCGGGAGCCGGTTGGTGTGAGCGTCAGCTCATCTCTAAATGTATATTCAGTCTATCAAAGAATCTGCTGATGGCGCAACATAAACCTAGATGACATCGTAAAAAAAACAACTCCGTTTCCACTACCGGTTTCCACTCGTTGGAAGATTTGCGTGGCAACCGGTGACACAAGCGATCTGTAATGCAACACGCTATGCAACCCCAGAAGGGGCTTTGATACTAGCGTTTGACGCCGGAGTTAACAAAGTTGGTTACCAGCAAAACCATAGTTTTAAAGCTACGGTTTTGCCATGCAGCAAGTGATTTTTGAACCTCTCAAGGAGCACCATGCTTCAATCGTTCAGCGTACAAATGGGTCGACACGATGGATGCCAATTCGGTACTCAGAGGCTCGACCAGTATGACCTTTGTAAATGCGCTCAAGATAACCATAGCGCATCAAGCAATTCAAATTAATTTGAACGAATTGATGCGAATACCCTAACTTCTCAGCCAACGGTCGACTAGCAAGAAAGAAAATCCCATCAGGGCTATTTGCCGCAAGCCGCAGGCAAACCCCAAGCAATTGATCAACAAATGCACCAAGTCCATGTTCAGACATCCAAGCTGGAAGCGGGCAAGGATTGTTGACTGCGTGATCAAACACCGCGCCCATTGGATAGCGGATATGCGCCCAAGAATTGACGAACTCGAGCCAAGTAACGTCAAAGTCTTTCGTATTCATGTTGACAACGAAGCGTTTATGCCATTCTTGAACGTAACGGCGAAGCAATTCTTCGTTCGGATTTGGTAATTCAGCCATTAGCCAGCGAGCAAGCTGGAACAGCTTAGTGTGGCGCTGTCCAGGTTTTGTCACAAAGCAAATTGGAGGAAACTCTTTCAGAATTTCGATTGGGGTGCTACTTGCTTCTATCTCATGTCCATCATCAATTTCTTGCATCTCCTGGATAACCTGTGTCTCTTGCTTGTCTTGGATATCTTGTGCTTCTTGTGTAAACAAAACCTTATCCGCAATGTCGTCAGCAGACGCTGCTAATACCGTCAGGTCAACTACAGATGAAGCATCACAAAATCGGCCAATCTTATTGAGTACAACGTCGTAACCTGCTAAAGCTGGCAAGCCCACATTTGCCTCTGATACCGACTCACTTGTAACCGTGATGTATCGACGATCCGAATAAAGCTCGACGCTAATCCCGTTAACCTCCCCCCGACGACCATCACTCCCAGTGACACAACGCCCCCACATGTGCACACCTCGACCGCTCGGACTGTATTCAAGGTAACCCGAACCAAGCAGTTGAAGTACTTCATCAGCTCTCGGATCGATACGCCCATCAGTTACACAATCATCTAAATCGGCGGCGAAGATACCATCGCCATTCAAGATGAATCCAATGCCTGAAAAACGACCACTGGCATAACGCTTGCACGCCACGCCAAATTCACTACCGGCGTCAGCTTTAGTGATATTCACTTTGTGTCCAGTTTTTGCAGAATAAGGGATCTTCTCTGCAGAACCCTCATGCTTCCACACAACCCAGCGAGGGGTGGTACGAAGTTCGAGTGGGATGTTGTTGATGTTGAGCGACTTCATGCAACCACCTGCGATCCTGAACTAGCGTTCGCGATGCTCGAAATCAGTTGATCAATTTCGTCGCTCCTCCAGACAGTCGTACGTAACCCAAGGCTGTACCCCTTCGGATAACGCCCGGCCTTGATTCCTGCAAACCAAGATGATCTCGATACTGGTATTCGTGCCAGTACTTGCGGTAATCGGTATAACCGCACGTCTCTGGTAGATGAAGAAGCGTTAGTTGTTGTAGTTTGCGCAGCCTCTGGACTACTGATGGAGTGCAAAGCACATTGTTGTTTGGTCACGGTTATTTCCTTGTGAAAGTCTATTCACGATCAACTCCTAGTTCGCAAGGTTTGAAACAACTTCGGGTGCTTGCAAAAGGCGTAAGCCCACCCAGTCCGAATGCGGACCACTAAACGGACATCAATTTTGCTCAGCTCTCGGATACGACCATCTAGAACGATTTCTCGCGCTCTGGTCCAAAAAAGAAAAAGCCTGCTCAATGTGCAGGCTTTTGCCCGGCTTGGTTACCCTTAGGTCACATCCGCTTTGCGTACCACCTTGCCCCGGAAGGCAGGTCGGTGTGAGTGCCAAACACTCATCTCTTGATGTTGAAAAAATTTTAAAACGATATAGAACGGCTTAGCAACAAGAAATTAATGGACAGAAAATGCGTTGCGCTTGCACAACATAGCGCTCACCGCGCAAGCCGAATGCCGCCTCTCATGTCAAATGTCGAGCGTGCGCTTTCATCAGGCGACACAAACCGCTACCCCCACCAAATCACTGCTTGAATTTGACTGGTCTAGGATGGTTTCGGTCTTCCACGGTCAACGCCCGATGGGCAGACCTGATCTAGACCGGACACTGGTCTAACGGCTCCTTGCGTGACCTCACCTAGCAATCACCGAGAATGGGCGATCGCCACACCCGTGACCATGGTGTGGATGCCCAGCTAGTGCCATCAAGGACGCCGCAAAGAGCGTCATGATTTGAGTAGAGGAAACTGCATGGCAACCATTCTTTCGGAGTACCACCGCTTCCTTGCGCACTTAGCGCACCGCCACGTACACGATGATGTGCGCCGCTTTGCGTACCTTGTACTTGAATACTTGCAACCCCTGTCTGAAGTCGGTGCTGCGCGCCGCGCTAGGTCTACGCGCCTAGCGCCTCTGGCTATCGAGCACCTCCCGCAGATGCCTGTCCATTACAACGTAGACACCAGTGGCTCCGAAACCGGGCGAGCGTTTGGAAGGCTGCACCAGCTCGAAGTTGGGCCCTTTCGCGGATTCATGAGACAGGAGACATTCGACCTAAGCCATGACATCACTTTGGTCTACGGGGCTAACGGCACTGGTAAGAGCAGTTTCTGCGAGGCTTTGGAATTGGCAATGCTTGGATCGATCAGCGAAGCGCAGGCCAAGCGGGTCGATCAGCGAACCTACTGCAACAACGCTCGATTACGCCGTCACGTCGCGCCGACCTTGTTTTACAAGGCGGCAGACGAAGCGCAGACCGTCCAGCCCGATGAAGCCGAGTACCGTTTCTGCTTCATTGAGAAGAACCGCCTCGACGACTTCGCCCGGATCGCCGCACGGACCCCTGGCGAACAGCGCCAACTCATTGCCACCCTGTTCGGTGTTGAACAGTTCAGCGAGTTCGTCCGCGGCTTCAACCCCTCGGTCGATCAGGACCTGATGCTTACCGGTGTGCAAGCGGCACAGCTGGGGCAGCGACGCCTGCAGTTGGCGACCTCCGAGCAGACGATCGCCGCCTACCCGCAAAAGGTCGCGGCGATCGAGGGCCTGGAGTTAGCTTTGGCGCAGCGCATGTCTTCGAGCGCGACCTATCAGGCCTGCGTGGACTGGCTAGTCGGTACGCCGCAGCAGCAAGGGCGGCTGTCGTATGTCCAGGCACAGCTGGACGCCAGCCCACCTGCCATTCACGAAGTAACCACGGCCCTCTTGCAGGCGTTGCTGGAAGAGGCTTACCGCGTCCAGGGACTGTGGCAGGCATCGTCCGCGCAACTCGCAGCCCGTGCTGGCGAGGTGTCATATGCGAAGCTCTACGAGGCCGTGCTTGCCCTGGCCGAGAGTGCAACTGCTTGTCCCGCCTGTGGAACAGGACTGGCCGCCGTGGCGCAGGACCCGTTCTCCAGGGCGCGAATCGGCTTAGAGCAGCTCGCGCAACTGGCTACCCTTCAGCAGCAAGAGGTCGGGCTTCGGACACATTTGAGCGATGCGGTCCGAGCGCTGTGGGACGAAATGCGCCGTGTGGTTGTGGCGGCTGCGATTGCGTGTCCTGCCGAATTGCACGCCGCGGGCCTGCCGCTTCTACCGCCCACCGCTGCTGGCGAGTGGCTCGGTCAGTGGGTCGATGGGGACCGGCGCGCTTGGCAAGCTCTGCTTCGGATCGCTGAGATCATCGAAGGCTTCGACGCGCAGGTACGTGAGGTGCATGCCCAGCGTCGCACGCTTGCCCAGGAGCGGGATCGCTTGCTCCAGCATCAGCTAGAGATCGAGCGGCTTAGGACTATGCGGTCGACGGCGGACCAGGACTTGGCGGCCGCCCGACAGACGGTAGCCCAGTTCGACGAGGTGAACCGTGACCTGATTCAGGCAGTCGCGGAGGAAGTGTCGGTGGTGGCACACCATCAGCGAATAAAGGCCGCCTACGACGGTTTCTTGCCCGAGATTCAGGCCTACCTCATGGCCCTACCAGGTGATCTGCTACAGGGGTTGGGAGAGAAGGCTCGTCATCTTTACAACGCATTCAACCGGGCCGATCCACCTGGCGATCTGCTGCACGCGTTGTGGTTGCCAGTGGCAGAAAACGGCAAGATCGAGGTGGAGTTTGGCGGCGAGCCGGGCGTGCGCTACGACGCACTGATCGTCTTCAGCGAAGGGCACATCAAATGCCTGGGCCTAGCGATTTTGCTTGCTAAAAATATCGCGCAGGGCTGCCCCGTGGTCATCTTCGATGACGTCGTCAACGCGATCGACGACGACCACCGCGATGGCGTCTGGCGTACTTTCTTCGAGGGCGGCCTGCTCGACGGTAAGCAGGTTATTCTCACTTCGCATGCCGAGGAATTCCTGCACCGCATCCAGCAGGAGTTGGGCGTCCGGCGTGCTGCAGCCATTAAGCGATACAAGTTCCTCCCGCATCTGGGAGAGCACGAACTGCGCGTCGACAGCGACCCGCCGACAAAAAACTATGTGCTCCTTGCTCAGCAGGCGTTGGCAGCCGACGAGAAGCGCGAAGCACTGCGCCAGGCCCGTCCGGCACTGGAGAGTCTGACAGATCGTCTATGGACATGGCTGGGGCGGCGGGGTGACGGTCGGATCGACATCAAGCTGGGTGGGCCCCGCTCGCCCTGGGAGTTGAACAACAAATGCAGCAAGCTGCGATCGGCGGTTGATCGGATTGCGTCACAACACGCCGGTGCGCCGCAGGCGGTCGCCGCGCTCGCTTCCCTGCTCAACGTGAACGGCGCTAGCATCGAATGGGGCTACCTCAACAGCGGCGTGCACGATTCACAACGTGATCACGAGTTCGATCGCTCAACCGTCAGGGTCGTCGTGGAAGCAATCGCGGCCTTAGATGATGCGCTTGATGTCTTGCAGAGACGCTGAGCGTTCGGATGTGGTTCGTGCATCAAAGACCGTTCTTTGACGCGCGAGCGATCAGCTGGTACATCGCCGGCGGAAGACCGCTTTCGCTGCAAAGCGGTCATCAAGCGACCCTTTTGAAATCAGGTCGCAGCACCTTTCCGCCAAGACACTGATCCAAAAAATTACCCCAGTAGTTCATCATCTCTCGGCGCTGGACTAGGTACTTGGCATGGTTATACGCAGAGCTCGCCGATTTGCGCTCCATGTGGGCAAGCTGCAGCTCTATGTGCTCATGCGGAAAATCATGCTCATGCAAAACCGTAGAGGCAATGCCCCTAAAGCCATGTCCAGTCATCTGACCTTGATAGCCCATACGCTTCAAGGCTCCAAGTATGGTGTTGTTGCTCATGGGCTTCTCATGATCTCTTTCACCAGGAAACAGTAACTTTGAGTGCCCGGAGATGAGGCGCAATGTTTTCAGCACATCAAGGGCCTGAGGAGCCAAAGGCACAATATGTTCGGTCCGCATTTTCATTCTGGCGGCAGGAATTCGCCATTGGTTTGCTTCAAAGTCAAACTCATCCCACCTCGCGCCGATGAGCTCACTGGTACGAACAAAAGTCAAGGCCATCAGCTTCATCGCCAGACGTGTAATTGCAGCGCCTTGGTAAGCCTCAATTTGACGCAATAGGCCTGGCAGCTCATTTGCATCAAGGCGTGCAAAGTTCTCTTTTGCTCTCTGCGTTAGAAAATCTGACGGTTTGATTTCGGCAAGCGGGTTACTGGAGATCAAACCATGGACAGCGGCATACCGAAAAATCTGTCCGCAGGTTTGAAAACAGCGCTTGGCAATATCCAAGGCGCCACGCGCAGCAATCTTCTTTGTCATCGCCACCAACTCTGCAGTTTGAATCGCTGATATGGGACGTCCACCAAGTTCGGGGAACACATCAGCACGCAAACGCTTGATCACATACTCGGCATGGCGCGGACTCTTCGTCGGCTTCCAATACTCAAACCAAGCCTCGGCAACTGCAGCGAATGAATTCTCCGCTGCGATCTGACGAACCAGCTTGGCTGTCTTGCGCTCTTGCATGGGATCACGACCGGCATTCTTCTCGCGGCGAGCTTCGTCACGCAGCTCACGCGCCTTGGCCAAAGACACATCGGGGTACATCCCCAGTGTCAGCAGCTTTTGCTTGTCGTCCGCGTAGTAACGCCAGCGCCAACTTTTCCCACCAGAAGGCGAAATAAACAGGAAAAGGCTACCCGCATCGGTGAGTTTGTAGGCCTTGTCTTTGGGTTTAGCTTGCTTGACTGCTATCTCTGTGAGTGCCATGGTTGTGCATCCTTTTGATCAGGATACTCGATACCACGATCAACGCGCTGAAGTACCACGGGAAATAGCACGTTTGAGAACGAGCTGCAGCCGGACATCATTGGACTAACCGACAAAGAAAAAGCCCCGCAACACTAGGTATTACGGGGCTTCTCATGCTGTTGTCCGATTTGAATGAATCTTGTCGGACTTAATTTTGGCGGAAACGGAGGGATTCGAACCCTCGATGAGGCTCTACACCCCATACTCCCTTAGCAGGGGAGCACCTTCGGCCACTCGGTCACGTTTCCAGCAGGTGCATATTATGCCTCAGCTTAGGCGCTTGGTTGGTCCAAGTCGAAAGCTTTATGCAAAGCGCGCACAGCGAGCTCCATATATTTTTCATCGATCACGACCGAGGTCTTGATTTCAGAGGTCGAGATCATTTGGATGTTGATGCCCTCTTCGCTCAATGAGCGGAACATCTTGCTCGCGACGCCCACGTGGCTGCGCATGCCGATACCCACGATCGAGACTTTACAAATCTTGGTATCGCCCTGCACGTCCGTCGCGCCCAATGCGGGAAGCACTTTGTCTTTGAGCAAATCGGTCGTGCGCGCGTAGTCGTTGCGGTGCACGGTGAAGCTGAAATCGGTTTTGCCATCCTTGCTGATGTTTTGGATGATCATGTCCACTTCGATGTTGGCTTCGGCCACAGCACCCAAGATTTGGTACGCAATGCCTGGTTTGTCGGGCACGCCGACCACAGAAATTTTGGCTTCATCGCGGTTGAAAGCGATGCCCGATACGATGGCTTGTTCCATTTTTTCGTCTTCCTCAAAGGTAATCAACGTGCCTGATTTGGCTTCTTCGTTGATGTCAATATCCCACGCGGTGAAGCTGGACAACACGCGCAGCGGCACCTTGTATTTACCTGCAAACTCGACCGATCGAATTTGCAACACTTTGCTGCCCAAAGAGGCCATTTCCAGCATCTCTTCAAAACTCACCGTTTGCAAACGGCGTGCTTCGGGCACCACACGGGGGTCGGTGGTGTACACGCCATCCACGTCGGTATAAATCAAACACTCTTTGGCTTTCAAGGCAGCCGCCACGGCCACAGCCGAGGTGTCTGAACCGCCACGGCCCAAGGTGGTGATGTTGTCGTTGTCGTCTTTACCTTGGAAGCCCGTGATGATGACCACTTTGCCAGCGTCCAAGTCAGCACGCACACGCACGTCATCGATCGACTCAATGCGGGCCTTGGTGTAGGCGTTGTTGGTGCGAATCGGTACTTGCCAACCGGCGTAGCTGACAGAAGGCTGGCCTTCGGCTTGCAATGCAATGGCCAACAACGCAGAAGAAGCTTGCTCGCCTGTGGAGGCCAACATGTCGAGTTCGCGGTTGTAGGCCGAATCAGCTTTGGAAGGCGCCAGCTCTTTGGCCAAACCGAGCAAACGGTTGGTCTCGCCGCTCATGGCTGAGGGCACGACCACCATTTGATGGCCTGCACGGGCCCATTTAGCCACGCGCTTGGCGACATTGCGAATGCGCTCTGTCGAGCCCATAGAGGTGCCGCCGTATTTATGAACGATCAGTGACATTTAGATTAAATGAAGGTTAAACGACTGTAAAACCTAAGGATTGTAGCAACGCAGCAACGCGCCATCGCGCCGCACAAAGCCGCGCCCCACCTTGATGTCGATGTGATGGCCGCGGGTGGTGCAGGCCTTGATTTGCATCAGCAACTCTTGCATCTGCGCCGCACTGGCTTGCATCTGCGCCATGGCCAACCAATGACGCAGCACATTGGTTTGTCGCGCCGTGCTGAGTTGTTGCAACGCTCGAATTGCAGGCGGATGCCCGACCAGCGCCGCATCTTGTTCGGCCATTTCTTGCAACAAGGTTTGAGCTTGCGCGGCATGCGAGGCACTGCGCGCAAAGGTTTGGCGAAATGCAGGAAACGCTTTTTCCAACGCAGGCAAAAGCTCAAGACGAATGCGGTTGCGGGTGTAACGGGTGTCTGCATTCGTGGGGTCTTCAACCCAAGTTTGGGCTGTCGCCACCAAGGCATGGCGCAACACCTGGCCTGGCACAGGCAACCATGGACGGTGGAAAGTCACCCCCAAACGTTCGGCTTGTTGCGGCATGCACGCCAAGCCAGGCAGTCCAGCGCCACGCGAAAGCGCCAGCAACAAGGTCTCGACCTGATCGTCGGCATGCTGGGCCAAGACCATGTCGTGAATGACGCCCCCCCAGTTGTTCGTCAAGGCTTGCACCAAAGCGCGATAGCGGGCTTGCCGTGCGGCATCTTCAGGGCTCTCGCCTGGGGCATGAGCGGCATTGACGCGTTGCACCACGAGTGGCACCTGCCATTGTTGACACAACGCGACGCAATGCGCTTCAAAAAGATCTGCCGCATCTTGCAGGCCATGGTGCACATGCACGGCATGCACACGACCTGGCCAACGTGTGGCACAGGCGATCAAGAGTGCGGTGGAGTCTGCCCCGCCGCTGAGCGCCACAGCGAACGCGGGCAAGTGCTGGAGTGCATCCAGCGAAGGGAAATCAGCGGGCGTCGGCTTTGGTGTCGCTGAAACGGCCATAACTTTGCAGACGGTCGTAGCGCTTGTCGAGCAACTCTTTGACTTTCATGTCAGTCACTTGGCGCCATGCGTCGTTCAAGCCGCGCTTGAGTTGAGCCGACATTTGCTTGGGATCGCGGTGTGCGCCGCCCACAGGCTCGTTGACGATTTTGTCGATCAAGCCCAACGCTTTGAGGCGATGGGCAGTGATGCCCAAGGCTTCTGCAGCGTCTTCTGCGCGGTCTGAGGTTTTCCACAAAATCGAGGCACAGCCTTCAGGGCTGATGACCGAGTACACCGAGTACTGCAGCATCAAGACTTGATCGGCCACGCTGATGGCCAACGCACCGCCCGAGCCACCTTCACCAATGATGGTGGTGATGATGGGCACTTCGAGTTGGGCCATTTCAAAAATGTTGCGGCCAATCGCTTCAGACTGGCTGCGCTCTTCGGCATCAATGCCAGGGTAGGCGCCAGGGGTGTCCACAAAGGTGAACACGGGGAGCTTGAACTTCTCTGCCGTCTTCATCAGACGCAAGGCTTTGCGATAGCCTTCGGGGCGGCTCATGCCAAAGTTACGCGCTGCGCGCTCTTTGGTGTCGCGGCCTTTTTGATGGCCCAAGACCATGCAGGCATTGCCATTGAAGCGCGCCAAACCACCCACGATGCTCAAGTCATCGGCAAAGTGACGGTCGCCGTGCAACTCCACAAAGTCCGTGAAGATGTCGTTGATGTAGTCCAGCGTGTAAGGACGCTCGGCATGGCGCGCGATTTTGGTGATCTGCCAAGGCGTGAGGTTGCTGTAAATATCTTTGGTCAGCTGCAAGCTTTTCTTGCTCAGCTGGTCAATCTCCTCAGAGATGTCGACCGCCGACTCGCTTTGCACATAGCGCAGCTCATCGATCTTGCCTTCGAGTTCAGCAATCGGTTGTTCAAAGTCGAGGAAGGTTTTCTTAGCCAAATTCATTACTCCTTAGCGGCTCAGTATTCAACTGGCAGCGGATCTAGCGAGCGCCAAATATACCAAGTGGCGACGCTGCAATAAGGGGCCCAAGCCGCGGCCACCTCTCGGGCCTCGCTGCGACTGACGGACTCACCCGAAAAATAGTTCTGGCTAATGCCATTGATCAAACCCACATCATCCAACGGCAACACATTGGGCCGCATGAGGTGGAAGATCAAAAACATTTCAGCCGTCCAGCGGCCGATGCCGCGAATGGCCACCAATTCGTCAATGATGGCCTCGTCGTCCATTTCGGACCACTTCTTCACATGCAAGGTGCCGTTGTCAAAGTGCAGCGCCAAGTCCACCAAATACTCAACTTTGCGCGCAGACAGGCCTGCCGAGCGCATGTCGTCGACCTTGAGTTTCAAGACATTGGTCGGGGTGATCTTGCGTGGCAACAGCGCAAAGCGGTCCCACACGGTTTGCGCGGCCTTGACCGAAATTTGCTGCCCCACAATGCTGCGCGCCAGCGTGACAAATGCATCGCCGCGTGACTGCAACGACGCATCACCAAACTGCGGAATGAGGCGCTTCATCACCCGGTCTTTTTTAACCAAGTGCTTGCACGCCTCCGCCCAATACTCGGGCGTTGCAATGGTGATTTTGTCTTTGCCAACGATCACTTAGCCACGCTCCCAGGTCGTGCCTGTGGGTGAGTCTTTCAACACAATGCCCTGCGCCGCCAGCTCTTGGCGAATGCGGTCGGCTTCGGCAAAGTTCTTGGCCGATTTGGCCGCAGCACGGGCTGCAATTTGGGCTTGAATGGCGTCTTCGTCGACGCCAGCACCGGCTTGCGCAAACGCTTTGGGATCGTCTTGCAACAGACCCAACACGCCGCCCAAAGCTTTGAGTAAACCGGCGGTTTGGGTTGACCCCGTGCGGTTGACTTCACTGGCCAGTTCAAACAACACAGCCACGGCTTCGGGCGTGCCAAAGTCTTCGTCCATGGCGGCTTTGAATCGAGCGGCGTGCGGCTCGGCCCAGTCAATCGTCAGGGCATCAGGCGTGACGGTGCCCAGAGCTGTGTAGAGGCGTTTCAGCGCGCCGCGCGCGTCGTTCAAATGCACATCGCTGTAATTGAGCTGGCTGCGGTAGTGGCTACGCACCACAAAGAAACGCACCGTCTCTGCGCCGAACTCTTTGAGCACATCACGGATGGTGAAGAAGTTGCCCAAGCTCTTGGACATTTTTTCGTTGTCCACGTTGATGAAGCCGTTGTGCATCCACACGCTGGCCATTTTTTGACCGTTCGCGCCTTCGCTTTGAGCAATTTCGTTTTCGTGGTGTGGGAACTGCAAGTCAGCGCCACCGCCGTGAATGTCAAAACTTTGGCCCAACATCTCGCAGCTCATGGCTGAGCACTCGATGTGCCAGCCGGGGCGGCCCGCACCAAAGGGGCTGGCCCATTTCACCTCTTCTGGCTCACTCTGTTTGGCTGATTTCCACAGCACAAAGTCCAGCGGGTCTTGCTTGCCGTCATCCACGGCCACGCGCTCGCCGGCTTGCAACTCGTCCAAGGATTTGCCCGACAACTTGCCGTAACCAGGGAACTTGCGCACGGCGTAGTTCACATCGCCATTGCGGGCTTGGTAGGCCAAGCCTTTGTCTTGCAGGGTGCCAATCATCGACAGCATTTGCGGCACATAGTCCATGGCACGGGGCTCGTGCGTGGGGCGTTCGATTCCGAGGGCATCAGCATCTTGGTGCAGGGCGTCAATCATGCGGTCGGTCAGGCCGCGCACGGTTTCGCCGTTTTCTAACGAACGTTTGATGATCTTGTCGTCAATATCCGTGATGTTGCGCACGTAGGTCACCCGGTAGCCGCTGGCCTTGAGCCATCGCTGCACCACGTCAAACGCCACCATCGAACGGGCATGGCCCAGATGGCAGAGGTCGTACACGGTCATGCCGCACACATACATGCGGACGTGTCCAGGTTCTAGCGGCGAAAAGTCTTCCAGCGCACGCGTGAGCGTGTTGTGAATGCGAAGCGTCATGAGTGAATCGTCAAAGACCGCAATGAAGGGTCGGGAGTGATGTGACACGGGGGTTTGATGAACACCCCCTGTTTTACAATGCCCTCCAGTATACAAAGCACATGAAAAACCCTCTTGCACTTTTCTGCCATGCGCCTTTGACGCATTGTTTGCGGCGCTGGACCAGCGCTGCGGTCGTGTGCTTGGCCTTTGCGGCCAGCACCCAAGGCGCGCTCGCGCAATCCAGCGTGGTCCAAGAATGGCAACCGGCCCAGACGCTGCAGCGCATCACCCAAACCGATCCGCACGAAGAAATTCGCAAGCTGTTGCGTCAAGGCAAGCATGCGCAAGCCATGGCGCTGGTCGACAAAGGCTTGGCCACCAACCCGCGCGACCCACAAATGCGCTTTTGGCAAGGCTTTTTGTTTGAACAGTTGGGGCAACCCGAGCTGGCCAAGCCTGTGTATTTAGCGCTGACCCAAGATTACCCAGAGCTGGCCGAGCCACACAACAACCTGGGCGTGCTCTATGCGGCCCAAGGCGATTACGCCAAAGCTCAACAAGCACTGGAAGCGGCCTTGCGTGCCAACCCACAGTACGCTGAAGCGCAAGAGAACTTGGGTGACATCTTGGTGCAGCTGGCCCGCCAAGCCTACGAACGGGCTTTGGCCATCAACCCCAAACAAACTACCCTGGCTCACAAAATTGAGCGACTCCAACCCACCTCACAACGGACGCCAACACAACCATGACCACACACCTAACACGCCGCGTGCTTTGCGCATTGGGTTTGTCTTTCTTGGCACTCACCGCACAACAAGCGGTGGCTCAAACAGCACCTCAAGTCAAATTCGTCACCAACCAAGGTGAGTTTGTGGTCGAGGTCTACCCCGACAAAGCGCCAAAAACAGTCGAGAACTTCTTGCAATACGTACGCGACAAACACTATGACGGCACGATTTTTCACCGTGTCATCGGCAACTTCATGATCCAAGGAGGCGGCTACGACCAACGCTACATTGAGCGCCGCACACGCGCTCCCGTAGAACACGAAGGCCGTGAAGCCTTGGCCAAGGGCGGTCCGCGCAACACTGTGGGCACGATTGCCATGGCCCGCACCAACGCACCGCATTCGGCGACCTCGCAGTTTTTCATCAACGTGATGGACAACGGCTTTTTGGACCCCACGCCTCAGCAGCCGGGCTACACCGTGTTCGGCAAAGTGGTCTCGGGCATGGAAGTGGTCAACAAAATCAAAGCCATCCCCACGGGGTTTGGTGGTCCTTTTCCCTCGGATGTGCCGCGCACACCCGTCGTCATTCAATCAGCCAGCGTCTTGTAAGACCTGGTCTTTCGCTTACTTCATCAAGGAAAACTCATGAGCAACCCACAAGTCGAACTGCACATCTTGGACCTCGGCGTCATCACCATTGAACTGGACGCTGAAAAAGCCCCGAAGTGCACCGAAAACTTTTTGCACTATGTGAACAAAGGTCACTACGACAAAACCATTTTTCACCGTGTCATCCCTGGCTTCATGGTGCAAGGTGGTGGCTTTGAGCCCGGCATGACGCAAAAAGAATGCGACGCACCGATTGAAAACGAAGCCAACAACGGCCTCAAAAACAACCACTACACCTTGGCCATGGCCCGCACATCAGACCCCCACTCGGCCACCGCCCAGTTCTTCATCAACGTGGCTGACAACGACTTTTTGAACCACAAAGCCCCCAGCATGCAAGGATGGGGCTATGCCGTGTTCGGCAAAGTGGTGAGCGGCAACGAAGTGGTCGACAAAATCGCCGCGGTGAAAACCGGCCGCAAAGGCTTCCATGACGACGTGCCTAAAGAAGACGTGGTGATCGAGAAGGCCGTCGCGCTTTAATTCGCCACACCGCACACGCCTGAAGTCGATTCGCATTCACTGACCGTTCGCTTCAGGCTGCTTGCGTCACATGCCACACCCGACACCTGCGCTGAGTTTGCCCCTGCCCTGCGTGCAAGCGCCCTCCAACTGGCAGCGCGTGGACTTCATCTCCGACTTGCACTTGGACGAGCGCGAAAGCTCAACCTTTGAGGCATGGGTTCACTACATGGACCACACGCCGGCAGATGCGCTGTTCATCTTGGGCGATTTGTTCGAGGTGTGGGTGGGTGACGACAACACCGATTCTTTTGCCGCTCAATGCATTGCAGTGCTACAACGCACTGCACAACGCATGCCGCTTTACTTCATGTGCGGTAACCGTGATTTCTTGGTCGGCACTGCGCTGCTCAAAGCCACGGGCATGCAAGGCTTGCAAGACCCCTGTGTGCTGGCCTTAGACGAGCAACGCTTCTTACTCAGCCACGGCGACAGCTTGTGTTTGGACGATGTGGACTACATGGCATTTCGAGCCCAAGTTCGTCACCCCACCTGGCAGCAAGCCTTCTTGGCCAAGCCACTGAGCGAACGCCAAGCCTTTGCACGCAACTTGCGCATACAAAGCGAAACCCGCAAGCAAACACATACCGATTACGCGGATGTAGACACCCACGCTGCACGTGCTTGGTTACAAACCGCTACCTGTGAAACGCTGATCCACGGCCACACACACCGCCCCGCAGAACACGACTTGGGCGACCACTGCCAACGCTGGGTGCTGAGTGACTGGCACGCAGATTCAACGCCACCGCGCTTGGAAGTCTTGAGCTGGCTGCGCGACAAAGCACACGGCCCCACCCGAGGGCTTGACCGCTTGCCTTTGCGCAAAGCGTGAGCACAAAAAAAACGGCGCTTTGAAAGCGCCGTTTTTTCGTCCTGTCAGCGTTAACGCTTGAGCAACACTTTCAACGCGGCTTGCAAGCGACGTGAGGCGGTTTCGTCATACGCGCCACCCAAAACCTGCGCGGCATCAGCAGCCCAAGTCATTTGCGGCGAAGGATCGTTGCGACGTGTCAGCAGCTGCAATTGCAAGGCGCGGCGTGCGTCCATGTGTGCAGCAGGTGTGGGCAGTTCGGCCGCCACTTCCAGGCGCAACAGCGGCGTGACCGCATCGCCTTTGGGTTCTGCTGCCAAGGCTTGGGCCCATTGCGTGCGCTGTGCAGGGCTGAGCTTGCTGCCAATGGCTTGTGCGGCAGGCAATTGCGCGGCATCGCGCTTTTCCCAAGCGTGCATCAACTGTGTCAACACTTCACCATGGGCTTGCGCAGCCAAGCGACGCAGGGCGTCTTGCGCGGATTCCAACGCATGGCGTTGCGCACGGAAAGCCGCGTCACCCAAACGTGGGCCACGAGGGGCAAAGCCTTCACGCCCTCCATCACGCGCAGGCTTGCCATCACGGCCAAAACCAGGTTTGTCACCAAACTTGCCACCGGGTTTGCCATCGCGACCCCGTGGCCCAGCAGGGGCCACTTCGGTGCGTTTCTGACCCGGGCGGTCATCGCCACGCACCGCCACGACAGGACGTGGCGCAGCTTTGGGCTTGGCAGGTTCGGACGCCACAACAGGCTCTTGCGGTTCGGAGGCTTCGGTGGGCGCATCGGTTGCAGCGGCGTCGCTCGCAGCCGCATCCGTTGCCACGTCTGCAGCTGGAGCCTCTGCGGCATCGACTTGCGCGGGCGCCGCTGCAGGGCTGGCGATCACCTCGCCGCGCGAGATTTGCTCCAACGCCTGCATGGCTGCACGAATCTGGGTGATGTCACCTTTCGCGGTTGCGGATTCCAAGGCTTTGGCGGCCTCCAAAACGGCTTTGTCGTGGGGTGTCAACGCGGTTTGCGATTGCTCACGGGTTGACGACTTACGCGCAAAGGCTTCGTCAATCGGTTGGCGGAACGCATCCCACAACTTTTGTTCTTGTTTGCGATCAAGCACCACCGTGTGTGCTTCTTCTTGCCAACGTTGTTGCAAGGCTTTGACGGCATCAATGCGCAAGGTCGGTGCAGCACCCAGGGCTTGGGCTTCGGCAATCAGCGCATGGCGACGGGCCAAGCTGGCTTTTTGCACCACTTCCAGAGGTTCATGCGCGGCGTGAATGGCGGCTTTCCAAACGGGCTGCAATTCAGCGAACATTTTTTCGCTCAAATGCCCGCTGTCGCGCCAACGCTGGGCGAATTGGTGCAGCTGACGCGCCACGCCTTTCCAATCGGGGCCATGGGCATGCTCGACCGTCCAAGCTTTGACTTCTTCGATCAAGGCCAAACGTTGGGCCTTGTGTGCAGCGGTTTGGGCGCGTGCTTCTTTGAGCCACACATCCACCACCTCATGGGCGCGGTTGCATGCGGCGTCAAAGCGCTTCCACAAAGCTGGATTAGGCGCGGCTTCTTTGTCGATTTTTTTCCATTGCTCGCGCAAATTGCGCAAGGCTTCTTGCAACTTGCGACCGCCCATCACAGGCACGCGTGCGGGTTCTGTCGTCTGAGGCTTGGACTCAGCCACAGGGGCTGCAGCGGGCACAGCCTCGGTGGCTGGAGCGACCTCAGGCGCCGGTGCTGCGACGTGATCGGCTGCGGCAACTTCAGCCACAGGGCTTGTTTGAATGGCTTCCACGGCCGCAGCCTGAGGGGCTTCAGGCGCCTCCACGGTTGGCGCATCGGCAACGGCCACGTCTGCAGGTTTGCCCGCTTGTGGTTTTTGAGCGGGTTTGGCACCGGGCGCTGGTTTGAACAGCGCTTCGGCTTGCATGGCCAGCTCTAAACGTTTTTGATCGACCAATGCTTTGTCAGCCGTAGGTTTGACTTTGCGGGTCGCATCCAATCCAACAGCCGCGGGCTTGGCAGGCGCTGCGGCTTGTGGCAAGACCTCACCACGCGCCACGCGCAGTTGGTCAGCCCAAGCAGGCACGGCGGGCAAGGGGGCAGCAGCGTCTGCGGCGGCGGCTTCTGTCAAGGTCAAGGCTTCGCAAAATGCGGTCCATACCGCTTGCACCTGCTGGGTGCTGGTTTGCAAGGCGGGGGCAAACTTGGCGTCCACACTGGGCCACTGCGTATCGGCAGACAAAGCTTGCGCTTGCGAAACCCAGCGGTCCAAATCGGCCTGCAAGGCATCGCGCTGCGCCAAGGCATCTTGCCAAGGCTTGGTCGAGAGCACCTCAATGCGTTGCGCCAACAACACCGCGGCTTCGCGCTGAACTTGGGTCTGGTGCTGCAAATCTTCGATTGCTTTGACGCGTTCGGCCAAGGCGTTTTTCAAACTGGCCAAGGGCTCGCGCGACAAAGGCGCACCGGCTTTGGCCGCATCACGCTGCCAACCCATGGCGTCGGCCAAGTTGATTTGTGGCGCATCGCGCAACACCTCGCCTTTGGCGGCCCATTCGTGCACCAACACGTCTTGATCTTTGGCGCGGCGCATTTCATCCAGCTTCTCGCGCAAGACTTTGGCAGCACCTTTGTCGCGGGTGTTCATTTCACGGAAAACGTCTTCAAGTTGCGCCAAAGTAGGCTGGCCAGCCAGCCAATCGCGCAAGCGTGTAGTGCGGTCGCCAGAGTTGGCGGCAGTGAATGCACCGCCGGTCAAAGCGTCAAGTGCGGGAAGGTCGAGGTGTTTAGAAGAGAAATCAGTCACAGTCAGGCTCATATCAAATTTGCCGTGATTGTCGCCGAGGCTTTAAAATTTCCCGCTACTTCTTATTTATAAATTTACTTATATGCCCGTGTTCGCTCAATTCAAGCTAGGAATGCGAACCTTTGCCGCAGATGTGGCACAGGGCTTTTTCGCCATCACGCACAACGGGATGGCGCTTTTAGGCTTGTCTTTGTTCTTCTTTGTGGTCGCCCTGACGGTGCGCCCAGACCTGCGCGTGGTGACAGAAGCCAAGCTGATCAGCTGGCTGCAAGACCGCCAATACGATGCCACCGGGATCGAATCAGACGTGGATGCCGTAGACCGCGCCACCGCCACCGACCCGCGCGACCTGCCCAAACAGCAAGCCAATTTGGCCTATTGGCTCAGCCGCAAATACCGCGTGGCCCCAGAGCCCGTCAGCGCCTTGGTGAGCGAAGCCTATGACCTAGGCCCCCGCAACGAGATTGAACCCACCCTGATTCTGGCGGTGATGGCAGTGGAGTCGGGCTTCAACCCCTTCGCACAAAGCGCCGTGGGCGCCCAAGGGTTGATGCAGGTCATGACCAAGATTCACGTGGACAAATACCAAAGCTTTGGCGGCTCGATGGCCGCTTTTGACCCGGTGGCGAATTTGCGGGTGGGGGTGAACGTGCTCAAAGACTGCATCACGCGCGCGGGCAGCGTGGATGGTGGCCTCAAGCTCTACGTCGGCGCAGGTAACACCAAAGATGACAGTGGTTACGCCGCCAAGGTTGTCGCAGAGCATAGCCGTCTGCAGCAAGTGGCCAAGGGCGTCAAAGTGCCCACCACCCCGCCACCTGCCACCGCCGCCGAAGCCGCCACAGCGCGCTTAGAGAGCTTGTGGGAAAAAGCCCAGCGCCTGACCCCCTTTGGTCGTCCTGAAGAGGAACCACGGTAAACTCTGCCTCGTGCGCAACTGGCGATAGGCGTGCAGGCGTGAAGCCTGTACCGCTGACGTGGATGTATGACCACTGGGAAGCGCGCAGCCTCTCTCTACAGAGGTGTTTTGCCGTTCGCCTGGGCAGCCACAACTCCACCTTTTTCTAGGACTGCCAGTATGTACAACCGCAACATCACGATCGAACAAACCGATCCAGAACTCTGGGCCGCCATTCAGGCCGAAAACGCCCGCCAAGAGCACCACATTGAACTGATCGCCAGCGAGAACTATGCGTCTCCCGCCGTCATGCAAGCCCAAGGCTCGCAACTGACCAACAAATACGCCGAAGGCTACCCTGGCAAGCGCTACTACGGTGGTTGCGAAAACGTGGACGTGGCCGAGCAACTCGCCATCGACCGCATCAAAAAAATCTTCGGTGCAGACGCTGCCAACGTGCAACCCCATTGCGGCGCATCGGCCAACGAAGCCGTGTTCCTCGCTTTCTTGAAGCCCGGCGACACCATCATGGGCATGAGCTTGGCCGAAGGTGGTCACTTGACCCACGGCATGGCCCTGAACATGTCTGGCAAATGGTTCAACGTCGTGTCTTATGGCTTGGACAGCAAGGAAGCCATCGACTACGAAGCGATGGAAGCCAAAGCCCGCGAACACAAGCCCAAGCTCATCGTGGCCGGTGCATCGGCTTACAGCTTGCACATCGACTGGGCACGCTTTGCCAAGATCGCCAAAGAAGTTGGCGCGATCTTCATGGTCGACATGGCCCACTACGCTGGCTTGATCGCCGCAGGCCAATACCCCAACCCTGTGCCTCATGCGGACGTCGTGACATCGACCACCCACAAGAGTTTGCGCGGCCCACGTGGCGGCATCATCTTGATGAAGGCCGAACACGAAAAAGCCATCAACAGCGCCATCTTCCCAGGCTTGCAAGGCGGCCCCTTGATGCACGTCATCGCAGCCAAAGCCGTGGCGTTCAAAGAAGCCATGCAGCCTGAATTCCAAGCGTACCAAGCCCAAGTGGTGAAAAACGCCAAGATCGTGGCTGAGACTTTGACAGCGCGCGGCCTGCGCATCGTCAGCGGCGGCACACAAAGCCACGTGATGTTGGTGGACCTGCGCTCGAAGAAGATCACCGGCAAAGAAGCCGAAGCGGCTTTGGGCGCAGCCCACATGACGATCAACAAGAACGCCATTCCCAATGACCCAGAAAAACCATTCGTCACCAGCGGTGTGCGCATTGGCACACCGGCGATGACCACGCGTGGTTTCAAGGACGAAGAAGCACGCATCACCGCCAACTTGATCGCTGACGTGTTGGACAACCCACACGATGAAGCGAACATTGCGGCAGTGCGTGCCAAGGTGCATGCGCTGACTGCTAAGTTTCCTGTTTACAAGTAACTTCTTTAAACCCCGTCCTGTGTGGCGGGGTTTTTGTTTGTCTTCGTCGGGTTGTACGTTAGTTAGTTCGTGAAGTTTTGGTTCGTTCGTGAAGCTTTGACTCGTGAATGTTTCCCGCCGGAGAGAGCACGGGTTGCAGGTGCGGCGGGCTCTTCATGCTGTGCCAGAAATCATCACCCGCCGCACCTACAACCCGCACTGTTTTGGTTTGACATGTTTCTCTCGAGCGTTTCCTCTTGTTGATGCGCTCATGGTTCGAGTGAAATGCGCGAGCGAAGCAAAGCACGCCGCAGACTGAGGGTGTTTGGTATTGGCCGCTGACGATTTCTGGTACTCCAGCATGAGGAAGCGGCCAATACCAAATGCCCTCAGCGAGCCCAGCACAAAAAGAAGCACGCAAACAAAACGCAAACCCAAAAGCAAAAGAGAAAACAGCACATGAAATGCCCCTTCTGCGGCCACCTAGAAACCCAAGTCGTCGAGACCCGCATGTCCGAAGACGGCGACTCCATTCGCCGCCGTCGCCAATGCGGCGCCTGTGAAAAGCGTTACACCACCTACGAGCGCCCCGACGTCAGCTTCCCCAACATCGTCAAAAAAGACGGTCGCCGCATCGAATACAAACGCGAAAAACTGCTTGAATCCATGGGCCTTGCCCTGCGCAAACGCCCCGTCAGCACCGAGCAGGTAGACAACGCGATTGAACGCATTGAAGAGAAACTGCTGAGCGTAGGTCAACGCGAAGTGCCCTCCACCCGCATTGGCGAACTGGTCATGCGCGAACTCAAAAAACTCGACAAAGTGGCCTACATCCGCTTTGCCAGCGTGTACCGCAGCTTTGAAGACATTGACGACTTCAAGAGCTTGGTGGATGAAGTTCGTAAGTAGTTTTCGAGTCTCAGCCATGCGCTGAACACGCGTCCAAACCTAGCATTTGCGGTATGCAATTGCTAGGTTTTTTCACAACCAACGCTCGGCTTTCACCGCACGCCTCGTCACAAGGCTTCACACTGGTGGAGCTTGTGTTGAGCTTGGCCTTGCTGGGCCTCATCGCTTCGTGGGCTGCGCCCAACTGGCAACGTCTGCAAGAACGCAATCGCGTTGAGGCCGCACGCGACCAGCTGGTGAATGATTTGCAAACATCGCGGGTGCGCGCGCTGCAACGTGGCGAAGCTTTGCAACTCACGCGCTTGAGCGATTGCACTTGGAGCACCTCCGCCAACAACGATTGGAGCTGCGGCTGGCAACTGGTCGTCAAAGCCAACCAAGCCGTGTTGCATACCTCGCAGATGCAAACGCCTTTACAAGTGACGTTTGCCAAAACTGATCCTTTAGACATCAACCAGCGTGGCGACTTGGGCACGGTGGGCGACCGATGGATCATCAAGTCGCGGCAAAGCGCCTTCAACATCGCCAACGTCTTGTGCCTGAGCAGCGCCAGCCGTTTGCGCTGGCAATCGGGTGAGTCATGCAGCAACTGAACCGCCCGCTCAAGCCGCGATTCACGCGGCATCAAAGACAAGCCCCTCAAGGCCAGTTTGGTGTGGCCTTGCTAGAGGCGCTCATCGCGTTGGTGATTTTGGCCTTTGGCGTGCTGGGCCTCTTGTGGATGCACCAGCAAGCCTTGGTGCAACAACGCCAGCAAGTCATGCGCTCGGTGGCCACAGGCATTGCCGAAGACCTGGCAGAACGCATGCGTCTGAACGCACAGCAACGTGCCCTGTATGCCAAGACGTGGGGCGCCCAAACGGCCAACGCGGCACCTGACTGCACGGCCACCGCCTGCTCACGCCAAGACCTTGCCGCCTGGGACATGCAGCAGTTGCAGCAAACCTTGCAAAGCCAGCTGCCAGAGGGTAATGCGGTCGTGTTTGCTTTGCCCCATGTTGCGGGCTGGTGGGGCATTGCCATCGCTTGGCGTGATGTGAATGAAACCTACCGCACCGATACCATCGCTGGCACACCGCCCTGCCCTGCGCAAATGAGCTGCTGGCGTTTGTTCTTCAGACCTGACCGATGAACCGGCTCAAACACGACACGCCATCGCAACAGGGCTACACCTTGCCCGAGTTGCTGATCGGTGTCGCGCTGAGTCTGCTTGTGATCGTCGCGGCCACAGCGGTTTATGGCACCAGCAAACAAACATGGAGCGCCATGGCAGCTGCCGATGCGGTGCACGCCAACGCACGTGTGGCCTTGCGCAACATCCGCGAGCAAGCACACCTGGCAGGTGGCGCATACCTCAAGCCCAGCAGCAACAGCGATGGCAAATTCACTGTTGATATTTCACCTCGCGAAGAGACCGGGCAATCCGCACTCGCCGGCGTGAACGGCACGAAATATGTCGAAAGCCTCACCCTAGGTCACTGGCATGCACTCGACGCCATCGACTGCCAAGGCAACACGGGCAACACACACACCAGCGTGCGCAACGACTACAAGCTCAACACCAACAAAGAGCTGAGCTGCAAAGACCTCAACCTCACCAACAGCACTTACCAAGCCTTGGCCGAAGGTGTGGAGGACTTTCAGCTGCGCTACGCCGAAGCGACCCCCAACACCCAAACCATTCAATGGAAAACGGCCAATCAAGTGACCGACATGGCACAGGTCTTGGCCATCGAGGTGTGCCTGCGCGTGGCCAGTATCACGACCGTTCACAACACAAAGCCCAACGCGAACCTCAAAGGCTGTCAAGACGAATCCTTACCCACCGACGGCCGCGTGCGCCGAACGTTCAAACGCGTGGTGGCTCTGCGCAACCGTGATGAGGTGATGCCGTGAAGCACTCAGCACAACGCAACAGGCTGACCATCCGCCCTGACACCCCCCGAGGTTTTGCATTGCCCGCCTTGATGGTCATGCTCGCGCTGGCCAACATCGCCACCTTGCTGGCCTTTCGCAACTTGTGGGTGAACGACCAACTGCTGAATGCCCAAGCAGATCAACTGCGCACCCAACACAAAGCGGAGGCGGTATGGCCTGTGGCCTTGGCCGACATCGTGGGCATGGCAACAACCCACAACGCCGAAGCCACGCCCAACCTTCGCCACACCGCAGGCGATGTCACACAAACCCACGCTTTCTATCCCACATCCATGGCTGAGTACGAGTTGCTGCGTCAACGCCTAAGCACCCTGACAAGTCCATGCAGCGCAGGCATTTGCGCACCCCACACACTCGATGCCAAGTCAAGCAAGGCCAGTTACTGGAAAGCGCAAACCAACACAGCCATGCCTGTCAGCGCAATCGATACCCCCTATGGCGATAACAGTGCTTGGTATTGGGTCGAAGTTTTTCCTCAGCTCAGCACTTACACCGCCAACGATTCATCGACCGTGCCATTTGTCTATCGCCTCACAACGCTGGCCAACGGTGCCATGCCCGGCAGCACGACGGTGTTGCAAGCCATTTGGGTTCGCAGCACACCCACATCCAACACCGGTCAATGGCACAGCTGGCACGTGTTGCATGACTAAAAACGGCATGAAACACGCACCACCATCAAAAGGCTTCACCCTCATTGAACTGGTCGTTGTGCTCGCCTGTGTGGCCCTGCTTGCCAGCTTTGCTTGGCCCAGCTACCAAGGTTTGATTCTGCGAAGCCAACGCGCCCAAGCGCGTGCGTCGTTGCTACAAGCCGCGCATTGGTTTGAACGCGCCGCCAGCGCCAACGGCAGCTATCCGCTGGCCGCCGACGTGCCCGCCAGCGTGCTGCAAATCGATGGTCAACGCTACAAGATGACCGTCACCAGCACCGCGCAAAGCTACACGCTCAACGCCACGCCCTTGGGCGCACAAGCGGCTGACACCTGTGGTGTATTGACGCTCAACCACCTAGGGGTTCGCAGCGTGCAAGGTGCAAGCCAAACGGCGGCACAGTGCTGGAGTCGTTGAGCCATCCCAACTCACGCGCTTGGCCGTTCATAATTGCGCCATGACTTTTTCAGCGCACGACATCGCCTTCATGGGCCAAGCCTTAGGCTTGGCCCATGACGCGCTTTACCTCACCTCACCCAACCCTCGCGTGGGCTGCGTCATCGTCGGTGCTGACGGTGGAGTGCTCGGTAGCGGGCACACACAACGTGCTGGAGAGGCACATGCCGAGGTCATGGCTTTGCGTGATGCGCAAGCCAAAAACAACAACGTCAAAGGTGCCACGGCTTATGTGACGCTGGAGCCTTGCAGCCACCAGGGCCGCACCGGCCCTTGCTGCGATGCACTCATCCATGCAGGCTTGGCACGTGTGGTGGTGGCCATTCAAGATCCCAACCCACAAGTCGCAGGCCAAGGCATGGCACGTTTGCGTGCGGCAGGTGTGCAGGTGGACGTGGGCTTGCTCGGCGATGAAGCCCGAGAACTCAACATCGGCTTTTTCAAGCGCATGACGCATGGCAAGCCTTGGGTGCGCATGAAAGTGGCCGCCTCACTCGATGGCCAAACTGCGCTCGAGAATGGCGTGAGCCAGTGGATCACCTCCGCCCCCGCGCGTGACGATGGCCACGCATGGCGTGCCCGTGCTTGTGCCGTGCTCACCGGCATCGGCACCGTGTTGGAGGACGACCCGCAGTTGGATGTACGCGCTGTGCCGACCCCACGCCAGCCCACGCTGGTGGTGATGGACAGCCAGCTCGAAACGCCGCTCACGGCCAAGCTCTTTCAGCCAGAACGCCCCGTGTGGATTTACTGCGCAGTGGACCATGCTGAACGTAGACAAGCCTTAGAAGCCAAAGGTGCGCAGGTCATTTGCCTGCCCAATGCATCAGGCAAGGTCGATCTAGCCGCCATGCTCAAAGACCTCGGCGCCAAACACATCAACGAAGTGCACGTCGAAGCTGGCCACAAACTCAATGGCTCATTGCTGCGCGAAGGCTTGGTGGACGAATTGCTCGCCTACCTTGCCCCCAAACTCATGGGTCAAGGTCGCGGCATGACCAATTTAGGTCCTTTCACAAGTTTGAACGACGCCAAAGCCCTGACGTTTCACGAAGTGACACAAATCGGACCCGATTTAAGGATATTGGCCCGACTTGCGCGGTAAGCAGGCTGTAAACCTGCGAAAATAGTGCCCATGTTCACCGGAATCATCACCGGCGTGGGGCGCATCACCGCTGTCCACGACCTGGGTAGCTCTTTAAGCCACGGCAAGCGTCTCACCATCGAAGCGCCTGCCGGGTATCTCGACGACGTCGCACTGGGGGACAGCATCGCGCTCAACGGCGCTTGCATGACCGTCACCAGCTTCGCCCTCGACACACACACCTTCACCATCGACATCTCTGCTGAATCATTGGCTCGCACCAGTGGTTTAACCGAGCTTGGCCGCGTCAATCTTGAAAAAGCGTTGCGCGCCCATGACCGATTGGGTGGCCACATCGTGTCGGGCCACGTGGATGGCATTGGTCATGTGAGCCACTTTGCGCAAATCGGCGAAAGCTGGGAGCTGCGCATCATGGCCCCCACCGACCTCGCCAAGTACTTGGCCTACAAGGGCTCCATCACCATTAACGGCGTGAGCCTGACGGTGAACCGTGTGCAAGACTTCTTCAACGCCGACGGCCCCTTGGGTTTGCGCGGCTCTGAAGTCAGCATCAACCTCATTCCTCACACCGTGGACAACACCGCTTTGGGCTCGCTCAAAACGGGCAGCACGGTGAACCTCGAAATTGACACCGTTGCCCGCTACGTTGAACGCATGTTGCGTGTTGACGCCACGCTGGGTGACGCTGCCGCATTGAAAGCCAACGCATGAGCACCGCCAACGCATCGGGCAAAGCACCCGTCGCCATTTCTCCCGTCGAAGACATCGTGGCCGACATGAAGGCCGGTCGCATCGTCATTTTGGTCGACGAAGAAGACCGTGAGAACGAAGGCGATTTGGTGCTGGCGTCTGACCACGTCACCCCCGAAGCCATCAACTTCATGGCCCGTTTTGGTCGCGGCTTGATTTGCCTCACGCTCACCCGTGAGCGCTGCGAATACTTGAAGCTGCCACCCATGGCTGCACGCAATGGCACGGTGTACAGCACCGCCTTCACCGTGTCCATCGAAGCCGCTGAAGGCGTGACCACCGGCATCTCTGCCGCGGACCGCTCACGCACCATCGAAGTGGCCGTGGCCAAAGCCACAAAGCCCACCGACTTGGTACAACCGGGCCACGTGTTCCCCTTGCAAGCGGTGGATGGCGGCGTGCTCATGCGCGCAGGCCACACCGAAGCCGGTTGCGACTTGGCCGCGATGGCCGGCTGCTCGCCCTCGTCCGTGATTTGCGAAATCATGAAAGACGACGGGACCATGGCCCGTTTGCCTGATTTGCAAATCTTCGCTGCTGAACACGGTTTGAAGATCGGCACCATTGCCGACCTCATTGCCTACCGCAGCCGCACTGAATCGTTGGTGCATAAAGTGAGCTCACGCCCCATGCACACGGCACACGGCGAGTTCACGGCCAATGCCTACAAAGACATGACCAGTGGTGCTGTGCACATGGCACTCGTCAAAGGCAGCTGGGCTGCAGATGCCGAAGTACTGGCTCGCGTGCATGAGCCACTCTCCGTGTTGGACGCCCTTGAACCCAACCGTGTCATGCACTCATGGGGCTTGGCCGCTGCGTTGGAGCGCATCAACACCCAAGGATCTGGCGTGGTCGTGCTGCTCAACTGCGGCGAAAGCGGCGAACAGCTGCTGGCTCAGTTTGACGGCACAGCCCGCTCGGCCCACGGTCCCGAGCGCGGCCGCATGGACCTGCGCAGCTACGGCGTGGGTGCGCAAATCTTGCGCGACTGCGGCGTTCACAAAATGCGCCTCATGGGCAACCCGCGCCGCATGCCCAGCATGACCGGCTACGGACTTGAAATCACGGGCTATCTGTCCAAAGAATAAAACTCGCAAAGAACAAAAACCATGTTTGTCTCCAACCTCGCCTCCACCACCACGCTCGACGGCAGCGCGTTGAAAATTGGCATTGTCCAAGCGCGTTTCAACGACGACATCACCAACGCACTCGCCGCTGCGTGCATCGCCGAGCTCAAAGCCATGGGCGTGGCGGACGACCGCATCACCCATGTGCATGTGCCAGGCGCGCTTGAAGTGCCCTTGGCCTTGGCTGCACTCGCGCAAATTGAAGACCCCGAACCGTTCAGCGCCCTGATTGCGCTGGGCTGCATCATCCGCGGCGAGACCTACCACTTCGAGTTGGTGGCCAACGAGTCGGGCGCTGGCGTGACGCGCGTGGGCATGGACTATCACATCCCGATTGCCAACGCCATCCTCACCACCGAAGACATGCCCCAAGCCGTGGCCCGTCAAACCGACAAAGGTCGCGATGCGGCACGTGTGGCGGTGGAAATGGCGCTGCTGCTGGAGAAGTTGGCATGAATGACAGTCACCACACCTCGGGCTCGTCCAAAGCGGACGACAAAGCACCGCGCAAAAGCGCTGCCAAATCTGGCCGCAGCCGCTCACGCGAATTTGCGCTGCAAGGCCTCTACCAATTTTTGGTGGGCAACAACGAAGCCGCCGACATTGATGTGTTCACCCGCGACCTGAGCGGTTTTCACAAGTCCGACTCCGTGCATTACGACGCGCTGTTGTACGGCTGCATTGAGCAACGCGAAATTCTGGATTCGCTGATTGAGCCCCTGCTCGACCGCAAGCTCGATGAAATCTCCCCCATCGAACACGCGGTGATGTGGATGGGCGCGTATGAGTTTCAACACTGCATCGACGTGCCTTGGCGCGTGGTGCTCAACGAATACATCGAACTCGCCAAATCGTTTGGCGGCACCGACGGCCACAAGTACGTCAACGGCGTGCTCAACGGCTTGGCCCCCAAACTGCGCGCACTCGAAGTCGAGTCTGACCGCGCCAAAGGCAAGCTGCGCGATTGATGATGAAAATCGCCCAGCGCGCACAACGCATTGAGCCGTTCTATGTGATGGAAGTCGCCAAAGCGGCGACTGAACGCGCAACCTTGGTGGCCCACACCGATGCGCCCATGATTTTCTTGAACATCGGCGAGCCTGATTTCACGGCCCCCCCCTTGGTGCAAGAAGCTGCAGAACGCGCGGTGCGTGATGGACTCACGCAGTACACACCGGCCTTGGGGCTTCCTGAGCTGCGTGAACGCATCAGCGCTTGGTACAGCACACGTTTTGGCGTCCACGTGCCTGCGCGTCGCATCGTCATCACCGCGGGCGCATCCGCCGCTTTGCAACTGGCCTGCTTGGCCTTGATTGAAGCGGGCGACGAAGTGCTGATGCCCGACCCCAGCTACCCCTGCAACCGCCACTTTGTGAGCGCCGCAGAAGGCCGAGCCGTGTTGGTGCCCACCACCGCAGCAGAGCGCTTTCAGCTCAGTGCCCAACAGGTGCGCGACCACTGGACGGCGCACACACGCGGCGTGTTGTTGGCTTCACCGTCCAACCCCACAGGCACCTCCATCCACCCCGATGAGTTACGCGCCATTCACCACGAGGTGTTACAACGCGGTGGCACGACGCTGATTGACGAAATTTATTTGGGCCTGAGCTACGACGCACAGTTTGGGCAATCCGCTTTGGGCATCGACGACCAAATCATCAGCATCAACAGCTTCAGCAAGTACTTCAACATGACCGGCTGGCGCTTGGGCTGGTTGGTCGTGCCCGATGCACTCGTACCCGTCATAGAGCGCTTGGCGCAAAACCTATTCATTTGCGCCAGCACAGTGACGCAACACGCTGCACTCGCCTGCTTTGAAGCAGAGAGTATTGCCGAGTACGAACGTCGCCGCGCTGAGTTCAAGGCCCGCCGCGACTACTTTGTCCCCGCGCTCAACGCATTGGGCCTGAACGTGCCCGTCATGCCCGATGGTGCGTTTTACGCATGGGCCGATTGCACAGCAGCGGCTGACAAACTGGGCGTCACAGGCAGTTGGGATTTCTCGTTCGAAGTGATGAACAAAGCCAACCTCGCCATCACCCCTGGGCGCGACTTTGGCCAGGCCGATACCTCCCGCTTTGTGCGCTTCTCGACGGCACGCTCGCTGCCCGAGCTGCAATCATCCATCTCTCGTTTACACACCTTGTTGGGCTGATCCATGAGCACCGTTTACGAACACCCCATTCGGGTTTACTGGGAAGACACGGACGCCGGTGGCATCGTGTTCTACGCCAACTACCTGAAGTTCTTCGAGCGTGCCCGCACCGAGTGGCTGCGCGCTATGGGTGTGGGTCAACACGCGCTGCGTGAGACCACCGGTGGCATGTTTGTGGTCAGCGAGACCAGCGTCAAATACCACCGCCCCGCCAAGCTGGATGACCAGCTGCGTGTCACCGCCACCTTGGCCGAAAGTGGTCGCGCCAGCTTGGTGATTGCACAGCAAGCATGGCTGGGTGACACCCTGCTGTGCGAAGGCACAATTCGCATCGGCTGGGTCGATGCTGCCAGCATGAAGCCTGCGAGAATCCCCTCCTCTGTATTGGAACGCCTGACATGACACAAGACTTTTCCATCATCCATTTGTTGCTCAACGCGAGTTGGGTTGTTCAGGTTGTGGTGCTGTTGTTGCTGGGGGTGTCCATCACCAGCTGGACGGCGATCTTTCGCAAAATCATTTCCATCAAACGCGTCAAAGCCTTGAACGACGAGTTTGAACGTGACTTTTGGTCAGGCACCAGCTTGAACGAACTGTTCGCCGCGGCGGCTCAAAATGCCAAGACATCGGGTCCGATGGAACGCATCTTCGCCAGCGGCATGCGCGAGTACCAAAAACTGCGCGAACGCCGCATCAACGACAGCAGCGCTTTGATGGACGGTGCACGCCGCGCCATGCGCGCGAGTTACCAACGCGAGATGGATGCGATTGAATCCAACTTGTCGTTGTTGGCCTCGGTCGGCTCTGTGTCGCCTTATGTGGGTTTGTTTGGCACGGTCTGGGGCATCATGCACGCCTTCACGGGCTTGGCAGGCATGCAACAAGTCACACTCGCCAAAGTGGCTCCGGGCATTGCCGAAGCGCTGGTGGCGACGGCCATTGGTTTGTTCGCTGCGATTCCAGCGGTGCTGGCCTACAACCGCTTCTCACGCGACATTGACCGTGTGTCCATCAAATTGGAAACCTTCATCGAAGAGTTCAGCAACATCTTGCAGCGCAACGTCAGCGCCAGCACGATGGCGCACTGAGCCGAAAGACGCAACATGGCTTCTATCGCCCCTCGCTCAGGACGCGGCCGCCGCGCCATGAACGACATCAACATGGTGCCGTTCATCGACGTGATGTTGGTGCTGCTGATCATCTTCATGGTGACTGCACCCCTCATCTCTCCCAGTGTGATTGATTTGCCCAGCGTGGGCAAAGCCGCCAGCGTGCCCGATCAAGTGATTCACGTCGAAATCAGCAAAGACGAAAAGATCACCGTCAAAAGCACCGGCACCGTCACCAAATCACAAAGCAGCTCACTCACCACCTTGGCGCGTGATGTGAGCAATATGCAAGGTGAAGCGGCCCAAGGGCCAGTGGTCATTTCGGCCGACCGCACCATCAAATACGAGACCGTGGTCAAGGCCATGGACACGCTGCAACGTGCGGGCGTGCAACGCGTGGGTTTGTCGGTTCAGTTGTCTGAATAAAGCACGGTTGCAGCTCGTCGCCTGATTCATGAACGCCCAAACCAAGCACCTGGAATTTGCACCTCCTCCGACCGCGGGCACGGGGCGTTCGTTGGGTGCGTCTTTGTTTGTGCATTTCTTGCTGATGGTCGCGCTGACGGCGGGCATTCAATGGAAGCAAGACAACAGCTTGTCGGTCGAGGCGGAGTTGTGGTCTGCCGTGCCGCAAGCAGCAGCGCCCAAGCCTGTGGACGTTGAACCTCCTCCTGCGCCACCACCGCCTCCTCCTGCCCCCAAACAAGCAGCAGTCAAGCCGCCACCGCCCGCACCAGATCGTGAGGCGGAAATTGCGTTGGCCAAACGCCGCAAGCAACTCGACGATGAGAAAAAGTTGCAAGAGCAAAAAGAAGCCGATCGCCGCAAAAAAGAAGAATTGAAAAAAGCGGAAGATAAAAAAGCCAAGCTCAAAGCGGAAGAAGAAAAGCGCAAGCTCGACGCCAAGCGTGAGGAAGAAGAACGCAAACTCAAAGAACGTCACGACAAAGAGCGCAAAGACAAAGAAGCCAAGAAACTTCAAGAGCAAAAAGACGCCAAACAAGCGGCAGACGACGCCAAGAAGCTCGATGCCATTCGCAAAGAAAACATGAAACGCATCGCCGGATTGGCAGGCGCCACGGGTGACGAAAACGCCACGGGTACCGCACAACGGGCCTCAGGTCCCTCTGACAGTTACGGCGGTCGCATCCGCGCCAAGATCAAGCCCAACATCACCTTCACGGAAGATGTGGTGGGTAATTCACCTGCCGAAGTGGAAGTACGCTGCGCCCCCGATGGCACCATCGTGGGACGCAAATTGGTCAAGTCCAGTGGCAATGCGGCGTGGGACAACGCCGTTTTGAAAGCCATCGACAAAACCGAGGTGTTGCCACGCGACACCGATGGCCGCGTGCATTCGCCGCTGATCATCAGCTTCCGTCCCAAAGATTAAAACGCACGCGGGCTTAGCAGCTCTTGGTGCGAGACAAGGTCAGTTTGTTTCAACGTTCCTTCACCGTCGACATTTTCAAAGTCATCGCTGCGCAATTGATTGTCTGGCACCACCTCAGCGGCTACGGCCCGATGGCGGATGCCATTCACACCACGTGGCCCTGGCTGATCGAGAACCTCTACCGCTACGCCCGCATTGCGGTTCAGGTGTTTTTGGTGGTGGGCGGTTTCTTGGCTGCGCAGTCGGTGGGCACACGGCCCGTGACACATCCCTTGGCGAGCATCTTCAAACGGTACTTGCGCTTGGTCCCGATCTACTTGCTGGCCATTGGCTTGATCAGCGTCGCCGTGGCATTGGCCCGTCCTGCCATTCAAGGCGATTGGTTGCCCGCAGCGCCCACGCTTGGACAAATCGGTGCACATGCGTTGCTGATCACATCGCTGCTGGACTACCCCTCGCTGTCGAGTGGCGTGTGGTATGTCGCCATCGATTTCCAGCTCTATGTGCTGTTGGCGCTGTTGGCCTTTGTGCTGCGTTCAGCGCGCACGTTGTCGTTGGGCGTTGCCGTGATCTGTGCGGTGTCGATGCTGTGGTTCAACCGCATCGACGCGCTCGACGATTGGGCGATTTACTTTTTCGGTGCCTATGGCTTGGGCGTGTTGGCGGCATGGGCCAAGCGCTCACGCTGGGACGCTGCCATCTTCTGGAGCCTCGCCGCTTTGGCGACGCTGGCCTTGTGGCTGGAATACCGCACCCGTTTGAGCTTGGCCTTGGTCACTGCGGTTTGGTTGGTCATTCGCCCCAAAGGCACGCCGCACTGGACGCCGACCAAGCGCGTGGTGCACCGCATGGCCAACAGCGCTTATGCGCAATTTCTGACGCACTTTGGTTTGATTGTGGCGTTCAGCGTGATGTGGCACACCAGCCAACTCTCAGGGGCTGCCACAGCCCTCGGGCTGTGCGCCTTCATTTGGCTGTGCAGCATCGGGCTTGGGCTGTTCATGCATGAAAAAGCCGAAGTCCCGATTCACCACTGGTTATCGCATCAGTCCAAGCTGATATTTTTACGCTTCACCAACTGATCGTAAATTTTGCTTTTGGCTTCGGCATTTTTACGGATGTCGTCGGCCGACCAAGTCAGGGTTTCAAACGCAAAGGTGTTGTAGCGCGCTTTGACTTCAGGGTCTGCCAACACTTTGAGCACGTCCGCATTGATCTTGGCTTTCACGTCGTTGGCAATGCCTTTGGGCGAGACCAACACCACGAAGGAGTTCACTTCAAAACCCGCAGGGCCACCCGACTCGGCCACGGTGGGCACGTCGGGCATTTGTGGCAAACGCTTGGCGGCCGCCACGGCGATGTAACGGATCTTGCCGGCTTTGAACACGCCTTGGCTGGAGGGAATGCTCGCGAAGCTCCACTGAATGTCACCCGCGCCCACCGAGGTGAACAACTGAGACACTTCGCGGTAGGCCACGTGGGTCATCTCAATACCCGTGAGCAATTCCAACTGCTCGCCCCCCAAATGGCCTGGACTGCCAATGCCCCATGAACCGAAGCTCACCTTGTTGGGTTCGGCTTTGGCAGCACCGATCAGGTCTTTCATGGTGTGCCATTTCGAGTCCGTGGCAACGGTCACCAAGAAAGGTGTGCGAAACAAAGGGGCCACGGGATCAAACGTATTGAGCGTGACAAAGCCCTTCGATTTGTACAAATGCGGCAATGCAGCCAAGTGCTCGCTGTCGAGTTGCAACAAGGTGTAACCATCGGCGGGCATGCGTTGTGTGGCATCGATCGCAATGAAGCCACCACCCCCTGGTTTGTTGGTGATGGTCACAGGCTGGTTCCACAACTTGGACAATTTTTCAGACACCTGACGCAACACCGCGTCAGGACCACTGCCTGCCGCAAAGGCGGTGACGATGTTCACAGGCTTGGTCGGAAAGGTGCTGGCTTGTTGTGCAGAAACAGGTGTGGCCAAGCTCGTGAGGGCAGCGACCGCGCAGGCGGCCCATGTGGTTTGCAAGAATTTCATGGTGGGTATCCCAATTAAAAACAGTCGAAGGGGGCGAGGCAGATCGGCATCAAGCCGCATCGGGCTGCTGCATAGGCGCAGCTTGCTTGAACGCATCCAGTTGCATGCAAGCCGCTTCCACGGCTGCAATGCAAGGCCACTGCGTCAAGTCCACTTTGAAGCGGCGTGAGCTTTCAATTTGCGGAATCAAATACACATCGGCCAAGGTGGGGGTGTTGCCAAAACAGAACGCACCGCGCTTTGTGTCAGCCGCCAACAAGGCCTCGATGGCTTTGAAACCATCGGTGATCCACGTGCCGCACCACGCATTGATGGCGTCTTCATTGGCACCAAATTGCTTACGCAAGGTTTCCAAAATACGGCGGTTGTTGATCGGGTGAATGTCGCAGCCAACGATGGCCGCCAAGGCGCGCACGTGGGCGCGGTCGTTGGCGTCGGTGGGCAGCAAGGCGGGCGTGGGGTAGGTCTCTTCGAGCCACTCGATGATGGCGGGCGACTGGATCAGCACCTGCGCATCATTGACCGCCAAAGCGGGCACCAACCCTTGGGGGTTCAAGGATTTGAAAGCTTCTTTCAAATGCTCTTCCACACGCAAATCAACGGCGATGTATTCGGTGCTCACGCCTTTGAGGTTGAGGGCAATGCGCAGACGGTGCGAGGTGCCACTGCGGAAAAAGTTATAGAGTTTCATCGCCGTCTTACTCCGCAGCGCCGACGGTCAATGCGACCTCGGCCACGCCTTCGACGCGACCGGTGATTTTGTCGCCAGGCAACACAGCGTTCACACCTTCGGGTGTGCCGGTGTAAATCAGGTCGCCAGGTTGCAGGTGGTAGAACAAAGACAGGTCCGCAATGATTTCACGCACATTCCAAATCAGCTTGTCCACATTCGAGGACTGTTTGGTCTCGCCGTTGACTTCAAGTGCAATCGCGCCTTTGTCAATGATCTGACCTGGCATGGGCACGATCTCGGTACACACCGAGGACTGCTCCACGTCTTTGCCCAAGTCCCAAGGACGGCCTTTGTCACGCGCGACCAATTGCAAGTCACGGCGCGTCATGTCCAAACCTGCGGCGTAGCCATAGATCACTTCGTGGGCGTTGGCTTGACTGACGCGGAAACCGGCCTTGCCAATGGCGACGACCATTTCCATCTCGAAGTGGTAGTTCTTGGTCTCGGGTGGGTAGGCCACGGTCGCGCCGCTGTCCACCAACGTTTGGGGGGCCTTGGTGAAATAGAAGGGACGCTCGACCGATTTGTCGACGGGCTTGCCCATTTCCACCGCATGCGCGTGGTAATTGCGCCCGACGAAGAACAAACGGTTGATGGGGAAGCGTTCGGTTTTGCCGCGGATGGCGAGGGACTGAACGGCGGGCGGATGAAAGAGGTATGAGGTCATGGGTTGTTCTGTGTTTAAAAAATGAATTCACGCAGAAGCCAGGAGGCCGCTGCGTGAAGCAATGAGAGAAACGTTAGCCGCGGTTTTCGTACACACCTAGTTTGCGGTGCAAAGGAGATTCGTCCGCGATGAACACAAACGCTGGTTTTTGAGCGTTGAGGTTTTTCAAGGTGACGGTTTCATAGCCCGGGGCGCAACAGGTGTCGGCCTCGACCAGATGGAAGGTGCTGTCCACCACCTGAGCTTGGACCTGGCCTTCGATGATGTGGAACACCTGCGCGGGCGAGCGTGCAGGCAAGCGCAAGGTCTGACCGGGTCGCAACATGAGCGCGTAAAAGCCCAAGATGTTTTCAGCATCACCACCGGTTTCGGGGTTGATGTAGGTGACTTGCACCGCTTCTTGCGCAGGGTTGTCTGCGGCCATGGATTCAAGTGCCGCTTTGGCATCGGTCCACGCATAGCGCAGCATGGGGTAGGCCTTCTTGCTGCGCTCGAAGACATAGGTGGGCGCCACGCCGCCACGGGCGTATTGCTTGTCACCTTGACCGGGCACCACGGTTTGGCGTTCACCGTTGATGTGATAGCTGGCTTCCATGTAATACACCAAGGGCAAGTCCAACACATCGAGCCACACCACAGGATCCTTGCCATCGTGACCGTGTTCGTGCCACAAGCCGGTGGGTGTCAAGATCAAGTCGCCGCGGCTCATGGGGCATTTCTCGCCATCCACCGTGGTGTATGCGCCCTCGCCTTCGACGATCATGCGCACCGCGTTGGGGGTGTGGCGGTGACTGGGGGCCCACTCGCCGGGCAACAAGAGTTGCATGCCCAAGTACATCGCAGCGCTGGCCTTCATGTTGTCCAAACCGTGACCGGGGTTGGCCAACACCAGCACGCGGCGTTCGGCTTTTTCGATCGGGGTCAAATCACCCGCTTTGAGCAACAAGGGCTTGATGTCTTTGTAGGCCCAGCAGGTAGGCTGGGTCTGACGTGTGGGCACTTTGGGCGGCAGCACTGCACGCAAGCTGGGCCACAGCGGGACCAGGTTCAAGTTTTTGAGTTCGTCGCGGTAGTCTTGCGGCAGGTCTTCGAGGCGGCCAAGTTCTTGCATTTGGAAATCCTTTTCAGTTCTCAGTCTGGGTGTTCAGTCTTGGGCCAAGCAATTGTTGACGTTCCAACCGTAGAGCCATTCGATCGCATCATAGAAGCGCTCTTGCGTGCGGCCTTTCCACAGTGAATTGCGGATCAAACGCTCCACGCCTGCGGCGTGATACAGACGACCCATCTCGCGCCCCGACAACACGATGCGCGCAGTGCGCGCCACGCGAGAGCGTTCGTACAAGGCCAAGGCTTTCGTCCAGTCATTGTGGTTCACGCGCAGGGCTTCGCCCAAGGTGACGGCGTCCTCCATGGCCATGCAAGCGCCTTGTGCCATGTATTGCGTGGTGGGATGTGCAGCATCGCCCAAGATGGTGGCGCGACCAAACACCCAGGTGCCGATGGGTTCGCGGTCCGCTGTCGCCCAACGCTTCCAAGTTTTTGGCAATTCGATCAGCTGGCGTGCTTTGGGGCTGATGCCTTGGAAGTAGCTTTCAACTTCTTCTTTGGAGCCATCGGTCACGCCCCACTCTTCTTGTTGGCGGCTGTGGAAGGTCACCACCACGTTGTACTGTTCACCGCCGCGCAATGGGTAGTGCACCAAGTGGCACTTGGGTCCGGCCCAGAGGCTGGCCGCGTTCCATTGCAGGTTTTCAGGGAAATCTTTTTTGTCGACCACCGCGCGGTAGACCACATGACCTGTCACACGGGGTGGGTCGTTCACATACTGCTGACGCACCACCGATTTACCGCCATCGGCACCGATCAAGGCTTGGCCAACCCAGCGCTTGCCGTTTTGGTCAATGGCTGTGACGGTCTCGCCCTCTTGCTCAACCTTGACGATGCGGGTACTGGTGTGGAACTCAACCTTGCCGGTCTCTTGGGCGCCTTCGAGCAACGACAGATGCACGTCCACACGGTGAATCACGGCGTAGGGGTTGCCAAAGCGTTGGCGGAAGGCTTCGCCGGTTTCGATCTTGCCGACCTGCGATTCGTCGAGCGCGTCATGCATGACCATGTAGTCGGTGTAGACGGCGCGGCCACGGGCCTTGTCGCCCACACCCAAGGCGTCAAACGCGTGGAAGGCATTGGGGCCCAACTGGATGCCCGCACCAATCTCGCCAATCTCAGGCGCTTGCTCAAGCACTGTGACTTGAAAGCCCTGGCGCACCAAAGCCAAGGCTGCGGCCAAGCCACCAATGCCACCGCCTGCAACGATGACGGGAAGATTTTTCGCGTTCTCACTCATGGTCAATCCTTCAATAAGTATAGATACTGTCAGTGTACTGATTTTTATTTTATACAAAAACACCGAACTCTGAAACTCAGTGCAAACCCTGAGTCTTTCGAATCCGATGGATTTATTTCAGAGGAATCTGACGCACGCTTTGAATCGCATGAATCACCAAGGTGGACCAGAGTGGGAACTCGACCCGCCAAAAGTCACGCCCCACCTCACCCGCGCGCGTGTCATGCGACAACTCGGTCAGCCACTGCGCCACCCACAAAGGGGTGCGGGAGGGTGTCAACGATGCGCCGCCACGGCTGGCCACCCAGCGCTGGGCGCACAAGGCCAACACGCCCAACTCAGCGCCCAGAGACATCCAAGTCTCGCGCTGAGGCGCCTCGGCGACGGCCAGCCCCAGGGTTTTGCCGACTTCGTGTTGCAAGGCCGGCGTGGGCACGGCAGTGTCATCTTGCCGCGCGCTCAAACGCACACACAGGGCATGCGAAGCCGCCAGTTCCACGCGACGCCATGACTGCAGCAAATGGGCGGCTTCCGGGTGCTGGCTGCGTGCCATCACATCGGTGTGCAACAAGGCCAAGACGTCTTGGGTGAGCAGGGCCAATGCGTTGTCTAGCAAGTCTTGGGGTTGGCCCAAACGGTAGACAGCGGCGGCAGCTTGTGGGTTGAACAAACGCACGGAATCACGCAAGCTTTTGATGATGGGCGGCTCACCGTTGGAGGTGAACGGCGTCAACATGCTGTCGCGAATGATTTGCGGCACATCGAACAAATCGACCTTGCAGGTGCTGATGATGGACTGCGCATCATGCGCTGCCATCAGGCCTAAGCTGGCTTGCGCCTGAGCCACTGCAGCCTCTTGGCGCAGCATCGCAGCGACCAACGCGCGTTCGCTGAACGCATGCTGGGGGTCTGCGGTGACCAAGTCGAACATGTGGCCCATTGGAAAATTTGCGCGCAGCTTCAGCGCGAACGCTTCAGGCGAATTTGGTTGGGCATGGGGACGGAGCGGCGCAACACATCTTCACCCAACCACTGGGCCGACTTCCAGGCACGTGCAGCCACGGTGGGCAACGGGAGTTGTTGGTAGTCGTCGTTGAAGACTTCAAAGCTGTAGTCGCCGCGATAGCCGAGCTTGTACAGACGGGTGACGAGATCAGCGGTTTGCTCGCTGTGCACGCCTTCGCCCGGGAACACACGGAATTGACGTGCGGTGCTGATGCGTTCTTCGACCGAGTGAATTTTTTGCCACATGAAGTCGGCCAACTGAACCAAGAAAATTTTCTCGGGATCCAAAATGTCCAGTTCATCCAGCGATGTTTGTGTGGCGAGCATGTGGAACGAATCCAAACCAATGCCTAAGTTAGGCGCATCGGCACGGAAGACCACATCCCAAGCGGTGGTGAACTCGTTGATGGTGCGGCCCCACGACAAACCTTCGTAGGCCACCTTGATGCCCAAAGGCACCGCCAACATGGCGAGCTTACGCAAGTCCGCTGCAAGGTGATCGATGTCTTGCGTGGCATGCACCGAGGTGGACGAACACACGAGCAAGACCTGAGAGCCCAAAGCCGCACACATTTCGAGCATGCTCTTGGCGATGTCGACCTTGTACTCGTGCAAGTGGCCGCTCAAGCCTTCAAAGTCACGCAGCACCTGAAAACCGGTGACACGCAAGCCACTGTTTTTCACGGCGCGCACCGCAGCGTCTAAGCCATCGGGATGACCCACCACATCGCGGGCCGACAGCATGACTTGGTTAAACCCCGCATCGCGAATGGCTTTGAGTTTGGCCTCTAAAGGGCCGGCCAACGAGATGGTGTCCATCCCGAAGTCATCCATGGTTCCTTGAAACTGGCTCATGTTCAAGCCTTCGCGGTGTGAACCAACTCAAAGCTCAACGTGCCCAACCATGTGCGGGTGAGCGCACCTTTGTCTTGCACGTGGACCCCTTTGGACTCCACAAACTCCACACCACGTTCGCGCAGCGCGTTGACGGCGTTGAGCACATCGTCGGTGCCCAAACCCACACGGTGGAAACGCTCTTCTTCGTCCACCGCCAAGACACCGGGTTCGGGCTCGATGAGTTGCAAATAAAAGCTGTGACAAGGGCTGCGCAAGATGCGGCCCTTGGGCAAGATGCCAAAGTGTTCGCCCGTGCCCAACGCCTCAAAGCCAAACAGCTCATGGTAGAACTCGGTCCAGTCTTCGGCACGGTCGTTGCCGATGTATTGCACCAAGCCAAACAAATGCAAGCCAGCCGTTGCCGCGGGATGTTGGTCAACACCTGGGATGGGGGTGAAGTCCACGTCGTAAATGGAAAACTCTTTACAGCGGTCCACAAAGTAAATGCGGCTCGAGCCCACGCCGTGCACTGCGGGAATGTTCAGCTCCATCACTTCCACGCGTGTGGGCACCGCCCAAGCACCACGATCGAGTGCGCGCTTGTAAGCCGCTGCTGCGTCACGCACGCGCAAGGCGATGGCCGCGATCACGGGCTTCTCGCTGGGCGCCACGCTGTGGGCCATGCCCGCTTCGTGGGCGTTGACGATCACATTCACGTCCCCTTGGCGGTACAGCATGACTTCGCGTGAGCGGTGACGCGCCACTGGGCGAAAGCCCATCATCTCCAACACTTGTCCCAAGGCTTGGGGTTTGGAGGTCGCGTATTCAATGAACTCAATGCCTTCCATGCCCAGGGGGTTGGGGCCATCGGCAATCGACTCACGGTCGGCGGGGGGTGTCAAGGTAGTGCTCATGCGGAGGTCTTCTTCAAAAATCAAACAGAGGTGGCCGTGGCGGCTGTGGTGGTGTGCGCACCCCCTAAGAACAAGCGTTCCATTTGTGGGTCGGCCAAAATTTCGGCGGCCGATTTGTGCAACACCAAGCGTCCGGATTCCAGCGCAATGGCGTCGTCGGAATACTTCAGCGCGCTTTTCACATTCTGCTCCACCATCAATACCGTCGTCCCTTGGTCGGCCAATTTGCGCAAGAGTTTGAACACGTCTTGCACCACCATGGGGGACAAACCAATCGAGGGCTCGTCGATCAACAACACCTTCGGACGCAGCAGCAACGCACGACCAATCTCGAGTTGCTTTTGCTCACCGCCAGACAGTGATGAAGCCAAGGAGTTCATGCGCTCTTTCACGCGCGGGAAAAACTCCAGCACCTCTGGAATGCGTGCGTGCGTGGTCTTCATGCCCAAGGTGATGCCACCCAGCTCCAAGTTTTCGTAGACCGAGAGTTGGCCAAACAAGTTGCGACCTTGCGGCACAAAGGCGATGCCGCGTGCCAGCAAATCTTTTTGGGTGGCACCTGTGATGTCGTCGCCATTCAAACGGATCTTGCCTTGGCGCGGGGTCAGCAAACCAAACAAGGTTTTGAGCACCGTCGACTTGCCCGCACCGTTGGGGCCAATCAACAAGGTGATCGAGCCCTTGGGCACAGAGAACGACAGGTTGTTCAAGATCATGAAATCTTTGTAGCCCGCCACCACATCGTCAAATTCAATGCAGGGTGTTGCGTTGTTGTGTTGTGCGCTCATGATCAATTCCCCAAGTAAGCGTCGAGCACTTGTTTGTTGGCGCGAATTTCTTCGGGTGTGCCAATGGCCATCACTTGGCCTTCGACCATCACCATGATGCGGTGGCACAGGTCCATCACAAAGTCCATGTTGTGCTCGATCACCACGAAACTGCTGGCTTTGCCATCCGAGCGTCGGGTTTTGTTCAAGTCTTTCAGCAAGGCGCTGATGCCGCCCACTAACGAGGGATTCACACCCGCACAGGGCTCATCGAGCAACACCAAGTCGGGCTCACTCATGAAGGCCATGGCAATGTCCACCAGCTTTTGTTGGCCGTAGCTCAACTCACCGGCTTTTTTGTCGGCCACATGTCGGATGTGGAATTGGTCAATCAAGGCGTCGGCCTTGGCACCCAAGTTGGAATCGCCGGGCGCAAACATGCGGCTGAACATGGTGCCTTGGTGCTCTTGCGCAGCCACGATCAAGTTGTCGCGCACAGTCATCTTGCCAAATACCTGCAGGGTTTGGAATGTGCGGCCCACGCCCAAACGGTTGAGCTCCAAAGGGCCCAACTGCGTCACGTCTTGGCCGTTGAGTTCGATCTTGCCGGTGTCGGGTGTGATCTGGCCCAACATGCTGTTGAACAGCGTGGTTTTGCCAGAGCCGTTGGGTCCAATGACGCCAAAGATTTCACCGGGACGCACTTCAAACGACACACCACCCACCGCTTGAATCGCGCCATAGGCCTTCTTCAAGTCGGTGACTTTGAGAACGGGTTGGTTGGTAGACAGGGTCATGCTTTCACTCCCTCAGCAGCACGCTGATTCGCATTGGCAGCACGTGCAGCAGAGGCTTCACGCGATTGACGTTTCGCACGGATGCGATCGGGAATGCTCAGCAAACCATCGGGCAGCCAAATCATCAACATCACCACGGCGGCGCCGAACACAAACAAATACCAAGCCTGGGCGAAGCGCAACCACTCGGGCAAGATCACGCCCACTGCCGCGCCCACCAAGGGCCCCAAGAAATAACCAGGGCCACCCACCACCACCATGAGGTACATCATGATGGACGCTTCGACCGTGAACGGCGCAGGGTCAATGAACTGCACCAAGGACCCAAACAAACCACCGGCGATGCCTGCATAGGCCGCACCAATCGCAAAGCTCAACAGGGTGTAACCACGAATGTCCACGCCTAAGCTCTCGGCGCGGATGGGGTTGTCGCGCAAGGCAGTGAAGGCTTTACCCCAAGGCGAGCTGAGCAAACCCCACAACAGCAAGCCCAACACCACGGCAAAAGCCAACACCAAGTAGTAGTAAGCCAAGTTGCCGTCAAAGCTGATGCCGAAGGCTTCAGGACGCGCGATGTTGTTGATGCCAAACGTGCCGCCGGTGAGCCACTCTTCGTTGCGCATCACCAACCACACCGCGGTGTTGAAGCCGAGCGTGGCAAACGCCAAGTAAATGGTTTGCACACGCAGCGCAGGAAAGCCCAATGCCAAGCCGACGACAAAACAACCCAATGCGGCGAGCGGCATGCCCAACCAAAAGCTGTAGCCTGCTTGCATGAGGATGGCCACGGTGTAGGCCCCAATACCAAAGAAGGCGGCATGACCCAAAGACTTTTGTCCGGCGTAGCCAATGGTGAGGTTCAAGCCCATGGAGGCGATCACATAAATCAACCAATAGGTGAACAAATAAATGCCGTGGCTCTTGAGCAGCGTGGGCACAAGAATGCATGCTGCCAAGCCCAGCAGCCCTGCGAGGAGTCCGAGCTTCTTCATACTTTGCGCTCCACTTTTTTACCGAGCAAGCCTTGTGGCTTGAACAAAATCACGACCATGAAAATGATCAAGGCCACCGCGTCTTTGTAGGCGGGCGAAATGTAGGCCGCAGCCAAGTTCTCACACACACCCACAATCACGCCGCCCAACAACGCACCGCGTGAGTTGTTGAAGCCACCGATGATGGCGGCGAAGAACGCCTTGTTGCCCAAGGAGGAACCCATGTCGAACTTGGCCAAATACGTAGGCGTCACCAAAATCGCTGCCGCCGCGGCCAACACGGCGTTGATGGCGAAGGTATAGAAAATCATGCGCGGCACATTGATGCCCAACACCGAAGCGCTCTCGGTGTTTTGTGCCACCGCTTGCATGGCGCGACCCGTGACGGTCTTGGCCAAGAAGGCTTGCGTCACCAACACCAAGGCAATCGCGAACACAAAGGTGCCAATGTCGGTGGCCGAAATGGTCACACCGGCAATGTTGTACACCTCATCGGGAAACAGATTGGGGAAAGGTTGTGGCTCAGCGCTGTAGCCCGCACGCACCGCATTGCGCATGGCGATCGACAGACCAATGGTGGCCACCACGATGGGCATCATGCCGTATTTGAAGAGCGGATCGACCACGCCGCGCTTGAACAACCAGCCCAGCACGATGACCGACAGCACACAGCTGCCAACAAAGCTCAACACCAGCGGAAAGCCTGCGGCCAAAAAGCCCAGCATCATGAAAGCAGGCAGCATCACGAACTCGCCTTGCGCGAAGTTGATGGTGCCCGAGGCTTGCCACAGCAAGGTAAAGCCCAGTGCGGCCAGCGCATAAATGCTGCCAGTGGCCAAGCCACTGAAGAAGAGTTGTAAAAAGTCGGTCATGTCAAAACGCTCATAAAAAAAGGCACGCCCGCAGGCGTGCCTTGGGTGCGGAATTACTTCTTCGCGTTCAATGCGGGCAAGGTGGCCGTCACCACTTGGCGACCGTTCTTGACTTCGACCAAGAAGCTTTCACGGTCCAAGTCCCCCTTGTCGTCAAAGCTCACGTCCATGATGACGCCGGGGTATTTTTTGGCGCTCACATGAATGCCGTGCAAGGCTTGCGCCACCGCTTTGCGGTCGATCTTGCCGGCCTTTTCAATGGCGGCCTTCAAGACGTACACGCTGGTGTAGCCCTTGATGCCGTTGTGATCCGAAATGCTGCCGTAGGCTTGGTAGTACTTGGCCTTGAACTTGAGCATTTCAGGAATAGGGGCGTCCACGGTCAAACCGACGTGAGCCACAGCGCCGTTGGCAGCATCGCCCGCCAACTCAATCACTTTTTGGCCGGTCAAGGTGGTCTCGCCGATCACAGGCTTGTTCCAACCTTGCTTTTTCAACTCGCGCAACAAACGTGCGGATTCTTCTTCGTTGGTGTAGGCAAAGATCGCGTCAGCGTTGCTTTGCTTGGCTTTCAACACAGCGGCTGAAAAGTCCACTTGGCCTGCGTCGGTCGAAATATCGGCCACGATTTTGGTGGGGCTGTTGTCCAACAGTTTGGTGATGGTGTCGCGACCGCCCTTGCCGAAGTCGTTGTTCACATAAATCACAGCCAAAGTTTTGGCCTTGCTGTTGATGTACTTGGCCACTTTGGGGAATGAGGTGCTTTGACCAAACGCCGTGCGGAACACATAAGGGTTGCCTTGTGCGGTGATGGATGCAGCCTCACCACCGGTGAAGTTGGGCACTTCGCCGCGCTTGCTCTCGGCCATGGACACCATGATGGAGCCCGAGTACACGGGGCCAAAAATGGCCAACACGCCGTCGTCCACCGCTTTTTGCGTCAAGCCCTTGGCCACGCCAGGGTTGGTTTGTGTATCGACCGTCGAGCTTTCAATCTTCTTGCCCATGATGCCGCCGGCTTCGTTGATCTCCTTCACCGCGAGTTCAACGCCGTTCTTGAACAAGGTACCTGCGGTGGTGCCGGGACCCGACAACTCGACGATGTTGGCAATCTTGATGGTCTGTTGAGCGTGCGACAAGCCAGCCACAGCAGCGAATGCGCAGGCTGCAGCCAGTTTGAGGGCGAAACGTTTTTGCATGAATGTCTCCTAACGGGGTTGATGTTCAGAACCGCTAATTTGCTCGCTAATCGCTCACAAAACCAATTCGGTGCTGAACTTTACGCATTTAAAGCAGCTCAAAGAAGTTTATTTGACTGAAATGCGCGATTAATGTTCAATTATGAGCGATTATCGAACGAATCAAGGGAAAGTCCTAGACGGAGCGCTTATCCCACTGGGTCACCATTCACACCATGACAACGCTCGTGCCATTGGATAAGAAAAACTGGATCGCCGGACTCGAAAAAGGTCTGTCCATCATCGAGACCTTCGATGATGCCAACCCGCGCCTGAGTGCCACCCAAGCTGGCCAGCGCTGCGGCTTGACGCGCACCGCTGCACGCCGTTATTTGCTGACCCTCGCCCACTTGGGTTATGTGGCCACGGACGGCAAACTGTTTTGGCTCACGCCACGCGTGATGCGCTTGGGCCAGTCGTACCTCGAGTCCGCCCGCTTGCCGCGTATCGTGCAACCGTTTTTGCAACGCCTCACGGCTGGGACGCAAGAAATTTCGTATGTGAGCGTGCTCGACGGGTCAGACATTGTGTACGTCGCCCGCAACGGCACCAACCGCGCCATGAACACAGGCTTTGTGTTGGGCGCACGCGTGCCCGCACAAGTGACCGCAGCCGGCATGTTGATGCTGGCCATGCAAGGGGAAGCCTCGGTGGACGCATGGCTGGCCACACACGAGCTCAAGCCGTTCACCTCGCACTCGATCACACACAAAGACCGCATGCGCTTGGAAATGGCGCGCATCCGGTCGCAAGGCTATGCCATCTCAGAACAGCAACTCGACATGAGCTACCGAGGCATTGCCGTTCCCCTGCGCGATCACAAAGGTGATTTGATAGCCGCCCTGAGTTTGAGCATGCCCATGGCACAAGAAAGCTCTGAAGAAGCGCTCACCCGTGTGCTGCCCTTGCTGCGCGAGACAGCACAAGCAATGTTGAATTTGATTTGAGCTCAGCTTAGGCGCTGAGTGCCACCCGATTGGCCTTGCGACATTGATACGCACACCCGCAAGCCACAGCGGCGGTGCCGATGGACACGGCATACACCGCACTCAGGCCCAAGGCATCGCTCAAGGCACCACCGCCCAAAGCCCCCAACACGCCAGGTACACCGTAACCAATGGAGGCATAAAGCGCCTGACCTCTGCCACGCAGTCGGCCAGGAAAGTACGCCGACAACAACGCAATGCACACCGTGTGCTGCGTCGCAAAAGTGAGCGCATGCAGCAGCTGCGCCAAGAGCAAGGCGAGCAGCCAATCCGCCGCCCACGTGGTCAAACCCATACGCAGCACCATGGCACCCGCACACAGCAACAGCCAGCCCGACAAACTGAACTTGGGCAACCAACGGCTTTGGGTGAAGAACCACACAATCTCTGCCGCCACCGACACCGCCCACAACACACCAATCATGGTTTTGCTGTAACCCAGCTCATCCAGATAGAGCGAGAAGAACACATAGATGCCAATGTGTGACAGCACGTGGAAAAACACCGTGGCAAAAAACCACTGCACCCTGGGCTGGCGCAAAACATCCATCACGGGCAGAGGGGCGTCGCTGTGATGCGCTGGCTCGCGTTGCTTGGGCAACCACCACACGCTCAGGTTCAAGGCCACCAAAGAGCCCACGGCCCAAGACGGAAAACTTTGCATGCCCTGGTGCTCAAACCAAGCCCCGGCAACAAACACCGTCACCAAAAAACCCAGCGAGCCCCACAGCCGCACGCGGCCATAACGGCGCGAATCAAAGTCACCCCCTGTGCTGACCAAATGCGCCAGCGCAGCTTCGCTCATGGGCATCATGGCGCTGGTGTGGATGAACATCAGCAGCAGCACAAAGGCCAACCACACCACCCCGCCCTGCACCAGCAAACCCGCCGAACACAGCAAAGCAGCCCCCGCACAAAAACGCAACAGCTTGACGCGCTCGCCGGTGTGGTCACTCAGCCAACCCCAGCCATAAGGCGCCAGCACACGCGTGGCGGCTTGCACCGCCGTGAGCAAGCCAATGACCGTGATGGAAAGACCCAAATCTTTCAACCACAGCGGCAGATACGGATTGAAAAACCCAATGTGCGCAAAGTAACTGGCGGACAAAGCGGCGAACGGCGCTAACTGGTAGCGCGTGACCGCAGGCTGTCGCATCGACACAGCTTAAAGATGACCGGGAATGGCAGGCATGCTGACCTGCACATCGGCGCATTGAGCGCGATGACGCAAGGCGTGATCCATCACCACCAAGGCCAGCAGGGCCTCGGCAATGGGCGTGGCACGAATGCCCACACAGGGGTCGTGACGCCCCTTGGTGACCACCTCGGTAGGCTGGCTGTTTTGGTCAATCGATTCGCGTGGGCTCAAGATCGAGCTGGTGGGCTTGATGGCAATGCTCACCTCCAAATCTTGGCCGGTGCTGATGCCACCCAACACGCCGCCGGCGTTGTTGGTGCGAAAACCTTGTGCCGTGAGTGAATCGCCGTGCGTGGTGCCACGCTGCGCCACGCTGGCAAAGCCGGCGCCGATCTCGACGCCCTTCACAGCGTTCAGGCCCATCATCGCGTAGGCGATGTCGGCATCGAGCTTGTCGTACAACGGTTGACCCAAGCCCACAGGCATGCCAGAAGCCACCACACGAATACGGGCACCGCACGAGTCCCCCGCTTTGCGCAAGCTGTCCATGTAATCTTCAAACGCTTGCACATCGGCACACGGTGCGTAGAACGGGTTGTGCCCCACATGGTCCCAGCTCTCGAACGGAATGGGCAGCTCGCCAATTTGCGTCATGCAGCCATAGAAGGTGGTGCCAAATTTTTCTTTCAACCACTTCTTGGCCACAGCGCCAGCCGCCACGGTGGGTGCGGTCAAACGAGCGGAAGAACGGCCACCACCGCGTGGGTCGCGGATGCCAAATTTTTGGAAATAGGTGTAGTCCGCGTGACCGGGGCGGAAGGTTTGCAAGATGTTGCCGTAGTCTTTGCTGCGCTGGTCGGTGTTTTGGATCAGCAACGCGATGGGGGTGCCAGTGGTTTTCCCCTCGTACACGCCAGACAAGATTTGCACTTGGTCGGGTTCGTTGCGCTGCGTCACGTGTCGGCTGGTGCCGGGGCGACGGCGGTCAAGTTCGACTTGAATATCGGCCTCGCAAAGCGACATGCCCGGGGGGCAGCCGTCAATCACGCAGCCAATGGCTGGGCCGTGGGATTCACCAAAGTTGGTGACAGTGAAAAGGGTTCCGAAGGTATTGCCGCTCATGGGTGGGAATTATCCCACCCCGGGGCCAGGCCACTGGCTGATCAGACCTTGGCTTGGTCTTCGGCCTCGGCACCACCCTCGCTGGGCCAGTCGCGGATGTAAGCCTTGAGCATCTTGTTCTCAAAGTTTTGACTGTCCACCACCGCCTTGGCCACGTCGTAAAAACTGATCACGCTTTGGATTTTGCGGTTGCTGATGACGGGGATGTAACGCGCGTGACTCTCGAGCATCATGCGACGCACTTCGTCCAATTCGGTGTCAGGGGAACAGGTGAGGGGGTGATCGTCCATCGCGCTGCGCACGGTGGAGTCGCCAATCGCACCGCCGTTGCGGTTGATGGCTTGGATGACTTCACGGAAAGTCAACATGCCCGCCAAGTCACCATGATCCAACACCAAGAGCGAGCCAATGTCTTTTTGGGCCATGATTTGGACCGCTTGCGCCAACGGGTCTAGGGGGTCGATGGTGAACAAGGGCATGTCGCCTTTGACGCGCAGGATGTCGGTAACTTTCATGGTGGCTCTCCTCGGGTGGTGCTTGAAATATAGCCCACAATGGCTATACAAAATCTGACAAAACACCCGAGGAAACCATGCCTGGCTACACCGACCCCAGTTTTGACACGCTCGCCCTGCACGCAGGTGCCGCGCCTGATCCCACCACCGGCGCACGCGCGGTGCCGATCCACTTGACCACCTCGTTTGTGTTCGAGTCCAGCGACCACGCCGCCGCGCTCTTCAACTTAGAACGTGCAGGCCATGTGTACAGCCGCATCAGCAATCCCACCAATGCGGTGTTAGAGCAACGCGTGGCCGCCTTGGAAGGCGGTATCGGTGCGATCACCACCGCCAGTGGCCAAGCAGCGCTGCACCTCACCATCGCCACGCTGATGGGTGCAGGCTCGCACATCGTGGCCAGCACGGCCTTGTATGGCGGCTCGCACAATTTGTTGCACTACACGCTGAGCCGCTTTGGCATAGAAACCACCTTCGTCAAACCCAACGACATCGATGCCTGGAAGGCTGCGGTGCGCCCCAACACCAAGCTGTTCTTTGGCGAAACCGTAGGCAACCCCGGCTTGGACGTGCTCGACATTCCAACCATTTCGGCCATCGCTCACGACGCAGGTGTGCCGCTGCTGGTGGACTCCACGCTCACCTCGCCTTACCTCATCAAACCGTTTGAGTTGGGTGCTGATTTGGTTTACCACTCGGCCACCAAGTTCTTGAGCGGTCACGGCACGGTGATTGGCGGCATCGTGGTGGACGGTGGCAGCTTCGATTGGGAAAAGAGCGGTAAATTCCCCGAACTCACCCAAAGCTACGAAGGCTTTCACAACATGGTGTTCAGCGAAGAGAGCACCATCGGCGCCTTCTTGCTGCGCGCGCGCCGCGAAGGCTTGCGCGACTTTGGCGCCTGCCTGAGCCCGCACAGCGCGTGGCTGATTTTGCAAGGCATCGAGACCCTGCCCTTGCGCATGGAGCGCCACATGGCGAACACCGAAAAAGTGGTGCAGTTTCTGGCCAGTCACCCGATGGTCAGCCGCGTGGGTCACCCATTGATCGAGAGCCACCCCAGCCACGCCCTGGCTGAAAAGCTGCTGCGCTTTGGCGCACGCGGCGCCGGTTCGGTCTTCAGCTTTGACTTGAAAGGCAACCGCGCCCAAGGCGTGGCTTTCATCGAGGCCTTGAAACTCTTCAGCCACCTGGCCAACGTGGGCGACTGCCGCAGCTTGGTGATTCACCCTGCCAGCACCACCCACTTCCGCATGAGCGACGAGGCCTTGGCGGGCGCAGGCATTGGCCCAGGCACCATCCGTTTGTCCATTGGTTTGGAAGACCCCGCCGATTTGATCGACGACTTGAAGCGCGCCCTCAAAGCCGCTGAAAAAGCGGGCGGCGAAGCCAACCAACCTGCGCAAGCCTAAGGAGCGACGAGCCATGAAATTCAACCTCCAAACACCCGCAGGCCAAAGCTATGTGGCCTATGCCTACACCGGTGGCAAAGCCTTTGATGCCAGCAAACCCACCATCGTTTTTATCCACGGTGTGCTCAATGACCACAGCGTGTGGATTTTGCAAAGCCGCTACCTCGCCCATCACGGCTTCAACGTCTTGGCCGTGGATTTGCCCGGTCACTGCCGCAGTGGCGGCGATGCGCCCGCCTCGGTGGAAGAAGCGTCGCAGTTCATCGAAGCGCTGCTGGACGCTGCGGGCGTTGCCAAAGCGGCCTTGGTTGGCCACAGCTGGGGTTCGCTGATTGCGCTGGAAACAGCGGGTCGTTTGAAAGACCGCATCACCCATTTGGCGTTGGTGGGCACGGCCTTCCCCATGAAGGTGTCGCCCGTCTTGATCGAGTCCTCTCTGAACGACCCGATGAAAGCCTTGCAAATGGTGAACGTGTTTTCACGCGCCACCTTGGCCGCACCGCCTTCGGCCTTGGGCCCGGGAACTTGGGTGTATGGCGCCTCCATGGCCTTGGGCCGTCGTGTGTTGGCCAGCAACCGTGCGGTGAATATTTTTCACCGCGGCTTTGTCGCCTGCGACAGCTACACCCACGGCTTAGAAGCCATGGACGCGGTCACCTGTCCGGTGCTGTTCTTACTGGGCGCCACAGACCAAATGACCACGCCACGCGCGGCGCAGTCGTTGGTGGCACAAGCCAAGCAAGGGGGCAAAAAATTCACCGTGGTGAATGTGCCCATGGGCCACCACCAAATGAACGAATCGCCCGAGGAAACCTTGCAGGCTCTGAAAACGTTTTTAGACGCTTGATCCGGACAGCAGAAAAACGGGCGCCGCAAGGGTGCCCGTCGATTTACATCACGTCGCGCAAACGCAGGTCTTGCCAGCGCATCCACAAGCCTTCACTTTCGGCGCTGCGCACCAGCAGCAAGCGCTCCATCAAGGGCGAGAGTGGGGTTTGGTGCGAATCGGCCAGCATCACATAACGGGCTTCTTTGACGTGGGTTTGACGCGCATCGACAGACTCGCTCAAACGCGCAATCCAATCCAAATCGACCAAGGTGGCCAGCACCTCTTCGAGCTGCAAGGGGTCGAGCTTGAGGTCTTCACACAGCTGCATCAAGCTGGCACCACGTTCTTGCGTCGCACGCGCCAATTGCAAGCGTTGCAGCACTTCCAATGCCAATTGAAAGCGCCATCCCACGCTGCGTCCATCTCGTGCAATGCCGCCCAAGAGGCTGGGCAAATTAGCAACCAGCACAGCGCCAATCAACACGATGGACCAGGCCAAATAAATCCAGACCAACAAAATAGGCACGGTGGCAAACGCCCCGTAGACCACCGAGTAGGTGGGCATCTTGCCGAAGTAATAGGCCAACACATTGCGCGCAATTTCGGTCGCAGCGGCCACCCAAACGCCACCAACCAAGGCATGGCTCCAACGCACTTGGGTGTAAGGCACATAACGGTACAGCGCACTCACGCCCCATGCCAACAACATGAATTCCAAAGTGCTGAACAACCCACGCAAATTACCCATGGTGTCCGGGGCCAGGCCGCGCGAGACCACGATGAGCTGCGACATCATCACCAAGCTCGCGCCCATCAGCAGCGGCCCCAGGGTGATGGCCGTCCAATACAGCAGCATGCGTTGCGCAAAAGGGCGGCGCTTGCGCACACGCCAAATCGCGTTCAAGGTGCGGTCGATGGTGAACACCAAGGCAATGGCGGACAAAACCAAGGCCGTGACACCCGCCACCCCCAAACGACTGGCCTTGCTGGCAAACAAGGTCAAGTAACCCAGCACTTGGCGTGAGATGTTGTCGGGCACAAAGCTCTCGACCAAACGGCGTTGCAACACCGCCTGGAAGTCACTGAACATCGGAAACGCGGTGAACACGGCCAGCGCCACAGTCACCAGCGGGACCAAGGCAATGGTGGTCGTGAAGGTCAAACTGCCTGCGGCTTGGCCCAAGCGGTCCTCACGAAAACGTTGGCGCAAGGTGCGTGCGGTGTTGCGCCAGGGGAATCGGCGGAGTCGGTCAAAAAAGCTGTGGAGTTGCGGGACAATCATGACCCGAATCATGCCATCCTCTATGCACACCTCTCACACCGCCCCCGAAGAACACACGCCGCGTCATGTGACGCTCACCCGCCTGCTGGCCGTGGGCAGCTTGATGGGCCTCATCGTGCTGGGTCTGGCTTGGGAGCTGTGGCTGGCACCTGTGCGTCCGGGCGGCACACTGCTCGCACTCAAAGTGCTGCCCCTGTGCATCCCCCTCACCGGCTTGTTGAAGAACCGCATGTACACCTACCGCTGGGTCAGCTTGCTGGTGTGGCTGTATTTCACCGAAGGGGTGGTCCGCGCTTGGGGTGACCGTGCCCCCAGCAACTACTTCGCCATGTTGGAAGTTTTCTTGTGTGTGGTGTTGTTTGTGGCCTGCGCGTTGCACGTGCGACTGCGTCTGCAACATGCCAAAGAGCATCCGCTGACCGACGACAGCACGCCCCCTGTTCAACCCTGAGGTTTTTTTCATGTCCACTGCCCCACAACTGGATCTCTTGAACACCTTGCGCCAAATCTTAGGCGCAACCCATGTGCTCACCGAAGGCGATTTGACAGCCTTTGAACAAGATTGGCGCAAACGCATCCGCGGCAAAGCATTGGCGGTGGTCCGCCCCGGCAACACACAGGAAGTGGCTGCCGTGGTGAAAGCCTGTGCACATGCCGGCGTGAGCATCGTGCCGCAAGGGGGCAACACCGGCCTGGTGGTGGGCGGCATTCCGGACGAATCCGGCACCCAAATTTTGCTGAGCTTGCAGCGCATGAATGCTGTGCGCGCGGTGGATGGTGACAACTTGACCATCACGGTCGAAGCAGGATGCGTGTTGCAAAACCTGCAACAAGCGGCCGAAAAAGCAGGCTTCTTGTTCCCCTTGAGCTTGGGCTCGGAAGGCAGCTGCACGATCGGCGGCAATTTGTCCACCAACGCGGGCGGCACACAGGTGGTGCGCTACGGCAACACACGCGAGCTGTGCTTGGGACTTGAAGTCGTCACCGCACAAGGCGACGTGCTGCATGGCTTGAGTGGTCTGCGCAAAGACAACACGGGCTACGACCTGCGCAACCTCATGGTTGGCAGCGAAGGCACGCTGGGCATCATCACCGCAGCCACCATGAAGCTCTGCCCTCTGCCGGCTGCCAAGCTCACCGCCTGGGCCGCTGTGCCCTCGGTGGAACATGCGGTGCGCTTGCTCGGTTTGGCGCACAAGAACCTGGGCGCAGGCTTGACGGGCTTTGAGATGATGGGCCAATTTGCCTTGAGTTTGGTTGACAAACATTACCCCCAGCTGCGCGTACCTTTGTGGCAACAAACTCCTTATTGCGTGTTGCTGGAAAACTCAGACACCGAATCGGAAGCCCATGCCCGCGAGCGTTTTGAGCACTTGCTGGAAATCGCCTTTGAAGACGGATGCGTGACCGATGCCGTTGTGGCCGAGAGCTTGTCGCAAGCACGCAACCTGTGGCACATCCGCGAAAGCATCACGATGGCACAGGCTGAAGAAGGCCTGAACATCAAACACGACATCTCGTTGTCTGTGTCTGCCATCCCGACGTTTGTGGCTGAAACCGATGCGATGCTCAAGCGCGAGATCGAAGGCGTGCGTTTGGTCAACTTTGGCCATTTGGGCGATGGCAATTTGCATTACAACGTGCAAGCCCCCGAGGGCAGTGACAACGCCGCTTTCTTGAAAACGCAAGAAGACCGCGTCAACACCTTGGTCTACGACGCGGTCAAACGATTTGGTGGATCCATTTCGGCCGAACACGGGGTGGGCAGCTTGAAGGTCGACACCTTGCCCGACTACAAAGACCCCACAGCATTGGCGCTGATGCGTCACATCAAATTGGCGCTGGACCCCAAGGGGACGCTGAACCCCGGACGCGTGGTGCGTTAAACCACGGCTCCGCTTGGCTTGACAGGCTGCGGCAGATCGAAGCCTGTCAGCAAGTCAATCAATTCGGGCAAGCTTTGCGCCTGCATTTTTTCCATCACGCGTGAACGGTGCAGTTTGATGGTGGCGGCAGCGCCACCGTCAAACGATGAGATTTGTTGGTTCGAGTAGCCGCGCACCATCCAATGGCAAATTTGAAGTTCACGCGGCGTCAAGCGCTGCAGACGTTCTGAGACGATGGCTTGCTTGCTGCTGATCTCTTCGGTTTGCACGGCCAAGTGCATCGCACGCGCCATCACATCCAACATGGCTTGCGCAGTGAAGGGCTTGAGTAAAAAGTCAACCGCGCCTTGCTTCATGGCCGAAATGATTTCGTCTGGCCGGCTGTCACCGCTGACAAACACAATCGGAACAGGGTGTTTGACCAAGGTCTTCAACTTGGCTTGCAACATCACGCCACTGGTGCCGGGCATGCGCATGTCCAACAGCACCACCACCGGGGAAGCAGGCAACACGGGGTTTTGCAAAAAAGCGTCGGCGCTCTCGTGCTCACTCACCTGATAGCCCGCCCGCTCAAGCATGATGCACAAACTGCGACGCACCGATGCGTCGTCATCAATGACCACCACATGGCCAAGCTCGACCGCAGAATCTATCGGAGGCAACATCGTCAATTCGCTCAGGCTTAATTCGTTTTTTCGATCAGCGCAATGCGTTGATCCGCACCCTCAGGCAGCGCCACGCGCCAGCCTTGGAAATAAATTTGAACTTTACCTAACTTTGTGCTCGACACCTGCCAAGGCGCCGAACCAAACACGCTTTGACTCTCGCCCGCCTTGAGCTGTACCCAGCTGGTCTGCCGGTTGGCATCGACCACACACACGTTGACATCGGTGTTGGCAACCAAATGCACATAGCGGCTGGGCTTGGTCGCCGTCATTGGCACCAGCTGCGGCAAAGACTCCGCTGTGTGCTGACAAGCGGAAGCTCCTACAGCCGCAGCGGCGGGTGCAGAGGCGCTGATGATGGGCAGAGGTGCAGGCGCCGATGCAGGTTGCGAAGCCACAGCCGCAGGTGGGGGTGCTACCACGGGGACGATTGGCGTCACGACGGCCACCACATCGGATGTCTTGGTCATGACCAACTCAGCCGTGTTCTTTTTCTGTGCGCTCGGGATGGGGATAAGAAAGGAAACCACCCCCGCACCACACAAGGCCAACACAATTCCAGCGGACATCTTGTGCTGAGCAATACGGTAACGCAGCGTTTGAAAGAACTCAGCGAGCGCGTGATCGTCATTCAAACGTTTTTCGCCCATGGCGATGATTTCATTCAAATCATTCACCACCGACGGCACAGCCGGGGCCACGGGATCCACCATCACCGTTGGGGGTTCTGCTCCCAAGAGCATCAACAAGCGTTTGTAGGCTTGGCGTTTGATCGTGGGGGAATAAAACAAACTCTCACCGCCCTCTTCCAATTGGCGCACTTGCGCCACGGACAAACATGCGGTGCGAGCCAGCCATGTTTCTTCAACGCCAGACGCTGCACGCAACTGGCGCAGGTAATCTGGGTCGCAGGTGTCGTACACACTGCGATTGGATTCGTTGAGGTTGTCAGCGGGTGTCATGTCAACAAGAGAAGGTATGAGCGCTTTCGATTAATGAATGAATGTCGTTGTGTTTACAAACATCGTCAATACGCCAGATGGCGTAGAACCTTTTAGAACTCAATTAACGGTTTCATGGAAATAAAACAATTCAATTTTCTTATTATCTATCCAACAAGAGGCATGCGCCGAACACCCGCGCAGCCCATCTGAAATTCTGAAGCCTGCTTGGCATGAGGCAAACGCCTGTAGCGCGTAAACTCAAGCAGATTTTTTCAAAGCCCTTCCCCCTATGCGCCCCATCCGCCGTCAATACGAAGACTTCATGCAGCACGTCAACACCCATGGCGTGGCCAAAACAGACCGCACAGGCACTGGCACGAAAAGCGTGTTTGGTTACCAAATGCGCTTCGATTTGAACGAAGGCTTTCCGTTGGTGACCACCAAAAAGGTGCATCTGCGCTCCATCATCCAAGAGCTGCTGTGGTTCTTGACGGGCTCAAGCAACAACAACTGGCTCAAAGAACGCGGGGTCACCATTTGGGATGAGTGGGCACGCGAAGACGGCGATTTAGGCCCTGTCTATGGCGTGCAATGGCGCAGCTGGCCCACCCCCGATGGTGGCCACATTGACCAAATAGCCGACGTCATTCAAACCCTCAAGAGCAACCCCGATTCACGTCGCATCATCGTCAGCGCATGGAACGTGGCCGAGCTCAACAAAATGGCGCTCATGCCTTGCCATGCGTTTTTTCAGTTTTATGTCGCACCCGGCCAAAACCCGGGTGAGCGCGGTCGCTTGAGCTGCCAGCTCTACCAGCGCAGCGCCGACATCTTTTTGGGGGTGCCCTTCAACATTGCCAGCTACGCCTTGCTCACGCACATGGTGGCGCAGCAGTGCGACTTGGATGTGGGTGACTTCATTTGGACCGGTGGTGATTGCCACATTTACAGCAATCACCATGAGCAAGTGGACCTGCAGCTCAGCCGTGCCCCGTTTGCATATCCCACCCTCAACATCAAACGCAAACCCGACTCCATCTTCGGTTACGAATACGACGATTTCGAAGTGCTGGACTACCAGTGCCACGGTGCAATCAAAGCGCCTGTTGCGGTTTAAACACGAGAGACGAGCATGGGTTTGAACCTGATCTTTGCGCGTGCGCGCAATGGCGTGATTGGCCGCGACAACACACTGCCCTGGCACTTGCCGGAAGACCTGGTGCACTTCAAAAAAACCACGCTGGGTCAACCTGTGATCATGGGGCGCAAAACATGGGAATCGCTCCCCCCTAAATTTCGCCCCCTGCCCGGCCGCACGAACATCGTGATCACACGCCAAGTTGATTGGCAAGCCGATGGGGCCCGTGTGGCGCACTCGATCGATGAGGCGCTCGCCCTGTGCGCAGCGACCGACGAGGTGTGGGTGATTGGCGGCGCCGAGGTGTACGCCCAATCCATGCAGCAAGCTACACGCGCCGTGGTCACCGAAATTGATGCCGATTACGAAGGCGACGCCTTCGCCCCCACATTCGATGCCAGCTGGCAAGAGTCCGCACGCGAATCACACATCGCGGCCAATGGCCTGTCTTACAGTTTCGTCACCCTCACACGCCACCTTTGAAGCCACATCATGTCTGAGCACGGATTTCACGTTCACGGTCCCCACGACCACGAGTTAGAGCACGCCGCACAAGGCCATGGCAACAGCGCCACCAACAAGATCGCCATGTTCACCGCCATCATTGCCACGGTGGGTGCAATCTTTGGCTACATGGGGGGCGCCACCCAAGCCAGCGCAGGTTTGTACAAGAACAATGCGGCGATCAAAAAGACCGAAGCCTCGAATCAGTGGAACTTTTACCAAGCCAAAAGCAGCAAACAAAACTTGAGCGAGCTGGCACTTGAGCTCGCCCCTGCGGGCAAAAAAGAGTTTTACGACGCGGAGATCAAACGCTACAAAACGGAAAAGGCCGACATCAAGGTTGTGGCCGAAAAACTCGAAGCTGAATCCAAAGAATGGGACCACCAATCGGATGAGCAAATGCACCAGCACCACCGCTGGGCCCAAGCCACCACCTTGTTGCAAGTTGCGATTGCATTGGCGGCCATTGCCTTGCTCACCCGCAAGCGTTGGCTGGAATACGCCATGTTTGGGGCGGGTGCATTGGGTTTGAGCATTGGTATCTTGGCGGCCATGCACATCTGATGACACCACACAACACCATGCAACTCGCCACCTGGAACGTCAACTCACTGACCGTGCGTCTGCCACAAGTCTTGGACTGGCTAGCCGCCCATCCCGTCGATGCTTTGGTGCTGCAAGAAACCAAAACCACGGACGACAAATTCCCCAAAGAAGCCATTGAAGCCGCAGGCTACAAAGTGGCCTTCTTCGGACAAAAAACCTACAACGGCGTGGCCCTGCTCTCGCGCAGCGAAGCAAGCGATGTGGTGAAAAACATTCCCGGCTTTGAAGACGACATGGCCCGCGTGATTGCAGGCACGGTCGAAGGGGTGCGCGTGATCGGTGCCTACTTCCCCAATGGCCAAGCACCAGACAGCGACAAGTTTGTTTACAAAATGCGTTGGTTGGAAGCGCTGCGCGCTTGGGTTGCCGATGAACTCACACACCACCCTAAGTTGGTGTTGATGGGGGACTTCAACATCACCGTGGACGATCGTGATGTGTGGGACCCCGTGGGCTTGAAAGACACCATCCACTGCACGGTGCAAGAACGCGAACACTTCCAAGCCTTGATCGAACTCGGCACGCATGACGCGTTCCGTTTGTTTGAGCAAGCCGAGAAAACTTACAGCTGGTGGGATTACCGCGAATTTGCATTTCGCCGAAACCGTGGCTTACGGATTGACCACATCTTGGTCAGCGATGCGCTCAAGCCAGAAGTCACGGCCTGTGTGATCGACAAAGCACCACGCAAGAACGAGCGCCCCAGCGACCACGCGCCTGTGGTAGTCACACTGGCCTGACACACCAAGCGCTGGCGCGCGCTCAGTCGTCGAGCCCGAGCTCTTGAATTTTGCGGGTGATGGTGTTGCGCCCAATGCCCAATTTTTGAGCAGCCTCGATCCGTCGGCCCCGCGTGTTGGCCAATGCCGTCTGAATCAGACGTGCCTCAAAGCGGTTGGCCAACACTTCCCACACATCGGTGCGACCTGCGACCAACAGGCTCATGGCTTCGGCCTCTAAACCCTGCTCCCAATCAGCCCCCGGCAAATTGAGCACCACCGGAGCAGCGCCTCCGCCTTCGCCGATGTGAGGGTTGGGCCCAGCAGATCGCGCCGCATCTTGCGCCACAGCAACAGGTGCTGCGGCATGAGAAGACAACGGTGCATGCCCCGCCAAGACAGCGGCATCCGCGGGGTCCAACTGAACCTCGGGCGGTAAATCTTTGGGTTCGATGACTTGCGCCGGCGCCATCACGGTGAGCCAGTGACAAATGTTTTCCAACTGACGCACGTTGCCCGGGAACGCAAACTGATTGAGCAAGCTTTGCGCACTTTCGGAAATGCGTTTGGACTCCACGCCCAATTGTTGTGCACTCTGCTGCAAAAAGTGGCGCGTCAACGTGGGGATGTCTTCACGTCGTTCACGCAAAGCGGGCAAACGCAAGCGAATCACGTTCAAACGGTGGAACAAGTCTTCGCGGAACACGCCGTCTTTGACGCGCTGTTCCAGGTCTTGGTGAGTGGCCGCAATCACACGCACATTGGCTTTGATGGCGCTGTGGCCGCCCACGCGGTAGTAATTGCCATCGCTCAACACGCGCAACAAGCGGGTCTGCAAATCGAAGGGCATGTCACCAATTTCGTCCAAGAACAAGGTGCCGCCTTCGGCTTGTTCGAAACGTCCGCGACGTGTGGTTTGCGCGCCGGTGAATGCACCACGTTCGTGCCCGAAGAGTTCACTCTCCAGCAAGTCTTTGGGAATCGCCGCGGTGTTGATGGCCACAAACGGACCTTTGCTTCCCGCGTCACCGCGTGGCGAGTGTTTGTGCAGAGCACGCGCGACCAGCTCTTTGCCTGAGCCGCTCTCGCCGGTGATCATCACCGTCACATTGCTTTGGCTCAAGCGGCCAATGGCACGAAACACGTCTTGCATGGCGGGCGCTTGACCCAGCATTTCGGGCGTGGCGTCTTGTAGCTCGCTTTGCGCTTGTTCGCGCTGGCTTTCATCCACCGCACGGCGAATCAGCTCAACCGCTTTGGGCAAATCAAAAGGTTTGGGCAAATATTCAAATGCACCACCTTGGAACGCAGACACCGCGCTGTCCAAATCAGAGAACGCCGTCATGATGATGACGGGCAAGGTCGGCAAGCGCTCTTTGACTTTGGTCAGCAAGTCCAAGCCCGAACCACCCGGCATGCGAATGTCACTGACCAGAATTTGAGGGCCCTCGTCCTCGCCGGCTGCGTCCAGCGCTTGCAAGACTTCGCGGGGGCTGGTGAAGCTGCGGGTGGGCAGGTTCTCGCGCAACAGCGCCTTCTCCAGCACGAAGCGAATTGACTGGTCGTCATCCACAATCCAAATCGGTTTCATGTCAGCGCTACTTTCTTTGTGTTCCGTGAAAGGTTGGATCGAACATCAAGGCAGAGGAATCAGAATTTTGAAATCTGTACGCCCCGGCACACTGTCACATTCGATCAAACCATGGTGTTGCTGGACAAATGTTTGTGCCAAATTCAACCCCAATCCAGAACCGCCATCTCGTCCAGAGACCAAGGGGAAAAACAATCTGTCCTTGATCTCGTCCGGAATACCGGGTCCGTTGTCAATGACATGCAATTCCAATGCCAACCGGTAACGTTGTTTGCCAAAAGTCACTTGTCGGTTGATGCGGGTCCGCAAAACGATCTCTGCGTCGCCCACCGCCACCCGGTCACTCAAGGCTTGGGCGGCGTTGTGCACGATGTTTAAGACAGCTTGAATCAGTTGCTCACGGTCGCCCCTGAATTCCGGGATGGATGTGTCGTAGTCGCGCACCACGCGCAAACCTTTGGGAAACTCGGCCACGATCAGGCTGCGCACACGCTCGCACACCTCATGGATATTGACATCGCCCACCACATGCGGGCGACGGTGCGGCGCCAACAGGCGATCAACCAAGACCTGCAAGCGGTCGGCCTCATGGATGATGACTTGGGTGTACTCAATGAGGTCACGGCTCTCGACCTCCATTTGCAGCAACTGGGCGGCACCACGGATGCCACCCAAGGGGTTCTTGATCTCGTGGGCCAAATTGCGAATCAGCTCTTTGTTGGCTTGCGCTTGATCGATCAAGCGCTCTTCGCGGTCTTGGCGGGTTTGCTGCTCCAAGGGGAGCAGCTCAATCAAAATCTCGCCAGACCGATCGGTAGGCGCAACGATCACGTGCACGGGCAATGGCTCTTGCAAGGGTCGGTGCAAATACGCGTCGTAACGCATGACTGCAAAGGCATTGGTTTGCGCGCCTTTCAAGGCGTTTTCAAATGCCTGGGGTTGCGCAAAGTATTGCGAGAACTCTGCGCCCTCGATGTTGCGGCGCGACACGCCCATGATGTCTTCCAAGGCCGCATTGGCGAAGAGCACCACACCATCGGTGCGCACGATGGCCACCAAGGTGGCCAACAAATCAAAAGCACGCGTGTCAATCGACGGTTGCGTTGTCATGGCCGATGGCTTCCTGGTTGAGAAGAGGAAAGACGCGACAGCTCTCGCTGCAAACCGGCCACATCGGCCTCGACGCGTTGCAAAGCCGCACGCAATTGCGCGACCCGCTCTTGGTATTTCTGAGGTTGCCGCTGTTCATCCGCCCGATGCTCGGGCTCGCCCTGGTTCCACTGGCGCAGCAGCTCCTGGCGTTGTGCCAAGGCTTTTTGCAGCTCCGCTTGGAGCACGGCTTGGGCTTGCTCATCACGTTGGCGTTGTTGTGCCCCATCGACTTTGGCATCACTGGCCAGAGGTGCTGGTGCCACGGCCGCATCACCGCTGCGCAACACACGCGTGCCCTCAATGACGGTCACATGGCTGGCGCTCAGGGGTTTGCAATTGCGCGCAGGGTCAGGCTGGTTGGTGTATTCATTGCCACAACGGTAAACACGCACCGACTCTTGCGCGCTGGCACCGACCGCCAGCACGCCACATGCGACACACACACACCACAGTGACCAAAAAGAATGGATCATCGATCGAAAGAAAAATCTACATCTGAAACAAAAAAGGACGGCTTGCGCCGTCCTTTTGATTGCACGCTTCGTTGCAACGAATTACAGCGAGTAGTACATGTCGTATTCGACAGGAGACACTTCCACGCGGCTGCGGGTGACTTCTTGCATCTTCAATTCGATGTAAGCGTCAATCCACGAGTCGGTGAACACGCCGCCTTTGGTCAAGAAGGCGCGGTCTTTGTCGAGGGCTTCCAAGGCTTGATCCAAGCTGGAGCAAACGGTTGGGACCAACTTGTCTTCCTCGGGTGGGAGGTGGTACAAGTCTTTGGTCGCTGCTTCGCCTGGGTGGATCTTGTTCTCGATACCGTCCAAACCAGCCATCAACAAGGCTGCGAAGCCGAGGTAAGGGTTGCACAATGGATCTGGGAAACGAGCTTCCACACGGCGGGCTTTGTCGCTGGCCACGTTAGGAATACGAATCGAAGCCGAGCGGTTCTTGGCGGAATAGGCCAATTTCACTGGCGCTTCGAAGTGAGGCACCAAACGCTTGTAGCTGTTGGTACCTGGGTTGGTGATGGCGTTCAAAGCACGTGCGTGCTTGATGATGCCGCCGATGTAGTACAAAGCGAACTCAGACAAACCAGCGTAGCCGTTGCCTGCGAACAAGTTCTTGCCGTCTTTCCAGATGGACTGGTGAACGTGCATGCCAGAACCGTTGTCGCCAGCGTAAGGCTTAGGCATAAAGGTCGCAGTCTTACCGTAAGCGTTGGCCACGTTGTGGATCACGTACTTTTGCAGCAATGTCCAGTCAGCGCGCTCGACCAACGTAGAGAACTTGGTACCGATTTCGCATTGACCAGCGCCAGCCACTTCGTGGTGGTGCACTTCAACGGGGATACCCACGGACTCGAGCAACAAGCACATTTCGCTGCGCATGTCGTGTGTGCTGTCAACGGGAGGCACGGGGAAGTAGCCGCCTTTGACGCGAGGACGGTGACCGCGGTTGCCGCCTTCGATTTTCTCGCCACTGTTCCATGGGCCTTCGTATTCGTTGATGGCGTAGAACGTGTTGTTGGGTTCGGTGCTCCAACGCACTTCGTCAAACAAGAAGAATTCGGGTTCTGGACCGAAGTAAGCGGTGTCGCCCAAGCCAGACTGCTTGAGGTAAGTCTCAGCACGCTTGGCGATCGAACGTGGGTCACGCTCGTAGGCTTTGCCGTCTGTGGGTTCGATCACGTCGCAGATCAAAACCAAAGTGACTTCTTCAAAGAAAGGGTCGATCAATGCGCTGTTTGGATCAGGCATCAACAACATGTCAGAGGCTTCAATGCCTTTCCAGCCAGCAATAGAAGAACCGTCAAAAGCTTGACCTTCTTCGAACTTGCTTTCGTCGAACTGCGACACGGGCGCAGTGATGTGCTGCCACTTGCCACGGGTATCGGTGAAACGGAAGTCAACAAATTTGACTTCGTTCTCTTTCACCATTTTCATTACGTCTGCGACGGTCTTGGCCATCAAGTTCTCCTGCTAGGGTAGGTTGGGTTAAAAAGTGTTTCGAGGTTCAAGGATGCAGTTTTTGTGCCAACTTATGGGCAAACAGGCGTGCGATCGACGTCACCGAGAAAGGGCTTATTTTGCACCGACTTCGGCAATGATCTTTAACTTTTGACGCGATTTCAGCGTGAAAAACAAAACCTCGATTTGCACTTTTTTGGTGCAATTATACAAAATGCACCAAATGAATGCATCACTGGCCGCGCACCAATTCGGGGCCCAACTCGACACCGAAAGGCTTCAAGCCCAGCAGCAAGTCGGGGTAGGCAAGCGCCACGGCTTCAGGACTGCCCTTCACGCCCAGCTCAATGTGGCGACCGTATTGCGGATGGTCCACGCTGGGCAGGCTGAAGACTTTGATGCCTGCATGTGCACGCTCCAACGATTCCATCAAGGGCGTGAGCGTGGCCTCCATTGAGCCAAACACGATCACCGATTTTTCAATCCATGCCGCGTGCTGAAACAAATGCGGGTAATGGGTATCGAGCACCCACTCGATCATGGGCCAGGCCATGACTGGAAAGCCCGGCACAAAGTGCACCGCGCCACCCTGCGCGCCATAGCAACTGAAGCCTGGAATTTTGTTATACGGGTTGGGAATGATGTCGGCGCCTTGAGGGAACACGCCCATGTTCAAGCGATGGATGTTGTCGTGACGCTCGGGTTCATAAGGCACGCCCTGCTCTTTGGCCACGTCTTGCATGCGTTCACGAATCAGCAATTCGGCTTGCGGATGCAACACCAAGTCCACCCCCAAGGCGCGGCCTGCGCATTGGCGGGTGTGGTCGTCGGGTGTGGCGCCAATGCCGCCGCATGAAAACACAATGCTGTTGCTTTCAAACGCGCGCGCCAAGGTACGGGTGATGCGATCGGGCGAGTCGCCCACGTAATCGGCCCAATCAAGCGACAAGCCGCGGGCAGACAAGAGTTCAATGGTTTTGGGCATGTGCTTATCAGCACGTTTGCCAGAGAGGATCTCGTCACCGACGATGATCAAACCAAATTCAGGGCGAGGGAGGTGGGGTGAGGTCATCTGCCGATGCTAGCGCGGGCACGGGAACCGAGGCGCCGACCACCACAGTGTCCGAGTCAGCCCGCAGGGCTTCCAAGGCAGCCAAGCTGTAATGGGCAAACCACAAAGAGGTGAAAGCAAACACCAGCGCATAAATCCAAATCGCCAAAGGCACCAACACCACAAAGGCCGATGCAAACAAGGCGCCTGAGGCCCACACCATGCTGGGCAAGGCGCTCAAATAGCCCGTCAGAACGCCAATCATCAGCAACCAAATTCGGTGCTCACGGCCAATCGCGATGCGCTCTTCACGGCTGGCATGTGCAAGCAAGGCGTCGTAGACCATCACGCGGTAACTCAGCCAGCCCCAAATGAGCGGCGGCACGATGAACATCAAAGGCGGCACCACCCACAAGGGCAAAGAAATGAGCATGGCCAACACGGCCGCCAAGGTGGACCCCACGGTCCACACCAAGCTCGTCACGGTAGAGCCGCCGCGCTTGAGTGCCAAATGCGAGAAGCGGCGCTTGACCACCAAGTCCACCAAAGCCGGCGTCATCATCAAAGACACCGCCAACAAAGACATGACCACCAGCAAGGGCGTGATCGCAAAAATCACCACCAGGGGCACGACCACGGACTGCAAATCGCCTGCGCCATGGGCTTGCATCCAATCGAGCATGCTTTGCAGCACTTTCCAAGAGTCGAGCATGTCGCGCACCCAGTCTTGGGTGGGTTGCCAATAGAAATACCCCCAACTCAAGGTGAGCACCAGCAGCATGGCCAGCGGCAACAAGGAGAGGGTCATCACACGCGGCATCAGGCAATAGGCCAGAGCACGCCAGAATGAATCTAAAAACAAACGCATGGCAAAAGGATACCCCAGGCGCTCAAACGCCGGAAGATCTGCCCCATGCCGAGAAAAACCGTTTGAAGCCTAATCGTTGCTGGGCCCAAAAACCCTGACCATAGTCGCGCCCAGCTTCGACTTGATCGCGGATGCCTGTGGGCTCAAAACGGGGGCCAAAATCTGCGGTGCCAAACAACATGTCCCACCAAGGCAAGAGCACGCCAAAGTTATGCCCCCCCATGGTGTGCGCGCCATGGGTTTCATGGCCAATGCCCACGCCGTGGTGGGTCCGGTGAAAGCGTGGACTGACCCACAGTCGCTCGCCCAACCAGCCAAAGCTCACGCGCAAATTGGCATGTTGAAAGCTCTCGCTCAATTGGGTCAAGGCCACCACCGCCACAAACTGGCTGGGGGCAATGCCAATCACTTGGGCCACCATCACCCAAATCAGCGCGTGCAAGACATCGTCCAACAGATGGTTGCGGTTGTCCGTCCATTGGGTCATCTGACGCTGTGAGTGATGCACCGCATGCAAGGCCCACCAAGGATTGAACTGGTGCTGCGCACGGTGCAGCCAATAGTTCAAGAAGTCAAACACCACCAGATAAATCAAAAAACTGGTCCACGCACCATCGGTCACGCCAGGCCACACATCTTCCAAATGGAAGGTCCCCAAACCCGCCGTGCGCATCTCGCCCAAGAGCTCATCCACCCAGGGGTCGATGGTGAAAAACAGCACACAGCGAAAGAATCCCAAACGATGGATCACGGTGTAAATCACATCGGTGCGAACAGCCAAGCGGTCGGTCACAGGCTCGACGGGGCGCCAGCGCTGCAAAGGCCCAATCACAGCCAGCATGACGGCGATTTGCAGCAAGCCAATCAGCAACCAGCCTGTGGCATCGAACACATCTTCCAAACGGCTGCCCAAGCCCATCGCGAACGCGATCGGTTGCATCACGCCTTCGTACAGCGCGGCCTGGGTGTTGGCAAATAAGTCGATCAGTGCGTCCATGCGTTGAATTGCGGATGGTCTTGCAACGTGGCAAAGCAAAAGCCTTTGGCTTTGAGGCCTTCAATCAAAGGCTCCAGCACCGCGGGTGCCCACGGGTCTTGACGCGACCAGATGCCTAAATGCGCCATCAAGATGTCGCCGGAGCGGATGTTTTTCAACGCCCGTTGCAACAACTGCGCGTTGGGGTATTTGTCGCTGGGCAACTCATCGCCCAAGAAACCTGCATCGGCCCACCCCACATGGGCGAAGCCACATTGCTTGGCAGCAGCCAACAGCGAGGCCGACGTTTTACCTCCGGGCGCACGGAACAAAGGCAAAGGCTTGTGTCCTGTGATTTGCTGCAAGCGGGTGTTCGCACGTTGCAGCTCTTCGCAATAGCGCGTGCTGTTCCACACCTCGGTTTTGCCTTTGTTCGGTCCTGCGCTGGGGCGCATTTGCCAGGTGCCGTGGGCTTGGTCGGCTCGCCAATACACATGGTCAAAGGTATGGGATGCAAACGCATGGCCTTCGGCACCACGTGCACGCCACCAAGGCGCCCAATACTCCCCCAAGGTGCCATCGCCCTCTTGCGTGGGCTCGTTGGCAGCAAAGAAGGTGACCTTGACGTGCTGACGGTTCAACACCTCAGCGATCAAAGGCGCCACCCCCATGTGACCCGTGTCAAACGTCAGATACAGCGGCTTGCTGCAAGGCGCAGCATGAGCCCACGATGCGATGCAAGACAAGACGGCCAACACCACACCCCCCAAGCGCGCCTGTCGAGAACTGCGGGCTTGAGCGATCACGACAGACGGGGCAGCAGGCATAGGGAACATCAATAGCGCTTGGCGTGGTCCAAGGTCCAAATCCCGTGGGGCGACTTGCCCACTTTGATTTGACGCACCAACTGCCCGTTGGACAAATCAATGACACTGACTTTTTTGATCCACCGCGAGGACACCAGCAACAGCTTGCCATCGGCGGTAACTTCCATGCAGTCAGGGCCACCCGGGGCTTTGAACTGCGCCACCGATTCCAGCGTGGTGTAGTCGATTTTGTTGATGGTGTTGGCCACGCGGTTGCCCACAAACACATGGCGGCCATCACCCAGGGCTCGGAAGGCGTGTGCGCCCTCCCCTGTGGCGATGTTCTTGACCAACTTGGCTTGAGGACCCGACACGTCGTACACCTCCACATGATCGCCACCGGTCAGACCCACCAACAGGTGTTTGTCGTCTGGGGTGCCAAACACGTCAGCAGGCATCTCGCCGGTTTTCACACGCCACTTCAGGGTTTGGGTGGCCAGGTCCACAGCCACCAGCTCGTTGCTGTCTTGCATGGTGGCATAGGCGGTGGTGCTTTTGGTGTCGATCCAAATGTGGCTGGGCGTTTTGCCAGAGGGAATGCGCTTGGCCAGCGTCAGGTCTTTGCCATCCCAGCGGTAAATGTCGATGTGGTTCAAGCGGTTGGCCACGGTGACAAACCACTTCATGTCGGGAGAGAAACGCAACTGATACGGATCCATCGTGCCGCGCACGACCCGCTGTACGTCGGCGGTGCGTGGGTCAATGAACGTCAAGGAGTCGCCCCCTGCATTGGCCACGATGACCGATTTCTCGTCGGGCGTGAGGTAAATGTGGTGCGGCTCTTTGCCCGTGGCAATGCGACGGGTTTCTTTCCAAGTGGCCGAGTCAATCACGCTCACATTGGCATCTTGCGAATTGAGCACAAAAATCGGGTTGCCTGCGTGTGCCGCAGAAGCTACCCCAAACAGCAAACCAGCCAACGCCAGCGTCAATCGTTGAAACAAAAACACAGAGAGGGACCTTCTTAAAACTAGGCTCCAGTGTAACGAGCGCGTCTTGGCTGCGCGCTCGTACGGGCTTTAATATCTGGCCATGAACTTGATCCAACTCAAACAAAGCGCGCTGGAGGTCGAGTGGATTGACGGCCCCCAGGGGGCCACGCGCGCGCCTCTTGTTTTTTTGCATGAAGGTTTGGGATCGGTCGCCATGTGGCACAGCCGAGAGGGGTTTTGGCCCGCCCAAGTGTGTGCGGCCACGGGACGCGCTGGCGTGGTGTATTCGCGTCGGGGCTACGGCCAATCGTCGGGCATCGTCGATGTGCGCGGCGCGCATCGTTTGGCCCCCGACTACATGCACCAAGAAGCCTGGCAGGTGTTGCCAGAGTTGTTGGCAGCTTTAGGCATTCAACGCCCCGTGCTGCTGGGCCATTCCGACGGCGGGACGATTGCGCTGCTGCATGCTGCGCGTCATCCGGTCAGTGCCTGTCTGGTCATGGCTCCCCATGTGCGGGTGGAGCAGATTTCCCTATCGGCCATCGAAGCCGCGCGCGATGCTTATGTGAACGGCCAGTTGCGCGAACGCTTGTCCAAGTTTCACAACGACGTGGACTGCGCGTTTTGGCAATGGAACGATGTCTGGCTGTCGGAAGGGTTTCGCAGCTTTGACATTCGCGACATCTGTCGCGACATCACGGCACCCGTGCTGGCCCTGCAAGGGGTGGACGATGCCTACGGCACCTTGGCGCAGATCGAAGAAATTGCCCCCTCTACAGGGCGGATTGAGCGGCACGCCATCGCCGATTGCGGCCATTCGCCGCACCGCGATCAAGGGCACAAAACCTTGGCCCTGATTGAAGCCTTTTTACGCGACAAGCCGTAACGCACCCAACTCCAAGTCAAAGCGCGTTGGTCGCCAACAGTTTGAGTTCGTCTTCGCTGATCCAACGCCATTTGCCAGGTGCCAAATCTTGTGGCAAGGGCATGGCCCCAATTTGGGAGCGATGCAAGCCCACCACCTTGTTGCCCACAGCCGCCAACATGCGTTTGACTTGGTGGTACTTGCCTTCGGTCAAGGTCAAACGCAAATGGTGTTCGGCCACCGCTTCGCACGCCGCCGCTTTGACGGGTTTGGGCGAATCGTCCAACACCACGCCATCGAGCAGACGCTGCACTTGCTTGGCGTCCAACGGGTCATCGGTGGTGACTTCGTACACCTTGGGCACATGGTGTCGCGGTGAACTCATGCGGTGAATCAAGGGGCCGTCATCGGTGAGCACCAGCATGCCCGTGGTGTCTTGGTCCAAACGCCCCACTGCTTGCACGCCTTGCACGGCACTCTTTTGAGGACGTTGACGCAAGGCAGGCGGCAGCAAGGTGTACAGACTGGGCCAAGCCGAAGGCTTGTGTGAGCACTCATAACCCGCCGGCTTGTGAAGCAACACATAGGCCTTGGCGTGGTAGGGCCACAGCACGCCCTGCACCGAATATGCAAGGCCTTCGTGCACAGCCACGTCCTCTAGCGCATCGTCACAAGTGACCAAACCTTCGCCTAAATCAACCTGCACATAACCTTGCTGAATCAAGCCCGCGCAAATGCGGCGTGTGCCAAAACCTTGGGAATACAAAATATCTTGAAGTTGCATGCGTCAATCGTAAACGCTCAAGCAAAATGCGCTCACACCAAGGGCCCACCATGACACCCAGTTCTCATTACGTACGTTGCCACGGCTTCACCATGCACTACACCGCGTGGGGCGACGCCGCCTTGCCGGTGGTCATCGCCTGGCATGGCTTGGCCCGCACCGGCCGCGACTTTGACGCCCTGGCCGAGCAACTCGCCCCCCACTACCGCGTGATTTGCCCCGACACCATTGGCCGCGGCTTGAGCCAATGGAGCCGTGCGCCCCAAGACGACTACAGCTTTGCCACCTACGCACACATCACCTTGGACTTGATGGATACCTTGGGCATTGCCCAGGCGCACTGGATTGGCACCTCGATGGGAGGCGCCTTGGGCTTGGTCTGCGCGGCTGCACATGCGTTGCCCGCGTTCAAGGGCCGCATTCGCAGCCTCATCCTCAACGACATCGCCCCTGAGATTTCCACCGCTGCGGTGGAGCGCATCAAAGCCTATGCCGGCCAGCCTCCCGCGTTTGACACCGTGCCCGAGCTGGAAGCGTTTTTCCGTCAAGCCTATGCGCCATTTGGCTTTCACACCGACGCGCAGTGGACGCATCTGACAGAAACATCCACCCGTCGCTTGCCCGACGGCCGCGTGACACCGCACTACGATCCCCAGATCACCCAACAGTTTTTCCGCGCAGTTCCCGAATACCCGATGTGGGACGCGTATGACGCGCTCGACATCCCTGTGATGGTGATGCGCGGCGCCAATTCAGATTTGATTTCGACCGACACCATCGCCACCATGCGCACTCGCGGCCCTGGCGCCCTAGGCTTGCTGCGCACCGAAGAAATTACCGGCTGCGGCCATGCCCCCGCACTCAATGTGCCCACCCAGTGGCACTTGGTGATGGACTTTTTGAAATCAGCCGTCTAGTCCTATCCCCCACATGGGAGACTGAGAAACGACAAAGCCACCGTGGGTGAGACGGTGGCTTTGGACTTTCAGACGGTCAGTGGTTGTGCATCATCGGCATGGCGTCTTCTGCGCCGGCACCAAAGCCCAGCAGCGCAGGATCGAGCATGCCAGCGATCATGGCAATGTGGCCAAAGACCAAGAACAAGGCCACGCAGATGGCGTGGGTCTTCATCTTCTCTTCAGCTCTGGCGTGTTGGTTGACAAGACCCAACTCTTGCAATGCGATGTAGATCAAGGGCAAGCCACCGATCAAATAACTCGCCACAGCGATCACATCGATCGCAGTTCGCCATTCACCGGCTTGGGTGATGGGGAGTACCGCAGTTTTCATCAGGTACACGATCACGCCGATGAAATACAGCCCGACCGTGATGCCCGCCAAGCGGTTCACGCCATGCACCCAACCGTTCAAGTTGCGTGTGAATAACAAATACAGCTCGGTGATCGCCAAGGTCTCAGCCAAGACCACGGGGATGCCCATAAAAAGCAACAAGTTCCAAGGTTGGTTGGTCGCCAACAACTCCATGTAATGCGTCATGTTCATTTTTTTCTCCAAATCAAGATAAGGCTGACCCTGTGGGTCAGCATGAGGTCTTATGCCAGGAGCGCGCGCTTGGGCGGTTTGAACAATTTATTGCCACGCGATTGAAGTTCCAGCGAGAGAACCACCGGATGGATCAGTGCTGGGTCGCCATGGAAGACATGCAAGGGCGAATCGACCAAGGTCGCGGTGAGTCCCAAGCAACACAGATGCGCGCCCAAAGAACACTTGAACGCGGGGGTGACAGGGCTGGCCGGTGGCGCATCGCAATGGTGCTCTGCATGCGCGCTGTCCACACTGGACTGAACCGCCGCAGTCTCATGCGAAGGCAACGTCTCGACGGGCATGACCGCCGCATGGAACATGCTGGTCAACAAACTGAGACAAAGGATGAGGCAAAACCTGCGCATGGATGAATTTTAGAACGTCTCACCTGCAAGCACCAGGGCTTACTGTGCGCTGTCCAGCATCCGGCCTTGCAACGTTTCGCTGGGCACGGCAAACACGCCCGCCCCCAAATGATGCAAGGTGTGCAAATCCAAGTTCTCGGGTGTCATCTTCCAACGACCATGGGCAAACACGCGGTCATCGGCTTGGGCAGAGACCACTTCCACAAAGAAGGTGTCATAGGCTTGCTGGGTATGGGGCTCGTTGATCACCCGACATTCCAACCATGCGACACAGCCCTCGACCAAGGGCAGCCCCAAGATCGGGCCTACAAACGAGGCAATGTTGTAGCGGGTGAACTTGTCTTGTCCATGCGTCAAGTCGTCACGACCGCTCACACTGCCCACGGTGTAGGTCAGGTCGGCTTGCAAGCGGCAAGGAATGTTCAGCGCCAAACGGCCTGTGGCGTGCACCTGCTCGCAAGTGAAGGTGCTTTTATCTATCACCACCGCAATGCGAGGCGGTGAAAACTCCACCGGCATCGACCAGGCGGCAGCCATGAGGTTGCGACGTCCCTCGTGCACGGTGCTGATCAGCACCGTGGGGCCGTGGTTCACCAAGCGGCTGGCATGTGAAAGTTCGACAGGTGTTTTCATCCCCGCAGTTTAGGCCGTTGCGTCAGGTACCCACAACGGCATTTTTTGCATCACTGCGGCAAAGTCATGCGAGGCTTCAAACTCAGTCAGCCAAGTTGCCAAGGCGGTCCATGGTTGCGCCGCAAACCAAGCGGCATCCACATGCGCAAATTGCCGCACAAAGGGGGCCAGTGCCGCGTCTTGCAAACCCCAATGCGCCCCCGACAAATACGGGCTGACTTGCAAATCCGCCTCCAACGCGCGCAACAGCAAAGCGGCCTGATCGCGATCCGTCACACCGTCAGCCAAACCAGAGCGCTGAGGGTATTTGTAGCGGTCCAAGTGGTATTTGAAAGGCCCGTCGTTGCTTGCAATACGGGCCATGGTGTGTGTCCACAACGCCGCGGTGTCGGGCAGCCAGCCCTGCGGGTCATGCCGACGCAACGCCCACAGCATGATGTCCAGGCTTTGTGCCAACACGGGGCGGGTCGGTTCTTCAGGCAGCCACAACACGGGCACCGTGCCCTTGGGCGAGAGTGCCAGCAGGTGTGCCGGTTTATTTTTGAGCACGATCTCGCGGTGCTCATACAACACGCCACTGGCACGCAAAGCCAAGCGTGCGCGCATGGCATAGGGACAGCGTCGGAACGAATACAGCACCGGCATGCCAGGGCTCACATCGGGCGGCACAGTCATGTGTCTTGACTCGGCGGCTGCAGCGGCACAAAGGCCGCACGCGCCTGTTCGCCCAAACCATCGGTCAGGGTGTGCAGCAAGCCAATGAATTGCGCACGTTGTTTGTCGTTCAACGGCGCCATGAGTTGTTCATACGCTTCATGCACAGGCACTTCTGCTTTTTTCAGCAGACGTCGCCCGGCAGGTGTGAGTTGCACCGCCATGTTGCGACGGCTGGTGGCCGAGACCTCGCGTGCCACCAAGCCCCGCTCTTCGAGGCCGCGCAAGACCCGCAAGACCGTCACCTTGTCAAACGCCAGGGCGCGGGCTAAACGACTTTGGTCAATACGGGGCTCGCTGGCCAGCACGGTCAAGGCGCCGTATTGCGCTTGCGTCAGCCCCAAGGGTGCGCACGCATTTTCAAAAACAGCAGCAGAGATTTGATGCGCGCGCCGCAGCAAGAAACCGGGGCGTTGGTACATGTCGCTTAAGTGCATGGCTTGGGGTTTGTATGGATGCTCAGATGAAAGGCAAAAAGAATAATCGTTTGCATGCTAACAAACAGCACCTCCACATGAATTGGGACAAACGATGAAAGTAGCAATCTTAGGCGGTGGCATCGCTGGACTGGGTTTGGCCTTGGGTCTGCACGAACGCGGCATTGCGTGTGATGTGTACGAGAGCGTACCCGAGGTCAAAGAAATGGGCGTGGGCATCACCCTGCTGCCCCACGCCACCAAAGAGCTGGCCGCCTTGGGCGTGTTGCCTCAGCTCGAAGCGGTGGCCATCGAAAACTTGGAGAGCGTGTTTTACAACCGCTATGGCCAATACATTTACAAAGAATTGCGAGGCCGTCACGACGGCTACGCCACGCCAGAGCTCGGCATTCACCGGGGCAAATTGCACCGCATCTTGTTTGAAGAAGTCGTCAAGCGCTTGGGCACTGAACATGTGCACACCGGCCACCGCTGCATGCGTGTGGACCAAACCGAACAGCTCGCCACCGTGACGTTTGAGCTGGCCGACGGCGGCACACGCCAAGTGCAAGCCGATGTGGCTGTGGCGTGTGATGGCGTGAACTCCACGGTGCGCAAGCAATTCTTCCCCGACGACAAGGTGTGCTTTGCGGGCATCAACACCTGGCGCGGTGTGACCGTGCACAAGCCCATCTTGACGGGCAAGAGCTACATGCGCGTGGGCTCCATCGACACCGGCAAGATGGTGATTTACCCCATCGTCGACAACGTCGACGGGCAAGGCAACCAGCTCATCAATTGGATGGCCGAAATTCAGCGTCCAGACACCAAGATGAATGATTGGAACAAACCCGGCAACGCCAACGATTGCATCGACATCTTCAAGGACTGGAAATTTCCGTGGCTGGATGTCCCTAACTTGATCTTGTCCGCCGAACGTGTGTTCGAGTACCCCATGGTCGACAAAGACGCGCTGTCGCAATGGAGCTTTGGTCGCGTCACGCTGATGGGCGACGCCGCTCACCCCATGTACCCGCGCGGCTCCAATGGCTCCGCACAAGGACTCATCGATGCACGCACCTTGGCCGACTTGTTGAGCAACAACACCGATGTGGTGGCGGCCTTGCAGCAGTACCAAGACTTGCGCCTACCCACCACCGCCAAGATTGTGCAAACCAACCGCACGGTGCCGCCTGACGCCATCATCATGAAGGCCGATGCACTCAGCGGTGGTCAGCCGTTTAGCCACATCGACGATTTGATCAGCCAAGCTGAGCTGCGCCAAATTTCAGACAACTACAAACAAGTGGCGGGCTTCGCCGCCAAGTCTTAACACATCGCAAGGAGACAACCCCATGGACCGTCGTCACTTTTTCCAAAACTCCGCCTTGGTCACCACCGGTGCCTTGGTGGGCTGTGCCACACCTGGCTTTGCAGCAGGCGCCCCCAAAACTCCGTTTGCTGTGCCTGCCACCTACATTCCCATCGTGGGTTCGGACGAGATGTTTCCCATCCGTCGCATTTACTGCATTGGCCGCAACTATGCCGCGCACGCCCGCGAAATGGGTTCAGACCCCACACGCGAGCCGCCGTTCTTTTTCCAAAAGCCCACCGACGCCATTCAGTACGTGGCGGCAGGCACTGTGGCCAACCACCCCTACCCCACGTTGACCAAAAATTACCACTACGAAGCCGAGTTGGTGGCGGTTCTGGGCAAGGGCGGACGCAACATCTCTGTCGACAAAGCTTTGGACTTGGTTTACGGCTACACGCTGGGCCTCGACATGACACGCCGCGATTTACAACGCGGCATGGGCGACCAAAAGAAGCCTTGGGAAATTGGCAAAAGTTTTGACCAATCTGCCCCCATCGGCGCGGTGCACAAAGTGGCGCAGACCGGCCACTTCACCCAAGGTGACATTTGGCTCAAGGTCAATGGTCAAGTGAAGCAAAAGGCAGATCTGAAACAAATGATTTGGTCAGTGGCCGAACAAATTGCCCAACTCTCCGAAGCCTTTGAGTTGTTCCCTGGCGACATCATTTACTCGGGCACACCTGAAAACGTGGGCCCCGTGGTGCGCGGCGATGTGATTGAAATGCACATCGACGGTCTGCCTAATTTGAGCGTGAAGATTGTTTAAACCTATGTCACTTCCCAACACTCAACGTCCAGCACAAGCGCCATATTTGCGCATCGCCACCGAAGAGGCGTTTTGCCCCAGCGAGATGCTGGACATCTACCGCAACATCTTGGCGCAACCCCATGTCGACCCCGGCTTCAAAAGCCTGATGGGGTTTTACATGAGCAGCCCCAGTGAACGCGCCCAACACATCATGCGCTGCTTGACCGACCTTGACCAAGTGCGCCTCGGTCACATGGACGATGCAGGCATCGACATGCAAATCATTGCGCTCACCTCCCCCGGCGTGCAATGCATGGACACGGCCACAGCCGTGTCGTTCGCCAAGTTTGCCAACGACGAATTGGCCGAGGGCGTACGACGCCATCCGACGCGCTTTGCCGGCATGATCGCCATCGCGCCACAAGACCCAGCGGCAGCCGCCCAAGAGATTGAGCGCGGTGTGAACAAGTTGGGCATGAACTCGGTCATCATCAACTCGCACACCCACGGCGAGTATTTGTCAGACCCCAAGTTCTGGGAAATATTTGAAGCGGCACAGGCGCACGACACGCCCATTTACCTGCACCCCAACACGCCGCCCGCCAACATGATCCAGCCGTTCTTGGAATCGGGTTTGGATGGCGCCGTTTACGGCTTCGGGGTGGAAACCGGCTTGCACGCTTTGAAGCTCATCACCTCTGGTGTGTTTGACCGCTTTCCGAAGTTGCAAGTGATCTTGGGCCACATGGGTGAAGCGCTGCCCTTCTGGGCCTACCGCTTGGACTACATGCACGCCGCCACCGTGCGATCCAACCGCTACGAGAGTGTCAAACCCTTGAAGCGCAAGCCCAGCGACTACTTGCGTGACAACTTTCACATCACCTGCAGCGGCATGGCTTGGCACAAGGCCATTGCCTTCACGAAAGACGTGGTGGGCGAAGACCGCGTGCTTTATGCGATGGACTACCCCTACCAATACGCCATCGACGAAGTCCATGCGCTGGACGGCATGGACATGAACCCCGCCGCCAAGAAAAAGTTTTACCAAAGCAATGCCGAGGCGTTGTTCAAAATTCCAACAAGGAACGCCTGATGCAAGCCTTGATTCAACGCATGCCGCTTCACCGCCGTTTAGCCCTGTGCTGCGCCAGTCTCGTTCTGGCCTGCAGTGCCATGGCGCAAACCAACAACAGCCCCATCAAAATCATCGTGCCCTTCACGCCCGGCACCGGCATGGACACCATCGCTCGTACGGTGCAAGCGCAATTGGCTGAAAAAATGGGGCAAACCGTGGTGGTGCAAAACATGCCAGGCGCCAGCGGCAACATTGGTGCGGACTTTGTGGCCAAGGCCGCGCCGGACGGCAACACCATTCTGATGGGGGCCAACACCATGTTGATTGCCTCGCAGCTCTACAAAAACGCGTCCTTCAACCCCACCAAAGACTTCGCGCCTGTGTCGATGTCGGCCTATGGCACCTTGATGATGGTGGCCAACCCCAAGACGGGCATCAAGTCGGTGAAAGACTTGGTGGCCTTGTCGCAGGCCAAGCCCGGCTTTGTGTCGTTTGGTTCGCCGGGTGTGGGCACACCACACCACATGGCGATGGAGTTGTTCAAGCTCGAAACCAAGGCGTTCATGCTGCATGTGCCCTACCGTGGCACGGCCGGTTACACGCAAGACCTGTTGGCCGGTGAATTGATGGTGGGCTTTTTGCCTGTGCATGTGGCGCAAGGCTTTGTGAAGTCGGGCAAGCTCAACGCGCTGGCGGTGGGCAGTACCAAACGTCACCCAGTGGCGGCTGATGTGCCCACCTTTCAAGAGCTGGGCTACAAAGAAATTGACGTGGACCTTTGGTACGCCTTTTTCGTTCCCGCCAAAACACCTGCAGCAACGGTGAACAAGCTCAACACCGAGTTCGCCAGCATCTTGCAGCAAGCGCAAGTGAAAGAAATTCTGGGTAAAGCAGGCTTAGATGCCAGCGCTTCTACACCCGAAGAATTGGGCGCCATCGTGGCCAAAGATTACCCGCGCTGGGGCCGTGTGATTCAGCTCAAAGGCATCGTGGCTGAATAAACTCAGTCGTCCCCGTCCAACTTCCAAGTGGGCAAACGCCATTCCAAGTGCAGCGCGGCCAAGCGCAGCAGTGTGGCGGTGGCCGCGCCCAAGGTGACCACCCAATCGGGATCAAAACCCAACCACTGCAACAGCACCACGACCCAACCGCCCGCAAACGCGCACACGGCGTAAGGGTGGTGGTCGTGAAAAGCGGTGGGAATTTCGTTGCACACAATGTCGCGCAGCACGCCACCAAAGGTGGCTGTGATGACGCCCATCAACACTGCAATCAAAGCCGGCATGTTCATGCCCAAAGCGATTTGGGTCCCGCTCGCAGCAAACAAGCCAAGCCCCAGCGCATCGGGCCATTGCATGGACGTTTGCGTGGGTCGAAAGTGTTTGGCACGCATGAGCAACATGGCGGTGATGCACACCATCAGCAGACACCACACATACCAAGACTGTTCAATCCAAAACAGCGGACGCCGGTCCAGCAGCACATCGCGCAAGGTGCCGCCACCGAACGCGGCCACGCCAGCCACCACGCACACGCCCACGGCATCGAGTCTTTTGCGCGCAGCTTCCACAATGCCCGAGAGCGCAAAAGCCAAAGTTCCCGCGACTTCAATGCCCGTGTGCAAACTCGTTGCAGCAGGCCAGATCAAGCCGTCCATGATGACTCCGGGGAGAACAAATCTACGCGGTCGGTGATGATGCCGTCGGTACCCAAGGCCTGAAGGTGCTGTGCGATCTGAGGATCATTGACCGTGTAGCTCAAGGTCTTCAAGCCCAACGCTTTGGCGGCTTGCACGCGCGGCGCATCCCACAGGTGTTGGTTGCACACCAAGGCCACACATGACAAGCGCTCGGCCACTGTCAAGCTGTCTGAGGTCCAGTCACTCAGCAACAAACCGCGTCGCAAATCAGGGGCGACCGACTTAGCACCGGCCAAAGCGTCCTCTTTGAACGAGGTCAACAAGGGCTGCAAGCTTTGACCTGCCCACAGTCGTTGCACTTCGGTGGCCACGCAAACACCGGTTCGAAACTCGACGCCAGGTGTTGGCTTGATTTCAATGTTCAATGCGTACTGGTGGGCAATGCAAAACTGGGCCACAGCGTCCAATGTGCACAAGGGCTCACCCGCAAACGCCAGCGAATGCCAAGCGCCTGCGTCAAGACGAGACAAGTCGCGCCAAAGCCAATCACCGGCGACACCTGCACCTGAGGACGTACGGTCTAAGCGGTCATCGTGCAGCAAGAACACCACCTCGTCTGCACTGAGTTTGGCGTCGCATTCAAACATGCGATAACCGTGCTGCGCCCCCAGGCGAAAGGCAGCCAAGGTGTTTTCAGGGGCGAACAAACCGGCACCCCGGTGCGCAATCCACCTTGGGTATGGCCATGACGGCAAAAGTGCGCTGCTCATTCGTGAGCGCCTGATGCAACACGCAAACCCGTCTCAGCATGGAACCAATGCAGACGATCGTCACGCGCCGTGACACGAACATGGGCACCAATTGCTGGCGGTTGGGTGCTTTCATCGACACGCACAATCAAGCGCTCCTCGCCCACACGCACGTAAACCAAGCGCTCGGCCCCCAGCATTTCCAGCGCCTCGACCTCGCCCAACCAACCTGAGCCCTCGGACTCAGGCAAGACGTGCATGTGCTCAGGTCGGATCCCCAGCACGCGGCCCACAGGCACCCCCGGCACTTTGGACAACAAGTTCATGGGTGGCGCCCCCATGAAGCTCGCCACAAAGGTTGTGGCAGGTTGGTTGTAGACCTCTTCGGGCGTGCCAAATTGCTCGACCACACCCCCATTCATCACCATCATGCGTTGCGCCAAAGTCATGGCTTCGACTTGATCGTGCGTCACAAACAAAGAGGTGATGCCCAGCTCGCGATGCAGCTTTTGAATTTCAAGCCGTGTTTGCGCACGCAGCTTGGCATCGAGGTTGGACAGCGGTTCATCAAACAAGAAAACTTGGGGCTGACGCACAATCGCGCGGCCCATGGCGACGCGTTGTCGCTGTCCGCCCGAGAGTTCGCGGGGCTTGCGTTGGAGCAAGTGGCTCAACTCCAAAATACCCGCGGCTTTGGCCACACGCGCTTGTATCTCAGCGCTGGGAACGTTGGCGATTTTGAGTCCGTAAGCCATATTGTCAAACACGGTCATGTGCGGATACAGGGCATAGTTTTGAAACACCATGGCAATGTCGCGCTGCGCAGGCTCGAGTTGGTTGACGATGCGCTCGCCAATGCAAATGTCGCCTTCGCTGACTTCTTCTAAGCCCGCAATCATGCGCAGCAAGGTTGACTTGCCACACCCTGAGGGGCCAACGATCACGACAAATTCACCGTCGTCAATCGTGGCGTCAATGCCATGCAGCACGTTGACGGTCTTGGCCCCTGTGCCGTATCGCTTGATGAGGTGTTTGAGTTGTATTGATGCCATAGTTATTTCTCTGTATCCACCAAGCCTTTGACAAACCACTTCTGCATCAAGATCACCACCAAGGCAGGCGGAATCATCGCGAGCATGGCGGTGGCCATGACGATGTTCCATTCGGTCTGTGCGTCGCCCCCTGAAATCATGCGTTTGATGCCAATCACCACGGGGTACATGCGCTCTTCTGTGGTGACCAACAAGGGCCAAAGGTATTGGTTCCAGCCGTAAATGAATTGAATGACAAACAAGGCCGCCATGCTTGAGGTGGACAAGGGCAACAACACATCTTTGAAAAAGCGCATCGGGCCTGCGCCATCCATGCGGGCGGCCTCGACCAATTCATCTGGGATCGTCAAGAAGAACTGGCGAAACAAAAAGGTGGCGGTGGCCGACGCCACCAAGGGCACCGTCAATCCAGCATAGGTGTTGAGCATGCCCAAATCGGCCACGACTTGGTACGTCGGACCAATGCGCACCTCGACGGGCAACATCAAGGTCATGAAGATGGCCCAAAAAATGGCCATCCGAAAAGGGAACTTGAAATACACAATCGCAAAGGCAGACAGCAAGGACATGCTGATCTTGGCGAATGAAATCACGAGCGCCGTGATCAAACTCACCATCATCATGCGCCCCACCGCAGGGGTGGCCCCTGACCCGGAAGGATCACCGAACAAGGCCACGGTGTAGTTCTCCCAAGCATGCGCGCCCGGCCACAGCGGCATCGGTGCTTGGACAACTTCTTGCATGGTGTGTGTCGACGCCACAAACGTCACGTAAACCGGAAAGGCCACGACCGCCACACCCAAGACCAACACCAGATGCGACAGCACATCCAAAAAACGATTGCGTTCGATCATGCTCAGTAATTCACTTTCTTCTCGACAAAGCGAAACTGCACCACAGTCAACGCCATGACGATGACCATCAAGACCACCGATTGAGCGGCTGAACCGCCCAAGTCCATGGCCTTGAATCCGTCAAAGTAGACCTTGTAAACCAAGATCGCGGTGTCTTTGCCAGGCCCCCCTTTGGTCGCCGCATCCACGATGCCAAAGGTGTCGAAAAAAGCGTAGACCACATTGATGACCAGCAAAAAGAAACTGGTGGGCGAGAGCAATGGAAACTGAATCGTCCAAAACCTGCGCCAGGGCCCAGCGCCATCCATGGCGGCGGCTTCAATCAAAGATTTGGGAATGCTCTGCAAGCCCGCCAAGAAGAAGAGAAAGTTGTACGAGATTTGCTTCCACACGGCTGCCATGACGATCAAGGCCATGGCATGGCGACTGTTGAGCAAGGCGTTCCACTCAAAGCCCCATTGGTTCAAGGCGTAAGACACCACGCCAATGCTGGGTGAGAACAAAAATAACCACACCACCCCCGCCACCGCCGGTGCCACGGCATAGGGCCAAATCAACAAGGTGCGGTAGATGAGTGTGCCGCGCACCACGCGGTCGGCGAAATAGGCCAAGCACAGCGAAATACCGATGCCCAAAAACGCGACCAAGCACGAAAACACAGCGGTGGTTTGAAAGGACTCGAGATAACTTTCGTCTTGCCACAGCCGCTCAAAATTGGCCAAGCCCACCCACTCCACCGACGTGCCAAAAGCATCGGACTGCTGCACAGACTGCAACAAGGCTTGCAAGGCTGGCCAAAAAAAGAAGACACAGATGACCAACACCTGGGGTGCAATCAGCACCCAAGGCAGCCATGTCGATCGAAAGGGGGTACGTTTTTCCAAAGCCAAGGCCAGCCGTTAGTTTTTACCGGTGTTGGCTTTTTCAAACCGCTCGAGTTGCTCGTTGCCACGTTTGACGATGCTGTCGAGCGCCTCCTTGGCTGACTTTTTACCCGCCCACACTTGTTCCAACTCTTCGTCTTCGATGGCGCGAATCTGCACATAGTTGCCCAAGCGGATGCCGCGGGATTTGTCGGTGGTCTTGCGAATCATCTGATTCACCGCGGTGTCTGTTCCCGGATTTTGTTTGTAAAAACCAGAGGCTTCGGTCAGCTTGAAGGCGGCCAACGTGATGGGTAAATAACCGGTGCGCTTGTGGCTGGCCGATTGCACCTCGGCGTTAGAGAGGTAGTTGAAGAATGTTGCAACGCCCTTGTACTCTTCCGATTTTTTGCCTGACATGACCCACAAACTTGCGCCCCCAATGACCGTGTTTTGAGGTGCGCCCGGCACATCGGGGTAATAAGGCAAGGTCGACAGCCCGTAGCCAAATTTGGCGTTCTTGGCAACGTTGCCGTAAAAGCCCGAGGATGTCGTGATCATCGCGCACTCCCCCGAGACAAACGTGGCCTCGGGGACATTGCCGCGACCTTTGTAGATGAACAAGCCCTGCTTGGCCATGTTGCCCAAGTTCTCAATGTGGCGCACATGCAAGGGCGAATTCAGCACCAGCCGCGCGTTCATGCCTCGCATGCCGTTGCCCTGTGTGGCGAGTTCGGTGTTGTGCCAGGTGGAGAAACTTTCCAGCTGGGTCCAGCCTTGCCAAGCCAAGGTCAACGGGCACTTGTGGCCATTCGCTTTCAACTTGGCAGCAGCCAACGCCACCTCAGGCCAGGTGGCAGGTGGTTTGTCTGTGGAAATGCCTGCGGCTTTGAACGCATCTTTGTTGAAATAGAAAACCGTGGTCGAGCTGTTGAAGGGGTACGACAACATATCGCCTTTGGGCGACGTGTAGTAGCCAGCAACCGCAGGCACGTACACCGAAGGATCAAATTTGAATCCGGCATCTTGCATGACCTTGCCCACAGGCACGATCACGCCTTTGCTGGCCATCATGGTGGCGGTGCCGACTTCAAACACTTGCAAGATATGGGGCGCATTGCCTGCACGGAAAGCGGCCACAGCGGCCGTCATGGATTCGTCGTAGCTGCCTTTGAAGACTGGCACCACTTTGTATTCTTTTTGGCTGGCATTGAAGTTCTTCGCCAAATCGTTGACCCATTCGCCGTTCACAGCCAACATGGAATGCCACCACTGAATTTCAGTTTGCGCGTGAGCGCCTAAGTGGCTCAGGCCGCACAAAGCAGCGAAGCACGACACGGCGAACTTAGAACTCTTTGAAAAAGTCATTCGAAACTCCTGAGATAGAAAACCAACATTGTGGCCAAGCCACATGTCACTATTTTGACCCGTGTCTTCACCCCCTGAGCGGGTAAAAACCATAGTCGACAATCCCACCATGCGCACACTTTCCCATTGGCCCCTTGCACAGCGCCAACGCATCCAAGGGGTGCTCACCGACATTGACGACACCCTGACCTGTGAGGGCACCATTGCACCTGACGCGTTGCAGGCGCTGCACCAACTCAAATCGGCAGGCTATGCCGTGATTGCCATCACGGGCCGGCCCGTGGGCTGGAGCACGCCGTTCGCCCAAGCCTGGCCCGTCAATGCCATCGTGGCTGAAAACGGTGCGGTGGCATTGCTGGGCCAACGCAAACTCTATCTGCAAGACGCCAACACACGACAACACAACCATGCCCGCATGCAAGCCGTGATGCAACACGTGCTGCAAACCGTGCCGGGTGCGCATGCATCACACGATTCCAACGGCCGCGAAACCGACATTGCCATTGACCACAGCGAGTTCCATCACCTCGCAGAAGATGCGATTGCGCGCGTGGTCCACCTGATGCAAGACGCCGGCATGAACGCCACCGTGAGCAGCATTCATGTCAATGGCTGGTTTGGCAGCCACAACAAACTCGAAGGCGCGCGCTGGATCGTTCGCGAATTGTTTCAACGCGATCTCGATGCAGAGCTGGACACCTGGGCCTATGTCGGCGACTCGACCAACGACCAGCTGATGTTTGCCCACTTTGCAAACAGCGTGGGCGTCGCCAACATCCAGCGCTTTGTGCCAACGCTGCAGCATCTGCCACGCTTTGTCACGCCGTCAGAACGCGGCACAGGCTTCAGCGAAGTGGCTCAAGCCCTTCTGGCCAGCCGCTAGAGCATCAACCCCAACGGGCCTGCCGCAGGCATAAGTCGATCGCCGCACGGTGCAGCAAGTCATTTCGCAGTACGCTCAGGTTTATCTCACCGTTTCTAGAAAGACACACCCATGACGACTTTGTTTGATCCCGTGACCTGTGGCGCACTCTCGCTCAACAACCGTGTGGTGATGGCCCCACTCACCCGCAACCGCGCACCTGACGCCATCCCCACCCCGCTGATGGCCACGTACTACACGCAACGTGCAACGGCCGGTTTGATCATTTCCGAGGCTACCGCCATCACCCACCAAGGCCAAGGCTACGCCGATGTGCCGGGCCTTTACGGCACAGAACAACTTGATGGCTGGAAAAAAGTCACCCATGCCGTGCACCAAGCGGGCGGCAAGATCGTGGTGCAGCTGTGGCATGTGGGCCGCGTCTCGCACACCAGCTTGCAACCCAACTTCGAAGCCCCTGTAGCCCCATCGGCCATCCGGGCCAACACCAAAACTGTGCTGATCAAAGACGGTGTAGCTGGCTTTGTCGACACGTCGACCCCACGCGCCCTGACCTTGGAAGAAATTCCAGGCATCGTGCGTGACTACGCACATGCCGCACGCCACGCGATCGACGCGGGTTTTGACGGCGTTGAAATTCATGCCGCCAACGGCTATTTGATCGACCAGTTTTTGAAAACCGGCAGCAACCAGCGTACCGACGACTACGGCGGCAGCATCACCAACCGCGCGCGTTTTTTGCTCGAAGTCACACGTGCCGTGGTGGACGCCATCGGCGCCGACCGCACGGGGATACGCCTCTCGCCCGTCACGCCCGCCAATGACGTGACCGATGCCCACCCGCAAGCGTTGTTTGAACATGTGGTGCGCCATCTCGGCCCCATGAAGCTGGCCTACCTCCACGTGATTGAAGGCGCCACAGGCGGCGAGCGCGTGTTGGCCGATCGTCCTTTTGACTACGCAGCACTCAAAGCGGCCTACAACAAAGCAGGCGGACACGGGGCTTGGATGGTCAACAACGGCTACACCTTGGAACTCGCCCAACACGCGTTGGCCGAAGGTGCGGACTTGGTGGCCTTTGGTCGCCCCTTCATCGCCAACCCTGACTTGGTGGATCGTTTGCGTGTGGGAGGCCCCTTCAACACGGTCGAACGTGCCACGCTGTACGGCGGCGGTGAGCACGGCTACACCGACTACCCCACGCTGTAACGCGCGCAAGAAAGGGGCGTCACGGCCCCTTTGAAGCCGTGGCCTCTGACAGTCCGGTACAGTTCAGGGCATGACGTACAGCGTGAAAGAAATGTTCTACACCTTGCAGGGTGAAGGTGCCAATGCAGGCCAACCTGCGGTGTTTTGTCGCTTTGCAGGCTGCAATTTGTGGACGGGCCGCGAGGAAGACCGCAGCACCGCCATTTGCCAGTTTTGCGATACCGACTTTGTGGGCACCGATGGCGATGGAGGCGGCAAGTTCGACTCGGCCCAAGCCCTCGCACAAGCCATCTGTCGCTTTTGGCCCGCCGATGACACCCAGCACCGCTTTGTGGTGTTGACAGGCGGCGAACCTTTGTTGCAAGTCGATGCCGCCTTGGTCGACGCCTTGCACGCCTTGCATTTCAAAATTGCGGTGGAAACCAATGGCACGGTGCTGCCTCCTGCTGGCATTGACTGGTTGTGTGTGAGCCCCAAGGCCGGCAGCAAGCAGCTGGTCACGCAAGGACAAGAGCTCAAACTGGTATTTCCGCAACTCGGCTCAGATCCGGGACAATTCAGTGCTTTGAACTTTGACAACTTCTATCTGCAACCCATGGACGGCCCGGCCGCTGCGGCCAACACAGCTGCCGCCGTGGCTTACTGCCAAAAGCACCCCCAGTGGCGCTTGAGCGTGCAGACCCACAAGTTGATTGGCATCCGATGACTTTTGAACTCAGCCAGCGCTTTTACTTTGAAGCGGCCCACACCCTGCGTCGCAAGATTGATGCTGAAGGCAGCTTGCGCATCCACGGACACACCTACCACGCCGAAATCACGATTGCAGGCACCCCCGATCCCGAATCAGGAATGATGATGGACTTGGCGTTTCTGCGCCAAGAGATTGAGAAGGTGCGCGAGCAACTCGATCACCGTTTCTTAGATGAAGTCCCCGGCATTGGCCCCGCCACGCTGGAAAACCTCTGCCTGTTCTTGCACAAGCAACTGAAAAATACGCTGCCCAACATCGCTCGCGTCACGGTGGAACGCCCTGCCAGCGGCGACAGGTGTTGCCTGAAACTGATCGACTGATCGACTGACGGCCTCAGGCCAGAGCGCCGCCTCAACGCAGCTTGACGGTCTCCACGCGCGGGCTGGCGTGTGGCAAGCCTTGACGGTCAATGTGTGCGGTGTGAATTTGCCAACCCCGCACGCCTTGCGCATCGAGCTCCAAGCGCAAGGCCCAGCCGGTGTTGTTGACCTTGGCGGTGAACCCTTCAAACACAAAATTGCCTAAGCTGTAAAAAATCGGCTTGCCTTGGTATTGCTCGGTGTCTTGCACCAGATGGGGATGCCCCCCAATCACGGCGTCGGCACCGGCATCAATCATCACGCGCGCCAACTGACGCTGCCTGGCATTGGCGGTAGGTTCCTCCCAGCCCCAGTGCATGATGGGGATGACCACATCGGCCCGCCACACGCGGCGTGCGGCTTGAATGTCTCGCACCACTTGTTCGTCTTCGCTCCACGCCACGCCGGGGCGGTCGTGGTCGGCTTCGAAGTTGCGAGGCTGAAATTCGTCATAGCCCAGCAAGGCGATGCGCACACCGTGACGTTCAAACACATACGGGATGTGCGCCTCTTGCAAGTTCATGCCGCCGCCGTAATAGCCCAGGCCCGCACGCTTGAGCAAGCCCAGCATTTGCGCAAAGGCCTTCGGACCAAAGTCGCCCGAGTGGTTGTTGGCCAATCCCACCGCGTCCAAGTGGCGACGCAGGTATTTCAAATGACGCGGGTGCACACGAAAGGTGTTGGGCTTTTCGGGCTCAACCGAACCTTGGGTGGCGACCACACATTCCAAATTGCCCACGCGAAGGTCGGCACTTTTGAACAGCGATGCAAAACTGGCCAAGGGGTCTTGCCCCCGACGCACCGCACGATCAGGCCCACCCTCGAGCATGATGTCGCCCACGATCACCAAGGACACGGGCTTGGTCGCGGGCAAGGTGTTCGGCGCTGTTTGCGCCCATGCCGCGCTGCCAAGCAAAAACCAACACACGATGTATTTCATGGCTGTACCTCATGCAAGGCGCAGCTGTATTGCAACTCTTTGCCCAAGAAAGGGGAATACAAAGCCACGCGCCCGGTCAAGGCATCAGCGGTGGGCTGCGTTTGTGCGACGGGCGTGACGAACTTGAGGTGCTGTATCAGCATGGGTTGACGCTCGGTTTGGTACGACACGTAGAGGTTGATCAAGTCCACCCGTTGCGCATTGCCCAGCACGACGGCTTTGAAACGAAAGCGCCCACCAAGGTCGACGCTTTGCACGGTGTAGGGGTCAGACACGGGCGCAAAGGCGTGCTGGTAGCGCTCGGCATTGACTTCAAAGTTGCAACGCAACACAGGCGACGCCACAGCCCCGAAGGACATCAAAAATATACACAGCACCCACAGCCATCGCATCAGCATGCCCTCGCAATTTGGATGCTTCGAGGGTAATGGCGCAATGGGGGGCTGACTGGCTGGGTTTTCCCCTTAGTCGAGCTTGGCGCCCGAGGCTTTGGCGGCTGCGGCCCACTTGGGCATTTCAGCGGCCAAGAAAGTGGCGAAGGCGTCGCTGCCCAAAAACGCAGGATCGGCGCCTTGGCTGACCATGCGGGTGCGCACATCGCTGGAGCTCAGCACTTGGCGGAAGGCTTCGCTGAGTTTTTGGACCACGTCTTTGGGGGTACCCACAGGGGCCAAGAAGCCATAAAACCCGACCACATCAAAGCCGCGAATGCCAGACTCAATGACGGTAGGCACCTCGGGCAAAGCCGGGTTGCGTTCACGGCTGGTGACCGCCAACGCTTTGACTTTGCCTTGCTTGTGATAGTTGGCAGCTTGCGGAATCGACTCGGCCATGAACTGAACTTGACCCGCCATCAAATCGGTGAAGGCCGGCGCACTGCCGCGGTACGGGATGTGAACCATGAACAAGCCGGTGGAGGTTTTGAACATCTCAGGCACCAAGTGGCTGATGCCACCGTTGCCCGCCGATCCGTAGTTGATTTGGCCGGGGCGCGCACGGGCGTAGTCGATGAACTCTTTCAAATTCGTCACGGGCACTTGGGGGTTGACCAGCAAGGCCAAGGGCTGCATGGCGGTGCGTGCGATGGGCACAAAGTCTTTCAGCGTGCCATAGGGCAAACGGCTGTACACCGCAGGGTTGATGACCATCACACCCGTGTTGGCCAACATCAAGGTGTACCCATCGGGGGCGGCTTTCATCACGTCTTGTGCGCCGACGGTGCCGCCTGCCCCTGACTTGTAGTCAATCAACACCGGTTGGCCCAACACTTGTTGCAAACGGTCTGACAACAAACGCGCATGCTGATCCAACGGCCCGCCCGCCGGAAAACCAATCACGATGCGCACAGGTTTGGAGGGAAAGGGTTGTGCCGAGGCTACGCAAATGCAGCCAGCCAAAAGAAGCGCGAAGCAATGTGAAAGGTGTTTCATGATCGGGTTAGCCACAAGAAGGCATCCAGCATAGTCTGACAAAATTTAACCATGGATAGTTTAAGAATTGACAAATGGCTGTGGGCTGCGCGGTTTTACAAAACCCGCAGCTTAGCCAGCGACGAGGTCAGCAAGAACCGCGTGCAAATCAACGGACAAGATGCCAAGCCGTCCCGCGAAGTCAAAGTGGGCAGCGTGGTGTGTTTGCGTCAAGGCCACGTGGAGCGCACCGTCGTGGTCCAAGGCCTGAGCGGAACGCGAGGGCCTGCGCCTGTGGCGCAACTGCTTTACGAAGAAACGCCTGAGAGCCTTCAAAAGCGCCAGCAAATGGCCGAGCACAACCGCCTGGCTCGTGAGCCGGCCCACAGCATTGAAGATGGGCGCCCCACCAAACGCGATCGTCGCCAGATTGAACGCGCCTGGAACGACCGCTGGAGTGCCAGCCTGGATTAATCCTGCGCGTCGAGCTTGACGAGCTCGAATTTCTGTTCTTGCACGCGATCAGCTGGGTCAGAGGACGAATCTGCAGTGATCAAAAACCCTGCGGCCATGCGGCTGATGGGCAATTTGCTGTTCATCGGCATGGCAAACACACACAGGGCAAAGACAAACACCACTTTGGCATGTGTGTAAAACCAGTGCAAGCCCATCGGGGTGTAGCGACCCATGCCAACGTGATGACGCGCATGCTTGTCAGCAGCCGTGGTGGTGGACACGCCCGATGTGGACCGCGCTTGCTCAGCCTGTGTTGGATCAGTCTTCGTCGTCCCGTCATCGGCTTGCGCGAAGGCCACCTCCTCGTGTTGTGTAGAGGTGCCTTGTGCAGCGTTGACCGCGTCGTCTGTGGCTGCCATCGCTTGGGTAGCGATGGCTGATAAGTTCAAAGTTTTTTCTTGACGGATCAGTTGGTAGTTCGGGGCTGTCGCGCTCAGCCCGATGGTTTGGATGTTGTCTTGCACATCGACCACAGGGATGGGCTGCACATTGTCCGAGGCATCGGAGAAAGCGATCTGTTGCACATTGACCGGCACGTCATCAAACGGCACTGGCTGCAGGTTGACTTGCGCATCGGCGAACGGCTGTTGCTGCAAATTCGGATCGACATGGGTCACTGCAAGGTCTTGCACGTTGTCGATGCGCAGCATCTCGTCCACCATGTCGATGAGTTCTTGCTCTTCTGGCGAGACGTTCACCACCACCCCCGCCACATCGATCAACATTTCGGCGCGAATGGCGTCCAGGAAATCTTTGTTCTCTTTTTCAAAGCGGTTCAAACGCTGGTTCAAGTTGTCGATGCCTTCGTACAGGTTCTGCATTCGGGCTTCAACAGGGACCACCTCACGGTGGTTGTTCATGCGATCTGAATCTATCGCCTGCAGATTGCGCTCGACAGCCGTGAGCGCCACCACTTGGTGGTTGGCCAGCGCGGACGTCGTGGCCAAGGTTTGACGATTGGCCACCTCAGCGGTCGCGTCAATGGCTTGACGGTTCTCGGCGGCTTGAGCTGCCTCCTCGACTTGTTGAACATTGTCAGGGCCCAGACCTTGCCCCACTTTTTGAATGTTCAGGTCATCGGTGGCGTTGTGCCCTACTTTGACGATGTTGGCATTGGTTTCGAAGTCTTGCGCCACATGATCGATGTTGTCGTTCATGGTGCGCTGAATCAGCGTGCCCATGCTGACGGCGCTCACACCATCGCTCCAGACCTCTTGATTGGCCGCTGTGCTGTAGGCGTCTGCTGGGGCTTGGTAGCCTTTGTCTAAAGGTGACAACTTCTTGTCAAACGTGACACCGTCCTCATCCCGACCTGAGTTTTTCAAACGGCGGTGGGTGATTTTGGGTTTGAATTCGCTGGTGTCAAATGGCTTGACGTTTTTGATTTCGATCGTTTGGTAATAGCTTGCAAACGATGCGTCGTTGTAGCCGAACGAAGTCAAAATCGTTTGGAACAATTTATTTTCCAACAGCGCCACATTGCCATCCGACAGCATGGAGTCGCACACATTGGTCAAGATGTAGAGCTTTTGCTGCGCCGTCAGCACCGGGGAGGCGTCATCTAAAAATTGCTTGACCTTGGTCTGCCGCACGTATTTGAGTGCTACTTTTTGCAACCCCTCAAACTCACCGATCACCGCTTCGAGTTGCCCAATCTCTTCCGTGCCGATGGCACCGTCTGCGGTCATCATGTAGAGCAGCGAAATGGCCAGCGCATGGTGCGGGCTGATTGCCAACACCTCGTCTGGCGCACCGTTAAACAGTCCTAAAACTGTTTTGTCGTTCTTGAGCGCAATCGTTTTGAAATAAGGTTCAAACGTTTTTTCGGTCAATCCAAAGGCGGTGACCATGCGGTAAAAAAGCCCCAACTCGGCATCATCGGCATGGCCATCGGAGAGCAATGAATCGCAGACATTCGTCAAGATGCACAAACAGTCTTTCTGGTCCAAGACTTCTGGCACATCGGCCAAGAACTGCTCAATCGACACGGATTGCACGTAGCTCAAACCGTAGCGAAGCACTTCTTTGTCACCGCCCAGCACGGACTGAAGCTGGCTGCTTTCTTGATCTTCGATCTCGCCGTCTGAGGCGATCATGTACAGCAGTGCGACCGCCAACGCCAAATGCGGCGTCAGCTCAATGACGTGACCCACGGCCTCGTCAGCGATTCCAATTTCGCTTTTGAGGCTTTCAAGCAGATCTGATGTCGGGCTAACTGCGGGCATATCCCACAGTAACCAATGCCCTCTAAAAGTTGGGTGACATATCCGTCATGCTCACCGAGGATGACGGATATGTCATTTGTTCGTGCGTCTATTGGCGCTGAAACGGAGCGCTGAGCTTGGCTAAAACTGTATACCGCTCTGTGACCCAAATGCTCAAGGTGCTGTGATGCAACTTGGCAATTTCCTGGCAAATGCTCAAGCCCAAGCCCAAGCCATCCACGCGACGGGTGTGAGAGGCATCGCCGCGGTAGAAACGATCAAAAGCGCGCTCGGCCAAGTCGCTGGGAGCGTCCTGCGTGGGGTTTTCCACCGTCAGCTCAAAGCCACCCTCAACGCGTTTGAGCGCAATGTGAATCCACCCATTGGGCAAGTTGTAATTCACGGCGTTGACATACAAGTTGTGCACCAACTGATTGAGCAATGTTTTGTCGCAGCGCCAAACAATGCCTGGTTCAATGTGACCGGTGATTTTGAGCTTGGCGTGAAAGGACAGCGCATCGCTGATGAGTTGCTCCAACAACTCGCTCATGTTCACATCACTCAACTCTTCCACAATGCTGTTGGCATCTGCACGTGAGAGCAACAAAAGCTTTTCGGTGATTTCAATCAATCGCTCAATTTCATCGCTCATCAAACGCATGCGCACTTGCGCACCAGAGCCCACCGGCAGCTCCGCGATGAGCTGCTCCGCATTGCCCCGCAAGATGGTCAATGGGGTGCGCAGCTCGTGCGAGGCATCGGATGCAAAACGACGCGCCTTGGTGAAACTCTGGCTCAAGCGAACCCGTAAGTCTTCAAACACATGGGTTAATTTTTCGAACTCTCTGAAAGGCGCCACCAGTTGTGTCGACTGATCTAAATTGCGCGCTGTCAGGTGTGACAGCGTGTTCTCCAGAGATGTGATCGGACGCAGCACGATATAGATGATGTAGAACATCAGCGCCACCAACAAAGTGATGATGGTAGGCAAGACATAAATCAAATTGCGGTCACGCAGCACCCACATTTGCAACATCAAATCGTCGATGTGGCGGTCTTGCAACCAAATTTGCGGACTGTCATTTGGATTCGATTTGAAACGAACGCCTTGCCATTTCTCACCGTCGATGACGCCATTGGCGTAATCAATGCGGTCTGTGTTTGCGTTGTCTGCCCCGTGCCCCCACCAATCCTGTCGTTTGTTGAAATTCAAACAAACGGGGTCGGTAGCCGTGGAAGCCGTGGTCGACGACTTGTCACACAACACATAAAAATCTGAAATGCTGTTGGTGATGCTGCCCTTCTCAAGGGCATTGAAACAGCGCAAGAAATCGATTTGATTGCCAACGTAATCTTGGCAATTCATCAAGCCTATGCCCATTTCCTCATGGGTGCGTTGCCGCAATTGGTCCCCTAGAAAATGCTGGGCCAACATTCGGTTGGAAAGAATAATCCCGAAGGCAACCAAAAAAATGCGAATGAAAACGTGGAGTTTGAAAGACTTTTTCATGCGTGCTCATCGACTTTCAAACGGTAGCCCACACCACGAACGGATTCGATGGGGGAAGATTGCTCGTTGTCGCTGCGACTGAGTTTTCTCTTGATGCGCCGCACACACACATCGACCACATTGGTTTCGGGATCGAAGTTGATTTCCCACACGTGTTTGAGAATTTGTTGGCGCGAATAAATGTGCCCTGGAGAGCGCATCAAATAAGCCAACAAACTGAATTCACGTTGACTCAGAATGGCAGAGACCTCGTGCCACTGTGCTTTGCGATTGACCACATCCAACGTGAGGTGGTTGGATGACATGTGCTGAATTTGTTCGGGTACTTTGCGGTTCATCACGGCGCGTATGCGCGCAACCAACTCTTCGACAAAAAACGGCTTGGGCAAATAGTCATCAGCGCCGATTTCAAAACCGAGCAAGCGATCAGGCAAATCGACTTTGGCGCTCAAGATGATGACCGGCATGGTGTTGCCTTCTTGGCGAAGTTGTCGCAACACATCAAAGCCATTCATTTTGGGGAGCATCACATCGAGAATGACCAGGTCGTGCCGAGCTTCTAAGATGGTCGCCAGCCCACTCGCGCCGTCACCCACATGATCGACCTCATAGCCTGCTTGGCTCAGGCCTTTGATCACAAATTCGGCAATCTTCGTCTCGTCCTCGATCAATAAAATTTTCATAGTGCTTCAAATGTGGCCTGCAACACTTTGCGGGCCATGGGGTGACAGTGCTTCGGTTCATTTTCGAAGGATTACCCACTTTTGCAAGCCGCGATAAATGACATCTTTGTCATTCAGGAAGGTGTGACGATTTCGTTGTTCTGGCTTACCGGACAAAGCGTCGCCAGGTGTGAGCCAGAAAAATCGCTGGCAAAACTGCACCCAGCCAAAAGTGCAGCGGTGACATGGCGTCATGCCATGGGGGGCTGCCGTAGAGCAAGATCAGTCCACCCACGGCAAGCAGCAGCAGCCAAACCAAATGGGTCATGCCCCACCACCACTTGGCACGTTCATTTTTCTTGTGCCACATCATGCGCACATGGGGCCACACGCCGCGACCACACATCACGCAAAACGCCCAAGTGATGACCCCATGCGTGACGCCGCTGACACGTCGCAGCGTGGCTTGAATGTCGCTCATGTCCATCAGCTCGGAAGCGGGCAGCCAATACATCACCCAACCGGTCACCCAAAGCAGTGTGGTGACCGCGGCCATCCAAGCAAACGTGGTGCGGCCCCATCCGGCCAAATGTTTGGGTTGACTCATCAAGTTCTCCACATGCGGGCTTGGTGCTGGCGCAAAGCGCTGCGCAACTCGGGACACAAAAGACTGGATTGCAATGCCCATTTGGTCAATGCGTCGGCTGTCATGCAATCCGGGGCTTGGACGGTGACGCTGTGCCACACCTGTTTGCGAAAGCGACGAAGCTGGACAAACTCAGGATTCACCGGCGCGGCAACCGACGTGGCCAAGGCTTGTTGCTGGAGCGTTTGGCATGACCGCATCCGTACATCCATTAAATTTTGATGCCCATGCCTCACATCCACAGGCCAAGCCTTATGACCCAAGGCGCGCATGTCGCCTCCGGCATTGACCAGTGCACGCGTCACACCGTGTTGTTGGAGCACGGCAATGGCTTGGTCGACGGCATACCCCTTGGCAATGCCACCCAAATCGAGCTGTATGGCATGCCGAAGCTTCACCGTGGTGTCAGACAACAGCTCCAGCGCATGCAAGCCAGAAGACGCATGCGGCAAGCGCGTCAACCCGGGTCTTTGTCCACGTGCACACAGGCGCTCGGCCGCCACGCTGGGATTGAACGCGCCACGCGAAAGACGCTGCCAATAGTGCGCCGCACGTAAAACTTGAACAGTGTGTGGATCTAAGGTCACCACAGCGTGCGCACCCGCCTGCGACAAACGTGCCAAATCTGAGCGCGTGTCGTGCGCACTCATGACGCGGCCTATGTGCGCGATGACATCAAACGCTTGCGACATGGCGCGCTCTGCCTGAGAAGGCGCCAGGGCTGCATCATCGATGTGAATCGATACCACTGTGCCCAACAAGGGGCGTGCGCGACGCAGCGGCATCCCGTCCATCACTTGCCCGCGCTCATCAGACTGACCAACGCACTCAAGCGCTGCATGCCTTCGGTGACGTGTTGACACGACAACGTGGCGCCGGACACATTGCGAATGTCATCTGCAAAACGCATGCTTGCTGGACCTTTTTTACCGACGAACTGTTTACGCCACGCAGGTTGACGAATTTCGGACCCATGCGATTCACGGTACGCCAAAATTTCCACACCGGTGGCCACGCCTTGGGCGTCAAAACCAGCGGCGTAATCGATCAAATCGTATTTGCCGATGACGCGATCAAAAACCACCCACCCCACGGCTTTGTGGGCGGCCACAGCGCGCCAGCATTTGGGATTGAAATGGCGTGGCACACGGGTATCGCTGAGTTTGGCCAGTGTGGCGAGCTGGGCGTCGTCCCACGACAAAGGCACGTTTTCAAAAGCGTCGGCTTGAGGGCACAGCACTTTCTGCGCCTGCTCGATTTCCATGAACACGGCAGCACACACAGGTTCGGCCAGCACCGAGGTGACGCCGATGGCCAAGACGCCCATGCGTTGCAAGGAATGGCGACGGTTGAGCGAAGCGTTGACGGAGTTCATGCGCGTTCTCAATAGTGAAAGCCGAGGCCTAAGTTGAAGCGGTCCAAGGCGCTGTTGTTGAGGTATTTTTGCGCATCAAGTTTGAGCACCACTTGGGGATGGAGGTAGAAATTGGCACCCACCGTCCACAGCCGTGTGTCGGGGTCCACCGAAGGTGCCAAACCAACGGGCAGACCTGAGAAGTTCAAGGCGGTGTTCACGCGCTCGTAGCGTGCGAAAGGCACCAAACTGTAATCACCTTGACGCCACAAGCGGTAGGCCGCTTGGGCGTACCAACCACGGAACTGATCGGGCACAGGGTTGTTGATGCCATTGGCCGAGGCGTTGAATGCACTCACGTCATGAAAACGTCCTTGTGCGGCCAGGGCTGCCAAATCCCAAGAGCCCACTTGCCATTTGGTGTGCAGCTCTGCCAAGGTGACGCTGGCATGGGGTGACGCCATGGTCGCTTGCTTTTGGGCAATCCCCCCTTGGTACAAGCTACCCCCAACGTTGAACCCCGGAATACCGTCGTAATTCAACACGCCGTAATACGCCAACGACGCTGCTTTGGCGAGCTGGCCTTCTTGGTGAATCGCGCCCAAGGGCGACTCTTTGGTTTCTGCACTGTCGGTGGGCCATTTGTTCAAATCAAAACTGGTGACCACGCCCGCATCCCAACGCAAGCCTGTATCGCTGGTCCCACGCAAGCCCAGGCCCATTTCACGCCAGGTGGTGGGAATGATGGCGGTCTCCACCAAGTTACGTTGCACCCCCATGTAACGTGTGGGCTCATGGGTTTCGTTCATGTAACCAATCGGGAGCAAGAACAAACCCATCTTGGCGGACAGATGCTCGTGAATGTCATGCTCGACATAGAGTTGTTCAAAAGCGACCTCGCCTTTGTCGCCGGAAGAAACCACAGCGTTTTCAACCTCCAGCTCCGCGGCAAAACGCGTGCGATCGTTGAAGCGATAGCCGAAGCCCAACACCCCGCGTCTGGCCGTGGCCACGGTTTCTGACGCGTTGTGGCGTGGACGTGTCATGTTGAGTTCGCCATAGCCAAACAAACTGACCGCGTTGGGTGCCGCCTCTTGCGCAGGTGCGACCGGTGGCGCCACCGAAGCCACTGCGGGTACGGATGCGGAAGCCGGCGCGGAAGGTGTCGCCTGTTCCGATTTGGAATTTTGTTGCGTTTTGAGGGCTTGCATTTCCAAACGCAGCTGACGCAACTCGTCGCGCAACTGTTTCATTTCTGCAGCCACATCGTTGTTGGTTTGTGCATAACCGGCATGCGCCACCAGCAACGCTGCCGTTGCAATACACGTGTGTTTAAAGTTCATGATTCACCTCGTTTTATTTCAATTCATGTAGCCGTCGCTCAGCGTTCGCAAAAATGCAATCAGTTCGCTGATCTCTTGGGTTGTCAATGCGGGGGCTTGCCCGAGCAGGCGGTTGTAGGGGCCTTCCGTCACGTTGACGTTTGCTTTTTCGGAGGGCAACAGGTCGTTGTAGCTCAGTGGGTTACCAAGCAAGTCCAAGGGGTACCAAACGCTGGGACTGGTGTCGCGTGTCACATAAAACGACACAACTTGATTCAACGAATCAAACTTACCGTTGTGAAAGAACCTTTTGCGCAACGCCACATTGCGAAGACTCGGCACTTTGAAGGCCCCACACATATCGGTTCGCGAAGACAAGTCCGTGCGCACGGGACCACACAAACCTTTGTCGAAAAAGTTCGGATCGTTGTTGGCAGGAATGCCGCCAACGCCCACATTGCGCGGCAGCCCCAAGTTGTCGTAAGTGAAATCGGTGAACAGTGCGGCAGGTGCGTTGTCTGGCTTAGTGCTGGGGTGACATGAGGCGCAATTGCCTTTGTCTGGGCGATTGAACCAAGCCAAACCTTTGAGCTCTGACTCCGTGAAGGTGGCTTTGCCTGCGTTGACCGCATCAAACTTGCTGGTGAAAGGCGCGAAGTCTGAGTCTTCGATCTGGTAACGCTCTAAGGCATACGCCACGCGTTCAAACGCGGCGGTCGGATTGTTGAAGATCTCTGCACCAAACACGCGTTTGAACTGGTTGGCATAGCTTGCGGCCTGCACTTTCGCAACCACATCGGCCACACTGCTGTTGGCCATTTCTGCCGCATTGAGCAAAGGGCCCTTGGCTTGAGCTGCCAAGGAGTTCTCGCGCCCGTCCCAGAAAAAACCGCCCATGGGTGTGCCGTCCGCATCGAATTTGAATGGGCCATTGAATTTCAAATAACGAATCGCAGGTGGATTTCTCAATCCAGCTTGGTCAGCATTCGGGCCTCCGAACGCCACCGGTGTTGTCAACGGCGAGGCATGGCCGATCGACGGGTCATGGCATGTGGCGCACGACATGCGACCTGAAGCCGACAAGCTGGGGTCATGAAAGATTTGCTGTCCCAACGCAGCTGCAGGACTCATGCCTGCGGACGACGCATCGCCAGCGCCTCCGCCACATGCACTCAAGAAGGCAGCAGCGATGAATACAAATAAATAGGTTCGGAGCCCGAACATAAGCAATGAGGCCAGGGCCAAAAAGTGAAACGAGGCCTCATTCTAAATGCAAATCGTTCTCATTTGTGTTTTGTGGGTATTGCATTCCCCATCTGGGTCATGGTGCTACATCGCGTTTGGAGACAACGCCACCACCCCACCGGTTTGTGCCGCCTGCGAAATGGCCTCGGTGACGCGCAAATTGTTCAGCCCGTCACGCGCACTCACCAAAGGCTGGACGCGCCCGTGAATCAAGTCGCAGAAATGATCCATTTGACGCACCAAGGGGTCATCACGGACCATGTCAATCGTGCTCACTTCAAATGGTTTCCACCACGAACGATCTTCTGCACGGGCGTAGGTTTTCAAGCGCATGGTCGGCACCGACAAGCTGCCAAACGTGCCGCTGATGACGTAGCAGTCTTCATCGTCATAACTCACATAGGCTTTGTTTTCTTGGCTGGTTTGCTCCCAGCTGCGTGCACTGGCCGCTGTGTCTGACAACATGAAGCTGCCCAAAGCGCCGCTGGCAAAACGCAAGTTGATCGCCACCGTGTCTTCCACCGCAAAGCCTCGGGTGGTGTGCGATTTGAACGCCTGCACAGCCACGATGTCACCACACAGCATGCGCAGGTTGTGCACCTCGTGGATCATGTTGATGAGGATGGGGCCGGCGCCCATTTCGCGCCGCCAGGGCGCGTCCGAAAAATAACTGTCCGGTTTGAAGAACATGGCGCTACCCATCACAGCCACCAAGGTACCCAAACGTCCCGAGTCCACAACCTGCTTGGCCTGAGCCATGATGGCACTGTGCGCACGGTGGTGCCCGATGAGCACAGGGGCGCCCGTGGTCTCCACGTGCTCGACCAAGTCTTGGGCTTCTTGCACGGTGGTGGCAATGGGTTTTTCTAACAACAGAGGCACCCCCGCGGCCATGCATTGCAAGGCCTGCGTGACATGCAATGCGTTAGGCGTTGCCAAGATGATGCCGTCGGGCTTGTCCTGCGCCAGCAGTTCATCCAGGCTGATGTAGAGCGGCACGCCTTGCGCTGCAGCCACAGCAGCAGCTGAGGGCGAAGGATCGACGATGGCACTCAACACGCAATGGGCGCTTTGTTGAATCACCGCGATGTGCGCCATGCCAATGGCACCTGCGCCCGCAACAGCGATGCGCAGGGGGTTTGAGAGAGAAGCTGGGGTCATACAGTGCAACGAGCAAGACAAAGTGGAAATGTCATGACTCGTAATGTATCGACATCATCGCCTCAAGATTCAAAGCGACATCTGAAAGACGTCGCCACATCCATCCAACAGCTCGCTACTGGCGCATGATCCATTGAAAAATTGTCTTTGCTTGCGCCTTGCTCACGACGGGGCGTTCCCACGCATTGGGCATGTGCGTGGTTGAACTCCAATGTTGACCACCGCCCTCCAGGGTTCCGTTTTGGATGGTCGAGATCAACATCTTCTCAGCTGTCGGATTGCCTTTCCAGCGAAATGCAATCCGCTTGAATGACGGACCAATCACGTCTTTGCCAACATCATGGCATTGCATGCATTGTTTCTCTTTGACCAAATCGCCGCCATCGGCAAACACCGACAGAGACAAGCTCAACGCGCCCACGAGCGCAACACATTGGAATTTATTCATACCGATCTCCTGAGTAAAGAAATTCGCTCTCAGGCTAACCAGATCGGGGGTGAATGTTTGTGCGACACCACGCACCTGCACGCGTTGCGTGCACACGATTCATGGACACATGTGCCCCATCGAACAGACTTTGCATCGTGAGGGCTTCAGCATTCATGCAGGGTCATGCCGTGGCTGCGCTGTGCCGTCACACCAGGCTTGATTTAACAATTTCAATCCTTCATGCCTTGAGGTCAACCATGCACTCAATCTTTCAACGATGGATCGCCCTGCTCGTGATGCTCACCGCATTGAGCTTGACGGGCTGCGGCTACAACCAATTCCAAAGCGGCAATGAACAAGTCAAAGCCAGTTGGTCGGAAGTGCTCAGCCAATACCAACGCCGAGCTGATTTGGTCCCCAATCTCGTCAATATTGTGAAAGGCCAAGCCGATTTTGAAAGCAGCACCTTGCAAGCGGTGGTGCAAGCGCGCGCCAAGGCAACCGCCATACAAGCGTCACCCGAGTTGGTGAACAACCCACAAGCGTTTCAAAAGTTCCAACTTGCACAAAACGATTTATCAGGCAGTTTGTCTCGATTGTTGGTGGTGGCCGAGCGTTATCCCACCTTGCGTGCGAACCAAGGTTTTATCGATTTACAGGCTCAGCTCGAAGGCACAGAAAACCGCATTGCAGTGGCTCGCAATCGTTACATCAAGGCGGTTCAAGACTACAACGTGACGGTCCATTCCTTTCCCTCGAACCTGACCGCTTGGGTGTTGGGCTACCAAGAAAAACCTAACTTCTCGGTAGACAACGAGCAAGCGATTGCGAAGCCACCCGTGGTGAATTTCGAACCTGCTGCGCCTTCTGCCCGAACACCCAGCTCAGGTGTGACGCGGTGATGCGGCGGCAGCCCGTCACCATTTGCTTGTTCATCTGCAGCACACTGCTGAGCGGGTGGCTTTGCCATGCAAAAACGCCGGTTCCGACATCTGCACAAGTAGCAGTACCGCCTTTGACAGGTCACGTGACAGATACCACCCACACACTGACCGATGAGCAACAAAACAAGATTGAAAAAGCGCTGACAGCATTCGAGTTGCGCAAGGGAAGCCAACTGGCGGTGCTGCTCGTCGCCACCACGCAACCCGAGACCATCGAACAATATGCAATGCGCGTTGCTGAGCAATGGAAGTTGGGAAGAAAAAAGATAGACGACGGCGCCATTCTGATCGTGGCCAAAAACGATCGCACTGTGCGCATTGAGGTGGGCTACGGCTTAGAAGGTGTGCTCAACGATGCCACCAGCAAACGAATCATTGAAGAAATCATCACCCCCAACTTTAGACAGCAGAACTTTGCAGGTGGCATTGCTGCGGGTGTGCGGCGCATGATGCGCGTCATCGAGGGTGAGCCCTTGCCGGCTCCCACGCCAGACAACGCAACAGATGCGTTCATGGATGTGGGCTGGATTGTGGTTGCTGGCGCCTTCCTTGGTTTTGTGTTGCGAGGCATCTTGGGCCCGCTGCCTGGCGCCATCATGACCGCCGCCATCGTCGGTGCGGTCACTTGGTTTTTGTTGGGCGTGTTGTCCATGGCTTTGATTGCCGCAGGCATCACACTGCTGACCACGTTGCTGGGCATCACCGGCCTGCTGAACGCACGCTATGGCGGGCGCGGTGGCCCCGGGGGCGGCTTCAAAGGCGGCGGGGGCGGATTTGGTGGCGGTGGCGCATCGGGCAGGTGGTGATGCACGTTAAATTTTGAATTCTTGCTGCCAGCGTCTCTCCAGCTCATGTGCAGACAAAGCGGTCAAATCCAAAGAGTGCGTCCTTCGCACTGTCTTTTTCACGTCCGGACTTAATTGCGCCAACAGCTCCCCCAAGAATGGAGGCGACGCAAAAATTTCTAGCGTCTCCCATGCGTTCATCACCCAGGCGTGCTTCAGACCTTCGGCCACATCGCGCGCAAACTCAGCACGTTCACGCTCTCGAATGCCGGTGTGAGGGGTCAGGCCTGTGCGACCTGCCAATGAATGCCCCAGCGGCGCACGCTCCAGATCGCGCGCATGCAGACGGCCTTCGCCATGCCACCAATCTTGTGTCTCAACCCACGGCTCCTTCAGGCCATGGCGATCAAACAGCCGAGCGATGACAGCGTTGGCGACCAAGACGGCGTGGTGGGAAGTCATGTGCGGTTCCTTTCACTGAAAATTTCTTCACGATTTTTCAGTGCGCACACGCAGCGGTCAATCCATCACAAGATGTAGATCTTGGTGACGCATGGCAACAGCCGCGCCAATGACATCAACCCGCGTCGGGGATGGGGGAATCCATGTTCAAGCCCGCGAACTCGAAACCTCGCTTGTGATCCATCAAATGTTTGCGTGTCCAGGCGACGGCTGATTCGGCGTCATGCTGTTTGAGAGATTCAAAGACTTGCCGGTGCGCCTCCAGCAATCGCGCACCGGACTGAGGCAATGCGGGGGCGATGGCGGCATAGCCCGATCGCATCAACAAGCTCACCGGCGCACGCGCCAGCAACAGGGCTTGGTTGTGCGTGGCTTCGGCCACCAACGAATGAAATTCGATGGTCGCGGCAATCGGCGACTCACCGCCTTGCACCAACGCCGCTGTCACATCCAAGTTGCGTTCGAGTTGCACCAACTCATCGGGGGTGATGCGCTCGGCCGCCAAACGCGCGCACATGGGCTCTAGGGTGGAGGCCACTTCCCACACATCGCGGTACGTGACTTGGTGCATGCGCAAAGCACGCTCGGCGGCTTGCGCCAAATCTTTGTGTTGAGGAATGCTCACGACCAGACGTTTGCCCATGCGTTGGAGCAAGCCATCTTGTTCTAGCTGTCGCAGTCCTTCGCGGATGGTGGAGCGGTGCACCCCATACTGCGTGGCCAAATCGGTTTCGGTGGGGAAGTTTTGTCCCGTTTGAACTTCACCACGCACGATGCGCTGACGCAAACTCTCACACACCACACGGTAAGCAGGCGTGACTTGTAGTTTGGGCGTGTCCATCATCCGATCATTTTAGGAGCCCACGGCAGTGGGCCCCTTGCTCACACGCGTGACATCAGTCGGCGGTGAAGCCTGATGCTTTGATCACAGGCTCCCACTTTTTAATGGCTGCGTTCTGACGGTCGATCAACTCTTGCGTGGGCTTGCCCACCGGCATGAAGCCCATGGCCGTGATTTTTTCTTTCACATCAGGCATGGCCATGATCTTGACCAACACACGGTTCCAGTTGGCCACCGCAGCAGCAGGTGTCCCGGCTGGGGCATAGAGCGCGTTGAAACCTGAACCGCTCACCGACGGAAAACCCAATTCGGTGAAGGTGGGGACATCAGGCGCTTGCGGAATGCGCTGCTCGGTGGTGACGGCCAAGATCTTGATCTTGCCGGCCTTGTGGTTTTCAACTTGGCTGCTGGCCACGTCAATGGACGAGCTGATCTGGCCGCCCATCAAAGCGAGGTTGATCGGTGCGCTGCCTTGGAAGGGTACGTTTTGCATGGGCACCCCCATCGCGTCGCCCAACACCATGCCGTAGAAATGGTGCGGTGCCCCCAGTGCAGGGATGCCGTAATTGGCTTCTTTGGGATTGCTCTTGGCCCATGCCACGTAGTCGGCCCATGTGTTGGCTTTGGGGTTGGTTCCTACGGCAAAACCAAACGCAAACTCAGCCACGGTGCCAATTGGCACCAAGTCTTTTTTGGGGTCGTAGCTGAGCTTCTTGAAGGTGAATGGGTAAAGCGCGGTCAATGCATCGGGGCCCAACATCACCACGCTGCCATCTGCAGGCGAAGCTTTGAGTGCATCCACAGCAATGCGACCACCGGCGCCTGTTTTGTTGTCGACGACCACGGGGCGGTTGAGTTCAGTCTTCGCTTTCTCAGCCACCAGACGGGCAATGGCATCGAACGAGCCCCCCGCTGGAAAACCCACAATGATCTTGGCAGGCGCGCCTTCTTGGGCATGAGCGGGCACGGCAACAACGGCGCCCAGCAAGCTGGCGAGCAAGGTGCTGAGGGTGAATCGACGGTTCAGAAATGGCATGTGAGTCTCCTTCATGGTTTGAAAAATTTGCAAATGCGTGCAAGCGTCTTGTCATTCATGCTGCGCGCTGAGCTGAGGGCGTTCGCCCTGCGCGATGGACCAGCCCCACTGCGCTACAGAAGTGGCCATAGCAGCGATCTCTTTCGCGGTGGCGTTGGAGGCTGTGCCCTCGCGCTCTCGCTGGCCAATGCCGAGCAAGATCGCGCTGAGTCGAAACAAGTTGAAGGCCAAATAAAACGGCCAGCCTTGTCGCACGGTGTCATGGTCTAACCCCATTTGATCGACATAGCGCACCACGTAATCCTGCTCCGCAGGCAAACCCAAAGCCGCTAGATCTTGATCACCGTATCCGCGCAAAATACCTGCGGGCATGTGCCAGGCGAGTGCGTTGTAGGACAGATCGCTCAAGGGATGACCCAGCGTGCACAGCTCCCAGTCCAGCACGGCGACCACTTCGGGGCGCGTGGGATGGAACATGAGGTTTTCCATCCGGTAGTCGCCGTGGGTGATGCAGGTGAATTCCGCACCATCGGCCCCGGTTGGAATGTGTTGTGGCAACCATTCAATCAGATGCTCCATCGCTGCCACGGGCTCTTGCCGAGAGGCTTGGTATTGCTTTGTCCAACGGTGAATCAATCGGGTGTAGTAGCCCTCATGGCGACCAAAGTCTTGCAAGCCGAGTTGCCGCCAATCGACCTGGTGCAAGGTCGCTAGCACCCGACGGGCTGCCTCAAAGTAAGCGCGGCGCTGTGCAACGGGGACCTCGGGCAGCGTGGCATCACGAAAGATGCGGCCTTGCACAAAGTCCATCACATAAAAGGCTACGCCAATGACCGACTCGTCTTCGCACAACGCGCGCACGCGAGGCACGGGAACGTCGGTGTCTTGCAAGGCTTGCAGCATTCGGTACTCACGTTCAATGGCGTGGGCCGAGGGCAACAAATCGGCAGCGGCGCCGGGTTTGGCGCGCAACACCCACGCCTGCCCTGCGCCCTGCAACAACCATGAGGGATTGGATTGCCCGCCATCCATGCGCTGGGCCCTGAGCTGAGCGTCCACCCCCTGCACACGTGGCGCCAGCCACGCCGCCAATGCAGGCAAATTCAAACCAGAACCTGAAACCTGTGCAGGCGCCAGTTGGGGACGTTCAAGTGTGCTTGTGGTGTTCATTGAAATTTATTGTCGGACAATAAATTTCAATTTGAGTCCGGTAAAAACCCTCAATCGCTTGAGAAGTCGTTTTTGATCTGCTCTGAAATTCAAAAAATCAAATAAAACATTGATTTATATGGATTAATTTCAGACATCTTGGTTGATCAATACAGAAACTCATGGATCACGGAAACAGCAACGTCGGACAATAAAGTTAGTTAAAAGAACAAGATATTGAACATAAACTCAATCTCGTTCTGACCGATCGCTCAAGAAAACCCAGCTGCTGACGATCGTCAATTTGAAACTTTATTCATTTCAGGCCCAACCAGGAGCACACCGTGAACCCTACCCGTCCTATCGCCACCACCGAGACGTCCGCTTACAGCTGCATGTGCTGTACCCCCGATCGTCTGTCGGCGGGTCATTCACGTCGCGGCTTTTTAGGCCTAGGCGCTGCAGCCGTCACGGGTGGTTTATTGGCCATGACACCGGGCCAATCGCAAGCAGCCAGTGGCAACTATGAAGCCATGTTGGTCAACTGCATTGATCCACGTTTCACCACACTGAGCTGGCAATACATGGGCTTGTTGCATGGCATTGCGCGCGAGAAGCTGACCGACAACTACAGCCAATTTGTGGTTGCTGGGGGCCCCATCGGTGCCATCCACCCCAAGTTCGCCTCTTGGCACAACACCTTTTGGGACAACTTGGACATCACTGTGTCTTTGCACCACATCCCACGTGTGGTCGCCCTCACACACCGCGATTGCGGTGCCGCCAAATTGGCATTTGGCGAAGCCAAAGTGGCCACCAAAGAAGACGAAACCCACGCCCACGCCGAAGCCTTGATGGCCTTCCGCGCCGCGGTGAACAAACGTCAGCCGAAGCTGAGCGTGATCACTGGCATCATGGATTTGACTGGCAAGGTTGATTTGATCGGTTAAGTATCTTCCGCCGTCCAGCACTGCGCTGGATGTGCCGAAGACGAACGCTTGGCGATTGCGTCACAGGCGCAATCGGCCCCAAGGGAAAACCTGCACTGACAGGCTCAGTAGGCATCCCCACAATGAATCGCATATTCACAGAGGAGTTTCTATGTCGATTTCGCGTCGTGATGTGTTGCAAATGGCCGGGGTCAGCTGCTTATTGAATTCGGTGAGCCAACAAGCTTGGGCACAAGCTCAGCTGGAGACCATCAAAATCATTACTGGCTTTCCGCCAGGGGGCACATCCGATGCAATTTGCAGACGCGTGTCAGAAAAAATTGCCCCCTCGTCCTACACCAAAGCAGCTTATGTAGAGAACAAAACCGGCGCAGGCGGACAGATTGCGATTCAATTTGTTCGCAATGCACCTGCCGACGGAACCACCGTGCTGCAAACGCCCATGTCCATGCTGGGCATCTACCCTCACATCTACAAAAAGCTGCCATATGACCCCGTGGCCGACTTGACCCCTGTATCGCTGGGTGCTGTGTTTGACTTTGGTTTTGCAGTGGGGCCTATGGTTCCGGAGACAGTCAAAAACATCCCAGATTTTTTGAACTGGTGCAAAGCCAACCCTATGCTGGCCAACTTTGGTTCGCCTGCTGCGGGCTCGACGCCTCATTTCATCGGCGCGTTGCTTGGCAAGTACGCCAACATCGATTTGAAACACATTGCGTTCAGGGGGACGCAACCTGCAATCCTCGACATGATTGGCGGGCAGCTCGCGGCGGTGTCTGGACCGATTGGGGAATTCACGCAACATGTGGCCGCTGGCAAATGCAGATTGTTGGCAGCTTCCGGCGCCAAGCGCAGCCAATTCGCCCCCAACACCCCGACCTTGATTGAGCAAGGCCTCAAAGGTTTTGTGTACGACGAGTGGTTCGGTTTTTACGTGCCAGCCAAAACACCCACAGACGTGATCGCCCGCCTGAACGCAGCGATGCGCACAGCCCTGGCAGCACCCGAAACGGTCAATGGTCTTGCCTTGATGGGATTGGTCGCCCAGTCATCCACGCCTGCTGAGTTGGCGGCACGGCTCAAATCAGATACCGATTTATGGGCGCCACTGATCAAATCCATTGGATTCACGGCGGATGCCTGATTAGCGCTCAGCACGCATTTGATGGATCAAGACAAAGGCCGCTAGGTGGTTCACCTAGCGGCCTTTGTTTTTGCATATGGTGGTCAATGGTTCACGACTCAAGAACTTTCTATTCGCACTCAAGCGTGCCAGAGAGTAATAGAGCGTGAATGCGAGGTGGCGATTTTGACTGCCTCGAACGGATCAGACACCCCACCAAGGCCTCTACCCCTCTCATCGAGCGATGTTTCTAGTCCCTAAACTGACTGGAGAACATCCATGACCAAGCTTCGCTGCATCCACTGTGGCACTCGTTTCATCCCTGCACCGCAGGTACCAAACCAAGCGTACTGCTCGAAGGCCAATTGCCAAAAGGAACGCCGTCGACAATGGCACAAAAACAAGCTGTTATCCGATCCCGACTACCGGGACAACCAGTCCCGCGCTCAGAAGGCCTGGACCGAAAAAAATCCGGACTACTGGCGTCAGCACCGTCAAGGCGGACTTGATTATGAAAATCCCCTGCCATCTGGACAAGATCCGAGCGCACTAAAACCACCAAATCCGTCAGTCAAGATGGACTCGTTAACTCCTCCCCAATCCATGCGCAAAGCCTTGCAGGACGGGGTTTTCAGGCTCAAAGTCCTTTCCGAACCGGACGGGGTCAAGATGGACGTGTGGATTGTTGAACTTTCCAGAATCCATGCGGGTTACAGCCAGATTTCACGTCGCGTCAAGAGATGACTAGATAGCCACGCACAGTTGCTCCAGCTACCTTAGAGCCCTGTGTACTTCTGGCCTCCCCAGCCACCCCACTCGTGCGGGTGGCACGGGGATGGCTTGGGCATATGTCACCACAACAAAAAAGCGACGATGAAACATGGCACAACTTCACGATGGGATGGCAGCCCAAAAATCAATCTTCAAAGCGGTCAAGTACGTCCGCATGTCTACAGAGCATCAGCAGTACTCGACGGAGAACCAGGCTGACAAGATCGTCGAGTACGCAGCCAAGCGCGGCATCGAGATCATCCGGACCTATGCAGATGAGGGCAAAAGCGGCCTGCGCATCGAGGGTCGTCTGGGGCTGCAAGAACTGATCCGAGTCGTCGAATCCGGCCAGGCCGACTTCCAGATCATCCTGGTCTATGACATCAGCCGCTGGGGGCGGTTTCAGGATGCCGATGAAAGCGCCTACTACGAGTACATCTGCCGCCGGGCAGGCATACAGGTCGCCTACTGCGCCGAACAATTTGAGAATGACGGCTCCCCCGTCTCCACCATCGTCAAGGGCGTCAAACGGGCCATGGCGGGCGAATACAGCCGGGAACTTTCCACCAAGGTATTCGCCGGTCAATGCCGCCTAATCGAGCTTGGTTACCGCCAGGGCGGCCCCGCCGGATATGGCCTGCGGCGCGTGCTGATCGATCAGACTGGATCGATGAAGGGTGAACTCACCCGGGGCGAACACAAGAGCCTTCAGACCGATCGTGTGATCCTGATGCCAGGTCCGGACACCGAGGTCCAGACGGTCAGTCAGATCTACGACTGGTTCATCAATGAGGGCTTGGTCGAAGCGGAGATTGCAAAGCGCCTCAATGGCCTGGGACTCACCACCGATCTGGACCGCCCCTGGACTCGTGCCACCGTCCACCAGATCCTCACCAACGAAAAGTACATCGGCAACAACGTCTACAACCGCATCTCGTTCAAACTCAAGAAGCACCGGGTGGTGAACACCCCCCAGATGTGGATCAAGAAAGAGTCAGCCTTCGATGCGATCGTCCCGTCAGAGACTTTCTACACCGTGCAGGGAATGATCCGTGCTCGCACCCACCGTTACACCAACGAAGAGTTGATCGAAAAGTTGCGTGCCCTGTACCAAAGCCGGGGACTGCTGTCCGGGATGATCATTGATGAGACCGAGGGCATGCCATCCACCTCGGCTTACATCCAGCGGTTTGGCAGCCTGATTAGGGCCTACCAGACCGTGGGCTTCACCCCGGACAGGGATTACAGGTTCCTGGAGGTCAATCGCTATCTGAGGCTGATGCATCCCCAGGTGGTCCGGGAGACGGAACGTCAGATCGAAGACATTGGGGGCAGCACGGAAAGGGACATCGGAACCGACATCCTGAAGGTCAATCGTGAATTCTCCGTCTCCATCGTGCTCTCCCGATGTCAGACGTTTGAATCCGGCAGCAAGCGCTGGAAGGTTCGGTTTGACACTAGCCTGCAGCCGGACATCACGGTGGCTGTGCGGCTCAATGAAACCAATCAGGCCCCTCTGGATTACTACCTACTGCCCAGACTGGACTTTGGTGGCCGAGGATTCAATCTGGCCGAGCGCAACGCCATCGAGTTTGAAAGCTACCGATTTGACAACCTGGACTACCTGTACGGCATGGCCGAAAGAACCCGAGTGAGGAGAGCAGCATGAGTAAGCATGCAAGACAAGCCCAACTGAAGATTATTCCGATTGCTGCGATCGAGGTTCTCAACCCTCGAGAACGAAACCAGCGAATCTTTGATGACATTGTGGGCAACATCAAGCAGATTGGTCTGAAAAAGCCCATCACAGTCACTTCCCGCCCCAACGCAGATGGCGAAATGCGCTACCTGCTGGTCTGCGGTGAAGGTCGCATGAAGGCGTTCAAGTCCCTTGGAGAAACCGAAATTCCAGCAATGGTCATTGATGTAGATGACGATGATGCATTCATCATGAGCCTGGCCGAGAACATTGCCCGGAGGCAGTGCCGTACTTTGGAATTGCTTGCCGGTGTGCAGCGCCTCAGGGACCAGGGTTATGACAAAAAAGCCATCGCAGAAAAGACAGGGCTTAGCAAGGATTACATCCATTGCATTTTGCAGCTCCTTGAACAAGGCGAAGACCGACTACTGATTGCCGTAGAGTCTGGAAAAATTCCATTGAACACAGCAATGGAAATCTGCAGTGCAGGAACCGACGACAAGGCCATCCAAATTGCACTTCAAGAAGCCTACGAATCTGGTCACCTACGCGGTAGGCAGCTCATCAACGCCAAACGACTGATTGCAAAACGCTCTGCATTGGGTAAATCAATGCGCAAACGAGGTCGGGTCAAATCAACAGATGAGGTGACTTCAGCCAGCCTAATCCGAAGCTACCAGAGAGAAGTTGAACGGCAAAAGTTCATCGTCAAGAAATCCGACTTCGCACAGCAGCGGCTGATGTTTGTGATTGGTGCTCTTCGTTCTTTGCTCTCTAACGAAAACTTCACCACCTTACTGCGAGCAGAAAAGCTGGACACTCTGCCCACTTTCCTGGCTGAGCGGGTCTGGCCTACAGGACATGCGGCATGAGCCAGATCGCACTAGGATTCATTCCCGAACCACTGCTTGTTCCCTTTGACAAGCTGCTTCCGAGTCGCAAACTCCCTGAAAACATCCATGGAACCAAGAAGTACCTGTTGATTCATCAGCCAAACTGAGCCAGTGTTCACGTTGAATATTGAGCCACTGGTTTTAGGGAAGTTTTGTTCAGTTGGTTGTGGATAAGTCTATCTGCTCTGGGGCTTTGGCTTCTCCTTTCTG
>Ga0228702_1000048_pt1 | contig 127352 bp, 118 predicted proteins | sample McNCre217_Aug_MG_2_FD_178018 | JGI IMG/M metagenome (GOLD analysis project Ga0228702, IMG submission 178018) | Freshwater microbial communities from McNutts Creek, Athens, Georgia, United States - 20-17_Aug_MG | ecosystem: Environmental > Aquatic > Freshwater > Creek | place: USA: Georgia... | reverse complement strand
GGTCGCAGATTTTTGCAATCGCGGCCGTGGTTAGCTGCCGCTCGCCCGACTCGTCGAGGTAAAGCACAAAGTCGTTGCCAGTTCCCTGACCCTTGGTGAATTCGAACTCGATCTGCGTACTCATGAGTTCAAGCCTACTTTGACTGGGCCAAGTGGCCCTCGACTAGCGAAATAGCTTCTCTGACCTTGTCTCCTGAGCGGTAGTCGAGCCAGTTGATTCGAGCATCGCGACGGAACCAGGACATTTGCCGGCGGGCGTACTTTTGAGTGAGCCTGATCGTGTCCCCAATTGCCTCGTCCTGGGAAATCTCGCCGTCAAGTTGCGCCAGAGCCTGAGCGTAACCGATGGCGCGTTTGGCGGTCTTTGCCTCGCGTAGGCCATTGGCCGTTAGCCCCTCGACCTCCTGCACCAGGCCCTTATCCCACATTGATTTCACTCGGAGCTCGAGTCGCGGGATCAGGTCCTCCCTGGGGCCATTTAGCCCAATTTGAAGCGACGACTGCCACTCAACTGGAACATCTGGGAGCGCGGCTGCAAATGGCTTACCGGTGATGGTGATGATCTCGATTGCCCGGACGGTTCGACGGCCATTCTGCGGAATGATTCGCGAAGCCGCGATGGGGTCTAACTTGGCAAGCCTCCGATGAAGCGCAATCGGGCCGACCAGCTCAAGCTCAGCCTCGAGTTCAGCACGCAGAACGGGATCGGTGCCAGGGAACTCGAAATCGTTTAGCACCGAGGCTATGTAGAGCATGCTGCCTCCAACGAGAATGGGGACAGTCCCTTGGGCCTGCAGGTCCTCGATGAGCGGACGCGCGATCTCTTGGTACTGGGCGGCGGTTGATTCCTCGGTGACGTCAAGGTAATCGAATAGGTGGTGCGTAATCCCCTGCCGCTCCGCCAGCGTCAGCTTGGCGGTACCGATGTCCATGCCTCGGTAAAACTGCATGGAATCGATGTTAATGATCTCCGCCGGCTGCCCGGATGCAATGAGATGACTGGCGACCGCGATCCCAAGATCGGATTTGCCGGTGCCGGTCGGGCCGACCACCGCCAGCAGTGCCACGCTAGGACCTGACCTTCACGTCTAGGCCGATGCGCCCAGCGCGTTTTGCACTCGCTCCAGGAATGCTGACGGGAACGCCGCATGAGGCGGCTTGAGCCAGGTCCCAGGCATCGCCGGCCCGCGACTGCCGTAGCTGATAGAAGGAGTCTGGGGTGTCTGAATCGGCAAGCAGGAAATAGGGCTTCGCGGCAGTAACGCGCACGGTGACAAAGTCTCCCGGACGGGGAGACTGAGCACCTACGGGCACCTCGAAATGGACAAGGCGATTGTCCTTGGCACGGCCAGATAGACGAGCGGTAGCGCCGTCCTTTTTGCCCTCGCCATTAGCCACAAGCACCTCGACAAGCTGTCCGACCTGTTTTTGGTTTTCTTGCCACACGATGTCGTTGCATAGCGAGAGCAGGCGATCGTAGCGATCCTGGACAATCTCTTTTGGCAGTTGGTCTTCCAGGTCTGCCGCAGGAGTGCCGGGTCGCTTGGAGTACTGGAAGGTGAATGAATGCGCGAACCGACTTAATTCGGCCACTCTCATGGTCTCGAGGAAATCTTCCTCGGTCTCGCCGGGAAAGCCCACAATGATGTCGGTGGTAATGGCGGCATTCGGGATTCGGGCACGCACCTTTTCCAAGATGCCCAAGAACTTTTCGCTGCGGTAGGACCGACGCATTTCCTTCAGGATGCGGTCGGAACCACTCTGAAGCGGCATGTGCAGGGTTGGCATCACACTTGGCGTCTCGGCCATGGCATCTATGACATCGTCCGTGAAGGCGGCGGGGTGTGGGCTGGTGAAACGAATCCGCTCCAGGCCCGGGATGTTGCCGGCAGCCCGGAGGAGCTTAGCGAAGGCGCCCCTGTCGCCAAACTCCACACCATAACTATTCACGTTTTGCCCCAAGAGGGTAATTTCGACCACGCCCTCGGCGACGAGGGCCTCGATCTCCGCAAGTATTTCTCCCGGCCGCCGGTCCATCTCCTTGCCACGGAGCGATGGGACGATGCAGAAGGTGCAGGTGTTGTTGCAGCCGACGCTTATGCTCACCCAAGCCGCGTACGTGCTCTCTCGCTTTGTGGGTAGGTTGCTGGGGAAATGCTGCAGCGATTCCTCAATCTCGATCTGCGCTACTCGATTGTGCCTGGCTCGTTCAAGCAGAGCAGGCAATGAGCCGATGTTATGAGTACCAAAGACGACATCCACGTACGGGGCAGCCTTGAGAATCGCCTCGCGGTCTTTCTGCGCGAGACAGCCACCCACTGCAATCTGGAAATTCGGGTCGCTAGCCTTGCGTGCCTTGAGTTGTTCAAGGCTCCCGTAGAGCTTGTTATCCGCGTTCTCGCGAACCGCACAGGTATTAAAAACTAGGACGTCCGCCGGAGTGCCGTCCGGGGTTGGAATGAGGCCAGCGCCCTCGAGCAGACCACTCAACCGTTCGGAATCGTGAACGTTCATCTGACAGCCATATGTCTTGACAATATAGCTGCGCGCTAGGTTCGGTTCTGAGATTTCCATTGGCATAACTCAGCAATTCTAGGCAGGTTTACGACTGGTTCCCCAAACCATCGCGTTCCACAAGCTTCACCGCTTGGCTTATTACACCTGACGAGAATCCCCGACGGCCGAGATAACCCAGGAGTCTTCGTTGGCGGGACTGCCAGTCCAACGAAGCCAGCGATGACCAGCGTTTCTCGACCAGCCTCACTGCCAACTCGAGTTCATCCTCGGGCTCAATGCCGGAGAGGGCATCGTCGATTTGGTCGGGACTTACGCCGGCCTGATTGAGTTCCCGTTTTAGCGCTGACTTTGCTAGCCCCCGGGACTCCCTTCGGTCGTGCGTGAAGGCTCTAGCGTAGGCTGCATCATCGATTAGCCCGACTTCTTGGAAACGATCGAGCAAGGGTAATGCGATTTCCTCGGGGATCTCTTTGCTAGCCAAGAGTTGTGCCAGTTGATGTTTGGTCCTTGGACCTCGAGTGAGACGGGCCAGGAGTATCCCCCTGGCCCGCTCATCCCATTCCTCGGGGGAACGCGAAAGGTCCGAATCCTTCGATTCGAATCTTTCGCGCTTGAAGCTCATTGAAATGATTACTGGTTTACGGCTACTGCGGTGGCCGGCTTAGCAGCCTTTCCGGTGGGCGCGACGTCTACGGTCTCGTCTTCGAGATCTGCGACGGCGCGTGGCACACCAATTCCAAGCTTGGCCTTGATCTTGCGCTCGATTTCGTCGGCGACGTCTGGGTTCTCGATGAGGTAGGTGCGGGAGTTTTCCTTGCCCTGGCCCAACTGCTGAGTCTCGTAGGTGTACCAGGCGCCAGACTTCTTCACAAAGCCTTCGTCTACGCCCATGTCTAGGAGGCTGCCCTCACGGCTAATTCCAACACCGTAGATGATGTCGAATTCGGCCTGCTTGAATGGCGCCGCCATCTTGTTTTTGACAACCTTTACTCGGGTTCGGTTACCAACCGCCTCCTGGCCGTCCTTCAGCGTCTCGATACGGCGAATGTCCATGCGGACAGAAGCATAGAACTTGAGGGCTTTACCACCCGCGGTGGTTTCTGGGCTGCCAAAGAAGACACCAATCTTTTCGCGAAGCTGGTTGATGAAGATTGCAGTGGTCTTGGTGCTGTTGAGGGCACCGGTTAGCTTGCGTAGCGCCTGGCTCATGAGGCGGGCCTGAAGACCGACGTGGGCATCGCCCATTTCGCCTTCGATTTCGGCCTTAGGCACTAGAGCGGCCACGGAGTCGATGACGATGATATCGATCGATCCGGAGCGAATGAGCATGTCCGCGATTTCGAGGGCCTGCTCGCCGGTGTCTGGTTGGCTGACAAGGAGGGCATCGGTGTCTACACCGAGGGCCTTAGCGTACTCCGGGTCTAGTGCGTGCTCGGCATCGATGAACGCAGCGATTCCGCCGGCGCGCTGCGCATTTGCGATGGCATGAAGCGCGACGGTGGTCTTACCCGAGGACTCCGGTCCGTAGACCTCGATGATTCGGCCACGAGGCAAACCGCCGATACCCAAAGCTACGTCCAGCGCGATGGATCCAGTAGGAATGACTTCTACTGGTGCGCGCTCGTCGGAGCCAAGGCGCATAACCGAACCCTTGCCAAACTGGCGGTCGATCTGTGCGAGGGCAGACTCTAGGGCCTTTTCGCGCTCTGCTGGTGATGGCATCTTTAATCCTTACGTTTCCGGGCTTGTTGTTTATACCTAGAACCTATTTGGACCCTCTGACATTTATTTCCCCAGGTTTTCAACTGTGGAAAATGATTCGGTTGGATCTTGTGATTACTCTACCAAGTATTCGAACAGATTTTCGAAAATTGAATGTTCGGCGTGTTTAGGAGCCGAACCAAAAGCGGTGTGGCGTGTTTAGGAGCTGAACCAAAGGCGGTGTGGCGTGCTTAGCTTGCGCTGGCCTTCTTGACCGCAGGCTTACCGTGCCAACGTTCCTTAGGCACTCCCTGAGCTTCGCAAATTGCAGCCCAGATGAGGCGAGGGTCTTCGCCCGCCTTTATGAGTTGTTCCCCAGTGCGATCGCCAAGGGAGCCAAGTACGAGGTCCTTGAGAAGAACCTGGGCATATGGGGCACCGAACTCGTCGACCATGAGTTCATTAAATTTGGTTAGACGCATGCTCCGCCAGATGCATTCGAACGCGGACGACTAGTGGCGAACGAAGCCCGTGCGAGGGCGCGCCGGTGCCGAGCCAAGTACTTGGCGGGCCTCCAGAACAGCCTGAACCGCTACTCCACGCGAAACGGCGTTGTTGTTTGAGTAGTTCACCAAGAGTTCCGCTGGAACGGTGTCCGGAACCTTTACGCCTTCGGAGAGTGCCAGGCGGTCCGCTACTTCTCGCATGATCTGCGAGATGGGGACGTCTAGGGCCTCTGCAACTGAAGCCAGGATCTCCGAGGAGGCTTCCTTTTGGCCGCGCTCGACTTCCGAGAGATAGCCGAGAGCCACCGAAGCACGCGAAGCAACCTGGCGAAGGGTGTGGCCCTTGCGCTGACGGACGTCTCGAAGTACGTCTCCGATTTCCTGACGAACCAGTACCATCGTTGCTTCCTGCCTCTCTCGGTGAGATGTAGAACCATGCTAGCGAGTGTTGCTGACATTTTTCTGGGAGTGACGTGGGATTACCCCGTGAACTCCTGGAAGCGTGCCTGCCAGATACTAAACAGTTTTATTGAGTGATTTCTTCCAAAAGCACTTCGATGGCTGAAGCTACCGCCTGCTGTCTGATTTGAGTTCTGTCGCCGTAAAACTGCATGGCACGCGAACTAACTCCATTCGGACCGGCAACGGCAAGGTGAACCTGGCCTACCGGCTTGCCCTCTTGGGAGTCTGGGCCGGCAACCCCTGTCGTCGAAACAGCGAAGACACGGAAGCCTTCCGCCGCAATTAGGTTTCTGGCTCCAGCCGCCATGGCCTCGGCGCACTGACTGGATACCGCACCAAATTCCCGGAGCAGCTGTCTTGGCACGCCAAGGACGCCGCTCTTGACGGAGTTGTCATAGGCGACGATTGACCCTAGGACCACGCGCGAGGCACCTGGGACGGAGATGATCGCATCGGCAAGCAACCCACCCGTGAGGCTCTCTGCAAGCATGATCCGAATGCCACCCGCCTCGCATCCGGCCAATAAACGTGCCGCGAGCTCGGGCAACTGATTCACTTAGCAGACCTCGCGGCGGAGACAAGGTACTGAGTCCCAGTGACCAGCGTGATGACGGCGGTAATCCAGAAGAGGATTTGCGCGAATATTTGAACCCAGGTGCCCCACTGCATGGCTGGAGACAGCATCAAAGGAATGACGATTGCCTGCAGAACTGTCTTGAGTTTTCCACCACGGTTGGCAGCAATCACTACTCGGCTCGCGACCAGAAGTCGATAACCGGTAAGTCCGATTTCACGGGCAAGGATGAGGGCAACAGCCCACCAGGGAACGAATGCGTAGTAAGCCAGCAAAATGAACCCCGCGCCGGTGAGGGCCTTATCCGCGATTGGATCGAGGATCTTACCCAGGTTGGTGATTAGCCCACGTCGGCGGGCAATTGCCCCATCGATGCCGTCAGTTGCGATGGCGACCACAAAAACCGCAACCGCCCACCAGGCCGGTGCTCCCCCGAGCCCAAAGTGCAAAACCAGCCAAACAAAAAGCGGAACCAGCGCGATGCGCGCGACGGTTATGGCGTTGGGTAGGTTCCAGGGTGAAGGCTGGGTTACGGATTCGGTCATGGGTTTGCCGCCTACTCGCCGCGACCGGTCAGGAACCAGGCGTCTTCGGGGTCTTCTGGCTCTCCCCTGGCCACGAAGTCATCGAAGCTGCCCGATGCCATGCCACCGAGGTCGAGCTGGTCGTGTGAGTCATCGATGGCCGCCGCAGCCTGCTGCACGGCAGGGGTTGCGGTTGCTCCGGGCTCGCCGCGCAGCTGCGCCAACAGGGTTGCAAGTTCTTCTGGTTTGACCAGAACCTCGCGGGCCTTCGCACCTTCCGATGGTCCGACCACATTGCGAGACTCCAGCAAGTCCATGAGTCTTCCTGCTTTGGCGAATCCGACGCGCAGCTTTCGCTGGAGCATCGAAGTCGAGCCGAACTGTGAATTCACGATGAGCTCAGCGGCCTGCAGCAACAGCTCCAGATCGTCGCCAATATCGGCGTCGACCACGGCCTTGACCGGGGCCTCCGCGACATCGTTGCGGTACTCCGGTTGCATCTGCGCCTTCACGTGCTCGACGACTCGGTGCAGTTCGTTCTCTGCGATCCACGAACCCTGTACGCGCATCGGCTTGCTGGTTCCCATGGGGCTAAACAGGGCGTCTCCCTGGCCGATTAGCTTCTCCGCTCCCGGACCATCGAGGATTACTCGGGAGTCGGTCACGGAAGAAACGCTGAAGGCGAGGCGGCTCGGGACATTGGCCTTGATGAGACCGGTCACGACATCTACCGATGGACGCTGCGTTGCCAAGACGAGGTGGATACCGGAGGCGCGCGCCAGCTGGGTGATGCGCACGATGCTGTCTTCTACGTCTCGAGGTGCAACCATCATGAGGTCCGCCAACTCGTCTACGACAACCAGCAGGTAGGGGTAAGGCTGAAGTACACGCTTCGAACCCTCCGGCATCTTAACCTCGCCGGCCACGATGGCGCGGTTGAAGTCGTCGATGTGCTTGAAACCGAAAGACTCGAGGTCGTCGTACCGGGAGTCCATCTCCTTGACCACCCACTGAAGCACCTCCGCGGCCTTCTTGGGGTTCGTGACAACAGGCGTAATAAGGTGCGGAACGCCCTGGTACGCCGCAAGCTCGACACGCTTGGGGTCGATTAGCACGAGGCGAACCTCGGCCGGCTTGGCGCGCATCAGCAGGCTGACGATCATGGAGTTAACGAACGAGGACTTACCGGCTCCGGTGGCACCGGCAACCAGAAGGTGCGGCATCTTGGCCAGGTTGGCCACCACAAATCCACCCTCGACGTCCTTGCCGATTCCGATGGTCAACGGGTGGGTCGCCTGCTTGGCCACGTCCGAACGAAGGACATCGCCTAGTGTGACGATCTCGCGGTCGGTGTTTGGAATTTCGATTCCGATGGCACTCTTGCCCGGAATCGGCGCCAGCAGGCGAACCTCATTCGAGGCAACCGCATACGAGATGTTGCTGGCGAGACGAGTAACTGCCTCCACCTTGACGCCGGGCGCGAGCTCGACCTCGTAGCGGGTCACGGTAGGGCCGCGGCTGAAACCGGTAACGACCGCATCAACCGAGAACTCCTTGAACACCGAGGAAATGGCCGCAATCATCTGAGCGTTTGCCTCGGACTTGGCCTTTGGTGGCGTGCCCGGCGAAAGTAGGTTTACCTGGGGAAGCACGTAGGGGCGCTTTGGCGCCGGGGCCGCCGCGGGGGCGGGTGCGCCGAAGGTGGTGGAAACGTGCTGTGCCGGGGTTGCTGATTGCGCGGCCTGCCCCTCAGCGGGAGCCGCCGGCTCCGGCTGAACAAAGATTGGGACCGTTGGGGGCGCGGTGTCTACGGACTGGGTTGCCGCGTGGGTTTCACCGAACAGCTGATCAAATTCGTCGCCGTCGCCTTCGAACAGGCTTGCGGCCTCGGACTCGGTCTTGACCGCGGAGTCGAACGGTGCGTCGTTGCCCTTATCCTTGCGCCACCAAGGCACGCGGGTGCCATCGAAGGCATCGTGGACGTCGTCTTCCTCGGCGGGCTGGGCCTGTACTACCGCAGACTTACCCTCACCGAATAGCCTCACCCACAGCTGCCCAAGGCGCTCCACTACGCGAGTAGGAGGGGTCTTGGTGAGGATCAGGAGCGAACCGAGTGAAACCAAACCGGTTAGCGGAACCGCGCCCCATACCGTGATAGTCGAGAGCATGGGAACGGTCAGCAGCCAACCGAAAAGCCCGCCAGCACCCGCAAGTTTGATAACCCCATCGGCATCGGATGGGTTCACCCAGGTCTTGAAATCGGTCGTGCCGGCGAAGATGTGAAGGAAGCCGGAAACGGTGACAACCAAAAGGAGCAGGCCGGAGCCAACGCGAGTGTTGTCTCGCACCGAAGACGGGTGCCTCGCCAGGAAGACCGCGAAACCCACCAGGATGACCGGAAGCACATAGGCAAAACGACCGAACAACAGCCCTACCGTATACGCATTCACTAGCTGGGCTACTGAGTTGTTGGCCAGGAACCACATGAGTATCGCACCGACTACACCCATCAGGAACAGGGCGAACGGGACGCCGTCGCGACGGTCTTCGGGAGCAATCTTGTCCTTGCTCAGGGCGCGCGAAGCACCACCGAAGACGTGGGCAAGAGCCAGCCAGATCGAACCCAAACCACCGGCTACAGTTCCGGGCTTGGTCTGGGCCTGCGGGCGCGCGGCGGCGCGAGGTTTAGCGGCCGGACGGCGCGACGGAGCGGGTTTGCGTGTAGCCATGCGTCAAAAGTAACAGCAGCCACCCACACGGAAGAGGCAGACACGGCCGGTTTGCCGCCAATTTTGAGGCGTCCAGCCGTGCTGGCAAGGGTTAGTTGGCCACAACCACCGGAATGATCATCGGACGACGGCGGTGAGCCTTGGCCACCCAGGTGCCGATGGTGCGACGGATGACCTGCTGCATAGCGTAGGTGTCGCGGACGCCATCGGCGGCGGCTTGGTTCATGGCCTTTTCGATCGCCGGCCGCACGTTGTCGAAGACGTGGTCTTCCTCGGCAAACGCTCGTGCCCGGATTTCCGGACCAACCAGGACTCGGCCGGTCTCGGAATCGATGACGGCGAAGATGCTAATGAAGCCCTCTTCGGCCAAGATACGGCGGTCCTGGAGGTCTTCTTCGGTGATTGTTCCGACGTTCTTGCCGTCGACATAGAGCATGCCGCACTCGACCGCTCCCACGATCTCGGCCCGGCCATCCACCAGGTCAACTACCCAGCCATCCTCGGTGATGAGGACGTTTTCCTCCGGGACGCCGGTCTGCTTGGCCAGGTTTCCATTGGCGATTAGGTGACGGTATTCGCCGTGGACCGGCATTACGTTCTTTGGCTTCAGAATGTTGTAGCAGTAGAGCAACTCACCTGCGGCGGCATGGCCCGAAACGTGCACGCGCGCGTTGCCCTTGTGGACCACGGTGGCACCCAGCTTGGACAGCTTGTCGATAACTCGGTAGACCGAGTTTTCGTTGCCGGGAATGAGGCTAGAGGCCAGGATTACGGTGTCTTCTTCGCCCACCTGGATGTCGTGGTCGACGTTTGCGATGCGCGAAAGCACGGCCATCGGCTCGCCCTGACTGCCGGTGCACATGTAGACGACCTGATGCGGCAGGAGCTGCCCGGCCTTCTTGACGTCAACGAGGATGTCCTCGCTTGGCAGGTGAAGGTGACCCAGGTCGATTGCGATCTGCATGTTGCGCACCATGGAACGGCCGATCAGCACAACCTTACGGTTGTGATTAGCGGCGGCGTCGACAACTTGCTGAACCCGGTGTACGTGGCTGCTGAAGCTGGCTACGACGACCTTGCCACGGGTGCGGCCGATCACGTTGTCCAGGACCGGGCCAATGTCCTTCTCGAGCGGGGTGAAGCCCGGGACATCCGCGTTGGTTGAATCGCAGAGGAATAGGTCCAGCCCTTCCTCGCCGATGCGCGCAAACGCACGCAGGTCGGTGATGCGGCCATCGAGTGGAATCTGATCCATCTTGAAGTCGCCGGTGTGCAGGACCGAACCACCGGCACTGCGGATGATGACCGCGAGGGCGTCTGGGATGGAGTGGTTGACCGCAACGAATTCGAGCCCGAACCCGGCCAGCTGCTCTTTGTCGCCTTCGCGCACGGTCATGCTGTACGGAGTGATGCGGTGTTCCTTCAGCTTGGCCTCCACGAAGGCAAGCGTGAGCGAGCTACCGAGCAGCGGAATGTCTGGCTTGAGCTTGAGCAGGTAAGGCACGCCACCGATGTGATCCTCGTGACCGTGGGTCAATACCATGCCCACGATGTCGTCGAGGCGGTCGCGCAGGTAGCCGAAGTCCGGAAGGATGACGTCGACGCCGGGGTGGTGTTCCTCGGGGAAGAGCACTCCGCAGTCGACAACAAGGATCTTGCCATCGATCTCGAAAACGGTCATGTTTCGGCCGATTTCGCCGATGCCACCGAGCGGGATGATGCGCAGCACGCCTGGCTTGAGCCTTGCGGGTGCTGGGAGAGTCTGAACCAATCTGGTCCTTTCGGCCGCCTTATGCGGCCTCTGGTTAGCGGGTAGTGCCAGCCACCTTTGGCAGCGCGCCACCGGCGGCTGCGTTGCGGTCTGGACGGAAGTTGTCGAACGAAATTCCGACGATGGTCTTCACCTTGTCGATGTCGTTCTCGATGCGAGCGGCCTCGGTGTCTTCTGGCCCGACGAGAGGCAGACGCACCCGAGGACTGCCGATGATGCCAAGACCGTGGAGGGTGTACTTGGTGGCAACCGTTCCCGGCACGTGGGTCATCAGAGCGCGCTGCAGCGGCTCTAGCGAGTTGTGCACGTCGAGGGCGTGGTTGAAGTCGTTGCGGTTTGCCGCGTCGATCATGGCGCGGTAAGCGGCAGGAGCCACGTTGGCGGTAACGCCGATCAGACCGGTCGCACCGATCGAAAGGTGCGGCAGGACGTTGCTGTCATCGCCCGAGAAGTAGATGAGGTCGGTCTCATTCATTATTCGCGATGCCTGCGCCAGGTCTCCCTTGGCGTCCTTAACCGCAACGATGTTGGGGTGCTTGGCGGCACGGTGGAAGGTGTCGTAGGCGATTGGGATGCCGGCGCGCCCAGGGATGTCATAGAGGATGACCGGAAGGTCGGTGGCGTCCGCGATCATACGGAAGTGAGTGAGCACGCCGGCCTGCGAAGGCTTGTTGTAGTAAGGCGTGACGATCATGACACCGTCGGCTCCGGCCTTCTCGCTCTGCTTGTAGAGCTGGATGGCGTGAGCGGTCTCGTTGGATCCACCACCGGTGATCACCTTGGCGCGGCCGTTGGCCACCGACTTGGCGACCTCGACCAGCTTGAGCTTCTCGGCGTCGGTCAGGGTGGAGGTTTCGCCGGTGGTTCCGGTTACCACGATGCCGTCTGCTCCGTTGGAAACCTGGTAGTCGATTAGGCGCTCGGTGGACGCCCAGTCCACCTCACCATCCGGGGTCATCGGGGTGACGAGCGCGACCAAAACCTGGCCGAAAATTTCTTTTCCTTTGAGAGACATACCTTAAGAGTAGTAGTTTGGGGCCCGCGAGCACCCATCGGGGTTCCTAAAATCGAATGGGAACAATGTTGTTTGCAAACGAAAGATGGCCTGTGCGCACACTTGGCAAGGATCTTCTGGCCGGCTTGACGGTGGCGCTTGTCGCTCTGCCGCTGGCCATCGGCTTTGGGGTGGCATCGGGGGCGGGAGCCGCGGCCGGTATCGCCACCGCGATTGTCGCTGGTCTGATCGCGGCCATCTTCGGGGGTAGTCGATTCCAAGTTTCGGGCCCGACCGGGGCCATGACGGTTGTGCTCATTCCCCTGGCCGCAAGTTACGGCGTATCTGCCGTGATGCTCACCGGGTTGCTGGCCGGTGCCATTCTGATATTTACCGGTGTGCTCCGTTTGGGCCAGCACATCCACCGCCTACCCACCGCGCTAATCGAGGGTTTCACCGCTGGCATTGCCGTGGTGATCGCACTTCAACAGGTTCCGGCCGGACTCGGCGTGCACCCGGCTCTGGGCGAATCGATCCTAGCCGGTGCCTGGACTGCTGCTGCGGACTGGGCGACCAGCCCTAACTGGTGGGCTCTGGCGGTCACCGCGGCAACGGCCGCGGGCCTGATTTGGGCCGGCAAGCGCTGGCACAAACTACCGCTCAGCCTGGTTGCGGTGGTAGGAGTCACCGCCCTCAACTCACTGGCCCACCTGGGACTTGCCGTGGTTGGCACACTCCCCCGCTTTGGTGCGGTTTCCACGAATTTTCTTTCGGCAGCCGGGCACATCGGTGATCTTGCGATACCGGCCCTATCCGTGGCGCTGCTGGGAGCGCTCGAGAGCCTGCTTTCGGCAAAGATCGCGGACCGAATGCGCCCGGATGTCGAACCGCACGACAGCAATCGTGAACTTATTGGTCAGGGTCTGGCCAATCTGGTGGCTCCGTTCTTCGGGGGAATCCCGGCCACCGCAGCCTTGGCTCGCACCGCGGTAAACGTCCGCGCTGGTGCTCAGAGCCGTTGGTCGGCAGCCGCCCACTCGGTGTTTTTATTGATATTCGTGCTTGCCCTTGCCCCGCTGGTGGAGCAGATTCCGCTCCCCGCGCTTGCCGGAGTTCTAATCGCTACGGCAAGCCACATGGTGAAAATAGGCGAGCTTCGAAAGACCGCGAAGCTGAGCCATCTGGATGGAATCGTGTTGGGCGCAACTTTGCTGGTGACGGTAGTCAGCAACCTGACGGCCGCAGTTTTGGTGGGCCTGGTGTTATTTATCGGACTGCGCAAGACTCGGCTGAGCCTGCGCAATACGCCCATCGATGACGAAGAAACCCTCGGCGACTAGCCGAGGGTTTCTTCGAATCACAGGATTACGGGTTATGGCGCAACGCGGCCATTCTTGTTGAACGCCTCGTAGGTGTGCGGCATCAGCTGAGCCCAGAACTCTTCCATCTTCTCGGCGCACATTTCGATCTCGCGCTGCGGGAAGCTTGGGAAGTGAGTTCCCTCGCGCTTGGTGCGCAGGCTGAGGAAGTTCATGAGCGCACGAGCGTTCATGGTCACATACATGCTGCTGTAGATGTTGAGCGGAAGCACGATTCGGGCAACCTCGCGGGCAACACCGGCCTCCAGCATGCGCTGGTAGCTCTCGTAGGCGCTTAGCGAGGCGGTACGGGCCTCCTGCTCAACGAGTGCAACCTGCTCCGCGGAGCCTGGCAGGAAGTCGTAGGCGCCCGGCTTACCGGTCTGAATCAGGTTGCGGTCTGGGCCTGGAACGTAAAACACAGGGTTCAGTTCCTTGTAGCGACCCGACTCCTCGTTGTACGAGGCGATGCGGTGACGCATGAACTCGCGGAACACGAAGATCGGTGCCTGCACGTAGAAGGTCATCGAGGTGTGTTCGAAGGGCGAACCGTGACGGTCGCGCATCAGGTAGTTGATGAGTCCGCGGTCGCGCTTTGCCGTCTCTTCGGCATTCTGCTCGGCCAGGGCGCTCTCCAGGGTCTGTTCGCCCTGGGTGGATACACGTGCCGCGAACAGCACGTCGGAGTCGGCGGCGCTGGCACGCACCAGCTCTACGGTTACATCGCTACGAAATACAACATCAGACACGCCATTAGCCTACCGCTTGGGCGTGTAATCATTCGTCACCGAGGCGCTCGAGGGCCGACAATCGCATAGCCTTGATGCATGTCTTTTGAGGTCAAGATCGGGTTGCTGGTGGCGCTGGTGGCGCTGGCGGCAATCGTGGGCCTGATCTGGAAGGCCCGCACCGGACGCGCCAAGCAGGTGGATTCCGGCGATCGCATCGACCTAGCGGAGCTGGGAATCGTCAAGGATGGCAAAGCCGTAACCGCGCTGACCACCCGCGTGACCTTCTTGCAGTTCAGCACCGATTTCTGCACCTTCTGTGGTCCAACCGCCAAGATGCTGCAGACACTGGAAAAGAGCGACCCGAACGTGACCCACCTGGAGGTAAACGTGACCGAGCGCTTGGACCTGGTGAAGAAATACAACATTCTGCAGACCCCAACCACCCTGGTCCTAGACCAGCAGGGAAACATTCAGAGCCGCATCGGTGGAGCACCGAAGGCACATACCCTGGTTACCGAGATTGGAAACTTCGATATCTAATGGCAAAGCCAACCCAGATCGACCCCCGCGGCCCGCGCTTCGGTGCCACCATCACAAACGTGCTCTCGGCAATCATCTTCTATGAGGCGCTGGACAAGAGCACCGAGGGCATAGCTGCCGCGCTGTTCGCGGTGGCCGCGGTGCTGTTCCTCATCGGAACCGTGTTCGGAACCAGCAAGCACCCTTTCGGTTGGCTGTTCCGCACCTTCGTCAAGCCACGCCTTTCAGCGCCTAAGGAGCTCGAAGACTCGCGCCCACCGCAGTTTGCTCAGGCCGTGGGCCTGTTTGTCTCGGCGGTTGGTCTGGCACTCTACCTGGCTCAGGTTCCTTACGGCCTGGCAATTTCCGCGGCCGCCCTCTTCCTAGCCTCGGCGCTTCAGGCGTACGTTGGCTTCTGCCTGGGCTGCCAGATGTACCTGGGTCTCAAGCGCCTTGGAGTCTTCAAGGCCTAAGCCTTAAAACTAAAAAATGCGTCGGTCCGCTTGGGTCGACGCATTTTTTGTTATTTCCGGATAGCTACCACGTGGTGGCCACTCCCCGAGCGGGAGCTAGCCGCGGAGGGTAATTGCCTTGCGCATCGAGGCGCGGGCACGTTTGCGGTCGCCGTTGGCATCGTAAGCCAAACCGAGGTTGAACCAACTGTGCCAGTCTTCGGGGGCCGCATCCAACTCGGTGCGAATGCGTTCAAACTCACGCTTGGCGGCTTCCGGCTCCGGGCGGCCGCTTGGGCGCAATGGAATGTTCTTGATGGGCCAGCGGCCTTCGGCCTCTACCTGCTTGGCAAGTTTTTCCACCCGAAGCCCAAAACGCAATTCGATAAAGATAAACGCGAAGCCAAATAGCGGAAGGATCAGGATGAAGAGGCCTAGTAGTTTGGCCAAAAGCTGAGTCTGCTGCAGCATGAGCACGCCACGTTGCCCCAGCAGCACGATGTACATGAGGGTTAGGCCCGCCATCACGGCCGCTCCCAGTTTTGCCTGCATTACTTGCCTTCGACCACGGCCTGAAGGCCCACGGTTAGGCCCGTGATGTTCACCACGTGACGCAGGCAGAGCAGGATTCCGGCGTTGTAGGCCTTGGTGCTGCTCACCTCGTGCTGGAGGGTGAGCACTTCGCTCTCGCCACCGAACAGGATTTCCTGCTTGGCGCTCACGCCGGCCAGTCGAAGCGAGTGGATTGGAATACCGGCCACCACCTGGCCGCGAGCCTCTTGACCCACGCCCGGGATGAGCGGCTGCGTCATACCGGCACGGGCCTCGGCCATTAGCTCCGCCGTGCGTACCGCGGTGCCAGACGGCGAGTCGATCTTACCGGCGTGGTGGGCCTCGATGATCTCCATCGAGTCGTAGAAGCGTGCCGCCTCGGTGGCGAACTTGGTTGCCAGCATGGACCCGATGGAGAAGTTTGGAATGATGACAACCGCCGCAGTTGCCGGGGCTGCGGCGAGCTGCTTCTCGACCAGCGCCAGCTTGGCAGCGGACCAACCGCTGGTGCCTACGACCACCTTCAGGCCGTTGGCCACGGCAAACTCGACCACCTTGGGGCTGACGTCCGGAAGCGTAACGTCGAAGACAACATCGGCGCCGAGCACCTCGCTGAGTTCGCTCTTGGAATCGAGCGCCGCATGCAGGGTTAGGTCCTGTGCTGCCTCGATGAGTTCCATGGCCAGTTTGCCCATGCGCCCGGTGGCGCCTACGACTGCAACTTTGATTGCCATTAGGGGGTCCTTTGCTGTTGGAAGCAGGTTAATTGTGCCTAAACCAGGCCCTTAAAGTCTTTTTCAGAGCATTCACCGACGGCCACAATGGTTCTTTCGCGACCAGCGATTTCTGCAGCCAGTTCCCTAACCTCGCGCAGTGTTACGGCGTCGAAGGCAGCCATGGTGGTGTTTAGGTCGATGAACTCGCCGGTCACGATCTCGGCGCTGAATAGCCGGCTCATGCGCGCCTGAGTGCTCTCGTACTTGAGGGCCAGACCACCGCTGATATTGCCCTTGGCAAGCTCCAGCTCCGCCTCGGTGATGCCGTGTTCGGCCACCTTCTCGAACTCGGCGATGAGCAACTCGGTCACCTCGCGCGTCTTCTTGGGCGAGCAACCGGCGTAAAGACCGAAAACGGAGCCATCCGAGTAGCCCTGGTTAAACGAGTAGACCGAGTAGGCAAGCCCACGCTTCTCGCGGATTTCCTGGAAGAGGCGGCTGGACATTCCGCCACCGAGCACGGTGTTGAGGATTCCCATGGCATAGCGACGAGGGTCGTCGGCCACTAGCCCCTGGGTACCGACCAGGATATTGGCCTGGGCAGTCGGACGGTTGATGACCTTCAGGGCCGCACTCGCCTTGATCGTGGCCGGTGTGGTGTTGCGGCGTTCGCGCGGAATGGCCTTTACCGAGAGGTCCCAGCCCGCCTCGGTGAGCGAATTTTCAACCATCTGAATAAGGTCGTTGTGGTCTACCCCACCGGCCGCCGCCACCACGAGGTCTTGTGGTCGGTAGTTTGCCTTGTAGTGCTCCCAGACGGCGTCGCGAGTGACCGCGGTAATGGTGTCTACGTTGCCGCCGATGGGGCGACCGAGCTCATGTTCACCGAGAACGGTCTCGAAGAAAGTTTCGTGGGCGACGTCCTCTGGGTCGTCGTCGTTCATGGCCAGTTCCTCGAGGATGACGGTGCGTTCGTTCTCGAACTCCACGGGATCGATGAGGCTGGAGGTCAGCATGTCGCCGATGATATCCACCGCAAGTGGCAACGACTTGTCCTGGATGCGGGCGTAGTAGCTGGTGTGTTCCTTGCCGGTGGCGGCGTTGGATGAGCCGCCCACCGAGTCGAAGGCGATGGCAATGTCTAGCGCGGTTCGCTTGGTGGTGCCTTTGAAGAGCAGGTGCTCCAGGAAGTGCGTGCTTCCGAAGTGGTTGTTGGTTTCGTCGCGCGAACCAACCGCCACGTTAAACGACACCGATGCGCTGGCCGAGCCAGGCATGGTCTCGGTTAAAACCCGAACACCGCTCGGGAGAACAGTGCGGCGAACCACACTGCCTCCCGAAGCGGTGAACGATAGTTCGTTCTGATCCAGTGGAAACAGAATTTCAGTCATTGAAGAATGCTAGCTGAGGAAAACCGATTACTCGGCGTCGTCCTCGGAGCCTTCAGCACCCTCTACAACAGGGGTCAGCGACAGCTTGCCGCGGTCGTCGATCTTGGTGATCTCGACCTGGATCTTCTGTCCGACCTCGAGCACGTCTTCGACGTTCTCGACGCGCTTACCGGCAAGCTTCTTTAGCTCGCTGATGTGCAGCAGGCCGTCCTTGCCAGGAATCAGGCTGACGAACGCACCGAAGGTAGCCAGCTTCACTACGGTACCCAGGAAGCGCTCGCCGATCTCTGGGACGTGTGGGTTGGCAATGGCGTTGATTGCAGCCTTTGCAGCCTCAGCCGATGGGCCATCGGTTGCGCCGATGTAAACGGTGCCGTCGTCCTCGATGCTGATGTCCGCTCCGGTGTCTTCCTGGATCTGGTTGATCATCTTGCCCTTTGGACCAATGACCTCGCCGATCTTGTCGACTGGAATCTTGACTGCGATTACGCGAGGCGCGGTTGGCGCCATCTCGTCTGGCTCGCTGATGGCCTGACCCATGACCGACAGGATGTGCAGACGGGCTTCCTTGGCCTGGTGCAGGGCGCCGCCCAGTACCGAGGCAGGGATGCCGTCTAGCTTGGTGTCAAGCTGAATCGCGGTGATGAACTCGCTGGTACCCGCGACCTTGAAGTCCATGTCGCCCAGTGCGTCCTCGGCACCGAGGATGTCGGTGAGAGCAACGTACTCGGTCTTGCCGTCGATGTTGTCCGAGATGAGGCCCATTGCGATACCCGCAACTGGAGCCTTCAGTGGAACACCGGCGTTGAGCAGGGCGAGGGTCGAGGCACAGACCGAACCCATCGAGGTGGATCCGTTCGAGCCTAGGGCCTCGGATACCTGACGGATTGCGTATGGGAACTCGGTGCGGGTCGGCAGAACCGGAACCAGAGCGCGCTCAGCAAGCGCACCGTGACCGATTTCGCGACGCTTTGGAGTGCCAACACGACCAACTTCACCGGTGCTGTAAGGAGGGAAGTTGTAGTTGTGCATGTAGCGCTTGGTGGTCTCTGGGCTCAGCGAGTCGATCTGCTGTTCCATCTTGAGCATGTTCAGGGTGGTGATACCCAGGATCTGGGTCTCGCCACGCTGGAAGATTGCCGAACCGTGAACGCGAGGAATTACTGCAACTTCGGCATCCAGCGGACGGATGTCGCGCAGGCCACGGCCGTCGATGCGCACCTTCTCCTTGAGAACGCGGGTGCGAACAACCTTCTTGGTTACCGACTTGTAGGCGGCAGAGATCTGCGCCTGCTCGGCCTCGGTGAGAACGGTCGACAGCTTCTCCTTGACCGAAGCCTTGAGCGCGTCATCGGCGTCCTGGCGAGCCTGCTTGTCGGCGATCTGGTAGATCTTGACCAGCTCGTCCTCGGCCAGCTTGGCTACGTGCTCGTAGGTGTTGTCGGAGTAAGGAGGGAAGACTGGGTACTCCGAGGTTGGCTTGGCCGAAACGGCTGCAAGCTCTGCCTGGGCACGAACCAGCTCTGCGATGAACGGCTTGGCGGCCTCGAGGCCAGCGAAGACTACGTCCTCCGAAGGAGCGGTTGCGCCGCCTGCGACGAGGTCCCAGGTGCGCTCGGTGCTCTCGGCTTCGACCATCATGATTGCGACGTCCTTGACGCCGTTCTCCTCGATGACGCGACCAGCAACGACCATGTCGAATACTGCGTTCTCCAGCTGCGAGTGCTTAGGGAAGGCGACCCACTGGCCGTCGATGAGAGCCACGCGGACACCACCGATTGGACCCGAGAATGGCAGACCGGCAAGCTGGGTGCTCATCGATGCTGCGTTGATTGCGATGACGTCGTACATCTCGTCTGGCTCGATGGCCATAACGGTTACAACGACCTGAACCTCGTTGCGCAGGCCGTCGACGAACGATGGGCGCAGTGGGCGGTCGATGAGGCGGCAGGCCAGGATTGCATCGGTGGTTGGACGGCCTTCACGACGGAAGAACGATCCTGGGATGCGGCCGGCGGCGTACATCTTCTCTTCGACATCGATGGTCAGTGGGAAGAAGTCGAACTGGTCCTTTGGCTGCTTGCTAGCAGTGGTAGCCGAGAAGAGCATGGTCTCGTCGTCCATGTAGACAGCTGCGGCACCCTGTGCCTGCTGTGCCAGACGGCCGGTCTCGAAGCGAACGTAACGCTTGCCGAACTTGCCGTTGTCGATGGTGGCTACCGCAAACTTGGTGCCATCCATCAGTGGGTTGTTGATGTCAATCGACATGTATTTCCTCTTTATTTTCGTCTTTTGCTTCTAAGACGCAGCGCTTCGCGGCGGCTCGAGCGAGCGCGCGCAAAAAACGAAGATGCGAATGAGGGTTTGGGCGATGCCCTTGGGAAACGCGCCAACTTGTGGCCCTTTCGGGCCGGCGCGGTCTGGTCTCCAGTGATAAACCTTGGGAACTTGGGCGCCCAAGACCTTCCACCGAGGACCAGCATCGATCCAATCACTCATTTATAAGGTTACCAGCGGGGTCCTACATTAGCCAGAGCGGCCGCTAGGTGTTCAACGACTATTTGGCAAAGCGCTTCAATCGCACCAACACCATGCTGCTTAGCGGTTGGACCTTAGGTGTTGCCCTTGAACGCCAATGTGCCCCGCCGCCAAAGCAACGGGGCACATTCTCACCTAGCAGGACTAGCCGCGGAACCGAGTGGGTTGCAAGGTCCAGTAGACCAACAAAACGAGCGTCACAAACGAAGCCAGTGGTGAAACCACTCCCACAGCCGTTATGAGCTGAAGGCTTCCGGGCTGCATGAGAAATTCCGGGGACCCGGCCATGGGGGTAAGGACCAATTTGAGAACGACTTGAACCGCCAGCGGGACCGCGAGGATCAGCGCCTGCCAAGGCGACCTACCCGCATCGCGCAGTCGTCGAACCAGTACTGCGGCACCTGCGATTTCCAGGATTGGAGACCAGGCCAGACCAGCCAAATCGGAACCAACCAGCAGCCCTAGGCCTAATAGGGGAAGACCCACTAGAAAGGTGAATAGCTGCCAGTACCAGTACTCGGCCCTGGTCGCGGTTCCGCGAAAGTTGGTGAAGTTGAAAAAGCCACTCTTGATGGCGCTTGTGAAATTCATGATTGCCCCGAATCTGTCGATGGATGAATGCGTCACGAGTCCACCACAATGACCGATTCCGGCTCGGAAGTTATCCACAACGGCTGCCCTACGCCGGGCAAAGCAAAACCCCCGATGGTGGCCATCGGGGGTTTTGGGAAGACTTCGTTAGGAACGAATGCCGCAGACGAACTTAGCGACCGCGTTTGTCGCAGACGAACTTAGCGCCCGCGTTTGTCGCAGACGAACTTAGCGACGCAGGCCGAGGCGCTCGATGAGCGCACGGTAGCGGGCGATGTCTACACCCTGCAGGTAGCCGAGCAGACGGCGACGCTGACCAACCATGAGGAGCAGGCCACGACGGCTGTGGTGGTCGTGCTTGTGCTCCTTGAGGTGCTCGGTCAGGTCCTTGATGCGCTTGCTCAGGACTGCAATCTGAACCTCAGGCGAACCGGTGTCACCTGGGTGGGTTGCATACTCGTTGATAATGTCGGTCTTAACCTGTGCGTCAAGTGCCATAGTTCATTTCCTCTCGGTTCATTGCGCGGTGCCTGGCTCTGACTGAGTCAAGCGCTCTTTATCCGCGGCCGATACACGGCAACCTGTCTAGTCTAGGCCAATCGAGCGGCGAGCGCCAGCCCGCGCGGTGCATTCATCCGGGCAGCACCGGGGACGACGGCTATTTGACCGAGCCTGGCGAGCAGCGGTACAGGTTGCCCCCGGCGAAGTCGCTGACCTGGCAGTTGGTGGTCACCCAGCTTTGGATTGCCGATTGGTTTGCCGAGCCTGTCGCGGTGGCGGCCGAACTGTTGCCGCTCATTCCCGGAGCACCGATGCCAGCGCCCATACCCGCGCCGATGCCGGAACCCATACCCGCGCCCATGCCGGAGCCACTAACCAGGAAGTATCGAAGTTTGCCGGCCGCGACCCATTCCTTGATTCGGGCAAGAGTCGGAGAGGGATCGGAGCCATCGAAGCCACCGATCGGAATGATGTTTTCTCCCGAGGCCGTGATGTAGGGCGCCGCCGTCATGGTGCCAAAGGTAGCCATCAGGTAGGTGGCGTTGCCTCGGTGCGCCTTCAAGTACTTGAGCAGGTCCGAGGTGTTGGCATTCCCACCGAAAACCCCGGAACCACCTGGGCCAATCCTGCCGCTGGAACTCTGAGTGATACCGCCTCCACCGAGCCCTGGACCGCCGTTTGCACCGAAGCCTCCGCCACCGAAGGTGCCCATGACATTGCTGGGTCCAGCCACCGGATTGATCGACGAAGGGTAGTTGTAGACATCGGCAGCCCAAACCGCGGGGCTAAACACCAGCGCCAAAACGACCGTCACGGGGGTAATCCAGGCCGAACGCCCCGCAAGACCGACAAGCGTCAGGATGATCGCTGCAACGACAAGGACCACCTGGACGATGGGCGCCCAGGCGAGGTAACCGGAGTACTGGATTGCGATAAACAGCGTGGTTATTGCGGTGGTTGCCAGAATGACCACGGGTGCCACACGATCTCCACGCTGGACCGAATTCGCGTAGGCCAGCGCAAGCACCAGTGCGATTCCGATTCCGAGCTCGGAAGTGTAAAACTGATGCATACCCGCCACAACGCTGAACATCACCGCGTACACCAGGAAGAATCCGGCCACAAACCAGGTATCCGGCTTGAACCGGCGCTGGATGAGCAGAACCGCAATGCCAACCAGGGCTGCCGGAATTAGCCAGCCAATCTGGGGCAGCAACTGTGAATTGACCAGTCGCAGCGCGCTGGCATCGCCAGAAAACGGCGGAGTAAAACCGCGAACCGTGGAGGCGGCTGTGCCCGAAGTCAGGTCGCTGAAGCGGCCAAGACCGTTGTAGCCGAAGACCATCTCCCAGGCGCTGTTGCTGTTGCTACCACCGATGTATGGACGAGCGGTCGCCGGCGTTAGCCAAACCGAAACAATCCAAACCAGGCTTAGCGCAAGGCTTGTGAAGCCGGCTACCGCGAGCTGCCAGATTTTCTTACCCCAGGGCATGGCCACTGTGAGCCAGGCCAGGCCAAGCGCAGGCCACATTGCCCAGGCAACCAGCATGTAGCTGTGGAAGGCAAGGGCGATGAATGCACCCGCGAGCACGAGATGCCTGAATCTGGCGCCTTTTACCGCTTTGACGCCAAATAGGGCCGCCACCGAGATCCAGAGCAGGAAGAAAGACTCGGGCTGGTTGCTGCGGGCCACGGCAGCGGCAATCGGCGTTGTGGCCGCGATAGCGCCGGCGATGAGACCGGCAAAGTTGGCGAGGTTGGGGTTACGGGCACCCTCGAAACTCGCAAGTTGGCGACCGGTGTAGGCAACGACTAGGACCATAGCCACGGTTGCCAGCGCGTTTGGGGCGTTCACGGACCAGGTGCTAAAGCCGAAAGCCTTCACGAAAATGGCTGGAACCCAATACGAACCGGGAATCTTGTCCAGCGTTATCGTTCCAGCTGGATCGGCGGCTCCCCACCACCAGTTGCTCAGGCTCTTGGACATGCTCATGGCGATGGCGCCATAAAACTCGGACCGCTGACCGGAAGCCAACTGGTAGAGGTAGGCGAATGCGGAGTAGAGGGTCAGCACTATTAGGCCTAGGGCCCAGGTTAGGTCCGGCTTGCCGGTGGCGGGGTTCTTGAAAATCTTCATTGGGGTCTGGTTTCGTCGATTGGAAAACTGTTTCGGTTAAAGCCGAACCCGGCGGTTACCCGCCGGGTTCGACTTGGTGAATTAGGACTTAGTGCCGTTGCCGGAGGATCCGGTAGTGGAGCCACCGTTAGTGGAACCGGATTGGCTCGGAGCCTGGAAACCGTGCTGATTGCGGTCGGTTCCGGCGCAGTGGTCTGGGTCGTCGGCAGGGCAACCTGGGCCTCCGTTCAGACCACCCTGAGGGCCTCCAAACTGCGAGCCACCGTTGCCGCCAAAGTCATCGTGGCCGCCAAACTGGCCACCGAATCCGCCTTGGCTATAGCCGCCACTGCCGTTTCCGGCGATGCGCTCGCCGGCGGCAACGCCCACGCCGAACGCACCCACCAGCGCGATTGCGGCCGCAAGGGAAATACCGGTGATCTTGACCCAACGCTGCGCGAAGAACTGCTTGGCCGACTTCGCGGGCTTGCCGGCATCGTGTTGGTAGGTGTCTGGATTCTGCTCGAAGATTTGGGTGGTCTCGGCGTTTTCGGAGGTCTTCTTGGTCATGTTGGTGTCGTTCTCGTTGGTGACTAGTGAAGTTAGGGGTTAGCCGGATTTAGTCGTTGCCGTCGGTTTCGTCGGAGCCATCGCCGAAGGAAGTAGTTCCCGACGCCGGTTGACGGGTCTTGCCGTCGTTCGGCTTGTGGTGGACCTCATTGTCGTGCTCGCCGGAGCCAAAGCTTGGCGCCGAGCCGGCAGAACCCGAGGTTCCTGCGGCCGGGACACTACCCGGAGCCGGGTGGAAGTCTCTCGAACCGGACTTATCGTCGAAAGCTGCGGGAGGCACTGCGATGGTCTTGCCGGAAGGTGCCGCCTGGGCATCCGGGGTCGCCGCGACCGACGAAGCAGCGGGTGCAGCCGGGGCATCGGAGGCGGAAGCGGTTGGAGCCGGGGACGCGGCGCTTACCGAGGTGGCGTTTGCAACGGCTGGCTGGCTCGCTGGGGCTGCAGGTGCAACCGGCGAGGTCAGCTGGGGTGCATTGGTGAGCGCAAATGCGGCACCACCAACCAACCCGCCGGCGATAAGGAGTCCGGTGGTCACCAGCGTGGTTGCACTGAAACGACCGGCACGAACCGGCGCCTCCTGTTCGTAGACCACGTTGCTTGGCGCAGAGTAATCGAAGGCCTTTGGCTCGTTCGACTCCGGGTTGTTGTGAGACATTTACTAACTCCTGTCGGAGATCGCGCGGATCTCCCTGAAGAAACTCTTTCAGGTGGAGTTTGGAGATAACCCAGAGAAACCTGAGAAATTGCTTAGAGTTTTGACTAGTCGCAGGCGGCCAGGATGGCGCGGATGCGGTTGCAGTCATCGGTGATTGCCGAAATGAGGGTTTCTAGACCATCGAATTTGAGGGCCGGACGCAGGAACTCCACGTACTCCACATTGACCACTCGGTCGTAGAGATCTAGGTCGTGGCGGTCCAGTACATGAGCCTCAAGCAGACGCGGAACGGCCTGGATGGTCTCGTTAATACCCACCGAGAGCGCAGCCGGGTATCGCTGACCATCGCAATATAGCCAGCCGGCGTAAACGCCGTCCAGCGGCAAGAAGCCCTCGGACTCGCGCGAGAGATTGGCGGTCGGGAAGCCCAGCTGGCGGCCCAACTTTAGCCCGTGTTCCACCAAACCGCGGGTGGAATGCAGGCGGCCCAGCAGCTGCGAAGCCTGGACGACGTTGCCCTCATCCAGCAGCTGGCGCACTACGCTCGTGGAAACTCGTTGGCCAGCCACGGTCACGGGCGCCACCGTCTCCACCGTGAACCCGGACTCGAGGCCAATGCTGCGAAGCAGCGCCTCGTCTCCCGCTCCCCCGGCACCAAAACGGAAACCCTCGCCAAGGACCACGTGCTTGGCGTTTAGACCGCGAACCAGAACCTCACGCACGAAGTCCTCGGCGGGCATGTCTGCCAGCTGGCGGTCGAACGGCAAAACCAGCAGGGCACCGATGCCGGCAGCCTCGATTAGCTCAGCCTTCTGAGTGGGGCCAGTTAGCGCGGGACGCAGCCGATCCGGAGCAAACAGGGCATCCGGGTGACGGTCAAAGGTGAGACAAACGGACTGTAGCCCCTCGGCCTCGGCGAATTTGTTGGCCGCGGCCAACAGCGCCTGGTGACCCAGGTGGACGCCGTCGAATTTGCCTATGGTAACCACCGTCGGCGCGCATGCCGCCGGGATTTGATTTAGGTCAGTCCAGTGAAGCATGCTGCAACTAGGCCACTCGGTGACGGCTCAACCAGAACAAGCCGATTACCGGAAGCGCCAACGGAACGAAGCCGTAACCGGCGCCAAACCAGCTCCAGACCGACGGGTGAGCAAAAAGCGCCGGAGCCAGGAAAGAAAGCGCACCCACGGTGATGACACCGACTAGTTCGAAGACGATCGTGGCGCGCGCGACGGCAAACCACTTTGGTTTAGCGGCCTGGGCCAGCGCAACCGTGGCAACGATGTAGACAAGCGCCGAAACCAGGCTGAGCGAATAGGAAACCGGTGCCTGCTGGAACTTGACGATCAGCTCGTAGATTCCTCGGGCCGAGGCAGCAAGCGCGAAGACCGCGTAGACAGCCACCAGGGCACGTGCCGCGCCAAGGGAAGGAGATTTTGCCATGGGTTAAGCCTATTCGGTGCGCAAGGTGCTCAGTTGTAAATGCCGGTCCAGATCTGGTGCATCCGCACCAGCATCACGGCGATAGAAATCCCGGCCACGCCGAGCACAACGGTAGACCAGCGCGATGCGCGATCCAAAATGGCCCACAGCACCGCGGCAGGTGGAATCAGCAGCGCCGTGATGATGTAGGCAAACCACTCCACGGTGTCATTCTTGGCGTGCTGCCCCTGCGCCACCAAAACGATCGTGGTGACCAATTGGGCCAACAGCAGCAGTTCCGTAGCGGCAAGCGCCGCCACCATGATGTCCGCCGGTTTGCGCCTAATCAGACCCAGCACCAGCATGGCCACCCCGGTCACGGCGTCGAACCACATAGCAACCAGATAAAGCAGATCAGGCATCGGCAAACACCACCAGCGACTTGAGCTCGCGCCCACTGCGTTCGACCATTGCAACCAAAGCCCCCGACTGGCCGAGGGCCGCGATCGGGCTGCCCTTTGGCAGCTCGGCGCGCTCCTCCTCCGAAAGCTTCAAGCGCTTACCGTGCCGAAGGTCTACCTCTTCCTGAGGGGCGAGAGTTCTTACGATGAACTGCTGGGCCGCGGCAGCCGCAGCCGGCAAAATGGGCAGGGTGTCGCGATTGAGGTCTTCAAGGCGCTGAGCCTGATCCACGCTATAGCGGCCGATGCGGGTGCGGCGCAAAGCGGTGAGGTGGCCGCCCACGCCGAGGGCGGCACCGAGGTCGCGGGCCAGCGCACGGATGTAGGTGCCACTGGAGCAATCGACCACGACGTCAATATCTAGGAAGCCATCGACATGACGAGGCTCCCCCTCGACGCTGAAGCGCGAAACCGTAATCGGTCGCGCGGCCAGCTTTACCTCGTCGCCGCCACGAACCTTGGCGTAGGCACGTTGGCCATCGACCTTGATTGCGCTCACCGAGGATGGGACCTGCATGATGTCACCGCGAAGCCCGGCAAGCGCGGCCTCTATCTGCTCCGGGGTTATGGCCGACACCACGGATTCGTCCGCGCGGGTGACGATGTCGCTTTCGCGGTCATCGGTGACAGTGGAGGCACCGAGCCGAATAGTGGCCAGGTAGGTTTTGTCCTCGCCCACCAGGAAGGTGAGCAGCTTGGTAGCCGACTCCAAGCCAAGGAGCAGCAGGCCGGTTGCCATCGGGTCTAGAGTTCCGGCGTGACCCACCCGGCGAGTAGCGGCAAGACCCCGCACCTTGGCAACCACATCGTGGCTGGTCCAGTCGGGGTCTTTATCGATCAGCAGCAGGCCGGGAAGAGCCAAGTTCTATTCCTCGTCGTCCGATTCGCCGGTCTCGTCGGCATCGAGGCGCTTGCGAGGCTCCTTATAAGGGTTCTCCTCGCCGGCGTACTTGGCGCCCTCGGCCGCCTTCAGAATCTGCTCGTCGCGGCGGTGCGCCTCGGCCAGCAGATCGGTCAGGTGAGCCGCGGTCTCCGGCACGACATCCGAAACAAACTCGATAGTCGGAGTGAGGCGAATGGAGAGGCCTCGACCGACCTCGCGGCGGATGATGCCGCGGTTGCGCTCGATGATTGCGGCCGAACGAGCCTTGTCTTCGTCGCTGCCGAACACGGTGTAGAAGATTGTTGCACTCTGAAGGTCCGGAGTGACGCGAACGTCGGTGATGGTAACGAAGCCAAGATCCGGGTCCTTGACAGCGCGCTCCAGGGCCTCGGCTACCAGGACCTTGATGCGTTCCGCAAGCTTGCGGGCACGTGCGTGATCAACCATGAAATAACTCCTAAAAGTGGTGTAGCGGCTCGAAGGCTCGAACCGCTACACCGCAAACTAACTAGTCGCGTGGCTTCTCGCGCATTTCGAAGGTCTGGATGATGTCCTCGAGCTCCAACTCGTTGAAGTTGCTCAGACCGATACCACACTCGTAGTCGGTCTTGACCTCGGTGGCGTCGTCCTTGAAACGCTTGAGCGACTCAATCTTGAGGTTGTCGGCGATGACCACTCCGCCACGCAGCACGCGGGCGCTGGAGTTGCGCTTGATGCTGCCCGAGCGGACGATCGAACCGGCAATGGTGCCGACCTTGCTCGACTTGAACAGCTCGCGTACCTCGGCGGTACCGGTCTGTACTTCCTCGAACTCCGGCTTCAGCATGCCCTTCAGCGACTTCTCGATGTCCTCGAGTGCCGCGTAGATGACCGAGTAGTAGCGTACGTCGACGCCCTCGCGGTCCGCACGCTCGCGGGCCTTGTTGTCCGGACGGACATTGAAGCCGATGATGATCGCGTTGTCGACGGTAGCAAGGTTGACGTCGCTCTCGGTGATTGCACCGACGCCGCGGTGGATGATGCGCAGCTGTACGCTGTCGTCCACTTCGATCTTGAGCAGCGAGTCTTCCAGGGCCTCGACGGCACCCGAGACGTCACCCTTGATGACCAGGTTGAGGCTCTCAACCTTGCCGTCCTCGAGGGCCTTGGTGAAGTCTTCGAGGCTTATGCGCTTGCGGGTACGAGCCAGCAGAGCGTTGCGGTCGGCGGCTTCACGCTTTTCGGCGATCTGGCGAGCCTGACGCTCGTCCTCTGCCACCACGAAGGTGTCGCCGGCGCGTGGCACCGACTGCAGACCGAGCACCTGAACCGGACGGCTCGGGGTAGCGGCCTCAACCGGCTTGCCGTTCTCGTCGAACATGGCACGAACACGACCGTGGGCCGAACCGGCAACAATCGGGTCACCGACGCGCAGGGTACCGGACTGGACCAGAACGGTAGCAACCGAACCACGGCCCTTGTCGAGGTTGGCTTCGATGGCCACACCGCGAGCGTCCTTGTCCGGGTTGGCACGCATGTCCAGTGCGGCATCGGCGGTCAGCAGAACCGCATCCAGAAGCTCTGGGATGCCCTTGCCGGACAGCGCCGAAACGTCGACGAACATTACGTCGCCACCGTACTCTTCGGCAACCAGGTTGAACTCGGTCAGCTGCTGACGGATCTTTGCCGGGTTAGCGGCTTCCTTATCAACCTTGTTGACTGCGACCACGATTGGCACACCGGCAGACTGAGCGTGGTTAAGCGCTTCGATGGTCTGTGGCATGACGCCGTCATCGGCCGCGACCACAAGGATCGCGAGGTCGGTGACCTGGGCACCACGGGCACGCATGGCGGTGAACGCCTCGTGACCCGGGGTGTCGATGAAGGTGATGGCGCGATCGACGCCCTCGTGCTCGACGTGAACCTGGTAGGCACCGATGTGCTGGGTGATGCCGCCGGCCTCGCCAGCCATGACGTTGGACTTACGGATGCTGTCCAGCAGGCGGGTCTTACCGTGGTCGACGTGACCCATGACGGTAACAACCGGCGGACGTGGCAGCAGGTCCTCGTCTTCGTCGTCGTAGTCGGTGCTGATGTCCAGACCGAAGCCCTCGAAGAGTTCGCGCTCTTCGTCTTCTGGCGAAACGACCTCGACCTTGTAGCCGAGCTCCTCACCGAGGATCTTGAAGGTATCTTCGTCCATCGACTGGGTGGCGGTTGCCATCTGGCCGAGGTGGAAGAGCACGGTAATCAGCTGAGCCGGGCTGGCGTTGATCTTGTCGGCGAAGTCCTGAATGCTGGCACCACGACGCAGGCGAAGAACGGTGTTGCCGTCGCCGCGTGGGACGAGTGCACCACCGAGGCTCGGAGCATTGGTCCGTGCCTCGTACTCTTCGCGTTTCGCGCGCTTGCTCTTACGAGCCTTGGATGCGCCACGCGAGCCACCCTTACCGAAGGCACCAGCGGTACCCGAAGCGTTTCCGCGGCCACGGCCGGGAGCGCCACCACCGGCTGGGCGAGTGAAACCACCCGCACCCGGTGCACCTGCACCGGCCGCCGGACGGGCGAAACCTGCACCCGGACGTGGAGCGCCACCGGCGGCTCCGCCCGGACGAGGGGCACCGCCTGGTGCTCCGCCCGGACGCGGTGCGCCACCTGGACGTGGTGCGCCACCGGCTGGACGTGGTCCACCTGGACGCTGGCCTGGACGGCCCATGCCCTGGCTAGGAGCGAACGGGTTGTTACCCGGACGGGCGATTGGACGCGGGATACCCATGCCCTGAGAAGATGCGAACGGGTTGTTTCCCGGACGTGGAATGCCCATGCCGCCGCCTGGAGCTGGTGGCTTTGGTGCGTCGCCGGTTGCCGGTGCGGCTGGCGCAGCTGCGGCGGCCGCCGGAGCAGCCGAAGCCACTGGGGCTGGTGCGCTTGCCGCTGGTGCGGCAGGAGCTGCAGGAGCCGCTGGAGCGGCTGGAGCTGGGGTTGCCGGCTTCGCGGCTGCTGGGGCAGCCGGGGCTGGGGCGCTTGCCGCTGGTGCGGCAGGGGCAGCCGGAGCTGGAGTTGCCGGCTTCGCGGCTGCAGGAGCCGCAGCGGCAGGTGCGGCAGGTGCGGCAGCTGGCTGGTTTGGGAATGCATCGCGCAGCTTCTTAGCTACCGGCGGTGCAATCGTGGAAGAGCCGGACTTTACGAACTCTCCGAGTTCGGCCAGCTTGGCCAGGGCAACCTTGGAATCGATTCCAAGTTCCTTAGCAATGTCATAAACGCGTGGTAGTGCCACTTAGTTGTTCTCCTGTCTGGACCCACCCCAGACAGGGCAGGTCGTTAAAGCTTTGGGTTACTCATTTCGAGTTACTCATTTGTTTGCCAACATCATTTCCGCCTGTTCAACGTATTGAGACACTGCGTCGACACCCAGGTTTCCCTGGACTCGAAGTGCGCGGCCAAAGGCTTTGCGCTCTATTGCGAGTTGAAGACAGCTGGTGCTGAGATGCAGTCTCGCGCCCCTGCCGTGGAGTCTATTTTGCGGATCGGGCGTTAGATTTCCCGAAATCGCAACGATTCTAAGCAGTTGATTGGCGCGCTGTTTACACCCAACGCAGGTTCGTACGGGTTCCATTGTAACCGCTAACTGCCGCTACGACTAGAGGGAGCCACCCGAGGTGACCGGGTGGCAACCTATCTAGTCTTCTAGGATCGAGTCCGGCTGAACGTCGATCTTGGCACCGGTAAGGCGAGCGGCCAGACGAACGTTCTGGCCTTCCTTGCCGATCGCAAGAGATAGCTGGAAGTCTGGAACTAGGGCACGTACGTGCTTACTAGCGGCGTCCAGCATGAAGCAAGACGAGACCTTGGCGGGCGAAAGCGCGTGTGCCACGAAGTCTGGAAGGTCTTCCGACCAGTCGACGATGTCGATCTTTTCCTCGTTAAGCTCGGCGCTCACGGCGCGAACACGCTGTCCCAGCTCGCCGATGCAAGATCCCTTGGCGTTTACGCCGGGCTTGGTGGCACGAACCGCAATTTTGGTGCGGTGGCCGGCCTCGCGTGCAACCTGAACGATCTCAACATCGCCGTTTGCAATCTCCGGCACCTCAAACGCGAAGAGCTTACGAACCAGCGATGGGTGGCTTCGAGAAACGGTGACCTGAGCTCCACCGCGGGTGCCGCGGGCTACCTTGGTCACGTAGAAACGGTAGCGCTTACCGTGGCTGTAGTCCTCGCCCGGTACCTGCTCGCTGTCCGGAAGCATGGCCTCGACAGTGCCCAGGTTTACGTAGACCAGGTAGGGCTTAGGGCCCTGCTCGATGACACCGGTGACGATGTCCTCTTCCTTGCCCTGGAACTCGCCAAGGATGGCTTCGTCATTGATCTCGCGCAGGCGCTGAGCAATGACCTGCTTGGCCGAATAGGCAGCGATGCGACCGAAGTTCTCCGGGGTGGAGTCTGCTTCCTCGCCGGTTTCTTCGCCTTCTTCGTCTACCACCGGGGTGAAAATGCTTACCTTGCCGGTCTTCTGGTCCAGCACGGCGCGAGCCGGATTGTGGTTGCCGACGGCCCGGTGATACGCGGCAACAACCGCGTCCTCGATGATTGTGACCAGTTCCTTGAACGGGATGTCACGCTCGGCTTCGACTTGCTTCAACAATCTCAAATCGATGTCCATGGGGTGTACCTTCCGTTACTTCAGTTCTGACACTGCAGAGTTTACCGCCACTGCGCGGCGCTCGCCGGTTCGTCGGTTCCAGAGATCGACTTCACCGTTCTCCAGACCCTTACCAACGATGACAATATTTGGAACGCCGATGAGTTCGGCATCGCCGAACTTGACTCCTGGGCTGACCTTCGGACGGTCGTCCAACATGACGGTCTTGCCCGCGGCCTCGAATTCCGCAGCCAGCTTCTCCGCGGCCTCGAATACCGAATCGTCCTTGCCGGTGGCGACGATGTAAACGTCTACCGGCGAGACCGCCTCCGGCCAGATGAGGCCCTTCTCATCGCGGTTGGCCTCGGCCAAAACAGCAACCAGACGGGTGACGCCGATTCCGTAGGACCCCATGGTGACCACCTGGAGCTTTCCGTTTTCGTCCAGCACTCGCAGGTCCAGGGCCTCGGCGTACTTTCGTCCCAGCTGGAAGACGTGGCCGATCTCTATTCCGCGCGCCAGCTGCAGCGGACCGGAGCCATCTGGCGCCTCGTCGCCCTCACGAACCTCGGCGATGTCGACGATACCGTCGGCCTCAAAGTCGCGACCGGCAACCAGGTCGTAGACGTGGTGATCCGCAACGTTCGCTCCCGCGACCCAGGTGGTTCCGGTTACCACGCGAGGGTCAACCAGGAAACGAATTCCGGTGGTGCTGTCCTTACCAAAGTGCTTGCTGATGGAACCGTCGGCGGCGACCGTAACTGGGCCGATGTAGCCCTTGACCAAGCCAGGGTTAGCAGCGAAGTCGGCTTCGGTGGCGGCCTCTACCTCGTTGGGGCCGAATGCAGCCTCGGCGCGCTTAATGTCCATGTCACGGTCACCTGGAATACCGACCAATACCAGCTCGCGCTTGCCCTCCGGGCTGGTCAGGGCAAGCACCAGCGACTTCATGGTCTGAGCCGCGGTCCACGCGCCATCGTTGCGAGGCGCTACCGAGTTAGACAAATCGACCAGAGACGCGATGGTGGAGGCACCGGGTGTTGCCATGATTTTGGCGGCGGGCAGGCCATCGATTGACTGCGGAGCCGGAGCAACGGTCTTCACGGCTTCGACGTTTGCCGCATAGCCGCCGGGCGAACGAACGAAGGTGTCTTCGCCAATCTCGCTCGGGCTAAGGAACTCCTCCGACGCGCTGCCACCCATGGCTCCGGCATCGGCCTTCACGATCACGTAGTCGACGCCCAGGCGGGTGAAGATTCGCTCGTAGGCGTCTCGCTGTGCCTGGTAGGCCTTGGCCAGCCCCTCATCGGTGAGGTCGAAGCTGTAGGCGTCCTTCATCACAAACTCGCGTCCGCGAAGGAGGCCGGCGCGAGGGCGGGCCTCGTCGCGGTACTTGTTCTGAATCTGGTACAGGCAAACCGGCAGGTCTTTGTAGGAGGAGTACAGGTCCTTGACCAGGAGGGTAAACATTTCCTCGTGGGTTGGAGCTAGCAGGTAGTCGGCCTTCTTGCGGTCCTGCAGGCGGAACAGGTTGTCGCCGTATTCGGTCCAACGGTTGGTAGCCTCGTACGGCTCGCGCGGGAGCAGCGCCGGGAAGAACACTTCCTGGGCGCCGGCGTTCGCCATTTCCTCGCGAACGACCTTCTCGATCTTTGCCTTCACCATCAGACCCAGCGGCAGCCAGGTGTAGACACCCGGGGCTGCACGACGAATGTAGCCGGCACGCAGCAGCAGCTTGTGGCTGGCTACTTCGGCTTCGGCAGGGTCTTCGCGCAGGGTGCGCAGGAACAGGTTAGACAGACGTGTTGGCATGCCTCCTAGCCTACCGTTTGGAGGCGAAGGAGGTCCGCGGTCGTCGCCGTCCCTGGGCTATTTTTCGGCGACTACGACCTGCGGAGAACCCACAAGCGCAGGGTCCATGGTGGCCGCAATTCGGTTGGCCTCTTCGATGAGGGTGGCCACGATTTCGCTCTCCGGAACGGTCTTGATTACCTCGCCCTTGACGAAGATCTGGCCCTTGCCGTTGCCGGAAGCCACACCGAGGTCGGCCTCGCGGGCCTCTCCCGGTCCGTTTACCACGCAGCCCATCACGGCCACGCGAAGCGGTACGGTCATTTTTTCGAGGCCGGCAGTGACATCGTTGGCAAGCTGGTAGACGTCTACCTGAGCGCGGCCACAGGATGGGCAGGAGACGATTTCCAGCTTGCGCGGACGCAGGTTGAGGCTCTCCAGGATCTGGCTACCGACCTTGATTTCTTCCACCGGTGGCGCGCTGAGGGACACCCGGATGGTGTCTCCGATGCCCTTCGAAAGAAGCGCACCGAAAGCGACCGACGACTTGATAGTGCCCTGGAAAGCAGGACCAGCCTCGGTGACTCCCAAGTGCAGCGGCCAGTCGCCGCGCTCGGCGAGCAGTTCGTAGGCGCGGACCATGATCACCGGGTCGTTGTGCTTCACGGAGATCTTGAAGTCGTGGAAGTCGTGCTCTTCGAAGAGACTGGCCTCCCAGACCGCGCTCTCGACGAGGGCTTCCGGGGTTGCCTTACCGTACTTCTGAAGCAGGCGTGGGTCCAGCGAGCCTGCGTTTACACCGATGCGAATCGAGACGCCGGCGTCCTTGGCCGCCTTGGCGATCTCGGCGACCTTGTCGTCGAACTGCCGAATATTGCCCGGGTTTACACGGACTGCACCGCATCCGGCGTCGATGGCCTGGAAGACGTATTTTGGCTGGAAGTGGATGTCCGCGATTACCGGAATCTGCGAGCGCTTAGCGATGATGCGAAGGACGTCGGCATCGTCTTGGCTTGGGCAGGCTACACGAACGATGTCGCAGCCCGAAGCTGTTAGCTCGGCGATCTGCTGCAGGGTCCCGTTGATGTCGGTGGTCTTCGTCGTTGTCATCGACTGCACGGATACCGGGGCATCGCCACCGACCGCGACCTTGCCAACCATGATTTGGCGAGTCTTGCGACGGGGTGCCAGTACCGGCGGTGGGGTCTTAATTGGGCCTAGGTTTATGGCAGCCATTACAGAATCACTTTCAGTGGGAACCTAATAAGGTTAACCGAGCGAAATGGGATTGACGATGTCGGCCACGATGACCAGAACGCTCAAGCCCATGAGCAGCGCCCACATGACCATCGTGAATGGAACAAATCTTGCCGTGTCCAGCGGGCCGGGCTTGGGCAAACCCCGCAGCCGATAGAAACCGTTTCTGACTGCCTCCAAGACGGCGCTGAGTACGTGCCCGCCATCCAGGGGTAGTAGCGGCAGCAGGTTGAACACGAAGAGCGCGTAGTTGAGTGAACCGAGAATCATTAGCCAGGTGGCGATTTTGCCCGGAATGTCTAGGTTGTTGTTCTCGGCGATGTTGCCCGAGATATTGCCGATACCTAAGACCGAGACCGGGCCGGCAGTCGACCGCTTACCGCCGGTGAAGGTGCTAGCCGCTAGCTCGCCGACCTGGCGGGGCAGGTCTACGATCATGGCTGCAGTGCTGGTGAGGGTGTAGCCCATGAACCTAAAGCTGTGATCCAACCCAAAGCCGGCTCGCTGATAGTCCAGTTGAACTCCAAGGAGCCCCTTGGGTGCGAGGAACACCGAGCCATCGCTCTTGGTTTTTGCAACGCCTGTCACTTCGTCGTATACCGGACGGAGTTTCACTACCGGCAAGATCTCGATTTGAAGCGACTTGCCACCGCGGTTGACGGTGAGCATGACAGGTTTTGCCGGGTGCTGTTCCAGCTGGGTCTGCACCGGTTGCCACAACGAGATGGGATGGCCGTTTAGGGCAATAACTTTGTCCGATGACCTAAGCCCAGCCTTAGCCGCCGGACTTGGGGTGTCCGAGGCAGTGCAGGTTGTCTGCGTGTAGGTATCGAAGACGCAGGGAAGAACCTGGACCACGCGAGTGCCCGCCTGGTATCCGCCGATTCCGCTGAGGGAAACCAAAATAAGGGCGCTGCCGAGCAATAGGTTCATCGTTGGCCCGCCCAGCATAACGACGATGCGTTTTGGGATGCTCAGCCGATAAAAGGCCTGGGATTGGTCGTAATTGCCGTCTTGGTCCAGTTGCTGCTTGCGGGCCTGCTCTACCCAGCGCCGCAACCAACCATCGGCCTTTGGTTTTTCGGAGCCCGCCGGGCGCGGCGGGAACATGCCCGAAATTGCGATGAACCCACCCAACGGCAACAGCTTGATGCCGTATTCCGTCTGGCTTGTCTTTTTGGACCACAGCGTTGGCCCGAAGCCAATCATGTACTTGGAGACGCGGGCGCCGAAGGCCTTGGCCGGCCAAAGGTGGCCGATCTCGTGGAGGCCGATTGAAACCCCGATGCCCACTAGGAAGATGAGCACTCCAACAAGGTATGCAATAACGCCGGTCACGCTAATACCCTACTTCCCGCGTCCCACATTTATTCCGTGCGTTCGCTGTGAGCCCTTCGGCCGAGAAGCTATCCCTCCGCTAGCAGGCGCGCGCGATGATGCCGTCTGCTCGGTCCCGAGCCCAACGTTCGGCAGCCAACACCGATTCGAGCGTCAGCTCGGCATCGGCGTCGTGGGATGACACCACTCGATCAATCAGGTCAACGATCTGATTGAACCCGATCTTGCCCCTGTGGAATGCCTCCACGGCCTGCTCGTTTGCGGCGTTGTATACGGCCGGATAGGTCTTACCCGCGGCACCCACCTGCCTGGCCAGCGCGACCGATCGGAACACCTGTTCGTTCAGCGGCTCAAAGGTCCAGGTAGCTGCCTTGGCCCAGTCGCAGGCGGGTGCCACGCCAGGCACGCGCTCAGGCCAACTCATCCCGAGGGCAATCGGAATCAGCATGCTTGGTGGCGAGCACTGAGCCAGTACCGAGCCATCGATGAATTCCACCATCGAATGAACCACCGACTGCGGATGCACGGTGACCTCGATGCGCTCGAATGGGATGTCGAACAGCAGGTGCGCCTCGATGACCTCGAGTCCCTTATTTACCAGGGTGGCGGAGTTGGTAGTGACCACCTTGCCCATCACCCAAGTTGGGTGCGCCAGGGCCTGTTGCGGAGTTACATCCTGCATCTGCTCTCTGCTCCAGCCGCGGAACGGCCCGCCGGAAGCGGTGAGAATGAGCTTGCGCACCTCGTTCTGCGCACCACCGAGAAGACACTGAGCGAGAGCAGAGTGCTCCGAGTCGACCGGAACAATTTGCCCCGGGAGGGCGGCTTCGGTGACCAGCCGACCGCCGACGATGAGCGACTCCTTGTTGGCAAGCGCGAGTGTCTTGCCAGTGCGCAGGGTTGCCAGCGTTGGCGCCAGACCGATTGAGCCGGTGATGCCGTTGACCACCACGTCGGCATCGGTGGATTCGATCAATTCGGTGGCCGCCTCGGCCCCCAGAACCGCCTGGGCCTGCGGAACGTTGAACTGCGCGCGCTGCTGCTCCAAAAGCAGGTCGTTGGTACCCGCGGCCAATCCGACGACCTCGAATCGGTCCGGGTTGGCCGCAATAACTTCGAGGGCCTGAGTGCCGATAGAGCCAGTGGATCCAAGGATGATTACGCGACGCATTTCACCATTCTCCCACCGGCTAAACCGGTGGCTGAAAAATGCATGAATTTATGCAATCGTTCGTATCCTAACGGCTTCAAAATGCATCCTTCGGGCTTAGGATTTAAGACATGACCGAGTTCAACATCGCGCAGGAGCGCAAAGTAGTTACCTCTATTCCTGGACCGAAGTCTCAGGCACTCCACGAGCGTCGTCGCAAGGCCGTTTCGGGCGGCGTCGGCGCGGCACTTCCGGTGTACATCGAGAAGGCCAATGGCGCCATCCTGGTTGACGTTGACGGCAACCAGTTCACCGACCTCGGTTCGGGCATCGGTGTGGTTTCAATCGGCCACACCAACCAGGGTGTCATCGATGCAGTGCAGCAGCAGGTCACCCAGTTGACCCACACTCTTTTCACCGTAACCCCGTACGAGCAGTACGTAGAGGTTTGCGAGCTTCTGAACAAGCACACCCCGGGCAACTTCGAGAAGCGCTCCGCGCTGTTCAACTCGGGATCCGAAGCCGTCGAGAACGCGGTCAAGTTCGCACGCAAGTTCACCCGTCGCTCGGCCATCGCAGTGTTCGACCACGGTTACCACGGTCGCACCAACCTGACCATGGCCATGAACTTCAAGGCGGCGCCTTACGCCAACGGCTTTGGGCCACTTGCCGGCAGCGTCTACCACGTACCAATGTCGTACCCGTTCCGCGACCCTGAGGGCTTCACCGGCGAGCAGGCCGCCGAGCGCGCAATCACCTACATGGACAAGCACATCGGGGCCGAGGACCTGGCCGCGATCGTCATCGAGCCAATCCAGGGCGAGGGTGGCTTCATCGTGCCAGCGCCCGGCTTCCTGGCCGCAATCAGCAAGTGGGCCAAGCAGAACGGCGTGCTAGTCGTCGCCGATGAGGTGCAGGCCGGTATCGCCCGCACCGGTGCCTGGTTCGCCAGCAACCACGAGGAAGGCTTCGAGCCTGACCTCTTCACCATCGCCAAGGGCATCGCCGGCGGTATGGTCATCTCGGCAGTCACCGGACGCGCCGAGGTAATGGACGCGGCCCACCCTGGCGGCATCGGCGGCACCTTCGGCGGTAACCCGGTTTCGGCCGCAGCCGCAATCTCGGTGCTCAAGGAGATCGAGGCCGGTGGCGTCATCGAGAATGCGCAGCGCATCGAGAAGACCCTGATGGCTCGCCTCGAAGACCTCAAGTCGAAGTACGGCGTGGTAGGCGACGTCCGCGGACGTGGCGCCATGATCGCAATCGAGTTCGTCGAGGCCGGCACCAAAAAGCCAAACAAGGACCTCACCGACAAGCTGATCGCTCACTGCCACCAGAACGGTGTGTTGGTTCTGAACGCGGGTATTTACTACAACACCCTGCGCTTCCTGCCGCCTCTGGTGATCACCGACGAACTGCTGAACGACGCCATCGACGTTCTAGAGGCCGGAATCAAGGCCAACAGCTAAGCCTCAAAGCGTAAAGAAATCCCGCTCGGTGCAAACCGGGCGGGATTTCTCTTAACTGCGTTAGCCGGCCACTGTTGAACCAGCAAGGAGGTAGTTACTTGACCGCCAGCAGGCGCTTCTGGCGAATATTGCTTGCCACCTGGGTTCCCAGGACAATCACGATGGCCAGGATGAACACCGCCGAGGCGATTACGTTTGCCTCGGCTGGCACACCCTTGGAGGCCGCAATGTAGATGTACATCGGGAAGGTCGTCACCGAACCACCGGAGTTGAAGTAGGTGATGATGAAGTCATCGAACGACAGCGCAAATGACAGCAGCGCACCCGAGACGATACCCGGCAGCAGCAGCGGGAAGGTGATTCGCCAGAACACCGCGGTCGGGTTGGCGTAAAGATCACGGCCGGCCTCTTCCAGAACCGGATCCAGGGTCTGGACTCGAGCCTTGACAGTAACCACAACGAAGCTGAGGCAGAACATGATGTGCGCCAGGATCACGGTGGTGTAACCGTACCCGGTTCCCAGGTTGAAGAATAGGCCGGCCAGACCGGCACCCATGACTACCTCCGGGGTGGCCATCGGCAGGAACAGCGAGAGGCTGACGAGGCTGCGGGCACGGAAGCTATAGCGAACCAGCGCGATTGCCATCGCGGTTCCCAGCACGGTGGCTACAAGTGTGGAGATCGCGCTGATGATCAGCGAGGTGCCTACCGCGCTACAGATATCCGGACGGGCACAGACATCCAGCCACTTGGCAACGGTGAATCCCTGCCAAATGGTGTTGGTGCGCCCCTTGGAGTCGTTGAACGAGAACGCGATGGTGTAGACGATTGGAATCAGCAGGTAGACCAAGGCGATCACCGAGTACAGCGGCAGAACCAGTCTGCCCAGACGTAGCTTTCTCAAAGCAGGTCCTCCGTTCCGGTGCGCTTCACATACACGCCGACGATGATGAGGATGACCGCCATCAGGACCGCCGAGAGCGCGGACGCCGATGGGTAGTCGGAGTTCTGCAGGAAGTCGGCCTGAACCATGTTTCCGATCATCGACGTGTCCGGACCACCGAGGAAGTCGCGGCTGGCGTTTACGTAGTCGCCGGTGATCGGGATGAAGGTGAGTAGCGTTCCCGAGATCACACCTGGCATGGTCAGCGGCAGCGTTACCTTACGGAAAACGGCCGCCGGGCTGGCGTAGAGGTCTCCGGCTGCCTCTAGGTAGCGCAGGTCGAGGCGCTCCAGCGAGGTGTAGAGCGGCAGGGTCATGAACGGGATGAAGTTGTAGACCAGACCCCAGACCACGGCTCCTGGCGTGCCCAGGAAGTGAACCGAGGGGTCGAGGTGCAGCAGGCCTCGAATAAAGTTCATGGTCGCCGAATCATCGGCGAAGATCTGCTTCCAGGCGATGGTACGCAGCAGGAACGAGATGAAGAACGGCGCGATCACCAGGGTGAGGGTCAGCTTCTGGATCAACGGGCGCGAACGCAGTCGGATACCCACAAAGTACGCCAGCGGGTAGCTGATCAGCAGCGCAATCAGGGTCGCCACGAACGCGAAGCCAAACGAGCGGCCAATCTGCGGCGCGTAGTCGACGATGACGTGCTGGTACGAGCTGAGGTCGAAGGAGTACTGGTACATTCCTATGGCTCCGGAGGCATCCGGGGTCTCCACCGAGGTGACCAGCAGCGATACCAGCGGAATCATGAAGAACATGCCCAGGTAAAGGAGCCCGGGAAGCATCAGGGCAATGACGATCTTGCCCGACTTTAGCGGGCTGCCCGACTGCTTGGGAGCGCTAGACGAGAAGGCGATGCCCACGTCTATTCCTCGTCGCCGACCGGCAGGTCGGCCAAGCCGAAGGCGTGCTCAACCTTGAACGAGACCCAAACCTTTTCGCCCAGCTCGATGACCGGGCTGATTCCAACGTTCTGCGCGAAGACGGTAACTTCGCCGACGTTCGGGATCTCGATGAGGTACTGGTTACTCACACCGGTGAAACGGATGTCACGGATGGAGCCCGGGCCGAGGATATTGAGGTGACTCGCAGCGGCTGGTTCGGTGCGGTGGAACTCCACCTTTTCCGGACGCACACCGATGGCAATCTTGCCGGCCTGCTTCTCGGCGCGAGCCTTGGGAACCGAGATGCGGTTACCGGCGACGCTGATGCTGAGGCTGTCGGAGCTGCTGTCTGCGATCTCGCCGACAAAGAGGTTGGACTGGCCCAGGAACTTGGCTACGAACGCAGTCTTTGGACGCTCATAAAGGGCCTCTGGTGCGCCCATCTGTTCGATCCGGCCCTTATTCATCACGGCCACGGTGTCGGCCATGTCCATGGCCTCTTCCTGGTCGTGGGTCACGTGGAGGAAGGTAAGGCCCACCTCCATCTGGATCGCCTTAAGCTCGATCTGCATCTGACGACGCAGCTTAAGGTCGAGCGCGCCGAGTGGTTCGTCTAGCAGCAGAAGCGAAGGACGGTTGACCAGAGCGCGGGCCAGCGCAACACGCTGCTGCTGACCACCGGATAGCTGCTGCGGACGCCGCTCGGCGACGTGACCCAGCTCCACCATGTTCAGCGCGTCCATGGCCTTGGCCAGAGGGTCGGCGATCTTCTTACGGCGCAGACCGAAGGCCACGTTCTCGATGATCGACATGTGTGGGAACAAAGCATATGACTGGAACACGGTGTTCACCGGTCGCTCGTGCGGTTTGGTGAAGGTGATGTCCTGGCCGCCAAGCAGCACCTGTCCGCTGGTTGGTTCTTCCAGCCCAGCGATGATACGCAGCGTGGTGGTCTTGCCGCAGCCCGATGGGCCTAGCAGAGCAAAGAACTCGCCGGCGGGGATGTGTAGGTCAAGGTTTTCGATTGCGGTGAAGCTGGGAAACTCCTTGCGGATTCCTCTTAGTTCGAGGTCCGCTCCAGCAGGGACGAATTCCTTCAATTACACAACTCCGTTCGATGCGTCGGACCAGGCCTTGGAGAACTGGTTGTCTTCCTTCGGGCTTAGTGGTCGGAACTGGTGCAGCTTGCTGTAGTCGCTCGGGAAGATCAGTTCGTTACTGCCGATTGCCGGGTTCTTCGCCATCGCGATCTCCTTGGCGCCAACCACCGGAGTCACGTAGAAGACGCCGCTGAGCGCAAGCTCTGCCGCAACCTCGGGGGTGTAGTAGTAGTTGATCAGCGCGTGGGCGTTGGCAGCGTGCTGTGCGCCCATCGGGATCAGGTAGTTGTCGCAGGCGAAGGTTGCACCGGTCTCTGGCATGAGCACGCCCAAGACCTCCTTGCCCAGCTCGGTGTTAGTTGCAACTACGTCGCCGGCCCAAACGATACCGATGACGGCGTCGCCGTTCTTGAGGTCGTCCACGTAGCTGTTGCCCTTGATGCCACGAACCTGGCCGCTCTTGACGTAGCCCTTGAACTCGTCGAGCGCCTTGTTGAAGTCGTCGGCGGTGAACTTGGAGATGTCGACCCCGTTTGCCAGCATGAGCACACCCAGGGTGTCGCGCATTTCGGAGAGCACAACGACCTTGCCCTTAACCTCTGGCGCCCAGAGGTCGGCCACCGAGGTCGGGGCATCCTTGCCGGTGAGGGCCTTGTAGTTTTCCTTGTGGTAGCCGATGCCGGCGATGATGCCCTTCCAAGGAAGCGAATAGGCGCGGTCCGAATCGTAGGACCACTTCACTCCCTTGAATTCCGGGTCGAGGTTCTTGGTCACGTTTGGAAGAAGCTTGTAGTTCAACGGCTGCACCAGTCCGCCGTTGATAAGGCGCGCCGCCATCCAGTCGGTGAGGCAGAAGGTGTCCGCGCCGGTGTCCTTGCCGGCCAGCAGCTGGTTCTTTATGCGCGCGTAGTAGCTGTTGTTGTCGTCTACGTTGGTGCGGTAGGTCAGCTTGATGCCGGTCTGGCTCTCGAAGCCCTTGATGGTCGGCGACTGCGGGTTGTCGTTGTCGTCCATGTAGTAGGGCCAGTTGTCCCAGGTGACAACGTGCTGGCTGGACGAGAGGTCCTTGGCCGGGCTGAGGTGCTTGGCGCCGCCTGGGGAACAGGCCGCGAGGGTCATGGCCGCTGCACCGATTCCGGCACCCGCCAAAACGGTGCGGCGGGTAACTGGGCTGGTAGCCACGGCCTTGAGGTCGTGGAGCAGTGGATTTTGAGGGTTGGACATGTTTGCCTACTCCTAAAAAAGCGGGGTCGACATCGACCCAACCGACACAGAAGATGACCGCCTAAGCGCCCAAAACAAAATCATGCCACATTTTTGTTTGCGCCGAATCGCAGTTCAACCGTTAACTGGGGTGATTGTTATAAACCGATACTGAAACCGTAGGTGTTTTGGCCTTCTACAACGGATTCCGCATAGTTATGCCGGTTTTGGTGACCATTTTGACCACCAATTGCCTCAAAATCTATTTCGGTTTTGGCATGGGCCCGTGGGCGCAGCCGCGCGGCATCCACGAGGCCGCGCGTGGGAAATTGGAAGGCCACCTGGCGGACGGGCGTGATGAGCAAGGCAGGAGCGAATCTGGGGTCGTCCAGCCGGACCAACTCTTGCTCTGCCGCACGGGAGTCCGGCTGCGGCCCAAGGCCGGAACGCGTCATCCCCAGCTGGGCCAGGTCAACCGGGTCCGGCCTGCCCACGGCAATGCGCACGCCCAGGTTTGCCAGGAGTCCGCGGGGAATGCCGCTGAGGCTTTGACTACTGAGCAGAAGGTGGATGCCGAGCGACCTCCCCCTTGCGGCGAGCGCCTCTAGATACCTTTGGCTGCCCGGGTCCTGCAGCAGCACCTGGACCTCGTCGATGACTACCAGGATGGCGGGCGGGGAACCCGGGCCCAGGTCCTGAATCCTGCTGAAACCTTCCCTGGCCAGCAACTGTTCTCTGCGCTGCATTTCGGCGAGCAAGGCGGCGAGAGCGGCATTTACTTCTCCCTCGAGGTCGGTCCAAAGGCCCTCCGCCCATGGCAGTGCGGAAAACCGGGCGAGGGTGGCACCACCCTTGAAGTCGAACAACCAGAGCCGTAGGCGGGTGTCGGGGTATGCCTGGCAAAGGCTGACCAGCCAGCACGTGAGCAACTGGGACTTACCCGAGCCAGTCGCCCCAACGATGAAGCCATGGGCGCCCTCGGACGCTAGATCGAGCTCGATCTGCTGGGACCCGGCAACACCCAACCAGCCAGTAAGCCCCTGACGGTCTGGGTCTGCAACCGCTAGGTCCCCGGATAACCTGTGCTCTATAGCCAGAGCCGCGTTATGCCGATTGTTGGCCTCCTGCAGTGCCTGGTAGACCGCGCTGACCCAAACGGCCTGCCACTGGCTCTGCCACTTCGGCAGAACCCGGTTTCCGATGGCCACCCGGTTCGCCCCGAACCGAACCGGCTGACGGGGGTCGACCGGCTCCAATCGGTTTTGCATTAGCTGACCACCAACCATGGCTAGGGCGCTAAAGCCACCGAAGATGAGGCCGTACGGCTGCCCCGTGGTTGCGAATAGGTAAATGCCGTAAGCCAACGACGGAATCAACCACACCCACTGCATTCAGCCAGCAAAGCAGAAGGGTCGGAGCCCTTCTCGGACTCCGACCCAATCTGTGGAAAAGTTTTCCTCTACTCCCCAATGAAGGACATGACGTGCTTGATGCGGGTGTAGTCCTCGAAGCCGTACATCGAGAGGTCCTTGCCGTAGCCCGAGTGGCGGAATCCACCGTGAGGCATTTCCGCTACCAGCGGGATGTGGGTGTTGATCCACACGCAACCGAAGTTGAGTCCCTTGCTGAAGCGCATGGCACGTCCGTGGTCGCGAGTCCAAACCGATGAGGCCAGACCGTACTTTACGTCGTTGGCCCAGCGCATCGCCTCGGCGTCGTCGCTGAATTTCTGAACCGTAACGACCGGGCCGAAGACCTCGCTCTGGATCACCTCGTCCTGCTGCTTCAGACCGGTAACCACGGTTGCCTCGTGGAAGTAGCCGGCGCCGGCAACCTTGTGCCCACCGATGGCGATGCTGGCGTGGTCTGGCAGGCGGCTGATGAAGCCCTCAACGCGCTCCAGCTGGCTGGCGTTGTTTACCGGTCCAAACAGGATGTCCTCGCGCTCCGGGCTGCCGGTGACGGCGTTGGCGCGGACCTCGGCGCTCAGCAGCGCAACGAACTCATCGTGCACCGACTCGTGAACCAGGATGCGGGTTGCGGCGGTGCAGTCCTGACCGGCGTTGAAGTATCCAGCGACCACGATCTGGGCCGCCGCCTTGGCCAGGTCGGCATCGGCGAATACGATAACCGGCGCCTTGCCACCCAGCTCTAGGTGGACCCGCTTTACGTCGAGGGCGGCCGACTTGGCCACCTCCATGCCGGCGCGAACCGAGCCGGTGATGGAGACCATCTGTGGAATTTCGTGCTCAACCATTGCCCGACCGGTGTCTCGGTTACCGGTGACGACGTTCAGCACGCCCCTAGGAAGGAACTCGCTCGCGACCTCGGCCAGAAGCAGAGTGGATGCAGGAGTGGTGTCCGAAGGCTTCAACACCACCGCGTTGCCAGCGGCGATGGCAGGGGCAAACTTCCAGGTGGCCATGTTTAGCGGGTAGTTCCAGGGAGTCACCTGTCCAATGACGCCGATCGGCTCGCGGCGGATAGACGAAGTGTGGTCACGCAGGTACTCGGCGGTTGCGCGGCCCTCCAGGTTGCGGGCGGCACCGGCAAAGAAACGGATCTGGTCGACGGAGACCATGATCTCGTACTCGACCAGGGTGGATCGAGGCTTTCCGGTGTTTTCGCTCTCTACGTCCGCGAACTCCTCGGCGCGCGCCTCCATCGCGTCGGCGATACGGAACAGCGCCAGTTGGCGCTCGCTCGGGGTGGCATTGCCCCACTCCTCGAAGGCTTTCTCGGCAGCCTTGTAGGCGTCGTCTACGTCCTGGGCATTAGAAACGGTTGCCTGCGCATAGACCTGACCGGTAGCCGGGTTGATTACATCGCTGGTCTCGCCGGAGCGGGACTCCACGAACTCACCATTGATGAAGTTTGTTAGCTGGCGTACGGCCACTTCAACTCTCCTTCGAGCTGCTAGAAACGGGTTCAATCATCATCATAACCACGCCGCCCAGGCGGCTTCGTAATCCGTAACGAAATTGTCATTACAAGGACCAAAAGGTCACTCAAATCGGCGTTTTGCCACTGATTCTTTTGCCAAAAGCCGTTTTCGGTGGCAAAATCGACATATGTCCCGAGTAATACGCGCCAAGGCCAGCCAGCTGGATGACGTCTCGAACGCCATCATCGAACAGCTGCAGCACGACGGCCGCAAGTCCTATGCCGAGATTGGCAAGGCGGTAGGCCTATCGGAGGCCGCGGTTCGTCAGCGCGTTCAAAAGCTGACCGATTCGGGCGTAATGCAGGTGGTTGCCGTTACCGACCCGATGCAGCTTGGCTTCTATCGCCAGGCCATGATCGGTGTGCGCTGCGGAGGCGACACCCGCGCCCTGGCCGAGCAATTGGCCGCCCTGCCATCGGTGGTCTACGTAGTCCTGACCGCAGGAAGTTTTGACATTTTGGTTGAGGTAGTTAGCGAGAACGATGAAGATCTCATCAACATCCTCAATTCAAAGATCCGGACGCTGCCCGGAGTAACCAGTACCGAAACCTTCGTGTACCTCAAGTTGCACAAGCAGTTCTACAACTGGGGAACAAGGTAGTTCCCCGCCGAGGCCGCCACAAGGGCACCTCGAAAAACCAAACCAGTAAAGAGTGATACCAATGGCAACCGTCGCTACGGCGAATAGAGCCACCCCCCTCCTCGACGCCCGCAAGGCCGGCGAGACCGCAACAAAGCCAATGCTCGAACAGGCCGCTAAGGACAACCTGTTCCTGCACTTCACCCAGCACAAGCCGCTGCTTGAGGGTGAACTCCCCATCATCGTCAAGGCCGATGGGCACAACTTTTGGGACATCGATGGCAAGAAGTACCTTGACGGAATCTCCAGCCTGTTCGCGGTAAACGCGGGCCACGGCCGCGAAGAGATGGCCGACGCCGCCTACAAGCAGATGCGGCAGCTGGACTACTTCCCGATCTGGAGCCACGCACACCCAACCGCGATCGAGCTGAGCGAGCGCCTGCTCTCCTACGCTCCGAAGAACCTTTCGCGCGTGTTCTTCACCACCGGCGGTGGCGAGGCCAATGAGACCGCCTGGAAGCTGGCGAAGCAGTACTTCAAGCTTCAGGGCAAGCCGCTAAAGCACAAGGTTCTGACCCGTGCGGTGGCCTACCACGGCACCAGCCACGGAGCCCTCTCCCTCACCGGAATCCCGGCGATGAAGAAGGCCTTCGAGCCACTGGTACCGAGCACCTTCCGCGTGCCTAACACCAACTGGTACCGCGCCCAGGATCAGTTCGCCACCGAGGAAGAGTTCGCCATCTGGGCGGCCGACCGCGTAGAGGAAATGATTCAGTTCGAAGACCCGGACACCGTCGCGGCGTTCATCCTGGAACCAGTTCAGAACTCGGGTGGCTGCTTCACCGCACCTAAGGTCTACTTCGAGCGCGTGCGCGAGATCTGCGACCGCTACGACGTACTGCTGGTGGCCGACGAGACCATCGATGGTTTCGGTCGCTGCGGCAGCATGTTCGCATCCGAGCGCTACGGCCTTGAGCCAGACATGCTGGTCTGCGCCAAGGGTATGACCAGCGCCTACGCCCCACTGGGTGCGTTGCTGCTGGCAGAGAAGCTGTTCGAGCCGTTCAAGCACGGCGCGCTCTTCCCGCACGGCTACACCTACGGTGGCCACCCGGTCTCCTGTGCGGTGGCGCTAGCAAACCTGGACATCTTCGACAAGGAAGACCTGGTGGGCAATGTCCGTCGCAACGAGGACGCCTTCAAGGCCACCCTGGACAAGCTCAGGGACCTGCCAATCGTCGGTGACGTTCGTGGTGTGGGTTACTTCTGGGCAATCGAGCTTGTGAAGAACAAGGAAACCAAGGAAACCTTCACCGATGCCGAGTGCGACAAGCTGCTGCGTGGCATCCTGAGCCACCGTATGTTCGAGGAAGGCCTCTACTGCCGCAGCGACGACCGTGGAGACCCCGTAATCCAGCTGGCACCTCCACTGACCGTTGGTCAGGCCGAGTTCGACGAGATGGAGCAGATCCTGCGCCGTTGCCTCGTCGAGGCCTTCGCCGAGATGATGCCGTAATAGTTTCAAAAGCAAAGTGGCCCCGCCGGGAAACCGGCGGGGCCACTTTGCTGTCTGCTTAGGAAAGGATGTCGTTTACCAGGGTGTCGTTTTCGGTCTTCTGAACCACGCTGAGGACGTAGCCGATTACGGCCGCGATGAACGGCAGCAGCACCAGGAACCAGCCGAGGCCGCTGAGCTTCCAGGCGGCATCCGGTGCCGATGGGTCGACTCCGGCTGGGGCGGTGCCGGCAAGCAGGTTGAAACGGCTCATCAGCAGGTACTCGCCCACCGCCAACCCGATGGCTGCCACAATCGGGGCGACCTTGCCCTGCCAGACGTTGGCGCCGGCGTTGCTGAGGAAGAACTTGACAACGGCCAGGCTAACCAGGATCTCAACCAGGATGATGGCGATTGCGGTCACCGCAGACATCCAGAAGAAAAGGTTCAGGATTGGGTCCAGCTTGGCCACCGCGAAAACGATGACCACTACTGCGGCGAGCGCCGAGGTGAGAACCACACCGGCCTGAGGTGCGCCGCGGCCGTTTACCCGACCGAACGACTTAGGCAGTACTCCACCGCGACCCATTGCGAAGAAGTAACGCGAGGTTGCGTTCTGGAATGCCAGTAGGCCCGCGAAGAGGCTGGAGACCACGAGCCAGCTCATGACCTCTGGCATCCAAGGACCCACGTAGTGGCCGGCCAGGGCAAACAGGACGCCGGCCGGGTTGCTGAGTACGGCGTCTGGTCCACCGGAGTTGGCCACGACGTAGTCGGCGACCTTGGACGAACCCATGCCGGTCACCATCGCGAACGAGACTAGTGCAAAGAGTACGGTGATGATTCCGATGGCCCAGTAGGTCGCGCGTGGAATGGTGCGCTTGGGGTTGATGGACTCCTCACCATAGATAGCGGTTGCCTCGAAGCCGATGAACGATGCAAAGGCAAAGGCGAGCGCGATTCCCGCGCCACCACCGAAGCCGCCCGAGAAGATTGCACTAGGAGCGAAGGAAGCTCCGAAGTTGAGGCCCTCAGGGCCGCCGTTGGCCAGGATGGCGATTGCGGTGATGACCAGCGAGGTGAGCTCCAGCACCATCAGGGTGCCGAGAACCTTGGCGCCGACGTCAACCGAGAGCAGCGAAAGGCCGGTGACCAGAACCCAGGCGATGAGGGTCCAGACGTACCAGGGTAGGTTGATGCCGATCGAGGCAAACTGCCCTGCAGCCAGACCGCCGAAGAAGCCGTAGATAGCCAACTGGATGGTCACGTAACCGACGATCGAGATGAATGCCGAGGCCACACCGGCGTGCTTGCCGAAGGCGCGGCCGACATAGGCGAAGAATGCTCCGGCGTTGGTCACGCGGTTGCTCATGGTGCTGAAGCCAACGCTGAAGATCAGCAGGGTCAGACCGACGGCCAGGTAGGCACCGGGAGCTCCGGCCAGGTTACCTGCGAGCATTGCCACCGGAACTGCACCGGTCATACCGACCAGTGGCGCAGCGGCTGCTACAACGAAAAATACAATGCCCAGAACTCCGAGCTTGCCCTTGGCAAGCGAGGTATCCGACTGGGTGGCATCAGACATCTGATTTCTCCTCATTGAGTGGATTTGGGTGGTGCCAATAGCGAATTGGAAAAGCGAAGTCGTTCTTGTCCTAACGACTTAACATTCAGATTGGCTCATTCGGAAGCGAACGAGCAAACCAAAGTGGTTATTTTTACCAATGCGTAATGGAATCGTTACAACGGGAAATGCTTTCGTATTGTTTGGGTACAAATGAAATCGGTATGTTAGAAGAATGAGCGAACTCAAAGGTTTCATGGCGCCCAAGACCCCAAGCGGCAAGAGCGCAATCATCCCCGACATGCCCTGGTACTACTCCGGCACCCTGCTGACCGTCGAGTACCTGACCGATCCAGCCAACGTGCGTGCAATCCTGCCTCCCGAGCTTGAGCTCGCCGATGAGCAGCCTGGCGCAGTGGCCTTCATCTGGGCCGACTGGCAGAGCTGCAGTGGCGAGAAGGCCGAGCTACTGGACCCAATCCGTTCGCAGTACCTCGAGGCCTTCGTAGTAGTGCGCTGCAAGTACGAGGGCGTCACCTACAGCCGCTGCGTCGCCATCTGGGTCACCAAGGACTTCGCGATTGCCCGCGGTTGGTTCCAGGGCTACCCGAAGAAGCTAGGCTCGGCTCACGTCACTCGCGTCTTCAACTACGGCCAGGCAACCCCGAAGATCGGACCGGGCGCCAAGCTCGGTGCCACCCTCTCGGCCTACGACCACCGCCTGGCTTCCGCGGTCGTTACCCTGCGCGAGCCAGTTGACTCCAACGGTTTCGTGAACGGCCACAAGATGCTGCACTCCCGCTGGATGCCTTCGATCACCCCTGGGGCCGGAAACTCGCTGGACCAGCTGATCACCATGGGCGGCGTTCAGACCGAACTAGGACAGGCCTGGGGCGGCGACGCCGAGCTAGAGCTGCACGACTCCCAGTGGGACGAGCTGCAGAGCATCCTCCCGGTCGAAAAGATCCTCGGTGGCTATTGGCGAGAGGTCGGCACCGTATTCAACGGTGGCACCCTGGTAGCCGACCGCAGTAACCCAACCGTCTAGAGACGTCAAAGCAAAAACTCCGGGCCAACGGCCCGGAGTTTTTGCTTTGATGCTAGAAGTCTTCCATGTACTCGTCGAGCTCCCACTGGGTTACCTGGCGGGTGCTCGGGTCCTCGACCTCGGCCTCGTAGCGAGCGATTTCGTCGCGCTTCAGAACCGTGAACACGTTGATGAGTTCCTGCGCCATGACGCGACTGAGGTCGGTGTCGGCCTCCAGCGCATCCAGGGCAGCGGTGAAGCTGAGCGGCAGTATTTCTGCGCCCTCGTTGTCGTATGCCATGCCCTCGGCGGGTTCCGGACACTCAAGCTTTTGCTGAATGCCATCTAGACCAGCGGCGAGAATGGCGGAGATAAGAAGGTATGGGTTTGCCGCACCGTCACCGACGCGAACCTCCAGGCGTGTGCCCTGGCCGCGCTCGGGCGGGATACGCACCATGCAGGAGCGGTTGTCGTAGCCCCAGTTGGCGCGGAACGGTGCCAGAGTGTCTGGCCCAAGGCGCTTGAAGGCATTAATGGTTGGGTTGCAGAAGGCGGTGAGCGCCTTGGCGTGCCGGGTGATTCCGGCGATCATGTGCTTTGCTACCTCGCTGAGGTTGCCCGAACCATCGTGCATCTGGTTGATGCCATCCAGGTTGGTCACCGAGAAGTGCAGGTGGAAACCGCTGCCACCCTCGTCGCTCCAGGGCTTGCCCAGGAAGGTAGCGTGCTTACCGCGCAGGGCAACCACGTCCTTGATGGCGGTCTTGAACATGAAGGTGCGGTCGGCGGCGTCCAGCGCCTCGCTGTGCCAGAGGTTGATCTCGTACTGGCTGGGACTGAACTCGTGGTTTCCCGCAAACACGCCGATGCCGAGGCGGTCGAGCTGGCGCATCAGGTGCAGGAAGGTGCCGTCTGGGTCGACCAGGGCACCGGTCATGTAGACACGGCCGGTGCGGCTGAGTGAGCGCTTGAAGCCGCCCTCCTCGGTGCGATCCGCGATGTAGAACTCTAGCTCCGGGCCAACCACTGGCATCAGGCCGAGCTTCGCGTACTCTGCGATGATGCGGCGGAGAACCATGCGTGGCGACATCATGTTGTCGGACTTGTCCGGGTTGAAGGCATCGGCGATGGCGTAGGCCACTCCCGGCTCCCATGGGATGTCTCGAACGGTGTTTGGGTCCACCTTGGAGACCAGGTCCTGGAGGCCATCCGAGGCGATGTTGTTGGCATCGAGGACGCCACCGCGGGTGGTGGTGACCCAGACGCCTTGACAGAATGCGGGGCCGTTGTGGGCGCCGTGCTCCAACTGGGAAACCAGCAGGTCCTTGCTGCGTGGAAGGCCGAGGACGTCGGAATAGATAAGTCGGAGAACATCGATGCCGCGGCTCTGCAGCTGCGTCTTGAGTCCGAGCAGGTCTTGCTCCATTGCAAACTCTCCTATGAGTTTTGGTGGTCGTGAATCACAAAGAATCTGTAACGAGCAGATTATTTGGATGCTAACGAATAGTTCGATGATACTAATCTGAGATTAGGAGCGGCCGGTAAACAACCCAGCGAAATCAAACCGTTACATTTCGATAACGGTCTGCTGGGGCGAACCCCGATCCGACCAACTTCAAGCACAAAAGCAACTTCGGAGGAACCATGAAGGCACTGTTTATTCAGCACGACCACGTCAGCCCAACCGGCATGGTCTCCGAGCGTCTGCGCCACCACGGCTTCGAGATCGAGGAGCGCCTGGTAGTTAGCCAGGAGGACTACCACTCCCCCAACGTGCACTTCGACTTCCCAGACTGGCGCGACTACGACCTCATCATCCCGATGGGCTCCCCCTGGGGTGTCTGGGACGACGAGTGCATCGGCAACTGGGTGCGCCCCGAGGTCGAGTGGATCCGCGGCGCCATCGAGGCCAACAAACCGGTATTCGGCATCTGCTTCGGTGGCCAGTTGATTTCCCGCGCCATGGGTGGCGTGGTGGCGCCTGGCCCGAAGGCCGAGATCGGCTGGACCTGGATCAGCACCGAGCGCCCCGACCTGGTTGGCTCCGGACCCTGGTTCCAGTTCCACTACGACCGTTGGACCCTGCCCGAGGGTGCTACCGAGCTGGCCAGGACCACCGTGGCCTCGCAGGCATTCACGATTAACACCGCGCTGGCTCTGCAGTTCCACCCGGAAATCGATTCCAACACGCTGCAGGGCTGGCTGGACTGGGAGGGCGACAAGGCGGTGATCCGTGACGGACAAGACCCGCAAATCATGTTGTGGCAGACCAAGCACGAGGAAGCGGCGGCCCGCGAGCGCACCAACCAGTTGATGGATGCCTTCCTGAAGTGGGCCGGTCTGGTTAAGTAACAAATCGACCTCGCTACCAGCGATGGCCGGAATCAGCGCTACCGTTAACTCATTCAGGCTTGAACGATTCGGGCCTAGGTTTTAGATAGGGGCCCTGATGGCTGGTGCACACACCCTGGCCGAGACCGAGCGTCAGGTAACATCCAAGCTCGGCGACCTCACAATCGACTTCCGCGCCATGGCGGTCGCGAGCAACCTGTTCCGAGCCGCTACCGCCGTGCGCAACCACTTTGAGCGCAACGTGTTGGCAAAGCACGACCTTTCCTGGACCGCCTTCGTTGTGCTCTGGGTGGTCTGGATCTGGGAACCAATCGAGACCCGGGCCATCGCGGAAGAGGGCGGCTTCAGCAAGGCGACCCTCACCGGCGTGCTGACGACCCTGGAAAACCGAAGCCTGCTGCAGCGCCGGAAGTCGGACACCGATGGACGTCTGGTATTGGTAGACCTCACCCCCGCCGGTCGTCGACTAATGAAGGAGCTCTTCCCGGAGTTTAATGCCGGCGAGTCCGAGGTCAGCTCCATGTTCAGCGCCGAGCAAAAAGATTTGCTGGCCGACATGCTGCGTTCGATGACCGCATACACCGAAGGCAAGTAGCCCGAGAATTTGCAAACCCGCGGAACCCATCAGGGCTCCGCGGGTTTTGCTTTAGTCAAGCGAGCTTAGACGACAGTTTTCGAGGCTTCGGAGACCAACTTTTCGAAGATGGCCAGGTTTTCGCGCTCGGTGTCGAAGTTGTCTTCGGGGTGCCACTGCACGCCGAGGGTCCAGGCCGGGGCATCGACCCGGAATGCCTCCACGTGACCGGCGGCCGCGGTGGCAATGACCTCCAGGCCGGAACCGAGGGCATCAACGCACTGGTGGTGGTAGCAGCTGGCAGCCACCTGGCTCGAATCCAGGCCCAGCAGTTCCGGCTCGGTGACCGTAACCTTTTCTACGTGGTGGGTGTGGGGGGCCGCCATGTCCTGCACCAGAGTTCCGCCGCGTGCGACGTTGATGATCTGGAACCCGCGACAAATGGCGAGTAGCGGAATGCCGTTTGCGACGGCGTGTTCGAAAATCTGAATGTCGGTTTCATCCTGCAGGTCAACCACACCGTAGATGCGGTCGGTGGTGGGTTCCTGCCCGTAGCGGTTCGGGTTCACGTCTCCGCCGCCGGGCATGAGGATTCCATCGATGCCGGCCAGTCGCTCCCCTAGGTCTACATCTGCAACCGGAAGGAAGGTCAGCGGTTCGCCACCGGCCTCCCAAACCGCCTGGGCCAGGCGCAGGGCCGTGACGATTCCGTCGTAGCGGGTCACCGAGGTGGACTCGGCGATTCGACCCAAAATAGCGATGCGCGGACGTGCCATCTGAACAACTCCCAAATCGTTATAAAAACCGGCAGATTTCCAATCTACTAATGGTCTAATCTAAATCATTAGCATCCGAATGATATGGTGTCCGAGGCAATCGGCATTGAATCGTTAGGAATGCCCCAGACTCAAGCGTTCAGAGAGGAATCGCCCCGATGACCTTCATCGAAGTGGTCGGCACCCAGATCGACACCCGACACTACATCAATGGTCAGCGCGTTGCCTCGGCTGAGACCTTCACCAACACCTCGCCAATCGACGGCACCTTCCTCGGCGAGATCGCTCGCGGCGGCGCCGACGAGGTTAACGCAGCAGTGGCCGCCGCCAAGGCGGCCTTCCCGGGCTGGTCCAAGCTCGGCCCCAAGGGCCGCGGTGCACTGCTGCACAAACTGGCCGACCTCGTCGAGGAAAATGTGGAGACCCTCGCACAGTTGGAGACCCTGGATAACGGCTCGCTGCTACGCTCGCACCGCCGTGGCGTGATGCCACGAGTTGCCATGAACATTCGTTTCTTTGCCGACTGGGCGATGAACGAACTTCAGCACCCGGTTTTTGAGACCCGCGGCCACACCAACCACGTCAGCTGGGACCCATCGGGCGTCGCGGCAATCATCACCCCTTGGAACGCCCCGCTCATGCTCGCCACCTGGCGCATCGGTCCCGCTCTCGCGGCCGGCGACACCGTGGTCCTGAAGCCCGCCGAGTGGACCCCGCTTTCGGCATCATTCTTCGCCGATCTCACCAAGCAGGCCGGCATCCCAGACGGCGTGTTCAACGTGGTCCAGGGCTACGGCAAGGAGGCCGGAAGTGCGCTGGTCTCGCACACCGATGTGGCCCGCATCGCCTTCACCGGATCGGTGCCCACCGCCAAGACCATCGCCAAGGCCGCGGCCGAAAACCTCACCCCAATCTCGTTCGAGCTTGGTGGCAAGAGTCCGCTGGTTATTTTCGAAGACTCCGACCTGGAGCTGGCCGCGACCATCGCCGTGGAGCAGTACGACAACGCCGGACAGGTCTGCCTCTCGGGTACCCGCATCCTGGTCCACGAGTCGATCGTTGACGAGTTTGCCGCCAAGTTTGCCGAGCGTGCCGCCAAAATCAAGCAGGGCGACCCTCGCGACGAGGCAACTGACATCGGGCCGCAGATTCACCAGGTTCACTTCGACCGCGTCAAGGGCTTCGTAGACCGCGCCAAGGCCGAGGGCGCCAACATCGTCATCGGTGGCGAACCGAACACCGACCTGGGTGGGCTCTACTTCCGCCCTACCCTGGTGCTGGAGCCAACGCCGGGAAGTGAAATCGTAACCAAAGAGATCTTCGGCCCGGTCCTCAACATGCAGACCTTCAGCACCGAGGAAGAGGCCGTCACGATGGCCAACGACACCGAGTACGGCCTGGCCGCGGTGGTCGTCACCGGAGACCGCGAGCGCGCAGAACGCGTGACCGCCGACCTAGTGGCCGGAACCATCTGGGTCAACTGCTTCTTTGTGCGCGACCTTCGTGCACCATTCGGTGGCTCTAAGAAGAGCGGCATCGGCCGCGAGGGCGGCGTGTGGTCGTTCGACTTCTATGCCGACGTGAAGAACACCGTGTTTGCTCCAAACGGATGGAAGGAATAACAAATGGGTGAGGTAGTAGGCGCCGCGCTGCTGGCGCACGTACCAACCATCATGCTGCCGGAGGCGGTTCGCAAGGACCTCAACGACGGCATGGAGATCAGCCTGGTTCCGGGCCTGAAGAAGCTCCGCAAGGACATCTTCGAGACCCTTGACTACGACACCGTCGTGGTTCTGGACAGCCACTGGGCCACCACTGTAGAGTTCGTGATCACCAGCGCCGCCGAGCGCTCGGGGCTTTTCACCTCCGAGGAACTGCCGCGCGGAATGAGCCAGATTCCTTACGCCATCAAGGGCGACCCGGAACTGGCAAACCTGCTTTCCAAGTTCGACGAGAAGAACGGCACCTGGGTAACCCCGATCGCCGACCCTCACCTCCCCATCTTCTACGCCACCGTGAACCTGTGGCACTACCTGGGCCGAGGCCTGGACGAGAAGCGCTGGATCAGCATGTCGGTCTGCCAGACCGGAACCCCGGAGGACTTCATCCGTGCCGGTCGCGCCCTCGGCGAGGCCATCCGCGCCAGCGACCGCAAGGTTCTGCTGGTGGCATCCGGCGCCCTATCGCACACCTTCCACAAGCTACGCGACCTGCGCAAGCACGAGGCCAGCGACCCTAAGCACATTTACTCCACCGAGGCCTACGAGTACGACCTCAAGGTAATGGAGTGGCTGAAGGCCGGTGACCACAAGGCCGTGCTAGACGACTTCGACAACTTCCGTAAGTTCAAGCCCGAGGCGGGCTTCTTCCACTACCTGGCCATGGCCGGCGCGGTGGGCGAGGAGGCCTGGAAGTCAAAGGGCGTCATGTACTCCGAGTACGAGAACTCGATCGGCACCGGACAGGTGCACATCTACTTCCCACCGCAGGACGGTGGGTTCCCCGAGCCAAAGGATCTGGTACTTTCCCGTGACTGAACTTCGTCGAATTCTGCTTGACGGCTACCCGGTGCAGGTAGTCCGCGACGGTGAGGAGCTGGTTGCTCCGGACGGCCGCCGAATCGCGATCGAGGACGCCACCCACCTGGCCCCTAGCGAGCCAACCAAGATCATCGCGGTGCACCTGAACTACGACAGCCGCACCAAGGAGTTCATGACCAAGCTCCCACCGGCCCCCACCTACTTCACCAAGCCAATCACCGCACTCAACACCCACAAGGGTGCCGTCGTGCGCCCGGAGGGCTGCAAGTGGTTGAACTACGAGGGCGAGATCGTCATCATCATCGGCAAGACCTGCCGCAACATCAGCCCGCAAGAAGCGGGCGAGTACATCGCCGGCTACTCGGTTGGTAACGACTACGGTCTGCACGACTTCCGCGACACCGACGCCGGCTCCATGCTGCGCGTGAAGGGCTCGGACACCCTGGCCCCGGTTGGCCCGGGAATGGTCACCGACTGGGATTTCCGTAACAAGCGCATCCAGACCATCGTGAACGGAAAGGTCGTCCAGGACGACAACACCGACAACATGGAATGGGATATGCACTACCTGGTGGCCGACATCGCGCGCACCATCACCCTGGTCCCGGGCGACATGCTGTTCTCGGGTACCCCAGCCTTCAGCCGCCCAGTACAGCCGGGCGACATAGTCGAGGTTGAGGTCGAAGGCCTCGGCCGCCTGACCAACCACATCGTCGTTGGCCCTACCCCGATCCGCACCGACGTGGGCGCGCAGCCAACCGAGTCGGAGGAAGTAATCTCGACCGCCCTCGGTGGCGACTGGGAGTTCCGCGGCATTCGCACCCCGAGCAAAGACCTATACCCAAGCACCGTTGAGGAGAAGTAAATGACCATCAAGATCGACGTCGACATGACAAAGTGCCAGCACTACGGTCAGTGTGTTTTCGAGGCACCAAACATTTTCCGTCTGAACTCCGACGACAAGTTGGAATACACCGCTGAGGCAGACGACTCGGAGCTGGCCAACGTTGAGGCAGCGATTGACGTCTGCCCGATGCAGGCCATCTTCATCGTCGACTAACTGAAACCTAGGGTTCAAGGGCTGATGGCTGTGACTAAACCGGTAGTAATCGTGGGCGCCTCGATGGCAGGCCTACGCGTGGCCGAGGCGCTGCGCCGATTCGGATACACCGGTCCAATCACGGCCATCGGCGACGAACCACACGCCCCATACAACCGCCCACCGCTGTCCAAGGAAGTGCTGGCGGGCGACGAAGTCAGTCATGCAACCGTGGCATTCCCGCAGCGTGCCGCCACGGCCGATGTTGGCTGGGTGCTGGGAAACCGCGCCGAGAGCGCGGACCTGGAGCACCAGACGGTGACCACCGCCGATGGCTCGGTGTTCGAGTACAGCACCCTGATTGCCGCCACCGGCCTGCGCCCGAAGCGCCAGAACTACCCAAACAACCTAATGGCGGGACGCCACGTAATCCGCACCCTGGACGACGCCATCGGCCTACGGGCCGCGCTTGGCCCCGGGGTTCGAGTGGTTGTGCTTGGAGCCGGTTTCGTCGGATGTGAGACCGCGGCGACCGCCCGCAAGCTGGGTGCCGAGGTGACCATCGTTGCCCCGGGTGCGGTGCCAATCGGCCGCATCCTGGGAACCGAACTCGCATCCGAGATTCAGCGGCGCCAGGAGTCGGAGGGCGTGGCCTTCCGAATGAAGCGAACCGTCGCGGACCTCATCGGTGAGGCTCGCATCGAGGGTGTGCTACTGGATGACGGCAGCGAGATTCCCTGCGATGTCTTCATCGAGGCCATCGGCAGCCACTGCAACACCGAGTGGCTGGACGGCAACGACATAGATGTTACGGACGGGGTTTTGACCGACGCCAACCTGCGTGCGGTGAAGGCCAGCGGTGGCATCTGGGAGAACGTCTACGCCATCGGCGATGTCGCCAAATTCCCGAACGACCTTTTCGACGGCCTCGCCCGCCGAGTTGAGCACTGGAACATCCCGACCGAGTCGGGTAAGCACGTTGGCCAGCTGGTTGCGCTTCAACATTCCGACGCCCCGGAAGCCCTCGAGCAGCGTGCCGAACTGCTCGCCAAAAAGTTCCGGCCGATTCCATCATTCTGGAGCGACCAGTTCGAGGTTCACCTGCTTGCGTTCGGATTGTTGGCGCTTGCCGACGAACACAAACTGGTCCAGGGCGACCTCAGTGGCGACTGCGTATACGAGTACTACCGTGCGGGCAAGCTGGTGGGCGCCGCCGGCATCGGCATGCGCTCGGTGGTTCAGGGCTACCGCAACGCATTCACCGCCTAGACATTTGATCAACCGTAAAACCGGGAGCACTCATGAATAATTCGTTCTACGACCTAGACCTGGCATTCCCCGGCGACGAGCCAGACCCAGCCAAACTGCCGCTGGCAGTGGTGGAGGGCGCAATCGCCCAGATGCCGGAGGCCCTGGCGGTAGTCGCCCGCGCCATCCTGATCGAGAAGCGCACCATGAGCGACGTGTCGCAGGAACTCGGCATTCGTCAGGGCGAGTTGGTCACGCGCCTGCAGCGCGCACAGCTGGCAATCGGAATGCACGTCTTCTCGCAGCACGGAGGTCGCCACTAATGCAAAATTTCAAGAACTTCGTCGCGGGTGAATACCGTGAGGCCCGCTCCGACGAGCGCATGGATATCTTCGACCCGAGCACGGGCGAGGTTTACGCCACCGCCGCCGTCTCGAATGCCGCCGATGTCGACGACGCATATCGTGCCGCCGATAGGGCCTTCGACGAGTGGAGCCAAAGCACTCCCGCCGAACGCCAGCTGGCCCTGATTCGCATGGCAGATGCCATGGAGGCTCGTGCGGACGAGATCGGTGCCGTCGAGTCACGCGACACCGGCAAGCCGCTGCGTTTCGCGGTCGGCGAGGTTCACGGCTGCGTCAAGCAGGTTAGGTTCTTCGCCGGTGCCGCCCGCAACCTGGAGGGCCGCGCAACCGCCGAATACACCCGCGACCACACCTCGTCGATTCGCCGCGAACCCATCGGTGTCATCGGGCAGATCACACCATGGAACTACCCACTGGTCATGGCCACCTGGAAGTTCGCGCCGGCGATTGCCGCTGGCAACACCATAGTGCTCAAGCCATCGGACACTACCCCAGCGGTAACGCTGCTTCTCGCCGAGATGGCGAGCGAATTCCTGCCCGCCGGCGTATTCAACGTTGTCACCGGCGACCGCAACACCGGCGCCCGCCTGGTGGAGCACGAGACGCCACAGATGGTGGCCATCACCGGTTCGGTTCGCGCCGGCATGGAGGTGGCCAAGTCGGCTGCCTTCGACGTGAAGCGCGTGCACTTGGAGCTTGGCGGCAAGGCCCCGGTAATTGTGTTCGGCGACGCTGATCTGGTTCGCGCGGCCCGCGTGGTCTCCGAGGCCGCGTTCTATAACGGTGGCCAGGACTGTACGGCTGCGGCCCGCATTTTGGTTCACGAATCGGTGGCAGAGGAGTTCGTTGCACTACTGAGCGCAGAGGTGCGCGCCAACGCCAAGACCGGCGCTCCAAGCCGCGACGATGTCCTGTTTGGCCCGGTGAATAACATTGCCCAGTTCGACCGCATGAAGGGCTTTGTGGACCGCCTACCGGACCACGCCCAGATTGCCGTTGGTGGAAGCACCATCGGCAGTGCCGGCTACTTCCACGAGGCCACCGTTCTGACCGGCCTGAAGCAGACCGATGAGCACGTACAGGACGAGATTTTCGGCCCAATCATCACCGTGCAGACCTTCAAGGACGATGCCGAGGCCCTGCGCAACGCCAACGACAGCCGTTACGGTTTAGCATCCTCGGTGTGGACCCGCGACCACGGCCGCGCCATGCGCTTCGCCAAGCGCCTGGACTTCGGCATCGTCTGGATCAACGAGCACGGCGCCATGGCCGCCGAGATGCCACACGGTGGCTTCCGACACTCCGGCTACGGCAAAGACATGTCCATGTACGGCTTCGAGGACTACACCCGCATCAAACACGTGATGTCGTTCATAGGCGAGTGAGTGAGCGAACAAGCTTGCTTGATTCGCGAGCGACGATGCCTTTGATAGGCGAAGCCGCACATAGGCGAGTGAGGACATTAGGGTCTTTGGCCGATAGAAAAACCGCCCGATCGCTCGGGCGGTTTTTCTTTACCTACAGGAGTAACGAGGCCTAACGCGTGGTCACCGTCACTGGCATGCGCTTGATTCCGTGCACGAAGTTCGAGCGCAGGTAATCGATGTCGCCTGCCAGCTCTACCTTGTCGACGCGCGAGATGAGATCCTCAAACATCACACGCAACTCGATTCGGGCCAGCGCGTTACCCAGGCACATGTGCGGTCCACCACGACCAAAGGTCATGTGCTCGTTTGGGTTGCGGGTGACATCAAACTTGTTTGGGTCTACGAAGATTGACTCGTCGCGGTTGCCACTAGCGAACCAGGTGACGACCTTCTGGCCGGCCTTGATGCTCTGACCGTTGATGACGGCATCGGTGGTGGCGGTACGACGGAAGTGGTAAACCGGGCTGGCGTAGCGCAGGAACTCCTCGACGGCCCATGGGATCATGTCTGGGTTTTCCTGCAGCAGTGCAAGCTGCTCGGGGTGCTGGATCAGGTTGCGCATGGTGTGGGTGATGGTGTGGCGAGTGGTCTCGTTACCAGCAACGACCAGCAGCAGGAAGTTGGTGTGGAAGTCGCGCTCCGACAGCGGGATGCCGTCGGTTGGCTCGGTGTTAACCAGGACCGAAACCAGGTCGGTGCCATTCTTGCCGCGACGCTCCTTGGCCAGCGCGTCTCCGTATTCGAATACCTCGAGGGCGGCCGGCGAACGGAATGGGACGAGGCGGAATTCCTCGGATTCAGGAGAGTTGATCAGCACGTCGGCGTGCTCAGGGTCGTCGAAGCCGACCATGCGGTTTCCCCAGTCGATCAGCTTGTGGGTGTCTTCAACTGGCACATCCAGCAGACGAACCAGAACGTTGATCGGGAAGTCGGCGGCAACTTCGCTCACGAAATCGAAGGTGCCCTTTGCGAAGGCGTTGTCCAGGGTGGTTGCAGTGATGCCGCGCAGGAAGGTCTCGTACTTGGCAACGGCGGCCGGGGTGAACTGACCCTGAAGCAGGCGGCGCAGCGCGCGGTGGCGGCTGCCGTCGGTCTCCAGCAGCGAACGGCGAGCGTTCTCCTGCTCGGCGTCCACTTCTTCGAGGTTGGTGAAGCGCTCGCTGGTGAAGGTCTCCGGGTCGCGCAGGACGCGAACGATGTCGTGGTAGCCCAGGACGCTCCAGAAGCCGTGGTTTGGTGCGTCTTCTTCGCTCCAGTGAACCGGTGAGTTCTTGCGAAGGTCGGCGAAGACCTCCCACGGGGCGCCGTTCTGGAAGAGGTCCAGATTGGAAAGGTTAACGTTCGACATTGAAATCAGTGGCTCCATTACAGGATTGTTTGGATGCTAACAATCTTCAGACTAGTGGGAAATCATTTGCGATCTAACGATTTAGTCAAATCGTTATCTTTTAGCCCATTTTCCGCAATCCATCGCTAAATGTGGGCATAGATTTAATGCAGAAAGAGAGCACGATGAGCAGCGAATTTGACCTCGACCTAAGCTTCGGGGAAGAGCCCGTCGACCCGGACTTGAGCGGCCTGGACGAGGCCACTCTGAAGGCCGAGATCTCCAAGTTGCCGACAGCGCTCCGCGAGGTAGCCACCGGGCTAATACTGGAGCAGCGCACCATGAGCGACGTCTCGCAGGCGCTGGCAATCCGCCAGAGCGAACTAGTCACTAGGTTGCACCGTGCCAAGCACGCGATTGCCCATTCGCTAGGGCTTTAGACCCACCGCTGAATTGGCTCTGCGCTGGGGCTTTAGGTTCTCCGCAGGCCGCCTAGGCATAGGTCTTCAACAGATTTAGACTTATTGCCACGCGCACCACGTCGGCCAGCGAAGGTAAAGCCATGATTAGCAAAGAAACCCTAGTATTTGACTCCTGCGGCAGCATTGATTCTCCCGTTGGCCCAGTCTCGGTTTACGGCCGAGGCGATGCAATCGTTTACCTAGAAATGGCGCACGAGCCGGCCTCCAACTCGAACCGCTCCCCCGTGGTAGAAAGTGCCTTGTCGCAGCTTGCCGAGTATTTTGCGGGCAAGCGAACCGTTCTCGATTTTCCGGTCGCGCCTAAGGGCACCGATTTCCAAATGGCCGTCTGGCGAGAAATCGCCAGGGTTCCGTTCGGCGAGACCATCACCTACGCGGAAATTGCAGCCAAGATCGGTAAGCCGCTCGCCTCTCGCGCCGTCGGTGGAGCCGTGGGATCCAATCCGGTCGCCCTAGTCATCGGCTGCCATCGAGTGATGGGCGCATCCGGGAAGATCACCGGATTCTCCGGTGGGGATGGAATCCCAACCAAGCGCTGGCTGCTGGCCCATGAGGGCATTGCGAGCCGCGACTAATGTGGCCGGTGGCGTTGGAATTTCCGGATGGCAAAACCCGATGTGGCTGGCCGCACGGAGATGAACTCTATACCCACTACCACGACACCGAGTGGGGCGTCCCGGTTCGGGGCGACGACGAAATGTTCGAGCGCATTGCGCTTGAAGGTTTCCAGGCCGGGCTCTCCTGGATCACGATCCTGCGCCGACGCGAAGGATTCCGAAAGGCCTTCCTTGGGTTCGATCTCGAATCGGTGGCGGCGCTAACGCCGGCAGACGTCAGCGAACTTATGTCGGATGTGGGAATCATCCGTAACCGCGCCAAGATCGAGGCGACCATCAAGAATGCTCGCCTGGCATTGGAGCTGCCCGGTGGCATAAGCGACTTTGTCTGGCAATTTGCCCCCGAACGCGGCAATCACACCACTGCCGCCGAGGGCTTTGCCTGGCAGGCCACCAGCCCCGAAAGCACGGCAATGAGCAAGGCCCTCCGCAAACTTGGATTTGGTTTCGTGGGGCCAACCACCATGTATGCGCTGATGCAGGCAACCGGAATGATCAACGACCACTCCCCCGATTGTTTCCGCCGAGCCGAACTGCTTTAGCGCTGCGCCTTCTTGATTTGGTCCGTTACCAAGATCAACTGCCCGCCGGATTCGTAGAGTTCCATGCCGGCAGCTGAGGCGATTCCCGCCAACTCCTCGATGTCATTAGGCACCTTCTCAGCGTTGAGGATCGCTCTAATCAGTAGCCCCTTGGCCCGTTTATTGAAGTGGTTTAGTGCGCGAAGCTTGCCATCGCTCTCCCGGGACACAACCTCCACCCAGACGCTGGGCACATCTGCCGGTATCGGAGCAAGATCTACGTAAGCCTTGCTTCTAAGGTCAATGATCAAACCCTGATTCAAGCGACGGAAAATGGACTCGTGCGCCGGCGGCCAAATCTTTTTTAGTGGCGCACCGGGCAGTGAAACGCTCGATCCCAACCGGTAGCCAGGAATCAGATCGGTTGCTGGGATCAGCCCAAATAGGCTGCTCTGGATCAACACCGACTGTTTGGCCCGCGCCCAGGCGGCTTCGGTAAGCGGCTCAGCCGTTCCGGTCACTCCGCCGTGTATCGCGTCGTAAAGTGTGCCCGTATAACGCTCCATCGCGCGCATGGTTGGGCCAGACTGAAGCCCGAGGTTCAGTTCGATATCGCTTAGCTGCTTGGGAGAGAGCTTCAAAACCGTAGCCGCGACTCTGGGGCGCTTACAGAGCTTCACCAGTGCCGAGTGAACCCGCTCACGTGCCTCATTTAGGCCACCGAAGGTGAGCGCGACCTCGGAGACGGTAAGTGACCCACCGCCCACGGCCTTGGTCTCGCTCGGTGGCAGCAGGAACAGCATTACACAAGCCTATTGCCGCCACCCATAAACTTGAGCCATGGTCAAGCTAACCAAGATCTATACGCGCACCGGCGATGAGGGAATTACCGGCCTAAGCGACTTCAGCCGGATTCGCAAGACCGACCCACGCATCGAGGCCTACGCCGATGTGGACGAGGCGAATTCAGCCATCGGCGTCGGCGTCGCGCTTGCGCAGCACGAATTCGACGCTGCAACGCTCGCACTTCTAACTCAGATTCAGAACGAGCTTTTCGATCTGGGAGCTGACCTCAGCACCCCGCTGGCCGAGTTCTATGAGGTTGCCCCGCTTCGGGTGGATGAGCGGTGGATTACCGCACTGGAGAGTGCGATTGACCACTACAACGGCCAGCTACCGAAACTCGACTCGTTCATCCTCCCGGGAGGTTCGGGCATCGCAGCCGGCCTGCATCTGGCCAGGACCGTGGTGCGCCGCGCCGAACGCGCAACCTGGCATGCGATAGAGGCCTACGGCTTGGATGCGGCAAAACCGGGGCATCAGGGCGGCATCAACATTTTGGCCGCCCGCTACCTAAACCGCCTCAGCGACCTTCTTTTTGTACTCGCGCGCTACGCCAATGTGAAGCATGGCGGAGACGTCAAGTGGGTCCCGGGCGCACACCGGGCCAACTGACGAGGGCGCACAGCGAGCCAGCTGAAACCAGCCAGGGCTAGGGAAGGCGCCGATATCGCGAAAGACCCGCCTCCGCAAAGGGGAGGCGGGTCTTTCGCTTGAAGCTTTAGGCCAGAGCAGCCTTGCGAGCAACGATGGTCACCACGTTGTTTTCCACCGCGAGGAAGCCGTCCTCGGCGTTTGCGATGATCTTCTCGCCCTCTGGGAGGGTGATACGAACTTCACCCTCGGCCAGGATGGCCAGCAGAGGCTCGTGACCGGCCAGCAGACCGATCTCGCCCTCTACGGTCTTAGCGATGACCTGCTTGGCCTCGCCGGTCCATACGGACTGCTCGGCCGAGACTAGGTCTACGCGCAGGGTGTTTGCCATGATTACTTGCTCTCTGCCTGGATCTTTGCGTACTCAGCAAGGAGGTCGTCGATACCGCCGATGTTGAAGAACGCCTGCTCAGGGATGTGGTCGAACTCACCGGCGGCGATCTTCGAGAATGCCTCGATGGTCTCCTTCAGTGGAACGGTCGATCCAGGGACACCGGTGAACTTGGTAGCCATGTAGGTGTTCTGCGACAGGAAGCGCTGGATGCGGCGGGCGCGCGAAACGGTGACCTTGTCCTCTTCCGAGAGCTCGTCGACACCGAGGATGGCGATGATCTCCTGGAGTTCCTTGTTCTTCTGCAGGATCGACTTGACCAGGGTTGCGGTCTCGTAGTGTTCCTTGCTTACGAAGCGAGGGTCGAGGATGCGCGAGGTCGAAGCCAGTGGGTCCACAGCTGGGTACAGACCCATCGATGCGATTTCACGCGAAAGCTCGGTGGTCGCGTCCAGGTGGGCGAAGGTGGTCGCCGGAGCTGGGTCGGTGTAGTCGTCGGCTGGAACGTAGATTGCCTGCAGCGAGGTAATCGAGTGTCCACGGGTCGAGGTGATGCGCTCCTGTAGGAGACCCATCTCGTCGGCGAGGTTTGGCTGGTAACCCACGGCAGATGGCATACGGCCCAGCAGGGTCGAAACCTCGGAACCGGCCTGGGTAAAGCGGAAGATGTTGTCGATGAACAGAAGAACGTCCTGCTTCTGAACGTCGCGGAAGTACTCGGCCATGGTCAGGGCCGAGAGCGCAACGCGAAGACGGGTGCCAGGTGGCTCGTCCATCTGACCGAACACGAGGGCGGTCTTGTCGATAACGCCCGACTCGGTCATTTCGTCGATGAGGTCGTTACCTTCACGGGTACGCTCACCAACACCGGCGAATACCGAGACACCGTTGTGGTTCTCGGCAACGCGGTAGATCATTTCCTGGATCAGAACGGTCTTACCAACACCGGCACCACCGAACAGACCGATCTTTCCACCCTGAACGTATGGAGTCAGGAGGTCGATGACCTTGATTCCGGTCTCGAACATGGTGGTCTTCGACTCGAGCTGGTCGAATGCTGGAGCGGCACGGTGAATCGGCCAGGTCTCCTTGATTTCGACCTTCTCGCCAGGTGCAGCGTTCAGGATCTCGCCGGTCACGTTGAATACGCGACCCTTGGTTACGTCACCAACTGGCACCGAAATAGGTGCGCCGGTGTCCGATACCAGTCCGCCACGAACCAGACCGTCGGTCGGCTTCAGGGCGATGGCGCGAACCAGGTCGTCACCGAGGTGCTGAGCAACCTCGAGAGTCAGAGTGGTCTTCTCGCCATTCAGGTCGATCTCGGTGGTGAGAGCGTTATAGATCTCAGGGATAGCGTCGTGAGGGAACTCGATGTCCACAACTGGACCGGTCACACGAGCGATACGACCCTGAATGTTCTTCTCGGCCATGTCTCTTTCTTTCTCTTAGTCTTCGGTGGTGGCTGCCATAGCGTCGGCGCCACCGACAATTTCGGAAATCTGCTGGGTAATTTCGGCCTGACGAGCCGCGTTGCTGAGCCTGGTGTAGTTGGTGATCAGCTTCTCGGCGTTGTCGGTCGCGCTCTTCATTGCCTTCTGGCGGGCGGCGTGCTCGGAGGCAGCCGACTGCAGCATGGCGTTGAATAGACGGGTTTCGACGTAAACCGGGAGGAGCGCGTCCAGTACCTTGGTGGCGTCTGGTTCGAACTCGTACAGTGGGAAGACCTCGCCCTGGCCGGCCTCTGCCTCCGCCAGCTCCAGAGGGAGCAAGCGGACGACCTCAGGAACCTGAGCAACCATGCTGATGAAGCGGTTGTAGATGAAGTGGATTTCGTCCACGCCACCGGCAGCCGAGCTGGTGTTGAAGGCCTCGATGACCGCGTTAGCAATCTCCTGGGCGGTCTCGACCTGTGGAAGGTCGGTTCCACCGATCCAGTTACGAACGAAGTCGCGACGACGGAAGTTGAAGTACGTGGCAGCCTTGCGACCTACCAGGTAGTAAACAACTTCCTTGCCCTGCGAGACCAGCAGCTTCTCCAGCGCTTCTGCTTCCTTGAGCACGCTGCTCGAGAAGGCACCGGCCAGACCGCGGTCCGAGGTGAAGATGACGACCGCTGCGCGCTCGATGGTAGCTGGCTCGGTGGTCAACGGGTGATCTACGTTGCTGTAGGTGGCCACCGCAGAGACCGCGCGAGTCACGGCTTTGGCGTATGGTGCCGAGGCTGCCACACGCTGCTGCGCCTTGTAGATGCGCGATGCCGAGATTAGCTCCATGGCGCGGGTAATCTTCTTGGTCGTCTTGGCAGACTTAATTTTCTGCCGGTAGACGCGAAGTTGCGCTCCCATGTCTCTCCTAGTTCCTAAATTCCGTTAGAGGCTTCGTGAAGGATCGCTTAGCGACCCTTGACGATGGTCTCCTGGTTGACCTCTGCGGCCGAAAGAGCCTCGACTGCAACCGATGGCAGCGGGGTTCCCTCGTGAGTTGCGAAGGTCTTCTTGAAAGCAACAACTGCGTTCTCGAGGGCGGCAGTGGTGTCGTCGTCGAGGTTGTTGGTTTCACGGATGGTGGTCAGAACCGAGGTGCTGCGACGCAGGTAGTCCAGAAGCTCTGCCTCGAAGCGAAGTACGTCGCGTACTGGAACCTCGTCCAGCTTGCCGGTGGTACCTGCCCAAACCGAAACGGTCTGCTCCTCTACTGGGAATGGCGAGTACTGTGGCTGCTTCAAAAGCTCCATCAGACGTGCACCGCGCTCAAGCTGCTTGCGGCTTGCTGCGTCTAGGTCGCTTGCGAACATCGCGAATGCCTCGAGTGCACGGTACTGCGCGAGCTCGAGCTTCAAGGTCCCGGATACCTTCTTGATGCCCTTGACCTGAGCGGCACCACCAACACGCGAAACCGAGATACCCACGTCGATAGCTGGGCGCTGGTTGGAGTTGAAGAGGTCGCTCTGGAGGAAGATCTGACCGTCGGTGATCGAGATCACGTTGGTTGGAATGTAAGCCGAGACGTCGTTTGCCTTGGTCTCGATGATTGGCAGACCAGTCATCGAACCGGCGCCCAGCTCGTCGTTCAGCTTGGCGCAGCGCTCCAGCAGACGGCTGTGTAGGTAGAAGACGTCACCTGGGTAAGCCTCGCGGCCTGGCGGACGACGAAGAAGCAGCGAAACTGCACGGTAGGCCTCGGCCTGCTTCGACAGGTCATCGAAGATGATGAGGACGTGCTTGCCACCGTACATCCAGTGCTGGCCAATGGCCGAACCGGTGTAAGGAGCCAGGTACTTGAAACCGGCTGGGTCGGATGCAGGCGATGCAACGATGGTGGTGTACTCCATCGCGCCGGCTTCCTCCAGTGCACCCTTTACGGCTGCGATGGTGGAACCCTTCTGACCGATTGCCACGTAGATGCAGCGAACCTGCTTCTTAGGGTCGCCCGAGGCCCAGTTGGCCTTCTGGTTGATGATGGTGTCGACGGCGATAGCAGTCTTACCGGTCTGGCGGTCGCCGATGATGAGCTGACGCTGGCCGCGGCCAACTGGGATCATGGCGTCGATTGCCTTGATGCCGGTCTGCAGTGGCTCGTGAACCGACTTACGGGCCATTACGCCTGGAGCCTGAAGCTCGAGGGCGCGGCGGCCTTCCGACTTGATCTCGCCCTGGCCGTCGATTGGGTTACCCAGTGGGTCTACAACGCGACCCAGGTAGGCGTCGCCCACTGGAACGGACAGAACCTCGCCGGTGCGGCGAACTTCCATGCCCTCGCGGATGCCCTCGAAGTTACCCAGGACTACAACACCGATCTCGCGCTCGTCGAGGTTAAGTGCCAGACCCAGGGTGCCGTCTGCAAACTGCAGCAGCTCGTTGGCCATTGCGCTAGGCAGGCCCTCTACGTGAGCGATGCCGTCACCGGCGTCGATGACGTAGCCCACCTCGTCGCGCGAAGCGGCGGCAGGCTTGTAGGACTCAACGAAGTCCTTAAGCGCGTCGCGAATCTCGTTCGGGCTGATCTTCAAATCTGCCATCTCGTTCCTCTTCTTCTGGCCCAATCGGAGACTGGGAGTCGGTTGATCTATTTACGCTCGTTTAGGCGAGCGAAAGCTTTGCTTGGTTGAGGCGAGCAACAACGCTGCCGTCAATGATTTGGTCTGCGATCTGAACCCGGATGCCGCCCAGTACGGAGGCGTCGTGTTCGATGTTGAGCTTGATCGAGGCACCATAGGTCTTGGCCAACGCTGCACGCAGGCGCTCCACCTGTGCTGGGTTGAGGTCCCTGGCAACGGTCACCTTGGCGACCAGCGACTCGGCGACCTGAGCAATGATCTTGCTGTAGGACTCGAGTACCGATCCGGTACGACGCTTGCCCGAAGCAACAACTGCTTCGCGGATTAGGGCCTCGCCCTCCGCCGAGGCCTTGCCGCCAACCAGCTTCTGGACCAGAGCGAGGCGGGCCTCGGTGCTGGCGGTCTTCGAGGCGAGAGCGAACTGTAGGTCCATGTTCTCGTCGATGGCCTGCTGGAAAGCGAATACTTCGGCAGAAAGTGCATCTACCTTGCCCGTGTGGGCGGCGATGCTGGCGATGACATAGACACCCAGCTGCTCGAGGGCGGACACTAGGTCCGAGCCCTTCGACCAACGGAGCGCAACCAGGCTAGTCACGAAGCCAAGGACGTCGGCCGAAACAGCTTTGCTGAATACGGCGGCGACGGCGCCCGACTTTGCGTTCACCTCGGCGGAAGGGTCCGAGAGGAGACTTCGCAACTGAGCCGAACCTGCGACGCCAGCCGAAACTGCGAACAGTTCGGTAGCGAATGCGAGGTCGGCCTTGGCGAGCAGCGGCTGGATGGCCTGCTTAGCGCTCGCGAGTGACTGCCTGGTTGAACTTGCCATTGCTTACTTCTTTACTTGCTTGCCTCGAGGTCGGCCAGGAACTGGTCGACTACGTCCGAAGCAATCTTGTCGTTCTGAAGGCTGGCACCAACCACTCGCGAAGCCAGGTCGATGGCAACGCCGCCGACCTCCTTGCGCAGCGAGATAAGTGCCGCCTGGCGCTCGGCCTCGATCTGGGCCTTTGCGGTCGCGGTGATGCGCTCTGCCTCTGCCGCAGCCTGCTCCTTCAGGTCTGCCAGGATGGCGGCGCCCTGGGCGCGTGCCTCCTCGCGGATCTGCGAAGCCTCGGCTCGAGCAGCCTGCTGCTCGGCCTCGATGTTTGCGGTCTTGGCTGCTGCTGCTGCCTGAGCCTTCTCGGCTGCCTCTAGGCGGCCTTCGATGGCTTCGGTGCGAGCGTCGAGGTTCTTCTTGAAATTAGGAAGGACCTTAGTCCAGAAGAACACCAGGAGAATCGCAAAAACCACCGATGACCAGATCAGGTCGGCAGTGCTTGGGAGGAGCGGGTTGTGTGCCGCGCCCTCTGCCGCTGCCGCGACGATGCTGTGAATCATCATGATTTAGGGGTTCCTGACTCGGACTAAGCGCCGAAGATGAATGGGGTTGCCAGGCCGATAAGGGCCAGTGCCTCGGTGAAGGCGATACCAAGCCACATGGTGACCTGGAGGCGAGCTGCGAGCTCTGGCTGGCGTGCGATGCTCTCGATGGTCTTGCTTACAACCAGACCTACACCGACACCTGGGCCTACTGCTGCCAGGCCGTAGCCGATGACTCCGAGGCTGCCCGATACGCCTGCTGCGATAGTAGTTACGTCCACTTTGTTATCCCTTCCGTGGTTTTTAACCTGGTGATTACCAGATCGTTTAGTGCTCGTCCGCCAGTGCCAACTGAATGTAGACAGTGGTCAGAAGAGTAAATACATAGGCCTGCAGGAACGCCACCAGGATCTCGAAGAGAGTGAAGACGAATCCGAACAGGAAGGTGCCGGCACCGAAGAACTTGAAGCCACCCTGAGCCTGGAACAGGAAGTACTGGGTTGCGCTGAAGCAGAGCACCAGCAGAAGGTGCCCGGCGATCATGTTCATGGTGAGACGAAGAGCCAGGGTGACTGGGCGAAGAATGAAGGTCGAGAGGAACTCGATCGGGGTCACCAGGATGTAGAACACCGGTGGCACGCCGGCTGGGAACAGGGCCGCAGTAAAGAAGTGACCGCCGTGCTTACGAACACCCGCGTAGATGAAGGTCACGTAAGCGGCTGCCGCCATGACGATTGGCAGACCGATGAGCGACGAACCCGCGATGTTGAGGCTCGGCACGATACCGGTGATGTTCATGCCCAGGGTGGTGAAGAAGATTGCTGCCAGCAGTGGCAGGAAGCGCTGGCCATCCTTTTCGCCGAGCTGGTCGAAGGCGATGGACTTGCGAACGAAGTCGATTGCGATCTCGCCCATCAGCTGGAAGCGGCCCGGAACGAGCTTGCCTTCCTTGGCCGACTTCTTGAACTTTCCAGCCCAGAGTGCGAAGACCAGAACCAGAAGCGCGGTGACGAGGACACGAATCAGCATGATTCGGTTCATCTCGTATGGGGTACCCGCGAAGAAGACTGCCTGTGGGTAGAACTCGTTGATGCTTGGAGCCTCAAAACCCGAATTGTCGGAAGCGACGGCACCTGGGAGGATCAGGTTCAGTGCGTGTACCAAGGGCTTTAACTCCTGTGTCGAAGCGGTCTAAATCCACCGAAAATGGGTGACGGTTTAGGCGTGCTAAACCCCGTGCCAAAACACGGGTTATGCGTCTAGTTTACAGGGAAATTTAAGGTCGTTAATCAGGTTTTTCTTGTCAGAACAAACTTTTGGCAAATTACTTGGGTTCAAATGGCAGGCGGGCCTTCAAAAAGACCCAGGAGTCGATGCCCAGCGACCCGATGATGGAGGCCACCAGGGTGAAGAACAGCGTCGGTCCGTTGATAAAAGTGGCGTGACGCAGAACCGCAACCACGGCCAGGAACACGACCATCTTGAGGATCCAGCCGCCGAGCACAATGCCATAGAAGGCCCCGAGGTTGAGCTTGCCACCAAACCAGATGCTAACCGCGGTGAGGCTGACGAAGGCAAAGGCAATCGCCGCACCGATGAGCGCGCTCACCAGACCGTTTGTTCCGGCCACCAGGTAACCGATGACGCCGGCAATGAGCGCAATTGCCCCGATCAGCGCTCCGCCGAAGGTAAGTACCTTCTTGAACAGTTCTGCCGAACCAGTGGTGATAGCGGTTGCCATTATGCGGTCTCCTTTGGGGACATGAAGATTGGCCAAACGGTGTAGGCCAGTGCAACCACGAGCCCGGGTACGAAGAACCAGGCCACCTGGCCGGCTGGAATTAGGAAGAACAGTAGGCAGGTCACCGAGATCAGCGCGGTCCAGACATAGAACACCAACACCGAACCCAGGTGGCTGTGCCCGAAGTCCTGCAGGCGGTGGTGAATGTGGGCGCGGTCGGCCGCGAATGGGCTCTTGCCAGCCTTGAGACGACGAAGTACCGCCAGAGTGAAGTCGAGCAGCGGCAAAACCAGGATTGCCAGCGGCAGGATTAGAGGAAGGTAGGCGGGAACCGCATTGGTGCTGCTGGTAACGTTCGGGTCGATCTGACCGGTCACGGTCAGAGCCGAGCTGCTCATAAGCAAGCCGAGCAGCAGCGCGCCGCCGTCGCCCATGAAAATCTTGGCGGGACGCCAGTTCCAGGGCAGAAACCCGACGCAGACACCGATGACGCAGGCCGAAATCAGGGTCGCCAGGTTGAAGTAGTTGGTCGGAGTGGTCTGCTGCGTCAGCAGGTAGGCGTAGGTGAAGAACACCGCGGTGCCGATCAGAACAACGCCGGCGACCAGCCCGTCAAGACCGTCGATGAAGTTGACCGCGTTCATGACCAGAACGGTGATGAATACGGTGACCACCAGCGAGACGCCGAAGGAGCCGATGGTGAGGCCGTCGATGGGAAGCGAAACGATCTGAACACCCTGCCAGGCCAAGAGGCCCGCCACCAGGAACTGGCCTGCGAGCTTTAGAGTCCAGTCGAGGTCGTAAAGGTCGTCGAAGAATCCAAGTAGGTTGATTGCCACGGCGCAAACCAGGATGGTGAGGATCTTGGTTGGATCGGCAAAGACGCTGTGGAACCAGCCCAGCAGCGAGGCCGCCCCGATCGACACCGCGAAACCAAGCATCATGGCGATGCCACCCAGACGAGGAGTGGGCCGGGTGTGGGCGTCACGGGCGCGAATAGCCGGGTAAATCTTAAATCGGTGAGCCAGCTTGAGGACCAACCAGGTGGCGCCGAAGGTTACCGCGGCGGCGATGAGCGCGATCAAAAGATAGGCGCGCACTAGCCCTCCAGTAGTTCGCCGGCGATGAGAGCGATCTTGTCGCGGGACAAGGCGCCCTGGCGCACGATCCGGATCTTGCCGGCGACCGAGCCGTCGCCCGGATCGGTCTTGACATCGGTGAGGTCGAGGATGGTGCTGGACTCCCCCTTGGGCGAAGGTCCGGCGTCAAGGTACACCTCGACGGACTTACCCAGGTATTCGGCCGCAGCCTCGGCGGTTGTTGCTGCCGGTTGCCCGGTGAGGTTGGCGCTGGAAACCGCGAGCGGCCCGGTCTCCTCCAGCAGCGCGAGAGCAATCTTGTGGTCGGGTACGCGCAGCGCAACCGTGCCCTTGGTCTCGCCGAGGTCCCAGTGCAGACTGGGCTGGGCGTGCAGAATCATCGTGAGGGCACCAGGCCAGAATGCCTGTGCCAGTTTGTTTGCCACCTCGGGAATGTCGGTGGCCAGACCAGGCATGGTCGCGGCACTGGCAATCAGGACCGGCGGTGGAGCCTGGCGATCCCGACCCTTGGCAGCCAACAGGGCCGAAACGGCGTCGGCGTCGAACGCGTTGGCGGCAAGTCCATAGACGGTGTCGGTTGGCAGAACAACCAGCTCGCCGCGCTGCAGCGATACCTTAGCCAAACGCATTCCGGTAAGCAGGTCGGTGTCTTCCGAGCAGTCGTAGAGCTTTGGGCTGTTGCGGTCGTGGGCGGTCATGGTCACCTCTTTGCTTGCTAGGGACGGGTTGCGCTGACCACTCGGTCGCGCCCGTTAAAGTCTTGGTGCTGGACCACGTCGATCCAGCCGTCGTTACGAAGCAATTCAACCACCGATGGGCCCTGAACGTCGGCATGTTCAACCGCGAAGAATCCGCCCGACTTAAGCAGGCGGAGGCCGGACTGGCTGCCGGCACGCACCAGGTCGAGGCCGTCCTGCCCGCCGTAGAGCGCCATCTCGGGGTCGTGGAGCACGACCTCCGGATAGATCGGAACCATGTCTACCGGAATGTAGGGAGGGTTTGTGACTAGCACATCGAGGGTGCCGTTCAAGTCTTGGAAGGCATCGGTGAGGTCGCCCTGGCGAAGGTGAGCCGTGGCTCCGGCAGCCACGGCATCGGCGAAGTTCTGTTCGGTCCAATAGATGGCGTCCGGCGAAAGTTCGACGGCATAAATGGTGGCAGTGGGGACCTCGGTGGCCAGGGCCAGGGCGATTGCCCCGCTGCCCGTGGCTAGGTCTGCCCCGATAACAGCCTCTGGATTTTCGGCGGCCGCGGAGGCGCGATTCAGGGCGTCGATGCCAAGTTGCGCCAGCAGTTCGGTCTCCGGGCGCGGCACGAAGACTCCCTTGCCCACCTTGAGGGTGAGATTACGGAAGTATGCCTTGCCGGTCAGGTGCTGGAGCGGCTCGCGTGCGGCACGGCGTTCCGCCAGCGCCAAGATGTTTTCGAGGATCGAACCCGAAACGACTGCCAGCGCACCCGAATCTAGGATTGCGGCCGCGGTGAGCTCGCCCCGGGAGACGGCGAGGCAGTCGGCAATCAGCAGTTCGGCGTCGGCGCGAGCGGATTCGATTCCGGCTTCCTGGAATTGCGCGGTGAGCTGATCTATCAGGTTGCGAAGCTGCATGGTTTCTCGCCTTCGAGTGTTTGGCAGATCGTAGCCAAGATTACCCGCGAATCGGGAGTTTTCGAGACTACTTCTCGCCGGTAAGGGCGGCCAGACGGGACTCTTCGTCCATCTGGATTGCGCTGTCGATGACGGGCTGCAGGGCGCCGTCTAGGACCGCGTCCAAGTTGTAGGCCTTGTAACCGGTGCGGTGATCGGCGATGCGCGACTCCGGGTAGTTATAGGTGCGGATGCGCTCCGAGCGGTCCATGGAACGAACCTGGCTCTTGCGGGCCGCCGACTGCTCGGCTTCGATGGCTTCCTGCTGAGCCGCGAGCAGACGCGCACGAAGCACACGCATTGCAGCTTCACGGTTCTGCAGCTGAGACTTTTCGTTCTGCATCGAGACCACGATGCCGGTCGCGAGGTGCGTGATTCGAACCGCCGAGTCGGTGGTGTTGACCGACTGACCGCCAGGGCCCGACGACCGGTAGACGTCGATGCGGATGTCGTTCGGGTGGATTTCGAGTTCTTCGGGCTCGTCTACCTCGGGGAAGACCAGCACGCCCACGGTTGAGGTGTGGATTCGGCCCTGAGTTTCGGTGGCCGGAACGCGCTGCACGCGGTGCACACCACCCTCGTACTTGAGGCTGGCCCAAACGCCCTGCGAAGGATCGCTGGCGTTCGACTTGATGGCCACCTGGACATCCTTGTAGCCACCGAGGTCGGACTCGTTCTTATCCAGAATTTCGGTCTTCCAACCGCGGCTGTTGGCGTACTGCAGGTACATGCGCAGCAGATCCGCCGCGAATAGCGCCGACTCGGCACCGCCTTCGCCACCCTTGATTTCCATGATGACGTCTCGGCCGTCGTCCGGGTCGCGCGGAATCAGCAGGCGGCGCAACTTCTCGTTGGCCACGTGCAGTTTCTCCTCGGTGGCCGGAACCTCCTCGGCGAAGGCCTCGTCTTCCTTGGCCAACTCCTTGGCCGCGGCTAGGTCGTCGGTGAGGGCCTGAACGCTCTCGTAGGCAGCCACAATGGCGGAGAGCTCCGCGTAGCGACGGTTCAGCTTCTTTGCCAGCGACGGGTTAGCGTGCACCGAGGCATCGGAGAGCTGTTCCTGCAGAGCGGCGTGCTCCGCCAAGAGTGGCTGTACGGAATCGAGCATTTTTTGTAGTTCCTACTGGAAGATCTTGGATTCTTGGAAGGCGAAAGCCGGATTATTCGGCGTCGTTGCCCTGAGGCACCGGCATCGACTTCTGAACCTGCATCAGGAACTCGACGTTGCTCGAGGTTTCCTTGAGGCGGCTCAGCACCAGCTCGAGGGCCTGCTGCTGCTCCAGGCCGGCGAGGGCGCGGCGCAGCTTCCAGATGATCTTGGTCTCGTCCGGGCTCATCAGCATTTCTTCGCGACGGGTACCCGAAGCGTTGACATCCACGGCTGGGAAGATTCGCTTGTCGGCCAGCTGGCGGCTTAGGCGCAGCTCCATGTTTCCGGTTCCCTTGAACTCCTCGAAGATGACCTCGTCCATCTTGGATCCGGTCTCGACCAGTGCGGTTGCAAGGATGGTGAGCGAGCCGCCGTTCTCGATGTTGCGAGCGGCACCGAAGAAGCGCTTTGGTGGGTAGAGCGCCGACGAGTCGACACCACCCGAGAGGATGCGGCCCGAGGCAGGGGCGCTTAGGTTGTAAGCGCGGCCCAGACGGGTGATGGAGTCGAGTAGAACTACGACGTCGTGACCCAGCTCGACCAGGCGCTTGGCGCGCTCGATTGCAAGCTCGGCAACGGTGGTGTGGTCCTCGGCAGGGCGGTCGAAGGTGGAGGCAATGACCTCGCCCTTCACGGTGCGCTGCATGTCGGTGACCTCTTCTGGGCGCTCGTCGACAAGAACGACCATGAGGTGAACCTCTGGGTTGTTTTTGGCGATCGAGTTGGCAATTGCCTGGAGCACCAGGGTCTTACCGGCCTTTGGAGGCGAAACGATGAGTCCGCGCTGGCCCTTACCGATTGGCGAAACCAGGTCGATGATTCGGGTGCTGAGCTTGTTTGGCTCGGTCTCCAGACGCAGACGGTTCTGTGGGTAGAGCGGAGTCAGCTTGCCGAATTCGACGCGCGACTGAGCCTGCTCGATTGTGAGGCCATTGACATTGTCGATGCGAACGATGGCGTTGAACTTCTGACGGCCCTGGCCCTCGCCCTCGCGTGGCTGACGGATGGCGCCAACCACGGCGTCGCCCTTGCGTAGGCCGTACTTCTTGACCTGGTTGAGCGATACGTAGACATCGTTCGGGCCAGGCAGGTAGCCGCTGGTACGAACGAAGGCGTAGTTATCTAGGACGTCGAGGATACCCGCTACCGGAACGAGAACGTCGTCTGGAGAGATCTCTGGCTCTGCCTCATCGGCCGAGTTGCCGCCGGTACGACGACGGTCGCGGTCGCGGAAGCGGTCGCGGTTACGGTTACGACGGCCGCCGCGGCGCTCGTCGTCGAAGTCGCGATCACGGTCGCGGTTGTTGCCACGGCCGTTGCCGCCCTCGCGCTGGCCGCCCTCGTTGCGCTCTGCGCGCTCCGAGCCCTCGCCAATGTTCTCGCCGCGTTCGGCACGCTCTTCGGAGCCGCCCGAGTTGTTGTCGCGGTTGCGGTTGCGGTTGCGGTTGCGTCCGCCGCGGTCGCGGCCCTCGCGATTGCCCTCGCCCTCGGTGCGCTCAGCACGCTCGCCGGTGCCCTCGGAACCCGCGCCCTCGGAACCGGCGGCCTTGGCCTCGGTCTTTGGTGCACGCTCGGCACGCGGTGCGCGCTCGGCCTTTGGAGCCTCGGCACCCTCGGTGCTCGCTGCATCGGTCTTTACCCGACGCGAACGCTTTGGAGCCTCGCTGGCGCCTTCGGTGGAAGGAGTGTTGTTGGTCTCTGGTGCAGCGGCTGCGGCGCTGGTGGCGCGACGACGTGGACGCGCTGCAGCGGTCTCGGCTGCGTTGTTTTCAGTCTCAGACATTTGGTTTTGTACTCTTCTTTCGGAGTTTGATGCGGTTCGAAAATTTGCATGAACCGCGGTTAGACGCGCATCAAGGCTTTCTGCTCTTGACTGGCGAGAAACGCGTTGCATTCGATCTGCGCGCTTTAGCGTGCTAGTTGAAATGCTTTGCGAGAGATTGCACCGACCCCAAAGGCGCGGACACTACTGAACGGCATCCTCTTTATGGTGCGTTACTACTGTAGCACCCTTAAAGTCGACCGCCAAGAGCAGTGTCTTCCACTCCGGATAACTTTCGGTAACAAATTTGGCGGCTTCCAGGCGCTCGGCCGGGTCGCTGGCAAGCACCAGCACCGATGGGCCGGCACCCGAGACCACCGCCGCGTGGCCGCGTTCGCGCAGCTTTTGGATGAGCTCCGCGGTCTTTGGCATCGCCGACGCACGGTAGTCCTGGTGCAGCTTGTCCTGGGTTGCCTCGAGCAGCAGCTCCGGGCTGGCGGTCAGTGCCGCGATCAGCAGGGCCGAACGCGAAACGTTGAAGACCGCGTCCTCGTGCGGCACGCTCTCGGGCTGCAGCGAACGAGCCAACTTGGTGCTCAACTGGAAGTTTGGAACCAGCACCAGCGGCGACACCCCGCGGTGGACGAAAAGTTTCTTGTGGCGCGGACCCTTGCTATCTTCCCAGGCGATGGTTAGACCACCGAAGAGCGCGGGGGCCACGTTATCCGGATGACCCTCCAGCTCGGTGGCGATAGTGAGAAGGTCGTCCGGGGTCATCTCGACGATGCCCTCCAGCAGACCCTTGGCCGCCATGATGCCCGAGACCACGGCGGCTCCACTGGAGCCCATTCCGCGACCGTGAGGGATGATGTTCTTGGCCGAGAGCTTGAGGCCCGGCATGGTCTTACCGAAGTGCTTGAAGGTGTAGGCGATGGACTGAACCACCAGGTTGCTCTCATCGGTTGGCACCGCGCCGGCGCCCTCACCGTGAACCTCAACGAAGGCGCCGGTTCCCGGCACCGCCTCCACGGTCAGCTCGTCGTAGTAAGACAACGCCATGCCCAGGGTGTCGAAACCCGGGCCCAGGTTGGCACTGGTGGCCGGTACGTGAACCACTACCTTGCGTCCGACGAGCGACATCAAACCTGCTTCTGCCTAACTTCTTGAGCCGGATTAGTTGTGTACTAGGCCGAGGCGCTCGGCTACGGCCGCAGCGCTGTTTGGGACCACGGTCGGCGAGACGTCGTTGCCGTTCTCGTCCTTAAGCGCCCAACCGGCGTCCTTGAGGCCGTGACCGGTAACGGTAACCACGATCTTCTTGCCGGCCATCGACTCGCCCTGCTGAGCGGTCTTGAAGAGACCGGCAGCACCGGTTGCCGAAGACGGCTCTACGAACACGCCAACCTCCTGCGACAGGAAGCGGTGCATCCAGAGGATCTCCTGGTCCGAAACGGCACCGAAGCGTCCCTTCGAGACCTCGCGTGCGTTCTGTGCTAGGTCCCATGACGCCGGGTTGCCGATGCGGATGGCGGTGGCGATGGTCTCCGGGTTGGTGACCGGGTGGCCGACAGTGAACGGAGCCGAGCCTTCGGCCTGGAAGCCCCACATCTGTGGCAGTGCGCTGATGCGGCCTTCGGCTAGGTCTTCGGCATAACCCTTGAAGTAAGCCGAGTAGTTTCCTGCGTTACCGACCGGAAGGACGTGAAGGTCTGGGGCAAATCCAAGGGCGTCCACAACCTCGAACGCACCGGTCTTCTGACCCTCGATGCGGTCTGGGTTGACCGAGTTCACCAGGTGAACCGGGTAGTTCTCCGAGAGGTCGCGAGCCAAAACCAGGCAGTCATCGAAGTTTCCCTGGACCTGCAGGATCTGAGCCTTGTGCGCAACGGCCTGGCTGAGCTTGCCGAGCGAAATCTTGCCCTCCGGAATCAGCACGACCGACTGGATGCCGGCTGCGGCAGCATATGCGGCGGCCGATGCCGAGGTGTTTCCGGTGGAGGCACAGATGACGGCTTTGGCACCGTGAGTGACCGCCTTGGAGACTGCCATGGTCATGCCGCGGTCCTTGAACGAACCGGTCGGGTTCATGCCCTCAAACTTGAGCCAGGCCTCCTCGGCGCCGACCAGCTTGGCCAGCGCAGGGGCAGTAACCAGCGGGGTGCCGCCCTCGCCCAGGGTGACGATGACGGTGTTGCTGTCTACGTCTAGACGGTCGAAGTATTCGCGGATAACACCGCGCCATTGGTGGGCCATTTAGACACCTTCTACTCGGATTACAGAGGTTACGTCTACCACCGAATCGGTGGCGCGCAGGGCCTCGACTACTGCTGAAAGCGATGCATCGGTTGCCTTGTGGGTACCGATCTCCAGGGTCGCGGTGCCGGTACGCTTACCGTCCACGACGCTGGCCATCTGCTCTACGGTCTCGATCGAGACGTTCAGAGCAGAGAAGATATTTGCGACCTGCGCCAGCACACCCGGCTGGTCGGTCACCTCGACGGTGATCTGGTACTGGGTGACCACGCGGTCGATCGGCAGGATGTCCAGGTTGGCATGCACGGAATCGGCCAGGCCTGGGCCTCCGGCAACGTGACGCTTGGCCGCCGACACCAGGTCTCCCAGCACCGCCGATGCGGTCTGCACGCCACCGGCGCCAGCACCGTAGAACATGAGCTCGCCCGCGGCCTCAGCCTCGACGAACACGGCGTTGAACGCGCCGCGAACCGCACCGAGCGGGTGGGTGTCCGGGATCAGGGTTGGGTAGACACGCACCGAGATGCCCTCTGGTTCATCGGCCGAGGCATCGATCTTCTCGGCGATGGCCAAAAGCTTAATGACCAGACCGTCGCGACTAGCGGCTTCCATCTGGGCCTGGGTGATCTTGGTGATGCCCTCGCGGTGAACCTTCTCGAGGGGAACCTCGGTGTGGAAGGCCAGTGCCGCAAGGATGGCGGCCTTCTGCGCTGCGTCGTAAGCCTCGACATCGGCGGTCGGGTCGGCCTCGGCATAACCGAGTGCCTGTGCCTCGGCAAGCGCCGAGGCGAAGGTGGCGCCGGTCGAGTTCATGCGGTCGAGAATGTAGTTGGTCGTGCCATTGACGATGCCCATGATGCGCTTGACCTTGTCGCCCGCAAGCGACTCGCGAAGCGGACGGATGATCGGGATGGCTCCAGCAACAGCGGCCTCGTAGTAAAGCTGAGCACCCACCTGCTCCGCGACGTCGAAGATCTCGGTGCCGTGGGTTGCGAGCAGTGCCTTGTTGGCGGTGACCACGTCGGCGCCCGAGTTGAGGGCTTGAAGAATGCAGGTACGGGCCGGTTCGATGCCGCCCATTACCTCGATGACGATGTCCGCGCCCAGAATCAGCGACTCGGTATCGGTGGTCAACAGCTCCGCAGGAACACCCGGACGCGAAACCTTGGTGTCACGCACGGCGATACCGACGAGATCAAGCTCCGCACCGACACGGGCAGCGAGTTCGGCCTTGTTCTCGATCATCAGGCGGGCAACCTGGGAACCGACCGAGCCGGCTCCCAGAAGCGCCACGCGCAGTGGACGATATTCGATCACGGTTTAGTCCTTTTCGTTTCGGCTAGTTCCGCCAGATTTAGTCTGACCGCCGTGCTTCTGCTGGTAGCGCACGTCCCGGGCGAACAGGTCCGCCTCGGTTTCACCACGTACCAAAAGACTAGCGTTTCCGCCGCGCACAGCCACGACCGGCGGGCGGGCAATCCAGTTGTAATTGTTGGACATCGAGTGGCAGTAGGCGCCGGTTGCGGCTACCGCGAGGAGGTCGTTGGGGGCCACGTCGGCTGGCAGGTAATCGTGGCGGACCACGATGTCGCCGCTCTCGCAGTGCTTTCCGACCACGCGGCTCAGAGCAGGCTCCGCGCTGGACACTCGCGAGGCTAGCACGGTGTGGTACTCGGCCTCGTATAGAGCGGTTCGGATATTGTCGCTCATTCCGCCATCGACCGAGACATACTTGCGCACCTGAGGCACTCCATCGGCGGCCTCGGTGGCATCGGTCAAGACAACGTCCTTGATGGTGCCAACGTTGTAGAGGGTGATGCCCGCATTGCCGACCATGGCCCGGCCCGGCTCGAATGCCAAAGCCGGCACCTTGATGCCGAGGCGCTGGCACTCCGCGGCAACCGCATCTGTGATGGCGTTAGCGGTCTTGGAGACCTCCGGAGCCTCGTCGGCAAGCTTGTAGTTGATGCCGAAACCGCCACCCAGGTTGAGCTCCGGAATCTCTCCCCCGGCTAGCAGCTGGGCGTGCAGCTGGATCAGGCGCTTGGTGCTGGCGACGAAGCCGTCGGCCGAGTAAATCTGACTGCCCACGTGCTGGTGCAGGCCCAGGAATTTGAGGTGGCGATCGGCGCGGATTTTGGCCACCAGAGCAGGCACGTCTGCCAGCGGGATGCCGAACTTCTGGTCTTCGCGCGCGGTGGCCAGGAAGTCGTGGGTATCTGCGTGCACACCGGTAGAAACGCGCAGGCGCACCGGCTGAACCTTGTCCATGGCGGCAGCGATGGACGCGATGCGCTCGATCTCGATGTCCGAGTCGATGACGATTGCACCTACACCGGCGGAGATTGCGCGGCCGATTTCGCCGGGGGACTTGTTGTTGCCGTGAAGGCCGATGCGATCGCCGGGGATGCCACCGGCAAGCGCTGCGGCAAGTTCGCCGGCGCTGGAAACATCGATGCTAAGGCCAAGTTCGTCGACCCACTCCACCATCCGGGTGCAGAGGAACGCCTTGCTGGCGTAATAGACCTTGGCGGTGGTGCCGATGCGGGCGGCTGCGTCGGTGAGGGCATTTTTGACCGAGGTCGCACGGGTGCGGAAGTCGTGTTCATCGATTACGTACAGCGGGGTGCCGAACTGGTTCACCAGCTCGTCGACGCCGATGCCGCCGATGGAAAGTTCGCCGTCGGCGGTGCGCATCGCGGTTGCCGGCCAGACCTTGGGGCTGACCGCGTTGAGGTCCGAAGGGACCTTGAGCCACTCTGGCTTTAGCTCAGTGCTGTGCTGTGCCATGCTCTCCCCCTACATCCGCTCCGGAGCCGAGACACCGAGCAGCGCTAGGCCATTGCGGAGCACAACACCGGTGGCGTCGTTTAGCCAGAGGCGGGTGCGGTGAATGGTCTCTACCGGTGCGTCGCCCATCGGGGTAACGCGGCAGTTGTCGTACCAGCGGTGGTAGGCGCCGGCCACTTCCTCGAGGTAGCGGGCCACACGGTGTGGCTCGCGGAACTCCGCCGCCTGGGCGATTACTCGCGGCAGTTCGGAGAGCTTTGCAAGCAGCTCGCCCTCGGCGGCGTGCTGAAGTAGTGCCGGCTCGAATTCGTCTCGGGTTACCGAGAGGCTGGCCGCGTTGTTGGCTACCTGCCTGGTGCGGGCATGCGCGTACTGAACGTAGAAGACCGGATTGTCGTTGGTCTTCTTGGCAAGCTGCTCGAGGTCGATGTCCAGTTGCGAGTTAGCACTCGATCGGGCCAGCGCGTAGCGGGCGGCGTCAACTCCAACGGCCTCGACGAGGTCTTCCATGGTCACAACGGTTCCGGCTCGCTTAGACATACGGACCGGCTGGCCGTCGCGCAGCAGGTTCACCATCTGGCCGATGAGGATCTCCATGTTGGTGCCAGGCTCGTCGCCGAAGGCGGCACAAAGCGCCATCATTCGAGGCACGTAGCCGTGGTGATCGGCGCCCAGCATGTAGATGCAGCGGTCGAAGCCGCGGCTGCGCTTGTCGAGGTAGTAGGCGATGTCGCCGGCGATGTAGGCGGCGTCGCCATCGCTCTTCAGCACTACGCGGTCGCGGTCGTCGCCGAACTCGCTGGAACGCAGCCAGGTAGCGCCATCGGCCTCAAAGATGTGGCCCAGTTCGCGCAGGCGGTCGATGGATCGGCCAACTGCGCCCGATTCATACAGCGAGTTTTCGTGGAAGTACACGTCGAAGTCCACACCGAAGTCGTGAAGCGATTCGCGAATCTCGCCAAACATGAGCTCGACGCCGTATTCGCGGAATTTCTCCTGGGCCTCGTCATCGGACATGCTGAGCAGGTCCTCCGCGGTGCCTGCCAGCACCCGGTCCGCGATCTCCTGGATGTAAGCGCCACCGTAGCCGTCTTCTGGCGCATCCAGGCCACGGGCACGGGCCAGGAGGCTTCGAGCAAAGCGGTCGATCTGGGCACCGTGGTCGTTGAAGTAATACTCGCGAGTGACCTCGGCACCCGCGGCAATCATCACTCGGGCCAGTGAGTCACCCAAAGCCGCCCAGCGGGTGCCACCCATGTGGATGGGGCCGGTTGGGTTTGCCGAGACGAACTCTAGATTGATCTTTTGCCCGGCTAGCTCCGAGCCCTTGCCGTACTCGGCTCCGGCTTCGACGATGGCCTTGGCCAGTTCGCCGGCGGCGGCGGCATCCAGGGTGATGTTTAGGAAGCCAGGGCCGGCGATGTCAACCGCGGAAATCCCGCTCTCGGAACGCAGCTCATCGGCTACGAGTTCCGCGAAGGCACGCGGGTTGGTGCCGAAGGCCTTGGCCAGCTGCAACGCAGCGTTTGTTGCCCAGTCGCCATGCTCGCGATTCTTTGGTCGTTCGATGACAACCTCGGTGGGCAGTTGACCCGCACCGATTTTTCCGGCGGCCTGGAGGCCGACGAGAATGCGCACGATTGCGGCAGAAAGGTCTGCAGGAGTCACGCTGGTCCTAACGAATTGAAGCTGAAAGATTGCGTGCCAAGCGGGGGTAAACGTGCCGGGTGCACCAAACCACGCCCGCGAAAGGCCTGTTTACAAGCATACCCGACGCCCAAAATGCCCAATTTGCGCAAAAAGCGGCAGCCACCCGGGGGTGACCGCCGCTTCAAATGCTTGGCGCTGGCGCCTTGGACTAAACGAGGTCTGCTTTCGCGACGATTCCAAGCTCGCGGGTTGCGGTAACCGGAATCGGGTCGCAGAGCCGACCGATGAATTCGCCATTTTCGTCGAAGTTGTCGAAACCGATGACGTTCCAGCCGCCATCGGGACCCTGGATGAGACGGGCCGCGTACACCAGGCGGTGCTCGAAGGCACGCGCGCGGTTGAAGTCGACGCCGGACATGTCCTCGTTGCAGCTGACGCTGTAGGTCGCATCGCGCTTACCGAATTCGGCCAGGCGCTCGGGGCTCAGTTCTTTCCAACCGCAGCAGAAGAAGATAATCGGAACACCATCGACGATCTCGAATTGGAATACCTCAAGCTGACCAAAGCCCTGGTTGGGCTCGGATAGCGGTGGTTGAACGGTCCAGTTTCTAAGATCGGTGCTGGTGGCGTGACCGATGACCCCTCGAGTGCGCACGTCTCCGCCCTCGTTGGCACGGGCAGTAACCAACATGTGCCAGACCTCGCTCGCATCCACGCCCGGCTCCACGCCCACGGCGGCGGCACCGGTTGTAACCCCGGCCGGGAAACGGAACACCCAGGGGTCGCGCCAGGCCTGGTCGTGCCAGTCGTCCAGGTTCAGCTTCTCGTACCATCGGTGGTCGGCCTTGGCGATTGCCTGGTTCGAGACCTTGTCCCAAACCATGAGGTCCTTGCTGGTTGCGGCGCCGACGGTCTGAACGTTGCCGCCATCGGCGTGCGAGGTGCCGGTGTAGAACATCCACCAGAGCCCGGCATCGTCACGGACCACGGATCCGGTCCAGGTAGTCCAGGAATCGAAGGCCTCTGCTTCGTCGGAGACGATGAGGGCATCGCGAACGACGGTCCAGTTTTTCAAATCGGTGCTGACGGCATGGCCGATGATCGGGTGGCGGTGGCGTCGGTCCGGGTTACCTAGCGCCTTGCTGGCGTGCAGGTAGAACGCGTGGTACTGCTGACCGTCGAACGTGTACCAGGAGTCCCAGATCCACTTGTCCGCGAGTTCGAGTGCCATTTGAGTTCCTTTCGAGGCCGAGCTTGAAAATGCTACTTCAATGTGAGTACCAATCACCAAAGGATAGACTTTATAAGCCCTAGGCCCCCATAGCTCAGGGGATAGAGCGCCGCCCTCCGAAGGCGGGTGCGCAGGTTCGATTCCTGCTGGGGGCGCATGTTCGGAATCACCTGGCTAGATCCGCACGCGCTTATTGCAAACCTGAACGGCTTTGCACTGTTCGCGATTCTTGCCATCGTCTACCTGGAAATGGGCGTTCTCATCGCCTTCTTCCTCCCGGGTGACTCCCTGCTCTTCGTGGCTGGCCTCGCGGTTGCCCACGGCGATATCAAGGTTGGCGACAGCCCGGTTCCAATCTGGCTGCTGTGCCTGCTCATCCCAATCGCGGCGTTACTGGGCGACCTGACTGGCTTCTATACCGGCCGCCGATGGGGCAAGACTCTGTTCAACCGGCCGCAGTCGCGCCTATTCAGCCACCGCAACGTGGAGAAGACGCACGAGTTCTTCGAACGGCACGGTTCGGGTGCGGTCATCCTCTCGCACTTCGTTGTCGTGATGCGCACGTTCGTGCCGGTGGCAGCCGGAATCGGTCAGATGGATGCCCGCAAGTTCCTTCGCAACAGCGCCATCGGATCGGTCCTCTGGGGTGCCGGACTGACCCTACTCGGAGTGTTTCTCGGCGGTTTCCCGCTGGTAGCCCAGCACATCGACCTCTTTGCGGTCGGGTTCCTGGTGGTCAGTGCAATTCCGGTCGCGATCGAAGGGCTGCGAGCTCGCGGCAGGGCGCGCTTGGCCGAAGCCGAACGTCGCGCAAACGACTAACCGGATGCTAATCCGGCTCTAGATTCCGTATTCCGAGAGGTACCCGGCCAGCTGTTCCAGCGCCAGGGCGCGATGGCTCAGGGAGTTTTTTACCTCGGGCTCCAGCTCGGCAGCCGAGCAATCGAACCCCTCGGGAATGAAAATCGGGTCGTAGCCGAAGCCATTTTCGCCCGACTCAGTTAGGGCTAGCGACCCCGTCCAGATGCCGGTGAAGGACAACTCGACCTCGGCCGAAACCAGTGCGATGGTGCACACGAAGCTGGCCGCCCGGTGCTCCGGCGCAACGTCGGCTAGCTGAGCCAACAAGAGTCTGCGGTTCACCACCGAGTCGCGGGTGCCGGACCAGCGGGCACTGAAGATGCCCGGCGACCCGCCCAATACCTCTACGGCGATGCCGGAGTCGTCTGACATGGCGGGCTTGCCGGTGTGAGCGAAGGCCGCCCGCGCCTTGATGAGCGCGTTTTCGCGGAAGGTGACGCCGTCTTCTACCGGTTCCGGGCCGTCATAGCCAAGAACGGTTAGCCCGGGGACTGATCGGCCCAGGATCGCCTGGACCTCCTGAACCTTGTGGGCATTATGGGTGGCTAGAACGAGTTCCATTTGGCTGGCTTCCCGCCCGTTACTTCTGCAGGGTCTCGGCGAGCGCCTGGGCCTGCAGCAGGGTGAGGCTGGCATTTCCCTCGAGTGCCAGATCTAGCAGCAGGTTCAGTTCGTCGCGGTCGAACGGCGCGCCCTCGGCGGTCCCCTGAACTTCAACGAACTTTCCGGTGCCGGTGACGACAACGTTCATGTCGGTTTCGGCGCGGACGTCCTCGGTGTATGCCAGGTCGAGCATCGGTTGACCATCGATGATGCCCACCGAAATAGCGGAAACCGATCCGGTCAGCGGTTGCGCCTTCGCGGGGATATGCCCCTTTGCCTTACCCCACGCGATGGCATCGGCAAGCGCCACGTAGGCACCGGTGATTGCCGCGGTGCGAGTTCCGCCGTCGGCCTGCAGCACATCGCAGTCGATGACGATGGTGTTCTCCCCCAGCGCCTTTACATCCACGATGGCACGCAGGCTGCGTCCGATGAGACGGCTGATCTCGTGCGTGCGCCCACCGATCTTGCCCTTGACTGCTTCGCGGTCGCTGCGGTCGTGGGTGGCGCGTGGCAGCATGGCGTACTCGGCAGTTACCCAGCCCTCGCCCTTGCCAACCTTCCAGCGCGGAACGCCGGCGGTGAAGCTGGCGGTGCAGAGAACGCGGGTGCCGCCGAAGCTGATGAGCGCCGATCCCTCGGCGTGTGCGTTCCAACCGCGTTCGATGGTAACTGGGCGGTGTTCGTTGGCCTGGCGGCCGTCAATGCGGGTCAAAGCAGTTCCTCGTCGGTGGCAATGGTCTTGATGATGATGGTCTCGGTAATGGGATAGGCGGTGGCCGACAGGCCCGATGCCGCCTCGGGAAGGTGTTCCACCGCAGTCACCTCCGGACCCAGGAATCGGCGAGCCAACCGGCCAAACGGCTTGGCGTCGCCGGTGGCCTGGAAGCGCAGGGTCGGTGGCGCGGGGTTGGTACGCAGCAGATTGTTAGCGACCAGCGTGCGGTAGACGTCCTTGGCGGTTTCGTCTGCCGAATTCACGAGGGTGACTTCGTCGCCCATAACGTAACTGATGGCACCGGACAGCAGTGGGTAGTGGGTGCAGCCAAGCACGAGGGTGTCTACGCCTGCCGCCTTGATTGGCGCAAGGTACTGTTCTGCCGCGGCCATAAGCTCGGGCCCGCTGGTGATTCCCCGCTCAACAAAATCTACGAATGCAGGGCAGGGCACGCTGGTGATCTGCAGGTCCACGGCTGCCGCAAAGGCGTCGTCGTAGGCCTTCGACGCGACGGTTGCCATGGTGCCGATGACGCCAACGTGGCGGTTGCGGGTCGCGGCGACGGCTCGGCGAACCGCCGGTTGAATGACTTCGATGACCGGAATGCCCCTGGCCACCGTGTAGCGTTCGCGGGCGTCACGAAGCACGGCAGCCGAGGCGGAGTTGCAGGCGATAACTAGCACCTTCACGCCCTCGTCGACCAGGCGGTCCATGACCGAGAGTGCCAGCTCGCGCACCTGCTGCAGCGGTCTCGGGCCATAAGGTCCGTTGGCGGTGTCGCCGACGTAGATGATCGATTCGTTGGGCAACTGATCGATGATTGCACGGGCTACGGTTAGCCCGCCAACCCCGGAATCAAAGATGCCAATCGGTGCGTCGTTCACGCTTAGAAGTTTAGTTGGAGCCGTTTCCAGCCGAGCCGCCACCACCGGCACCCGAGTCGGCTGGTGGCTCCGGGCGAAGACCCTGGTAGATCTCCTTGCAGGTTGGGCACACCGGGAATTTCTGCGGGTCGCGGCCCGGAATCCAGATCTTGCCGCACAGGGCAGTGACCGGGTTACCTAGAACGGCCGATTCAACGATTTTTTCCTTGCGGACATAGTGGGAGTAGCGCTCGTGGTCGCCTGGTTCGAGGATCTCCTGGACCTCGCGCTCCAGCAAGACCGAGCCAGCGGTTTGTCCGCCAATGCCCTCGGAACCGTTGTCCAGGTCACTACCTTCAAATCCCGCCATCGACTACCTCCTGTGCTTTACTACCGGCTACTTAAGGTTAGTTGCATCGCCGAGTGTGACCTCTATGCTCAGTCTTTGGCCACTGCGCAGCACACTTAGGGTCACCTTGGTACCGGGAGCGAGGAGGCGGACATCGGCGGTCAGGTCGGTGGCCGATGCCACTGGCTTGCCATCGAAGGCCGTGACCACGTCGCCGACCTTCAGGCCCGCCTTGAGCGCCGGGCTATTCGGCATCAGCTTGGCGATAAGCGCGCCGGTGCTGAAGCCGGAGCCGTTCTTGCTGGAGTTGGCGTTCTGGACGTAGGCGCCCAGCATTGCGTGACTGGCATGCCCGGTCTTGATGATCTCGCCGGCAATTCGCTGCGCGTTGTTTGCGGGAATCGAGAATCCAACACCGATCGAACCCGACTGGCTTCCGATGCTGCTGTCGCTGGCAGATGCGATTGCAACGTTGATACCGATTACCTGTCCCTGATCATTGAGAAGGGCGCCGCCCGAGTTTCCAGGGTTGATGGCGGCATCGGTCTGGATCACGGTCAAGTTGATTCCGCTGGCGTTGCTTGAGCCACCTCCCAGGAACTGGAGTCCTCCTCCGGTACCGGTACCGTTTTCCGGGGCGGCACTATTTGCGACCTGAATGGTTCGATTAAGAGCGCTAACGATGCCACTGGTTACGGTCGCGTCCAGACCCAGTGGGGCACCGATCGCCACCACGTTGTCGCCCACGTTGAGTTTGTCGCTGTCCGCGAAGTTTGCCGGGGTCAGTTTGCCCAGCGGGTTGATCTTGATGACCGCGAGGTCATTGGTTGGATCGGTGCCAACGACGGTGGCCGAATAGACGCGGTCCTCGGCGGTCTTGACCTGAATTGTCGGGGAGGCAGTTGCACCCTCGAGGGTCACGACGTGAGTGTTGGTGAGGATGTAGCCGCTGGCGGTCAAAACCACGCCGGAGCCGCTACCGGCATTACCCGCGGTGTCGCTCACCGAGATGGTAACCACCGAGGGCGAGGCCTTCTGCGCCACTGCGGTTACCCAGTTGACGTGCGAGGCATCGTTGATGATCACGGTGCCGGATCCCGTGCTAAAGGTTCCGGTGCTGGCAACGCCGGCACCCACTAGGCCGCCCATGAGCGCACCGATGGCGATTCCGGCTATTGCCGAATGCTTGAGAACCTTGTTATTCAGGCGTCCGAAAACGGACTCGGGGCGAACCTCGGCAGTTTGGCTCGCAGCCGGCTTGTCGTAAACAAACTGAACGTTGAAATCTTGGTTCGATGAAGTCACGCTGTTGCCTTTCCAGACTTGTTGCAAATGGAGTTTCGCAATTTAGCCTGAGTAAATCCTGACAATAGCCTAAACGTCGTCTAAGAACCCGGCGTTGAATCTGGGCTCGAACCTGCCTCAAGGTGTGACTAGCACCACGTTCGCACCCGACTCGGTTGGCGCATCGCCGACGGTCACCTGGACGGTGGGTGCGGTTAGCTCGACCACGTCTGGGTCCGTGTACCAGGTACCGGTCTTGAGGCGGTACTCCACCCGGAAGGTGACGCGCAAAGCGATGGGATACCTGCCGGAGCTGGTGTACCGGTGATCCAACGCTAGGGCCGCGCCACTGACGTTTACCGCCAGGGAGCCATCCGAAAAATCAACGGCGAGTCGAATCGGAGTGAACCTGACCACCACCGGGGAACCGAGGAGGGTGGCGTGGCCAAGCTGCACCGATTGCGCGACTGTAACACCCACTTTGTCTCCGGGGAGGATTTGGGTTGGGGCAACCTTCGGCGGCGTAACGCGAGGTTTGAACACTCCGTTGTTGGCCCGGTTGGAGTTCAGGTACCGGGCCTTGGGCTTGGGCTTGGGTGCGACCTTGTGCACTGGAACGGTTTTGACTACGGGACGGGGCTTTGGTACGGGTTTTGGCTTGACGATGGGGCGGGCCGGGGCACCAGGCGCCTTAGGGTTCGGCTGCACCTTTGGGGAGATCTTCTTTAGGAGTGACTTGTCTAGGCAGATCGTGACGATGTCGCCGTCTACCTGCGAGCCGATGGTGGCGCCGGCAGAAACCCGGTTTGAGTGCCGGCAACCAGACTTGGCATAGCCGACGCTAGACGATGAGACCAGTTGGAGGGACACGAGCAAAAAGGCCGTTGGAATCAGCCAGCGAATTGGTTGGATCACAGAGCCAAAGTAGCCAAGCCGCAAAAATACCGGCCGAGGTTTTCCACAACGAACCATAAAGGTTCGTTAAAGCGAAAACCCCCTCGAGCAGTGAGGGGGTTTTCTTTTAGTTGCGGGGGCAGGATTTGAACCTACGACCTCCGGGTTATGAGCCCGGCGAGCTACCGAACTGCTCCACCCCGCGGCGAAGTCTCTAGCCTAGCAGAAAACTGCTGGTATCGCCAACCATCGTCGAATGCATCTCGCACTGCCGATGCCGGAACGTGACTATTTGGCAGTCGTTGCGGATATTGCCGCCTGGATTGCAGCGGCGAGCGCCTTGTCTGCTTTGCCGTAGGCGGTCCAGTCGCCGGCCTGCAGCGCAGCCGACTTATCGGCCAGCGCCTTCTTTGCCGCCTGGAGAGCCGCGTTGAGGCTTGGGCTTGCGGTGGTCGCGCCAGTGTTGCTGCCAGCCGATGTGCCGGAATTGGTCGCACCCGAAGATGAGCTTGACCCACCCGCGCCATCGCCGGCTACCGCACCGCTAGCCCCGCCGAAGAGATCGTTCAGTGCGGCATCTAGGGTGTCCTCGAAGGCAATCTGATCTCCGAATGCCACCAGCACTTTCTTGAGCAGTGGGAATGAGGTTTCACCAGTGCTACGGATGTAAACCGGCTGGACATAGAGCAGTCCGCCACCAATCGGCAGGGTGAGTAGGTTGCCGTTTAATACCTCGGTGCTGCCCTGACGCAACAGGTTGAGGAGCTTGCTCACGTCGCTGTCGGCGTTGAAGTTGTTTTGAACCTGACCCGGACCCGGCACAACCGTGTCTCGAGGCAAAACCAGCAACTGTAGCTTTCCGTATGTGGATGCCTTGACTCCCGCCTTGCTGCCGGCGTTGGAATCTGCGACGAGGTAACCCGTGAGCACGTTTCTGCTGGATTCGCCGGTGGATTTAGGGATGAACGTGCTGTAAATGCTGAAGTCTGCCGACTTCTGAAGCGGGGTCTGCAGGCTCAGGTAGTACGGCGGCTGAGCCAAACCGGCCGAGGAACTCGGGTCGTTCGGCACCATCCAGGCATCCTGCTGCGAGTAGAAGGCTCCGGCCTCGGTCACGTGGTAGGTACCGAGCATATTGCGTTGAATCTTGAACAGGTCTGCCGGATAACGAACGTGGCTAAGCAGCTGGCCCGACATCTTGGAAACCGGCTCTACGGTTCCCGGGTAGACCTTCTGCCAAGTCTTCAGGATAGGGTCTTTGGTATCCCAGGCGTAGAGGTGAACCGATCCGTCGTAGGCGTCTACGGTTGCCTTCACAGAGTTGCGAATGTAGTTTAGGTTTCCACCGAATCGGCCCGCCACCTGCTCAGAATCCGCGATGGCACCATTCGGGTTTTCGGCTCTGGAATAAGGGAAGTTCTTGCTAGTGGTGTAGCCGTCCAAGATCCAGACAACCTTGCCGTTTACGATCGCAGGATATGGGTCGCTGTCTAGCGTGAGGTAAGGCGCCACCGCCTTCACGCGGGTCGCTGGATCGCGATTGTAGAGGATCTGACTTTGCGAACCGACCGAACCGGAGAGCAGAATTTGCTCGCTCTGGAACTTAACCGCGTATGCCAGCCGGTTTATCAGCGAGCCAACGTTTGGACCGCCACTGCCTTCGAACTTGGTGTACGTGGTCTGACTTCCGTCCTTGCCACCCGGATAGTCCATCTCAAGCTGCTGCTTGCCGCCACCACCGACGATCGAGTAAGTAGGCGAGTTTTCACCGAAGTAAATTTGCGGGCGGTACTTACCCAGCAGCCCCTGAGATGGGATACCCGACTGCAGGAACAGCGGCTGACCATCGGGGGTGCGCTGGTTTCCGTAGGCGGCAACCACTCCGTAGCCGTGCGTGTAGACGATCACGTTGTTGTACCAGCTTTGGCTGCTTCCCAGGCCCTTTTGGTTCAACTCTCGGACGGCAATGACGGTGTCCTGTTCCTTACCGTTTAGGTTGTAGCGATCTACATCCAGGTGGTTGGTGAAGTTGTAGTACTGGCGGTACTGCTCCAGCTGACGGAACGACGCCGACACCAAAGTTGGGTCGATGATTCGGATTTGAGCGGCGGTTGAGGCATCCTGCTTCAGAGCGCCGCTGTCGGCGGTGGTCTTGGCTGCGTACGAAACCGACTTGACACCGTCCAGGCCGTAGGCGTAGCGGGTGGCTTCGATGTTGCGTTTGATGAATTCGCTTTCCAGGGTTCTCTCGTTGGGGACCACCTGGAAGGTCTGGATTACCCAGGGATAAATGCCGCCGAGCAGAAGGGTTGAAACCACCATGAGGGCGGTGGCCAACATCGGAAGCCGCCACTTTCCCGTGGCCGCGGTGAATACGAAAGTCGCCGCCACGATGAGCGCGACCAGGGACATGATCTGAATTCCTGGAATACGCGCGTTAACGTCGGCGTAGGTGGCTCCCGTGTATAGGCCACTGGCGCTGGTCATGATCTGGTACTGCGAAAGCCAGAGCGAGTAGGTCTGCAGCCCCACGAAGACCGCAGCCGTGAGCGCCAACTGAATGCGTGCGGCTCGAGTGAAGGTGACCTTGCGCAAGCCGAGGGCCGAGACACCGCCAAACACCAGGTGGATGATTGCCCCTCCAACCAGACAGATGAGCGCAACCGAGCCAAGGTACGAATCTAGACCGGTTAGGAACGGCAGATCGAATAGGTAGAACGAGACATCCATTTTGAACTGGTGCTCGATTATGCCTGCCGGCGTGGAGTTTAGGAACAGCAGCATTTGGCGGTAATTCGGCATAGCCGAAGCGCCGGCTAGCAGGCCGAGGACCGAAGGCGCAACGATCAGGAGCGGCTTCCGAACCCGGGCGAGAATTTCGCGGTAGCTGGCCAGGCTTCGCACCTCGGCGTTGAATGAGCTTGCGTAAATTGGCCGGAACTTAAATGCAAAGTAGATGGTGAGCCAGACGGCCAGCGCCATAAAACCACCGGCCGCGACGAACAGGCCGGCCTGCGCCCAGAGGTTGGTGAGGAAGACCTTGGTGAAACCAAGTTGGCTAAACCACAGGTAATCCGTGTAGGCACCAGCGGTAGACACCAGTGCCACAACCAGCAGCACCGCCACCAGAATGAACATCGATAGGGGCGAAAGTTTCTTCGGCTTCAAGCTGTGTCCTTGCGTATTTTTGACGTTGTCAGACTACTAAGTGCGGGTAACGCCCGGATGGCTAGCCTCCACAGACCGGGAGCCCGAAGATGCTTTGCCGAGCGCCAATCTGCTTTACCGCCGTGAGGGCATCTGTGAAGGTGGCGACCCTGACCACCTTTAGGCCGGCCGGAATATGCCCAACCACCTCGGAGCAGTTTTGGGCAGGTGCCAGGAACCACTTGGCCCCGGCGCGCTGGGCTCCGTACATCTTCTGCTGAATTCCACCGATGGGGCCAACGCTTCCCTGCTCCTCTATGGTGCCCGTGCCGGCAATTATTTGCCCGCCCGTCAATGAACCCGGGGTCAGCTTGTCATAGATTCCGAGGGCAAACATCATGCCTCCGGAAGGCCCTCCGACGTCGCTCAGCTTGAGGCTGACATTGATGGGGAATTTGAATTTGGTGCCCGCAAATATGCCCAGGCGCCAGTTGCCGTTTACCGACTTTGGCTGAATGGTAACCGTAAACGGTTTGCCGGCCCTTCTACCCGAAACGATCACGGAAGCGCCCTTGCTTGCGCCAACCAGCGTGCGCAGACCTTGGATTCCAGTTACGCGCTTGCCGTCTACGGTGTCGATTTGGTCTCCGGCGCGAATCTTGCCCAGAGCGGCTGCATTCTTGTCCATGGAGTCTACGTAAACCTGATAGGTGTACTGGTAGCCCAACGTCCGAAGCGCAACCGCAGTCGCCTGCGATTGCGAATCCTCCATCATCAGTTGGTCTTGTTTAGCGACCTGGCTGGTTTTCACATTTGGCGGGAATACCTCGTCGAGCGGCACAACCGCCTGCGCCGGATCCAGTAAGGCACCCAAAAGCTCCAACCAGCTGGGGGTCTGCTCGGGAGAGCCGATGAGGTTCACCGTAAGAAGGTCTAGCTGACCATCGGTGGGATAGGTCTTGGCATCGGCGATGGAAATTACCGGAGTCTTGCCCTCTAGCCCAAGCACGTTGAACACCGGACCGGGACGTTCGATTAGGTAGGGCGCGGAAAGTTGGCTGCCCAAGAATAGCGCCGACCCCACCAGACCAAGGAGCACCCAGGCAGCTTTGGACTGCCGCTTACTGCGGGCGGGGGGTTCATCGAAGTAGACGTCGGGGGCCATGGTTAAACCCTAGGCGAGGCCTCCAACATCTTTCTGGGCTCGGAGAAACCCGCATCCACGCTCTGGGCGAACAGCAGCCCAAAAACGCTAACCCACGGGCAGATTTCCGGCCCTGGGCGTTACCTTTGGACTATAGGAAGGGTGGCGAAATGAACGATTTCGAAGGCGAACAATCCGGTGAGGGCTTCGATCCGCGCAAGTTCAATCCCGCCGATTTCCAGGAGTTCATGAAGAAGTACCTGGAAAACCCAGACTCCTTCGAGGTGGAGGAACTGGCCAAGGCGGCCGGAATTCCTACCAACCCGGAACAACTCAAGCAGCTCATCGGTATGCTCTCGGCCGCAATGGATAAGTCCGGCCAGCCCGATGGAGTCGATTGGACTCAGGCCCTGAACCAGGCCAAAACCACCGCCCGCAAATCGAACCACTCCGTGTCCGAGGCCCAGCGCAGCCAGTGGAACGATGCCCTGAACATAGCGAACCTTTGGCTGGACCAGGCCACCGATGTATCGACGCTTGCCACCGAACCCAAGTTCCTTACCCGCGACCTCTGGGTAGACGACGCAATGCCCCTGTTCAAGGCCATGAGCCAGCCGGTGGCGGACCGCATGTCGGTTGCGCTCAGCGAACACCTAGCGAAGAACGGACCGGAGGAACTCCAGGGACTGATGAAAGAGGCCGGCAGGCTGCTTCGTAATGCCGGTGGAGCGCTTTTTGCCATGCAGATTGGCCAGGCCATCGGAAAGCTAAGCGAAAAAGTCTTGAGCGGTGGCGACATTGGCCTTCCCATTTTCACCGAACAACGGGCGGCGTTTGTTCCCCAAAACCTGGACGAGTACCTGGCCGAGATTGGCGTTCCAGTCGCCGAGGCGCGCATCTATTTGGCGGTACGCGAACTGGCCCATGCGCGGCTCTTCAAGCACTCCCGCTGGCTGCGCGAATCGGTGATCTCGCAGATCACCAGCTATTCCGCCGGCATCACCATCGATGATGAACGCATCATGACCGCGGTAGCCGACACCGATCTGAACAACCCCGAGTCCATGCGCGGACTGCTGGAATCCGGGGCGATGTTGGCCGACCGCACGCCCGAGCAGCAGCGTGCGCTCGACTCCATCGAGACACTAATGGCCCTCATCGAAGGTTGGGTCGACGCGGTCACCCAGGAGGCCACGCGATTGCTTCCCGAATCAGCAAGAATCGGCGAATCGGTGCGCCGTCGACGCGCCACCGGTGGGCCGGCCGAGCTCACCTTTGCGACCCTGGTGGGCCTGGAAATTCGTCCGCGCCGAGTGCGGGAGGCCACTGCCATGTGGCTGCTGGTGGGCAGCGCGCTAGGCTCCTCGGCTCGCGAGGCCCTGTGGGATCACCCGGACATGCTGCCGACCGCGGCGGATCTGGACGACCCGAGCAAACTGATTGCCCGGCTTCAGGGGCACGGCGACGATTTCGATTCCGCGCTCCGCGACCTGCTGGGCGAGTAGCCGCCGAGCCCGAGTAGCCGGGCTGGCTTGGGGCTGCCAACGGGCCTCCCCCGCCCCGCCCCCACGCTGGCAGGCCCGGCTGTCGGCTGTGGAAAACCCAACCCAAAGTGTCTGGGGTTCGTTACACAATCGGGGCATGGTCTTCAAAATAAACCCGTTTCATCAACTGCTCTGGCGCACGCCAGAAACCATGCAAATAGGCGTTGGGCGAAATCGATTAATTCTCGAAAACGTGAGCCCCGCCCAGGAGCGCTTCATCGACTCGCTCTACTATGGGGTTCCCGAGGCGCAACTTGCCGCCCTGGCAAAGCAGGCCGGACTTTCGACTACGGAGGCCACAAATCTTGTTGACAGGCTGAGGCCCGCGCTGACCGCCGATGCACCCGCTGCCGATTCCCGCACCGCCGATGCCGGCCCGGTTGCCAAGCCAGAAATTATTCGCGCCAGCCTGGATCACCAGGCAACCGGCATCGGGATGATAGCGAAGCGCCGGGGTGCCGCGATTCACCTAGACCGCCTGGATCCGAGCGGGCTCACCCTGCTGCTTTCCCTGGCCGCCGCTGGCATAGGTAGTTTCACCACCAGGGACAACTCAAGGGTCACGGTGGACGACATTGCGTCAAACGTTTACCCGCGTTCCTTGCTCGGCCAATACCGCCACGCAGCGGCGAAGCTGATTCTGGATTCAAGCTGGCCGGGAGCTCGACTGCTTTACACCAACCGGGGCAACGATAAAAAGACTGCCCGAGTCGATCTGGCGGTCCTCACCCACCATCAGGTGACATCACCAAGCCAGGTTTCGGCCTGGCGCACGATGTCAGTGCCGGTCATCGAGATCAGGTATCAGCCGGATGGATTCGAGGTGAGTCCAGTCCTCACCGAGTTCTCTGGCTGTCTGGTGTGCCGAGACCACTTCAAACAGGACCTGGACGACTGTCACCTGGTCTTGTGCGCCCAACTCCTAAGCAGCGACCTCAGGTTCGATGACGCGGCGAGTCGGCTATTGGCCTGCGGCCTGGCAACCCAGCAGATTTTAGATTTTCTGGACCGCGGCACGCATTCGGCAGCTGAACAAGTGGAATTCCGCTACTACCGCGAGGACGGCCGAGGACTTGGAGGCGGTACCAGACTTGAGGCCAAGGCTTGGAAAGCACACCCGCGCTGCGGCTGCCAGATAACCGCTAGTTCGGTGTTGAACGTAGCAAGCTGACGAACCTGGATTCGGTGCCGTTCCAACTGATCATAAGGGTCTTGCGGGCTCGGGTAACTCCCACGTAGAGGAGTCGGTTTTCTTCGGCGATCTCAGCCTCGGTCTTGGCGTAGGTGATTGGCAGGTAGCCTTCGTTCACCCCGACGATGAACACGTGATCCCATTCCAAGCCCTTAGCCGCGTGAATCGTTGCCAGGGTCATTGCCGGAGCCTCGGGTTCGTGCTGACTGCGCGAACGCTCCAGGAGTTCGCGGTAGAACACTTCGAGGGAAATGCCATCGGGCATCTCATCCAAAATCTGGATCAGCGCACCTAGGCTCTCCCACTTTTCCCTGGCCCCGCCATTCACCTGGTCTGGCTCTCTGAGGCTCCAGCCCAAACCACGACAGATTTCCTCTACCGCCTTGTGGGTGGGTTTTTCGATTCGCGCAGCGATCTCGGCGTTCATCGCACGAAGTGCGGCCTGAATCTCCGGGCGGGCAAAAAATCTCACGCCCCCGCGCAGCTGATACGGAACGTTTGCGTTTGCCAGTGCGGCTTCTAGCGCCTCGCTTTGGCCATTTACTCGGTACAGAACCGCGATTTGACGGGGCTTGACGCCTTCCGAAAGCAGGGTCCGCACCTGGTGTGCGACGTAATTTGCCTCGTCGCCGGCGTTATTGAATGCCTGCAGCCTCGGAGCAAGGCCGATGGCCCCCTGCGACTCCAATGGACTCAGGTTCGCGCCCGCCATCGGTGCCCGACCACCCGTCAGGCGATTGGCGAAGTTAACGATCTGCTTGGTGCTGCGGTAGTTGCGGGTGAGCTCCACGACCTTGGCGTTTTCGAAGCGAGTGGCGAAGGTCTGCAAAAAGCGGGAGGTCGCGCCGGTAAACGAGTAGATGGTCTGGTTGGGGTCGCCGACCACACATAGGTCGTTTCGGTCGCCCAGCCAGACATCGAGCAGTGCATGCTGCAGCGGCGAAATGTCCTGATACTCATCCACCGTGAAGAACCGGAACTGCTGGTGCACGTGCGCCAGCGCCCTAGGCTCGCTGCGCAGCATGCCCAGACAAAGAATCAGCACGTCCTCCCAGTCGATCTGGTTGACCGCGGTTTTGGCGTCTTCGTAGGCAACCATCAAATCCAGCAGGCGCGGCTTACTGAGACCCGCGGGAGCCTTTCGGTCGAGGGCGGCGTACTCGTCGAGAGACAACATCGAAAACTTCCGCCATTCGATTTCTGCCGCCAAATCGCGAAGCGCCGCGGTGTCTACCTTGAGTTTGCGCTCGTCCGCAAGCCTGGCCAGAAGGCGAGCCTTGCCCTCCATGACCTGCGGAGCCCGGGCGCCGGTGAACTGCGGCCAGAAGTATTCCAGTTGCGCGAGTGCGGCGGAGTGGAAGGTTCGGGCGGCGACCTCGCCCACACCGAGGGTTCGCAGGCGCGTGCGGAGTTCCGCCGCCGCCTTATTGGTATAGGTGAGCGCGAGCACCCGGTTGGCACTGTAATAGCCGCGACTAATGCCGTAGGCGATTCGGTGCGTGATGGTGCCGGTCTTGCCAGTTCCAGCACCCGCGATGATGCAGGTGGGGCCAATCAGCGAGCTGGCGGCCTCGCGCTGCTCGGGATCGAGCTTGGCCAGCAGCGGGTCTAGCTCTGATTCGTCCTCGGCGCCATTCGAAGGGTCGCTGGACGGCTGGCCCTCCTCCCCCTTCGCGGTCGAGTTTAGGAAGGAATCCGGTTCCGAGTCAGCCATCGAGTGGTCCGCCAAACCAGTGTTCGATGAGTGCACGCGCGATGGTTAGCGGCCCCGGCATGATTAGCGCTCCAGATCGGTGACCCGCGGCAATCTCGTCCTTGGTGAACCACCGTACCTTTGCGATCTCGATTCCATCGGGACGAAGTTGTTGGTTTGCTATGGCTTCGTCCAACTTGGCATGGAAACCTACCATCAGCGAGTTTGGGAATGGCCAGGACTGGCTGCCAAGGTACTCGATCTGATGAACCCGGACGCCGGCTTCCTCTTCTACCTCGCGCGCGACGGCGGCGGTCAGGGATTCCCCCGCCTCGACGAATCCGGCCAGAATGCTCCAACGATTTTCTTCCCAAATTCCCTGAGAACCGAGCAGGATTCGGTCAGTGGAGTCGGAGACCGCCACGATGATTGCGGGGTCGGTGCGCGGGAAGACCTGCTTGCCATCGGCGAAGCAGCGGCGACTCCAACCTCCCTGCTCGATCACGGTTGGTTGGCCGCAGGCCGGGCAGTGTCGGTGCGAGGAATGGAAGTTGGTCATCGCGAGCGCGACGGCATAAAGGTTTGCATCGCGGTCGGAGAGGCCGAAACCGCCTCGGCGAAGGTCAAGCCAGGCGTCGGCGTTTGGCTGAAGTTCCAACGCCGAATTAGTGCTCAGGACCGCCAAGACAACCGGTGTTCCCGCGGGCTCGTCGCCATCGGCGTCAACGGTCTTACCCAGGTACACCCTGAACTGGGCGCTCGGAACTCGGTCTACCGGCAAGAGTTCCAGTCTCCCCACCGGATGGTTCGAAGCCTCGTGTAGGAGAATCTTGCCGTCATAAACGGGCAGGACCCTGGTTGCAGGGTCGGCCCAAAGGCGGTCGAATAGGTCGTCCAGGTCGCGGCTGAGGTAATCGCGATCAAGCGCGCCGTGTGCCATTGGCAGGTGCGGAAGGTTGGCCATTGGCGCCTCTTTCCAGGTTTATTCGGGCCGCTTGAAACTGAGGGGTTTCGCCAGTCTGGCGTGGCAATACCCGGGTTTTGGCCCGCGATTACCTAACCTAAAACCATGGCTAAGTCACCCTTGATTTTAGCGGCGCTGGCCAAAGACGCCGTTCCACAGCTTGATTTCGTGCAGGCTATGCCGCTTACCCTCGGGCACGGTGGCCACTTTGACTCTGCGGTGCTGACCGCCACCGATGGCAAGCACTACGTGATTCGCCAGGCCAACAACGTCGAGGCCGAGCTTGAACTCGACACCGAGGCCGTCGTGTTGAGGGCGCTTAGCCCGCTGCGCAGCCACTTCCCCTTCGAAATCACCAGGCAGCTCGGCGAGACCAAGGACGCCAAGGGCAAGCGCGCCCTTCTCTACACCTATGTCTACGGCGAGCCAATCGACTTCACTAACCGCCCCGGAACCAGCGTGCTTTCGACCTCGATTGCCAATGCTCTGGCCGCGATCCATTCGCTCCCGCTCTCGGTGGTAGAAAACAATGGTCTGCCGGCCTTCACCGCCGAGCAGATCATTCGCGATCTGACTGCCGAACTTGACCGATTTGCGCAGACTGGACGCATTTCTGCGGTGCTGCTCAACCGCTGGGAACGCGCCCTGGAAGACGTAAACATTTGGCGCTTCCAGCCCACCGTGATCCACGGCAGCGCAAACCTTAACAACTTCCTGGTGCTGGACGAGGGTATTTCCGCCGTTTTGGGTTGGCACACGCTAAAAATTGGCGACCCGGCCACCGACTTTGCCATGGTTCAGGGCATCGCCAGCGATGATTTCAGCTACAGCACCCTCCTGGAATACGAGAAGATCAAGGGCGCGGACCAAAACTTTAGGGCACGCGCGCAGCTTTACGCAGAATTCGATCTTGGTCGTTACCTGATTTGGGCCCTGGCCCACGATGCAAGTGCCATCGCCGACGCGCAAAAGTACCTCGACGATTTGGTGGCCGACATCGAGGCCGGACTGGTCTCGGCAATCGGACCAAAACCGCTCGGCACCGATTCTGCCGTATTGGGCGATGCCGGTTTCATGGGTGAGGTTTCCGGCGGTTTCGTTGAATCCAGCCGGGATGGATTCCTGGGCGGCGCAGACAGCGGATTTGCTGTTGCCTACGACGAAGCGACTCCACTTCAGAGCCCGGTTGGCCTAGTCGAGGCGGGCCAGGCTATCGTCTCCGATGACTTGTTGGTGAACCCCCTCCAGGAGGAACGCGATCCGACTGAGGCCAACTCCGGCAGCATGTTCGCCCCAATCGTGGACTCTTCTTATAACCACAAGAATCTGTTTGGCGAAACCGGCCCGATTCCGCAGGTTAGCGATGCCACCGCGCCGATCGAGATCGTCGGTGAGGATCTGGCTGCAGACTCCCAGACTGAACTGGTCGATGATGCAACTGCGCCAATCACCCTGCCAAAGTTGGACGAGCCTAAAGCCGGAGACCTTTTCTAAGCGATCTCCTTCCAGCGCTGCCTTAGCTGGTCAACTGTAAGAAGTTCCTTCGGGTGGATTACCTTGTTTTCCGCAACATAATAAAAACAGGCTTCGACGTCTTCAAGGGGAATCGCCTTCAGGGTAGCGAATGCAATTCGGTAGAGCGAGAGCTGAAGTCCGCGGTTTTCCAGGTCGGCGTCATCGGCGGGGGCTGAACCCGTCTTCCAGTCGACGATCTGGTACCTACCGTCTGTCGTCCTAAAAACGGCGTCTAGTTTGCAAACGAAGATATTCGAATCAAGCACCAGCTGAATTTCAATTTCGGTAAATTCGGCTACGGCCTTGGCCCATTGGGATGCTTCAAAGTTTTCGCGTAGTACCTCGAGTGACTCCCGATGCCCTGCCGCCTCCTGCGATTCCAGTTGGCGAGCCCACAGTCTCTCGGAAGCGTCCTCAATGTCTAGATCTGGGTCTTGCGAAAGCCCAAGCTGGCCAAAGCGTTGTTCCATGAGCCCGTGGAATACGGTACCGGCACGGGTGGCTTTGAACGGCTGAACCGGGACCGGCCGGCGCATGCGTTCCGCGAGCTGGGAGGTCTGTGTCAGATAGTCCTTGAAGGAACTTGCGTTGATTCGCACCGGTATCGGTACCTGCGCCGACGCCAAGGCACGCTCTTCGCGCTCGCGCAAAAGCAGCTCGATTTCGTCAAGTTCTGCGCTTGAATGCCTCGCGGCCAGAGATTCCAGTACCAGCCTCCGGGCTTCCTCGACCTTAACCCGGTGCTTTGAACCGAGCGGGTCGGCCGGCCATTCAAGGGTTTTCTCTACCTGATCCATTGGGTTTTCTGAATCCATGCAGGGCGGGAACACTGACCCGACTTCGGAGTGGTTTAGCTCCGTGATTTGCGGCTCGATCTGGGGCTCTCGCCGGTCGTGCACTTCGACGATATCGGCGGGCAGCGTTGCCGCGGAGGTTAAGAATGAACTCAACTGTTTGGGTTTCTTGATGCCCGGCTGCCAGTAAGCCGCGGTCATCAGCAATGCGCGCTTTGGTCTTGTGGCTGCAACGTACATAAGGCGCAATTCTTCGCGGCGAAGGTGCAGCTTCATGTCCTCGACGAAGGCATCTCGGGATTTTTTTAGCTCTGCCTGCGATGCAACCTCACGACTGTTCCATTCCGGCAGGGACTCGCGGTCTCCCCGGAGCGGATAAGGCAGTTGTCCATTACCGAGCCAACCACTGGTTCCTCGGCCGGTGGAAGGGAAATCTCCCTCCGTTAGGTTGGAGATTGCCACCAGATCCCATTCGAGTCCCTTGGCGGCGTGGACGGTAAGCAACTGAACAACACCCGACTCGGGAGCCGCGCTGGCAACCTCGTGTTTTTCGCGCTGCTGCGCATAATCTAGCCACTTTAGGAACGCACCCAGGTGGGGTCGGTGCGTGCTGGCGGCATAGTTGGCGACGATATTCGCGAAGGCATTTAGATGCGCCATCGGATGCTTCTTATTTGGGTTTGCAACCACTTCCACATCGAGCCACAACTCGCGCTCAACAAGGCGCACGAACTCGACCAGCGGCAGCCCAGTCTGGGTACGGAGGTTAGCAAAAAGCTTGGCCGCATTGACCATTCTCGCCAGACCCGCTTCGCTCAGGCCAGCCTCGGCGTGGTACTTGGGATCTCCGAGGAGGTCCAGGGCATCGATAATGCTGACCGAATCCTCGGGAGCGAATGATTCCTCGCGCAGGTGGAAACGGTTTTGTTTCTTGGCGAAGCGGTAGAGGCGATCGATGTCTTTGGGCGCAATGCGCCAGCGAGCTCCGGTGAGCAATCTAATGAGCTCGGTTCCGCTGGTTAGATCGTGGACAACCTTCAGGGCGGCAATCAGGTCTACGATTTCGGACAGCTCCAGCAGCCCACCCAACCCGACTACCTGAACCGACAGGCCCTCGTTTTCTAAGGCCTCTCGGAAAAGCTGCATGAACTTTCGGGTTCGGGTCAGGACTGCGGCCTTGGGGTAGGCGGGCTTTTCGCCTTTGGCTGCATCCAAAGCCTTCTGGAATTCGTGCTTGAACCACCTGGCGACCGATGTCGCCTCATCCTCGACGGTTTGCTCCACCTTGATTTGGATTCGCCCATCGATGGCGTCGCTGCGTGAATGTAGCGTTAGCGGCACCAGGTGGTTCTCGGTGGAGCGCAGGTATGGCGCCGGGTACTTGAGGTCTTCTGCGAGATGGTTGGCCAACTGCAGGACTCTAACCGGGTTTCGCCACGAGGTACTGAGCTCGAACCGCTGTGCTGTGCCGCCAAAGTCCTTTTCGAAGGTGGCCAGGTTGGACGCGCTGGCTCCACGCCAGCCGTAGATGCTTTGGTTTGGATCGCCGACAGCCAATACCCCCTGCCGGTTGAAGAGCGATGATAGGAGCCTGGTCTGGAGAAATGACGTGTCCTGATACTCGTCTAACAGGATGTTCCGGTACCTGGATCTTTGGCTTTCGACCACCTCGGGCAGGGTTTCCACCGCCTTGGCCGCAAGTGCCACTTGATCCGAGTAGTCGACATAGCCCAGACGCTTTTTTTCCTGCCTATATCGGTCCGCAAGATTTGCTAGCACCTCCGTGGTCAGGAATGGCTGCATGATTTCGGAGTAGTAGGCGAACTGGGCGAAGTCTGTGCCGCCGGCCTTCTTCGGCAACCCGCTTAGGGTTTCCAGAAGTTGGCTGGTGATTTGGGTAACCGCGACGGAATCGGTGAGGTTGTCGTTCATGGCCGAAGCCAGCTCCATGACTGCCTCTACCAAGGGGTTGAGCTTTAGATCTACCTGAGCCAGTCGCGGGTCGGCGTCGGCTCCGTGATTGACGATGACCTCGCGGGCGAGTTGGTAGGCGGCTGCCTCGGTTAGCAGCCCGGCCTCGGCTTCCATGCCAAGCCCCAGCGCGTTCTCGCGGAACAAGCCATTTGCATATGCGTTGTAGGTCATGACTGTCGGCTGCGAAAAATCGTAGCCGAGGGTTTCCGGCCAAAGTTCGCTGTCGCGAAGCTTCAACAGGCTCTCGTAGATGCGATTACTGAGTTCGCTGGCGGCCTTGCGAGTGAAGGTGAGTCCGAGTATCTCTTCGGGCTTGGCATGACCGTTAGCCACCAGCCAGAGCACTCGGACAGCCATTAGTTCGGTCTTGCCGGAACCCGCGCCGGCAACCACTAGGGCCGGTGAGTCTATGGCGGCTTGTTCCACGGCATCCTGCTGTTCGCGGGTGAGCGCAAAGGGCTTGAGGACTGCGTAAACCTGCTGTGCCGAGATTTTGCTAGCCGACATAGGAAACCGCCTTTCGCAGGTGTAGGTCGCAGCTGCCGAATTCTTTGTCGTTGGTGCAGTGGCTGGACACTTTGGCCACGAAGATGCGTTCCGGCATTGCCATGCCATTAGCCACGGAGTCCACCAGCGTTTCGAAATAGGCTCGAGCGCTGGGATCCAGCTCGAGGGAACCCTGCTCTCGCTCGGCCTTATTTGGCGAGCCAACCAAAAGCAATTTGGCGCCTCCCAACTCGACGTTAGGCTCTATCGGAACCTCACTGAACGCTCCGTTCAGGAAGGCCAGCTGATAAAGACCTAGCTGTGGGTTGGTCTTTCCGTCTTCGATGCTTGGGATACGACTACCTGTTTTTAGGTCGACGATCACCACTTGACCCTGAGCGGTTTGCTCTATTCGGTCTACCTTGCCGCGCACGTGGGCCCGGTCCAGGTCCAGCTCGAACTCCTGCTCCCTGGCGAGGACCGCTCCCCCCTGATCTTCGAATTCACGCAGATATTTTGAGAGGTTGGCCACTGCGGCTTGCGCCCGGCGCCGTTCGGCCTGCTCGAGCCACTCGCTCTCGAACTTTAGGCTATGCCAGCCTGTCTCTACGTACTGCCACAGGTGCGATTCATCCGAGGATGAGGCCAGTTCCATAGCCTTGTGTATGAGGGTTCCCACGGAAGCCGAATAGTCTCCCTGACTGCCGCCATGGTTGTCTAGGAACCAGTGCAACGGGCACTTTAGATAGGCATCCAGCTGCGATGGATTGAGCGTAATTCGAGGCCCCTTGTCGGGGTCGGTTGTTGCAGCAGGTGAATCTTCCGAAACGAATTCAAATAGCGACTCGTCGGTTGATGGCAGCTGAAGTCCATACCAATCGTCCGGATGCGCACCGGGTACGCCCGCTTCCGCGAGCCTTCCCAGGTTCACTGCCAGCTTGGTGCGGGCCAGTGGATCAGACTCCAGCGCAAGCCGGCGCCTGAGCGACCCCGCCAGGCCTCGCAGAGTGAGCGCGCTGAGCTCGAATGGCTCTTCCTCGGGCAACCCTGTTCCGGAGGCAAGGGCAACAAACTGGCTGATCTGCTCGTCTTCGGAGCTGAACGAGCTGACGAGAACATTGGTGTTGGCCGCTCCAATGGCTTTGTAGAACATCCGAAGTTCATCGGCCATTTCTGATCGGACCTGGCCGCCAGATTCGTCGGTGCGACCGGTGATAGTGGCCGCCAGCAGTCCGGCATTAAGGAGACTGTTACGGGGTTTCAAGTTAGGCCAGATGCCTTCGATGAGCGCGGGAATGGCTACCGTGTGGAATCGGTTGCCTACGAGCCCGGCTGGGGTAGTCAGGTTTACGTAGCCATCTGACCTTTGCCCCAGAGCCAGTGAGTCTTCCGGGAGGCGTTGCTCAAGCTGGGCGATCAGGAAGTCTTCCTTGCTGCCATTTGGATTTCGCTCAACGAATCTGTTTGCCGCCGCAAATAGGGCAACAATGGCATCCAAGTTGCGGTTTGCCTGAACGGCAACCTCGCCGGTGCCTCGACCAATTTCCGACCAGTGGTCGGCGAGCTTACTCGCGGACCATAGCTCCCAGAGCAGGTCCTCGATTGTGCTCTGTGGATCTTCGGATAGGGACCTAGCCGCCTCAATCGACTTCAGGAATCTGCGGATTTTTGCGGAATCCGAGCCTCGAAGCACCGTGGCCGCAGCCGGGTTTGCGAAAAGCTCCAACAGTAGCTCGTCGGAATTCCTTGCGCCAACTCCCTCCTCGACACCGGAGAGTTCCTCTCGACGCAGCTGGCGCCTGAGTCTACGCAATGCCACCGAATCTAGGCCACAGAACGGAGACCTGAGGAGCCGTTCGGCGGACTCTGCGTCTATGTCTCGGTTTAGTAGGCAGAATGCAGCCAGTTCCAGGAGTTCGCGTGAGGCAAACTCGTCTCGGAGTGCATGCTGTGCTCCCGTGATGCGCACCGGCACCGAAGCCGCCGCAAGCGAACGCTCGAGCAGGTCTAACTGCGCTCGGGTTCGGGCTACAACCGCTATGTCCGCCCATCCCACCGATTGCTCTACGTGGAGACTGCGAAGGTTAAACGCCAGCCAATCGATCTCCTGTTGCTGGTTCTGGAAGACGTGAACCGCCAGCTGAGCCGAGGAGGCTTTATCGGTGCCGTGAACTCGCCGCTGAGCACCGGCTGATTCGGCGGGAATTAAGGCAGACACCCGTCGAAGCGCGGCCGCGACACCGGCATGTGATTGGACAGTGCTTGCCAGTGGAAGCCAGGTAACCGAAACGGCAGCGCCACGGTCTTGGGCTATCTGGTTGGCGATGCTGGACAAAATGCGTGGATCCGCTTGCCGGAAACCGAGTGTCGTGGAATCCGGATCTCCGAAAAGGATGACCGTAGCCGTTTGCCCGGCAAGGCTTCGAAGTAGCCTGGCCGCAGCCGGCGTGAGCTCCTGGGCATCGTCAACGAGAATTACCCGATAGTCGGAGGAAACATTCCCCGAGTCGACGAGCTCGATTGCCCGATTAATAAGCGTTGGGGAATCGAAGCGCTGCAGGTACTGAGGGGATGCTAGGCGCTGTTCGTATTCCTCGAACACCTCTACCGCGGCCCTCCATTCGGGCCGGCTATGACCCAGCGCAAGTAATGCCTGGGCATCGAGATTGTGTTCCTGGCAGGCCGCAATGAGGTCTCTCAGCTCGGCTCGGAACCCGCTGAGCCCCAAGGTTACCGGAGTGATGTGCGCGGGCCACGGGTGCCGCCCCAATCGCTCCTGCTCCGCCAATAGGGCCTCGAGGATGGTGTCCTGTTCCGCGCCGGAGATGAGTTCTGGTTCCGGTAAGCCATTCGCGAGCGCGTGACAACGAACCAACTGGAAAGCGAGCGAAGAAACCGTTCGAGCCAGCGCTCCCTCGACGGCATATGGGGCATCCGCAGTTGAACCTGGGGCGGCCGAATCCGAAGCAGCGGAGCCCTCGGCGCCAGTATGTGCCCGACCTAAACCGAGCAGCAGTTGGTCCCGAAGCCAAGACGCACTGCCTCTGGTTGCAGCCAAAGTGAGCACCTGGGTCGCCTGCAACCCACCCTGCAGTATGGCCCTATTGTGATAGCCAATGAGTTGCGTTGTCTTGCCCGAACCGGGCGCACCGTAGACCAAGGCAACCGAACCCTGGGGCAGCTGACCCAGGCTAGAAACACCGGCCTCGGGGATTAAAACCCGCCTACCGGGGTTGGTGGTGAACCGCGCTTCTAGCATTGTTCAAAACTATCGGGAGCCGGTGACATTTTTATCCGGCGCGTATTGACCGGCTAGTCACGCTAATCTAATAAGCATGTTCCAGCCACTAATTGAAGTTGCATTCCTTCTGGTTTACGCGGCGCTCTTGACTGCTGTAATGCCGTATGTTCGTCACGATACCGAGAACTACGGTGTGCTGATTCCCGGCGCGATGGCAATCACCACCGGTGCTGTCTTTTGGTCGCTATTCACCCTGCTGGGCATGAGCGACACTAACGGCTGGATCTGGGGCCTCACCATGGTGCTAATGCCGGTAGGCATGGCCATCGCCACCACCCTCTACGGTCGCGGACGCCACGACGGCAAGTTTGCCTTTGTAGAAAAGTTTGCTGCCAGCGCCGAATAGACACTCTTAATGTTTTGAGGGCTCCCTGTCGGGAGCCCTCAAAACTTTAAATCCGGAAACAAAAAGCCTTAGGCGGCAAGCCCGATCGCATCCATGCGAAGCGAGTGTGGCCCGTTCAGCTCGGCGATCAGAGGTTCAAGGACCTCGAGCGAAGCACTCGGCACCACAGCGCGAAGCTCCAGGAGGACATCGCCCATAATGCGCCTGCCCCAAAGCGCCAACCGGGAACCCAGGGTGGCGTCCTTCGCCATGGCTTCGCTGAGGACCTTCTTTGCGAACTTCTCGATCGTCTTATCGTTCAGCGCCTTGTCGAAGTCTGCGCGGAGCTCTGCCGGAAGGCTGGCACCGAGCTTTCGGTAAAACTCTTCCAGCATGCCAAGGCTCAGGTAGAGCTTCAGCACGGTCTCGTACCAGTCGAGCCCCGTTGTGCGGGAATGGAAGAGGTCGATGCGCTCGGTGTACGGGTCCATGGCATCGGTCGGGTCTAGGCCCAGACCGGAAAGTCGGCGGCTTAGCGAACGATACTTGTCGAAGCTGCGAGCCGCGGCCTCGCTGAGGGCCGCCTTCGCCGCGGTGGTCGGTGCAAATTTGATTTCCGAGGTCATGATCTCGAAGGCGCTCAGCTCAAGATAGGCCAGCTGTCCCAATAGCTCCTTGGGCGCCGGAGCGTACTTGGAAAGGTCCACGACGCCCTGGTTACGGGCGGCCCTGTCCTCGCGCACCGGCAATTGCAGCTTTGGAACAGTACGTCTGATGCCTTTTAACCACTCGAACACGCCTCTAAGACTATCCAATCGCCGAAAAATTGGGTCGAAATGGGGCCTAGGTAGACTTATACCAAATGACAAACGCATTCAATCCAGACGTAACCTTCGAATCTCTCGGCATCGATGCCGACATCGTCGAAGCGCTGGGGACCAAGGGCATCACGCACCCGTTCCCAATTCAAGAATCCTGCATCCCGGTTGCACTCACCGGACAAGACATCATCGGCCAGGCAAAGACCGGAACCGGTAAGACCCTTGGCTTTGGCCTACCGCTGATTCAGCGCCTCGGCGCCAACCCGGAAAATGGCGCGAAGGCACTTGTTGTGGTGCCAACCCGCGAGCTCTGCATCCAGGTGGCCGAGGACCTAGTGCTTGCCACCTCCAACCGTGGCACCACGGTTGCAGCAATCTACGGTGGCAAGTCCTACGAGGGACAGATCGCCGAAATCGAGGCCGGAGCCCAGATCCTGGTTGGAACCCCGGGCCGCTTGATCGACCTGTCCCGCCAGAAGAAGCTTGATCTTTCCAAGATCGAGATCATGGTCCTGGACGAGGCCGACGAGATGCTGGACCTGGGCTTCCTCCCAGACATCGAGAAGCTCTTCGCTTACACCCCGGCCGACCGACAGACCATGCTCTTCAGCGCAACCATGCCTGGCGTCATCGTCACCATGGCGCGCAAGTACCAGAACCGTGCAATGCACATTCGCGTCAACGACCCAGCCGACGAAGGCCACACCAAGGCAGACATCAAGCAGTTCGTCTACCGCGCTCACAGCATGGACAAGGACGAGGTTGTCGGCCGCATCCTGCAGGCCGAGGGCCGCGGCAAGACCGTGATCTTCGTCAAGACCAAGCGCGCCGCCGCCAAGGTATCCGAGGAACTGGTCGACCGCGGGTTCAACGCCACCGCACTTCACGGAGACATGAGTCAGGAGGCGCGCGAGCGCAGCATGGCCGCGTTCCGTGCCGGCAAGAAGGACATCCTGGTTGCCACCGAGGTTGCCGCCCGAGGAATCGACGTCGACGACGTGACCCACGTCATCAACTACTCGGTCCCAGAGGACGAGAAGGCCTACCTGCACCGAGTTGGCCGCACTGGCCGCGCCGGCCGCACCGGTGTGGCAGTCACCTTCGTTGACTGGGAAGACTTGACCCGTTGGAGCCACATCAACCAGGCTCTCGACTTCGGTCAGCCAGACCCGCTGGAGACCTACAGCAGCAGCAAGCACCTGTTCGTCGACCTGACTATTCCAGAGGGCACCAAGGGCCGCCTAAAGGCAGCCTCGCCAAAGCCAGCCACCGATGCAGCGCGCGGTTCGCGTGACGGCGGACGCGGTGGCCGTGATGGCGGGCGCCCGGGAGGCCGCAACAACGATGGCCGTGCCGACCGTCACCAGCGCAGTGACCGCCAGCGCACCGATGGCGGCCACAAGCCACACGCCGCAGGCAGCGGCGATGGCGCACCAAAGAGCGAGACCCACGGCGACCACGAGCACAAGACGCCTAGTGCGGGCAACCGTAACCGTCAGCGCCGCCGCACCCGTGGTGGTACTGGCTCGGGAAACCAGGCCTAAAGACTAAAAAGTTTGGAGGGGCAGCCACCGGCTGCCCCTCCAAACTTTTTAAGTATTCCACCCGGAGCTAACGACCGTTGGGCGATGATTTCGCCAGCACAGCAACGAAGTCTCGGCTGCTTCGTTTCCAGAACTTATTCGCCGGCAGCTTGTTTTCCGGATTGATCGGAAGCGCCTTGGGTCGATACGGCCCGTAGAAGTCGCCGTTGGCGAAGGCCTGGTTCATGTCCAGCGCCATGCCCTCAACCGCACCGGCACGCACCAACAGATCCGCTAGCGTGCCCGCACTTAGCGCGGCGCTTTGCACGTAGACCACCGTGCCGTCCGCACGCACACCAATGCCCGAGCGCCAGATGTAGTTGTGGCCCGAGCCGGTGCCATACCAGACCTGGCCCCAAACCGCCTGGTCCTCGTTCTTCACCTGGCTAACGCCGTGATCCACCATCAGCGAAAGGTTCTGGCGAGCGGTCACAAAGTTTGAAGGCACGGAGTCCCGGCCCCAATCGGCAATTTTCAGACTGCCGTCGGGGTAGGTCAGGAGCGTTGCCTTGCCCTTCACGAGGGCCTTGGTAACAAACCCCTTGTTCACGTAACCGCCCTGCGACTGGTCCATCTTGTAGCCGGCCGCAAAGCCCGCCATGTAGAACCCGCGCTGGCGGTATGGAACTCGCCCGTTTCCGCGCGCGGGCACGTTGCCCTCCGGCAGCTGCGTTCCGGGGATCTGCTCAAACGCCAAGAGCCTGGGGTCGAACCAGGCAACCGCAGCATAGGTGGAGGTGTGGATTTTGTCTGGGCGTACCCGGGCCACATAAACCGCTGTCTCGCCGTTCACCTTTATCTTGGTGGGCACCCACTCGCCCTCGTGCGGCTCATAGGCTACCGGCGAGCTCAACCGGGCCGGAACCCGGTTTGGAATCAGCGCGGCTGGACCCCAGGCCGGCACATTTGCCCGCGGGTGAAGTGAGGCGGCTCCCGCGGCCTTGGCGGAGGTGTCAGCACCGGCGAAGACCGCAGCCGAGGTGGGTTTTCCGCCGACCTTGGCCGGATTGATGTAACCGTAATAGATGTTTTCGGCCATTGCAACGACCGGACTGAAACCGTCATCGCGTAGCACCTCTGCGGCGGCGGTTGGCAGGTTTTCGCCCTGCTGGGCCATCCGGATTCCGACCTGGCCGGTCACAAAAAGCACCACCACACCGATGAGCGCCAGCAGCGTCCGAACTAGCCTGCGTCGTTGCAGTTTGCTCACAATAACCTCGCTACTTGCTGGCGGTTGGCTTAGGGGTTGGGTTCGCGGGATCGGCCGGTGACTTTGCGTATACTGCGATGAAATCCCGAGTGCTCGGCGAAAGGAACCGATCCGGGGAACGCGGGATCTGCGGGTCGATTGGCACACCCTTGCCGTATGGCCCATAGAGGAACGAGCTCGCCCAACCATTGTTCATATCGAGGCACATTGCTCGAACCGCTCCGGCACGGACCATCAGGTCCGCCAGGTCGCTCTGTGACATCGATGGACCGACCAGATGAATCACGGTTCCGTCGGCACGGACGCCGATCGCTGAACGCCAGACAAAGTTACCGCCGGAGGCAGTGCCCCAGGCCAGGCTGCCCCACTGGCTCGCGTTGTTATCGGTGACCTGGTTCTTGCCGTGGTTTACCAGCATCGGAAGGTTTTGGCGGGCCGAAACATAGCCGGGCTTCACCTGGCCCTGCCCCCAGTCCACGACGTCCAGGCTGCCATCCGGGTAGGTGACGAGGGTGGCAACGTTGTCGCGCATGGGGATTACTGTCTTGCCCTGATAGATGAAGCCGCCATGCATATTCACGGTCTTGTATCCGCCGTTGATTCCGGCAACGTAGAACGGCTTGAGATTGGCAGGAACCGCGCCCGTGCCATGGTCATAGGCACCCTTGGGCTCGAGGGTTCCCGGAATGGCCTGGAACGCCAGCAGCTTGGGGTCCATCCAGATCAGCGTGTCCCAGAATGAGGTGTGCACGTTGTCCGGGCGTACTCGAGTGATCTGCACCGCCACCTTGCCATCGACCACGATCTTGGTCGGTTGCCAGACACCTTCATTTGGCAGCTTCTTGCTGGCCGGGCTCACCATATTGGCGGGTTGAGCACTCTGACCCGATGCCCCGCCCCAAGGCTGGTAGTTTGCCACGGCCGAAACAGTTGCGGGCGTGGCGCTTGCGCTTGCGCTCGGTGACGCACCTGCAACCACCTTTCCGAAAACCGCTCCAGAGGTTGGCTTACCACCAACGGCCGCCGGATTGATGACCTGGTAGTAGACATTTTCACTGAGTGCCATCAGCCAGCCATAGCCCAAGTCGCGGCCCACATCTGCGGCAGCCAACGCCATGTCTTCATGCGCGCTGTTGGCACGAATCACCGTCTGGATGCCGAAGTTTGCTGCGTTGCCGACCACCACGGCGGCAACGACTCCGGCGGAGACCAGAACGAACTTCTTCTTTCGGGACACAGGCTTACGAGACTTCAACGAATGCTTCTTTCACTTGGGTTGGCTTTAACCGAGCGCCCCGAGCAGGGACACGGCGAAGAGAATTGCCAGGACACCGGCGGCGGCCATGAGCTGCCAGTCCCTGAGGATGAGGTCGGTGGGGGATTCGCCGGCACCCGCTTTGTCGGCCACGAACCAGTAACGCACCAAAACAAAGATGACCACCGGGATGGTGTAGATAAATGCCGGTCGCGAAGTGAGCGTAAAGAACGAATAGAAGACCACGGCGAGGGTGCCCGAGATTTCGGCGACTCGCTGGGTGAAGGCGGGCGAGTACTTGCCGAGCACAGCCCTGGATGCGTCACCGTGAGTCTTGAGCTCTTGGAAGCGCTTCACCGAGGCCAGGAAGATTGCCAGGCTGAAAGTGGTCACGAACATCCACTTGGAAACCGGCACCTCGATTGAGTAGGCACCCGCATACACCCGCAGCACGAAGCCAACCGCGATGGTGAAGATGTCTATCACCGGCTGGCGCTTCAAGAAGAAGTTATAGGCCAGCTGCAGCGCAAAATACCCACCGATGATGGGAGCTATTTTGGGCATCGTCACCAGCAGAGCCGAGGTGGCTGCTAGCAAGAGGCCAAAGAGCGTCCAAGCGGCCGGCACCGAAACTACTCCGGCCGCAATTGGCCGGGTCAGGCGCTTAGTCGGGTGTTTTCGATCGTCGGCCACATCGAAGATGTCGTTGAGCACGTAGCTGGCGGATGCGATCAGACAGAAGGCGGCAAGAGCACCGAGGGTGCGCACATTGGAGTCGAACTCGTTGAAGCGACCCGAGAAAATCAGCGGCGCAAGCACAAAGATGTTCTTGACCCAGTGCTTGGGCCGCATCAGTCTGATTAGCCCAGCTGCAGTTTTTAGCATTCCGGCGACTCCCTTCCGAGGAAGAGTCTTTTGGAAAGTGTTCAGCGTTTGCTGAAGAAAGCCGGCTTTACCTGGGTGCGGGCTGAACCCTCCGATTAGCCTCAAAACATCAGAACTGGAGAGCCAAGGATGCACGCCAACGTCACAAGCTTCGGTCGCCTGGGTTCAGCCGACCACGAGGTGCTCAATGCTGCGCCATTCACCGGGGGCCACAACCTGCTGCCGCGTGGTCTCGGCAGCAGCTATGGCGATGTTTGTCTGAATCCGGGCGGCACCCTGCTTCAGACTTCCGCACTAAACAACTTTTTGGCTTTTGACCCGGTAACTGGCTTGCTCACGGTCGAGGTAGGAGTCACCCTCGGCCAGATTCAAAGCACTTTCGCACCCAAGGGCTGGATGCTTTCGGTGACTCCGGGAACGCAGTTTGTCTCGGTCGGCGGCGCCATCGGCAACGACGTCCATGGCAAAAACCACCACGCACTCGGCACCTTCGGCGACAACTTGGTCAGCCTCAGATTGCTTCGCTCCGACGGGCAGTTGCTCAATTGCTCCCGCGATGAAAACGAGGCCATGTTCCGGGCCACCATCGGAGGCTTGGGACTTACCGGGCTGATTCTCGACGCCACCATTCAGTTGCAGCCGGTCGCCGGAGCCTACCTAGACACCGAAACTATTGTCTTCGGTAATTCGAAGGAATTCTTGGATCTCTCGGATTCATCCGAGCCGGACTGGCAGTACATAGTTTCCTGGATTGACTGCACCTCGAAGCACGGCCGAGGCTTGTTTATGCGCGGCAATAATTCTGCGGACACCCGAGTGCCGAACGTGAAAGTTGGTGGCCCGACGGTTCCGTTCACTCCCCCGGTTTCGCTCATAAATCGGGCCTCAGTGAAACTATTCAACGAGGCGTATTTCAACCTGAACCGCATGAAGGCCGGGGTCGCGAAGGCCCATTACCAGTCATACTTTTACCCACTCGATGCCGTTCAGCGCTGGAACCTCGCATACGGGCCTAAGGGCTTCTACCAGTACCAGATGGTCATTCCCCGCCAGGGCGGCAAGGAAGCGCTGGACGAGATCTTGGCCACAATTCGCCAGTCGGGACAGGGTTCATTCTTGGCGGTGCTCAAGACCTTTGGTCAAACCCGCGGCCCAGGAATGCTCAGCTTTGCGCGCCCGGGAATTACCCTCGCACTAGATTTCACAAACTACGGAGATCGCACGGAAGCGCTATTCCAGCGGCTGGATCGAATCGTACTGGCGGCCGGTGGCACCCTGAATCCCAGTAAGGATGCCCGGATGAGCCGGGAAATGTTCCAGCTTGGTTTCCCCGGGCAGATTGAGTTTGAAGCATTCCGGGATCCGGCCATGTCCTCGGCTATGTCACGACGATTGATGGGTTGGTAAATGAGAATTCTGATCGCGGGGGCTACCTCCGGAATAGCAAAGGAATGCGCCCGAATCTGGGCCCAGTCCGAGGGCACAGAGCTAGTTCTGGTGGCAAGAGACACGCAAAAACTTGCGGCCATGGCGGCCGACCTTCGGGTGCGCAGCCCCAAGGTCGCAATCCAGAGTTTCTCGCTAAACCTGGTCGATCCGGCCGAAGTAGCGGACCTCGAGACACGGTTGCGCGCACTGGGCGAGTTGGACGTTGCGCTTATCGCACAGGGTGAGCTGACCGACCAAGGCTTAGCCCAGTCTTCTGCCGAGGCCCTGGCAAAGTCGCTGACCGTCAACGCAACCTCGGTGGCGCTGTTCGCGGAACTTGCGGCAAGGATCATGGAGTCGCAGGGACACGGTTCGATTGCGCTGATTGGATCGGTCGCGGGAGACAGAGCTCGTCGCGCAAACTACAGCTATGGCGCAGCCAAGGCATTCATCGACACCTACGTTCGGGGCATGAGACACCGGTTTGCCGAGTCCGGAATTCGGGTCACGGTCATTAAGCCGGGCCCAACTGCGACTCCGATGACAACCGCGCTTGCGACCTCGGGGAAGCTAGCATCCGCCAGCCAGGTTGCGGCCGACATCGTTTCCGGAATTTCCGGTGGTAAGTCCGTCGTCTACACCCCGGGGCTCTGGCGCTACATCATGCTTGTGGTGCGGTTGATTCCTCAGCCGATCTTCGACAAGCTCAACTTCTAGGGCAACGGCCTTGCTGAGGAAAGTCACCCGAGGGTAACTACCTGCCCCTCGGCAGCAAAGTCCAAGGACCGGAGCCAATCGGCCAACAACTTGGTAGAAAGGCAATCGTCTTTGTTATAGGCCGATATTTCATCCATGATAGTCGCCGCCTCATCGGTGGAACCCGCCTGCAGCGCCTGCAGATACAGGTGGAACTGGTACATGGCATCTGCACCACCGGCCACCAGTTCGTTGCGGTTCAGTTTTGCATCGGCGTCGTAGTACTTCTCGAGCTTCTTTATGCTGTAGCTGGCGCTTCCGGGTAGCAGCGTCTTTTCCACCACCTTCTTGAGGTCCACCATCCGGGCACAAAGGGCTTCTACGTCCGACTGCCGGTGTCCCGCAAACCGGGCGGCCAACCCGCGAAGTTTTTGCGGTTCGGGATCGTGGTAATGATAGATGTGCATGTCTTCCGACACCAGCAGTTTGGCCATGGCATAGTCGAGGAAATTATCGAACGCCTGCAACTCGGCCGCCCGGTCGTCGGCGGTGAACACCGTGAAGTCTTCGGCGGAGTCCACGGCGCCAAACATGAACACTAGCTCTGCGCCTTCATCTACGAGGTTGAACCACTCGACATCGAAATAGATGTCCTGTTGGTTGGGTCCAGGAACGGCAGCTTTACCCGCCAACAGCGATTGGTATGCCCTCACCCCGCCGCGCTCCAGCAGCATGAGCCTCGCCGCATTCCAGTATCTGTCGATATGCCTTTGGTCTACCCCGGTAACCACAGGTGGTTGGCCCTGAGCCGCCAACTGGCCCACCGTCTGGTAGCCGCTCTCGCGCAGCCGCTTACCGTGGGCCGGGTTCAACCTGGGCAGGAGTTCCAGAACGTCTCTGGCCTTGAATTCCGCCGCGCACAACTCCGGGTAGTCGCAGTAGACGGCCACACACATCGACTTTTTGGCGCAGGCCCAGTCTCTAACGAAGCTCTCGTCGATTGTCTCCGGGGTGACCAAAGCCAGCACGCCGGTGAGCCGTTCGAGGGCACTTTGGAACGAGGATAGGGCCTCGGAAACCGGGTATCTAACCAAGCCGCGCCTGAACCCTAGGATGATGCCGAGGTCGGCGTCGGAAGCGAAGCCTAGCTGAGCCAACGCCACCTGATAGGCCGCTAGTTGCAGCGGATATTTTGGGTCTCCCTGGCTGGAATTTTTTACGTCCCAAGCCTGATATTTGGTACCTGCCGGCCCATCGGCCGATTTCTGGGCGGACACCAGCCCCTCGCCGTCGACCTGAATCTCGTAGCCGTCCAGCACCAGCAGATCGGCGAATCCGCTCCATTCGTACCCGCCGATTAGGGTCTTGAAGTAGGCCTGCGCTATCACCGGAACTCCGGCCGACATTGCGGCCACGGAGTCCGTTGGGTTGGCTCCGCTGAGCTCCAGGAACTGCCCTTCCGGGAGGCTCTGGCGCAACTGCTCGAACACCTGGGCCTCGCGCTCATTGCCCTGGATGATGGGCAGCTTGGTGCCTAGATCCTCGATGTAGGGCGCAACCCGAGCAACTACCGACGGCACTCCGGCCTTGACCGCCATGGCAAGCCGCAGACAGTGCTCGCAGGAATTGGCCTTGAACACGTCTCGACTGGCGAAGGCCCAGCGGCCTTCGGCGGTGACCCTCACCTATTGACCCAGGGGCTTGGTAGCCAATTCAAGTTTCTCGATCATGGGATGGCCTGCCACTTTGTCGTGGTACTTGATGACAACCTCGCTGAAGGCGGTGTGCGAGCCCACCTTGACCGGTTTGTCTAGCGTTAGGTCTACATCTGTGATGTCGGTCTTGCCGGCAGCGCAGTTGGGGTCGCACAGATTGGTGAGCGCCTTGCCAGAGCCATTGGCGAAGTCTCCACCCCAGTAGCTCCAGCTGATTTTGGAAAACTGCTGCCCGGCATCGGCGCAATAGGGAGTGAAGGAGGCCGGCTTGGCCTGGTAGTCGACACAGGTGAACACGCTGGTGAGGGTCGGCGTACCGCAACCGGCAAGCCCAGAGGCGGCTGCCGCCAAAACCAAAATAATGCCAATGCGCTTCATGGTTGAAAGCATAATCTTTACCTCCCACAATAAAGCGGCAGGTGTGCCCAGACCGAGCCTTAGGCTTTAGACATGAGCAAAATTTCTGCCACCGATTTCAGCCAATTTGCCGCCAGTCGCCGCAGCACCAGAGACTTCGAACCCACCACGGTGGACCCGAAGCTAATCGAAGAAATCATCGCCGATGGGCTTACCGCCCCAAGTTGGAGCAACACGCGGCCATTCGTGGTTGCAGTCGCCACCGGTGACGCCCGTAATCGGCTTTCGGAAGAATTCTTGAGGCGCTGGGACGCGGTAAAGGATGCGCGCGGCAAGGGCATCGGCGCCAAGCTCAAGCTTGCCGTCAACCGGTACGGCCTGCCCACCAGCAACTGGCTGATCAGCAAGCCTTACCACTCCGATCTTCTACCCAGGTCCCAGCGTGTGGGCATGGAATTGTTCACGCTGATGGGCATTGCCCGAGGCGATAAGGCGGCCCGCGATGCCGCTTGGGCGCGGAACTACGAATTCTTTGGCGCCCCGGTGGAGCTCTTTGTGTTCACCCACAAAACCTTGGGCAAATTTGCCGCGAATGACGCGGGTCTGTTCATTCAAAACCTCATGCTGAGCGCCCACGCCCGCGGCCTGGGAACCTGCGCTCAAGGCGCGGTTGCTATCTGGGAGGACGCGGTTCGCAAGGAGTTCGAGGTAAGCGACCAGTATTCGCTGCTCTGCGGCATCGCGCTGGGCCATCCATCAGACGCCAAGGTAAACACATTTGGCGCGCACCGACTGAGCCCGGCCGAGATCACGGTTCCGGTCCGCAAGCAAAACTGAAGCCCCGCTTCTCAGAGCGTTAACCCCGAACTCCTAGGCTGGAATCATGAACTCCGAAGTACTGCTGAACGTTGCCCGCCAAGCCGCAGAGGCCGGTGCCGCCGAACTCGTCAAGAAGTATCGCGGCTCGTTCAACATCAACACCAAGAGCAACGAAGCGGACTACGTAACCGATGCCGACCTGGCATCGGAAACCGCCGTACGCGCGGTTCTAGCCGAGCTTCGCCCAAACGACATGGTCACCGGTGAAGAATATGACGCCACGGGTTCCGAGGGTGCCGAGGTCTACTGGAGCATCGATCCCCTGGACGGAACGGTCAACTTTGCACGAGGATTCCCCAACTGGGCTACCGCCGTGGGTGCTAAGAATCTGGTAACCGGGGAGTGGGTGGCCGGCGTGGTTTATGCCCCGCTGCTCGGTGTCATGTACTACGCGCACAAGGGTGGCGGCGCCTTCGCCGAACGCCAGGGGGTTGCCGCACCGCTTACCGGTCCAATCGAACGCAGCACCAAGATTGTCGCCACCGGATTTAGCTACGACCCGGACGACCGCCTGGCGCAGTTCGACCGCCTGGCAGCGCTGATGCCTAACTTCGTCGATGTTCGTCGCCTAGGTGCCGCCAGCCTGGACATGTGCATGGTCGCCGAGGGCATGGTTGATGCCTACTACGAAAAGGGCATCAAGGAGTGGGACTGGGCGGGAGCCATGGTGGTCTGCGAGGAAGCCGGCCTGCAGGTGATTCGGCCTAAGTTCGCCGGCGACCTGGGCGCGGTCGCACGCGACACCTCGCTCTTCGTGGAATAAGCCTGCTTACCAGCCGGTGTTGGTCTCGGCCCCATCGGTGGTTTCGGGGTTCCGGGGAAGCCTCTCCAAATCCTGACCGATCTGAGCAAACACCTTGCGCGCCATCATCAGCGGCACGATGTTGAAGGCCAGCACGCCGGCGTAAACCTTCCAACCGCCGAACTGCGTGACCATGTTGGTGGAGAAGACCTCGCCGAGGGCATAGCTGGCGATCTGGCTGAGAGCCGACCACCACAGCCAGAACCAGCCGAGTGAACGCTTGCGGGCGGCGGCTTCTACGTCGCTTGACGCGCCAACACCCGCCACATCGGAGAGCACCACGAACGGAATGATCAGCTGTGCGATTGGGATGAACCAGCCGCCGATGGCCCATCCCGGCCTCATGCGCAGCTGCACGCCGTGACTACGTACCTGCTGGGCCCCACGGAACCCAAACCCCATGAGGCTGACCGTGAACCAGAGGCTGCTGACCGAGTAGAGACCGTTGACGAACAGGCCGAGAAGCGTGACCGGGTTGGTGTCGCTTAGCGAGGCGGTATCGATGCTTAGCGACCGGGCCTGAGCGAAGGTAAATAGCGCCGAAACGATTGAGGACGCCGCCGCCAATACGGCCGAGTTGCGCAGCTGCCTAATCCAGTACTGCGCCTTAACCGATGTGCTGTTGCCGCCACCGCGGCCAGACCTATTCGCCATGCCCCAATTGTGCCAAATGGGGGTTCGCGGTCTGGCTAAGTATCGCCTGCAGCGCAGCCGGAGTGGTCAGATTTTCACCCAGCAGATTTGGCTTACCGGTACCGTGATAGTCGCTGGAACCGGTTACTACCAGGTCGAACTCCTGAGCCAACCCCAGCAGCCAGTCGCGCGAATGCTGCGGGACGTCTCGGTGGTACACCTCGAATCCGGCGAGACCGGCTTCGATGAGGCCCAAAAAGTGTTTGCGGGGCATCGCCTCACCGGGCTTGGGGCCGTAGCCGCGCGCCATCGGATGCGCCAGAATGGGCACTCCCCCGGCCGAACGAATGAGGGCGATGGAATCGATGGTCTCCGGGACGCCGCGATTTGGCACGTAGTATTTTGTGCCCGGTCGCACCCAGTCGAAGAATGGTTCGCGGGTTGCAATAATCCCGCGCTCAATCATGGCATCGGCGATAGCGGGCCGTCCCGCCACCTTTCCATCGGCCAAGACCTCAAGCACGTTGTCCCAGCTGATGTCGAAGTCTTCGGCCAGTCTCTCGGTAATCTCCTGAAGCCGATCGACGCGGTTTTCCACCGACTCGGTGAGCGCCCTCGCCAGCGCCAGGTCGGTTGGATCGGGTAGGTAAGCCAGCATGTGCACCGTGAACTTGCGCTCGGTATCGCGCTGGACCCGGGTGGTCAGTTCTATCCCGGGGACGAAGCCAATGCCAAGGCGCCCGGCCTCAGATCGGGCCTCGTCCCAACCGGCAACGGTGTCGTGGTCGGTGAGAGCCACGATGTCTAGGCCCGCTTCCGCTGCCTCCCGCATCACCAGGGCCGGCTCGCCGCGGCCATCGCTCTTCAACGAGTGGGCGTGCAGATCGATTCGGGCCGCGGCGGATACGCGCGCTTCCTCCATCGGTTGCTGGCTTGGTGAGGTCACCTGCTCAGGATAAGGCAAGAGGGCCCGGGATTTCTCCCGAGCCCTCTCGTTGGTTTGCTTGTTAGCTACCGAGGAGTTTTTATTCCTCGACTACTACGCCGCCACCGATGCCCTTGGCAATGATGACTGCAACAGCGGTGACTACGGTACCGACCAGAAGGGCGATGATGTAGGTCAGTGGGCTGCTAACCAGTGGGAATACGAAGATACCACCGTGAGGTGCGCGCAGCTCGTTGCCGAATACACCAACGAGTGCACCGGTAACAGCCGAACCCAGCATGATCGATGGGATTACGCGTACTGGGTCAGCAGCAGCGAAAGGAATTGCACCCTCCGAGATGAACGATGCACCCAGAAGCCAGGCAGCCTTACCGTTCTCGCGCTCCGACTCGGTGAAGAGCTTCTTGCGGATAACGGTGGCCAGAGCCAGACCCAGAGGAGGAGTCATACCTGCAGCCATAACGATTGCCATGATGACGAAGTTGTTGCTGTGAGCAGCAGCGCCAGCAGCGGTCAGACCGGTAACAGCGAAGGTGTAAGCAACCTTGTTAACTGGACCACCCATGTCGAATGCCATCATGAGGCCGAGGACGATACCCAGGACAGCCAGCGAACCGGTGCCGAGGCTGCTCAGACCGTTCTGGAGAGCAGTCATCAGACCCGAGATTGGGCCCTGGAGGATGATAACCATTACGAGGCCGGTGATTACCGACGACAGCAGAGGGATAACAACGACTGGCATCAGTGGGCGGATCCAGCCTGGGACGCCCCAGCGGCTGATCCAGAGAGCGATTCCACCGGCGAGGAAACCACCGAGGATTGCGCCGAGGAAGCCGGTCTTGGTGCCCAGTGGGTTGCCGTCAAGGCCAGTTGCCAGTGCACCGGCAACCAGACCTGGGGCCAGACCTGGACGGTCAGCGATTGCGTAAGCAATGTAACCAGCCATTACTGGAACGAAGAACGAGAATGCAGCCTTACCAATCCAGAAGATGATGAAGGCCCAGGTTCCGAAGTTGCCCAGCTGCAGGCTACCGGTGGCTGCACCGTTAGCGTCACAGGCATAGGCGCCGCTTAGGCAGGCGTCGTAAACACGAATACCACCCTTGTCGGCCGAGTTACCCATAGCGAAGCTACCGAAGAGGAAGCCCAGGGCGATGAGGATACCACCGGCTGCAACCAGTGGAATCATGTGGGATACACCGGTCATCAGCCACTGGCGGATGCGGGTTCCAACGCTTGCGTTAGACACTTTTGTCTCCTTTGATTTGGCAATCATCACTGACTGCCGAGTTGATTGGGACGATACTGCTTTTTACTTTTTGCCGAAGAGACCGCCGAAGAGGCCCTTCTTTTCTTTTGGTGCTGCGGATGCGGCAGCTGGAGCCGCTGGAGCCGGCTTTGCCGACTGGCCATCTCCAACCTTTGCGGCGGTACCGTTGGCAGCTGCCTCGAGCACCGTGTTGATAAGGCCCACGGAACCGTTAATGGCCTTTGCCACACCCACCTGGATGTAAGGCTTGCCATTGAATCGGTCGCGACCCTTTACCTCTAGATCGACAGCGAAGATCACGGCGTCGGCCGAGTCGATGACGTCCTGCTTCAGCGGGTTGCTACCCGCCGAACCCTGAGTCTCGACTATTACTTCGTGTCCAAGCTTCTTGCCGGCGCGCTCGAGGGACTCGGCGGCCATATAGGTGTGAGCGATTCCAGTGATGCAACTGGTTACTGCAACGATCTTCATTAGTTCTGTACCTCTCGGGATAGGATTTCGGCGATTGCGGCTGGGTCGGTCTGGGCACGCAGGTGGTCGCAGAACTCTTCGTCCATGACCTTGCGGGCCAGAGTGCCCAAAATCTCGAGGTGAGCTCCTTCGCCGCTCTTTGGAGCAGCGATGAGGAAGATCAGGGTCGACGGGCCGTCGTCGGCACCGAAGTCGATGCCGGCCTTGCTGGTTGCGACGCAGACCGATGGGGTCAAAACGTAGTCGCTCTGTGCGTGTGGGATGGCGATGCCACCCTCGATACCGGTAGGGAAGTGCTCCTCGCGGGCGGCCACTGCCTTTAGGTACTTGCTGACGCTCTTAAGACGTCCAGCCTTCTTAAGACGCTTGGCCAGCTCTTTGGTGGCCTGTTCCTTGGTCTTTGCAGTCGTTTCGACGACCACAATCTCAGGAATGGTGATTGGTGCGCTCAAAAGTTACTTCCTAATTTGATCCGCGCACGGGAATCCCCGGGCGCTTCTTGTTGCTTGAATCCACGCCCTTTTGGGGTGTTGTGTACCCGATCGGCGGCTTCTTGGGGCCTTTGGGGCCCGCAACCGCTTCCAAATAGTGCGCTGCCTTTGAGCATTTCACTACCCTTCCACACTGCGACGTGCGTATCGAGTTAGTCATAAATTACACAGAGTTTGTTGTTTCATCGGTTAAAAACGGGTGTTTTCACAATTTCTGTGCCAAATCGTAATTATTGCTATTTGTTGTTTCGGTAACCTTATAGGAGGGAATTCGGCGTGAATGCGCTTACATTTTTCCCACAATTCATCCACCGGAGACTTAGGGTTCCGGCAGTTATCGAAAGGTAAGAACCATGGCCACCTTCACCGGAATCGTCGAAGTACTAGACCCAATCGGAATGCACGCCCGCCCAGCCGGCCAAATCGTGAAGCTGGTTAAGGAGTCTGGCCTAGACGTAACCCTGCAGTGGGACAGCGCAGAGGCCAAGGCTAACTCGGCACTTCGCCTGATGGCCATGAAGGTAAAGCCGGGCGAGAAGATCACCGTAGTCATCGAAGCCGACGACGAGGGCCTAGCCGTTTCGATCATCGACCAGATCCAGGGATTCCTGAAGGGCTAATCGGCTAGATGAGCAACGAACTTAAGGGTCTCGGCGTAGGCCTCACCGCTGCCGTTGGTACCGTCCACGTAGTCGCCCCGGCCAAGCCACTGCCAGCCTGGGGCAAGTCCACCATCGGCGCGGCGGCCGAACTTGAGCGCCTCAAGGGTGCGATTGCGGCCGTTACCGCCGACATGGACGCCCTCGCCGAGGGCGCGGACCACACCACCGCCGAAATCTTTGAGGCCATGAAGATGTGGCTCGATGACGAAGGCCTGCTGGAGATCGCTCAGGAGCACCTCGACGAGGGTTCCGACGCCGCGGGCGCCATCGGTCAGGCCTTCAATGCCTTCGCAGATATGTTCGTTGGTGACGCCGCCTTCGAGGAGCGCATTGCCGACCTCCAGGATCTCTCGCGTCGCGTTCAGGCCAACCTTGCCGGCATCAGCCTGGGCCTAGACCTACCAAAGACCGGACAGCTGGTTCTGGTGGGCGAAGACTTCAGCCCGGCCGACACCGCGCAGTTCACCGCGGCCGTGGTTGGTGTCGTGACCCGCGCCGGTGGACCAACCAGCCACACCGCAATCATCTGCCGCGCGCGCAGCATTGCCGCTGTGGTCTCGGTCGCCGATGCGGGCGACCTCACCGATGGTCAGAACGTGCTGGTCGACCCAGTTGGCGACCGCGTCTTGGTAGGAGGCTCGCTTGCCGAGGCCACCAAGCCACTCGAGTTCGCCGAGACCGACGCGGAAACCATCATCCCGGTTCGCGCCAATATCGGTACCGCTTCCGATGCCCAAACTGCCGCGGCCACCAAGGCAAACGGCGTGGGCCTGTTCCGCACCGAACTGCTTTACCTCTCGGCAGCTAGCCAGCCATCGGTCGAGCAGCAGGCGGCCAGCTACGCCGAGGTTTTGGCGGCTGCCCCGGCCGGACCGATCGTGGTTCGCACCATCGATGCCGGAAGCGACAAGCCGGTTCCGTTCCTGAACATGCCACACGAGGAGAACCCTTCGCTTGGCGTGCGCGGTTTCCGCCTGATTGTGGAGCACCGCCAATTCATTGCGGATCAGCTGGCATCGCTAGAGGTAGCACGCCAGCAGACCGGCCGCGAGGTCTGGGTAATGGCCCCGATGATCGCAACCGTGGCCGAGGCCGCAGAGTTCGCCGAACTGGCGCGCTCGCTGGGCCAGTTCAAGGTTGGCATCATGATTGAGACCCCG
>Ga0228702_1000045_pt1 | contig 135379 bp, 133 predicted proteins | sample McNCre217_Aug_MG_2_FD_178018 | JGI IMG/M metagenome (GOLD analysis project Ga0228702, IMG submission 178018) | Freshwater microbial communities from McNutts Creek, Athens, Georgia, United States - 20-17_Aug_MG | ecosystem: Environmental > Aquatic > Freshwater > Creek | place: USA: Georgia... | reverse complement strand
AACTGGCGACGACCCCCAGCACCACCATGACGGCGAGGTTGGTGAGGACGAACAGAAGAATGCGTTTCATGATTTCCTTTTCAGCGGGTAGTACAAAGGTCCGCTGTTGTGAATGGTAGGGGCGAATTCTTGCAATTCAATGCAAGGGCTTTAAAAAACCACACGGAAACTAGGCAAAGCCGTGCGGCTTCTGCGCCACTTCACGCTTGGGACGAAACACATTCACATCCTCGTAAAAGACGCGCTCAGCATTGGCCTCCCACCAGCCTGGCACGCCCAACACGGGCAGTGGCTCATACGGTTTGGTGGCGAGCTTGGCGGGTTGCAGGTCTTGCACCAACCATGCATCTAACGCGGCTTCGTCGCACGGATTGACATGGCTGTCTACGCGGTACACATGACCGGTGATGGACTTGTACGGTGTGACAAGTTTTTCAAGCAGGGCGTGGCCGAATAGCACGAGGTGCACCTGCTGCCATTGCTCACGCAACTCCACAAACAGCTTGAGCCAATCGCGCGCTTGCAGTGCTGCCCAGACTTCGTCGGACGCGTGCATGAGCACCACGTTTTCATCGAATAACGTGAGCGCATCGCGCACAGGGCCGCGTGTGGCACGAATGCCTTGGCTTTCAATCTCTGCGGCTTGCAGTTGGTTCAAGCGGCGTTTGGCCAGCGGAAAACGCTGCCAGCACAGGCCATTGAAAAAGTCGTGCAAGCCATCGCGGGTGGGGACTTGCGCGGTTTTGAAGATGAAGTCTTCGTAGGCTTGGGCTTCAGGGAGGGCTGATTGGGGGACGAACTTCACTTCTTTGAGTTGTTCGTTTGATGTACCTGCAGTTCGCTCAGCTTGGTTTGCTTTGGCATCGCCAAGCGAGAGGCCAGCACTGGTCGTGTTCACGCTCGCTGCGCTCGCAATATCACCCGAGCCAGCGCTGGCCTCTCGCTTGGCTATAGGTTGGTGCTCTGCTGCTATGTGGCGATTAAACGTTGCTGGTTGTGGCGAATTTTTTCGCAGTGCGTTGAGAGCTTCGGCTACGTTTTTCTGCTGAAGCGCTATTTGCACTGCGGGCTCGCCCAGTTCGCGCCAAGGCGCGAACCACGGTTGAGACCAATCGATGCAGGCCAATACATCACCACCAAACACCACTGGCTGGCTATCAGCAGTCGAAGCGTTGCTGCAACGGCCCGAGTTGGTAGTACGCGTTGCGGCTGAAGTGCTTGCGGCTTTCTTTAAACCACGCGCCAAGGCAAGGCCTCGCCAGAACGCAGAGGTTTCAGATCAGCTTCACCAAATACAAAGCTCTCGGGCGGTGTCCAGCTCTCTTTGCGCAACGTGAGCGTGCCGGTGTTGCGTGGCAAACCGTAGAAGTCTGCGCCGTGGAAGCTGGCGAAGCCTTCGAGTTTGTCGAGCGCACCCGCGTTGTCAAACGCTTCGGCATACATGGGCATGGCGGCGTGTGCGGTGTAGCAACCGGCACAACCCGTGGCGTGCTCTTTGAGCTGCGCAGGGTGTGGTGCACTGTCGGTGCCCAAGAAGAATTTGGGTGAGCCACTGGTGGCGGCTTTCACCAAAGCTTGGCGATGTGTTTCGCGTTTCAACACGGGCAAGCAGTAGTAGTGCGGGCGAATGCCGCCGGTGAAGATGGCGTTGCGGTTGTACAGCAAATGGTGCGCGGTGATGGTGGCGCCGGTGTACTTGTCTGCAGAGGCCACGTATTGCGCGGCTTCGGCGGTGGTGATGTGCTCGAAGACGATTTTGAGTTCAGGAAAGTCTTTACGCAGCGGAATGAGCTGGGTGTCGATGAACACGGCTTCGCGGTCAAACAAGTCGATCTCGCTGCTAGTGACTTCGCCGTGCACCAACAACAACATGCCTGCTTTTTGCATAGCTTCGAGTGTTTTGTAGGTCTTGCGCATATCGGTCACGCCAGCATCGCTGTTGGTGGTGGCACCAGCTGGGTAAAGCTTGGCGGCGACCACACCTGCGTCTTTGGCGCGGGCGATTTCGTCAGCGGGTAAGTTGTCGGTGAGGTAGAGCGTCATCAGAGGCTCGAAGCTCATGCCTTGTGGCACGGCTGCCAAGATGCGTTGTTTGTACTCAAGAGCTTGCGCCGCAGTGGTAACGGGAGGCTTGAGGTTAGGCATGATGATGGCGCGGCCAAATTCGGCGGCGGTATGGGGCACCACGGTGTTGAGTGCAGCGCCATCGCGCACGTGCAGGTGCCAGTCGTCGGGTTTTGTGATGGTGATTTGTTGCGTCATGCTTTTATTGTCGACGAAGTTGGCTTTGTTTCTGAGCTCGCTGCGGGCAGAGGGCATGGGCAGGTTCCTCATGCTGGGGTACCAGAAATCGTCACCTGCCCATGCCCTCTGCCCACAGACTGCGGCTGACAGAAGTTTGGGTTGGACTGTTGGTGCTCCAAACGAATCTTCGTTAAGAATGCCCTTGCGACTCCACGAAAACGGCTAGCGCTAGCCAACGCAAACACAATCACCTGAAATGTTTCAACCAACACCAGTTGCGTGGTTTGGGTGCGGCGGCTGACGATTTCTGGTACTCCAGCATGAGGAAGCCGCCGCACCCAAGCCGCGCAACTCTCTCCGGCGCGAAACCTTGACGAATGCAAACAACAAGACAAACAAAAAGGCGCCCCGTCAAGAGACGCCTTTTGAATACCAATTAAGCGGAGTTAATTAGGATCTGACCCCAATTAGGTATCAGTGAGCCAAGATCTTATTCAAGAACTCTTTGGTCCGTGGCTGACGGTTTTCTGGATGGTTGAAGAACTCATCCTTCGAGCAATCTTCCAACACCTTGCCGCCCACATCCATGAAGATCACGCGGCTGCCCACTTTGCGTGCAAAGCCCATTTCGTGGGTCACACACATCATGGTAATGCCTTCGTTGGCCAAGTCGACCATCACATCCAACACCTCGCCCACCATCTCGGGGTCGAGTGCGGAAGTAGGTTCGTCAAACAACATCACGATGGGATCCATACTCAAAGCACGGGCAATGGCCACGCGTTGTTGTTGACCGCCTGAGAGCTGACCTGGGAACTTGTCTTTGTGCGCCATCAGGCCCACGCGCTCTAGGTATTTCAGGCCATGAGCACGGGCTTCTTCTTCGCTGCGGCCCAAGACCTTTTGCTGCGCAATGGTCAAGTTTTCGGTCACCGACAAATGGGGGAACAACTCGAAGTGCTGAAACACCATGCCCACGCGGCTGCGCAGTTTGGGCAGATTGGTGTCTTTGCCGTGCACGGCAATGCCGTCTACAAAAATCTCGCCTTGTTGGAAAGGCTCCAAGGCATTGATGGTTTTGATGAGGGTAGATTTGCCCGAGCCAGATGGGCCACAAACCACGACCACTTCACCTTTTTTAATACTGGTGGAACAGTTGTTCAGCACCTGAACAGGGCCGTACCACTTGGAAACATTTTTTAATTCAATCACCATGAACTCCAGCTCGAATTTTGAACGCGCATTCTTCGCGACGCTTAACGAATGATGGCAATGCGCGCTTGCAAGCGACGCACCAGGGCCGAGAGGCCAAAACAAATCACGAAATACACCAAGGCGGCCAAGATGTAGACCTCTTCCACGCGACCATAGATCTTGCCTGCGGTGACAAAGCCCTTGAGCAAGTCATAGGCGCCAATGGCATAGACCAACGAGGTGTCTTGGAACAAGATGATGGTTTGCGTGAGCAACACAGGAATCATGTTGCGAAAGGCTTGGGGCAAAACGATCAGTCGCATGTTTTGGCTATAGCTCATGCCCAAGGCTTGGCCGGCCATCACCTGACCACGCGGGATGGATTGAATGCCCGCACGCATGATTTCGCTGAAGTAAGCCGCTTCAAAAGCCACAAAGGTGATCGTGGCTGAAAGCTCTGCGCCGATGGAGCGGCCAATCAAAAATGGAATTAGCAAGAAGAACCACAGAATCACCATCACCAAGGGGATGGAGCGCATGCCGTTCACATACACAACGGCTGGGAGTTCTAAAAACTTATTGCCCGACAAACGCATCAGCGCAAGAAGGGTGCCAAAAACAATGCCGCCCACGGTAGCGATGACGGTCAGCTCAATGCTGAACAACATGCCCTTCAACACAAACTTGTTGAAGATGTCCCATTCGACAAAAGAAAAATCGAGTGCGCTCATGCTCAGTGCCCCCCGCCCACATTGCCTGCAACCACAAGGCCAGGGATTTGCATGCGGCGCTCGACGAGAGCCATCACACGATTCACAGCAAAGGCTGACACGGTGTACAGCGCCGTCACGGCCAAGTACACCTCAATGCCACGCGAGGTTTCTTCTTGCACTTGCATGGCGTACATGGTGAGTTCGGCGATCGACACCGCAAAAGCCACCGATGAGTTCTTCAACAAGTTCATCGACTCACTGGTGAGCGGCGGCCAAATGGTGCGAAACGCGATGGGCAACAGCACATAGCGGTACGTCTGCCAAGTGGTAAAGCCCATGGCCATGGCCGCATAGCGCTGGCCGCGTGGCATGGCTTGAATACCAGCGCGCAGCATCTCAGCCACGCGCGAGGAGGTGAAGAAGCCTAAGCCCAACACCACCAACACAAACCCCGGCACTTGTTGCATGGCCGGAAAGACCTTGGGTAATACAAAGTACCAGAGAAAAATTTGGACCAACACGGGGATGTTGCGAAACAGCTCCACCCACGCATTGGCGAGCCTGGCTAACCAAACATTCAAACGCGTGTCTTGTGGCAAGGTGCGCAGAATGCCCATCAGGCACCCCGACACCATGGCCACAACCCAAGCACTGCCCGCCACTGAAAGCGTCCAGCCCCAGGCCTCAAACATCCACTCGAGGTAGGTTCGCCCCCCACCGTCGTCCTGAAGAAAAACCTGCCAATCGAGTGTCATTTATTACTTCTTAGCGTAGGCTTCGACAGGCTTGTCGTTCAAGTTTTTCCAAGCATCCTTGTTGGCATCGCTGGCAGGCATGCCGAGCTTGATGCTCTTTGGAGGAATGGCTTGCACGAACCACTTGTCATACAGCTTGGCGAGTTCGCCAGATTTAGCCAAACCGGCAATGGTCTCGTCAGCCAATTTCTTGAATGCAGGGTCGTCCTTGCGGAACATGATGGCGATTGGCTCGACGTTCAACACTTCGCCCACTTGTTTGAAATCAGCAGGCGCTTTGGAGTTGGCGATGTTGCCCGCCAAGATTTGGCCGTCCATCACGAACGCATCAGCGCGGCCAGATTCGAGCAACAAGAAGCTGTCTGCGTGGTCTTTGCCGAACACTTCTTTGAAGTCAACGCCTGTGGCGCGCTCGTTCTTGCGCAGCAGTTGCACAGACGTCGTACCTGTGGTGGTCGCCACGTTTTTGCCGTTCAACTGAGCGATCGAGGTGATGCCAGAGTTAGCGCGCACAGCGATGCGCACTTCTTCCACATACGTGGTGAATGCGAAAGCCACTTGCTTTTGGCGCGCTTCGTTGTTGGTGGTCGAGCCGCACTCGATATCCACGGTGCCGTTCTCCACCAAAGGAATACGGTTTTGTGAGGTCACGGGGGTGTACTTCACTTCCAGTTTTTTGCCGACGGCTTTTTCAACGTTGGCAATGATGCGTTGGCAAATCTCAACGTGGTAACCCACATACTTGCCGTCACCCAAGGTGTAAGACAAAGCGCCCGACGAATCGCGCACACCCATGGTGATGCTGCCTGCGGCTTTGACTTTGGCGAGGGTGTCATTGGCTTGCGCGAATGCGGTGCCGGCCAATAAGGTGGCAACGGCCAAGGTGACGAACTGCTTTTTCATGTGAGGCTCCAGTTGTAATTGAGAGAAGTCAAAATGGTCATTCTAGAGATAAGTTTGCACGGGAAATCCCTGTGTATTTTTTTGTTGTCGATAATTCCTAGTTGTTTTATAGCCGTCGCCCATCACCTCCTCAACCATGCACCATTTACAAACCGAAAACGCAAGCATCACCCTTGAACGGGTGACTTTGGTGCGTGGCAGCACCGTTGTGTTGCACGACCTGTCGTTAACGCTCAACACGCGCCGCATCGGTTTGATTGGCGACAACGGCGCTGGCAAAAGCAGTTTGTTTCGTTTGCTCTGCGGTCTCGACCTTGCGCAAACAGGGCAGGTTCTCATGCCACGTACAGAAACAGATCGCGCCGCACCCTTAGTTGGCATGATGTTTCAAAACCCCGACGAGCAAATTATTTTTCCCACCGTGGAAGAAGAGCTGGCCTTGAGTCTGCGCCATTTGCGTTTGTCACGCGCAGAAACACAAACACAGGTTCGCGCTTGGCTGGCTGCTCGCGGCTTGGCCGATTGGGCGCCGCGTGCCATTGGCAGTTTGAGCCAAGGGCAACGACAACATGTGTGTTGGCTGGCTTTGCTGATTGGGGCGCATCAAACCTTATTGCTCGACGAGCCGTTTTCCAGCCTTGATTTGCCAGGGCAAGCTTTGCTGCACAAAGAAATTGCAGCAGCACCGCAACAAGTCATTGTGTCGACGCATGCGCTGAACCATGTGCGCCACTTTGAGCGCGTCATTTGGTTAGACAAAGGGCACGTCCGTGCAGATGGTTTGGGGGCAGAGGTATGCGCCCAATACGAGGCCGATGTAGCCGCGCGAATGGCCTAAACCATGGGCAGTCTTTACAGCGATCAACGCACGTGGTTGCACGGCGTGCCTGCGGCTATCAAGCTGGTGTTTTTGGCACTGCTAGGCACTGGCGTTTTTTTGACCAACACCCCCGCCGTTTTGCTGATCAGTGCGGCAGGCTGTTTGTTGATTTTTGTCTCACTAGGCCAAGCCACCACACGCACAAAACCTTTGCTGCTGGGTTTGCTGTTTGCCAGCCTCCTGATTGGCCTGTTTCACATTTACATGCAACATCCCATGCTTGGGGCCGTGAGTGTGTTGCGCTTGTTCTGCACCACCTTGATGGGCGTGGCGCTGACCCTCACCACACGTCACACCGATTTGCTCGCGGTCTTTGAATGGCTGCTCACTCCGTTGCGTCGCTTCGGTGTGGAGCCCGAACGTTTATCGTTACAAGTGGCATTGATGCTGCGCTTCACCGAACATTTCTTCATACTTTGGCGTCGCTTGGATGATGCACACCGCTTGCGGACGGGCCAAGCTGGCGGTTTTAAAATACTCGCACCACTCACCATTCAAATGTTGGTCGCCGCAAGACGTGTGGCCGACACACTGCATGTGCGCTTTCGCCGTTGAAGCAGCGCGCTACTCATTTTTCTTATGAACACCTCTTCTTTATCCATCGCCTTGGTTTCACTCTTTGCGGCCTTGATTGCCGTTTTTGGTTTGATTCCAAAAATTGATTTGCCATTGGGCGTGCCCATCACCTTGCAAACCTTGGGCGTCATGTTGGCAGGCTGCATGCTGGGCCCCAAGCGCGCACTGCAAGCCTTGTTGCTTTTCTTGGCAGCCGTGGCCATTGGTTTGCCTTTGCTGTCAGGTGGACGCGGCGGTATGGGCGTTTTCTTTGCACCTGCCAGTGGCTATTTGATCGGCTGGCCTGTAGGCGCTTTTGTGGCGGGTTGGATCATGCACATGCTGCCGCGCGCCACACCACGCAGTGCAGCGATCAGCGCGTTCATCGCCTCGGCCATCGGCGGCTTGTTGGTGGTGCATGTGTTTGGCGTGATCGGTTTGGTGAACATTGCCAACTTGTCTTGGGAGCAAGCCATCATGGGGACTTTGGTGTTTGTGCCGGGCGACTTGATCAAGTGCGCCTTGTGCGCCACCGTGGTTCACACCGTGGCACGTGGCTTGCCCGATTGGCGTTTTGGTGGCTGACACGCTGGTTCACGCCCCCCTCGCGCACTGGGCCACGGCCCATGCCCACATGGTGGCGATGGATGATGGTCAAACCAAGCTGACCTTTGCACAGCTGCATGCAGCAGTTCAACAACAGGCAGAAGCACTGACCCACGCTCACGCACCCGACACGGTGTTTGTGGATGAGCAACTCAGCATCATTCAACAGATGGTGTCGTTCATGGGCATCATCCAAAGTGGCCGATGTGCTGCAGTGAGTGACCCCGATTGGCCCAGCGCTGTACGCACTAGTGTGCAAAGCGTTTTTTCTAACCAGCCTGCGACGACACCGCCGCCCACACCCACCACCCCGTTCTATATTGGGTTTACCTCGGGCAGCACCGGTATGCCCAAGGGGTTTCGTCGTCACCACCAATCGTGGACAGAAAGCTTGCGTGTGTGCTTAGACACCTTTGGCCCCGATGCCGCCAGCTGCGTGATGGCGCCCGGTCGCTTCTCGCACTCGCTGTTTTTGTTTGGCATGGTGCTTGGTCTGTGGAGCGGTGCAGGCGTCGTGGTGCAAGAACGTTTTTCTGCGCCACGCATGATGGAAACCTTGCGCTCAGGGCGAACGCCATGTCTGGTGGCGGTACCCAGCCAACTGCTGCTTATGCTGGAGCTGGCCGCACGTCGCGCCCTAGCCCCCATCGATGGTGTGCGCTTGATTTTGATCAGTGGCGCCCGTTGGATGCGCGACCGCACCGCCGAGCTTCAAGCGCTGTTCCCCAAAGCGCGCATCGTGGAGTTTTACGGCGCTTCTGAAACCAGCTTCATGGCGTGGATGGATGCCGATGCATCAGCCCCAGCCAACGCTGTGGGCAAGCCCTTTTCGAATGTTGACCTCGACATTCGTCACCCTGAGCCCCCCCATGGCACAGGACAGATTTTTGTACGCAGCCCCATGCTGTTCATGGACTATGTAGGCGCGCACGCAGACAACACGGCCGCCGTGCGTGATGGCGATTGGCTCTCTGTGCGTGATGTGGGCTATTTGGATGCGCAGGGTTTTTTGTGCCTGGTGGGTCGAGAAAATCGCATGCTCGTGACACAGGGCAAAAACTTATTCCCCGAAGAACTTGAGGCCGTGCTCATGTCGCACCCAGGTGTGCGCCAAGCCTCGGTGCATGGCTTGCCCGATCCGATTCGCGGCCAACACGTGGTCGCCGTGGTGCACCCTCACGCAGCAGAGCCCTTGGTGACAGCACAGCAACTCGCCACCGTCTGCCGCACTCAACTAGAAGGCTACAAAGTTCCCAAACGGTTTCTGATGTGCAGCGACTGGCCTCTGACTGCCAGCGGCAAAACAGACCATCTGGCACTGGCAAAGGTATTGGCATGTCTACCCCCACTCCTTTGATTGCCGCATGGGCTCGCAGTGCTGTGGTGCCACGCAACGGGGCATTCAAAGCCTTGCACGCGCACGAGATCGCAGCGCCCGTGGTGCAAGGCTTGTTGGCGCGAGCAGGCATTGAAGCCACCAGCGTGGATGCTGTTGTGCTTGGTAATGCACTGGGTGCGGGCGGCAACCCCGCACGCATGGTGGCGCTTCATGCAGGTTTGCCACAAACCTGCGCAGCACTCACTGTCGATACCCAATGCTGTGCAGGGTTAGATGCCGTTGCGGTTGGGGTGAGTCTGATTGCATCAGGCCAAGCCGAGGTGGTGGTGGCCGGCGGCGTGGAGGCGTGGAGCCGTTCACCCATTCGCATGCATCGACCACTGCATGCCAACGAGATGGCCGTGCCTTATGAGCGCCCTGCATTTGCACCGAGCCCCGAGCAAGACCCAGACATGCTCTTGTCTGCAGCGCGCTATGCCGCGCAACAGGGCTACACACGCGTGCAACAAGAGGCGTACGCCCTGCAAAGCCATCAACGCGCGATGGCGCACGCGGCACAGATGACACCAGAAATCGTGCCCATCGCTGGCGTGCTGCACGATGCTTATCCCCGACACATAGACAGCCATCGCGCGGCGCGCATGCCCGTGGTGGCACACACAGACGCAACAGGAGCTGACCACAACGAGTCTTGCGCACTTAGCGCGCTCACCATTTCAGCCCAAGCAGATGGCGCGGCATGTGTGTTGCTCATCAGCCCTCGCGCCGCTGCACGTTTACAGACTCGCCCTCAAGCCATGTGGGTGGCCCATGCATCGGTCGGCAGTGCGCCGGAGTGGCCGTTGCTGGCGGCTGAGCATGCAGCGCGTGCCGCCCTCAAACGCGCCCACTTGGCCGATGCAAGCACCATGCGCTTCGTCGAATTACACGATGCCTTTGCCGTCCAAGGCTTGAGCTTTGCAGAACACCTAGGCCTTGCCCCAGAGCGCCTCAACCCCACAGGCGGCGGACTGGCCCGAGGCCACCCCCTTGGCGCATCTGCTGCAATTGCCTTGGTGCGTTTGTTGGCTAACTTGGCGCAGCAACACACATCCGGCGCAGAGGGGCTTGTGGCTGTCGCGGGTGCAGGTGGGCTTGGGGCTGCCACCGTGGTGCGCTGGCTCTAAGTGCTTGGGCGATCAGCCCATCACTTGAAAATAATCACCCAAATCACAACGCGTGGTGCGTGTTTGATTCACAGGCGCTGCGGGGTCGGCAAAACCCAAAGCCATGCCACACACAATGTGCGACGACGCATCCAAACCCAAGTGCTGACGAATCACACTGGGATAAGACGCCATGGCGCCAATTGCGCAGGTTGACAAACCCTTGGCCTGTGCGGCCAGCATCAAACCATAAAGCGTCATGCCGAGGTCCATATAGCCACCGCTGCCAAAGTCATGCGTCATTGTCACGACCAAGGCCACAGGTGCATCAAAGAAACAGAAATTGCGCTCAAACTGCGCATCGCGTCCAACTCGGTCATCTCTGCCCACACTTAAAGCACCATACAGCGCTTGCGCGGCAGCCACTTGGCGACGACGCAAGGTCATGGGCATGGGGTTGGGGAAATAGTCGTAGTCTTCCTTTTCTTGCGCCCCCGCACGCCAAGATGCAAGCAATGCTGAGGACAAATCTGCTCTGACAAGGCCCTGCACCGCAACGAACGCACCCGGCTGTAAATTGGCCCCACTCGGCGCGAGGCGTGCCAAGGTCATCACCTCACGCAGCAAGGCATCGGGCACGGGAGTTGGCAGATAACCGCGCACTGAGTGGCGCTCACGGGCTAAAGAAGAAAAGAAATCAGAAGATGGCACAGTGAAAATTATCGATGCAATTCGTTGGTGCATGAAAAAACCCATCACTCTTTCGAGTGATGGGTTTTAGACTTTTAAATCCTTAACTGGCTAAGCCAGCGGGGGAATTAGAAGTTGTGTTGCAAGCCAACCAAAGTTGTTTTGATGCTGTTTTTATCCCAAGCACCGGCAGCATTTTCCAACTTTTCGGTAACATTACGTGCATACAAAGATGTACGTGGGCTCAAGGTGTACTTGACGCCAACAGCTGTGATTTTGCGATCGTAGTTGTTGGTAGTCTTGTCGTTCAATTTACCAACGTTAGCCAACAAGTTGATGTTGGAAGCCAAGGCGTAGTCAGCAGCAATGTTTTGACCAGTCAACTTGCCAGCAGCCAGGTTTGAACCCAATGCAATTGATGGTGTTGTGTTGGTGTAAGCAGCCAAGCGATTGTCACGGTTGAAACCGTAAGTAGCCTTCAAAGCACCGATTTGATAAGACACATAGCCGTGATTTTGACGGTATACATTGCTTTGTTGGTAGTTAGCGAACACAGCAGTCAAAGGACCGTTGACATAGCTCAAGCCCACGTCAGTACGTGCGTTGGCACGAGTAACTGCAGTTGCTACGTTTGTACCAGATTGTGCATCAGCATTGAACTGGTAACCAACTTTAGCTGTGAAGCCTGCCATGGTTGGTGCTGTGTAAACAACTGAGTTGTTTTCACGCACGTGACCCAAGCCTTGCACGCCGTAGCTAGCAGTGCCCTTACCAGTACCAGTGCCGCCACCGTTAGCAAAGCCAGAACCGATTTTTGTACCGAAAGGAGTACGGTTAGACACGTCCAAAGAAGGAGTGTTAGGTGCGCCGAATTGCACAGCACCGAAACCGCCTGACAAGCCAACGAACTGCTCGCCGCCCTTAGAGCCGATGTTAGAAGTTGCGTCTTTGGTTGCGTCAAAGTCGTTTTCGAGCAAGAAGTTGGCTTTCAAACCACCACCGAGGTCTTCAGAACCCAACACGGTCACTTGTGAAGTGCCTTGGCTGTTGTTAGACAAGCCTTGTGTGGAAGTTGTGTAGCCGCCACCGAATGTGGTTTTTTGTTGAACCACTGATGGGTCAAAAGTGCCCTTCAAAGTAACAGTAGATTGAGCTTGTGCGCCGAAAGCGGCGAGTGCTGCGATAGCAACGAGGGTTGTAAATCATGTCGAAGGTGCTAGAAGGTATCGACAGTGTGCGTTGATTTTGTTTAGGTGTTGCCAGAAAATTTTCGTTAAAAGTTGTACGGTAATTGGTTTGCAACTTTGACCGCGTTAAAACAACACATGCATGCCTATTTTGCAGAGTGGTACGACTGGCAAAGACATGGCAGCGACACGGCACAAACGCAACCGTATGGTTTGCTGGCGCTGCTTAAAACAGGTCGTAATTTGCGGTGTACAACATTACGCTTGAGCGATGCTGACCCAAATTACCAACTACGCTATTGATGCTGCCAACGACCAACTGCACAAGCGTGAACGCACCGTACCTATAGCAAACACAATCACCGCCGTTGCAGGTTATCCCAACAAACTTGTAGTGTTCAAAATTGCCGCCAGCAAGTTCTGGCAGGTGCGATGCTTTGTTGCAGGACGCACACACAGACGCACGACAAAAACCACATCACTCAAGCAAGCTCAACGTTTCGCTCGTTGGTTTTATGAAAGCCTACTCGCCAAGCGCCATATCTCTCAGCTTGAACCAAGTGCTGCAATCGCCCCCAAAACTTCCCGCACGACAAGCGAGCCACAAGCGTTGACGTTTGGTGCCATTGCTGCACAGGTATATGCCAACGAACATGCACGAATGGAGCGGGGTGAATTTGGTGCAGGCAGCTTGCGTATGTTTCGCAACAGGTTAGATGCATATGTGCTCCCACACTTTGGCGCAATGCTTCCCAGTGCGATCACCTACCAAATGTTGCAAGAGTTCGCACAAACGCTGAGCATCAAGCACACGACCACAACCGTCAGCAACTACCTAATCACTGTTCGCAAGGTGCTTATCCATGCTGTGCGTATTGGTGCGATAGAGCAGGCACCTGACATTCCCAAAATCAAAGTCAAGTCTGCATCACGTGGTGCTTTCACACCCACAGAGTATTGGCAATTGCTCCGAGCTGCACGTGCACTGCGTGGTGTGCAACATCCTGCGAGCAAAAAAGAAATGCGTAAGCGAATCAAACAGGCATACAACGATCACCGCATGCCACCAGAAATGGCTTGGTCAATAAGCTTGATGGTCAACTGCTTCTTGCGACCTGGCGACTTAACAAAACTCAAGCACAGACATGTTGAAGTGATACGAGGCAAGAACACCTATTTGCGACTTACCCTGCCTGAGACCAAACTGCATAGTGCGCCCATCGTCACACTACGCCCTGCCGTTCGCATTTATGAGCAAATCTGCAAGCACAGACCAGACGCAAAACCCAACGATTACCTGCTGCTGCCTGAGTTAAAAAACAGAACCCACGCTTTGGCTGTGCTGAGCACCATGTTCAACTGGGTGCTTGAACACACAGGGTTAAAACTCAACCCACATGGGCACCCTCGCAGTTTGTACAGTCTGCGTCACAGCGCCATCACGTTCCGATTGCTGTATGGGCAAGGCATTGACTTAATCACACTGGCACGAAATGCACGAACCAGCGTGGAAGTGATCAACAACCACTATGCGAGCACAGTGACTGGCGAGCAAAACATTGCAATGCTGCAAAGCAGGCGCACTCACACTTAGCAAGCACGCCCACAGTCACGTTATTTTTTAAACCCATCTCGCAGCTTGGTGCTGGCGCTTTCAATCTGTGCGTCCAGTTCGCTGTTCAATGTTGCATTGATCAATGTGTCAAACACAGCTGGCAGGTCTTTGACACTGGCAATTTCAATTGCTGATTTGCCTTTGCTTAATTCCAGCGTCTTGCTGCCATAAAAGACACTCAGCAGTGTTTCGTTCTTTTCGCCTGTCCACCACCACGCCTTAATACGCACGGGCATTTCACGCACTGTGCGTTCGCCCGTTGTGCGATCAACAACTGTGCGAAGGCGTTGGGGTGTGAAGTTGCGTCCTTCAATGATTGCAATTGCAAGTTCTCGCTGATCAGTTAATTTGCCGATCAACTTATTGCGGCGCTTGACCACATCTGGCAATGCACGAGGCTTGCGAGCAGTTGTGAGTTTGAGTGATGCGAGTGCGGAAGTAGACATGTGCTTTTCCTTTCAGTTGTTTGATAAAGCACAGGTAATTTTGTGATCATGCGGGCATTTGGGCGACCAGCAACCCGCAAGATTGGCGGGGCATTGGAAAAACCTTAATTTAAGGTTTTCACGTATTGAGCACTAAGTGAAAACACTGAGCAGCACATGACTCAAACTTGGATGATTCAAATAAAAATAATAAAGCACAGTAGGAGCGATATGAATATCAAAAACCAACTCTTGTCTATCGCATTATTGCTAGTGACGACTGTTTCGACTGCACAAAATCACATCAGCTATGCATACAAAACTTTGAACGGCACAACCGAAAAATTGGATGCCGTTATCAGCAGAGCTCCGACTGAAGGCAAAAAGCCCGCTGTAGTCATCCTGCATCACTCGGGAGGATGGGACGCGGGGACCAACAAGCAGTATGTTGAATTGCTCACGCGAAATGGCTTCATTACCGTGGAACCCATTATGTTCCGCAGACCAACAAAGACCACATATGGCGAAAGCCTTGCCAAGGCAATGGGAGCAATTAATTTCCTCAGCACACAACCCGATGTGGACATGGGCCATGTCTCGATCATTGGAACTTCTTATGGCGCCAACTTGAGTGTGTTCATGGCGACGCAGTGGGCGTCAGAGAAGTTTCTTTCAGTGCCGATCAAAATTAGTAAAGTTGCAGCCCTCTATCCTGTTTGCTGGTTCTACCCCAAATTGATCAAACGCGACACCAATTCGTGGTTCTTTAAAGAACGTCTTCAAGATTTCCCAGAAGGCTTTATGGACCACTGGACTAACACCCCGATGAAATTGTTCGCAGCAGGGCAAGACGATTACAACGACAAAGACGCTGCTGCATGCACGTCGTTCAAAGAGGCACTAACCAGTGAAACACAAAAAGCGTTGACCAGCGTTGTCGTCTATCCCGAAGCAACGCACGGCTGGGATCAAGGGCGTACATTCTCATTTCATGAGCCAGCTGCGTGCCAAAGCAAAGGGTGCACCAATACCAATGCATTTAACCCAGCAGTAACTGCACAGGCAAAGAAAGAGCTGCTGAATTTTTTGACGGCTGATTGACTTATCTGATACTCAACACATTGCCAGCGCCATATAGGCGTTGAAGCAAGGTGCGAGCTTGTGTGATGCCATCAGCATCAATTTTGGTTCGTAACATGACTTGAGTACTTCCAACAACAACCCGAACTGTTGCGGTAAATGTGCGAAGTGGCATGGAAATTTCAACGATACGCATCAGTTTTCGGTTGAGTAGGCAGCTTTGCAGCTGTCAATGTCTTCTGTGCTTTAGCTACTTTTTGGCGTTGACGTTCCACCGCAACAGCTTGTGACGCTCTGTCTTTGGCAGCTTTGAGAGAGTCAATTCGAAGTTGATCGGGCGTTTTGGTTTGAGTGGCGAATTCTTGTAGGCGCATGTTGTATTTACTCAAGCCGTGAGGTTTCCAATGATTTGGCTTGATTTTTTATGGTTTTGTTTGGCGCAAGATAAATATTTGCATGAACGATTTCAAAAATATTAAAGACCAACTCAAAACAGAAGCATGGCTAAAAAGCAAGGGCATCGGCATCAATCAAATCTATGTGGGTACTGCTGAACTTTTTCAAGCACAAAGCCTTGCTACGACAACACTAAGAAATCATGGCGCTCTTTTAGAACAAAACCAAGCAGCAGTACTGAACAACTTTCTGCGTGCCGCAAGAAGCAGCAAACGTGACAAGATTACGCAAGGCCAATGCTTCAAAGTTTTGAACATTACAAAACAGGTTCAACGCAAGCTCGCAAAGTTGACGAAAAGAAAAAACACAGGCTCACATTAAGGCTCCATTTAGGCAAACACACGAGTAAGTTACTCGGTAAAAAATAGCACAAACGCGGGTTGGAATATGACGGCTAATGACCCCGCACTTCACATGCTGCTGCAATGGCATGTGCTCAAAGTGAAAGCCGCAGAGTTGCTGCACATGCTGCAGATTGCAAGTTTCAATACATTCGTCTTGCGTCAAACTCCATTGCAGTCGTGTGGCACGTGAGAACTCACTCAAATGAAACACACGGCGACGGTTATGCGTTTTGGTTCAACCAGCGTATAGCCGTCGCATGACCATTCGAATCTATCTAAATGAACCCAATGCATCTCACACAACGCAAGCGTTGCGTTCGACCTCTACTACTTCTTTCAAATAAGTGCAGAGCAAAACTGCGAGCGAAAGCGATGCGTGTTTTGTGAATGCACAGCGAACGTCAGTTCGCTTTTACGTGATGGAATCAATACTCACTTGGAAGCATCAACACCCAATACGTGCCATCGAAGCAGGCGTAAATTGAGATAGATGGCAATGGAAAATCTGTGTATCCGATGTCTTGACGTGCATGTTCTTGTCCATTGCCATCTTCATAGATCATCGTTGCAGTTGAGCCCTCCACGTGCATTCGTACCAAGACGAACCAATCACTGATTCCGATTTCCTGCAAATGGCTTGCTATGGCATCCATCAACCAGTACGCACCAGCTGCATCAGCCAAGTATTTGGTGCCATCAGTCAGCAAATGCTTGCGGGTTAAACGGTAGTGGTGCTGTGTGCCAGTGAACAAAGCTAGTTGGGTTGGGTCAAACTGTTTCATGCACACAGTTTGTTTTCTTCTTCAAAGAAATACGACCTAATTCTGGCAGTGCACACTTCTGTTCATACAGCCCTGCTGTGCAGCGAAGCACACGGGGCGTAAAACCACGTTTTAAGCGTTGATCTTTGCTCGGTGCGGCTTTTGGGGTGCTGGCGCTTGAAACGAACGCTGCTACGCTGTTTTATGCAATCGCTGTATAGCTGTCGTCTTTAGAACACAGCCCGTTTGAAATAAAGCTAAATACAAACACCAAAGAAAATTACGTTTTTATTTGGCGATGCTGTAACCACTTGAAATCATTGAAGAAAAAATAACCCGTGAGTGCTTCGGGTTTCGGTCGCATCTTTTTAGCAATGAAAACACACTTGTACATGCGTTTTTATTTATGAAAAGGAACGAACAACATGGCACAAGCTAAAACACTCACCCCAGCAGAACTAGACCAAGTTCTTGCCCACATCACAACACGTAAATTTGCACTTCGCAATCGCGTCATGCTCCTAACTGGTTACTGGTCAGGAATGCGAGTTGGTGAAATTGCCAGTTTGAAAGTCAGTGACGTAATGAATGCGGATGGCACAGTTAAAGCCGAAATCAGACTAAGTGCTGAACAGACCAAAGGTCGTCATCCCCGTACAGTGTTCATTTCGCAAAAGCTCCAAGATGAACTGCAGAGCTATCTTGCCCTACGTAAGCCAATCAATGCAAAAGAGCCGCTGTTTGTGACTGCTGGACGCAAAGGCTTTAGTGCGAATGTACTGACGCAGCATTTTTTCTGGTTGTTCAAGCAAGCTGGTATTTCAGGCGCCAGCAGTCACACTATGCGACGCAGCTTCATCACCAACCTAGCCAGCAAAGGCATTGGCGTTCGTGTGCTGGCATCACTTGCAGGTCATCGCAGCATCGCTGTCACTCAAAAATACATTGACGTGAACGACGACATGAAACGTAACGCTGTCGAGTTGATTTGATACACGTTGTGGTTTGTTTAAAACTAAGCCTTCAATTTTGGTAAGGCAAATTATGTTTTTCTGCGTATCGTTGTGCAAAAGTCATCCCGTGTGCAAACAATCTCATTTCTGCTTCAAGTACGCTTAGAGCAAGCCCCCTGTCGACAAATGCATTGAGCAAGTCCATGTAGTCAAAGTAACCTAAGTACGTAGGTTGCTTGCCAGCGTAATGCCCTGCGACATGATTTTTGATATTACTGAACAAGCCAGATAGTTTTGTAGAGCTTGGCGGAGGCATATAAAAACGGTACTTGTAGCTTGTATTGTCCAAAATTGCATTCAGCGACATTGCTACACGAGCATCGTAGATTGCGTAATTGCTACTGTCTGCAAATCCCAGCACCTTGCTCCAAGATGCAATGCGATTTTGGTAATTTGCACTGATGAAATCATTGATCACATCTGGTTCAAACTTCTTTAGCTGCTCAGGCCATTTTTCGTGTTTTTCACTTTTTCCACGAACATGTCCCCAATCGTAGACCACCCACTCAATAGCTAAAAGTCGAGCCTGTTTATCCTTACTTTTTAAGTATGGGCTGAGTGCTTCACGCAACTGCACATTACATTCGGCGCTGCTCTTTATCGCATACAGCCTATCCGATTCTGTTTTACCAATTAGCGATTCCAATGATTCGGGGTTTTGCGGAAGTTCCCATTCTTTACCAGAGTACTCGTCGACTTCAGTCCATATTTTTTCTGGCAAGTTAGGTATTGCATCTAACCTAAAGCGAACAATCGTCTGTTTTTTGATGCTCATGTTGTTTCGTACAAAGGAGTTGAATTGGTTTGAAAACCTTAAATTAAGGTTTTTGGCTCACGGCGCAGCACGGTCGAGCAGTGCCTTGTTTGCATCAAGCACACTGCGCCAGTCTCTCGCCGAAAACGCAGCTTCAATCACGTCAAGCACTTGTGCGTAATCGGGTGGCAAATTTTTTCTACCGCCACCAAACGCCAAGTTGTTTGCCCTGCGCCCAGCATCCAAATAGACCCACGTGTTGCTGTTAGCCAGCAACATGTTGGAAAGCAAATCAATTCGTCGTCCAGAAAACTCGCTGTCATTAACTACTAAGTGATGCATGTACAACTGCCTGCCAAGAGGTGAGTGCACAGGAAATGGGATTTTGTTTGTAGGGTCTGCATAGCTCTTTGTGGCTTTAATGGATTCAAACCGAACAGTCCAATCGCTTTCATTCGGACCAAGTGCAGGGGGAGTTGCATACTCATCCCTTGCGCCAGCACTTGAAAACGGCGAGGCACTATCGCAGCTAATTTGCAGCTTTGGATTTCTTTTACGCAAACCGTTTTGAATTGCAGTCAAAAAAACATCCCATTTAGGTTGCGAAACGCCCAACACATGCAACCAATCCAAACCACGATCAAATGCATCGTCATCACGCATTGTGAAAATGATGGTCAACATGTTGAACAGCCCACCTCTCCAACCCGCTGTTCCTGCTAACGCCCATCCACCAAACCTGTATTGTTTAACGCCATTCCACCAAGCCAATGTGTTTGCTGGTGTTGTGCCTTGCACTACGTTGAGCCATTTGGTGCGACCTCGCTTTTCTTTGTCAATCAACGCCAAGTTCTCCAGCGTCATTGCCAACAGTTGCTCATCGGTGCAGTTGTGAAATGGGGATTTAGTGTTGCTCGGCAAACTTGCCCATAGCGGCATATCCAGTGTCATTGCATACGTGCAGTATTGCTCTAGCCAATCAATGATCCAAATCTTCGTGTCGTAGTTGTCCTTCCAACCCGCAACAGCTTGCTCACCCGTTATGCCTTCACGCAAATTGACCAAGCCATTCAAGCTACCTTTGCCAATTTGGAATCCACCACTGTCGCCCACCATACAAAAGTCATCAGCTTTCTTGCTGAACAGTGAACCACGTGTATCAGCGCCAACTTTGTAACCCCCAATCGAGTGCAGCAAGAATTTGTGATTCCACAACTTGCTATTGCCAGTCCAAAACTCCAAGTCACCCATATCAAAATTTGGTGGCAGTGGACGATTGGCTGTCACAGTTGTGTTGACCACATCGGCATATTCAGGATTTACAGCAGGCAAGTAAATCGCTGAGTCATGCGGCCCAGCCAAAACAAAGTTGTCTGGCTGTTTCATCGCATGGCCTTCTTCTTAGCTTTTTGCTTCTTGAGCTTTATCCTCTCAATGTTTGCCCGCAGCAATTCCATTTCTTCTGCCGTGGGCTCGGGCACATCGTCTTCGGGGTCAATGTGCATTTTGAAAGTATCGCTCTGCACAACCTCGTATGCATTGAAATGCTTGCTGCTGCGTTCACCTTTCTCATCGCAAGCAGGAATCCAGCACTCATAGCTGCTTGCTGTTGTTTCGAACTTCAACACCAAAGCATCGCTATCAGCCAGCAGTTCAATATCACCCAACACATTCAAATCTGCAATTTGCCGAACTACAAATGCAAAGTCCGCAGACCGCATTAATAACTCAACGGCTCCTTTTGCCGACTTGCTGGGCAGTGCAATTTGCTTTACGCTGTCAAATCCGAGCTCATCATCAAACTCGTACGCAATGGTGATTGCATTCGAAGCTAGTGCTAGTCCAAGTGTTTTGTTGACTGGACGAGTGGACTTCTTGCCGTACTCAACAATCCACTTGTCAAAAAACTCTGCGCCCGCAAATCGCAACCAATTCAAATCAACCGTTGCGTGCCATGCTGGCTTTATGCGTTTGGTCTTGTTAATCACCTGCACTCTCGAATCGCCAAATGCTTTGTAAAAAGGCATGAATGACAGTGGTGGATGATGAAGATTTGTTGTGTGCTGCTTGATGTCTGCTGCAGTCACGCCGTCTGCCGATTCAATATCCAGCTTAGTCTCCAAGTCCACGTAACAGCCTGCAAGGAAACCTGCGGGTACGTTTTTAAATTTTTGTTCTGCTGACGGCTTGAACAGATTGAATGCGCCTTGGTGCAGCAAACGAACTTCAATAGACTGTCTCGTGCTGTTGCTCAAATGCAAATCGCCATGCTTACGAGTGATGACTTCGCTTTTTGGTTTAGCTTTGACGACAACGCCTGCATCCACTTGCATATTGCTCAACAAAAACAGCTGCTGGTCAGCTACATACGTTAATCGCTTATAGGCTTTTTCTTTGCGCCGCTTCGGGTCCCATGCATCAATCAAGTTACTTGTCTCGATCAACTTGTCTGTGCTGCTTGCCAGAGTTTTGGGGACGTTCAAAATATGCAGCGGCTCCAGCACAACACGCATGGTCAGTGGCAACGCTTCAAAATCACTTTGATAGGTTGCTACCAATGCTGTATTGATTAACTTTGTGTCATTCGCTGTGCCAACCAATGCGTAGCCATTGCCTTGCTTTTTAACAATGACAACGCTGTATCCATCAGCTGTTGTTTGCAATGCTGGCAAAGCAATGGATGCTTGAGGTTTTGCATCAAAGTGCGTTCTAGCCGCTTGTTGCAGTGCTGGTAAAAACTCGGTTTCGTGCAACGTATACAGTCCAACGTCTGCTATTGCCAAATCCTCATCATCACTGGATTCAAAGTGATAGCCAGCCAATCCCGTCTTACCACCCTTTTGCTTGATGAAGTGACACAAGCTGCCAATTGGGTCATGGGCGTAATGTTTGGGGTGTGCTTCAAAGTCTTTGTGCAGCACCTTCAACGCTTTTGACCATGTGGTTAGGTCGTTGCTTGAAATATTGCCGGATGTGCACAGTTTGAGCAATGGATTGAAATTCAAACCATCTCGCGTTTTGTTGTGTGTGATGTTGTGCTGCTTGTAGCACTCATCCAAGTACCCATCTACTTGCCGTGCATCACGCCACCACATGTATACATTCGCCATGACCAAACGCTCTTGCTCGTTTGTTAGCTTTTGGAGCACGTCATAGTGCCCCATGTCCGTGACCAACTGGACCAGTTGAACATCAAGCGTTTTTTTGTTGGCCATCTAGAAATCCTTAAATTAAGGTTTTTCTAATTTTGCCAATTTTTCTAGACAAAACAGAAAACCTTAAATTAGGGTTTTCATATCAGCAATAAAAAACCCCACCGTGTTGCCACGATGGGGTTTTAGACTTTTAAATCCTTAACTGGCTATGCCAGCGGGGGGATTAGAAGTTGTGTTGCAAGCCAACCAAAGTTGTTTTGATGCTTGTCTTGTCCCAGTTCTTTGTAGTGTTGCTCAAAGATTCGTTCACAGCACGTACGTACAAAGAGGTACGTGGGCTCATTGTGTACTTGACGCCAACAGCAGAGATCTTGCGATCGAAGTTGTCAGTAGTCTTGTCGTTCAATTTACCAACGTTGGCCAACAAGTTGATGTTGGAAGCCAAAGCGTAGTCAGCAGCGATGTTTTGACCAGCCAACTTGCCTTGAGACAAAGCTGTGTAACCAGTCACGCCTGGTGTGTAGTTACCAGCGGCACCAGGTGTTGTCGCAGCGATGTAGTCTTTACCGGTAACAGCAGCCAAACGGTTGTCACGGTTGAAACCATAAGTAGCCTTCAAAGCACCGATTTGGTAAGCCACATAACCGTGAGTTTGCTTGTACACGTCTTTTTGTTGGTACTGAGCGATCACAGCAGTCAAAGGACCATTGACATAGCTCAGGCCCAAGTCTGTACGTGCAGCGGCACGCTTAGTTGCCGCAGCGTTAACGTTAGCTTCTGCAATGGCATCAGTGTTGAATTGGTAACCAACTTTAGGCGTGAAACCAGACATGGTTGGTGCTGTGTAAACAACAGAGTTGTTTTCACGCACGTGACCAACACCTTGCACGCCAAACGTTGTAGTGCCTTTGCCGGTGCCAGAACCGCCACCGTTAGCAAAGCCAGAACCGATTTTTGTACCGAAAGGAGTACGGCCAGAAACATCCAAAGATGGAGTGTTAGGAGCGCCAACTTGCAAAGCACCGAAGCCACCAGACAAGCCAACGAACACTTCGCCACCACCAGAACCGATGTTAGCGGTGCCATCTTTAGATGCGTTGAAATCGTTTTCAACCAAGAAGTTGGCTTTCAAGCCGCCGCCCAGATCTTCAGTACCCAAGAAAGTCACTTGTGAAGTGCCTTGGCCGTTGTTAGACATGCCCTGGGTAGAGGAATTGCCGCCATTACCGTAACCGGTTTTTTGTTGTTGCACTGTTGGGTCAAAAGTGCCCTTCAAAGTAACAGTAGATTGAGCTTGTGCGCCGAAAGCGGCGAGTGCTGCGATAGCAACGAGGGTTTTTTTCATTTCAAGGTTCTCCAAGGTTTGAACAGGGGCTCTGGTTTTTCCAGAGCCAACCTCCGTTTTCGGGAAGTTGGACGTATTGAACCAGACGAGCGTGCGTTGGGCTATGACAAGTCTTAAAAATAGCGAATTTACGTTGCATTCATGCAACAACTCAAGAGCAAACCACTCGCTAACCCTTGGAAACTGGCGAATCTTCAAAAAACGACAAGTCTATTGAACACCTCTGCCAAACCAAGCGACGCACGCTTGTGCAGAGGTCTTAAACTTGCCCTATGGACCGCTTACTTACCGCCGCCGACAGCGCCTTGCGCACCGTTTTTGCCCGCCATCACGCCAACCGCCCCACGCCCATGTGGGCGGCAGAAGTGCCCACGCCCGCCCCGCTGACCGAGGCCGAAAAAACCGAGGCCGCAGCCCTGATGCGCGTGAACCATGTGGGCGAGGTGTGCGCGCAAGCGCTTTACACCGCGCAAGCCTTGGCAACGAAGGACCACGCTTTGCGCCAGCACTTAACCACAGCCTGCAACGAGGAAACCGACCATTTGGCTTGGTGTGAGCAACGTCTAGAGGCCCTCGGCGGACGCCCTAGCCTGCTGAACCCGCTTTGGTACGCCGGTGCATTTGGCATTGGCTACGCCGCCGCCAAACTGGGCGGTGACCGCATGAGCCTAGGGTTTGTGGTGGAGACTGAGCGTCAGGTTGAAGCCCATTTAGAAAGCCACCTTGGCCTATTGCCCGCGAATGACGGGCCCAGCCGCGCCATCGTGGCGCAAATGAAGGTAGACGAAGCGCAGCACGCCAAAGAAGCGCAATTGGCAGGCGCTGCCGAGCTGCCCGCGCCCTTCAAAGCCATGATGCAAGTGGCCGCCAAGGTGATGACCACCGTGGCGCACCGCATTTAAGCCTTGTTTTAAGCCTCGACCAGCTCAAAGCTGGTGGTAATTTCCGCCGTTTTGCCCAACATGATGCTGGCTGAGCAGTATTTGTCGTGGCTCATTGCAATAGCACGTTCGACCGCAGTGGCAGGCACGCCTTGTCCTGTGACGGTGAAGTGCATATTGATTTTGGTGAACACCTTGGGGTCTTCGGTGGCGCGCTCGCTGCTGATCTTCACGCTGCAGCCCTGCACGTTGTGGCGGCCACGCTTCAAGATGAGCACCACGTCATACGCCGTGCAGCCACCTGTGCCGGCCAACAACAGCTCCATCGGACGCGGGGCCAAGTTTTGACCACCGTTCTCGGGCTTGGCCGCATCAGGTGCGCCATCCATGGCCACCACATGGCCGCTGCCGGTTTCTGCAATAAAGCCCATGCCTGAACGGGTGCCAGAGTTGCCGGTCCAGCTGACGGTGCATTCCATGAAAGTTCTCCAAATAATTTCGATCTCAATTGTCTGCGAAATGTTGCAGCGCAACAAATTTTGCATACAATTTGGGCTTGTCTCCTCCACCCTCAAAAGTGGATTCATGCCCCGAGTTGCAAAACTCGGGGTTTTTTTTCGTCTTTTTTCATAAGAGACAATCACGCCATGTCTACCCGCACCCCCAAAGCGCGCGCGCTGCAGCCCGCCGATTACCTGAAAAAAATCTTGACCGCCCGTGTGTACGACGTGGCGACCGAATCTGCGCTGGAGGTGGCGAAAAACCTGAGCCGCCGCATTCACAACACCGTGCTTTTGAAGCGCGAGGACCAGCAACCCGTACACAGCTTCAAGCTGCGCGGCGCGTACAACAAGATGGCACATCTCACGCCCGCGCAATTGAAGAAAGGCGTCATTTGCGCCTCGGCGGGCAACCACGCGCAAGGCGTGGCACTGGGCGCCAAGCGCCTAGGCACCAAAGCCATCATCGTCATGCCCACCACCACGCCCAGCGTGAAGATTGAGGCCGTCAAGGCTTTGGGCGGCGAAGTGGTGTTGGCGGGTGACAGCTACTCGGACGCCTACACCCACGCGCTGACGCTGGAGAAGAAAAACGGCATGACGTTCGTCCACCCGTTTGACGACCCCGAAGTGATCGCAGGCCAAGGCACGATTGCCATGGAAATGTTGCGCCAACACCAAGGGCCGCTCGACGCGGTGTTTGTGGCGATTGGCGGCGGCGGCCTGATTGCAGGCGTGGCCAACTACATCAAGGCGGTGCGCCCCGAAATCAAAGTGATTGGCGTGCAAATGGACGACTCGTCGGCCATGATGCAGTCGGTGGCAAAAGGCAAACGCGTCACACTGCACGACGTGGGTTTGTTCTCTGACGGCACAGCCGTGAAGTTGGTGGGCGAAGAGACCTTCCGCGTGTCGAAGAACTTGGTCGATAGCTACATCACCGTCGACACCGACGCCGTGTGCGCCGCCATCAAAGATGTGTTTGTGGACACCCGCAGCATCGTCGAGCCCGCAGGTGCCTTGGCCGTAGCAGCCATCAAACAATACGTGGCCAAGCACAAAACCAAGGGCGAGACCTACGCTGCCATTCTTTGTGGCGCCAACATGAACTTCGACCGCTTGCGCTTTGTGGCCGAGCGCGCCGAAGTGGGTGAAGAACGCGAAGCCTTGTTTGCGGTGACCATCCCCGAGCAGCCTGGCAGCCTGCGTCGCTTTTGCGAACTGATTGGCAAGCTGCCCAGCTTTGGCGGCAGCAAAACACCACGCAACGTGACCGAGTTCAATTACCGAATGAGCGACCAAGCCAAGGCCCACGTGTTTGTGGGTTTGACCACGGGCGTCAAAGGCGAAAGCGGCAAGATGGCTGCGCATTTCACCAAAAGCGGCTTTGAAGCGATTGACCTGACCCACGACGAACTGGCCAAAGAGCACATCCGTCACATGGTGGGCGGGCATTCCTCGCTCGCACACGAAGAACGCATCTTGCGTTTTGAATTCCCCGAGCGCCCCGGTGCATTGATGAAGTTTTTGCTGGCCATGCGCCCCGGTTGGAACATCAGCCTCTTCCACTATCGCAACCAAGGCGCGGACTATGGCCGCATCTTGATGGGCTTGCAAGTGCCCAAGGCCGACAACAAAGCATTCACCGCTTTCTTGAATGGTTTGGGCTATCCATATGTGGAAGAAACACAGAACCCTGCGTATCGCTTGTTTTTGCAGCGCTGAAACGCTGACGCTTCAAAGCAAAAAGGGTAGCTTGGCTACCCTTTTTTGTCTGCCTTATTTTTTAGCAGGTAGTTCCAGCACCAAAGTCTGTGGCCCATCCAGCGCTGTGCCTAAGTTCACACGACGGCCTTGGGCCGATTGCAACACCAAACCATCAGCCACCACAGCGCCCACACGGTAGGGCTTGGCGGGTTTGCCATCGACCGCGATCAGGGCAGCACCCGCATCAGGTCCACCGGCCATCACGCCTTGCAACTGAAAACGGCTGGCCAAACTAGGGGCCGCCGCCGCTTGCACAGACATGGCGCCCAAACTGCGTGCCACAGCAGACGCATCCACCTCGGGCAACGCTTGTGCCGCCGCAAAAGCCTTGCTTGGCGCATCGCCCGTGGCCGTCCAACGCAAACCCCAGGTGACCGCACTGAACGCCACCGCACCCCACACCAGCAACGAAGCAGCTGGCAACAGCACGCGCGAAGACATGCTGAACGCAGAGAGGAAGGAGGGGCGGTCAAGAAGCATCCGCGGATTATGATTCATCCTTAATCAGTGACCCATTGAAACGCTTGATATGCACACCCAAATGCCCGCTCAAAACACCCAACGCCAACGCGGCTTCACGCTGATTGAATTGATGGTCGTACTCGCCATCATCGGCGTGCTCGCCGCGCTCGTGGTGCCCAATGTGCTCAACCGTGCCGACGACGCACGCGTGACCGCCGCCAAAACCGATGTGGGCAACCTCATGCAAGCCCTCAAGCTCTACCGCCTGGACAACCAAACCTACCCCACGGCCGAGCAAGGCTTGAACGCTTTGGTGACCAAACCCACCGTGGGCCCAACCCCGCTCAACTGGAAGCCCTACATCGACAAACTGCCCAGCGACCCATGGGGCCGTCCTTACCAATACATGAACCCTGGCGTGAAGGGTGAAGTGGACGTGCTCTCGCTGGGTGCTGACGGCCAACCCGGCGGCGAAGGCAAAAACGCCGACCTAGGCAGCTGGCAATAAAACGACTGGCCAAGCCCGTCATGCAGCGCCAGCGCGGCCTCACCTTGTTGGAGCTGTTGGTGGTGCTGGCCATCATCGGCGTGGCTATGGCGGGGGTGAGCCTCTCGCTGCGAGACAGCAACCAAACCCAACTTGAGCGCGAAGCGCAACGCTTGGTGGCTGTCTTAGAAGCTGCACGCGCGCAATCACGCACCAGTGGCATTGCTTTGATTTGGCAAAGCACAGCAGAGGGTTTTGTCATTCGACCCGCGCTTGTGCCAAACCAAGCGCCGAGTCACACCACCGCACCATCCTCAACGACTGGCCGCACAGCCAACCCCATTGCGGCGCGCTCCGAGACTTGGCTTGCAATTGGCACACAAGCCTCGGTCAACACCGTGGGGCCATCGACGAACAACACCGCACCGGTCAACCAAGTGGTGCTCGGGCCTGAACCCATCCTCGCGCCGGCGCGCATCACCCTGAGCGTGGCCACAGCCAACAATGCACAACCCTCCTCGACGCTGAGCATTGGCACAAACGGGCTGCGCCCTTTTCAAGTTGTGCCATGAGCTTGCCCAACATGCCACGCCCACCTGCTGCGGCTAGCAGCCAAACCTCACAAGGCTTCACACTGATCGAGGTGCTCGTGGCGCTGGCCATCGTGTCCATCGCGCTGATGAGTGGACTCAAGGTCAGCGGCGCACTCACGCGCAATGCACAACGCCAAGCCGATGTGTTGCTCGCGCAAATTTGCGCGGACAACGCGCTCAACCAGCTGCGTTTGTCGCAGCAACTGCCGAACGTGGGCGACTCACGTGTGCCCTGCCTGCAAGCCGAGCGCAACTTTGAAGTGGCGTTGACCGTGCGCACCACGCCCAACCCCGCGTTTCGCCGTGTAGACGCGCAAGTGTTTGACGCTGCCAGCCCCGTGCTCAACATCACCACCGTGCTGGGGCGCTACTGATGCGCCAACAAAAAGGCTTCACCCTGATTGAGCTGCTCATCGCCATCACCCTCATGGCAGTGTTGGCGGGCTTGAGTTGGCGAGGTCTGGACAGCCTCATGCGCAGCCGCGACATCACACAAGCGCAAGTCGAAAAAACAGCCGTGTTGCAAACCGTGTTTGCGCAATGGCAAGCCGACCTCAATGCCGTGCAGTCTGTGCCCAGCATTGCCGACGCAGGTGTGCAATGGGATGGCCGCACGCTGCGCCTCACACGTCGCGCCACCGCTTGGCGAGCTGACGGTGCCGATGCGGGCCTGTGGGTGGTGGCATGGACACTGCGCGGCAACCAATGGTTGCGCTGGCAATCAGCCCCCGTGCAAACACGCGCGGCCTTGCAACAGGCTTGGGTCAACGCCGAACGCTGGGGGCAAAACCCCAGCAGCGATGACGCCGCATTTGAGACCCCCTTGATCCCGCTCGACGCTTGGCAACTCACCTACTTCCGTGGCAATGCGTGGACCAACCCACTGTCCAGCAGTGGCAGCACCGACAACCAAGGCACCTTGCCCGACGCCATTCGTTTACAAGTCGACCTGCCCGCCAGCACGGGCATGCGTGGCCGCATCACCCTGGATTGGGTGCGCCCCAACTTCAGCAACACCAAAACATGAAGCCCGTCGCACTTACCCCACAACGCGGAGCGGCCCTGATGGCCGCCATGCTCACCGTCGCCTTGGTGGCTACCTTTGCTGCCGGTTCGCTGTGGCAGCAATGGAAATCCATTGAGGTTGAAGGAGCGGAGCGTCAGCGCACACAAGCACGCTGGCTGTTGACAGGCGCACTCGACTGGGCTCGCGTCATCTTGCGCGAAGACGCACGCGCGGGCGATGCCAACGCACCCACCGACCACTTGGCCGAACCTTGGGCCGTACCGCTACAAGAGGCCCGCTTGTCTAGCTTCTTGGCGGCATTGCCCGACGGCACAGGCAACACCGTGGACGATGCGCCACTTGCACAACAGGTGCTGCTGTCAGGCCAAGTGAACGACTTGCAAGGCCGTCTGAACGTGACCAACTTGCTACAAGGCGAACAGCTCGATGCCAAAACAGCCCTTGCATTTGAACGCTTGTTTGATGCACTGGACGTGCCACCCGCACAACTGAGCCTGCTCACCCAAGGTCTGTTGGCCGCGCAAAAGCAAAACAGCAACGCGCCACTCATGCCCCAACGCGTGGGCCAACTCAGTTGGCTGGGCCTGTCACCACAGGCCTTGCAAACGCTCAGCCCCTACATCACCGTGCTGCCCAGCCGCACCCCCGTGAACCTCAACACCGCCAGCGTGCCTGTGCTGTACGCCAGCGTGCCCGGCCTGAGCCTGTCGGACGCGCAACGCTTGGTACAACAGCGTGAGCGCCAGCACTGGGTAAGCATGGAAGCTTTTCAAAAAGCCTTGGGGCGCACACTCACCCTAGATGGCTCTCACAGCGTGAACACCCGCTACTTTGAAGTATTGGGCCGCTTGCGCATGCCACACACCACACTGCAAGAACGCTCTTTGGTGCAGCGTGATGGCCAAGATTTGAAGGTGCTGTGGCGCGAGTCTGGCTCTCTACAATGACTGTTCCCATGCTGATCATCGCGCTTCCCCACTCAGTCAACGCCAACACAGGCTACGCCCACGTTCACTCGGATGGGCACAGCGTGTTGCGCAGTGCCACGGGAACCTCTGCCGCGCTTTCAGCCCATGCGGGTGAAGTGGTGGCTGTGGTGCCACACAGCCGATTGGCTTGGCTGCGCGTGCAGCTGCCCCCTGCCAGTCACGGCCCACGTTTGCCAAGCGTGTTGCATGGCTTGCTAGAAGACCGCTTGCTCGACGACCCGCAACAACTGCACATCGTCCTCGCGCCAAACGCCAACGACATCGCCCGTACGGGCGGCGACACCTTGGTGGCTGTGTGCGACAAAACATGGCTGCGCGATGCCCTCGCCCCGCTACAAGCCGCAGGCTTGACCGTGCAACGCATCGTCCCCGAACTCTCGCCCAGCGACAACCCCGTGTTGCAGGTGATGGGCGAACCCGACCACGCACACAGCGTGCTGTGCCACGCGCACGGCGTGACGCTGCTGCCGCCCAACACCGCACAGTGGCGCGCCTTTGCTGAACTCAGCCAAGACGATTTACAAATTCAAGCCGAGCCCGCCATGGTGGCGCGCGTGCAAAGCACACTGCAACGCCAACCCATGCTGCAAAGCGCAGCACAGCGCTGGGTCAAGTCCAGCCAATCGGCGTGGGATTTGGCGCAAGGCGAATGGGCACAAGGCCGCGCCCAACGTGTGCAACGCCAAATGCTGGCCGCATGGCAAACCTTGCTGCACGCCCCTGCATGGCGACCTGTGCGTTGGGGCCTAGTGGCACTGCTTGCGTTGCAAGTGCTAGGGCTGAACGCGTTGGCGTGGCGTGAGCGCAGCGACCTGCAGGCACAACAAGCCGCCTTGCACCACATACTCACCACCACATTCCCATCGGTGACCTTGGTCATCGACGCACCGCTGCAAATGCAGCGCGCCGTGGATGTACTGCAACAAAAATCGGGCTCAACCGCTAGCACCGACATGGAACCTTTGCTCGCCGCCTTAGCAGGCGTGTTGCCTGCAGGGCAAACGCCACAGCAAATTCATTTCGCCGACCACACCCTGCGTCTGCAAGGCCTGGCACTGGACAACCACACCGCAGCCATCGCGCGCCTTCAATCTCAAGGCCTGAGCCTGCGCCAAGACAGCAACGACACATGGGTGTTGCAAGCGGAGGGCGCCAAATGATGACGCCCTTACGCGCACAAGCTCTGGCCCGTTGGCAAGCATTGAGCCCACGCGAACAGCGTGGCCTATCGGTGCTAGCCGCCTTGCTCGCCGTGTGGGTGTTTTGGTCTGTCGCCATCTCCCCTGCGCTGCACACCTTGCGTGACACCGACCAGCGCCGCGTGCAACTGGCTCAACAACAGGCCCACATGCTGGCTTTGCAGGCGCAAGCCCAAGCCTTGCAAACGCGCACCCCCATGTCGCGAGACGAAGCGCTACGCAGTTTGCAAAGCCTCAGCGCGGGCACGGCTTTACAACTTCAAGTGCAAGGTGACCGCGTGTCGGTACAACTCAAAGCAGTGCCGGCCCCCACCTTGGCCAACTGGTTGGCGCAAGCACGCAGCCAAGCGCAAGCCTTGCCCCTCGAAGCGCACCTGACGCGCAATGCCACCAGCACGGCAAACTCAGCCGCCGTCATCTGGGATGGCACCCTGGTGTTGAGCCTGCCCACCCGCAGCGCCACACACTGACGCGGCACACACGCCAACACAGCCACCCCACATGCCACGCCACCCCAACGCCACCCATCCCAACGCCAGTACCCGCTGGGCGTGGACAGGTGCAGGCTTGGGACTGGTCTTGGCCCTCATCACACAAGCCCCCGCCCATTGGTTGACCCAGGCCATCGAACAGACCAGCGGCCAGCAGGTGCTGCTGCAAGACCCACAAGGCACGGTGTGGAACGGCTCTGCGCAGTGGGTGCTGAATGAAGGCCCACTCAACAACGCGGCCAACACCACATCGCTGCCCACGCGCGTGACGTGGCAGCTCGGGCCCAGCATGGACTGGGCCCATGTACGCCCCACACTCAGCGCCACCGTGGCCTCTGCCTGCTGCACACCACAGCCCGTGCGTGTGGATGTGTCGCCCATGTGGCGCGGTGTGCGCGTGCAGGTCAGCGACCACACCTCTCACTGGCCAGCCAGCTGGCTCGTGGGCTTGGGCGCGCCGTGGAACACGATTCAGCCTGAAGGCCAAATGCAACTACAAACCACGCAGCTGCAATGGTCACAGCAAGCGGGGGTTGAACAACTGCAAGGCCAAGCCGAACTGCAACTGCAACACCTCTCCACACGCCTCTCCACGCTACGCCCTTTGGGCACCTACCGTGTACGCGTGCAAGGCGGTGACGCCGTGGCACTGACACTGGACACACTGGAAGGCAGCTTGCAGCTCACAGGCAGCGGCCAACTCCACGACGGGCGCGTGCGCTTCAACGGTGAAGCCTCGGCAGCACCGGATGCAGAAGCCGCGCTCTCTAACTTATTGAACATCCTTGGCCAACGCCAAGGTGCCAAGTCGATTTTGAAAATGGGTTAACGCATATGGCTAAGCAACACACTGTCTTCCACCCTGGTGCCTCGACATGGGCATGTGCGCTTGCGCTAGGGCTGGGACTTGCGCCTGCAGTGACTGGCTTGTCGCTCGTACAGGCGGCACCACTGGTTAAAAAATCGGCGTCTACCGAGCCCATCACCCTCAACTTTGTGAATGCCGAGATTGAATCGGTGGCACGCACCTTGGCCACACTCTCCAACCGCAACTTGGTGGTGGACCCGCGCGTGAAGGGCACCATCAACCTCAGCACTGAATTGCCGGTGTCACCCAACGAAGCATGGAGCCAGTTCTTGGCCGCGCTGCGTTTGCAAGGCTTTGCGATGGTCGAAACCAAAGGCCTTTACAAAATCGTGCCCGAAGCCGATGCCAAGCTGCAAGGCGGCAATGTGCAAGAAATCCAAAAAGGCAATGGCGGCTCGGGCAGCGGCCAAATCGTCACGCACATCTTCAAGCTCAACTTTGAGCAAGCCAACAACTTGGTGCCCGTGTTGCGCCCGCTCATCAGCCCCAACAACACTATCAACGTCAACCCCGGCAACAATTCCATCATCATCACCGACTACGCCGACAACTTGCAGCGCATGGCCCGCATCATCGCCACGCTGGATGTGTCCAACGCCAGCGATGTGGAAGTGATTCAACTCAAGCACGCCATCGCGGTGGACTTGGCACCTTTGGTCTTGCGTTTGGTGGAGTCGGGCAGCAATGCTGCACAAGCGCCTGCCACCCCAGGTCAAACCGGTGCCGAATACAAAACAACGCTGCTGGCTGAGCCGCGCAGCAACACCCTCATCTTGCGCGCGGCCAATCCAGCGCGCGTGGCATTGGTCAAGTCACTGGTCGCCAAGCTCGACCAACCCGGTGGCTCCAACCCCAGCGGCAACATCCATGTGGTGTATTTGAAAAACGCCGATGCCACCAAATTGGCCACCACCTTGCGTGCCGCAGTGAGTGGCCAAGCCACCAGCAGCACCAGCGCCAACCCCAGCGCGACCAACACGGCAGCCACACCCTTGAACGCCACCTCGGGTGCGGCCACCTCTGGCACGACGTTGGGCAGCAGCACCGTCCCAACAGGCCCTGCCACCGGCGGACAAATTCAAGCCGACACAGCCACCAACTCGCTCATCATCACCGCACCCGAACCGCAATACCGCCAACTGCGCGCCGTGATTGACATGCTCGACCAACGCCGTGCGCAAGTGATGGTGGAAAGTTTGATCGCCGAGGTGAATGCCGACAAAGCCGCAGAAATGGGCATCCAATGGCAAACCGCGACAGGGCAAGCAGGCGGCAACATTGGCATCATCGGCACCAACTTCAACAACCCCATCAGCACCACCATTGGCCAAGGCAACATCATCGGCGCATCCGGTGGTGCCACCGCACTCAGTGCCTTGGGCGGTGGTTTGAACATTGGCCGGGCCAGACAAATCAACGGCACCTATGTGCTGAGTAGCTTGGCCACGTTCTTGCAACAAAACGGGGATGGCAACGTGTTGTCCACACCCACGTTGCTGACACTAGACAACGAAGAAGCCAAGATTGTGGTGGGCCAAAACGTGCCGTTCGTCACAGGCCAGTACACCAACAACAACACGACCAACGGGTCTGTGAATCCGTTCCAAACCGTGGAGCGCAAGGACGTGGGTTTGACCTTGAAGGTCAAACCGCAAATCAGTGAAACCGGCACCGTCAAGCTCACCATCTTCCAAGAAGTGTCAAGCGTGGTGCCCAACTCTGTGGGGTCCACCACCGGTCTGATCACCAACAAGCGCAGCATCGAATCGAATGTGTTGGTGGACGACGGCTCCATCATCGTGCTGGGCGGTTTGTTGTCTGACGAATACTCTGGCGCAGCCAGCCAAGTACCCGCCTTTGGCGATATTCCTGTGATTGGTTGGTTGTTCAAAAGCGAAAGCCGTACACGCACCAAGAAAAACCTCATGGTGTTCTTGCGTCCCGTGGTGATGCGCGATGCGGCAGCGTCTGATGCTTTGAGCAACAGCCGTTACCAACAAATGATGGGCTTGCAACAAAACGCACAGCCAGGCTTCAACCCCATCTTGGGCACGGGCAATTCACCGGTGTTGCCACCTGCACCTGTGCCCACTCCGTCGGTCGCGCCCACTGCAACGCCAGCCCAATAAACATGCGCCGCCCACTGCCCTACGCCTTTGCCCGTACCCACCAGCTCTTGCTGGAGGACGATGGCCACACGCTCACGCTGTGGCACAGCGATGCGCCCGATCTGAGTGCGTGGAGCGAGGTGACACGCCGCCACACCGTGCAGTCGTTTGAGTACACCGACAAAGCCACGCTGGCCAAACGCATCAGCGAAGCCTATGCGCAAGCCGACAGCAATGCCGCAGCGGTGGTGAGTGAAGTCGAGAGCGATGCAGACCTCACGCGCATGATGCAAGAGCTGCCCGCCGTGGAAGACTTGCTCGAAGCTGCGGATGATGCCCCCATCATCCGCATGCTCAACGCACTGCTCACACAAGCTGCACGCGATGGTGCGAGCGACATCCACATCGAACCGTATGAGCGCCACAGCAGTGTGCGTTTCCGCGTGGACGGCACACTGCGCGAAGTGGTGCAACCCAACCGTGCTTTGCATGCCGCGCTGATTTCGCGCCTGAAGATCATGGCCGAACTCGACATCGCCGAAAAACGTTTGCCACAAGACGGGCGTATTTCACTGCGCCTCGGGCAACGCGCCATTGACGTGCGCGTGTCCACCTTGCCCAGCGCCCATGGCGAACGCGCCGTGCTGCGTTTGCTCGACAAGACGGAGAGCAAACTCACGTTGCAAGCTGTGGGCATGGAAGGCAACACGCTGCGCCGCTTTGAAGCCTTGGTGCAGCAACCCCACGGCATCATCTTGGTCACTGGCCCCACGGGCTCGGGCAAAACTACCACGCTGTACGCCGCGCTGCAAGGGCTAGACGCCACGCGCAACAACATCATGACGGTGGAAGACCCGATTGAATACGAGCTGGCCGGCGTGGGCCAAACTCAGGTGAACGCCAAAATTGATTTGGACTTTGCCAAAGCCTTGCGCGCCATCCTGCGCCAAGACCCAGACATCATCATGATTGGTGAAATTCGCGATTACGAAACCGCGCAAATCGCCATCCAAGCCTCGCTCACCGGCCACTTGGTGCTGGCCACCTTGCACACCAACGATGCGGCCAGCGCCATCACCCGTTTGACCGACATGGGCGTGGAGCCCTTCTTGCTCAGCTCATCGCTGTTGGGCGTGTTGGCCCAGCGTCTGCTGCGCAAAACCTGCACGCACTGCTCAGGCCAAGGGTGTGAGGTGTGCGGCCACAGCGGCTACCAAGGCCGCACCGGCATTTTTGAATTGCTCACCACCAACGACGACATCCGCGCCCTCATCCACAACCAAGCCAGCGAAGCCCAGCTGCGTGACGCGGCGCTTCGCAACGGCATGACGCTGATGCGTGACGACGGCGAGCGTTTGGTGCGGCAAGGTATTTCGACGCGCGAAGAGCTGGTGCGCGTGACCCGCGATTAACAAAAAAGAATCTCCGCATGTAATATTTACTTCCTCTTGTTTGTACTATTTGAATACTTTTAAATTCATTTAAAAGTACTGCTGTTCAGCAATTCAAACCAATCAAACAGAAGGAAGCATGATGAAAAAACACCTCAAATACCTGCTGACAGGGCTCGCAGCGGCGGCGTTGGTCGCGTGCGGGGGGGGGGTAGCGGTGGGACTTCCACCACGTCCTCTCTCACAGGCACCGCAGCCGTTGGCGCACCACTCGCAGGTGCCACCGTCGTCTTGAAAGACAGTACAGGCAAAACATTGACACAAACCGCAGGGGCTGATGGCACTTATACCTTTGCAGATGTGTCTGGCCTGACTGCCCCCCTGATGCTGCAAGCCACAGGCACGGCAGGGGGCACCAACTACACCTTGCACAGTGTGCTGGAAACCGCGCCAGCTTCTGGTGTTAGTGGGATCATTAACGTTTCACCCCAAACGGATGCGGCTACAGCTCAAGCCCTTGGTGCAGAACCCGCAACGGTTTTTGCAGACGCCGCACAAATCAAAACCATTGATGCCACCAAACTGGCCGATGCCAAAGCAAGGCTCAATGCAGCGCTCGCCGATGTTTTGACGGCCCTAGGGAAAGACCCCAAAACAGTCGATGTATTCACCACCGCCTTCAAAGCCGACAACACCGGTTTGGACAAATTGCTTGACTTGGTGAGCGTCAACAATGCGGCAACAAGCAGCGGCCAAGCCATGCAAGTGACCTACAAAGGCACCCAAGTTTCCACCACCATCGCACCTGATGCCACACCGACTGCGGTCACACCGCTGGCAGTGACTGCAGCCACATTGAAGGCGGATGCCAGCTTGGATACCTCTGGCATCAAAACAATGGTCAGCAGTTTCAATGCATTGACCGACACAGCTGACCGCATCAAATCGGCAGCCATGCTTGATGTGTTCGATACCGACTACTTGGACGATGGCAAAAACCGCGCAACCCAAATTGCCGATATTGCCGACTACGCTGTGGGGATTCAACTGAGCAGTTATGTGTTGAATGGTTGCGACACCAGCACCACACCCGTGGTCTGCCAAGGTCAAGCCACGCTGACAAGAACCGACAAAAGCACCGAAACTTTTCCCATGCCCGTCAAACTCGGCACCGATGGCAAATGGCGCGCATACGGCAATCAAGCCCCCTTCGAATTTGAATTGAAGCCTGTGGCTTACCAACAAAACTATGTGGGCTCGACCGCCTCAGGTCCTACTTTGCAGACCGGCTATAACTTCTACTTCACAGGCTATGTTGGCAACGCCAACACCCGCAGCTACCAAAGCGCTATCTTGTACAACAGCCTTGACGATGGCGCGACGTGGACCGTCAGCACCAAGCTCAAAGTCAATAGCAATTGCTACAACAACTTTTTGCCCATTGACGTCGACACGACCACTTCTGCATCGTGCGGCAATTTCAGAGCGGTGAGCGATGCCACCAACATTGCCAACAACAATGCCGCGCAAGCGCAAGGTAAAAAGTGGTTCAAGATCGTGGCCTATCCCAATGCCGATTACACAGGCACACCCACCACCTATCAGCACCGCTCTGGGCGTCAACTGTTTGACGCCACCACCGGCGCTGCCGCAGTGGCAACCAGTGGTTTGAGCATCACCACCAGCGAGCTGGGTAGCAACAGCGTGAGCTTCACAGGTAGCCCTGAATACGTGAGCATCAGCGTCCAAGCAGTTGGCATGAGCTACGCTGCGAACAGGGCCTCTTGGGAGGGTTCATCCGAAGTCAAAGCTTTGGGTGGCAAAGCTACTACTGCAGCCGCGCTGAGCCAATGCGGCAGTGCTTGCACCACCGCCTATGGCACGGGTTCCAAGATCACGTCTATCCAGCTCAATGGCCGCGACAAACAAAACCGTGGGGTTTGGGTTCAATACTCAGCGGGCTCATCAACTTCGTCATCTACGACTACGCAATAAAGCACACAAGCACGCTTCATCCCAAAGCCGTCACGTTAAAAGCGTGGCGGCTTTTTTTTGCACAAGTCGGCTTGACGTATCCATTAGCATTGCCTCATGCCCGTTTACTCCTTTGAAGCCCTAGACCCCCAAGGCCAAACACGCCATGGCGTGTTGGAAGCCGACACGGCACGCACGGCACGCAGCCAATTGCGTGCGCAAGACTTGGTGCCACTCAAGGTGGCGCCGGTGCAGCGCAGCAAGCAAGGCTTAGACACAGTCATCTGGGAACGCAAGGTGTTCAGCACGACCGAGCTGGGCGTGTGGACCAGTCAACTCTCAGGCTTGGTCTCGGCGGGTTTGCCGATTGAACGCGCCTTGGCGTCTCTCAGCGATGAGGCCGAGACACCACGCCAACGCGATGTGGTCGCCATGCTGCGCACCGAGGTCAACGCAGGCAGCACATTTGCCAAAGCACTCAGCCAGCACCCCCGGGAGTTCTCAGCCACCTACATCGCCGTCATCGGTGCCGGTGAACAAAGCGGCCATTTAGGCCTGGTGCTTGAACGCTTGGCCGCCGATTTGGAGGAGCAACACAACTTGCGCAGCAAGTTGTTGGCAGCGGGCTTGTACCCGGCCATCGTGAGTGTGGTGGCCTTGGTCATCGTGCTGTTTTTGTTGGCGTATGTGGTGCCGCAAGTGGCGCAGGTGTTTGGCAGCAACCAGCAACAACTGCCCGCACTCACCAGCTTCATGTTGGCCGTGAGCAGTTTTGTACAAAATTTTTGGCTATGGGGGGTGTTGCTGTTGCTCGCCGCAGCCGCCGCCAGCCACGTGGCCTTGAAGCAGCCGGACCTGCGTTTGCGTTTTGATGCGGCTTGGTTACAACTGCCCTTGGTGGGGCGCTTGGCCCGTGGCTATAACGCTGCACGTTTTGCCAGCACCTTGGCCATGCTTGCCACGGCGGGTGTGCCGATTTTGAAAGCGCTGCAAGCCGCCGCTGACACGCTCAGCAACACCGCACTCAAACGCGATGCGCAAGACGCATTGGTGCTGGTGCGCGAAGGCGCACCGCTGGCCTCGGCGCTGGCACAACACCCACGTTTTCCGCGTTTGCTGGTGATGTTCTCGCGCTTGGGCGAACAAACGGGCACGCTGCCCACCATGCTGCAACGCGCAGCGACGCAGCTGAGCACCGAAGTGCAGCGTCGCGCTTTACAACTGGCGACTATCCTTGAGCCGCTGCTCATCGTGGCGATGGGCGCGATGGTCATGCTCATCGTGTTGGCGGTGATGCTGCCCATCATTCAACTCAATCAATGGGTCAGATGAGCCCCCACGCTCGGCACTGTCGTGTCCTCACTGCCCCCCGAGGGGGCTGGTCCGCCTTGGGAGCGGCCCGGCGTCGGACCGTATTTGGAGAATACAAATGAGCATCTCACTAGACGGTAAGTTGGTCGTAGCAATTTCCTCAAGGGCACTGTTCGACTTCGAAGAAGAAAACCAAGTCTTCGAGCAAGGCGACGACCGCGCCTACATGAACTTGCAGCTCGACCGCCTTGAGACACCCGCCAAACCCGGCGTGGCGTTTTCATTGGTGCAAAAGCTGTTGGCGTTCAACACGGCTGAGGCGCAACGCGTGGAGGTGGTCATCCTCTCGCGCAACGACCCCGTCAGTGGCATGCGCGTGTTCCGCTCGGCGCAGCACTATGGCTTGCCGATTCAGCGTGGCAGCTTCACGCGTGGGCAATCGCCTTGGCGCTATTTGCGCCCGCTCAACGCCAACTTGTTTTTGTCCACGCATTTGTCAGATGTGCGATCAGCCCTCGATGCCGGCGTGCCTGCCGCGCAGGTGTACCCACATTCGGCCCGTGCCTCAGAAGCCAACCCACACGAAGTGCGCATTGCCTTTGACGGTGATGCGGTGTTGTTCAGCGACGAAGCTGAGCGTGTGTTTCAAGCCCAAGGCTTGGACGCGTTTCAGCAACATGAAAAAACCAATGCCGCACAGCCCTTGCCTGCCGGCCCCTTCAAACCTTTGTTGGCCGCCCTGCAAGTGCTGCAACAAGCGGGCACACCGCATATGCGCATTCGCACCGCGTTGGTCACCGCACGCAGCGCACCCGCCCACGAACGCGCCATTCGCACGCTGATGAACTGGAACATTGAAGTGGACGAGGCCATGTTCTTAGGTGGTCTTGAAAAAGGCGAGTTCTTGCGCGAGTTTGAACCCGACTTTTTCTTTGACGACCAAACCGGCCACATCGAATCTGCCGCCCGTCACGTGCCAGCAGGCCATGTGGCCAGTGGCGTGCGCAACACCGAAGTTTGAAAACACATGAACGCTTTTAAAACCGTCGCCAACAACGTGGCGACGAATTGGCAAAAAAGCCGCTTGCAGCTCAGCCGCGTCTGGGCTTTGTCGCTGCCGTATTTCCAGTCAGAAGAAAAGTGGCGCGCCCGCTTGCTGCTGGCTGCCTGCGTGGGCTTGAACCTTGGCATGGTCTACATGATGGTCTTGCTCAACGACTGGAACCGTGTGTTCTACGACGCGCTGCAAAACCGCAATGCCGAGGTGTTTTGGAAACAACTCGGCGTGTTCGCCCTGCTGGCCACGTGCTTCATCATCGTGGCGGTGTACCGCTTTTACCTCACGCAGTTGTTGGAAATGCGTTGGCGTGCCTGGATGACGCGCGACTACTTGCAACGCTGGCTCAAAGGCCATGTGTTCTATCAGCTTGAGTTGCAAAGCAAAAACGGCACAGACAACCCCGACCAACGGATTCAAGAAGACGTGCAGCAATTCACCGCAGACACGGTGGGCTTGTCGCTCGGTTTGCTTGATGCCACGGTCACGCTGTTGAGCTTTGTCGGTATCTTGTGGAGTCTTTCGGGCGGCTTTAGTTTTGAGGTGATGGGTGAGACCTACAACCTCCCCGGCTTCATGGTGTGGATGGCTTTGTCTTACGCATTGGCAGGCAGCTTGATTGGCCACTGGATTGGCCGTTCGATGGCGTCACTCAACTTTGCACAGCAGCGACTCGAAGCCGACTTTCGTCACCACCTGATGCGCGTGCGTGAATACAGCGAAGCCATTGCGTTAGACCGTGGCGGCCGCGTAGAACGCCTGTCGCTGCAAGAACGCTTTGCGCAAGTGCTGGACAACTTCATGCGCTTGCTGCGCGTGCAAAAGCGCTACACCTGGTTCAACTCGGGCTACGGGCAAGCGGCGGTGGTATTCCCCATGCTGGTGGCGTCGCCACGCTATTTCAGTGGTGCGATTCAACTGGGTGAGTTGATGCAAATCTCCTCGGCGTTTGGCCAAGTGCAAGAGTCACTCAGCTGGTTCATCAGCAACTACAGCCGCTTGGCGTCGTGGCAAGCGACCACCCTGCGTTTGACGAGTTTTCAAGATCAGATGTTGGCGATCAAGGTGGACGAGGTGACAGAACCTGAAGCCGCACCGCGGTCCTTCACGGGCGCAACCCCAGTCACGCACACGGGCATCAACGCCTTGCACACCACGCCTCTCACGGTGTCTCTGCCCAATGGCGAGGTGCTGCTGGCCGACACATCGCTCAACGCGGCTGCGGGTGACACCGTGTTGATTCGCGGCCCCTCCGGCTGCGGCAAGTCCACCTTGCTGCGCGTGTTGGCCGGTATTTGGCCGTATGTCAGCGCACCCACACACGACCGCCACGGCGAGCCCATCACCTATGGCCCCGTGGTGCTGCCCGAGCGCAGCGTGTTCATGCCGCAGCGACCTTACTTCCCCGAAGGAACTTTGCGCCAAGCGCTAGCCTATCCAGATAGCGCCGCACACTACACCGACGAAGCGTTGAAGAACGCGTTGTACGACGCGTTGCTGCCCCATTTGGTGGATGAGCTCGACGTGGCAGGCCATTGGACACAACAACTCTCAGGTGGCGAACAACAACGCTTGGCCTTGGCGCGCGTACTGCTCAAGCGCCCACGCTGGGTGTTTGCTGACGAAGCAACCAGCGCCTTGGATGAAGCCGGCGAAAAAGTGCTTTACGAAAAACTGTTGACGATGGTGCGCGAAGAAGGCGGCGGCTTGGTGTCCATCGCCCACCGTGCCAGTGTGGCCAACTACCACGACACGGTTTGGCAATTTGCGCCTGCGCCAGAAGGCGGCACGGCTAAGTTCATTCTTATCGCAGAATGAAAAAAAATGCTTAAGCCTTCCAGCGTTCCCAACCTTTAGCGCGCAAATCACAGGCGGGGCAGTTGCCACAGCCGTAGCCCCAATCGTGGCGGTGTGAGCGGTCCCCCATGTAGCAGGTGTGGGTGTGCTCGACGATGAGGTCGACCAACTGATCGCCGCCATTGGCATGTGCTTTTTGACCGAGGTCATAGGCCAGTTGCCAGGTCTGCGCTTTATCGATCCACATCAACGGTGTCTCAATCAGCAAGCGACGATCCATGCCCAACGACAAGGCGATTTGCATGGCCTTCATGGTGTCGTCGCGGCAGTCGGGGTAGCCTGAAAAATCGGTTTCGCACACGCCGGTGACGATGACATCCAAATCGCGGCGATAGGCCAATGCAGCCGCCAACGTGAGGAACAACAGGTTACGCCCCGGCACAAAGGTGTTGGGCAAGCCCGAGGCTTCCATCTTGAAGGCCATGTCACGCGTGAGCGAGGTTTCGCTCACCTGCCCCAACACACCGAGGTCGAGCAAATGGTCTTCACCCAATTTGTGGCCCCATTGCGGAAATTGCGCGCGCACTTGCGCCAGGACTTGCAGGCGGGCTTCTAGCTCCACCAAATGACGTTGGCGGTAATCAAACGCCAAGGTCTCCACGCGCTCATATTGCGCCAGCGCATGGGCCAAACAGGTGGTGGAGTCTTGCCCGCCCGAGAACAAAACCAGTGCGTTGCGGTGAATGGGGTGACGTGCTTGCATGGGACTCTCAGTGTGAAGACGTTGGGGCGTGTGAAATTTTGTCAGTCAAAGCAATCGCCAAAGCACTGAGCAAGAACGTGATGTGGATGATGGTTTGCCACATCAACACCTTCTCGTCGTAGTTGGCGGCATTGATGAAAGTCTTGAGCAAATGGATGGACGAAATGCCAATGATGGCCATGCCCAACTTCACCTTCAACACCGAGGCATTCACATGGCTGAGCCACTCGGGTTGATCGGGATGATCTTCGAGGTACATGCGCGACACAAAGGTTTCATAGCCGCCCACGATGACCATGATGAGCAAGTTAGAAATCATCACCACGTCAATCAGCCCCAACACCACCAGCATGGTGATGGACTCGCTCAGGTGCGTGACGGTCATGCCATTTTTGTAGCCAATGCTGGTCACCAAAGCATCCAACGCCGCTTGGCTACCAAACGCCGCCTCAACCAAATGCACCAACTCCACCCAGAAATGAAACACGTACACCGCCTGCGCCGCAATGAGGCCCAAATACAAAGGCAGCTGCAACCAACGGCTGGCAAAAATAAAACGGGGCAATGCAGGAGTTTGTTTCATACGGAACAATCTGGAGTGAATGCGTAAATTTTGCCTGAGCCCGCCTAAACTCCAGCCATGTTGATACAAATTTTCTCTTTGATCTTGCACTTCGCCGTGGGCTTGGTGGCAGGCACCTGTTTGCTGCGCATGTACATCCATTTGCAGCGCATCAATCTGTCGTCGAGTGGCGGCAACCCACTGGCCCCGTTTGTGTTCAGCATCACCAATTGGATTGTGTTGCCCGTGCGCCGCTTTGTGCCCGCGATAGGTCGTCTGGATACGGCCAGTTTGGTCGCCGCGTATGCGGTGCTGCTGGCCAAACACTCGCTGCTGTGGATCATGGCAGGCGCCACGGCACATTGGCTGACTTTGCTCGTGAACACAGGCTTTGAACTGGCGAGCATCATTCTGTCGAGCCTCATGTGGATGGTCATTGGGTACGCGCTGATGTCTTGGTTCAGTGCGGCGTCGGATGTGCGTTACTTTTTAGCCCAGTTGGTCGAACCACTGCTGCGTCCCATTCGCCGCGTGTTGCCACAGATGGGGGGGGTGGATTTGTCGCCCATCGCGCTGATGCTGTTGATTCAAATCGCAGAGATCGTGCTGCACAGTGTGCAGATGCAATTGGTTTTTTAAAACTCGCCATTGAGGAACCACCATGACGCTCAAACACTTTTGGCTTGCTGCATCACTGGTTTTTTCCACCCTGCACGCGGCCTCGCAAACCGCCGCAACGCCCACCACGCTTCCACCGGTGAGCACCATTGCCGCGCTTGATGTGCCGCGTTACATGGGCACTTGGTATGAGATCGCTAAATTTCCCAACCGCTTTCAAGCCAAATGCGCAGCCAACACGCGCGCCAGTTACTTGGCAACCACGGATGGCTCGGTGCAAGTGCTCAACAGCTGCGTCACGGCCGATGGCAGCACCATCGACGCCCTGGGTCTGGCCAAACAAGTGGGCGGTGCCACCTCATCCAAACTGCAAGTGCGTTTTGCACCTGCATGGCTGAGCTGGTTGCCCATGGTGTGGGGCGACTATTGGGTGATTGACTTAGACGCCGATTACCAACTGGCAGCCGTGAGTGATGCCAAGCGCGACTACCTGTGGGTACTGTCACGTACGCCGCACATCTCGGACAAAGCCTACGATGCGTTGATGGCGCGACTCAAAGCACAAAGCTTTGACATCAGCAAGCTCGAACGGACACAACAGTTTTAGTTAGACGCCTGAAAAACTATTTGGTTTTTTGGCGCAGCTCATACACCGTGAGCCAGCCACCGGCCGTGCCGCACAACGCAATTAAACCCATGCCCATCATAGAGAAGTGGTCCGGCACATGGTCAAACACCAGCCAGCCACCCAACATGGCAAACCCAATTTGCGCATACATGTAGGGCATCAAGGTGCCCGCGGGTGAGCGCTCAAACGCCATGATAAGCAAAAAGTGCCCCACGCAACCGGCCACGCCCATGAGCACCAATTCCAACAACACCCGTGTGTCGGTGACCGGCACCCAAAACCAATACAAGGGCACAGAGGCCAGCGCGGTGCCCACCCACGTGGTGTAGAACTGGGTGGTCATGGCATCTTCGGTGCGCGCCATCTTGCTGGTGAGCAATTGAAACGCTGCATTCACGACCACCAAGGCCGCAGGAATTAGCAGCGACCAACCAAACACATCGGTGCCAGGCCGCACGATGATGAGCGTTCCCACAAAGCCGCCACACACCAACCACACGCGCTGGGCAGACACATGCTCGCCCAACAAACGCGCTGCCAACAAGGTGACGAGCAAAGGCACCGTCATCACAATGGCGGTGAACTCACCCACAGGCAAGAGCTTCAAACTTAAAAACGCCAAGCCCGTGACGGACGCCAGCAACACACCGCGCGTGAGTTGCTGACGCGGGTTCTGGGTTTTCAAAACATCCAAACCTTTGAGCGGCAACACCACGGCGGTGGTGAGCAAGGCCTGAAAAAAGTAACGCGCCCAAACTGCCATCAAGACGGGCACCACCGTGGTGACGCGCTTGGTGGTCGTGTCCAACACCGCAAAGCACGCCACAGCGATGAGCAGCAAGCTGATGCCCAAAAGCGCTGGCGGTGATTTTTTAGGCAAGGGGTTCCGCTTTACTTTTGGCATGCCGCAAGTTGTTGCAGCGGTCGTGGCTGATGGCCAAATTGTCTTGGTGGCTGTTGCCACCTTCGCTCAGCGGCTGAATGTGCTCTAGCGTGGCGTCGTCGTGCGCCACATGCGCCCCACAGACCCAACACGGCACCACGCCATGCAACTGGCGCGATACCGTTTTGTAGATTTTGTCGCGGGTGAGCTTGAGGCGGCTCAAGGTGTTACTTCACCCAAGCCGTCAAAGTTTTGGCGTAGGCGTCAAAGTCTTTGATGGGGCGCTTGGCAACACCCGAGGCTTCAGCCGCACGTGCCACCGCAGGCGCGATGCGCTGGATGAGGCGTGTGTCGAATGGCTTGGGAATGATGTTGTCCACGCCAAAGGTCAAATCCAAACCGGGGTAAGCGGCTTGCACTTCGGCGGTCACTTCGAGCTTGGCCAAGTCTGCGATTTCGCGCACGCACGCAATCTTCATGGCATCGGTAATTTTGGTCGCACCGCAATCCAAAGCGCCACGGAAGATGTACGGGAAGCACAACACGTTGTTCACTTGGTTGGGGTAGTCCGAGCGGCCCGTAGCGATGATGCAATCAGGGCGCACGGCTTTGGCCAACTCGGGACGAATTTCTGGCTCGGGGTTGGCCAAGGCCAAGATGAGTGGCTTGTCAGCCATGGTCTTGACCATGTCTTGTGTCAACACGCCAGGGGCAGAGCAACCCAAGAACACATCAGCGCCATTGACCGCATCGGCCAAGGTGCGCAGTTCGGTCTTTTGTGCAAAGCGCGCTTTGGAGTCGTCGTAGCCACCGGGGCGACCTTCATAAATCACGCCTTTGGAGTCACACACAAAAATGTTCTCGATCTTCACGCCCAAGCCCACAAACACGCCCAAGCAAGCCAAGGCGGCGGCGCCTGCACCCGACACCGCCACTTTGATTTGGGTGATGTCTTTGCCAGCCAACTCCAAACCGTTCAGCATGGCCGCAGCCGAGATGATGGCCGTGCCGTGTTGGTCGTCGTGGAACACGGGAATGCGCATGCGCTCGCTGAGTTTTTGCTCGATGTAGAAACACTCGGGCGCTTTGATGTCTTCGAGGTTGATGCCCCCAAAGGTGGGCTCCATGGCGGCGATGATGTCCACCAGTTTGTCGGCATCGCGCTCGTCGAGTTCAATGTCAAACACGTCGATACCCGAAAACTTCTTGAACAAGCAGCCCTTGCCTTCCATCACAGGCTTGCCGGCCAAGGCGCCGATGTCGCCCAAACCTAACACGGCGGTGCCGTTGGTGATGACGCCCACCAAGTTGCCGCGGCTGGTGTACTCGTACGAAGCGAGTGGGTCTTTTTCAATTTCCAAGCAGGGATACGCGACGCCAGGTGAATATGCCAAGCTCAAATCGTGCTGGTTGTCCAGCGGGTGCGTGGGCTCCACGCGAATCTTGCCCTTGGTGGGCGAGCGATGGTATTCAAGCGCGGCTGCGCGCAATTCTTGTTCTGCTGGGGTCATGAAAAAGAGCTCCGAATTATTTTAAAAATGGGGTCAATCCTAGCCTGAACAGGGGCGCCAAATAGGCGGCGCGTGTCCGTGCATACACTTACGCACTTTCCTCCTACATCTGCTCACACCGCCGCCCATGCAAGCCCTGCTCAACGCCATCGCCACGATGGCCCTGCCCACCGATGCGCAACGCATCTTCCACGGCCGTGGTGGCTTGCACCCAGGCTGCGAACAATGGGCACTGGACGCATTTCCGCCCGTGCTGGTGCTGACCAGTTTTCAGCCCGTGTCGCCCGATGAACTGGCCACCGTGGGCGCAGCCTTATCCGCACGTTGGGCGCAGATCGCCCCCGAGCAAGTGCCGAATTGGGTGTTTCAGTGCCGCGCCGAAGGCCACATCGACACTCGCTTGATGAGCGGCACCGTGCCCGACCCACATGTGGTGACAGAGCACGGCGCTCGCTTTCGCGTGCATGTGCTCAAAGGCCAAAACCATGGCTTGTTCCTCGACATGGCCGAAGGCCGTGAATGGGTGAGGCAGTATGTGCGCCACTACCCTGCCACGCAGCCGCGTCTGAAAGTACTCAACCTGTTTGCCTACACCTGCGCGTTCTCGGTGGTGGCACTGCAAGCCGGTGCCAAGCAGGTGGTGAACGTGGACATGAGCCACGGCGCATTAGCTATTGGCCAACAAAACCACCCGCTGAACGACATCAGCACGGGCGCGAGTTTTTTGGCGCATGACATTTTTAAAACCTGGGGCAAGATCACGCGAGGTGGTCCTTATGGCTTGGTCATCGTCGATCCGCCCAGCTACCAAAAAGGCAGCTTCATCGCCACCAAAGACTACGCCAAGCTCATGCGCCGCTTGCCTGAGCTGTTGGCGCCTGGCGGCTATGCGCTGCTGTGCTTGAATGCGCCCGAACTGGGCCTGAGCTTTTTGCAAGACCAAATGAAAGAGCTGGCACCCGAGCTGAACTTTGTGCAACGTGTGGCCAACCCAACGGCGTTTGCCGATGTGTCGAGCGAGCGCTCGCTCAAAGTGTTGGCCTATCAATTGCCGCCGCTGCCGACGGCTTTGGAGAGCCCATGAGGTCACACATCTCCATCGTCAACGTCGATAACTGCGACACCTGGACCCGCTACCGCAGCGGCCTGTGCAACAACTGCGCGGCCAACTGCTGCACCATGCCCGTGGAAGTGAAGTTGCCTGACTTGGTTCGCCTAGAACTGGTCGACCCGTTTGAAGCCGAGCACGAAGAGCCCAAGCAAATTGCCAAGCGCTTGCAAAAGATGGGCGTGATTGAACACTTCAATTTCAAGAACAGCATCTTCACGCTGTCACGCCGCGCCAATGGCGACTGCCAAAACTTGGATGCCAAAACACGCCGCTGCAATGTGTACGACAAGCGCCCCAACACCTGTCGACTGCATCCGCAAGTAGGACCAAGACCTGGCTACTGCCCTTACGGCGCAGTTCGGTAAATTGCCACTCAGCATCTGTGTGTGGCGAGTTGTTGCCACTTTGCGAAACGCATTCAAATGCCAGCGGCAAACCCTTGCCTGAGCGCTTGCCTGTGATTGCCGCCGCACGCACCACTGACGTGCGAATGAAACACAAATAGCTCACGCCAACGCGTCACAAAACTTTACATTCAAGGGGTGTGTTTTTTGCTTCTTCACAGAGGGTAATTTCGCCCTGTGTAAGAAGGGAGCTCATCATGAGCAGCATTTCTAGCGCCAGCGTCAACACGGCTTGGTTGCAGACGCAAATGCAGATGAAGGCATACGCTTCGGGTACGCAAAAAAGCCAACAGGCCGAACAAGCGTTCTCGAAGATTGATACTGCAAAGCAAGGCTTTTTTGATATCGCAGGTTTGACCACAGCGGTCAACAACGCGGTGTCGTCTAGCCAAAACACCAAGAACCTGAGCTTCAGTGCAACCGACATCGAAACTGCATTCAAGAAAATTGACGCAGACGGCGACGGCAAAGTCACACAACAAGAGTTCACCAGCACGGTGAGCCAGCTCAAGGGCAAAGGCGGCCATCACCACCATCATGCTGCCAGCGACGCCGCATCCACCGGCAGTGAAATGGCAGGCATGCAAGGCATGCCGCCACCACCGTCTTCATCCAGCGCTCAGGGTTCAAACGGAGCAGATGAAGGTTTTACATCAGATGAATTGAAGGCTCAACTGGATGCCATAGGTGAATCGGACGCAAAGCGCGCAACTTTAATCAGCAAGGTGTTGAACAACTTCAGCGCGGCTGATGTGGATGGCAACGGCAAGGTCAACTTTGCCGAAGCCATGCAGTTGGATAAAGCGTCAGCCACCAGCACGAGCGATGTGAGCGCTGAGCAACTTCAGCAAAAACTGATGCGTCAAATCATGCGAATGATGCAGGTGTATGGCACCAACGACGCCAGTGGCACCACCACGGCATCCAGCCAGGTGTCGGTCACGGCGTAAGCTTATCGAGACGACCGCAGCGGTTCGAGCAACTCGCTCAACCCGTTGTGGTCTATCTCGTGCATCAGGTGAAGCAAACGCCCGACTTCACCCTTGGGAAAACCTTCCCGTGCAAACCAGTTCAGGTAGTTGCCAGGCAAATCGGCCAACACCATACCTTGGTGCTTGCCAAAGGGCATGCGCATCGTGACCAACTTTTGCAAATCTTCAGGGTTCATCGCGAGGATTTAGTTCAACGCATCCAACAAGTCTTGCGTGTCGCGAATGATGGGCTGCGCCAACTGCAACAGCACATGGCCATCCACCGCCTGCTGCGCCCAACGGTTGGAAGCTTCGAGCATAGGGTGCGTGTGCAAGTAGTCGGGCACTTCATAGTCTGGTGACTGCTCTTTGAACGCCAACAACATGCTGAGGTACCCCGAGAAGTACAAACCAAACATCAACGCATTGGCCGCTTCTTGCGTGATCTCGCGACGCCCCACCCGCTGCAAAAACAAAGCCTTGGCAGTTTCTATCGTGGGTAATTCACTGGCACTCAGTTGGAACTCGTCGTCCAAGGTTTGGCATGCCTTGTCCCATTGCGCTTCGGCGTCTGTCATGTCATTCATCATTTTTTCGCTCAGGCGAGCATTGTGCCTTTGCACTTCTTGGCACCACAGCGACAGGCGTATTTGGCTTTGAGTGCATCGGTCAAAGGCTCGTCACTCACCAAACCATAGTCAAACGTCAGCTCTTCGCCGCGCCACACTTGGCGGCGTGTTTGGATGAAGATGCGGCCGTCGACCTCTACCGGTTCACAGTTGGGGCGACAGGAGTGATTGATCCAGCGCGAGGCATTGCCACCGTACAGGCCATCAATCACCCGCGCATCGTCGATATGAAAGTAAAACGTGTGCTCGGGATTGCTGGGGTCATGCGGATGGCGGCGCTGCGCCTCGGCCATCGAAATAATTTCGCCCACATATTCGATCACGGTTTCGCCTGCGGCCATGTGGCACAAGGCAAACACGCCTTTGCCATGCACGCGAGACGACAGTACTTCGATGCGTGAATCACTCACCCGTGTCACGCATTCACTTCGAACTCGCGCGGCATTCAGGGCCTTTGAAATCAAACGAGGTCACTTTGCCCGCTTGAATTTCAAATATGGTTTCGCAGGTGTTGATGAAGTTCATAGACGGCGCCCACGCATTGGCGCCTGGATAAATTGAATTACCCAAAAATGAGGTTTGCGCGTTTGGATTCACGCCCGTGGAAGTGACCACCTCAGAGCTTTTGTAAACCAAGTACTTGAACCCATTGGCTTCGTAGGTCTTCAAAGGGCGACCCCATTGACTGACCAACGCGGCTTCATCCTCGCCGAGCCAGACGTTCAACCGTTGTTCATATCCCGCGTGGGTGGCGCAGCCTGCCAAGATGAGAAGCACCCAAAAAGTGATTGCAATTTTTTTCATCATATGTTTTACCTCGAAGTCAAAACCGTTGAACCTGCGAGAACTGTATATCGTTTGCCCACCTTACTCCACTGTAACGATAGGGTTAGCTTCAAAGAAGAACAGTCATTTTCATGTAGGTCGAACGGTCATTTCTCAAGCTCAGGAAACCTGACGACCTAAGCGAGGGAAGAGTGAGTTTCAGCAAGTAAAGGAAAAGGACAATGCCAACCCAATCTCCAACAACCATCACAGCGGTACTCATTAGGAAGTTTTCCGTCATTTCTGAGTGAAAAAACCAAAGTTGTTGGACGATGGGTGGGATGACCGCGAAAAGCACGGAGACTTGAAACAGCTTGATAGCGTTCAGGTTTGTTAATTCTGAATCTAGCTTCAACCAATCGACAGCGATGTGACGCGTCCATAGCGGTACCGCCCCCATGATGACGCCTGTGACAGCCAACGTCCAATAATTCCCGTCAAAGTCTGGACGCAAGTACATAAAAAGCGTGGACGCTAATGTCACTCCAATGGCGCCGTTCGCTACAAACACCAGAATCAACGCCATCTTTAAACCGCTTGGAAGATAGACCCAATGTACGGAGTAAGAGTACTTCAGCTCGTCAAAAAGCAACTCATTTAAACGATTGAATAAAAAGTAAGCGAGAGCTGTAACCGCGATGATGAGCAGTCGCTTGGTCAACGTTGAATTCATTTTTATCGTTATCGAATCTTGGTTATTCTTATCTTTCATAACCTTATTTTCTAAGACTCGAGAGGCCGCGATGTATACAAGCGGTGACTTTTAGCTTTGATAAAAAAGGGGCGGCAGGGGAAAGCAAAACCCCCTAGCCACCTTACTCAACTGTGACGGACTTCGCCAGATTACGAGGTTTGTCCACATCCGTGCCACGCGCACATGCCGTGTGATAGCTCAGCAACTGCAACGGCACCACATGCAAGATGGGTGAGAGCACGCCGTAGTGCTCGGGCATGCGAATCACGTTCACGCCTTCGCTGCTTTCAATCTTGGTGTCGCCATCGGCCAACACATACAACACGCCGCCACGGGCGCGCACTTCTTGCATGTTGCTCTTGAGTTTTTCCAGCAAGGCGTCGTTGGGCGCCACCGTCACCACAGGCATGGCGCTGGTGACCAAGGCCAAGGGGCCGTGCTTCAACTCGCCAGCGGCATAGGCCTCGGCGTGGATGTAGGTAATTTCTTTGAGCTTCAGCGCGCCTTCCAGCGCGATGGGGTAATGCGTGCCACGGCCCAAGAACAAGGCGTTTTCTTTGCTGGCGAATTCTTGTGACCACGCAATAAGCTGTGGCTCAAGTGCCAGCACTGCTTGCAACGCGGCAGGCAAGTGACGCATGTCTTTGATGTGCGCAGCTTCTTGTTCGTCGCTCAAACGGCCTTTCGTTTGCGCCAAGGCCAAGGTGAGCAAGAACAAACCGGCCAACTGTGTGGTGAAGGCTTTGGTGGAGGCCACGCCGATCTCTGCACCTGCGCGCGTGACATAGGCCAGCTTGCACTCGCGCACCATCGCACTGGTAGACACGTTGCAAATGGTGAGCGTTTTGTCCATACCCAAGCCTTGCGCGTGACGCAGTGCGGCCAAGGTGTCGGCCGTCTCACCTGACTGGCTGATGGTGACCACCAAGGTGTTGGGGTTGGGCACCGATTCACGGTAGCGGTACTCGCTGGCAATTTCCACTTGGCAAGGAATTTTGGCAATCGCCTCAATCCAATACTTGGCCACGCAGCCGCTGTAGTAGCTGGTGCCGCAGGCGAGGATGAGCACGTTGTCGATGGCTTTGAACACCGAGTACGCGCCGTTGCCAAACAACTCCGGCGTGATGCCCTCAATGCCTTCGAGCGTGTCGGCAATGGCACGCGGTTGCTCGAAGATTTCTTTTTGCATGTAGTGGCGATAGGGGCCAAGCTCTGCTGCACCGCTGTGCGCTTGCACGGTTTTAACTTCACGCATGACGGCTTTATGGCTGCGGTCTTGCACCCAGTATTTGCCGATTTGAATGTCCACCACATCGCCCTCTTCGAGGTACACGATTTGGTCAGTCACTCCGGCCAAGGCCATGGCATCGCTGGCGAGGAAAGTTTCGCTGTGCTCTTTGCCCACGCCCAAGATGAGCGGCGAGCCCGCACGTGCGCCAATGACGCGGTGTGGTTCGTCTTTGTGGAACACGGCAATCGCGTACGCGCCGTGCAACTGAACGATGGCAGCCTTGACCGCTTCAAACAAGTCGCCGTTGTAGAGGCTGTCCACCAAGTGCGCAATGACCTCGGTGTCGGTTTGGCTCAAAAACTCGTAGCCCTTGGCTTGCAATGCGGCGCGCAACTCATCGTGGTTTTCGATGATGCCGTTGTGCACCAGTGCAACGCGGCCCACCTTGTTTGGCACATCGCCTATGTACACGCCAGCGCCAGCACCCGTGCCGTGGCTGAAGTGGGGATGCGCGTTGTGCACCGCAGGCGCACCGTGCGTGGCCCAGCGTGTGTGGGCAATGCCAATGCCGCCTTCGATGTGGTCAGCCTTGACTTGGTCCATCAGCTCAGACACGCGTGCCGTGCTGCGTGCACGTTGCAAGCCGCCTTGTTTAGCCCCCAAGCTGGCCGAGTGCACCGCCACGCCGCAAGAGTCGTAGCCACGGTATTCCAGTCGCTGCAAACCTTGCACGAGGATGGGAACGATGTTGCGGGTAGAAACGGCGCCGACGATGCCACACATAAAGAGCACTCCTAAATTGGGTTGCCCGAATATTAGGCGCCCACGCAAGAAATTTCTTCTTTATTTTTTACTTAATTTGAAATAAAATTCCATCAATTACTTATTTTGGAATTTAATTTCAATTAAATTAGTTTCATGGAACATAAATTTCTAGACGCGACCGATTTGAAACTGCTCGACGCTTTGCAGCGCGACGCCACGCTCAGCAACGTGGCCTTGGCCGAACGCCTCAAAATCTCGCCGCCTACCTGTCTGCGCCGCGTCAAGCGACTGACGGACGAAGGCTGGGTTGAGCGACAAATCGCCGTGCTGAATGCCGACAAATTGGGCGCGGCACTCGGCCATGGCCTGACCTCTTTGGTGGAAGTCACGCTAGACGCACAAGGCGCCGAACGCCTAGACGCGTTTGAGCAACGCGCCGTGGCCGACGATGCCGTGCAGCAATGTTGGCGCGTCTCGCCCGGGCCAGACTTTGTGCTGGTGGTGCAAGCGGCGGACATGCCCGACTATCTGGCCATCACGCAACGCCTTCTCACGCAGGATGCGAATGTGCGAAATGTAAAAGCGTTTTTTGCGACCAAGCGGGCGAAGTTCACCAGCACTTGGCCATTGCTACGCAAAGCATAAAAAAGGCAGCCTAGGCTGCCTTTTCGTTTTAAGCCTTGGGATTTTTCTCAGGCCGCTTCCAGTTGGCAATGCTGATTTGCTTGCCACGCGCCACGCTCAGTGCGCCAGCTTCGGTGTTCTTGGTGATCGTCGAGCCACCGCCCACCGTGCCGCCTGCGCCAATGGTGACGGGCGCCACCAACACACAGTTGCTGCCCACATGCACGTCGGCTTCGATGACGGTGCGGTGTTTGTTGGCGCCGTCGTAGTTGGCGGTGATGCTGCCTGCGCCGTAGTTGACGCGCTCGCCCACCGTGGCATCACCCAAATAGGCCAAGTGATTGGCTTTAGCGCCCTTGGCCATCGTTGAGTTTTTGACTTCCACAAAGTTGCCAATGTGTACTTCTGCCGCCAGTTGTGCACCGGGGCGCAAGCGGGCGAATGGGCCAATCAACGCGCCCTCACCGACTGTGACGCCCAGCTTCTCGCCGTCGATGTGGGTGAAGGGGTGAATCACCGCGCCCGCTTCAATGCTGCAATTGGCAATCACGCAGTTCGCGCCAATCTTCACGCCTTGGCCCAATGACACATCGCCTTGGAAGATGCAGTTCACATCAATCTCAACGTCTTGCGCGCAGGTCAATGTGCCGCGCACATCAAAACGCGCAGGGTCGATGATGCGCACCCCATCAGCCATGAAGGCATGGGCTTGGCGCAGCTGAAACGCACGCTCGAGTTCGGCCAGTTGTGTGGGGCTGTTGACGCCCGCCACTTGTGCGGCATCTGAAATTTTGTGAGCCACCACAGGCACACCATCGGCCTCGGCGAACTTGACGACATCGGTCAAATAAAACTCTTGTTGCGCATTGTTGTTATCCAAGCGCGCCAGCCATGGCTTGAGCAGCTTGGCGGGCACGGCCATGATGCCGCTGTAGACCTCGTTGATGGCGCGTTGCTCATCGTTGGCATCTTTGTGTTCGACGATGGCATGCACTTGGCCGCTGGGGCTGCGCACGATGCGGCCGTAGCCGGTGGGGTCGGCAAAGTCGATGGTGAGTAGCGCCAGTTGTTTGCCATCACACAAATCAAGCAGTGCTTGCAAGGTGTCAGCTTGCGTCAATGGCACATCACCCGACAGCACCACCACCACGCCGTCATCGGCCAACAAAGGCACTGCTTGTTGCACCGCATGGCCGGTGCCGAGTTGGGGCATTTGGCGAGCAAATTGCAAGTTGTCCGTGGCGTTGGCCGCCAACAAAGCGGGCTCGACTTGCTCCGCCCCGTGACCGGTGATGACGATGGTGTGGCGTGCCTTCAAGGTGCGTGCGGTGTCGATCACGTGCTGCACCAAAGCCTTACCTGCCAGTCGATGCAAAACCTTAGGCATACTGCTCTTCATACGGGTGCCTTTACCGGCAGCCATGATCACCACATCTAACGCTGTCATGTCATTCATCCTTATCTTGCGCAGAATTATCCGCCATGCGTCCGTCTGGGCAGCGCTCGCAGCGCTGGTGATGCTGAGCGGCTGCAGCACCATCAAAGTGGTCTACAACAACAGCGACGATTTGATTTACTGGTGGCTGGATGGCTATGCCGATTTGCAAGATGGCCAAAAGCAACTCACCCGCGATGCGCTGACCGAACTGCAGCGCTGGCATCGCCAACAGCAACTGCCCGAGTACGTGGCCTTGCTCAAACGCATGCAAGCCATGGCCCCGAACGACATCACACCCGCGCAAGTGTGTGCGGTGACCGAGGACATGAAGGCCAGCTTCACCCGCGTGCTGCGCCACATGGAACCGACATCCGCCCAACTGTCCAGCCAGCTCAGCGCAGTGCAACTGCGCAGCGTGCGCAAACGCTTCGACAAGACCAACAAAACATGGAAAGAAGACTGGCTAGACCCAGACGCGGAAGCACGCTTGAACTACCGCATCAAACAAGCGACCAACCGACTGGAAGATTTTTATGGCAGCTTGGACAAACCGCAACGCGAAGTGTTGCGCCAGTGGCTGAGCGCCTCCATGTTTGACCCTGCCTTCAGCTACGCCGAGCGAGAGCGCCGCCAAGCCGACACCTTGCAAACCTTGCAGCGCATTGCGCAAGAAGGCACCGCCCCCAACAAACAAGAGCAAGCACAGGCTTTGCTGCGTGGCTTGGTGGACCGTAGCTTCGACTCACCCAATGAGCGCTACCGTACCTACAACCGCAGCCTGTGGAATGAAAACTGTGCAGGCTTTGCCAAGCTGCACAACAGCACCACGCCCACACAGCGCCAGCGCATGGTCGAAGCGCTGCGTGGTTACGAGCAAGATTTCAAAACATTGATGGCGCAAAAGTAAGTACGCAAGACGCACGCAAGGCTTAGCCCATCGGCCAAACCACCCCGTTGTCATTGAGCAGCGCATCGAGCGGCATGTCGTGCGGCTCTGGCATCAAGTCCGGCAAGAAGCCGTGGGTAAAGCCCAAGCCAGCCGTCACGGGTTTGGGTTGCAGCGTCGCCAGCGTGCGGTCATAAAAACCGCCGCCGTAGCCCAAACGAAAACCACCAGGCCCATAGCCCACGCAGGGCACAAACAACAAGGTGGGCACCACCACTTCGGTGTCTTTGGGTTTGGGAATGCCGTAGGCATCTTCTTCCATGGGGCAACCTGGGTACCACGCGTGGAAGGTGAGTGTTTTGTGCGCCTTATCCACCACCGGCAAACCAATGCGGCGACGCTGTGGCTCGTCCAACAACTCGCCGTCTTCTTTCCAGCGATGCAGCACAGGCAGTGGGTCAAACTCGCCTTTGATGGGCCAGTAAGCGCCGATCACTGTGTCGGGTCGGTTGAACAACCAAATCCGCATCACGCGTTGCAACATGTCAGCCCGTTCCAGCCGGTCGGGCAAGTTCAAACGCTCTTCAATGAGCTGCTGGCGCAAGGTTTTTTTGTCCACAGATAATCAGGTCATGAAATTTCGAGTCATTGTGTCATTGTTTGCCAGCGTTTTCGTGACGCTGGCTGCCGTTCAACCCAGCTTGGCTGCGCCCTCGGCCAGCAATACGCAGGCCGATGCCGTCATCACCGACATGGCCCAAGCCTTCAAGCGCGGTGACCGTAAGCGCTTGACCGCCCTGCTTCCCCAAGCCAAAGGCCACACGCTAGAGCCTTGGGCCGCCTACTGGGAACTGAAAGCCCGCTTGGACGAAGCCTCGACACAAGAAGTGCGCGCCTTCTTCAACCGCTACCCCGCCACCTACCAAGAAGACCGCTTGCGCAACGACTGGCTATTGCTCTTGGGCCAACGCCGCGACTGGACCACCCTCAGCGACGAACATCCCCACTACCGCATGCGCGATGACCGCGAGCTGCGCTGCTATTTCTTAACGGTTGAACTGCTAGAAAAAGGCTCGCAAGCCAGTGCATCCATCGCCGACGAAGTGCGCAAAAACTGGATGGGCATGAAAGAGGCCGACGACGGCTGCACCTTAGCCGCTGACCGCCTGTACTTCACCAAGCAATTCACCGCGCTCGACATTTGGCGTAAAGCCCGCCTGATGGTGGAACACAACCGCCCACGCACCGCCCGCAACGCGGTGCAAATCGTGGCACCCGATGCCGCCAACGTGGTACCCGACGCCATCAACAACGCCGAAAAGTTTTTGGCCAAACACATTGCGGCCCCCCAACGCGTGCGTCAAGAGTTGGTGGTCATGGCCCTCATCAAAGTGGCCACCACCGACCCCGACCAAGCCGACAAGCTGATGCGCAACAAGTGGCAGCCCTACCTCACCACGGAAGAACGCCATTGGGTGTGGGGCGTGATTGGCCGTCAATCCGCCATGCGCTTGGACGACGATGCCCTCACCCACTTCGCACGTGTGGCCCACGACAAAGACCTGAACGACGACATGTTGGGCTGGAAAGTGCGTGCAGCTTTGCGCGCTGGTAACACCCCCAAGTGGTCCGTGGTCGAACACGCCATCAACGCCATGAGTGCCGATGCACGCAAAGATCCCACATGGATTTATTGGCACGCCCGTGCTTTGTTAGCCCGCAAAAAAACGACGCCACAAATTCAGCAAGAAGCCAATGCCATGCTTGAAAGCATTGCTGGCGTGCGCGGTTTTTATGAGCAACTCGCCCTCGAAGAGCTGGGCCGCAAAGTGACAGCGCCCGCACGCCCACCCGCCCCCACCGCCGAAGAAATGGATGTGGCCCGCCGCAATCCTTCTCTGCAACGCGCGCTCTACGCCATTGGCATGGGCCTGCGCTCTGAGGGCGTGCGCGAGTGGAACTACGCCACCAACCTCGTCAATGCCGAAGGCAAAGCAGGTCTGATGAGCGATCGCGAGTTGCTGGCTGCTGCGCAAATCGCTTGCGACAACCAAGTGTGGGACCGCTGCATCAACACCAGCGAACGCACCCGCCAAGTGATGGACTTTGAGCAACGCTTTCCCATGCCGCACAAAGACGCCGTCATTGCACGCGCCAAAACCATCAACCTCGACCCCGCTTATGTGTATGGTCTGATTCGCCAAGAAAGCCGCTTCGTCACCGATGCGCGTTCTGGCGTCGGCGCCTCGGGCCTCATGCAAGTCATGCCTGCCACGGCCAAGTGGACCGCTCGCAAAATTGGCTTGGTGAGTTTCACGCCAGACCAAATCACGGACCGCGACACCAACATTGCCATTGGCACCGGCTATTTGAAATTGGTGCTCGACAGCTTTGAAGGCTCCATGCCCTTGGCCGCAGGTGCGTACAACGCCGGCCCCAGCCGCTCACGCCGTTGGCGCGCGCCCAACGACGGCACCGGCCCCGTGCTGGAAGGCGCCATCTGGGCCGAGAACGTGCCCTTCCACGAAACCCGCGACTACGTGAAAAAAGTGCTGTCCAACACCACCAACTACGCCGCGCTCATCACGGGCCAACCCCAATCCCTCAAAGCCAAACTAGGCATGGTGGGACCACGTGATGCCACAGCACCCGCAGAAAACTTAGAGCTGCCATAAACCCCTGAAAACAGCTAGGTCTAGGGTTAACCCTATAATTACTCCTTACTTCAGTCTGACAAAGACATTTAAGGATATTTATATGACCACGTTCGTCAACCTCAGCTACACCACCAGCCACCCTGGCGTTGCCCGTTTTGAGCGCGCCTACGCCTCAGCCACCAACATCGTTCAACGCCTGCAACAAGAAAGCACCTACGCCGCTGCTTTGCTTATGTTTGGCGCATTGAGCTTGGTGGCCTCGGTTTACGACATCGTCGATGCTTCACAAGAAGGCCAAGAACTGGGCGCTTGGGTGATCTTGTGGACCGCTGTTTTGGTAGGTTTGGGGGGCTTTGGCAAATACTGCAAGCGCCAAATCGTGGCGTGGTTCAAAGCCGACCGCGAAGCCCGTATGTGGGACAACGCGTTGACTGACTACCGTGTCATGGCAGACATTCGCTGCGCGCAAGGCCGCGAAGAATAACTGCCCATCAAACTTGGCGTCATGCGCCACGTTCTGAAAAAGCACCGCATCGCCGGTACTTTTTTCATGGGCCCAAGCCTTGAAATCCCCCCAGATGGCCTAAAATTAGCACTCAATGGATGGGAGTGCTAACAGCACCCCTCCAGTGGCTTAATTGGCGTCCAGCGTGTCTGGGCGCTTTGCTTTCAAACCCTTAGTTCCTATTTGGAGATGCAATGAAACTTCGTCCTCTCGGCGACCGCGTGATCGTTAAACGTATCGAAAGCGAAACCAAAACTGCCTCTGGCATCGTGATTCCTGATTCAGCTGCTGAAAAGCCTGATCAAGGTGAAGTTGTGGCCGTGGGCCCAGGCAAGACCAATGACAAAGGCGAGACCAAAGCTTTGACAGTGAAAGTCGGCGACCGCGTGTTGTTCGGCAAGTACAGCGGCCAAACCGTCAAGGTGGCTGGCGACGAACTATTGGTCATGAAAGAAGAAGACCTGTTCGCTGTAGTCGAGTGATTTGCGGGACAGACCGAATGACGCGCGCAGCGCACGGTCGCTCTGTCCTCAACTGATTAAATTTAAACCGATTTAGGAAATATCAAAATGGCAGCAAAAGACGTAATTTTCGGCGGCGAAGCCCGCGCACGCATGGTTGAAGGCGTGAACATTTTGGCCAACGCGGTCAAAGTGACTTTGGGCCCTAAGGGTCGTAACGTGGTGTTGGAGCGTTCTTTCGGCGCCCCTACCGTGACCAAAGACGGCGTGTCTGTGGCCAAAGAAATCGAACTCAAAGACAAGTTGCAAAACATGGGCGCTCAGATGGTCAAGGAAGTTGCTTCCAAGACGTCTGACAACGCAGGTGACGGTACGACTACAGCTACCGTGTTGGCTCAAGCCATCGTGCGCGAAGGCATGAAGTACGTTGCCGCTGGCATGAACCCCATGGACTTGAAGCGCGGCATCGACAAAGCTGTTGCAGCTTTGATCGAAGAGTTGAAGAAAGCCACCAAGGCCACAACAACCAGCAAAGAAATCGCTCAAGTCGGTTCTATCTCTGCCAACAGCGACCACAGCATTGGTGAAATCATCGCCAACGCCATGGAAAAAGTGGGCAAAGAAGGCGTGATCACGGTGGAAGACGGCAAGTCTTTGAACAACGAACTCGACGTTGTGGAAGGCATGCAATTCGACCGCGGCTACCTGTCTCCTTACTTCATCAACAGCCCAGAGAAGCAAGCTGCTTTGTTGGACAACCCCTTCGTGTTGTTGTTCGACAAGAAGATCAGCAACATCCGCGACCTGTTGCCTACATTGGAAGCCGTTGCCAAAGCTGGCCGTCCTTTGTTGATCATTGCCGAAGAAGTTGAAGGCGAAGCCTTGGCTACTTTGGTGGTCAACACCATCCGTGGCATCTTGAAGGTTGTGGCTGTGAAGGCTCCAGGCTTCGGCGATCGTCGCAAAGCCATGTTGGAAGACATCGCCATCTTGACCGGCGGCAAAGTGATTGCCGAAGAAGTTGGCTTGACCCTCGAAAAAGTGACTTTGGCAGACCTCGGTCAAGCCAAGCGCATCGAAGTGGGCAAAGAAAACACCATCATCATCGACGGCGCTGGTGCAGCTGCTGACATCGAAGCCCGCGTCAAACAAGTGCGCGTGCAAATCGAAGAAGCCACGTCTGACTACGACCGCGAAAAACTGCAAGAGCGCGTGGCCAAGTTGGCTGGCGGTGTTGCCGTGATCAAGGTGGGCGCTGCCACCGAAGTCGAAATGAAAGAAAAGAAAGCCCGCGTGGAAGACGCCCTGCACGCCACTCGCGCTGCTGTGGAAGAAGGCATCGTGGCTGGCGGCGGCGTGGCATTGCTGCGTGCACGTCAAACAGCTGGCACCATCAAAGGTGACAACGCTGACCAAGACGCCGGTATCAAACTGGTGTTGAAAGCCATCGAAGCCCCTCTGCGCGAAATCGTTTACAACGCTGGTGGCGAGCCATCTGTGGTGGTGAACGCTGTGTTGGCTGGCAAAGGCAACTACGGCTTCAACGCTGCCAACGACACCTACGGCGACATGATCGAAATGGGTATCTTGGACCCAACCAAAGTGACACGCACTGCTTTGCAAAACGCAGCGTCTGTGGCCTCTTTGATGTTGACCACCGAGTGCATGGTGTCAGAAGCTCCAAAAGACGAAGCTGCTGGCGGTATGCCTGACATGGGTGGCATGGGCGGCATGGGTGGTATGGGCGGCATGGGCATGTAATTGCCTCGCTGCTTTGCCTGAGCACTTCGGTGCTCTTGCCAAACAAAAAAGCCCCGCATTGCGGGGCTTTTTTTCGTCTGTACACAGGCTCTTAGTGCATCAGCGCCTCAAGCTTCACCGCATCCACACAGAACGCACGAATACCTTCTGCCAACTTCTCGGTGGCCATGGCATCTTCATTCATCGCATAGCGGAATGAAGCCTCGGTGTGATGCACCGCTGGCAAGTCCAGCTGCATGGCAGCCGATGCGCTGAGGGCTTGCATCAAAGGCTCGTTCGAGGCCCCCAACTGCGCCAACAACTCAGGCGCAATGGTCAGCAAATCGCAACCTGCCAACGCGGTGATTTGCCCCACGTTTCTAAAGCTCGCGCCCATCACCTCGGTTGGGATGCCGTGGCGCTTGTAGTGGTTGTAAATCGCGCGGACCGATTTCACACCGGGGTCGTTCGCATTGGCGTTGTCAGCCTCGACCCAAGCCGCGCCTGCCGACTTTTTGTACCAGTCATAAATACGGCCCACGAAAGGAGAGATGAGTTGCACCTTGGCATCGCCACACGCCACGGCTTGAGCAAACGAGAACAGCAAGGTGAGGTTGGTGCGAATGCCTTCGCGCTCTAACTCGGCAGCAGCCTGAATGCCTTCCCATGTCGATGCGATTTTGATGAGCACGCGCTCGCGTTTCACCCCCTGTGCTTCGTACAAAGCCATGATGCGTTTGGCACGCGCCACAGTGGCTGCCGTATCAAAGCTCAAACGCGCATCCACTTCGGTGGACACGCGGCCGGGAATGGTGGCCAGAATTTCGCAACCAAAGCGCACCAACAAGCGGTCGATTTGCGCATCCATCGGCTCGTTGCCGTGGGCAGCCACGGTGTCTTTGAGCAGGGGCAGGTATTCGGGCTTTTGCACCGCTTTCAAAATCAGCGATGGGTTGGTGGTGGCGTCTTGTGGCTGGAATTGGGCGAGTTGCTTGAAGTCGCCAGTGTCGGCCACGACGGTGGTGAATTGCTTGAGGGCGTCGAGTTGGTTCATGGCGTGATTATCCTGTGTCACCAAAAGTCTAGCGGCTTCGCGCTACAGTCTGATTCATGCAATCTTTCATGCCCAAGAAAATTCTCATCCTCGGCGGCAGCGGCTTTGTGGGCCGCCATGTGTGCTCACGCCTGAGCTTGCAGCATCACCAAGTGACGGTGCCCACGCGCCGCCTGCCTGCGCGCCACATCCAAATGATGCCCGGCGTGACCGTGGTGCAAGCCAATGTGCATGATGCCAAACAACTGCAAGCCTTGGTGCATGGCCACGATGTGGTGATCAACCTCATCGCCATCCTGCACGGCACAGAGGATGAATTCAACCAAGCGCACGTCACCTTGCCCGCCAACTTGGCGCGCGCGTGCCACGCCGAGAACGTCACTCGCTTAATTCATGTGAGTGCTTTGGGCGCTGACGTACACGGCCCATCGATGTACCAACGCAGCAAAGCGCGCGGTGAGTTGGCCTTGCTCTCTGCCGCACAAAAAGCGCCTTTGGGTTTGACCCTGCTGCGCCCCAGCGTGATCTTTGGCAAAGACGATCAGTTCATCAACCTGTTTGCGAATTTGCAAAAGGTGTTTCCTGTCATGCCCCTCGCAGGCGCAAGCACCCGCTTTCAACCCGTGTGGGTCCACGACGTGGCGCAGGCCATCGTGCATTGCGTGAACACATCGAGCACCGAAGGCCAAGTGTTTGAGCTGTGTGGCCCCGACGTCTTGACGCTGGCCGAATTGGTGCAACTCGCAGGCCGTTGGGTGGGCAAGCCACGCCCTGTCATTTCTCTGCCGCATGCCATCGGTTGGCTGCAAGCGCTGCTGATGGAATGGGCCCCAGGTAAACCGCTGATGAGCCGCGATAACTTGGCATCGATGAAGGTGCACAACATCGCCAGCGGCAAAGTGCAAGGCCTGCGTGCGCTGGGCATTACTGAACCCAAGTCCATCAAGCGTTTGTTCGTGGCAGGTCATTGATGAAAACCTACCTGGTTGGCGGCGCTGTACGCGATGCCCTGATGGGCTTTGCCGGATCTGACCGCGACTGGGTGGTGGTGGGCGGCACGCCCGAGGCCTTAGTGGCGCAAGGCTATCAACCGGTGGGCCGCGATTTTCCGGTGTTCTTGCACCCCGACACACATGAGGAATACGCCCTCGCCCGCACCGAGCGCAAAACCGCACGTGGCTATCACGGCTTTGCCATTCACGCATCACCCGATGTGACGCTGGAAGAAGACCTCGCCCGACGCGACCTGACCATCAACGCCATCGCCCAAGACGAACACGGTCAACGCACCGACCCCTACGGCGGCGAGCGCGACATTGCCAGCAAAGTGCTGCGCCACGTGACCGACGCCTTCCGCGAAGACCCCGTGCGCATCTTGCGCTTAGCCCGCTTTGCAGCACGCTTCCCTGACTTCACCGTCGCCCCCGAAACCATGACGCTGATGCGCGAGATGGTGGCCGAGGGTGAAGTAGACGCCTTGGTGAGCGAACGCGTGTGGCAAGAGTTGTCGCGCGGCCTGATGTGCACCCACCCCTCGCGCATGCTGCAGGTGCTGCGCGAATGCGGCGCCTTGCAACGCCTGCTACCCGAGGTCGACAAGCTCTACGGCGTGCCGCAACGCGCCGAATACCACCCCGAAATTGACACTGGCATTCACCTAGAAATGGTGATCGATGCCTCGGCCCATATGAACGCACCACTCGACGTGCGCTTTGCCTGCCTGTGCCACGACCTTGGCAAAGGCACCACGCCTGCCGACGTGTTGCCGCGCCACATCGGCCACGAGCAACGCAGCGAAAAACTCACGCGCGCCCTGTGCACCCGTTGGCGCGTGCCAGTGGAATGCAAAGAGCTGGCCGAACTGGTGGCGCGTGAGCACGGCAACATCCATCAGAGCTTGGGCTTTGGTGCAGAAGCCGTGTTGCGTTTGCTGGTGCGTTGCGATGCACTGCGCAGACCTGAGCGTTTTTTGTTGGCCCTGCAAGCGTGTGAATGTGATGCGCGCGGGCGCTTGGGCAAAGAGCACGAGGCTTACATGCAAGGGCCCCGCTTGGCATTGCTGTTGAAAGCAGCGCAGTCGGTGGACAGTGCATCTGTGAGCGCGCAGGCCTTGCAAGAGGGGCTCAAGGGGCCGGCTGTGGGGGCGCGATTGGATGCGGCGCGATTAGCAGCGATTTCTGCTGCGCTGCTTTAGGCGAGCGAAAAGCTACAAAACCTTAGAGATACCCGCACAAACGAGGCTGAGGATGATGGTGGACGCAAGAGGAATAAAAATCTCCCGCCCAAAAATCTTGAACCGAATATCCCCAGGTAAACGCCCAAAGCCGAGCTTCTGCAACCAAGGCGTGACTGCATTGATCAGCAGCAGCGCGATAAAAACAACGATGAGCCAGCGGGTCATAAAGCGGCTTACAGCGCGTAAGTGCGGTCACCTTGTGCAAAGCCCATGGGCTCCCACTCGGCGGTGCCGAAAGCAACGACTTTGAACAGTTCGCCCATTTCGTGCTCAGTGATGAGCTTTTGCGCCATGCTCTTTTCGTCCAGCGGCGCATCCACCAACGGGGGCAGAAAGCCGCAGTTGATGAGGAAGTGCGCCTGGGATGTGTAGCCCAACACATTCAAACCCGCGTCTTGCGCCGCCAGCGCCACACCGGTGAAGTTCACGTGCGCGGTGATGTCTTTGCGGCCCACGTCCACCAACGGGTCAGTGTCTGATTTGTGCAACTGGTGGCACATCAGCGTGCCCATGCTGCGTTGGGCATGGAAGTATTCGTTCTCGGGAAAACCGTAGTCGATGAGGAATGCTGCACCGCCTTTGCCCGTGGCCGCTTCGCCCGCTTTGAAGCGGTCTGCCAACGTGGCCACAAAGGCTTCGGCTTGGCTGTGAATTTCAGTCAGGTAGTCGTGCTCACCAGCCACCTCGACGGGTGGACGCAAGTGGGTCACGCGGTCCTCCCATTGCAAGGGAGAAGTTGTTGCTGCAGCGTCTGCGTTCCAAACCACGCCACGCTCATGCCACACACCGCCCTTGCGCACCAACAGCTGCACGGGCATGGCATCCAATACCTCGTTGCCCACCACCACACCGCTGAGTTGCTCAGGCAAGGCATCGACCCACTGCACTTTGTGCGCGTGGGCTTTGAGGGTGTCTTGTTGGCGCGCACGCAAGCTACCTGATAAATCGACAATGGTGTAGCGCTTGACGCTGCTGCCCAAACTGTCCAACAGTTGCAGCGCCAAAGCGCCCGAGCCTGCGCCAAACTCCCACACCTCATCGGTGCCTGTGACGTGCAAGGCTTCGGCCACTTGGTGGGCCAGCGTGCGGCCAAAGTGTTTCGACATTTCGGGGGCGGTGGCAAAGTCGCTGCCGCTTTCGGGGGTAAGGCCAAACTTGCGCAGGCTGTTGGCGTAATAGCCCATGCCGGGGGCGTACAGGGCCAGTGCCATGAAATGGTCAAAGCCCAACCAGCCGCCTGCATTGGCAATACTGCGCTGAATCAGGGTGTACAAAGCCTGTTGGCCCGGGTCGTTGGATAATTGCGGGGTATTCATTGGGTGCAGATCGTAACTCGACCCACCTCCCCTTCCTCACCTCAGGCACCTTCACACCATGCGCTCTTGGGCACTCATCACTGGCGGCAGCGTTCGCTTAGGCCGCGAAATCGGCCTCGCCTTTGCGCGCGCGGGGTGGAACGTGGCCTGCCATTACAACCGCTCAGACGCCGAGGCACATGCCCTGTGCGCCGAGCTGCGCACCTTGGGCGTAGACGCCTTGGCCGTGCAAGGCGACTTGGAAGACGAAGCCAGTTGCCAAAGCATTTTTGACACGACCGTGGCCATCACCGGCACCGCGCTGCAATGCGTGGTGAACAACGCCTCGTTGTTTGTGCCAGATGTGGGCGCCGACTTTGACGAGACACAGGCCTTGGCACAAATCAAGGTCAACCTGATGGCGCCCATGCGTTTTGGCAAATGGATGGCTGCGTTGCACGCCGACGCCACGGATGGGCCTCGTGCCAAACCCAGCGTCATCCATGTGTTGGACCAAAAGGTGTTCAACCTCAATCCGGATTACTTTTCGTACACGCTGTCCAAGCTTGCACTGGAGCGCGCAGTCAGCCTGCAAGCCCAATCGCTCGCGCCTACCTTGCGTGTGAACGCGGTGGCACCTGGCCTGATGTACCCCAGCGGCCCACAAAGCCAAGCCAACTTTGAGCGCGCGGCGCACGTCAACTTGCTGCGCCAACCCATTAACCCCGCCGACGTGGCCAGCAGCGTGCTATTTTTGGCAACCAACGCCAGCATCACGGGCACCACGGTACGCGTGGACAACGGCCAACACTTGGTACCACTCGCACGCGATGTGATGTTTGTGGCCGAGGAACTTTTCAAATCATGAACGACCAACTTTTACGCAACTGCCGCCGCTTGTTTTTGCGCGGCCTTACTGTGCAAGCCAACATTGGCATTCACGACCACGAGTTGCAAGACGCGCAACGCATCGTCATTGATGTGGACTTGTATGTGTCGTTTGCGGGCACCAGCCCCAAAGACGACCGCATCGACGAAGTGGTGGACTACGACTTTGTGCGCGCCGTGGTGCACGCACGCATCGCGCAAGGCCATATCAACCTGCAAGAAACTTTGTGTGACGACATCCTCACGCACCTGCTGGAGCACACCGGCGTGATGGCCGCTCGCGTGTCCACCCGCAAGCCCGACGTCTACCCCGACTGCGAAGCGGTGGGTGTGGAAGTGTTCCGTGCCAAACCTGGAGTGCTGTGACATGGCAAGCAAAGGCACACAAATTTTGAACCTCACCGGCCTGCGCTTTGATGCCAACCTCGGCATCTTGGAGCACGAGAAGGTAGACCCGCAACCTATTCAAGTTGACGCTGAGTTGAACCTGGGCACGCAACCCCTGCTGCCGCACGACGATGACATTTGCCATGTGCTGGACTACCGCAAGGTGCGCCAAATCATCATCGCCGAATGCACGGCAGAACATGTGAACTTGCTCGAAACCCTCATTGGCAAACTCGCCCACCGCCTCATGCAACTGCCGGGTGTGTTGGGCGTGCGCGTGAAGATCGCCAAGCTCGAAATTTTTGAAGACTGCGAAGTGGCCATTCGCATGGAAACAGGACAGTGGAATTAATCAAATGACGACCGCAGAAAAAGACCTTAACAAAGACCCTAAGCAAATCAAAATCGAGCACGAAAACCACAAGCTCGAAAAACGCCTGTGCCGCCAAGTGGGCCAAGCCATCGTCGACTACAACATGATCGAAGAAGGCGACAAGATCATGGTGTGTATGTCCGGCGGCAAAGACAGCTACGCCATGCTCGACATCTTGCTCATGATGCAGCAGCGCGCACCCATCAGCTTTGAGTTGATTGCGGTCAACCTCGACCAAAAGCAACCGGGCTTCCCTGCCGATGTGTTGCCCAAGTATTTGGCGCAAGTGGGCGTGAAGTTCCGCATCGAAACGCAAGACACGTATTCCATCGTGAAAGAAAAAATTGCCGAAGGCAAAACCATGTGCAGCCTGTGCTCGCGCTTGCGCCGCGGCATTTTGTACCGCGTGGCGGGCGAATTGGGCTGCAACAAAATTGCGCTGGGCCACCACCGCGACGACATCTTGCAAACCTTCTTCTTGAACATGTTCTACGGCGGCAAGCTCAAAGCCATGCCTCCGAAGCTGGTGAGCGACGGCGGCGACCACATGGTGATTCGCCCCCTCGCCTACGTGGCCGAGAAAGACCTTGAGCGCTGGGCCAAAGTGCGCCAGTTCCCCATCATCCCGTGCACGCTGTGCGGCAGCCAAGACGGACTGCAACGTCAAGTGGTGGGAGAGATGCTGCGCGAGTGGGAGAAGAAGCACCCCGGTCGTATCGAGAACATGTTTGCCGCGCTGCAAAACGTGGTGCCGTCGCATTTGATGGATCACACGAAGTTTGATTTCAAATCTTTGGTGACAACGGGCGTAGCGTCAGAAGATGGCGACAAGGCGTTTGACCATGAGGAGTTCCCTATGGCTTCGTTGCCAGGGATGCAAGTGGTGTCGCTTTAAGCCCCCAGCACGACGCAAACAAAACAAAAAAGCCACCTAACAAGGTGGCTTTTTCAATGGAATACAAAAGGGTCAGAGCTTAAAAGCCACCACCTTCTGGTGCTGCTCACCCAAACCTTCAATACCCAAAGTCATCACATCCCCACGCTTCAAATACACAGGCGCAGGCTTGCCATCTTTCTTCACACCCATGCCCACACCAGGAGGCGTACCGGTGCAAATCACATCACCGGGTTTGAGCGTCATGAACTGGCTGAGGTAACTCACGATTTTGGCGACGCCAAAGATCATGGTTTTGGTGTTGCCGGTTTGCATGCGCACGCCGTTCACGTCTAGCCACATGCTGAGCTTTTGTGGATTGGCCACTTCGTCGCGTGTGACCAGCCAAGGGCCGATGGGGCCGAAGGTGTCGCAACCCTTGCCCTTATCCCATGTGCCGCCGCGCTCCAACTGGTATTCGCGCTCGCTCACGTCGTTGATCAAGCAGTAGCCAGCCACATGGTCCAACGCAGCCTTCTGAGACACATGGCGCGCCTCGGTACCAATGACGATGCCCAGTTCCACTTCCCAGTCAGACTTGACGGAGCCTTTGGGCAACATCACATCGTCGTTCGGGCCTTGAATGCAACTGATGGCCTTGGTGAACACGATGGGCTCTTTGGGGATGGGCATGCCAGCCTCGGCAGCGTGGTCAGCGTAGTTCAGGCCAATCGCCAAAAACTTGCCCACGTTCGCCACGGGGCAGCCCATACGCGGCTTACCTTTGACCAAAGGCAGTTTGTCTGTGTTGAGCTTGGCCAACTTCGCCAAGGCTTTGTCGCTCAACTGCTCGGGCGTCACGTCTGCAATGACTTTGCTCAAGTCACGCAGCTTGCCTGCGGCATCGATGAGGCCTGGTTTTTCTTTGCCGGGGTTGCCGTAACGCACGAGTTTCATAGGTCGCCTTTAAAAATAAATTGGGAATGAACGGCTAGATTTTGTCGGCGAGCGTCGGACTCACCAAGCACGTCAGCGACACATCAGCGCCAACGATGCATCCAAGTGGTCTAGCGGCGAGCGCTTAAACCCCGAACGCGCAAAGCGTTGCAGTTGCCCCAAAGCAAACGTCACCAACGCAGCCGCTCGCACTTGCGCGTCTGCGGTGGGGGTGGCTGATTTGTTGGCTTCAGCCGCTGTACGCAACACTTGGCGCAAGGCCGATTCGATGCGTTCAAACAATTGGTTCATGCGCTGGTGCAAGCGCTCGTTTTCAAACACCAAGGCGTCGCCCACCATCACGCGGGCCATGCCTGGGTTTTTCTCGCCAAACTGCAACAACACCGTCACCATACGCGCGGCTTTTTGAACGCCGTCGCCTTCGCGCTCGGCGATTTGGTTGATCAGGCTGAACAGACTGTGTTCGATGAAATCAATCAAGCCTTCAAACATTTGCGCCTTGCTGGCGAAGTGGCGGTACAGCGCCGCCTCGCTCACCTCAAGCTTGGCCGCCAAAAGGGCGGTGGTGATGCGCTCGGTGCCTGGCTGCTCCAACATGCCTGCCAGCGTTTGCAAAATTTGCTCGCGCCGTTGGCCCGGCTTCATGCGTTGACGAACCCTGGGTTCCTCACGGGTGGATTCGGCTTCGTCGGGCAAGGCGTTGTCAGACATGGCGTAGACGTGAAGTTAGTGCGAACGGATCATGGTGCCAAAGGCTTGCTCGGTCAACACCTCCAGCAGCATGGCGTGTGGCACACGACCATCGATGATGTGCACGGCTTTGACGCCGCTGTTGGCCGCATCCAAAGCGCCTGCGATTTTGGGAATCATGCCGCCGCTGATGGTGCCGTCGGCAATCAGCTCGTCGATGCGACGCGGTGTCAGCTCGGTCATCAACTCGCCTTGTTTGTCGAGCACGCCACGGATGTTGGTGAGCATCAACAACTTTTCCGCGCTCAACACAGTGGCTAACTTGGCTGCCACCACGTCGGCGTTGATGTTGTAGCTTTCGTTGTTTTCGCCGAAACCGATGGGGCTCACCACGGGGATGAACGCATCGTCTTGCAAGGCTTTCACCACGCTGGGGTCGATGCTGACGATGTCGCCCACTTGGCCCACGTCGTAGGTTTTGCTGGGGTCTTTGCTGTCGTGCACGGTCAGCTTCTTGGCACGAATCATCGCGCCATCGCGACCGGTCAAACCCACGGCTTTGCCGCCAGCTTGGTTGATCAAGCCCACGATGTCTTGCTGTACTTCGCCGCCCAACACCCACTCAACCACTTCCATGGTTTCGGCGTCGGTCACGCGCATGCCTTCGATGAACTCGCCCTTTTTGCCCAAGCGTTGCAACAAGCCTTCAATTTGCGGGCCGCCACCGTGGACCACCACGGGGTTCATGCCCACCAGCTTGAGCAACACCACATCTTCGGCAAATGCTTTTTGCAATGCGGGGTCGGTCATGGCGTTACCGCCGTATTTGATGACCAAGGTTTTGCCATGGAATTTACGGATGTAAGGCAAGGCCTGGGCCAAGATGTCGGCGGGAGAAAGATCGCTCATGGTGTGTAACTCCGTGATGTATTGGGTCAGCGTTGTTTATTCAGCGTGGTCAACGGCAGGTGCTTGTGCGGCCTGTGGGCCTAACACCAACTCGCGCACCATTTCGCGCAACAGTTTCTTCTCTTGGAAGCTCAGCGCGCGTTCCAACACGCGGCGTACGCCCAACAGCAACTGGCGGTCCACCTCTTGTGGAATGCCGCGTGTGTTTTGCAACTCTTCACGCAGCTCTTCACGCAGGTCTTCGGGTTCGTCAGCCCACCAGGTGTTGATGACGGTGTTGAGTTGTTCGCGCAATTGCTCAGGGTCAATTTGTGGCACAGCATGCATAGAGCTGGCGTGGCGTGAGCCACCATCGCGCACCGCTTGTGCGCCCAACACCACGCGCTGGTCGGCTTGCGACAGCAAGCGTGCCCAACCTGGGTCTTCGCGGTTGAGTTGGGTCATGTTGCGTGAGGCTTCGTCGGCCAACAAGTGCACCGACACGCCGTGCAACTGGGCTTCGTCAATCAGGCTGATCAAGCGCTCGTCATCGCTACCCACCAACAGGTGGTCGCACGCGCCGCGTTCGGCCAAACGCTTCAGGTCAGCACCCAAGGTGCGCAGCATCGACAAGCCGCCGTCTTGGCTGTGCGGCAACACGGCACGGCTCACTTGGCCACCCATCGCTTGGTCATCCGGCGTGTCGCTGTACCAATAAATGCGGCGCAGGTTCAGCTCAAGGCCGTTGTGGGCCAATGCGTTGCTCAGCAGCGGGTGGAGTTGCGGGCGCACATGGTCTTGTGCGGTGTCGGTTTGGCCTTGCAGCCACGCCAAGAAACGGGCGTCAATGAGGGCAATGCAAGATTCAGCGCCTGCGTGCGCTGCAGCGTGAGAGGAATGTGTGCGTTTCATGAAAGTACTAAAAAGGTAAAAAGATAGAAATTACCCACCAGAGCACTAACTGTGCGCACTGGCAAGCTGGAATTATTTTAGGCCCGAGACCGCATGTCTGCAGGGGATAATGCCTCAACTTCACATTTTTTTCGTGACATGACATCACCCATTTTGATCACTGGCGGCACGGGCTTCATCGGCTCGCACACCGTCGTCGCGCTGGCCGAAGCAGGCCAACCGGTGGTCATTTTGGACAACTTGTGCAATTCCAGCCCCAACGTGCTGGAGCGCCTAGCCAAACTGGGCGCCAGCCCGCTTGAGTTTGTTCAAGCTGACGTTCGCGACTCGGCCGCCTTAGACGCCTTATTTGTGCGCTACAACTTTGCAGGTGTCATCCACTTTGCAGGCCTTAAGGCTGTGGGCGAGTCGGTGGCCCAGCCCTTACGCTACTTTGACAACAACGTCAGTGGCACCCTCAGCCTGCTGCAGGCCATGGACCGTGCCAACGTGCGACGCATTGTGTTTAGCTCGTCGGCCACGGTGTATGGCGACCCTGTGAGCGTGCCCATCCCCGAGACCGCGGCGCTCACCGCCACCAACCCCTACGGCCGAACCAAGCTCATGTGTGAAGACGCGCTGCGCGAGCTGCATGCGGCTGACCCTCGTTGGGCTATCGCCATCCTGCGCTACTTCAACCCTGTGGGCGCGCACGAAAGCGGCTTGCTGGGCGAGGCACCCAACGGCATCCCCAACAACCTCATGCCCTACATCACGCAAGTGGCCTTGGGTCAACGCGAGCACTTGCAAATTTTTGGCAACGACTACGACACGCCCGACGGCACAGGCGTGCGCGACTACCTGCATGTGAGCGATTTAGCAGCAGGCCATTTGGCCGCCCTGCGTGCACTGAACGAGCCCAAACTCTTGACCATCAACCTCGGCACAGGCCGTGGCGTGAGCGTGCAAGACATGGTGAACACTTTTGCGCGCGTCAACGGCGTGCCCATTCCCCACAAAGTCGTGCCACGCCGCCCCGGCGATGTGGCCCAGTGCTTGGCCGATCCACGACAGGCCAAAGCCTTGTTGAATTGGGAAACCCAATTCGACCTAGATCGCATGTGCGCCGACGCATGGCGCTGGCAGTCCATGAACCCACAAGGTTTTGACACCCCCCTATGAAAAACCAAGACGACGGCACGCTGTCCCTGTTTGACGACTTCCCGCCTGCTTTTGACCCAGCCACACCACCAACTGCGGCTGCACCTAAAAAACCGCGCGCCAAGCGCAAAGTGGCAGAGCCTAAGGTAGACGTTGCACAGACCCATGCGGGTGAGGTAGTGTCTAGTCCAGAAGCTGCTGCGCCTGAAACGACACCTCCTGCGTCTGACACTGCGCATGATGTGCTTGCTCACAACGAAGCAGCATCAAACTCTGCAGAGCCCACATCAGACACAGCGAGCAATGCAGTTGAAACACCAACGACAGCGCCCGTGATCGACCAAGGCGTGCACGTCGAAACCACGTTGCACTTGGCGGGTCTCGTCGAACCCCAACGCCGCCGCAACAGCCCTTGGGCCAGCCTAGACCTTACTGCCCTTCAAGCCGCAGCTCAAGTCCCTCACGTGATGATCGTCATCACCCGCGGCGAAGCGGGTGGCGCGCAATCGCATGTGCGCGACTTGTGCCAAGCCTTACAGGCACGCGTGCAATTCACAGTGGTGATTGGTGGCCCCGTGGAAGAGTCTGTGTTGGACCGCGAGCTCACTGCACTGGGCATCACGGTGTGCCCTATGCCCGACATGGTGGAGTCACTCAACCCGCTCAAGCTTTGGCCCGCGGTACAGCAGCTGACCGAACTCATCCACACACACAAGCCCGACCTTGTGCATGGCCACAGCGCGATTGGTGGGTTGGTGGCGCGTGTCGCTGCCAAACGCTCACGTGCGCCAGCGCATCCTGCTGGGGTGCCTGCGGTCTACACCGTGCACGGTTTTGGCTTCAAGCCAGAAGTGCCACTGGTGCGACGCACCGCAGCAGCAATGGCCGAGCGCATGATGGCGGGCTGGACCACGCACATGATTTGCGTGTCCAAATACGAGCGTGAGTTGGCTTTTAACTTGGCCATTGAACCTGAACGCGTGCACGTCATTGCCAACGGCATCGCGCGTTTGCCTACACCAACGGTCGCCGAAAACACCGACGCAGTAGTTGCACAAAATTCATCGGCGATGCCCCGCCTCATCATGGTGGCGCGCATGAAAAGTCCTAAGCGCCACGACTTGCTGCTGCAAGCCTTGGCCAAAGTGCGCAACACCTTGGGCCACGAGCTGCCCGTCACCTTGGCAGGCGATGGCCCCCTCTGTGCGCAACTGCACGCACAAGCCAAAGAACTCAATCTCAAAAACATCACTTGGGCGGGTGACGTCAGTCACGTCAGTGAACTGCTCACACAACACGACGTATTTGTGCTGCTGTCCGATCACGAGGGCATGCCCATCACCGTGCTCGAAGCCATGCGTGCTGGCCGGTGCGTGCTGGCCAGCAGCCTGCCCGGCATTCGCGAGCAAATCAACGCCTACCAAGACGGCATCTTGGTAGCCAACACGCCCGAGGCCGTTGCCGAAAAACTTCTGCAACTCGTACGCGACCCGCACATGCGCAAACGCTTGGGCCGCGCCGCACAGCAAAAATTTGAAGACAGCTTCACAGCTGACACCATGGCCGAACGCGTACTGCAGGTCTACCGCCAGTGCACGCAAGAAACAACAGACGCACACGACTCGCAAACCAACGCCACCCGCACACACAGCGCAGGCTTGGTATCTGCCTCAGTGCGCCGCCGCGACGCCTTGCAGCGCTGGGCCTTGTGGGGCGTGTGGATGTTGCTACCCAGCCTGATGGCCGCGCAACTGTTTGAAGACGCGGGCCTCATGACCTACCAGTTTGGCGAAACGCTCTGGTGGTGCGTACTGCCCTACGCAGTGGCCACGCACTTGCTGATGCGTGCCTCGCACCTACCCGTGGCCGAGCGCAGCGGTGTGTTGTGGGTGTCCACCACCGCGCCGTTTGTGTTCACGCCGTTGGGCTTTGCACTGTTGCAGCAACCCTACTCACGCGCGGCCGTGATGTGGGCCTACGCTGCCACCACGCTATGGCTATGGTGGGGCTACCGCCGCCACGTCAAACACCGCGCTTTGCGCTTGGTGCACATCGACGCCAACGTGCCCGCACAACTGGCCGCGTGCCTCAGCCCCAACACGCTTGACCTGCAAGCTGTGCAACTCATCGCGTGGAGCCCCAACAGCGACACGCCGCTGCCCGCCTGCGACGGCGTGGTGCTAGACCGCCATGTGCGCAGCAGCGACGAACGCACGCGTTTGTTAGGTGAGCTGAAAATGCAACACCTGCGCCTGTACAGCGTCGAAGCCGTGGCCGAGCTCACCAGCGGTCGCAAGATGCTGCCCACCGCCGCAGACTCGTTGTGGGAAATCGACAACGACCCGAGCTATGACCGTGCTAAACGTTTATTGGATGTCGCCACCGTCATCGCACTCTCACCCTTGTGGTTGCCACTCGCTACGTGTGTGGCTCTGGCTGTGCGCTTTGACTCCAAAGGCCCCGCGTTGTATTCACAGCCGCGCGTGGGTCGTGATGGCCAAGTGTTCACGTTGTGGAAATTCCGCAGCATGGTGCATGGTTTGCAAGCCCCTGGCGTGCACTTTGCGCAAGCCGAAGACCCACGCATCACACGCGTGGGTCGCATGTTGCGCCGTACGCGTTTAGACGAACTGCCGCAACTCTTCAACGTGCTGATGGGCCACATGAGCCTGATTGGTCCACGCCCTGAGCAAACTGCTTTCGTGCGTGACTTTGCGGCCACCATCCCCAGCTACCCCTACCGCCACCTCGTGCGCCCCGGTCTCACTGGTTGGGCGCAAGTGCAACAAGGCTACGCCGACAGTGCCGACGCCACGCGCATCAAGCTCAGCTATGACTTGTATTACGTAGCGCACTACTCGCTTGCGCTCGATTTGTTGATTGCAGCCAAGACCGTTAAAACGGTTTGCACAGGTTTTGGTGCGCGTTAAGCGCTGCATCAACAACGCTAATGCCCCTGAGCCGCATTCGATCAGCACCTGATATGACCAGCACCTCATCCACTCGCCGCATCTTGTTGCTAGAAGAACCCACATGGGGCGGTGTGCACACCATGACGCGCACCTTGGCCGATGCACTCAACGCGCAAGGTTGGCATGTGACGGCGCTGCCATGGCAACAAGCACAATGGCACACGTTGGTGAGCGCAGCCAAGCAGCACGATGTGATTGTGGCCACGCACAACTTTGGCCCCACCTATTGCGGTGCTGCGCTCAAAGCCATCACAGGCAAACCTCTGGTCAGTTGGGTGCATGGCCCCTTGATGGATGTGTTGCATGAGGCGGGTACATCGGTCGTGAAAAAACTGTGGCTGCGATTTCTCTATAAACAAGTCAACCAATTTGTGTGCGTATCGCGCACCACGCAAGACTCGTTGCTCAGTTTCATCACGCTGGGTAAACAACAACGTTGCACCGTGGTGCCCAACGGCATTGCCCCCATGCCTGATGGCCAAACCATCCACGTGCATGCAGGCCACGGCGGTGAAGGCATGCCGCCTTTGCTGCTGGGCTATGTGGGTCGCTTGTCCGCCGAAAAACGCCCGCACCTGCTGCTAGACACATTGCGCTATTTGCCCGAAGAAGCGCAGCTGGGCATCGTGGGCGAAGGCCCCATGCACCGCAAAATGATTCACGACGGTATGGACCTCATGTATCAAGGCCGCGTACATTTTTTGGGCAAACACCCCAGCGGCGCGAGCCTGTACAAGCCGTGGCAAATGACGCTACTCACCTCACGCTACGAAGGCTGCCCCATGACCGCGCTAGAGTCGCTCGCCTGCTGCGTGCCCTGCGTGTCGCTGCCCATCCCCGCCATGCGCGAGCTGTACGACCTAGATGCACCTTATTTGCTGGCCCGTGGCGATGCACCTGTGTCATTGGCCGAAGCGGTCATGACCGTGCTGAGCCTTCCTGAACAACAAGTGCGCGATGACATAGCCCGCATCGTGGCGCGCCACCACATCGATGGGTTTGTGGGCAACTGGCAAGAGGTGCTGCGCACATGCTGAATGCCGCCACACCCTTGACCACCAACGTATCCAAGCCTGCTGTGTGCGTGCACTTTGTGCGCGGCGGCCCTGCGTACCTGCCCGAGATTGATGCGTATGTTGACTTCATCACCTCGCACGGTCACCAAGCCTTGGTGCATGACACGGGTGCCACCGTGCCCCTCAACGCGCAAGTGGTGTGGTGGATGTGCGGGCGTGTCTCTGCTGCAGAAACACGTCGCTTAAAAAATGCATTTCACATCCACGAATACGCGTCGACTTCAGCCCCGCCACACGCGTGGCTCAAAGACTTTGTGAAGCATTGGACGCAGCCAAAGCCCGACTACCGTTTGTTTCAAAACGGCTGGGTACGCGAACGCATGGGTTTTGACGACGGCGTGCCGCACGCACTGCGTGACATGGGCGTGGCACAAGCCTTCTTCGATGCAGCAGCCCCCGCACTGCCTGAAGCCTCGTACGAAGACGATGCTCCCGCACGCATACCACCCAACGAGTTTGACTTGGTCTACTTGGGCGAGATGAACCGCCTGCTGCCCTTTGTGCCGCTGCTGCAAAGCATTCATGACGCAGGCCGTACGTTGCTGCTAGTAGGCGATGTGCCAGATGCCCTACGTACACAACTTCCTGCCAGCGTGACCTACACAGGCCGTGTGCCACATGCAGATGTGCCACAACAACTGCGCCGCGCGCGCTTTGGTTTGAACTTGGTCAGCAACATCGAGCCCTACAACCAGCAAACCTCCACCAAGCTGCTGGAGTACTGCGCCGTGGGCCTGCCCGTGGTGAGCAACGACTACGCTTGGGTGCGATACTTTGCGGCGCACTACCAAGGCAACTTTCATTTGCTGCGTGACGACCCAAGCAGCTGGCAATTCAGCTTTGGCGAAGCGCTCGATGCATACCCCTATGTGGTGCCAAATGTGCGTGAACTCGCTTGGTCCAAGCTGCTGAGCAAACTAGCAATTTGGAAACATCTGCACATCGTGCCCGATGCGCCTAAACCGTCGTGGCCAATAGGCGCGACAAGCGTACTAGGGGGTACCCGTTGAGCTGGTTCAAAGGCTTCAACGTGAGCAGCACCAGTCGCGTGGTGGCCTTATCGAGCGCCATCGCATTTGCGACACAAATAGTGTTTGCGCTGCTCATGCTGCGCTTGTTCACGCCGCAAGAAGTGGGCGAATTTTCAGTCATCAGCCAGATTGGTTTTTTCTGGATGACGTTCGCTTTGGCACAAGCGCCATTGGGCATGCTGGCCAACCAATATTTACCCGCGCAGCTTGCAGCCCGACAGGCCTGGCGTGCCAGCGCTTTGCGTGGTGTGGGCTTGCTCCCTGTGGCAGCTTTGGCCATGTGGTTCAGTCAACTCAGCCTATGGCCCGCTTTACTGTGGGCACTGCTGCTGGCGTTTTGCCAAATGGGATGGATGTTGGCGCAAAGCCTTACCCTGCGCGTGGGGTCAGCTTGGCATCAAGCGGCTGTGCGTGTGTTGCCGCCCGTCACTGCGGCGGCTACGGCACTGACGGCGGCACTCGTGGGAACATCTGTAGGTTGGAGTGGCCCCACCTTGGTGCTGTCGGCATTGCTGGGTTATGCCGTGGGCGTTGCGTGGTTGGCGCCTGCGTTGCTTGAGCGCGATGCGCATGTAGACAGCACACCGTCAGCTGGTAGTGCAACCGCGAAGCCCGATATTTCCCACGACGCAAACACCCAACAGTCAGACTCACGCAGCGCCACGCTGCGCATGGCGCACACACTGGTCGATGCGCTGTTAGCCACAGCCATCATCGTTGTGTGGCAACGCATGTACGGCGCTGAGGAAACAGGCTGGATGAGCGCCCTGCTACGCGTGCTTGGCTTCTTACCTGCGGTGGTGCACATGGCGTGGGCACAGGTGAAATTGGCAAAAGCTCAACACGCCGACAGCCGCATCACCGCCATGGCTAGCCCTTGGTGGCTAGGCCTAGGCGCATTCGCCTGCGTCATCGTGTTAGGTTTGTCATGCGCAGTAGCGCTGTACTTTGAGTGGTTAGACCCACGCTGGAGTGGCGTATGGCCTTACATTGCACCACTGGTGTTGTGGCAAGGCAGTGCTTGCTTATCAGCGGCGTTTAGCCATCGGCCTTTTCAAACGCAATCAGCCAATGTTTACTCTTGGGCTTGCATGGCGCTAGGAATCTTGCAAGCGATGGTGCTGTTGGCACCGATGGGGTTGGCGCAGCCCATTGATGCAGAACAGCACATGGCTGCGTTTGCGTTGGTTACTAGCTTAGGACTACTAGGTCTGACTGTGTGGATGGCTCGCTTACGGTAAAACGCATCAATCCTTCAAATCAGATTGCCCAAGCGTCAGGGCAGCTATGTCCTTTGCAGAAAGCAATGGCTGTGCATCTAACAAATGCAATGGCCATTCAATGCCTATCGCAGGGTCATTCCACAAAATGCTGCGCTCAAACTCTGGGTGGTAGTAGTCGGTGGTTTTGTACAAAAACTCAGCACTATCACTGGTGACCAAAAAACCGTGCGCCAACCCTGCTGGAATCCAAAGTTGTTTTTTATTTTCAGCAGATAACTCCAAGCCGAACCACTGACCGAAAGTAGGTGAACCTTTGCGGATGTCTACCGCTACATCAAACACCGCACCTTGCGTGACACGCACCAGCTTGCCCTGTGCATGTTGCACTTGGTAGTGCATGCCGCGCAGCACGCCCTTGGCTGACTTGCTGTGGTTATCCTGCACGAAGGTTTCTTTCAGGCCTGTGGCTTGCTCAAAGTCACCGGCATTAAAGCTTTCGAAAAAGAAACCGCGAGCATCTCCATGCACTGTGGGCTCGAGTACCAAAACGCCGTCGATGCGCGTGGGGGTGACTTGATAGGACATTTAATTAATCGTTTTATCTCTCGGAAAACTAATCAACACGTCGAGTGAAGTCGGGGCTAAGAAGGCTAAAAGAATGAGCATAGTGAAGTGCCCTTCCTCCATGTCTACCATCATGGAGTTTGAGGTGATGCTCAACATGAACAAGAATAAAAACATAACCATTCCAATACGCTGCACATCATCCGTCTTGCGCCAAGCCAACCTAAAGGCTTGGGCAAAAATCGTCAAATAAAGTAGCAGCCCGACCACGCCCTTTGTTGCTAGCATAAATAAATACTCGTTGTGGGGGTTGCTCCAGTTGTAGCCTTCTGCGATCGCCGGTGTGACGCCCATTTTTATCACGAGGTCATGATACGAATCTGGAAAGCTAACACTCCCCAAACCGACCCAAAAGTTACCCTGTCTGATTAACTCAATCACACTGGTGTAAAACTGTAAACGAATTGCAACTGCACCATCAGATCCCAGACGCTCCTGGGACGTCATTGCCATATATTGAGTAATCTCTGACAGCGCCATTGCCATGCGTTTTTGCACAACGCCTGAACCAGCGGCTAAGCCAAATGCACTGACAAAAGCAATTAAGAAGAGCCACTTGTATTTGCCTCCAAGCAAATGCTTTGCATTTAATGCCCCCCAGACCAGGAATCCGAGCGCTAACATCACATAGCCCGTACGCCGCTCACTTGCCAAAAACAAAGACAACAACAGCAACAACATCGGAAGTGCAACTCGCCACGACAAGTGTGGGCGACTAAGCCACAGTTGAGCCAGGACAAAGAAAACACCTACCAGTGCCTGACCGTACATGTGAGAGAGGTGAGAGCAACCTTCACAAAAATAATGTCCCTCTGGGACGATCCCGATTAATCGTAAAAACAAATTAATCGTTGCCCACAGCAACACGCAAGAAAACATCACACCTAAAGCGACCCTTGACAAATAAGGATTGCTAAATAAAGCCCAAAAAAGCACCACCAAGCCCAAGGTTCGCAAGTCATGCCACATGGCCTTCATGGACACTAAAAATTCGTGGCCGGCCAACACATTAGTGACGACATCCCATACGCAAAAGCTGACCAGTAAGCCCATAAAAACAACCTGCCCCGCCTCCAGCGAACGCTTATTCCGATAAAACTCATACCAAGCAAACGGGGCCGCTAACACTAGGCCAAGAACCGCCAAATTCGTTGCGGCAACACTTCTAAATAGGGCTAGACAAAAGATCAACACTGACAGCAGCGCCAACTTCATATGCGTGTACTGAGGTAGGTGCTGATTTTCGAAGTGCTGCATTTGAGAATAAGTCATGATTGAAGCTGCTCTTTCGTGTTTTCCATAAATACCCAATCAACCAAGTTCCCATCTGGTTTGTACCCAGCAACAATGGTTTGAAGCAAGACTCGAATGCCTGACACATCATTCGAACTGATAGCCACGACGAGCTGGTCAAGATATGCATCCAACGAGTCCCATGGCAGGAAACTTTCATGTGCCTTCATGATTCGCGGATGCTGGGTAGGCAAAGGATTATCACCAATCAACAATTCCTCATACAACTTCTCGCCGGGGCGAAGGCCCGTGATTTCGATTGTGATATCCCCTTCAGGATAATCCTCGTCACTCATCGTCAATCCTGAAAGCTCAACCATGCGCTTTGCGAGGTCGACGATTTTCACCGGCTCGCCCATATCAAGCACAAAGACATCGCCGCCTTTTGCCATCGCACCCGCTTGAATCACCAAGGCAGCGGCCTCTGGAATCGTCATGAAATATCTAGTAATCTCGGCGTGCGTAATCGTAATCGGGCCACCATTTTTTATTTGCTTACGAAACAAAGGGACAACCGAACCCGACGAACCCAGCACATTTCCAAACCTCACCATGCTGAAGCGTGTATTCTCGTTTCCCGCTTGCGCCAAAGCTTGTAGCACCATTTCAGCAAGGCGCTTACTGGCGCCCATCACGTTCGTAGGTCTTACGGCCTTGTCCGTGCTGATCAACACGAAATCAGCGACCCCTGCTTTGATTGACTCTTGGGCAGTCACCAGCGTACCCAAGGCGTTATTTCTCAGGCCTTCCGCGGCGTTGTGCTCCACTAATGGAACATGCTTATAAGCGGCTGCGTGATATACAGTTTGGGGTTGCCATGCTTGCATGATCTTTTGCATGCGCTCTGCATCCTGAACCGATGCAATCAAAGGCACTAATTCAATATCACGATCGAACAGTTTTTCTTGTAGCTCTTGATGTATGGCATACAGCGCGAACTCACTCTGCTCTATCAACAACAACTTCGCCGGGCCTACAGACAAAATTTGGCGGCAAAGCTCACTGCCAATAGACCCGCCCGCACCGGTGACCAACACAACCTTCTCTGCAATATTCTTTCGCAATAAAAGTGGATCTGGCGCGACTGGGTCCCGCCCCAGTAAGTCATCAATATCTAGCTCTCTTAAATCTGAAACAGTCACCCTTCCTTCCACCAATTCAGTCATGCTCGGAAGCGTACGAACTGAGACCTGAGCACTCTTGATATGGGTCAATATCTCATTTCTTCGCTTTCGACTAAGGCTTGGCATCGCCAGCAAGACGTTACTAATTCGAAAGGTTGAGACGAGATGACTTAAGTCCGCTGGGTCGTAAATTTTTATGCCATTGAGAACTTGACCATGCAAGCGATCATCGTCATCTAGAAATCCTGCCACCTGCATCTCATGACTATTCGCCATCGCTGCGGCTAACTGACGTCCGCTCTGTCCGACTCCATAAACAAACACCTTTGGACGCGACGAGTATTTAACAACTCCCTTGTTTTTGCCCCCCAACCAGAATCGCGCAAATGAACGCGAAGCCCCCACGAATAAGAGCAGCAAGATGGGCTGAATGATCCCAACGGTTCTTGGGACATCAATCACACCAACAGCTGTGAAAATTGATGCATAGATCAAACCGTAAACACCCACCGCGCATGCCACCTGCATCAGTACGGGCCAACCGCTATAACGAAATATCGCGCGGTAAAGGCCAGAAATAACAAACACAGGAATCGCGATTCCAATTGAAGCAAGTGCAGCCCACAACCCGTTGCCAGTCAGGGCTACAAACTCACCCAATCGCAAATAGTAGGCAAGCCAAAGACATACAACGCAAAAACTTGCGTCTAGTACAAGCACAAACCCACGCTTTGCGATTCTCGGTAATGCCAGAACAGGATTGGCAATATCAATCAATAGCTTAATCATTAAAGCTCTGCTCAGTTAGTAAATTTATCGAAAGCCTCAATGTGAAACCCCATGTCTCGACACTACCTTTAATGCAGTGAACCACAAAACCTTGATGTCAAACCAAAGTGATTGAGATTTCAAATATTGGGAATCAAAATTCACCTTCTCAGCAATCGACAATTCGTCTCGTCCATTGACTTGCGCCCAGCCAGTTAGACCGGGCAACAAGGTGTCAACGCCTTGCTCAGTACGCAGCGCGATCAAATCATCTTGGTTAAACAATGCTGGACGAGGCCCCACAAAGCTCATATCACCCTTGAAAATGCTCCATAACTGGGGGAGCTCATCTAAGCTGGTTCTTCGCAATAATGAACCTACTGGTGTTAACCAACTCGCGGGATTATCTAAGAGGTGCGTCGCAACTGTTGGCGCGTCTACAAGCATCGTGCGAAATTTAGGCATTTGAAAAATAACATTCTTTCGCCCAACGCGATCTGACCAATAGAGTATTGGACCTTTTGAAGTTAATTTAACAACCAAAGCGACAAATACAAATGGTAGGAGTAAACCCATGAATGCCAATAACGATAAAAACAAATCAAAGATGCGCTTCATGAGATTAGCCAGCGTTATTTACAACTGAGTTGCAACTTGTACTCATCATCCCAGGCACTACTAATTGCCTCTGCAGAAAAGAAATCATTCACACGTCGCATTGCAGTATCCCCCATCAGTTGTCGCGTCTCCTTGGAATCTAGCAGCAACTTCATCGCTCGATAGAGTGCATCCACATCCCCCACTGGCGTTAACACGCCTGTCTCACTCTCAATGATCGCATCGGTTAGGCCATAGATACGCGAACCAATCGCGGGCAGACCGACCGCAGCAGCTTCGAGAACCACAGCTCCAAAGCCTTCGCGGTAGCTTGGCATCACCAAGACATCAGCGGCGGCAAGATGGTCCTCGGCGCTGACCACCTGGGGTAATAAAACCACGTTGTTCATCACCTCACTTAGCAATGATTGCAGCTCTGGGACCAGCCCCTCCTCATCGGGGCCTGCAATCATCAAGACAGAATGCATATTATCTTGAACTAACCGTCTAAAGGCCTGTGCTAACTCCACAACGCCTTTGTCTCTATTGATACGACCCAAAAAAATGAAAACGACGCATTCTTCAGGAATACCCAACTCTTGACGTACGCGGCTTCGCACATCTGCATGGGGCTTAAATCGGGCAAGATCGACACCCGAAATTGATCCAGGCCCTATAACAACCGCCTTACACCGGGAAGTGACGCGCTCTTGCTCTAAAAACACAAGCTGGGATTCACTATCGGCATGTATTCTTGTCGCGAAAACAGAAATAAGCTGATCAATGAATCTCAGTAATGAACGGCCAACCCCTGTTTTGGTAGCCCAAACCTGTCCAGTAAAGGTGTGAATACGAACGGATATTGACGCCCCCCATGCTGCGGTCATCGCCAGAATTCCAGCCTTTGGGGTGATGCTGTGTACTAAATCAAAACGCTCTTTTAAGAAAAACTTCCACAACCAAAACAGTGTTTTGATATCTTGCGAAAGAGATATTTTCCGAGCAATGTCATAGTGCATAATACAAACACGAGGATCAATGCTTGGTGAGAGTGGATATTCTTTTGCATTGACCACTAACGTGATTGAAAAGCTCTCTGACAACACCTTTAAATGCGTCAACATGAATCCATTGACCGCAAAGGGGCTGGTAAGAACATAACAAACTCTTGGCTTTGTCACGCATCACCCCCTAGACTCTTGAGCTGTTGCATGAGCTCTTTAGAAGCGACGCGCCCCATTCTTCGGAAAAACAATGACTCCGCCCCCGGCAGAGCCGCAACAGCATCTACCATGGTTTTTGCTAAATAGGCAAACAGCGCTAGGAAAGCAAAATTAATATTTCCTTTATGAAGGAAATAGCGCCATTGCGCCACTAGCAATGACCGACGTGCTCGTTGTGTTTTCTTAAAATCAAAGGCTACTTGTCGGTATGCCAAAAGGACATCAGGAATAACCGAATAATTACTCACATCCATCGCACGCAACAACAGCTCTTGATCTTCTGCGCGAACATATTCAGGCATGTAATAGCGGAACTTCTGATACCAGGCCTTCCGGACCATCCACGTCGGATGTGCGACACGAATGCCACTCCATGGACGCGAACATATTGATTCGTGTATTTCTGGCCCTAACGATCGCACTGCGAACTTATTTGACGAAAATGCCAAGACCTGTGTACCGACCAAATCCACATTGGGATGCGCCATTAGAAAACGGACCTGTAATTCAAATCGCTGAGGAAAACAAATATCATCCCCATCCATCCGCGCAATTAAGTCACCACGCGACAAATCAATGCCTTGATTTAGCCGAGCAGCCAAACCCATATTGCGTCCATCACTTACAATTCGAATTCGGGGATCCGCCAATGCACGAACGACATCGACAGAGTCATCAGTTGATCCATCATCTAATAAAATTAGCTCCCAATCCTCAAAGCTCTGACTAATGATAGATTGAACTGCAATTTTTAAATACCCCCCACTATTAAACGTTGAGAGCACAACCGACAAAAGAGGGAATGGGTCAGGAGTCGTCATAATAGGACCCAATCTACGGGTATTAAGTCACTTGTATCTTTCGTCTCATCTGCAAACCACTTGCGGGGTGCAACCACAATTTTTCGAGGGCTTATCGAGAGCCATGCAGCCCACCAACTCAAAGAGCTGTTTGCGATAACAAACCGATGACAGAGGCTCATTAACCATAAATCTTCATGCGCCAAATCGAGGCTATTAATATCCACAACCGTATTTGGCATAGCAAAATTCAGATTATTCTTGACCCAATCAGGCTCATCCGAAAATATGAAGCAATGCGGATTATTTAACCCTCTCGCAACTTGCACCAACCCTTCTTGATAATATTCAGCGCTGCAGATACCGTGCGTTGCTGAAGCGTTCTGATTAGAAACGTAATCACCTCTTCTGATATGCACGGCAATAGCATCTGTGGACTTAATTAGATCAGCAAACTCCAAACTTGCCGCACTGACATTCTGAGGCACGCCAATATCTAATCGCAATAAATCTGCGATTTCATCAAAATATCGATGCGACTGCCAATAACCATCCAGGCAGATAGGCGCCGAAAGAGAAAAGACTTTTGCATCGAAGCTGAAACTTCTCTCGTGATACACCCCAGCCACCAATAAGTGCGCTGGAATATACCTGCCGACTATGGTTGAGAGCTTAGCGGCAACTCTTTCAAATTTTCCGGCCTGCCGCGTTTCACAACTCGTGGAAACAGCAAGCCCATATGGCTCTAAAGCATATTTTCGAATGGTTGTGACAACCCCACCCGCAGCCTTCACCTCTTCAAACCAAGCAAGATCAAGCGTCAATGGCACCCCCAAACGCACAGAGATAGAGCGTCCTATTGCATACTGAAAAAGCTGATTCCCCAGCCCGCCTTTAAGCGCAACAATAACCCCTTGCGGGTCTTTGAGGCCAATGGTCATAATTTAAGCACGTTCATCATCTTATTAATCGCTCGCCTGGCGAAAGACTTTCGCCTCAACACATTATCACTGGGCACCAATTTAGATAAATCGTGCTCTTGACTTATATTGAAACCATTTAAAAACTCAAACCCTTCGAAAAACATATTCTTATTTGCAGAACATAAATCATCCCAGCGACAATCCAAGGACTTTCTTAACAAGGTTGTGACTGGCGAGAACTGAGACAATGGCAAATTTTGCTTCTTCACATATTGCAGATTATTTGATTCAGGATCAAGCTTTAAAATTAATTTATGGACGCCAAAGTCGTACAAGTATTCGTAAGCAATCATCGGATACTCGATATACCCTCGTCCACCACCCACTCGGAATATCTCAGACACAAACAATTCTGGATTCTCGACATGCTCTATCACATGCGAGCAGATGACATAGTCGAATTCGTTATTCGTAAAAGGAAAAACCCCGCCATCGTAATAAAAAACGGGGCGACCCTTGTAGTCTGGATCATCTACGACTTCGCCTCTTTGCAAAATTCTTTCTTCCAGCGTTGTAAGTCGGATCTCCAAAAAGGCGTTACTTCGCCGAAAAGGGGTCGAGCCTGGTCCGATTTCTAGTACGCGATCCGTCGATCGAATAGATCGAATTTTTTGTTCAAAAAACATTTATATTCGCCTTTTTAAGAATAACCAATCTAAGCTAAATAAAAAGCCAATCAGATTAATAATCAACCAACCTGCAGCCGCCCCTATGTATCCAAAGCGATCGATGCATAAAGGAATTGCAATCACAGCCGACCCCAAGGAAAGTAGATTGACTGTGAATATCTTCCCAGTAAGCCCTCTAGCTATCCAAGCCATGTAGCCTACGCTATAAAATGCGTTCAAAACTGTTCCCATCAGCAAAATTGATAACACTGAATAGACCACATCAACCGCCGCTTTCGAACCCAACAACAAAGACAGTATTAAATATCCAAAAAAGTAGTACCCAATTGCACCCGCGATGACCAGCAAACAAACACAAAAAAGATATTCTAAGCATATTCTTTTTAATGAAGCGGCATCCTCTCGACATGAGATAGCATTGGGCCAATAGGCTTGTGTGATCGGATTCAACAAGATCAGCGAACCCGCTGCCAAATTTGCGGCCACATTGTAGTAGCCAAATATTTCTAACGAACCTATTCCGCTGAGAAAAAGCCGATCAACTTGCACCGTCAAAGCCCCCATCAAGGCCGCTAAAGACATGACCAATGCTATTTTTCGCAGGCTTTCTATATCACGCCAAACGAATCTAAACCTGTAGCCTTTGATGCCAACACTCGCCAACGCCAAAACGCGCCTGATGCAGGTTTCAATCAAAGTAACCACCACTTGAAATATTACGTAGTAGACAACACTTCGAGTCCATGCCACAACGACTACACCACCGACTGTCTTAATTATAGTGAATGCAATCAGCGTGATATTTAATTTAACCTGCTCCTGCAAGCCTAGCAATAAACTTCTATAAACAGAACTAGGGAATCCTAGAGCGAATATCAGACCCGCCCCTTGAATTGCTGAGAGCGTCTCCCGCCAATGTTCGGCGCTTGGACTTAGCCACCGGTCAACAATCAGATCACTTGTGCAAAATAATAGCAAGCCCCCTATTAAGCCGATAAAAATATAGCCTACTTCTGCTGCTTGTAATATTTTTACCTTTTCAGATTTTTCGCCCTCTGATTTAGAGAACTCTCGTATCAACGCCTGACTCAGCCCTGCATCCAGCAATCCTAAGACAACCTGTAAGGTTGTAATAAAACTTATGAGTCCGAATTTATACGCGCCAATGCTGTCCAGATACCATTGAACTGCAAGCAAAGGCGCAAGCGCGGCTGTGACGGCAGCCAAGTAGTTAGACGAAATATTTTTTATTAAAATACTCAACGACGATTACCTAACATTATTTAAATCTTCCTCAATCTTAGCGAACAAAACCTCAAGCCTTGAGCAAATGCAGCAAATACTGCCCATAACCATTCTTGGCCAACGGCGCCGCCAATTTTTGCAAGGCAGTCGCATCAATCCATTTTTGGCTGTACGCAATCTCTTCTGGACAAGCCACCATCAGCCCTTGGCGCTTTTGCAGCGTGCCAATAAAGCTAGCTGCTTCTAGCAAACTGTCATGTGTACCCGTGTCTAGCCACGCATAGCCACGACCCATGATTTCTACATTCAGTTGGCCCAGCTCTAAATAACGTTTGTTCACATCGGTAATTTCTAGCTCACCACGATGCGATGGTTTGACGGCGGCGGCAATCTCGCACACCTGCTCGTCGTAGAAATACAAACCTGTCACGGCATAGTTGCTCTTAGGCTTGACTGGTTTTTCTTCGATGTTCAAGGCACGGAATTGGTCATCAAACTCCACCACACCATAACTCTCTGGGTCGTGCACATGGTAAGCAAACACACTAGCGCCACTGGTGCGGGCGTTGGCGCTGTGCAGTTGCTTAACCAAATCATGGCCGTAGAAGATGTTGTCGCCCAGCACCAAAGCACTGGGGTGGTCTGCCACAAAGTCTTTACCAATGATGAAGGCTTGTGCCAAACCATCGGGACTAGGCTGCACCGCGTATTCAATGTGCATGCCCCACTGGCTGCCGTCACCCAGCAGCTCTTTAAACCGTGGCGTGTCTTGCGGGGTGGAAATAATCAGCACCTCACGAATACCACTGAGCATCAGTGTGGTGAGCGGGTAGTAAATCATGGGCTTGTCATACACAGGCATCAGCTGTTTGCTGACGGCTTGTGTGACAGGGTACAAACGGGTACCAGAGCCGCCCGCGAGGATGATGCCTTTGCGTTGTTTGGTCATTTCTGTTCTTCTTGTTTAGAGTATTTCGGCCAGCATGCGGTCTACGCCATGCTGCCAGGGGGGCAACACCAAGCCAAAGTTTTGTTGCAGCTTCTGCGTACACAAACGCGAGTTTTGCGGACGGGCTGCAGGTGTGGGGAATGCGCTGGTAGGCACGGGTGCGATGTCTGCCACTTTCCAACCAAGCTCGGGCTTGATGGCTTTGGCCTTCTCAATGACATGACTGGCATAGCCATGCCAAGTGGTTTCCCCCGAAGCCACCAAGTGATACACCCCGCTGAATGAAATATTTAGCGTGCTCAACACACGGCGCATGGCGTGTGCTGTGACATCGGCAATCAAGTCTGCACCTGTGGGTGCGCCGTGTTGATCATTGATGACTGTTAGCTTGTCGCGTTCTTGCGCCAAGCGCAGCATGGTTTTTGCGAAGTTACCGCCACGTGCGGCATACACCCAGCTGGTGCGGAATATCAAATACTTGCAGCCACTGGCCACAATGGCTTTTTCACCATCCAGCTTGGTTTGGCCATACACACTCAGCGGGCCTGTGCCCTCGCCCTCTTGTCTGGCATGCGTGCCACTGCCATCAAACACATAGTCAGTGGAGTAATGCACCAACCATGCACCTACTTGTGCGGCAGCTTTGGCCAAGGCTGCAGGCGCGTCTGTATTCAAAATTTTTGCCAACTCAGGTTCTGACTCTGCTTTATCAACCGCCGTATGTGCAGCGGCATTAACGATGAAATTTGGCTTGTAGGCCAACACCGTTTGAGCCAGCTCTTCGGGCTTAGATAGATCACCGCAGGAGGTGGTGCTGTGGCGGTCAAGTGCCAGCACCTCGCCCAAGGGGGCCAAGCTGCGCTGCAGCTCCCAGCCCACTTGGCCGTTTTTGCCTAAGAGAAGAATTTTCATGTTGCTTGGTATTGCTTTTGCACCCATTCGCGGTAGTTACCACTTTGAACATTAGCTACCCACTCAGGGTTAGCCAAGTACCATTTGATAGTTTTGCGGATACCTGTTTCAAATGTTTCTGTGGGTTTCCAGCCCAGCTCTCTTTCTAGCTTGCGAGCATCGATAGCGTAGCGACGGTCATGGCCAGGGCGATCGGCCACATAGGTAATTTGCGTGGTATAGCTTGTGCCATCAGCTTTGGGGCGCATTTCATCAAGCAACTGACAAACGGCGTGAACGATGTCGATGTTGGGCTTTTCGTTCCAGCCGCCCACGTTGTAAGTTTCACCTAAACGACCGGCATCAAGCACGCGGCGAATGGCGCTGCAGTGATCTTTGACATACAACCAATCACGAATTTGCATGCCATCACCATACACAGGCAGATGTTTACCTGCTAAGGCATTGACAATCATCAGTGGGATGAGTTTTTCAGGAAAGTGGTATGGGCCATAGTTATTGCTGCAGTTAGTAGTGAGCACAGGTAAGCCATAGGTGTGATGCCATGCTCGTACCAAGTGGTCGCTGGCCGCCTTGCTAGCTGAATAAGGACTATTTGGCTCGTAGGGATTGGTTTCGGTAAATGCAGGATCGTCTTTGGCTAGTGATCCATAGACCTCGTCCGTGGAGACGTGCAAGAAGCGGAAAGCTGATTTATCAGCATCAGGTAACACAGACCAGTAGCCACGCACTGCCTCTAACAAGCGAAAAGTACCAACGATGTTGGTTTCAATAAAGTCGCTAGGGCCATAGATAGAACGATCAACATGACTTTCAGCCGCAAAGTTGACTACGGCACGAGGCTTGTATTCGGCCAAAAGACGCTCTATCAAGGCGACATCAGCGATATCGCCTTGCACGAAGATGTGCAAAGGGTTGCCCTCAAGGGACGACAGGGTTTCTAGGTTACCTGCATAAGTTAGCTTGTCTAAGTTCACAACTCTTTCGGTTAACTTAGCCAACCAATCCAAAACAAAGTTACCACCAATAAAACCGGCTCCGCCAGTAACAAGAACAGTCATTCTTTTACTTTCATTTTTAATTTTTCTACTCGGTCACTTTTCCAAAGCGACGGTCACGAGTAACGTACCAATGCAAAGCTTTATTTAGTTGAGCTTCGTCAAAGTCGGGCCACAGCACATCTGTAAAGTACAGCTCGGCATAAGCGGCTTGCCAAAGCAAAAAGTTGCTAATGCGCTGCTCACCTCCCGTGCGAATAAGTAGGTCGACATCGGACATACCTGCGGTGCTGAGGTGCTGAGCAAGCTGCTTTTGGGTAAGCTGACTTACGTTTGTTTTTGGGTTCGCTATCTGCCAGTTTTTAACGGCTTGCACCATATCCCACTGACCACCATAGTTGGCCGCCACTACCAGTGTGATGGCTTGATTGTGCTGGGTGGATTGCTCCGCAGCTCGGATACGTGTTTGCAGCTCTGGTGCAAAACCGGCCACATCACCTATCACCCTTAGGCGCACCCCCGCGGCAGCCAGTGCGCCCATTTCTTTTTCGAGATACTCCACAAACAAGCCCATGAGGATAGACACCTCGCCAGCAGGGCGCTTCCAGTTTTCGGTGCTAAAGGCAAACAGCGTGAGATATTTGACACCCAGTCTGACACAGTGCTCGACCAAACTTTTGACGCCCGCTGCGCCTTTGGCATGACCAACTGTGCGAGGCATGTGACGTTTCTGCGCCCAACGACCATTACCATCCATGATGATGGCGATGTGTTGGGGGTGGGGTAATGTTTTCTCTACAGACACAAATTAAGTTTAGAAGCAAACAGGCACGCTACCGCCCTTTCGCCCAAAAGGAAAGCCTTCTATTATTAGAGGCCTAACGATGTAGACGCACCATGATGAACGTTTTTCTCACTCTTTTCATAGAAGAGAAAAAGTTTTATCTAAATTTGCTTATTCAACACTCACGTTCAGGTTGTAACCATGCTTTTTTAGAAGCGCATGCTTTTTGGATTCTTCTAAGTCAGTAGCCACCATCTCTGCACACATTTGCTGCACGGTGATTTCAGGCGTCCAGCCCAGCTTGGCTTTGGCTTTGGATGGATCGCCCAGCAAGGTTTCCACCTCTGTGGGGCGGAAGTAGCGTGGGTCAATCTTGACCACCACATCTCCCACCTTGAGGCCTGGGGCTTTGTCGCCCTTGATGGCGGCAACGGTAGCTGTCTCATCCACGCCTTTTCCTTCAAATTTCAATGTCACACCCAACTCTTCGGCGCTCCATTGGATGAACTGGCGCACGCTGTATTGCACGCCTGTGGCGATGACAAAGTCGTCAGCTTGTGGCTGCTGCAGCATCATCCACTGCATGCGCACATAGTCTTTGGCATGGCCCCAATCGCGCAGGGCGTCTAGGTTGCCCATGTACAGGCATTGCTCTAGGCCTTGGGCGATATTGGCCAAGCCACGGGTGATTTTGCGGGTGACGAAGGTTTCGCCACGGCGTGGGCTTTCGTGGTTAAACAAGATGCCGTTACAGGCATACATGCCATAGGCTTCGCGGTAGTTCACAACGATCCAATACGCGTACATCTTGGCAACAGCGTAGGGGCTGCGTGGGTAGAAAGGCGTGGTTTCTTTTTGCGGAATCTCTTGCACCAAGCCATACAGCTCGGATGTGCTGGCTTGGTAGAAACGGGTTTTCTTCTCAAGGCCCAAGATGCGAATGGCTTCTAGCAGGCGCAGGGTACCAATGCCGTCTACATCAGCGGTGTATTCAGGCGATTCGAATGACACAGCCACATGACTTTGTGCACCGAGGTTGTAAATCTCATCCGGCTGGGTTTCTTGCACGATGCGGATGAGGTTACTGGTATCGCTCAGGTCGCCATAGTGCAGCTTGAAGTTGGCGTGCTCGATGTGCGGGTCTTGATAAATGTGGTCGATGCGCTGGGTATTGAACAACGACGCACGGCGCTTGATGCCGTGGACGATGTAGCCCTTCTCTAGCAAGAACTCAGCAAGGTACGAACCGTCTTGGCCGGTAATGCCCGTGATGAGGGCTACTTTGGGTTGGTTTTGTTGGGTCATCGTTTGCTCACAAAGTCTTGATAGGCGGCAGCGAGGCCATTGTGTAAATCTACCTTGGTTTGCCAGCCAAGGGCATTGAGGCGCGAGCTGTCCATCCACTTGCGCGGGGCGCCATCAGGCTTGGATGTGTCGAACTCGATCCGGCCTGCATAGCCCACGGTTTGGGCGATGGTTTGTGCCACTTCGGCAATGGTCACATCCGAGCCGCTGCCCACGTTGATGTGGCTTTGCATGGGCGTGGTGTGTTGGTCATAGGTGGCTTTGGGTAGCTGCATGACATGCACGCTGGCTGCGGCCATGTCGTCTACATACAAAAACTCACGGCGCGGTGTGCCTGTGCCCCATATGGCGACGCTGGGCGCATTGGCCAGCTTGGCCTCGTGGAAGCGGCGAATGAGCGCGGGGATGACGTGGCTATTTTCAGGATGGTAGTTGTCGCCCGGGCCATACAGGTTAGTAGGCATGACGCTGCGGTAGTCCACCCCGTGGCTTACACCGTATTGGCGGTTGTAGCTTTCGCACAGCTTGATGCCGGCAATTTTGGCAATGGCGTAGGGTTCGTTCGTTGGCTCTAGCGTGCCGGTGAGCAACGCGTCTTCACGCATGGGCTGCTGCGCCATGCGCGGGTAGATGCAGCTGGAGCCCAAGAACAACAGCTTTTGCACGCCATTTTGAAATGCAGCCTCAATGACGTTAGCTTGCATCATGAGGTTTTGGTAGATGAAGTCAGCTGGGTACACGTTGTTGGCGTGGATACCCCCCACTTTGGCGGCCGCTAAGTACACCTGCGTGGGCTTTTCTTGCGCAAAAAATTGCTGCACTGCCGATTGGTTAGTCAAATCTAACTCGGCATGGGTACGGGTGATGATATGGGTTTGTGCTACACCCTGCGCCAGCAAGTGACGCACGATGGCTGAACCCACCATGCCGCGATGGCCTGCGACGTAAATTTTTTGATTTGTCATTGGTTGTCTGAGCGTCCGTAGGTGTCTTCAAAACGCACGATGTCGTCTTCACCCAAATAGCTGCCCGATTGGACTTCGATGATTTCCAGCGGAATGCTGCCTGGGTTGGCTAGGCGGTGCACTTCGCCCAAAGGAATGTAGGTGGATTGGTTTTCACCCAATAAGGTGACTTTGTCGCCACATGTGACCTCTGCCGTTCCCTTGACCACAATCCAGTGCTCGGCACGGTGGTGGTGTTTTTGCAGACTCAGGCTCGCACCGGGCTTAACTTGGATACGCTTGACTTTGAAGCGCTCAGCTTCGTCAATGCTGTCGTACCAGCCCCAAGGGCGGTGCACTTTGCGGTGTAAGGACAGCTCTTCGCGTTTTTGTTTTTCTAGCTGCTGCACCAGCTTTTTGACGTTTTGGCTTTGCGCGCGGTCGGCCACCAACACTGCATCTGCCGTTTCAACCACGATGAGATTGCTCACACCCACAGTGCCCACTAGACGGCTGCTGGCGTGGATGAAGGTGTTGAATGTGTCAGCCAACAAAGCATCGCCCTGCACCACATTACCTTGGGCGTCTTGATGACCATCTTGGTTAACTTGCCAGACAGCGTCCCACGCGCCAAGGTCGTTCCAGCCAGCGTCTAGCGGCACCATGTGGATGGGGTAGCTAGAGCTGGGGCACTTCTCCATCACTGCGTAGTCGATTGATTCGGAGGACACTTGGCTGAAGGCCTGTTTGTTTGGGCGCACGAAAGGTGTGTCGATCGTTTTGCCTTGCCACGCTTTTTGTGTGGCCGTGGCAATGTCCGGGCGGAAGTGCTGCAAAGCTTTGAGCCATGTGCTGGCACGCAGCACAAACATGCCGCTGTTCCAGGTATGTTGGCCACCTGCCAAATAAGCTTTGGCAATTTCTAAGCTAGGTTTTTCGGCAAACTGCGCCACGGCGTATTCACCATGCGCACCTGCTGCACCAGACTGCTGGATGTAGCCATATCCCGTTTCGGGCTTGTCGGGGGTGATACCCAAAATGACAATGCTGCCGGTCGCTGCCACACGGATGCTTTGCTGCAGCGCCTGCTGAAACGCAATTGGGTTTTGCACGGTTTGGTCGGCGGGGGTGACCACAAGAATCGGGTCTTGCCCATCTTCGGTGGCTTGCAGCGCTGCTAAGGTGAGTGCGGGGGCTGTATTGCGGCCTGTGGGCTCTAGCAACAACGTGGCATTCACGCCTTTGATTTCGCGCAGTTGCTCAAGCGATAGAAAACGATGCTCTTCGTTGGTGACCACCAAGGTCTTGCCTACCGCGATGTCTGCAGCACCCAATTGGTTGACGCGCTCAACTGCCTGTTGAAACAAGCTGGTGGTGCCCGACAAAACCAAAAACTGCTTGGGAAAACCCGCGCGAGACAAGGGCCACAAACGTGTGCCAGAACCGCCGCAGAGAATGACAGGAACTACTTGATGCATTTGAGAATTATCGCTGCGAAGCTAGACCACACGAAGACTCTCAACGGCCATGCGCAGCTTTTGCGGCTGCCCCAGCAAGTCGACCAACACAAAGGCGCGGGTTTCGCCGTCGTGGGAGATGTATTTGCCCTCTAAGCCTTGCAGCGGACCACTGGCTACTTGCACCGTATCGCCTGGAGCAAACATGCGCTCTAGGGTTTCGGGCGGAGCTTCTTTTAAAAACGCGATGAACTCAGGCGGGACTTTGGCAGGCTGCGGGCCAAAGCTGACCAGCTTGCTCACACCCAAGGTTGAGCGAATAGGGCCCCAGTTTTGGGTTTGATCATCGAGCTGAATGAATAGATAGCGACTGAACATCGGCTCTGTGATGGTCTGCACTTTTTGGTTGCGCAGTTTTTGCACCTGCATAGTCGGCAAAAAGCAGTTGAAGCCCTGGTTTTGCAGGTTTTCAAGGGCGCGGGTTTCTTGGCGGGGCTTGGTATGCACAACATACCAAGCGGCGGGGTTTGTCTCGGGTTTTTCGCTACTCATTGTTGAAGAAGTCTAACTAAACTTAGCCTAGCGTTTCGCTGCACACGGCGTTAAAGTGCAGTTTTATGTTTTGTTTGAAAGCGTGCCACATGTCTACCAAAAACCCATTCGATCCAGCCGCCATGTCCGATAACGTGAAAGAGCAAGCGCAACAGATTTGGTTGGCGGGCTTGGGCGCATTCGCCAAGGCACAAGAAGACGGCACCAAGGCGTTTGAAAAGCTGGTGAGCGACGGCATCACCATGCAACGCAAGGTGCACACCACCGCCGAAGAAAAACTGGCCGAGGCCACGCAAAAAGCTACGCAAGCGGCCCACACCCTGAGCGAACGCGCTACGGGCCAATGGGGCAAGCTAGAAGGTATTTTCGAAGAGCGCGTGGCGAAGGCTTTGCATGGTTTGGGCTTGCCATCCGCTGCTGAAATGAAAGCGTTGCATGCGCGGGTGGCCGCACTGGAGGCACAGTTGGACGTCAAGCCGAAGGCTGCCGCGAAGACTGCGGCAAAGCCTGCTGAAAAAACAGCAGCCAAGACCGCTGCTAAAAAAGCGCCAGCGAAGAAACCTGCAAAAAAATAATTGGGCTCCGACCCCAATTAGCTCACCATGGCAAAGAAAGCGCCACGCCGTACCGCAGAGCGGATTTTGGAGGTCACGCTCGACCTATTTAACCGCTTTGGCGAGCCCAATGTGTCGACCACATTGATCTCGTCAGAGCTCAACATTAGCCCCGGCAACCTGTACTACCACTACCCCGCCAAAGAGGAGCTGGTCACGGCGCTGTTTAACCGCTACGAGGCGGCGCTGGATGATTTGCTAGAAGCAGCCCCCGGCGTGCATGACGTGGAAGACGCTTGGTTTTTCATGCACACACTGTTTGAGCTGGTGTGGCAGTACCGCTTTTTGTACCGTGATTTGAATGACTTGCTGAGCAAAAACCGTAAGCTTGAAACACACATCAAAGACGCACTGCTACACAAGACCACGGCGTTTCGCACGTTGTTAGACAGCCTAGAGCACGACGGCGCCTTGGCCATCACCGTGAGCGAACGCGAAGCGACGGCTATACACATGGTGGTCATGCTGACGTGGTGGTTAAGCTACGAATACGTACGCGACCCGCGCCATGCGCTAGAGCCCGAAAGCGCACAAGCATCGCTGCTACGCGGGGCTAAGAGCGTGTTGAGTTTGTTGTTGCCGTATGCGACGGCGGAACACAAAGAACACTTGAACGCGCTGCTCTCTGCCTACTGAGCCTCAACTACTCACAAGAGATGTGAGTTAAATAATTGGGTTCTGACCCCGATTAACTGATTAGCGCAGCGAGGCTTCAACGAGCTTCACCCAATACGTCGCCCCTAAGGGGATGAGCGCATCGTTGAAGTCATAGTTGGGGTTGTGCAAGGTGCACGGGCCTTCGCCATGGCCCATCTCGCGGTGTACGCCGTCACCATTGCCGATGAAGCAATACGCACCAGGCTTGGCTTGCAGCATGTACGAGAAGTCTTCTGCGCCCATGGTGGGTTCTTGTGGTACCACGTTGTCTGCGCCCACGATGCCGGCCATCACGTCACGCGCAAAGTTGGCTTCTGCGGGGTGGTTGATGGTGGGTGGGTAGTTGCGCTCAAACTCAAAGGTGCAGGTCGCACCAAAGGCGGAACTGGTGTGCGTGGCGATATCGCGCATGCGTTGCTCAATCATGTCGAGCACGTCTAGGCTGAAGGTGCGCACTGTGCCTTGTAGCTCGCAGTGGTCAGGCACCACGTTGGTGGCTTCGCCTGCGTTGATCATGGTCACCGAAATCACACCTGCATCGACTGGTTTTTTGTTGCGGCTGATGATGGTTTGAAAAGCTTGCACCATTTGGCAAGCGATCACCACAGGATCTATACCGTTGTGCGGCAACGCCGCATGGCAACCTTTGCCATGAATGGTAATTTTGAATTCGTTGCTCGACGCCATCACAGGGCCAGCGCTCAGCGCAAACTGACCTTCCTTGAGGCCCGGCCAGTTGTGCATGCCGTAAACGGCTTGCATGGGGAACTTGTCGAACAAGCCGTCGCGCATCATTTCACGGGCACCGCCACCACCCTCTTCGGCGGGTTGGAAGATGAAGTACACCGTGCCGTCAAAGTCTTGGTGCTTGGACAAATATTGCGCAGCGGCCAAGAGCATGGCCACATGGCCGTCGTGGCCGCAGGCGTGCATCTTGCCGGCATGTTTGCTCGCGTGGGCGAACTGATTGAACTCTTGCATGGGCAGGGCGTCCATGTCAGCACGCAAACCAATGGCTCGCTCACTGGTGCCGCATTTCAAGATGCCCACTACACCTGTTTTGCCCATGCCTCGGTGGATGGGGATGCCCCACTCGGTCAGCTTTTGCGCGACCAAATCAGCGGTGCGAATTTCTTCAAAACACAGCTCGGGGTGGGCGTGAATGTCGCGGCGAATGGCCGCAATGGAGGAAGCTTGCTTGGTGAGGGAATCAAGGACTTTCATGGCCTTGAGTCTAGCCGTTGCGCGAGCCCACTGTCACGAAGGGCTATCCCGCAAATCTGTCACATCACACAGCGTCAGTACAGACCACGCGAAGGCCACACAGGCGATGGGTGGTCCAAGCGGTGTTTAGCAATTTCAAGCAAGCCATCAAAGATGAGCGAGTCGACCAGCTCAAACTGCACCGACATGCTGGGAGCCATCTTCCAACCCGCGCCACCGGTCATGTAGCACGCAGGCACAGCGCCGCAGTGTTGGCGCACGTGTTGCACCATGCGCTCAACCGCACCGGCAATGGCGTAGGTACCACCACTGGTCAAGGCATCGCTGGTGTTGGTGGGGAACTCACACACTTCACCAGTAGGCACACGCAAGCCTGCCGTGCCCGACTCGAGCGCGCGCAGCATGATGCCGTGACCGGGCAAGATCAGCCCGCCCAAAAATTTGCCATTCGCATCAATGGCTTCTACCGTGACAGCCGTGCCGACCATGACCACCACCATGGGTTTGGGTGCGCCGCCATTGACCTGCTGCAGCATGCGGGCGTGTGCGCCGATCATGGCCACCCAACGGTCTGCGCCTAAGCGCGTGGGATGGTCGTAGCCGTTGGTCATACCAGCTTCAGCAGCGGACGACACAGCCCAGTGCGGGGTAATGTCCCACAGTTCCATTTGCTCTTCAACGCGGCGGCGAATGGCTTCGCCTGCCACGATGCAGCCCAGCATGTGCGTGGGCTCTGGCAATTCGCGCCAGTCTTCGTCAGCCAAGCGGTCGATGTTTTCTAAAAACACCGCACCGTGGCCCAGCAGTTGAGCGCCGGGCGCGGGGCTGTCGTACAAGCCCCACTTGAGGCGTGTGTTGCCCACATCGAGTGCAAGAAATGTCATAGGTGCGTGAATCAGTTTTGACGCCAAGGCAAGCCACGCATGCGCCAGCCGCCTTGGGTGCCGCGATGGCCGTTTGCATTGGCGTCGGCCTCGAAGCCTTCGAGGATGTTGTAGGCTTCTAGGCCTAGCTCGGTGGCACGTTTGGCGGCTGCGATAGAACGCACACCACTACGGCACAGCAGCACAATTTTTTTACCGTTGGCTGCCGCACGCACAGCGTCATCGAACGCTGGATTCATGGCCATGCCCGGCCATTGTTTCCATGGCACAGCCACCGCGTTGGGTACAAAACCCACCCAAGCCAGCTCGGCATCCGTGCGCACATCCACCATCACCGCAGCACCTGACTGCATCCATTCGTAGGCAGTTTCAGGAGCGATATCACCTGCGTAGCCCAGCTCGTTGTTGCTCATAGTTATAAAGCGAAAGAAGTTGGTTCTCAGTATAGAAGCGCCTCGTCCCCAATGAGACAAATTGGGGGCTTTTCGCGCATTTCTCGGGGGAAAACCCTCGTCAACAAAAGAGGAGTGAGGATAAGAATCGCGGCTCCCATTCATGTCTTTGACAAAAACTAGGAGACTTACTCATGACCGATACCAAGAAGACAACAGCTCGCCGCCACGTACTGAAAGGCGCCGCTGCTGCCGCAGGTGTAGTTGCCGCCCCCATGGTGGCCGCGCAGACTGGACCGATCAACATGCGCTGGCAAAGCACATGGCCTGCGAAGGACATCTTCCACGAGTACGCCTTGGATTACGCCAAGAAGGTCAACGACATGACAGGTGGCGATTTGAAGATCGAAGTGCTGCCCGCAGGTTCTGTGGTGCCCGCTTTCGGTTTGCTGGAAGCTGTATCTAAGGGCACCTTGGACGGTGGCCACGGCGTGTTGGGCTACCACTATGGCAAGCAAAACGCTTTGGCTTTGTGGAACTCTGGCCCCGCTTTCGGCATGGACGCCAACATGGTTTTGGCTTGGCACAAATACGGCGGTGGCGCTGAACTGCTGGCCAAGTTGTACGCGTCGATCGGTGGCAACGTGCAATCGTTCTTGTACGGCCCGATGTTCACGCAACCTCTGGGCTGGTTCAAAAAGCCAATCACCAAGACCTCTGACTTCAAAGGCTTGAAGTTCCGCACCAACGGTTTGGCCATTGACTTGTTCACCACCATGGGCGCAGCTGTGAACGCTTTGCCAGGCGGCGAGATCGTGCCAGCGATGGACCGCGGTTTGCTGGACGGCGCCGAGTTCAACAACGCCACCTCTGACCGTATCCTGGGCTTCCCAGACGTGTCCAAAGTGTGCATGTTGCAAAGCTATCACCAAAGCGCAGAAACGTTCGAAATCATGTTCAACAAGAACAAGTACGACTCGTTGCCAGCCAAGATGAAGTCCGTCATTGCCATCGCGACAGAAGCTGCGTCTGCAGACATGTCATGGAAGTCTGTGGACCGCTACTCCAAAGACTACGCCGAGCTGCAAACCAAAGACAAGGTCAAGTTCTACAAGACACCTGACTCCATCTTGCAAGACCAGCTCAAAATTTGGTCTGAAATCTTGGAGAAGAAATCTGCCGAGAACCCCATGTTCAAAGAGATCGTGGCGTCACAAAAAGCGTTCGCACAGCGCGCTGTGAAGTGGGAGCAAGACACCGTGGTGAACCGTCGCATGGCGGTGAACCATTTCTTCGGTGCCAAGAAGGCGTAAGCCCGAACGACTGAGATAGCTTGACTTATGGGACTGAATTCTGTGCATCACAGAACTTCAGTCCCTTTACTTTTAAGAACAATATGAACACACTGAAACTGCTACACACAGTTGACAGCATCAGCACATGGGTAGGCAAAGCCTTCGCATGGCTGATCGTTGTGCTGATGGTGATGGTGATGGGCGAAGTTTTCAAGCGCTACGCCTTGAACGCCCCTACAGCTTGGATTTTCGAAGCCAGCAACATGCTTTACGGCACCGCCTTCATGATGTGCGGTGCTTACACACTGAGCCAAGACGGTCACGTTCGTGGCGACTTTTTTTACGGCAGCGCCAAGCCACGCACACAAGCGTCGCTTGACTTTGTGCTGTACATCCTGTTCTTCATTCCAGGCGTGATTGCTTTGACATGGGCGGGTTGGACCTATGCTGGCGACGCCATCACCATTCGTGAAATGACGAACAGCGCTGACGCGATTCCTTTGTACCCCTTCAAGGCCATCATCCCAATCACAGGCTTCATCGTCTTGATGCAAGGCTTGGCTGAAATTGTGCGTTGTGTGGTTTGCCTGAAAACTGGTGAATGGCCTGCACGCTTGAAAGATGCCAACGAGATTGACGTGGTCGAGCAGCAGTTGTCTGCCAGTATCTATGTCAGCGAAGAAGACAAACGTGACGCCATTGAGCGCGCACACCATATTGACGAAGAGGCCCATCAGCGCGGTGGCCACGCGATGGGAGAAAACAAATGAGCGATCCAGCACTCGGACTAACGATGCTCTGTCTGATCATCGTGGTGATCATGATGGGCTTTCCCACAGCGTTCACGCTGATGGGCTTGGGCATGGCCTTTGGCTTCACGGCTTTTTACGACCCCAGCCAGCCTTGGCTAGACAACCGCGTTTTTAACCTGATGGTGCAACGCACCTACGGCGCGATGACCAACGACACGCTGCTGTCCATTCCGCTGTTTGTGCTGATGGGCTATGTGATGGAACGGGGCGCCTTGGTGGACAAAATGTTCCACAGCGTTCAGCTGGCCTTCCGCCGCTTGCCCGGCTCATTGGCTGTGGCCACGTTGGTGATTTGCACCTTCTGGGGCATTGCCAGCGGCTTGGTGGGCGCTGTGGTGGTGCTCATGGGCGTGATTGCGATGCGCCCCATGTTGAATGCGGGCTATGACACACGCTTGGCAGCGGGCGTTATCACGGCTGGCGGCACTTTGGGTATTTTGATTCCACCGTCGGTGATGATCATTGTGTACGCCGCCGTGGCCGGACAATCTGTGGTCAAGCTCTATGCAGCAGCCATGTTCCCTGGCTTCTTCTTGGCCTTCTTGTATTTGATTTACGTCATCGGCTGGGTGTTGATTGACCCATCGATTGCACCTAAGTTGCCTGAAGACCAAACCAAAGCACCTGTGTCACCTTGGCTAGAAAAGCTGGGCGAGCAATACTCCAAACGCATGCTGCCCGCCTTGGCAAAGGCCGTCGTCATGCCTGGCCGTGCGCTGCAAATCAGCACGTCAGACGTGCGTGTGACGTGGGGCCTATTGGTCCGCAGCTTCAGCATGGCATTGGCACCTGTGTTCATCGTGTTGGCCATGCTGGCAACATCTTGGTGGTATGTGGTGATTTATTCGCAAGCCACTGCCAACGCGCAAGCTGGCACTGAAATCGTCCAGATGTCCACCGACATCGTGGCCGAGAAAACCACCTCCGCCGCAGAACCAGAAGGTCTGCAAGAGATGGGCGGCGACTCGGTGGCGGATGCCCCTGAAGCCAACAACGAAGCTGTGTCTCTGGGCGATGAAGTGGTGGAAGCAGACAAGGTGATTGAGGTGCCTGACGGCTTCTACACCGGGTTCTGGGGAACAGCACTGATTCTGTTTGGTTTGCTGGCTTGGTACTACAAAAGCTTTGATGCCGAGCAGTTTGAGATTCTCAACATGCTGGTCAAGTCGGTGATGCCGTTGGGCATCCTGACTGCCGTCGTGTTGGGTGTCATCTTGCTGGGATTGGCCACGGCCACGGAGTCGGCAGCAGTAGGTGCCACAGGCGCATTCATCATGGCTTGGTGGTCTGGCTCGCTGGACTTCGACAAAACCAAACAAGCCGTGTTCTTGACAGCCAAAACCACCTCCATGGTGTGTTGGTTGTTCGTGGGCTCGGCCCTCTTCTCTGCCGTGTTTGCCGTCTTGGGCGGTCAACGTTTGGTGGAAGAGTGGGTCATGGCCATGGACCTGACACCCCTGCAGTTCATGCTGCTGTCGCAAGCCGTGATCTTTGTGCTGGGCTGGCCTTTGGAGTGGACCGAAATCATTGTGATTTTTGTGCCCATATTCTTGCCACTGCTTACCCACTTCCAGATCGATCCCATTCTGTGGGGCGTGCTGGTGTTTGTGAACCTGCAAGCAGCCTTCTTGTCGCCACCGGTGGCGATGTCGGCCTTCTATCTGAAAGGGGTGTCACCGCCGCATGTGACCATCAATCAGATTTTTGCGGGCATGATGCCTTACATGTTCATCGTCATCATCTGCATGGTTTTGATGTACATCTGGCCAGGACTCACCCTCTGGTTGCCTGATTACTTGTACGGCCCTAAATAAACCGCACACGGGTTTCAGACAAAGCCGCAGCGCCTTTTGGCCCTGCGGCTTTTTTTTATTAGGGCAAATCCTCCCCCAAAAACTTTGCGTGACGCTATGATTGACGTTTACGTAAACGTAAACTTCATCTTTTCCGCTTCACTCCCGTTTTTTCGGAGCCTTCGATGTCAGACCTTTCCGCCGAATTCCAAGCCCTTGCCAACTACAAGCCCACGCAAAAAGTGCGCTTCGTCACCGCCGCTTCTTTGTTTGATGGTCACGACGCTGCCATCAACATCATGCGTCGCATCTTGCAAGGCATGGGCGCCGAGGTGATTCACTTGGGTCACAACCGTTCAGTGGACGAAGTGGTCACAGCCGCACTGCAAGAAGACGTGCAAGGCATTGCTATCAGCTCGTACCAAGGCGGCCACGTGGAGTACTTCAAGTACATGGTCGATTTGTTGCGCGAGCGCGGCGGTGAACACATTCAAGTATTTGGCGGCGGCGGTGGCGTGATCGTGCCTCCCGAAATTCGCGAGCTGCAAGCCTATGGCGTAACCCGCATTTACAGCCCAGAAGACGGCCAAAAGATGGGCCTGCAAGGCATGATTGGCGAGATGATCATGCGCTGCGACAAAGACTTGTCGGGCTACGCACCCAAAGCCGTGAAAGAGATTCAAGGCCATGACGAAATGGCTTGGCGCAAATTAGCGCAGCTCATCACTGCACTTGAGAACGAGAAGGCTGACCAAAAGATGGTTGAGGCCGTGCGCAAAGAATCGCTCAACCATAAGGTGCCCGTGCTCGGCATCACCGGTACCGGCGGTGCGGGTAAGTCGTCACTCACCGACGAACTGGTGCGTCGCATTCGTTTGGACCAAGGCGATGCTTTGCGCATTGCCGTCATTTCTATCGACCCGTCACGCCGCAAGAGCGGCGGCGCTTTGCTGGGTGACCGCATTCGCATGAACGCCATTTCGCCTTGGGCGAAATCTCCTGGTTCTGGCCGTGAAGACAGCGGTGCTCGCGTCTTCATGCGCTCACTCGCTACGCGCGACTTCGGCAGCGAAATCAGCGCGGCCTTGCCCGACGTATTGGCCGCGACCAAGTGCGCAGGCTTTGACCTCATCATTGTGGAAACCTCAGGTATTGGCCAAGGTGACGCCGCCATCGTGCCGCACGTGGACGTGCCCATGTATGTGATGACGCCAGAGTTCGGCGCCGCCAGCCAGCTGGAAAAAATCGACATGCTGGACTTTGCCGAATTCATCGCTATCAACAAGTTTGACCGCAAAGGTGCCAGCGACGCGCTGCGCGACGTGGCCAAACAAGTGCAACGCAACAAAGAAGCCTGGCACACACCGACCGAGCAAATGCCCGTGTTTGGCACCATGGCTGCACGCTTCAACGACGACGGCGTGACCGCGCTGTACCAAGCCCTCAAAGGCCGCTTGACCGAGCTGGGCCTCACCTTCAAAGAAGGCCGCTTGCCACTAGTCAACGTGCGCCACAGCAGTAACCAAACGCCTGTGGTGCCTGCCGCTCGCACACGCTATTTGGCTGAAATCACCGACACCGTGCGTGGCTATAAAAAACGCGCACGCACACAAGCCAAACTGGCCCGCGAAATTCAACAACTGCGCGAAGCCGCACGCATGCTGGCCGAAGGCAAACCCGACCGCGCCAAAGCCTCAGAAGCCGCCATTGACTTGGCTGTGAAGCGTGAAGAAAACTTAGGCACAGCAGAGCGCAAGTTGCTGACCCAATGGCCCGACATGCAAGCCGCCTACGCAGGCGACGAGTACGTGGTGAAGATTCGCGACAAAGAGATTCGCACCGCACTCACCACCAAGTCCCTCAGCGGCACCGTGATTCGCAAAGTGGCGCTGCCACAGTATGAAGACCACGGCGAAATTTTGAAATGGCTCATGCTCGACAACGTGCCCGGCAGCTACCCCTACACCGCCGGCACCTTCGCCTTCAAACGTGAGGGCGAAGACCCCACCCGTATGTTTGCGGGCGAAGGCGACCCCTTCCGCACCAACCGCCGCTTCAAGCTGGTGAGCGAAGGCATGGATGCCAAACGTTTGTCCACCGCGTTTGACTCGGTCACGCTGTACGGCAACGACCCAAACCCACGTCCAGACATTTACGGCAAGGTGGGCAACTCGGGCGTGAACGTGGCCACACTGGACGATATGAAGGTGTTGTACGACGGGTTTGATCTGTGCAACCCCACCACCAGCGTGTCGATGACCATCAACGGCCCTGCGCCTTCCATCTTGGCGATGTTCATGAACACGGCCATTGACCAAAACATTGAGAAGTTCAAGAAGGACAACGGCCGCGACCCGACCGAAACCGAGACCGCCAAAATCAAAGAGTGGGTCATGCAAAACGTGCGCGGCACGGTGCAAGCCGACATCTTGAAAGAAGACCAAGGTCAAAACACCTGCCTCTTCAGCACCGAGTTTTCATTGAAGGTGATGGGCGACATCGCCCAGTACTTTGTGCACAACCAAGTGCGCAACTTCTACAGCGTTTCCATCAGCGGTTATCACATTGCCGAAGCGGGTGCGAACCCGATTTCGCAATTGGCGTTCACGCTCTCCAACGGTTTCACGTTTGTGGAGGCCTACTTGGCGCGCGGCATGCACATTGACGACTTCGCTCCCAACCTGAGCTTCTTCTTCAGCAACGGCATGGACCCCGAGTACACCGTGATGGGCCGCGTGGCACGTCGCATCTGGGCCGTGGCTATGAAGGAGAAATACGGCGCGAATGAGCGCTCACAGAAACTGAAATATCACATTCAGACTTCAGGCCGTTCGCTGCACGCGCAAGAGATTCAGTTCAACGACATCCGCACCACGCTGCAAGCGCTGATTGCGATTTACGACAACTGCAACAGCTTGCACACCAACGCGTTTGACGAAGCCATCACCACGCCCACCGAAGACTCGGTGCGCCGCGCCATGGCGATTCAGCTCATCATCAACCGCGAGTGGGGCTTGGCCAAAAACGAAAACCCCAACCAAGGCGCGTTCATCATCGAAGAGCTCACCGAGTTGGTCGAAGAGGCCGTGCTGGCCGAATTCGAGCGCATTGCCGAGCGCGGCGGTGTGTTGGGTGCGATGGAAACCGGCTACCAACGCGGCAAGATTCAAGACGAATCGATGACCTACGAAATGCTCAAGCACACCGGCGAGTTGCCCATCATTGGCGTCAACACCTTCCGCAACCCACACGGCGAGCAAGTGATGGACAAACTCGAACTGGCCCGCTCCACCGAAGAGGAAAAGCAAAGCCAGCTGAACCGTTTGAACGACTTCCACACCCGCCACAAAGATGCGGCCGCGGTGCAACTTAAACGCCTGCAACAAGCCGTCATCGACAACGCAAACGTGTTTGAGGTGTTGATGGACGCGGTGCGTGTGTGTTCACTCGGACAAATCACCAACGCCTTGTTTGAGGTGGGTGGTCAGTACCGTCGCAACATGTAAAGGCAATAATCCTTGTATTTTTAATATTCCATGTTTAAAATACAAGGATGTTTAAAAGAAAATCATCTCAAGAAATTCGCAATCATCTGAGCTGGAGCCCTGCCGTTGCCATACTTGGCGCGCGCCAAATTGGCAAGACAACCCTTGCTCAGCAGATTGCGGCCGAATTCCCAAAATCGGTTTATCTTGATCTTGAGAACAGCCAAGCACGCGCCAAGTTAGATCAAGCGGATGTGTTTTTCCAGACCCATCGGGATAGTTTGATCGTTCTTGATGAAATTCAAAACGCGCCAGAGCTTTTCAGCACCATGCGCGGAGAGATCGATGCAGATCGACGCAATGGGCGATTTTTAATTCTCGGCTCAGCCTCGTTCAAACTGCTGCAGCAATCGCAATCGTTGGCGGGGCGGTTGGCTTTGGTCGACATGGCCCCTCTGCTTCTCAGCGAAGTGCATTGCGAGTTCGCAGATATTCAAACTTTGTGGTTGCGAGGAGGCTTTCCGAACAGCTACACAGCCCCAAGCGATGAAGCCTCGTGGCTTTGGAGGGATGGTTTTGTCCGACACTTCTTAAACACGGATCTGCCAGCCTTGGGCATCAATGTCGAACCCGAATTGATGCGACGCTTTTGGCGCATGGTGGCTCATTTACATGGTCAGTTGTTCAATGCATCTAGCATTGCCACATCGCTTGGGGTGTCATCGCCTACCGTGACGCGCTACCTTGATCACTTGGTGCAATGCCTCATGTTGCGCCGACTTGAGCCATTTCACGCCAATCTTGGTAAACGACTGGTGAAATCACCCAAAATTTATGTACGTGACAGCGGCTTGCTGCATTACCTGATGGGGATACACAGCATCAACGACATGATGGGGCATCCACTCACAGGAGCCTCTTGGGAGGGATTTTGCGTTGAGCAAATTTGCAACCACCTTCCCGCGGGGGCAAGCGTCTCTTTTTACCGCACGGCAGCAGGCGCAGAACTTGATGTCGTGGTTGAGACGGGCAGTCAGAGCATGGGATTTGAAATTAAATTTTCCTCGGCACCCAAGGTGAGCAAAGGTTTTTGGCAAGCTTGCGAAGACATTGGTGTTAGCAACGCCTATGTAGTCGCCCCCGTGCAAGAAGGTTGGTTGATGGCCAACAATGTTCAGGTGATTTCACCCCTCGACATCCCGTCATATCTGAACCCTAAGATCGCCTCATGAGCATTCGCCCCCCTTTCACCGCCCCCACACGTCACACCGACGCCGACAGCGCACTAGCCCAAGTGCAGGCGCTGTACCAGACCAGCCTGAACCACTTGCGCCAAGCGATGCGCGAGTTTGTAGCAGGCACGCACTTTGAACAGCGCGTGCGGGCGTTTTATCCGTTTGTGCGCATTCACACCAAAACGGGGGCATTGCAAGCCCATGGTGAAGGCGCTGGCTTGAGCTACGGCTTTGTGGCCGAGCCTGGCCGCTACGAGACCACCCTCACCCGCCCCGATTTGTTTGCCGCGTATTACCGCGAGCAGTTCCGTCTGCTGCTGCAAAACCACGGCGGCACGCTGGAAGTTGGCGTGAGCCACCAGCCCATTCCTGTTCACTTCTCGTTCGCCGATAACGACTATGTGGAAGGTGAGATGAGCGCCGAGCGCCGTCAACTCATGCGCGAAGTGTTTGACCTGCCCGACCTCACCGCCATGGACGACGGCATTGCCAACGGCACATTTGAGCCCAAGCCCAACGAGCCTCAGCCTTTGTCGTTGTTCCCTGCCGCACGCATGGACTACTCGTTGCAACGCCTGCGCCACTACAGCGGCACCAGCCCCGAGCATTTTCAGAACTATGTGTTGTTCACCAACTACCAGTTCTACATCGACGAGTTTGTTCGTTTGGGCCACGAGGCCATGCAAGACCCCAACAGCGAATACATCGCGTTTGTGGAGCCCGGCAATGTGGTCACACGCCGCGTGGGTTTGACCACTGAAGCGAACGATGCACTGGGCAAAGTGCCCCCGCGCCTGCCGCAAATGCCCGGCTACCACTTGGTCCGCGCCAACCACACCGGCATCACCATGGTGAACATTGGCGTGGGGCCGGCCAACGCCAAAAACATCACTGACCATATCGCTGTACTGCGCCCCCATGCATGGTTGATGCTGGGCCACTGCGCGGGCTTGCGTAATACGCAGCAACTGGGTGACTACGTGCTGGCCCACGGCTATGTGCGTGAAGACCACGTGTTGGACGAAGAGCTGCCGCTGTGGGTGCCCATCCCCGCGCTGGCCGAAATTCAAGTCGCGCTAGAGCAAGCGGTGAAAGATGTGACGCAGTGCCAAGGCGCCGAGCTCAAACGCATTCTGCGCACAGGCACTGTGGCCAGCACCGACAACCGCAACTGGGAACTGCTGCCAGACAACACGCCACAACGCCGCTTCAGCCAAAGCCGCGCTGTCGCACTCGACATGGAAAGCGCCACGATTGCGGCGAATGGCTTCAGGTTCCGTGTGCCCTACGGCACGCTGCTGTGCGTGAGCGACAAACCACTGCACGGCGAAATCAAACTGCCGGGCATGGCCAACCACTTCTACCGCGAACGTGTGGACCAACATTTGCGCATCGGCATGCGCGCTATTGAGCTGTTGCGCCAACAAGGTCCTGCGCAATTGCACAGCCGCAAGTTGCGTAGCTTTGCTGAGGTTGCGTTTCAATAAACCACGCGTCACACACTTCCACGACAAGCGCACAAAAAGAAACCGCCTCAACAGAGGCGGTTTTCACGTGTGCAAGGCGCTATTTCAAGCGCTCACAGCATTCACCCATCTTCTCGCCCAGGCGCACACCTTGTGCCGCTTGCCAAGCAGAGTTGAATGCAATGGTGTTCTTAGGCCACAGCAACACCACGGTAGAGCCCAACAAGAAGCGGCCCATTTCTTCGCCTTGCTTCAAGCTCAGGTCTTGGTCGTCATACGTCCACTCGCGCACGGTGCCGGGACGAGGTGGATTGACCACGCCATGCCAAGGTGTGGCCATGCTGCCCACGATGGTGGCACCCACGAGCACCAACACGTATTGCTGGGGTTTTCCACCTGAAGCAGCAGGCATGTCAAACACGCACACCACACGTTCGTTGCGTGCGAACAAACCGGGCACGCCGCGTGCCGTGGCGGGGTTGACCGAGAACAAGTCACCGGGCACATGGATCATGCGGCGCAAGCGACCGGCGCTGGGCATGTGGATGCGGTGGTAGTCCTTGGGGCTGAGGTAGATGGTGGCGAACTCACCATCTTGGAACTGCGCCGCCAATGTGGCATCGCCGCCCACCAGCGCTTGCGTGCTGTAGCTGTGGCCTTTGGCTTGAAACACTTGGTCGCCATCGATGTGGCCCAGTTGACTGATGGCGCCATCCACAGGGCACACAAACGCCGCGTCGGCCAAGGGGCGTGCGCCGGGCTTTAAGGCGCGGGTGAAGAAGTCATTGAAGCATGCGTACTGCGTGATGTCAGGCTGCGCAGCCTCGTCCATGTTGACTTGGTATTTGCCCACAAACCACTTGATCAAGGCATGGGTCCATTTGCCGCAACGCGCACGCGCCACAGCGCCCGCCAATTGCGTGAGCAACTGTTTGGGCATCACATATTGGGAGAGAACAAATAAGGTATCAGACACGTCGTAGCCTTGTCATAAGTTGCCAAGATTTTAGGCGGGCAAAATGCACCCATGAGCACCCCACTTTTTGAATGCAAGCACCTCCTCAAACGCTACGGTGATAACACCGTGGTGAACGATGTGTCTTTCCACATTTCACCCGGCGAATGCCTAGGTGTCATCGGCCCCAACGGTGCAGGCAAAACCACCACGTTGCGCATGTGCCTTGGCCTTGCACAGTCCGATGGCGGCAGCATCCAGGCCTTCGGCTTGTCCATGCCCGATGACGCGCTGGCCATCAAAGCGCGCTTGGGCGTGGTGAGCCAGTTCGACACGCTAGACCCCGACTTCACCTGCGCCGAAAACCTGATGGTGTTTGGCCGCTACTTTGGGATGAAGAAGGCAGACATTCAAGCACGCATTCCTCAGTTGCTGGAATTTGCCGCACTCTCGCACAAAGCCAACGCCAAGCCAGGCGAGTTGTCGGGCGGGATGAAGCGCCGTTTGAGCCTAGCCCGCGCCCTCATCAACAACCCCGATTTGCTGCTGCTCGACGAGCCCACCACAGGCCTAGACCCGCAAGCCCGCCACCTGATGTGGGAGCGTTTGCAGCAACTGCTGCAACAAGGCAAATCGATTTTGCTGACGACCCACTTCATGGACGAGGCCGAGCGCTTATGCAACCGACTGTTGGTGCTTGACCACGGCAAAAAAATTGCCGAAGGCACACCGCGTGATTTGATTGCCCAACATCTAGAGCCCGATGTGGTGGAGGTGTATGGCAGTGGTGCATTGGCCTTGGTCGACAGTCCCCTCGCGGCATTAGCCCAACGCGTTGAAACGAGTGGTGAGACCGTGTTTTTCTACACCCAAGATGCCGCGCCCTTGCTGCAAGCCCTCAGCGCCCACGCAGGCCTGCGCACGCTGCACCGCCCTGCCAACTTGGAAGACTTGTTTTTGAAAATGACCGGACGCCAAATCCGCGAGGAAGGCTAAGAGAGATGAGCACCTATTTCCGTTTCTGGCCCGTCTTCTTGCGTAACCTTTTGGTGTGGCGCAAGCTCGCCATTCCCAGCCTTGTCGCCAACATTGCTGAACCTTTGATGTGGCTCGTCGCTTTTGGCTACGGCCTAGGCGCGCTGGTGGGCGATGTCACGCTAGGCGCAGACAAGGTGCCTTACATCTTGTTCTTGGCCAGCGGCTCAATTTGTATGAGCGCCATGAACGCCGCCACGTTTGAAGCGTTGTACTCGGCCTTCTCACGGATGCATGTTCAAAAAACCTGGGACGGCATCTTGAACGCCCCCATGCGATTGGACGATGTGCTGTTGGCCGAAATGTTGTGGGCCGCCTTCAAGTCGCTATTCACCATCACCGCCATCTTGGGCGTGATGTTTGCGCTGGGCATTACCCAAAGCTGGAAGCTCTTGGCTGCGTGGCCCATTCTGCTGTTTGTCGGCATCACCTTCAGTTGCATCGCCCTCATCTTCAATGCGCTGGCCAAGGGTTACGACTTCTTCACCTACTACTTCACGCTGTTTCTCACACCCATGATGTTTTTGAGCGGCGTGTTTTTCCCCAGCGACCAACTGCCCGGCGTCGTGCGCGACATCGCCGCTTGGCTGCCCCTCACCCAAGCCATCGCCTTGGTACGCCCCTTGTTTCTGGACCAATGGCCCGCTGACGCAGCGATGCACCTAGGCGTGCTGGCCGTCTACACCGTGGTCGCGTGGAAGATCGCGCTGCATCTAACGAAAAGGCGATTCAAGGCTTGATGTTCGTCAGCCAAACGCAACCCTTCCCCCGGTAATATCGATCTTTTGACTCAACCGACAACACAAGGATTTCCCAATGAGCATTCAAACCGTAGGCATCATCGGCGCCGGCACCATGGGCAACGGCATTGCACAAGCATGTGCGGTGTCTGGCGTGAACGTGGTGATGGTCGACATCTCTGACGCGGCTGTGGCCAAAGGCCTCGCCACCGTGTCGGGCAGCTTGGACCGTTTGATCAAGAAAGAAAAAATCACCGAAGCCGACAAAGCCGCTGCTTTGTCACGCATCAAAACCAGCACCAGCTACGACGACCTGAAAGGTGCACAACTGGTCATCGAAGCGGCCACCGAGAACTACGACCTGAAGGTGAAGATCGTCAAGCAACTCGACGGCATGCTGGCCCCCGAAGCCATCATTGCTTCGAACACATCATCCATCTCGATCACCAAACTCGCCGCGGTCACCACGCGCGCGGACCGCTTCATTGGCATGCACTTTTTCAACCCTGTGCCCATGATGGCGCTGGTTGAAATCATCCGTGGTTTACAAACTTCCGATGCCACACACGCGGCCGTGCACGACCTGTCCACACGCCTCGGCAAGTCACCCATCACCGTGAAGAACGCGCCGGGCTTTGTGGTCAACCGCATCTTGGTGCCCATGATCAACGAAGCCTTTTTTGTGCTGGCCGAAGGTGTGGCCTCGGCCAAAGACATCGATGCCGGCATGATGCTGGGCTGCAACCAACCCATCGGCCCCTTGGCTTTGGCCGACATGATTGGCTTGGATGTGTGCGTGGCGGTGATGGACGTGTACCTGCAAGAATTTGGTGACAGCAAATACCGCGCGTGCCCCTTGCTCAAAGAGATGGTCGCGGCAGGCCACTTGGGCCGCAAAACAGGACGTGGCGTTTACACGTACTAAGCATCCCGCAGCCACCACTTCACACGCGCCGACATGAAGTACGCCCTGCTCTCAGATATTCACAGCAATTTGCATGCGCTGGAGGCGTGCTTGGCACATGCACAAACGCAAGGCGTTGAGCGCATCGGCATCTTGGGTGATTTGGTGAGCTATGGCGCTTTTCCCTCAGAGGTGGTGGCTCGCTGCCAAGCCCTTCAACAAGAAGGCGCCATCGTGCTGCGCGGCAACCACGAAGAGCTGATTCAAACGCACAACATCAACACAGCCAATCCCAACCCTTCGCTGGGCAGTCAAACGGCAGAGTGGACGCACGACCAGCTGTCGCCTGCGCAACGGTTTTGGTTGGAAATCTTGCCACTCACCGCGCAGGTTGATCAGATGCTGTTGGTGCATGCCAGCGCGGATGCGCCTGAACGTTGGCGCTATGTAGAAGACGAACGCACCGCTGGCCTGAGCCTAGATGCGGCGTGCGCCCACCCCGATGTGCGCTATGTGTTTGGTGGCCATGTGCACCACCAATCTCTGTACTACCGAGGCACAGGCCGCCAGTTGATGGCGTTCAAACCAACGTCTGGCGTGCCCATCCCCACGCCCAAACACCGCCAGTGGATTGCCACCATTGGTTCGGTAGGCCAACCCCGCGATGGCAACCCACGCGCGATGTATGCCGTGTTTGACAGCACCGCCGCGAAGCTGACGTTTCACCGCGTCGCGTATGACCACCGTGCGGCCGCTCGCGCTGTGCGCGAAGCAGGCTTGCCCGAATACTTTGCCCAGCGCTTGGAGACTGGCAAATGAAACGCCTAGAAGCAGGCACCGAGCTGGACGGGTTCCGCATCGGCGCCTGCTTGCACGCAGGCGGCATGGCGCACATTTACGAAGTGACCTATGCCGACGAGCGCCCTGCCCCGTTCGACATGGTGATGAAAGTGCCGCGCATGACCGCAGGCGATGGCGCAGAAAACATTGTGGGCTTCGAGGTGGAACACCAAATCTTGCAAGTGCTGCACGGCACGCATGTGCCCCGCTTTGTGGCCGCAGGCGATTTGGTGAACCTACCTTACTTGGTGATGGAGCATGTGCCTGGCCTGACCTTGCAACAAGTGCTGGATGGCCACGCGCACCAGCGCACGCGCGCAGAAGTAGCAGACATCGCGCAGCTTGGCGCTTCCATCGCGCGTGCGGCTCACAGCCTGCACCAACAAAACACCTGCCACCTCGACATCAAACCCGCCAACGTGCTGCTGCACCCAGACGGTCACGCCGTGTTGCTGGACTTTGGGTTGTCCTGCCACGCGCACTACCCCGACTTGCTCGCCGAAGAGTTACGCAAAGCCGTGGGCTCGCCCGCGTGGATAGCGCCTGAACAAGTGGTGGGCGTGCGCGGCGATCCGCGCAGCGACATCTTTGCGATTGGTGTGATGCTGTACGAGTTGGCCACGAGCGAACTGCCTTTTGGCAACCCACAAACCAGTGGCGGCATGCGCCAACGTTTGTGGATGGACCCCACCCCACCACGCCGTTTGCGTGATGACTTGCCCGAGTGGTTGCAAGAAGTGGTGTTGCGCTGCCTTGAACCCGAAGCGGCCAAGCGCTACCCCTCCGCCGCACATTTGGCGTTTGATTTGGAGCACCCCGAACAGGTGAAAGTCACCAAGCGTGGCAAACAACTGCAAGGCACGCCGTTTTTCACCCACTTCAAACGCTGGCTCAAGGCCGCGGGCATGCACTACCAGCCTAGCCCACTGCCCTCGCAGCAAATTGACGAAGTGCCCATTCTGATGGTGGCGGTGCCCAACCATGAAGCGAGTGATGCCACTTTGTATTCGCTGCGTCAGGCGGTGGCACGTTCGCTGGGTATTCGCCCAGGCGCTCGGCTGGCGGTAGTGACGGTGATCTCACCCAACCTCAGCAGCACATCAGAACACGACAAAAGCGAAACCACGCTGCATCGCCAATACCGCACCATGCTGCAGCAATGGACGCAGCCTCTGGACTTAGACGATCACCAAACCTCGTACCATGTGCTTGAAGCCAGCGATGTGGCCCAGGCCATCGTGCGCTATGCCGAAGGCAACAACGTGAGCATGATCGTCATGGGTGCGGCCACGCATGGTTTGCAAATGCAACGCTTTGTGGCGACCGTGCCGATCAAGGTCGCGATGGAAGCACCTTGTACGGTTATTTTGGTCAAGCAAGCACTGCCGTTTGAACACCTCAACAGCTAATTTTTAGCCCAACAAAAAAGCCACCCGAAGGTGGCTTTTTATTTTCAACCGATCTAAGCGGTTGGATTAGTCAGCGTACACGCCAGCAGCCTGAATGATCGGGCCCCACTTGGCGATTTCTGAAGCTACAAACTTCTTGTGCTCAGCAGGGTCCGAACGCTTGTCGGTCACCACCACAGCGCCCAAGGCTTGTTGCTTCTTGATGAACTCTGGGTCTTTCAACGCAGCCTTCAAAGCTTTGTTGATCTTGGCCGTCACATCTGCAGGTGTGCCTTTGGGAGCATACACGCCGTGCCAAATGGTGACTTCAAAACCTTTGAGGCCAGACTCTTGCAAAGTAGGCAAGTTCTTGAGCGCAGGCGTGGTCAAACGCTTGGCCGTGGTCACAGCAAATGCCTTGACAGTTTTGCCTTCGATTTGGCTGGTGGTGTTGGTGCTTTGATCGCACAACAGGTCGATCTGACCACCCATCAAATCATTCATCGCGGGCGCTGTGCCTTTGTAAGGCACAGTGGTCATGTCGGTCTTGATCGCGTCTTGGAACAACAAACCGCACAGGTGTGAAGCGGCGCCCAAACCAGCATTGCCTAAGTTGACCTTGCCTTTGTTTTGCTCGATCCAAACAGCCAATTCTTTGTAGTTGTTGGCGGGCAATGTGGGACGGCCAATGAGCGTCATCGGCACATCGTTGACCATGCCCAAGTACTCGAAATCTTCGGTGGTGTTGTACGGCATCTTGCGATACAAGGCTGGCGATGTGGCCATGCCAATGTGATGCAACAACAGCGTGTGTCCATCTTGAGGGGCTTTGGCCACCTTGTTAGCGCCAATCGTGCCACCCGCACCAGCCACGTTCTCAACCACCACGTTGGCACCCAAAGGCTTGCGCAAGGCTTCGGCCAAATCACGCGCCACGCGGTCCGTTGGACCACCTGCCGTAAACGGCACCACGATGGTGACAGGCTTGTCTTTGATGGGGAAATCGGCAGCGTTGGCGCCGGTCAATGTGGCCACAGCCAACAAACTCAAAGTGAACAGTTTTTTCATGAGGTCTCCTTAATGACAGTGCATGATAGTAAAGCCTACCAAGCCCTAAAGATTGGCGGGAATTACCTAAGTCGATTGAGGTACATCAACCCCGCCACAAATAGGAGTTACTGGTACGTGCGCGCGTCTTCGATGACCTTGCCATCGTTGGGCAAACTGCCCACGGCCACCAAGGTCACATCGGCACGCAACTTGGTGATGTCACGCACAGCCTCGCCAATTTTTGCAGCCAAACCATCAGCCTCTTGTGCTTCGACTTTGAGGCTCATTTGGTCATTGGCCATCTCACCCGTCACCACCAAACGCGCACGTTTGATTTCAGGGAAACGTTTGACAACTTCGGCCACTTGGCCTGGGTGCACAAACATGCCGCGCACCTTGGTGGTTTGGTCTGCACGCCCCATCCAACCCTTGATGCGCACATTGGTGCGACCTGTGGGGCACTGGCCAGGCAGCACGGCAGACAAGTCACCCGTGCCAAAACGAATCAATGGATAGTCGGGGTTGAGGGTGGTGATGACCAACTCACCCACTTCACCTTCAGGCACAGGGTCACCTGTGCCGGGGCGCACGATTTCGACAATCACGCCTTCGTCCAACACCAAGCCTTCGCGGGCCTCGGTCTCATAAGCAATCAAACCAAGGTCAGCGGTGGCGTAGCACTGGTAGCCTGCAATACCGCGCTCAGCCAACCAATCGCGCAGGCTGGGAGGAAAGGCTTCGCCAGACACCAAGGCCTTGGTGACGCTGGGTAACTTCACGCCCATTTCGGCAGCTTTTTCAACAATGATTTTCAAGAAGCTGGGCGTGCCGATGTAGCCCGCAGGCTTCAACTCAGACATGGCACCTACTTGTTGCTCGGTCTGACCTGTGCCACCGGCAAACACGGTGCAGCCAATGGCGTGTGCGCCCGTTTCCATCATTGAGCCTGCAGGCGTGAAGTGGTAGCTGAAGCAGTTGTGTGCGAGTTCACCTGCGCGGAAACCTGCGGCGTAAATGGCACGGGCCATGCGCCAGTAGTCTGCGCGTGCGCCTTCGGGTTCATAAATGGTGCCGGGGCTGGCAAACACGCGCGGCATAGCCTTGCCAAAACCAATCGCAGCGAAGCCGCCAAATACATTCGTCGCACGTTGTTCTTGCTGCTGCGCCAACAACTCGTATTTGCGAATCACAGGCAACTTAGCCAGCGCTTCGCGACTGGTGATGCTGGCAGCATTCACACCGGTCAAAGATTTGGCAAATGCAGGGGAATTCTTTTGCGCGTGTGCCACCTGTGCAGGCAGCGCAGCCATGAGCGCAGCTTCGCGCTCGACAGGGTTGCGGGTTTCGAGGGCGTCGTAATGGTGAGACATATGCGCGCCCCTTATGCCAACCAACGCTTGCGGCGCTTGTAGCTCTTGGCGTCTTTGAAGCTCTTGCGTTCACCGCCGCCCATGCCGAGGTAGAACTCTTTCACGTCTTCGTTATTCGCCAAGTCAGCGGCAGCACCGTCCATCACGATACGGCCAGATTCCATGATGTAGCCGTAATCGGCATACTTCAAAGCCATGTTGGTGTTTTGCTCAGCAATGAGGAAGGTAACTTTTTCTTTCTCGTTCAAATCTTTGACGATGTTGAACACCTCTTCCACGATTTGTGGTGCCAAGCCCATCGACGGCTCGTCCAGCAACACCATGTTGGGGTTGGCCATGATGGCGCGACCAATCGCGCACATTTGCTGCTCGCCACCTGAGGTGTACGCAGCTTGCGAAGTGCGGCGTGTTTTTAAACGCGGGAAGTAGTTGTAGACCTTCTCCAAATTGGCTTCAATCTCGCCCTTGCTGCTGCGCGTGTAGCTGCCAGTGAGCAAGTTTTCTTCGATGGTCAAGTGGGCGAAACAGTGACGACCCTCCATCACTTGCACCACGCCACGTTTGACCAACTCGGCGGGCGTGAGGTTTTCGATACGCTCGCCACGGAACTCGATGCTGCCTTTGGTGACGGCACCGCGCTCGCCTTGCAGCAAGTTAGAAATAGCGCGCAGCGTGGTGGTTTTGCCAGCGCCATTGCCGCCCAGCAAAGACACGATGCTGCCTTCTGGCACGCTGAGCGAAACGCCCTTGAGCACCAAGATGACGTGGTTGTAAATGACTTCAATGCCATTGACGTTGAGAACGATGTTGTTGGCGCTCATAACTTACCTTGCTAAAAAAACGTTGTTGGACTGGACCAAACCTCAAAGCAAACATGTGGTTTGCATCTGAGGTTTGGCGACTCGTGAGAGTCGCCAAATCATCAGCCCACAGGGCTGATATGCGTCAGATTAAGACTGGCAATCTGCAGGTGTGCGACGTGTGAGTTTTTTCTCAGCGGCGTACTTGTCTGCGAACTGCTTGACCAAAGGCTTGATGATGGACTCATCGGCTTCGATCCAGTCAGTGCTGTAAACCCACTTCTTGCCGTCCCATGTGTGCAGACGTGCAGAGCGTGAACCTTCGTGGTCCAAGCAAGAAGTGCTGATGGGTTTCATCACCGTGCCCAAGCCCAACTTGTCGAGGGCTTTTTGGTCCAACGCCAAGTTCTCCAGGCCCCAACGAATTTGCTCGCCGGTCATGACCTTGCCTTTGCCGTAACGCTCTTGCGCACGACGCACACCTTCGACGGCCAACGCAGCGCTGACCATGCCTCGGTTGTAGAGGGTGGTGCCAACTTCTTCGATAGGACCTGTGCCTTGCTTTTTACCGTGCACAACAGACTTGATGTCAGCGACCACTTTGCCGCCTTCGCCTGTGGCAACCAAACCGTTGTAGCCCTTGGCAGCTTCGCCCACGTCTTTGACGTCTGGTTCAGCAGCGGACCACCACACGCCGTACATTTTTTCGCGTGGGTAGCCGGTGGCCACAGCTTCTTTCAAAGCAGCGGAGTTCATCACGCCCCAGCCCCACAACAACACGTAGTCAGGACGGGCTTGACGCACTTGCAACCAAGTGGCTTTTTGCTCCACACCAGGTGCGGTCACAGGCAAGAGTTGCAGATCGAAACCTTGCATCTTGGCGCGCTCTTGCAAGAGAGGAATTGGCTCTTTGCCGAATGGGCTGTCGTGGTAAACCAAGGCGATTTTCTTACCCTTGATGTTGCCACCTTCTTTTTTGGTGATGATCTGCATGATGATGTCAGCACCAGACCAATACGTACCTTGCAATGGGAAGTTCCACTTGAACACTTGACCATCGCTGGACTCTGAACGGCCATAGCCGCCAGTGATCAATGGGTTTTTGTCGGTAGGCGCTTTTTCTGTCAAAGCGAATGTGATGCCTGTAGACAAAGGCTGGAACACGCCGCCTTGCGATTTGCCCTTCAGGCGTTCGTAGCACTCCACGCCGCGGTCTGTGGCATAGGCTGTGTCGCACTCTTCATAAGTGATCTTCACGCCGTTGATGCCGCCATCACGTGCATTGATCAGCTTGAGGTAATCCACATAGGCGTTACCCCATGGCACACCGTTAGGTGCATAGGCGCCTGTGCGATAAGGCAGCACCGGAAAGAACTGCTCTTTGGCTTGCGCCTGAGCGGATGTGGTGACCAAGGCGCTGGTCAAACCAGTCGCAGCAACGGCCACAGCCATCATGAGGGAACGGATTTTCATTGAAGTCTCCTTAGAAAAATTATGCGAACACCAGAAAAATGACATGTGAATCAGTGAGGGAAAGGCCACAGACGCAGCTTCTGTTTACCCACACTCCACAACTTGGCCAAGCCGTGAGGCTCAACGATCAAGAACCAAACAATCAAAGCACCGAAGATCATTTGCTCAGCATGTGTGAGCGCTGCCGTGCTGACGGGAATGCCAACCAAATCACCCAACCAAGGCAAAGCGTGGTTGATGATGACGGGAAGAATCACGATGAAGCCGGCGCCAAAGAAGCTGCCCATGATGGAGCCCATGCCACCCAAGATGACCATGAACAGCAACTGGAATGAACGGTCCACCGAGAACGCAGCAGGCTCCCAAGAACCGAGGTACACGAAGGCCCACAAAGCACCCGCCACACCCACGATGAACGAGCTCACCGCAAAGGCGCTCAGCTTGGCGTACATGGGGCGAATGCCGATCACAGCAGCGGCCACGTCCATGTCGCGGATGGCCATCCACTCGCGACCAATGGCACTGCGCACCAAGTTCTTCGCGAGCAAACCAAACACCACCAAAAAGCTCAAGCAGAAGATGTACTTTTCGAACGGTGTGTTGATAGGGAAGCCGAACACTTGCAAGTCAGACACCGAGGCTGTGCCTGATGCCGAATCATTGGTGAACCACTTGATGCGCAAGAACGCCCAGTCACAGAAGAACTGCGCCGCCAGCGTGGCCACCGCCAAGTACAGGCCCTTCACACGCAAGCTGGGGATACCGAAGAACATCCCCACCAAGGTGGCAAAGAAGCCGCCCATCAGCAAGCAGACGATCAGAGGCAGACCTTCCACGCGCACAAAGAAGTTGTAAGCGGCATACGCGCCCACAGCCATGAAAGCGCCTGATCCCAAAGAGATCTGACCGCAGTACCCCACCAAGATGTTCACGCCCAAAGCGGCAAGCGACAAGATAAGGAAGGGAATCAGAATCGCACGCAACATGTATTCGTCAGCGAGCATGGGCACGCCAATGAATGCAAACGCGATGAGCAGCAAAACACCGATGCGGTCTTGCGTGATCGGGAAGATTTGTTGGTCTTCCTTGTAAGTCGTTTTGAATTGACCGTTTTCTCTGTAAAACATGTTTCTTTTCCTTACACGCGGTCGATGATCTTCTCGCCGAACAAACCTTGTGGACGAATCAACAAGAAGCCCAAGGCCAAGACGTACGCAAACCAAATCTCAATGCCACCGCCCACATAAGGACCGAGGAACACTTCAGACAATTTCTCGCCCACGCCGATGATGAGGCCGCCGATGATGGCACCAGGCACAGAGGTCAAGCCACCCAAAATCACCACAGGCAAGGCACGCAAAGCCACGGTCGACAGCGAGAACTGCACACCCAACTTAGAGCCCCAAATCATGCCGGCCACCAAGGCCACTACACCCGCCACACACCACACGATGACCCAGATGCGGTTGAGTGGAATACCAATCGATTGCGCCGCTTGGTGGTCATCCGCCACAGCGCGCAAGGCACGGCCGGTGGTGGTTTTTTGGAAGAACACGCTGAGCAACGCCACCAAGGCTGCCGCGATGAACGCAGCGACCAAGTCTTCTTGGTTGATCATGATGCCGCCATCAAAGGTCGATTCCATGAGCATCAAAGGCTCTTTGGGCATGCCCACATCGATCTTGTAGATGTCGCTACCGAAGATGGATTGACCCAAACCGTCGAGGAAGTAAGTGATGCCCAAGGTCGCCATCAACAAAGTGGTGCCTTCTTGGTTGACCAAGTGACGCAGTACCAAGAACTCAATCACCCACGCCACAACAAACATCACGGCTGCAGCGCCAGCGAAGGCGAGCAAGTTGACGAGGAAGAAGTTGTCGATACCAGTGAGTGCTGGAATCCATTCGCCAAAGCGGGCCATGGCCAACGCAGCAAACAACACCATCGCACCTTGCGCAAAGTTAAACACGCCTGACGCTTTGTAAATCAGCACGAAGCCGAGGGCGACCAACGAATACAGCATGCCTGCCATGAGGCCGCCGAAAAGGGTTTCAAGAAAAAATGCCATGTTCTTGTCCTTAGTGTGAAGTGCCGAGGTAAGCGCTGATCACTTCCTCGTTGTTGCGCACCTCATCGGGGGTGCCGTCGCCGATCTTCTTGCCGTAGTCGAGCACGACGACGCGATCAGAAATATCCATCACCACGCCCATGTCGTGTTCGATCAACACGATGGTGGTACCGAACTCATCGTTCACATCCAAGATGAAGCGACACATGTCTTGCTTCTCTTCGACGTTCATACCGGCCATGGGCTCGTCGAGCAACAACACTTGCGGCTCGAGTGCCAAGGCACGACCTAAGTCCACACGCTTTTGCAAACCGTAGGGCAGTTGGCCCACCGGTGTTTTGCGGAAGGCTTGAATTTCCAAGAAGTCGATGATGCGTTCGACCTTTTCGCGGTGCATCATTTCCTCTTGCTCGGCGGGGCCAATGCGCAAGGCTTGCATGAGGATGTTGCTCTTCATGCGCAGGTTGCGACCGGTCATGATGTTGTCGAGCACGCTCATGCCTTTGAACAAGGCCAAGTTTTGGAAGGTGCGCGCAATGCCCATGGTGGCCACTTGGTGGCTGTCCATGTGATCAAAGGTTTGTCCACGGAAGGTGATGGAGCCTTCTTGCGGCGTGTACACGCCGTTGATGCAGTTGAGCATGGAGCTCTTGCCTGCACCGTTGGGGCCAATGATGGCGCGCACTTCGTGCTCTTTGACGTTGAACGAAATGTCGGTCAACGCCTTGACGCCACCGAAACGCAAACTGATGTTTTTGACGTCTAGGATGACGTCACCGATTTTCTTGCTCATGCTGCTTTCCCCACAGGCGTGAAGGTTTTGGCGTCAGACAGTTTGAGCGTGGCGCTCACGCTGCCGGTGCGACCGTCTTCAAACTTCACCACGGTTTCAATGAATTGCTCGGTGGCCCCGTTGTAGAGCGCTGTGACCAAAGCGTCGTACTTCTCGGCAATGAAGCCGCGACGCACTTTGTTGGTTCGGGTAAGTTCACCGTCATCGGCATCGAGTTCTTTGTGTAACACGAGGAAGCGGCTCACTTGGCTACCGGCTAAGAGTTCGTCAGCTGCCAAGTCAGCGTTGACCTTCTCGACGCACTCTTTGATCAACTGATACACCTCTGGCTTTTGCGCCAAGTCGGTATAGCCTGCGTAAGGCAAGTTTTGACGCTCAGCCCAGTTACCCACGGCTTCCATGTCGATGTTGATCATCACGCACACTTTTTCGCGTTGGTCACCATAGGCCACCACTTCTTTGATGTGCGGGAAGAACTTGAGTTTGTTCTCGACGTACTTGGGCGCAAACATGGCGCCATCGTTGCTGCCACCTTTGATGCGGCCCACGTCTTTGACGCGGTCAATGATTTTCAAGTGGCCATGCGCATCCAAGAAGCCAGCATCGCTGGTGTGGTACCAACCATCGGCCGTGAGCACCTCTTCGGTGGCTTTGTCGTTTTTGTAATAGCCCTTGAGCAAGCCAGGTGACTTGACCAAGATTTCGCCGTTGTCGGCAACCTTGATTTCCACGCCTGCGCAAGGCACGCCCACAGTGTCGGCACGTGCTTCGTTGTCAGGTTGCAAGCAAACGAACACGGCAGTCTCGGTGGAGCCGTAGAGCTGCTTCAAGTTCACACCGATGGAACGGTAGAAGCTGAACAGGTCTGGGCCAATCGCCTCACCCGCGGTGTAAGCCACGCGCACACGGCTCATGCCGAGGTTGTTACGCAAGGGCCCGTACACAAAGAAATTACCCAAGGTGTAGAGCAAGCCGCCCACCAAACCAATCGACTTGCTGTCCATCTTGGTGGGGCCGTATTTGCGGGCCACGTCCATGAAGTAATGGAACATGCCGCGCTTGATCGCGCCTGCGTCTTCCATGCGAATCATCACGCTGGTGAGCAGACCTTCAAACACGCGGGGTGGCGCGAAGTAGTAAGTGGGGCCGACTTCTTTCAAGTCGATGGTGACGGTGGCCGCAGACTCAGGGCAGTTCACCACATAGCCGCAGTACAACCACTGGGCGTAGCTGAAAATATTTTGGCCAATCCAAGCGGGTGGCAAATAGGCCAACACGTCTTCATGCGAGGTGAGCTTGTCAAACAAGGCCCCAGCTTCCGCACGGTTGATGAGCGAGTTATGCGTGTGCACCACGCCTTTGGGGTTGCCTGTGGTACCCGAAGTGAAGAACATGGCACCCACATCATCGTGGTGTGCTTTTTCAACTTCATTCAAATAGAAATCTGGGTGTTGTTTGGCAAACACCGCGCCAGCCGCGAGCAGTTCTTCCAGTGAGGCCAAGCCAGGCTCGTCGTACTTGCGCAAACCGCGTGGGTCATCAAAGAAGATGTGGGCGATTTGTGGGCACTGCTCGCGAATCTCCAACAGCTTGTCGACCTGTTCTTGGTCTTCGACCACCGCAAAACGCACTTCGGCGTTGTTGAGTGGGAACACGCACTCAGGGCCTGCGGCATCTTGGTACAAGGGAATCGGAATTGCGCCCAAGGATTGGGCGGCCAACATGGTGGCGTACAGGCGGGGACGGTTGGAGCCAATCACCACCAAGTGTTCGCCGCGTGTCAAACCGGCTTGGTGCAAGCCGCACGCCATGTGTTCCACCATCTGAGCCATGTCGGCCCAAGAGGTGGTTTGCCAAATGCCGTATTCCTTCTCACGCATGGCGGGCGCTGCGGGGCGCTCGCTGGCATGCTTGAGTAACAGTCGTGGGAACGTGGTCTGCATTCCTAATCCTTGCGTTGTGTATCGACAAAAAATCAACACGCGCACGTGACGCGTTTTTGATGTTGGACGCGATCGTAGGTCTAGGTTTGACGCCAAGTTGTCGTTTCGACGACAATTTAGGGTAGACACTGAGCAGTGATTACCCCAATAAAACTTTTCTATTGATCAGAATTCATGTCCCAAGCACCCACTGTTTTCCAGCGGCGACGTTCGCTCACAGAGCAAGAGCTCAAGCTCATCCCGTGGTTTGGTTTGCTCAAAGAAAACGAGCGCAACCGCATCGAATCACAGCTGGTGGTGAGTGACCCCATGCCCGGCGACTACGTGTGCCGCATGGGTCGCCAAGCCACGTATTGGTTTGGCGTGGTGGAAGGCCTGTTGAAGATGAGCACCGACAGCGCCAGTGGTCGCACCATCACCTTCACGGGTGTGCCGCCCGGCGGTTGGTTTGGCGAAGGCACGGCCATCAAGCGCGAGACCTACCGCTACAACATCATGGCCTTGCGCCGTAGCGTGGTAGCAGGCGTGCCCATCGACACGTTTCATTGGCTGCTGGACAACTCCATCGGCTTTAACCGCTTTGTGATGAACCAACTCAACGAACGCTTGGCACAGTTCATCGAGGCCCGTGAGATTGACCGCTCCAACGATCCAGATGTGCGCGTGGCACGCAACTTGGCAGCGCTCTTCAACCCCACGTTGTTTCCGGGTGTGGGGGAGATTTTGCGCATCACGCAGCAAGAGTTGGCCTACCTGGTGGGCTTGTCGCGCCAACGTGTGAACGTGGCACTGAATCGGCTGGAAGAACAAGGCGCAATCCGCATTGAATATGGCGGCATGCGCGTGCTCAACTTAGCGGCTTTGCGCGCCAGCGGCACTTAGAATTTGCCACTTATGTCAGACACCCCCTCAGAACTCATCCGCCTCAACAAACGCATGGCCGAACTTGGCCTGTGCTCACGCCGCGAGGCCGATGCGTGGATTGAGCAAGGCTGGGTATTGGTCAATGGCCGCCCCGCCGAAATGGGCGTCAAGGTAGGCCCCCAAGACCGCGTTGAAGTTGATCCACGCGCCAAGGGCCATCAAGACACACAAGTCACTGTTCTGCTGCATAAGCCTATGGGCTATGTGAGCGGCCAAGCCGAAGATGGGCACGAGCCCGCCATCATGCTGATTAACCCTCGCACACATTGGTCTGGCGACTCGTCCAAACGACGCTTCTCGCCCACACAGTTGCGCAGCCTTGCCCCTTCGGGCCGACTCGACATCGACTCCACAGGCTTGTTGGTGTTGACGCAAGACGGCCGCGTCGCACGCCAATTGATCGGCGAAGACTCGGAGATGGAAAAAGAATATTTGGTGCGCGTGACCTACACCGGCCACGAAAACACCGCCGCGGCCACCGCCGCCTCTGCCACCTATGGCGGCAGAGCCAACCAACTCAGCGCCATTGGCGACCACGACCGTGTGACCAACAATGTGCAAGCTGTGTTTCCAAAGGCCCAGCTCGAACGCTTGCGCCACGGCTTGAGCTTGGACGGCAAGCCTCTCAAACGTGCACAGGTGGAGTGGCAAAACCCAGAGCAGCTTCGCTTTGTATTGACCGAAGGCAAAAAGCGCCAAATTCGCCGCATGTGCGAACAAGTCGGCCTTCAGGTCGTAGGCCTCAAACGCATCCGTATTGGACACGTACAACTGGGGCAACTGCCTGCGGGGCAGTGGCGCTACCTGGGTGCCCACGAGCGCTTTTAAGCTGCGCGCATTTCCCGCGTTTGATCCCTCTTGAAATTTAGGCCCACGCCCCGCATCTTGGGGCGTTGTTTTTTGTAATTTAGTTTTTGAAGACCATGACCAAACAAACCCATTCCTTCCAAGCCGAAGTCTCACAACTGCTGCACCTCGTCACGCATTCGCTGTATTCCAACAAAGAAATCTTTTTGCGCGAGTTGGTGTCCAACGCTTCTGACGCTTGCGACAAATTGCGCTATGAAGGCCTGAACAACGATGCTTTGTTTGAAGGCAACGCAGACCTCGAAGTGCGCGTGAGCTTTGACAAAGATGCACGCACCCTGACCATTGCAGACAACGGCATTGGCATGAGCCAAGAAGAAGCCATTGCCCACCTCGGCACGATTGCCAAGAGCGGCACGCGCGAATTCATGGGCAAGCTCAGTGGCGACGACAAAGCCAATGCCAAAGACCAAGGCGCTTTGATTGGTCAGTTCGGTGTGGGCTTTTATTCGGGCTACATCGTGGCAGACCGCATCACCGTCGAGTCACGCCGTGCAGGCCTGAAGGCAGAAGAAGGTGTGCGTTGGAGCAGCACCGGCACTGGCGACTTTGAGGTGGAGACCATCACCCAAGCCGAGCGTGGCACCAAGATCATCTTGCACCTGCGTGACGATGCCGAGGAATACCTGAGCGCTTGGAAGCTCAAGTCGGTCATCAACAAATACTCGGACCACATCTCTTTGCCCATCCGCATGCGCAAAGAAGAATGGAAAGAAGGCGAGAACGATCAGCCCGGCGAAATGGTGCTGACCGACGAATGGGAAACCATCAACCAAGCCAACGCCTTGTGGGCACGCCCCAAGAAGGACGTGACGGACGAACAGCACGCCGAGTTCTACAAACACATCAGCCACGACTTTGAGCCACCTTTGGCTTGGAGTCACAACCGCGTGGAAGGCAGCACCGAATACACCCAGTTACTCTACGTCCCAGGCAAAGCGCCGATGGACTTGTTCAACCGCGACAAGAAGGCAGGCTTGAAGTTGTATGTGAAGCGCGTGTTCATCATGGACGACGCCGAGGCGCTGATGCCCTCTTACCTGCGCTTCATCAAAGGCGTGGTGGATTCGGCCGATTTGCCGCTGAACGTGAGCCGTGAGTTGCTGCAAGAAAGCCGCGACGTCAAAGCGATTCGTGAAGGCAACACCCGCCGTGTGTTGGCCGTGTTGGAAGACTTGGCCAAGCACGACAAAGCCCCCGTAGCAGGCGATGACGGCGTGACCGATGTGTTAAGTGACGAAGACAAAGCCAAAGAAGGCAAGTACAGCCAGTTCTACGCCGAGTTTGGCGCAGTGTTGAAAGAAGGCTTGGGCGAAGACTTTGCCAACAAAGACAAAATCGCCAAGCTGCTGCGCTTTGCCAGCACCAGCACGGACAGCGTGAGCGTGTCATTCGCCGACTACAAAGCGCGCATGAAAGAAGGCCAAGAAGCCATCTACTACATCACCGCTGACACCTTGGCTGCGGCCAAGAACAGCCCACAGCTCGAAGTGTTCCGCAAAAAGGGCATTGAAGTTTTGCTGATGACCGACCGCGTGGACGAGTGGGCTTTGAACTTTGTGCAAGAGTTTGATGGAACGCCATTGCAATCCGTCGCCAAAGGTGCGGTGGACTTGGGCTCACTGCAAGACGAAGCTGAGAAGAAAGCCGCTGAAGATGCCGCTGAAGCCTTCAAGCCTGTATTGGCCAAACTCAAAGAAGCCTTAAAGGACAAAGCCGACGATGTGCGCGTGACCACCCGCTTGGTGGATTCGCCCGCCTGCTTGGTAGTGAAAGACCACGGCATGTCCATGCAACTGGCCCGTATGCTCAAGCAAGCTGGCCAACAAGCCCCTGAGATGAAACCCATCTTGGAAGTCAATGCGGAGCATGCTTTGGTGAAGAAACTCAGCGGTGATGCCAACCCCAACTTCAACGACTTGGCGCACATCTTGTTTGACCAAGCTTTGTTGGCTGAAGGTGGTTTGCCAGAAGACCCCGCCGCTTATGTCAAACGGGTGAACGCACTTTTGGTGTAACGCCCCCCCTGACTGCCATGCACCTTGTGTGCGTGGCACCATTTAAAAAGGCCAGCACACGTGCTGGCCTTTTGCATATCTGGGTCTTTGCCTCAGGCGTAAAGCGGCTCTTCTTGCATCGCTTCACACTGCTCCACCAGCATGTGCGTTTGCCCCGCCCAATAGTCGCTGCTGCCGAACCATGAGAAATGCTGCACGAAAGCAGGGTCATCTTTGCGACGTGCCAACCAAGCGCTGTAGTGAATCAAACGCAAAGTGCGCAATGGTTCGATCAATGCCAGTTCATTGCGGTTGAGTTCACGCATTTGCTCGTAGCCGTCCAGCAACATGGAGAGCTGCTGTGTGCGCTGTGCACGCTCACCGCTGAGCAACATCCACACGTCTTGAATAGCAGGCCCCATGCGGGCATCATCCAAGTCCACAAAGTGGGGGCCGCCGTTGGGCAGGTCTGTGGGTGTCCACAAAATATTTCCAGGGTGACAGTCGCCATGCAAACGGATGTGGTGCGCAGGATACGCTGCAAACTTCTCTTGCGCGATGTCAATGGCTTGGTTACAAACCCTCAGCCATTCGGTTTGCTGGTCCAGCGGAATGATGCTGTGTTCCATCAGCCAATTGCGCGATTCAATGGCAAAGGTGTTCACATTCAAGGTGGGGCGCGTGGCAAAGTTTTGTTGCGCGCCCACGTTATGAATACGTGCGATGAAACGGCCTATCCACTCCAACACCTCGGCATCGTCAAGCTCAGGCATGCGCCCACCACGGCGTGGACTGACGCTGAATGCAAAACCTTGTGCGTGATGCAAGGTTTTGCCATGTAGCGCGAGCGGCCCCACCAACGGAACTTCTTCCGCCATAAGTTCCACAGCAAAGCTGTGCTCTTCTAGGATTTGGGCATCGCTCCAACGCTCAGGCCTGTAAAACTTAGCGACCACCGAGCTGTTGTCATCCAACATGACTTGGTACACACGATTTTCATACGAACTCAAAGCAGTGAGTCGACCATCAACTTCAAGCCCTAAATCAGAGAGCGCATCCAGCACCACATCGGGCGTCAGCGCCTCATAGGCATGATGCTTGGGTGCGTCGTCAAACACCCCAAACTACCTCTTTGTCTTCGGCGTGTGCGCGGCGCAGCATGTCGATGAAGGGAACGACACGTTGTTTCAAGCTGATGCTGCGCGGACCATCCACTGCGGGTGCTGTGCCCGCATCCTGCGCATGGCCGTTCTTAGCAGCATCTTTGGCTGCTTGATGCGCCAACTCTTCTTGTGCGACCGCAGCATTCAAGGACTCAATGGCCGTCAACATCTCGCTGGGCAAGATGATGCCTTGGGCACCTGGCTCTTTGCCAATGAGTTTGAGGATGTGTTTGCCTTGGGGCTCCAACATGATGAGGTCGCCCGTGGCTTTTGATTTGAATTTGTACAGCATGGTTTCATTGTGCGCGCTTGGGGCGCAACGTCAAGTTGACTGATGGTTCAGCGGCTTAACAGTGGGTCCACCACCCCATGGAAGGCGTCTGGCCTTTCAAACATGACCCAGTGCCCAGCATCAGGCACCACAGTGAATGTGGCCATCGATGACAACACCTGAGGCACTTGCGACAAAGTGCCTTGGTAAAGCGCGTCACACGCACCCCACACGCCATGCACGGGACATGTCCAGTGTGTTTGAGTTTGCGCTAGTACATCCGTGCGGGCTATGCGTCTGCGTCGCAAGCGGTCACGTGCAACGTTGGCTTGCTGCAAGTCAATCACCTCATCGGTCACGCTGTCTGGATGCACAAACATCATGGCATTCAGGTTGTGGCGATGTACCTTGCGCTGCGCCTCTTCATCCATGTCAGGCGTCATGCCTCGCATTGGCAACTCTTTGCCAAATAGGCCTAAGCCAGGCGCGCCGACCAAGATCAACTGTCTGATGAGATTTGGATATTGAGCAGCCACTAATCCGGCTGTCATGCCTCCGAATGAAAAGCCCATGACATCCACAGCATCACCGCTGAACGTGTGCTTCAATATTTCAGCCATGTAGGGAACCAAGCCATCGGCATCGCTCACGCCACTGGGCAAATCAGAGTCACCAAAGCCAGGAATGTCCAAGGCCCAAATTGTTCGGTTCTTCGCCAAGTGCTCAACATTGCGCAGCCAATGCGTCCAGCTGCCAGAACCGCCATGCAGCAGCACAAGAGGCTGCTTTGATGCATTGCTTGCAGCAACCATTGTTTGGCCTTCTAAGCTCTGTTCAACGCCCTGACTCCCGCCCCAAACGTGCCACACAGCATCACCCCATGCATAGGGTTGCACGATGCGTTGTGACAAGGCTTCGACACGACTGATTTCCATATGTGAACTTCCCAAGAAAAACGCCCACTGAATAAATTCAGCGGGCGTTTTAAAGTGGTTGCGCGAGTAGGATTTGAACCTACGACCTTTGGGTTATGAGCCCAACGAGCTACCAGGCTGCTCCATCGCGCGTCAAGAGGATTAGTATAACCTATTAAGCGGCTGTTTCGGTAGAAGAAGCCTCAGAAACTTCTGCGCGGTCTACCAATTCAACATAAGCCATCGGTGCGTTGTCGCCCACGCGGAAACCCATTTTCAAGATACGGGTGTAACCACCTGGACGTGTTTTGAAACGTGGGCCCAATTCGTTGAACAACTTGACGACGCTGTCACGATCGCGCAAGCGGTCAAATGCCAAGCGGCGGTTTGCAACGGTAGGCTCTTTGGCCAAAGTGATCATCGGTTCGATGACGCGACGCAATTCTTTGGCTTTAGGCAATGTGGTTTTGATGGCTTCGTGCTCGATGAGCGAATTCATCATGTTGCGCAACATAGCCAAACGATGTGAGCTAGTGCGGTTGAGTTTGCGAAGTCCGTGTCCGTGACGCATTTTGATTTCCTTTGATGTTTTGCCGGCCGCCGTATCAGGTACGGCCAGGGGACGTTATGTCAGTGGTTATTTTAAGTTCAACGACGCTCTAAGCCAGCAGGTGGCCAGCTCTCGAGCTTCATGCCCAAGGTCAAACCACGAGAAGCCAAAACTTCTTTGATTTCGTTGAGTGACTTGCGACCCAGGTTAGGGGTCTTGAGCAACTCATTCTCAGTGCGCTGGATCAGGTCACCGATGTAATAGATGTTTTCTGCTTTCAAGCAGTTGGCCGAACGAACAGTCAATTCCAACTCGTCGACAGGACGCAACAAAATCGGATCGAACTGTTGGCCACCACGTGGCGCAGCAGCTTCCATGATGCCGTTGATGGCGTCGCCTTCCAACTGTGCGAACACAGCCAGTTGCTCAACCAAGATCTTTGAGGAGGCGCGCACAGCGTCTTCAGCAGAGATGGCACCGTTGGTTTCGATTTCCATGACCAAACGGTCGAGGTCTGTACGTTGTTCCACACGTGCGTTTTCAACGCTGTAGCTCACGCGGCTAACAGGGGAGAAAGCGGCGTCCAACACGATACGACCGATGGACTTGCTTGGTTCTTCACCGTAACGGCGCACAGTACCTGGCACATAGCCACGGCCTGTTTCAACTTTGAGTTGGATGTCGATCTTGCCGCCGTGCGACAAGTTAGCAATCACGTGCTCAGGGTTGATGATTTCAACATCGTGAGGCACTTGAATGTCTGCCGCAGTGACAGCACCTTCACCGTCTTTGCGCAGGCTCAGAGTGACTTCATCACGGTTGTGCATCTTGAACACAACGCCTTTGAGGTTCAACAAGATGTTGACCACGTCTTCTTGCACGCCGTCGATGGACGAGTACTCGTGCACCACGCCAGCGATGGTGACTTCAGTCACGGCATAGCCAACCATGGAAGACAACAAAACGCGACGCAGGGCGTTGCCCAACGTGTGGCCATAGCCACGCTCAAACGGCTCCAAAGTAACCTTGGCGCGGTTGTGACCCAATTGCTCGACGTGAATATTTTTTGGTTTCAGCAAGTTCGTTTGCATTCAGATTTCCTCTCAATACCCCCGGTTCGTTACACCGGTAAGGCTGGGTGTCTGGACCACGCTGCGCGAGCGGGCAGCGTGGGGTGCGTTAGGTTGAAAACTTCAACCAGGATTAACGCGAGTAAAGTTCGACGATCAGAGATTCGTTGATGTCCGCAGCGAATTCGTCGCGGTCAGGAGTCTTCTTGAAGACGCCTTCAGCTTTTTCGAGGTTGACTTCAACCCAAGCAGGCATGCCCACTTGTTTAGCCAATTCGAGAGCTTCCAACACGCGGCCTTGCTTTTTAGACTTTTCGCGCACAGCCACCACGTCACCGGCTTTCACCAAGTAAGAAGCGATGTTGACTTGCTGACCGTTCACAGTGATGGCCTTGTGTGACACCAACTGACGTGCTTCAGCACGTGTTGAGCCGAAGCCCATGCGGTACACCACGTTGTCCAAACGTGTTTCCAAAATGGTCAACAGGTTTGCACCAGTGTTGCCTTTTTGGCGATCAGCAGCAGCGAAGTAACGGCGGAACTGACGCTCCAACACACCGTACATGCGTTTGACTTTTTGCTTTTCGCGCAATTGCAAACCGAAGTCAGACGTGCGCTGACCAGAAGTACGGCCGTGTTGGCCTGGCTTGCTGTCGAATTTGCACTTGTCGCTGATAGAGCGGCGCGCGCTCTTCAAGAACAAGTCTGTGCCTTCACGGCGGGAGAGTTTGGCCTTAGGGCCTAGGTAACGTGCCACTTGAATTTCCTTATCTAATCAGCTGCTCGCAAGAAGCGAGGAGCCGCTGGGGGTTAGCCAGCGGCGGTGGGCTTGTGGTTAACAGTAAAAAGCGAAGAACGCTTAGATACGACGACGCTTTTGTGGACGGCAGCCGTTGTGCGGCACAGGAGTCACGTCAGCAATCGAGTTGATGCGAATGCCCAATGCGGCCAAAGCACGCACTGAAGATTCACGGCCAGGACCTGGGCCTTTGATCTCGACATCAAGATTCTTGATACCTTGATCAACGGCTGCGCGACCAGCAACTTCCGAAGCCACTTGAGCTGCGAAAGGTGTGGACTTGCGTGAGCCCTTGAAACCTTGACCACCTGACGAAGCCCAAGACAATGCGTTGCCTTGGCGGTCAGTGATGGTGATGATGGTGTTGTTGAACGACGCGTGCACGTGCGCGATGCCGTCAGCAATGTTCTTACGAACCTTTTTACGTACGCGTGAAGCTGCGCCGCTTGGAGATTTAG